>Ga0209373_10000055_pt1 | contig 264309 bp, 274 predicted proteins | sample Higcelweek5metaG_FD_187173 | JGI IMG/M metagenome (GOLD analysis project Ga0209373, IMG submission 187173) | Freshwater pond sediment microbial communities from the University of Edinburgh, under environmental carbon perturbations - High... | ecosystem: Environmental > Aquatic > Freshwater >...
CTCAGGATAATTTATATTGACGTTTGTACAAAATTGCATTTTAGAAAACCTCCGTATTTGTTTTTTATTTGTTTAGATGCAGTACTTTCTTTTAAAGCAGTACTGCTATCAACTCATTCTGCGTACCTTTTTTCAGCACAAATTTTATGTTAAAAAAATATGTAAATCACTCCAAACCCCAGTATATAGAGTGTTTTTAACTCCAAAAATATCTAAATTACAGCTAGAGAAATAGCTTATGGCTTAAAGCGCATATAGCTTTTTTTAATTTGCTTGTCGTGATAGGAAAAGGCATAAGAATTGAATACTTCGTGCTCGAAATAATAATTTAACAATAAGGAATAGTGGATGGATATAAACTGGGGGAAAATAGGTAGCGCCGTTGCAAGCGTTGCTCCTCTACTTGGAGCTGCTCTTGGTGGACCAGGTGGAGCTGCTCTTGGCGCAATAGTTGCAAAAGAGTTAGGTACGGAGTCTACGCCTGAAGCAGTAGCAGCGGTTACACTTAATCCTGACGGTAGTATCAATCAAGAGCTAACCATTAAATTAAAAGAGATTGAAATAGACAATGATAAAAGTCTCAGAGAGTATATTTTTAGGATGTCGGAACTTAGCGTGGCTGACATCAAAGATGCCAGAGCTAGAGAAGTGGAAGTGGTCAAGACAGGCTCAAAAAACTATACACAAAATATTCTGGCGGCAATCGGTGTTATAGGTTTTTTTGCCACCACAGGATATGTGCTAGCATTTGGCATGGTTAAGATGTCTCAAGAAGCGGCTTTTGTGGTTGGGAATTTGACAGGTATGGTTGCGGCTATAGCTAAAGACATCTACGGCTATTACTTTGGTAGCTCCAAAAGCTCTGAACTAAAAACAGAACTACTAGCAAAGAAATAAGATGGAAGCTTTAGTCTTATATCTACCATTATTGAACTTATTGTGGACCGCCTTAATCGTTCCGGCTTTTAAGCTCATTAAGAACCAGCAAGTACAAATTCAGGCTCAAAAACTAGAAATTGATGAGTTGAAAAAATGGAATAAAAGTATGGCGGAAGAGATAACGCTAGTTAAACAACTAGTGTATTCAACTATTGACGCCAATAAACTTAGAGAACACCTAATCAACAAACTACAACCAAATGACAAAAAATGAGAGTACTTGCAAAAGTCGCGAGCGTTGAATATATTGCCATCTTATTAATTCGTAATGCAAACATAATCCTAACTAGTTTTACAAGAAGCGATACACAAATAAAAATGTATCGGTATCCACGATGTTAAGCGGCTACTAGTCAAACAAACAATAAGACACTATGCGATGATAATTTTAACAAATGACATAGAGACACTGGAATTCTGTGTTACAGCGTGGCGAGAGATATTAAATAACAATCTACACTGTTGGACAAATAGACCAGTTTTAGACAGTGTTTAAAACTATTGCAAACTGCAAAATAGGACAATAAAGAGGCGTTTGCCAAACAAATCCAACTATCTACATACACACTTAAGATGCCTCCGGAACGCACCAAATATATAGAGGTATTCGGAAGTGCTCAACGACTTCGACAGCTAGAGACAATGTGTCACTCTAGTAGCTATTCGCCGAATAGGTTGGAGTTGTCAAAAAATGATACAGAGCGGTTGCTATCACATACTATGCCATAACAATTTCGTACGCTGCAACGATACGCCACAAATAAGAGAATCGCAAAGGCTACGAAATACTTCCAAATACTGGAAATTAACTGTACACTGGCAAAAAAACAAGAGAGATAGTGATCGAAAATTACTAGAAGTTAGCCTAAGCAATCCGGTATGTTTAAAATCATATCTTTTTCAGTGTCAGTTTCATATTTAGCAATTTGATTTTATAGAGACAATTTGTCGTAGGCAAAGCTATAAAGTCAAGTTAAATACCAAAATATTGTCAAAAAATATCGGACTTTATTATTAAGCTAAACTTAAAAAGTCCGATATTTTTTGAAAATTTAAGCAAAAAAGTCGCATTATTTTTGCGGTTTTACACGGTTAGCGGAGAAATAGCGATAATTATGAAAAAGATACTTTATGCGTTATCGGTTTTGGCGGTAGCAGTTTTTGCGTGCGAGGGTGATTGCTACAAATGCCATATCGGGCTCAAAAATGATGGGAAAAAAGAGCATGCGGTCATAGCTAGATGCGTTGAGTGTCACAAAGTTAGAGTAGGTAGGCAGCCGAAAAACGAAACATGCGGTGTCGATTGTTTTGAGTGCCACACCCCTGAAAAGATAAAAACAGATGTAGTCGAACATAAAGAGATAGTGGAATGTATAAAGTGCCATACGGTAAATAAGCGGACTATAGGGGTAAAAGAGCTAAGACTTAATAGTGCGCCGTCACTGTTGGATAGCTTGAGATAATGTGGGTATTTTGGCCTGCCCCAGTTCCAGTTGCAAAGCTGACGACACCCTCTCCAACACACTTTCCCAGCTCTCATTACGAGCCTGCTTGAACAACCGCAAACTCGGATACCACGGTGTGCGCTCCTCGTATAGCGCCCAACGCCAGTCCATTCCGCTATACGGCAATAAAACCCAACATTTTTTGCCCATGGCTCCCGCTATATGAGCCGCCGCAGTATCAACACAAATCAACAAATCAAGGTTTTCGATAATAGCGGCCGTATCTGAGAAATCTATAATATCTGCACCGAGCGAAACAACAGGAAGCGTAGCTTCATTGTCTATCTCATACTCTTTTTGAAGGCTAAAAAAAATTGCCCCTTTAACTTCAAAAAGAGGCGAAAGAAGTTCAACGTTGTGTATTGATCTGTTTTTATCGTTTACATGCACGCAACTACCTTTGTATACTAGCCCTACTTTGAAAGTATCGCTGTTCATCTTGTGTGCCCACTCTTCTTTTTTGGTCGGTGGCGCAAATAGATACGGAACATGGCTAGCAAAATCGCACTCTTTCACATGCAAAAGCCCCGGCGCGCTCATCAAAAACACCCAAAAATCACATATAACATCTTTGGCGTCGTCACCGTCCACTATCAGCAAATCAACGCTATCTAAAGACGCAAAAAGCCCTTTTAACTCTCTTCTGCATTGCAATACGACTTTTGCGCCCATCTCTTTTAGCGCAGACACAAAACGTACAAACTGTATCTCATCCCCATAGCCTTGTTCCGGCAAGGCAAGTATGGTTTTGCCTCTTATATCTTCGCCCCTCCACTGTGGAAGCGGCAACTTTGGCTTCTCTACTACTTTGATTTTTTTGTAGCTACTGTAACGGCTCTCGTACAGTAGCCAGCCCTCATCAAAATTTCCTTGCGCCAGTTTTAGCAGAGCAAGATTGCAAAGAGTTTCAAAATCGGAAGGTTCTAGGGAGAGTACGGTTTTGTACATCGCCTCCGCCTCTTCAAAACGACGCAATTCTTTCAATAAAACGCCGTAGTTGCAATATGCGTTAATATATTCGTCACAAAGCTCTATCGCCTGCTTATATGCCTCTTCAGCCTCTGCAAAACAACCTTCTCCTTGCAGCATAATGCCTAGATTGTTGTACGCCTCCACATATGCAGGATTGTATAAAATCGCTTGTTTATACGTATGTTTTGCCTCGTCAAATCGCTGTAGTGCGGCTAGCGCATTTGCCTTATTAAACCACGTCTGCGCATTTTTTGGCTCTATCTCCAACGTCTTGTCATACAACTCAACCGCTTCCGCAAACCTACCCTGTTCATAAAAAGCGTTAGCCGCATCATTATAAAATGCCGCCTCAAACTTATCCGTCATTTTACGTCTATACCGATTTGGACACTAGGCCACAATTACCTGATTTTTACCAGTTCTTTTGGCTTCGTAGAGCGCGCTATCGACTTTATGCACCAATCCATCCTGGCTTTCAAGACTATTTAGCTCACCAACCCCTATACTTACGGTCAGCTGTCGTCCCAAAATATCATTTAATATATTGTCTTCACTGATTGCACTACAAACTTTCTGAGCAATTTGCGTAGCGTTTTCCATTGTCACATCGACAAGCAAAACCGAAAACTCTTCGCCGCCCCATCTTGTTATCATATCTGAATCACGAAGTTCTGCTTTTAAGATTTCAGCCATACGCACCAATACTTGATCGCCGACTAGGTGTCCAAAATCATCGTTAACTTTTTTGAAATCATCTATATCTATTAATACAAGTGTGAGCTTGTTTACCCCTTTTTTGTAGAGCTTGAAGAATTTTTCGAATAGTTCATTAAATTTTCTACGATTGGCAAGTCCCGTCAAAGAGTCCTCGCTTGCCATCTCTACAAGTTGTTTTTGATAGATATTTATTGCATGGATAATTATAAGCGTAACCAAAATAGTGACTAAAAGCGAAGTAGCAAGATTGAGATAGAAGGTCTTTTTTAGCTCGCCGATATACTCTTTTTTATTTATTTCAACAAAGAGATATAGTTTTAGTTTTTCTATATATTTTGTATTCAGCAGATATTCATTGTCTTTGTCTTTGTACTCAAACTGAGTTTGTCCGCCCTTAAATACAGCCCCCTTGATATCTTTGAGACCATCTATATTTGCAATATTTCCTCGCTTGTTAAGCTCTTTGGAAAAAAGGGTAATCTCTCCGTTTTGTGCGACAAAATAAACATCGTATTTGTATTTATTTTTAAATGAGCCAAGCATCTCTTCAATATTTAAAATCTTGACTCCGACACCAGTTACGCCGATTATCTCTTTTTTATAGTCCATCACTTTGTAGTTTATAAACATAATCAAAGAGTCGCTCAGATTGGCGTTGTAATCTAGATTGATTTCATACGGTTCGTGCTGTTCTTTAAAGCGAAAATACCATGCATCGGCGCTATTTTCTTTATTGACAATATCAATAAGTCCTCGTGAGTGGTAATATTTTTTAGTTTTATCAGACACCAAGAACGTTGTAAAGACGTTATATTTTTTCTGTATCTCAGCAAGATAGCGCACAACCCCGTTAATATCGGTTTCGCCACCCATAATCCAGTCTCTTAAAAAAGTATCGTTAGACATAAGAGATGAAACCAAGAGAGGCTCAATCATGCGTTGTTGTACTTCGGTGTAGATGTTATCTACCGAAAGCGGCAAAGAGGTGCTCTGTAGTTGTGTTTGCGCATCACGTACATTTTTGTGATAATTGACAATGGAACTTACAATAGACACGCCAAGTAGCAATCCGGCTATAGTAGTGACAACCTTTGTCTTTAATCGCATAAACTTCCCCTTGAATATGCAAGATTATAGCACAAAATGTGCTTCCGTATGTGTATCTGCGCATACTCCAAATATATGCAACAACTTTTACCTCCCATTAAATACAATCATACAAATCGAATAAAACATCGAGGTGAAACATGCTTGATAACATGAAGATAGGCAAAAAGTTATTGTTTGGATTTTTATCCATAGTTACGGCATTTATTTTGTTCGCCGTATACGAAATAGTAGAGATAAATAAACTCGGGGGAATACAAGACGAGGGAGCCGGCAGAGCAAAAGACTCAGTAATGGTGATGGAGTTTATGGCTGATCTCGGAGATATGTATTCTATAGGAGCTGACGCCGTTATTAACGGCTATAACGAAGAGTCAAAAAAAGAGTTTACGGAACTTAAAAAAGAGATTTTGGATGATATAAAAACGATCGAATCCAGAATGGATACGCCGCAGGAAAAAGAGTGGCTAAAAGAATATTCAGTTGCAGTAAATAATTACATAGGCCTCATCGAAAATGACCTATTTACAAGACTTGCAAAACAAAGTTCCAATGTAGACGGCGACGTGAAGGAGATAGATGACAGAATCGACAAAGCAAGGGAGGAGTCAAAAAAATCGCTAGAAAAAATACGTAAATCACTTGAAAAAGAGATGATTGAAGGGGATGAAGTATTTGACGGTACTAGAAAATCGGTTTTTGGCGTAACGATAGCGGTAGGTATCTTGATAGGTATATTGGCAAGTGCTATTGCGATTATATTATCGAGAAATATCGTCGGTTCAGCCCAAGGATTGCAAAAGATAGCCGGAGAACTTGCATCCGGTGACGGTGATTTGACAAAAAGACTTGATGCCAAAGGAAGAGATGAACTCGGTGAAGCAAGTCGAGAAGTAAATCAATTTATAGAAAAAACGCACTCGATAATATCCGCCGCAAAAGCCATGGCCAATGAAAACGCATCCGTATCGGAAGAGCTGAGCGCCACAAGCAAACAAGTAGGCAGCAGAGTCGAAGATTCGGCAAGGATAGTCACCGATATCAGCCAAAAAGTGAAAAAAATAGTCGACGATATAAAGATATCTTCCGAAATAGCAAGCGGGGCAAAAAATGATGTCGCAAAAGCAGATGAGATGCTTGCTCTATCGAAACATGAGATTGACAAAATGATGGAGCAAATCTCCAAAAACGTAGAGGTAGAGGTAGAATTTGCAGAGAGTCTTAGCAGGCTTAGTTCTGACGCAGAACAGGTCAAAAATGTACTATCGGTAATAGGCGATATAGCAGATCAAACAAATCTGTTGGCGCTTAACGCAGCTATAGAGGCGGCAAGAGCTGGAGAGCACGGCAGAGGGTTTGCGGTTGTGGCCGATGAAGTGCGAAAACTAGCGGAGAGAACACAAAAATCTTTGGTGGAGACGAACGCTACAATAAATACGATAGTACAATCTATCGGTGACGCAAGCGGACAAATGGAAAAAAATGCACAATCCATAAAAGAGCTAGGCGAATCTTCCGGAAAGGTAGGCACCCAAATAAAAGAATCTGCAAAAATTGTTTCCGATACGTATATCACAGTCGGAAAATTGGCAAGTTCGGCAACGGAAATATCAATAAACGCAGACAAGGTTGGCTCCGAGATAGGCCAAATAGACGATATATCACTACAAAACGCTAGAAGTATCGAAGAGATTGCATCCGCTATCAATCACTTGACCAATATGACCGAAAAATTGGGCAAAACACTCGGGCAATTCAAAACATAACCTAATTTTATATGGCGAAACTTATCGCCATGCCCACACCGTAAACAAAGCGATAGCGAGAATAATTAAGACGAAAAGTCCAGATATTCTCCTGTCGCCGCCGGATGCTTTGCGGCTTGAGCGAAGTGTCTTTTCATGCTCTTTAAACTTTTCTCTTAATGTGTTTTTATTTTGCTTTTCTTTTTGATAGTCCCTATCCGACAGCCCCACATAAACTCCTATTAATTGTAGCTTTTCATCACTCTCGCAAAATCGCTGTCCATATTGAGCAGGTGTGTACGAAACCAATCGCCGAGCCTATCTGATGCATAGGCTTTAGCGAAAAATAGTTTGCCGCTTTTGGCCTTGTCCATAAAATAATTCATCTCTTCAAGAGCTTTTTTATGCTCTTGTTCATGTTCGTGCTTATTTGGATATTCAGCGCTAGACATATCCGCTTCTTCTTCGGCAAAATGTGCCTTCGTATGTGCTACGACCTCTTCAAAAACAGATATAAACACATCGTCAGAACAGGCCTTTAATTTCTCAAAAAGCGCCCAAAACTCTTCATGCCTAGCATCTATAGACCCAACTCCGACATATAAGTTTTCAGGCAACTTTGACATATAAAACCTTTTTGATTTTATACTTCATTTTCCATTCCGCCCTATCTGTTTAGCGCATACAGCGGCCGAAGCAAATGCAAAGTGAAAGTTGTACCCACCAAGTTCGCCGTTCACATCCAAGACTTCACCGATGAAGTAAAGTCCTTTTTGCAGTTTGCTTTGCATACTTGTAGGCTCTATCTGCTCCGTAGAGATGCCGCCTTTTGTGATTTCTGCTTTACTAAGACCAAACGTACCCGCCGGAGCAAACTCATAGTATTTTAATTTTTTTAGCTTCTCTTTTTCGCTTGCGTTCAGCTTGTCCACCCTCTTATCTTCCAGACCGATAGAGGCCAAAAATGCGACCGCCACCCTCTTTGGTAGACCCAAAACCGTAGTTATCTGTTTTTGCGTGTCACAAAGCAGGCTATCTATATCTGCATGCGGCAAAAAGTCGATAAGTATAGTGCCCTTCCCCCAATAAAGTGAGGCGTTCAAAATGGCAGGGCCGCTAATGCCTTTGTGGGTAAACAGCACACTATCTTCAAAGCTTTTTGTGCCCACAGTGACCGTCGCATTCACGGCAACACCGGAAAGCTCTTTAAACCAAAACTCCGGCGGCTGTACCGTAAAACCGACAAGCGCAGGCTTTGGTGTAACTACGGCATGTCCGAAGTTTTTTGCAATTGTATAGCCGATATCGGTAGCGCCAAGTAGTGGATAGCTCACGCCGCCGCTAGCTACGATAAGATTTTTGCAACCAAAACTTCCTTTTGTGCTCTCAACCTCGAAAACACCTTTTTCAAACGATACCGAGGTTACTTTTGCGCCGCTGACGATTCGCTCTTTTGAAGCTCTCAAAAGCGGAGTTATCAGCTCTTTTGCGGAGTGCTTGCAAAAAAGCTGTCTATTTTTTCGTACCTCAAACTCCACACCCCACTTTTGCGCCAATTTCACCATGTCGGCAGAGGAAAATGCACCGAGGGCCGAAGCGATAAAATCACTGTCACCTACATAGTTGTCCGCAGATATCGACTCATTCGTAAAGTTACACCTGCCACCGCCGGACACCGCCAACTTACCCGCAGGTTTATCGGCTCCCTCAAGTATCAAAAATTCATTTTTCAGATGTGCACCACACATAAGGCCGGAAGCCCCCGCCCCTATTATCAGCGTATCGCAAAAACGACTCATCTGCACCCTAAAAAACCGGCACTGTCAAACACGCCGCTCAAAAAAGAGTATTTTTGGTCAGTAAGCTTGATTTGCAAGTTTTCTACAGCACTTGTCAGCTCCGAGGAGCTAATTCCGTGCTCGATAGAGAGTTTTGCCTCGGCATAGGCCGCCAGCAAATCACAAAATTTTGAAAGTGAACCAAACATCGGGTCATGGATGTTATTGTTGTATTCGCCCATTATCTGCGTATGTGCGACGGTTTTGACTCCGCCATCTCTTATTTTATCGGCAAATTCATCTTCTACGAAATAGAGTATCTCTTTTTGCAAATACTTCGGAAGGAGTGGCAAAATCTCATTTTCAACAAGCTCTTTTTCATACTCTTTGATAAGCTCATCGAGCCCTTCTACGTTGTATTTGATAGGCGAAATAATGTCTCTTGTTAGCACCTCCGGCAAATCATGAAATAAACCGCCGAAAAATGCGTTGTAGCGCATCTTTTCACACCCGCCAATACCTAGGGAAAGCAAATAGCCAAATATCGCTACAGTCAAAGTATGTCCAAGTACGGAGGTCTTTGGTATTCTAGGTGTTTGTGACCATCTTTGTTGAAACCTGAGCTGCCCAACCATGTTTACAAACTCCGAAGTTCTGCTTTTTAGCATCAACCTCTGTACGCCGGATAGCTCATAATACTCTTCTATCTGATTTTGTATATTTCGTTTTATCTCTTCCACACCGTACATCGTCGGGCAAAAATTGTAGATAATGTCAAACTCCCAGTTAGAAGCCAAAAAGTGTGCCGCTTGGAGTATCTTTTGCTCTTTGCTCTGCTCTTCAGAGTTCAAAAATAGTTTCATCCTTCCAAAAAATCGTGCGTCCGTGATTTCCGGCTCAAGCTTGGCAAGAACAAACTCATTTAGCTCTTTTTTCTTTTTTGAGACTAGCTTGTGAAATACAGAAGGCTTGATATCGGTAAGCACCGCTCTTTGCAAAAACTCAAATATAAACCCCTCAATAAGAGCGGTAAAATCTATCTTCTCGCCCTTCTCTTCCTCAAACTTTGCTAGCAAATACGCCAAAAATGCCTTATGCGCCTGCTTGTCAAGCTCACAAAACTCCACAGGACTAGCTTGGTCGTTCCATCTACGAATACTCGCCGCCACAAAAACTCTTCTAATCAACTGTTCATTTAGCATTTTTTGGCCTTTTGTCCATATAAGCTTGCGTAGAGCGAAAACAACTTGTCTTTTACCGTATCCGGCGCCCCATTTGGTATTTCACGCTTGTTTATCTCGTAAATATCTATCTCGGCACCTGCAAAAATAGGCTTTTTAAATGCGGCTTTTGGTGTTGCTACCACAGAGGATTTGGCGTACTCTATGCCTTTATTGGATTTGCCTTGCCAGTTTATTCCGACAACCGTAAAAAGATTTTCAAGCGCTCTGGCTTTTAGCAAAAATTTGAAGTTGGATACTCTTTTTTTAGGCCATGCGGCAGGGCACAAGACAGCATCACACTCTTTTGAATACAAAGAAAAAATCTCCGGAAATCTAAGATCATAGCAGATACTAAGCCCAAAAGTAACCCCGTCAAGCTCAAAGCTAGCCAGTTTATCGCCACCAACAAATACATCATCCTCTCTTGCAAACGAGAAAACATGTATTTTGTCGTAATGAGCCAAAAGCTTGCCGTCATTTGATAGCACGATATAAGAGTTTTTGTACTTTGTGGCTGTTTTTTGCCCAATGCCAAAACCGACGGCTATTTTGTATTTTGCGGCAAGAGCAGAGAAAAAAGCTACACCGTCTTTGAAGTCATATTTGCAAAGCTCATCTGGAGATAAGTCGTATCCACCGTAAAAAAGCTCTGGAAACAAAGCCAACTTTGCGCCATTTACGCTGGCCAAAGCAAGCAACTCATCCGCTCTTTTTAGTCTGTCGTCAAACCCATACGAAGCGTCAACAGACATAAGAGCTACTTTCACTACACTATCACTCTTTTTATTTTTGGACTTAACCTTGTGATTATTTCGTAGCTTATAGTGTTGTATCTTCTTGCCAACGCCTCTGCATCATCAAATACGCAAATACTCTCTTCTGCACTTTCTACGCATATATTATCCATCGAGACTCTGCCAACGAGTCTAGCGCCGTTTGGGAGCAAATAGTCAGCATCAGCTTTCACTCTCAAAAAACCATCAGCATACCCAATATCATAGACCGAAATAACGCTGTCAACATCTATTTTGCCAATCCCGCCATAGCCTACGGATTTGCCTTTTGAGATACTTCTGGACGCTATTTTGTTGCCCCAAAGAGATAAAACCGGCTTCAACTTTGGCGAGCCTACGGCTGAAGGCATATCCATATAACCGTAAAGCGCTATTCCGACACGAGCCATATCAAACCCATCAAGAGAGCCGCTTCTGAAAAGTCCTGCCGAATTTTGAAGATGAAATATCGGCGCCTTAACACCTCTTACGGCGCAAAACTCTAGTACCGACTTCTTAACCGCCAAAAAGTTTTTTTCCTGCCAAAAGCTCTCAGAAGAAAGCTCATCTGCACTTCTAAGATGCGAAAAAACACCGCATATTTCTATATTATTCAAAGATGCATACTCTAAGGCTTCGTACAAATCAGTTGCGTCAATACCGTTTCTATGCATTCCCGTATCGACTTTTAGATGTATTTTGGTGCCGCTTTGCAAGTTTTTTAGCATCCGTAGTGAGTTGACGGCATAGTGAATGTTTTGTGTATTATTGAAGTTTTTAGTTTCGGCAAGACAAAGGATATTTTCAAAAATACCGACAACCGCAAGCGCCTCGTCAAGGTCTCTTACTATCGCATTTTTGATGCCGTATTTAGCACACAAAGAGCCAAACTCAAAAAGACCGTGCCCGTAAGCATTGTCTTTTAAGACGGCAAATATTTTATCTAGAGGCGATCTATCTGAAATAGTTGAGATGTTATGTTTTAGAGCGCTCTCTTTGATTTCAATCCAAGACATGGGAAAATTTTATTTTGCTTTGTTGGCGAATGTTTCAAAATCTACAAATTTTTGTAGTTCTCCAATTTGTATCTTATACATTACTTTCCATCTGCCTTCAAGCTCAACCGTAAAGGGTTTTGAGGTATATACAGTGTTTGTTTTATTGAAATCTATTATTTTTATATCATGTTTTGAAGTATCTGGTCTCGTAATTAGGGCTGTTATATTAGCTTCAACGGCTTTGCCTGATTTATCCGTAATATTAAGTTCTAAGTTTGCTGGCACACTCTTATTTAGTAAAACTTTCGGTGTTGACAAATTATATTTTTCATCAAACTCTCTGCCCATTTCAGCTATTTTATTATAGTTCTTGTCCAACTCTCTATACGCCATCATATGGCTACTGTCCATCTCAACAGGGTTTTTAATAGCAATTCTAATCATATAGGCAAGGCCGGAGATAAATATAATTCCAAAAGTTATAAGCCCTATAAGATAATAGTTTCTTTCCTGTTTCAAGCGGCTCTCCTTCTTTGATAAAGCCTATAAAAATATATTCCAAGCGCTACGAATATAATTCCGTAAAAAAGTGCCCTGAGGCCCTGCATAAAATATCTGCTATCAGAGCCTATACTAGAATCAAGCTTGATATTTTTACTACTAGCAACCTCATCTGCAATTTCTGCTATGCCATTAAGAAGAGCTGCTGAATATTTAGTATCTACAGAATTTTTATCCTGCGCTGCAAGTATAGGAATCATAAATGTATTAAGTATCTCATTTTTGTTGACTACTTTTTGCAAGTCGCTTGACACAACTATGTCAACTTTTTGGTCTTTGGCTGAAAAAACTATTAACACATACGGGGATGTCAAGTTTGAAGATACATTATTTTCGTAAGCAACTATTCCGCCGTCTGTTTTTTCAACAAAGTGCCCAACTATAGAAACACCGGTTTTAACATATAGCTCGTTTGATATCTCTGTAATTTTATCTAGAGATGACTGTTTGATTACGTTTTGATTGATTATTTCTGATTTTGCAAAAGCAAAAACATTGAGGAGTAGGAAAAGTAGAAAGCTTCTGCGGATTATTGTTTTCATCCGCAGAAGTCTATCACTAAAAAACTTTTAAATCAACCTACGTAAAGGTGATTTGCAGTTAGAACTGACCACAATGTAATTGCAGCCAGTATTACGAGGCCAATAGTCAAAAGCATATTTTTACTCATAATCGCCTCCCTTATTTAGCGTCGACGACTTTAGCTTGTGAAGCTTTGTCTATCATAGGTATATCTTTTTGTGCTTCAATCTTATAATAGTTTGAAGCGTTTTTTTGCTGTACAAGAAGAGCGTTTGTACCCAAAAAGCCTACAATAGAAAGAAGTAAAACTACAGCTATCAACATACCGCCGATTCCGTTTAATCCAAACATTATTTATCCCCTTCCCTTACTTTTTAGGATTGCTCATCTCAGCATTTATGTAAGTCGCAACCGCCATAAACTGAGTTTTGTTAAGCAGACCTGATTTTTCAAAAGACGGCATACTTCCGATATGTCCTTTTTTACCTTTTACAAGAACAGTTTCAGCTACAAACTTAGGTGTTCCGTATGTAGTAAGGTCAGGAGCCATTCCATTCATACCTTTTCCATCTTCTCCGTGGCAACTCGCGCAAGATGCAGCAAAAGCAGCCTTGCCTTCAGCGACAACAGCCGCATCGGCAGATTTTTTAGCAGTTGAAAGCTCTGCCATTACAAATGTAGCTATTTTTTTAGCCGTAGCTTCATCCGCTAGACCGGCAGGCATTTCTCCCATAGGGAATCCAAGACCTTTAGCGCCGTTTTTGACAGTCGCCATTATGCCGTCTTCATTGCCCCATTTTGACAAATCTGCAGCTTTGCCGTTCATACCGTCACCGGTTTGACCGTGACACTGTGAACACTGAGCCAAGAAAACGCTCTCGCCCATTGCTTTCAATGTAGCCGCATCAGCCGTAGAATACTTAGCTTCAAACTTAGTATTGTGAGCTTTTACTTCATCATTGTATTCACCGATTTGTGAATACGCATTTAGTGGATAACCTATAAGGTAGTACCAACCAGCCCAAACGATTGCCATAAGAAATATCGCAAACCATCCGAATGGAACGTCGTTTTTATATTCACCGATACCGTCCCAATTCTCTTCCGCCAAAGGAGCATCCGCTGTGGATTTTTCCTTCATTTTTTTAACATAAACTGCAACAACATATGCCGTTGCAACAACGACTACGAAAAAGCCTAGACCGCCGAGTAGGGCGACTAGGTCAGAGCCGAAGTCTACTTTTCCTAGAAAACCTAGCATTTTGTTAGCTCCTTATTGTGTTTAGCTTTTTGCAGAATTAAATTTCTCAACAGGCGCATCGTTTATGCCGTCGCTCAAGACAAGATCGGAGTACTTTTCGTAATCCTCTCCGCCTTTCTTCTTAGATGTATACAGATGATACATGTAAGCCAACATAAAAAATACAAGTAGCGCCGTGCTAAGAAAATATGCGTAAGCCTGCACGAGACCAATATTCATCGCCTGCACCTATTTCAATCTGTTAAGATATGCGATTAAGGCTACGATTTCTTTTACTTCACCTTTTTCGAAAGCCTCTTTAACATCTTTGTCTTTCATATCAGCAACAACTTCTTTAGCTTGAGCCATCATAAGTTTTTGCGCATTTGCCCTATCTCCAAGCTCCGTACCATTTGGTTGATCATAAGGAACATTGAAAACAGCTTTTACAGTATAGGCTTCAGCATAAGCTGTATCTAGGTCTGCATTTTTTGCAAATAACCATGTATATTTAGGCATTGTAGAACCTGGAACTATTAGCGCAGGATTCTTCATATGATTTTCATGCCAGTCAGTAGTTCTATAGTTTCCAACCCTGTGAAGGTCTGGACCGGTTCTAAGTGAACCCCATAGGAACGGTCTGTCATAAGCATACTCACCGCTAAGTGAATATTTACCATATCTATCTGTTTCAGATTTAAACGGTCTGATTAGTTGAGAGTGGCAAGAGTTGCAGCTCTCTTTTATATATATCTGTCTACCAGCTATCTCAAGAGGAGTATAAGGCTTTAGGCCCTCTATCGGTCTTGAAGCTTGCGCAAAATTTGGAATAATTTCGATAAGGCCGGCAAAAGATATGACAACAAAAACACCTACCGCAAAAAAGAACGGATTTTTTTCTAACCAATGAAACATAAGCTATTCCCCCTTCTCTTAAGCGCCCATCGGCGATGCAAACTGTGGCTCTTTATCGAGCTTGCCTGCCGACAATGTTTTATACATGTTATACATAAACATACCAAAACCAACTAGGTATAGTGCGCCACCAACGGCTCTAATTACATAGTATGGGAAAAGTACCCTAACGGTGTCTATAAATGAATATGCAAGGCTGCCGTACTCATCTGTAGCTCTCCACATAAGACCTTGGGTAATACCCGCAATCCACATAGACGAGAAGTAAAGAACAACGCCTGTAGTTTGAATCCAGAACTGTGCATCCATAAGTTTTTTCGAGTAGATTTCTCTTCCGAAAAGTCTTGGAGCCATGTGATAGAAAGCAGACATAATCATAAATACAACCCAACCTAGAACACCGTCATGAACGTGTCCAACGATCCAGTTTGTAAAGTGCGCAAGCGCATTTACAGATTTAATTGATTGAATCGGACCTTCTATAGTAGAGAACATATAGAATGTAGATGCAAAAATCATAAATTTGATTAGCGGACTATCTTTTAGTTGTTGCCATTGACCCTTCATTGTAAGAAGAATGTTAATAGCTGAAGCCCATGATGGAAGTATCAAAACAATAGAGAATACAGAGCCCATTGTTTGCATCCAGTCTGGAACAGTAGAATAAATCAAGTGGTGACCGCCAGCCCAAAGGTAAACGAATAGTAGCGACCAAAAACCTATAAGTGAAAGCTTATAAGAGAATAGCGGCTGACCAGCTTCTTTTGGAAGGAAATAATAAATCATCGCAACGATTGGCACGGTAAAACCGAACGCAACAGCATTGTGACCAAACCACCATTGTACAAGAGCATCATTTGTGCCTGCATACATAGATACAGATTTTAGCCATGAGCCGTAACCTGATAGCAAGTGTGTAGGAATTTCAAGGTTATTGAAGATGTAAAGCATAGCTATACCGAGGAAACATGCTATGTAATACCACATGGATATATATAGAGTTTTCTCTCTTCTCATACCGATCATACCAAACATTACGATACCCCACATAACCCAAACAACAACAACCATAAGGTCGATTGGCCATTCAAGTTCTGCATACTCTTTTGAAGTAACAGTACCAGTTAAGAAAGACGCAACAGCAAGAGCCAAAATAATTACATAAAGTGGAACCATAAGTTTTGCCACAGTATTTAGAAATTTGCTCTCAGCAAGTGAAACTTTTAAAGTTCTCTGAGCTACATAAAAGAATGTAGAGAATATAGCAGGAACAGTAAAACCGTAAACAACGGCATTTGTGTGTAACGGTCTTAGTCTTCCGAATGTGAGAAATTCATCCCCTAGGTTACTAAGAACCGGAAAAGCTAGCTGGAAAGCCAAAATTACGCCTACCAACATGCCCACAAAACCGAGCACGATGGAAATAAGCATAAACTGCTTAGCTACCGAGTAGTCGTAGCTTAGTGTAGCGTTGTTTTGCATACACAGTCCTCCATTTAAATTTTAAGGCCCGAAGAACCTTGTAAACATTGCTCTTTACAAAAGCATGCAAATTGTATTAGCTAAAATCTGTAATCTTGCTTAAAATTTGACTTAAATCAAGAAATAATTAACATTTTTTTAACAAACGAAACTTATCATTAGGAGACAAAAAAAGTCCTATTTATACTGCTATCTGTGGCAATTAAATGATATTAACGAGACTCCTTATAACAAAATTGTAAAATTACACAAACTTATTGCGATACCATAATTTGCTTATTTGTAAATATTAAAGTAGCGTATTTTTAGTCGTATTTTAGTATTATCGTCAATCAATAATTATGCAAAGAGAGTAAATATGCAAGAGGGTCTAAAGCTTTTTATAGAGTATGGAATACTTGGCTTTTTGGGTCTACTGAGTTTTATATCGGTATGGCTGGGGATAGAGAGATGGCTACACTACAAAGACGTTAATATCTCGAAGTTTGACAATAAACACGATCTAGAAATAGATCTCACAAGAAATCTAACCTTAATATCCACAATTGCGGCAAACTCGGTATATATAGGCTTACTTGGAACAGTATTGGGAATTATGCTTACTTTTTCTTCATTAGGAGAAACGGGATTGGTCGACTCCAAAACCATTATGCAAAGTCTCTCTTATACTCTAATAGCGACTGCAGCAGGACTTTTGGTTGCAATTCCGGCAATCGTAATTTACAATCTTTTGGCAAGATACGCCGAGACAATAATGGCAAAATGGGAAAGTGTTTATGGTAAAAATTAAAAAATTTGATTCTATAAACGTAGTTCCGTTTATAGATGTCATGCTCGTTCTTTTGACAATAGTACTGACCGTTGCTACTTTCGTGGCACAGGGGCTCATACCAGTAGACTTGCCAAAAGGCTCGACAAAACAAGAAAGCAAAATAAAATCAATAGAAATAGTTATTAAAGAAAACGGAACAATATACTATCAAAATGAAGCGGTAACAAAGGAATCTTTGCGCACCAAACTCCAAAATATAGCCAAAAGTGATCAAGTAATTGTAAAAAGTGACAAAAATTCAACTTTTCAACTTTTCGTAGATGTAATTGATGCGCTAAAAGAAAAAGACGTGGAAAAAATATCTATTGTTACTAGAATAAATGGCTAAAAACAATGTTCAAAAATCACTTCTCATATCTACAGTCTTATACTCTACTTTAACGCTCGGCTTTATAGCCGTCACAAATATAAAAGAGCCTTTGCAACACAATAAAGACATATCTGTAGCGTTATCAGCCTTTCAAAAAGAAATTGAAAAGCAGAGCGAAGAAACTAAACCGCACGAAGCAAAACCAAGACAAACGAATCCGGAAAAAACAGTAGACAAACAAATACGGGATACACCACTAGAAAATCATATTGCTAAGACTACGCAGACACAAGAAGAACCTATACAACAAAAGGAAACTTCGCAGGCGAAGCCAACAATCAAAGAATCCATAGATATCGAAAGAGAATATCTAAAAATCAATCAAGCAAAAATACGAGATGCCATAGCCAGAAACCAAAGATATCCAGCCTCGGCAATCAAGATGAATTATGAGGGTATATGTACGATAATTTTTAGACTACACCCATCGGGAAAAGTGGACAGTATCAAAATTGTGGAATCGTCAGGTTTTACAAGCATAGATAAGAGTGCAATCCAAGCGGTAGAGGATGCGGCCTTGGAAATGCCAAAACCGCTTAACAGTATCAGTATTACAATCCCTATAGGGTATAAACTAAATTAGGCCCCCGGAATTCTAGGTATTTTGCCAAGCCTACTAAGCCTATAGTATCTACCCCACCCTTTTTTAAGCCAGTGCCCTACAATCGGCATAGGTAGTAAAAAATCTCTTTTTGAGTCTCTATATACCAACGAAGCAGAATCTCCCATGTCAAGCATAAAAATTAGGCTTAACTGCTCAAGATAGCTACGTCTTGCATCGCTGTTATTTTCTATGCTAAATATATTAAAAGCAGCATTTCTAGCCATAACTTCAGCGATATGTCCCTGTTTAATTCTCCAATCAGGCCCATCCAACGAAGCTATATCACCGATTGCGAATATATTTTCAAAGCCATCTACCTGACAAAATGAATTTATCTTAATAAATCCAGAGTTGCTTAACGGTAAATCAGAGTTTTGGAGCATAGATGGTCCGCATCGTCCAGGGATAAACATAGTAAAATCAGAGCTTATTTCACTGTCATCTGCCAAAATTATACCGTTTTCGTTAAAACCTTTTATCTGCTTGCCGAAGTACGCTGAAATCTTTAATTTGTTAAAAAATTTAACAAACTCTTTAGAGGCTTTTTCACCTAATTTTTGCTCCAATTTGTCCATAGGTGCAAAAAATATAAGTTCAAACTTATCTCTCAATTTTTTCTTTTTAAGCATGTTGTGAACATTGAAGATAAATTCGAAAGCAGGTTCGCCCCTGACACCTGTAGTATCGGCTGGATTGCCCGCAAAACCTGCGGCTATCTTGCCGCCGCCACTGCTAATAAGTCCATCAATCATATCTCGTACTCTTAAAGAGTCTTCTGGAGCGCCACAAATTGAAATGGTATTCGATACGCCGTCATACGGCAATTTATCTGCACCGATGGCCACAATCAAATAATCGAACTTTATTTCGCCTCTTTGTTTTAGAGTAAATATATTTTTTGAGGCATTAATGCTTTCTACTTCGTCGACAATCAGTCTAAAACCGTGGACCAAAGAGAGTTCTTCAAGCGATAAGCATACATCTTCAAACTCTTTCTCTCTTGTGGGAATCCAGATAGATATTGGATGAATAAACATAAAATCTCTGTTCGAAACCACAACAACGTCAAAACCATCTTGTCGCAAAGATATAGCAGCCTCAATGCCTGCTATACCTCCACCTAAAATCCATATTGTTTTCAATGCTTAATCTTAGTTTTTTTTCGCTCTTATAACTTCGGTTGAAGGATAGAAAAAGACGGCATCTCTTTCTACTGCAATATTTTGCTTATCATCCGTAGCAAAAGCTCTTATCTTGATAGCTATAGGCGTATCTTGTCTGTCATTTTTTGCCATTTCTTTATCTGTATACAACACAACAACTTTATTTGCTTTACTTCCTGCATTTAGTTTAAATGGTTCGGTAGGTCTAGATATTTTTATATCATCTCTTCCAAGTATTTCAAAATAATAAGTATGTTCTTTTGAATCCGTATTTTGAAATAAGAACGTGTAGTGATTTTCTATAATACCGGCATCTTTGACAGCGTAAAGCTCTGTAGTTCTATTGATATTTAGAAGCATATGTTCTTTTTTGGAACCCACAAGTAAAAGGCCTATAAAAGCAATACTTAACATTGCTATATATGCCAATATTCTAAACCTAAATATTTTCGTTTTACCAGTTTCCATAGCCTCATAGCTAGTCCATTGAATAAGGTTTTCTTTACCGAGGCTTGCCATTACAGGAGCACATGCATCTGCGCACTCTAGGCAATTTATGCACTCTAGCTGTAATCCTTTTCTTATATCTATATGCGTAGGGCAAACATTAACGCAAGCCATACAGCCTACACAATCACCTTCTGAAGGCTTATCGGCTATCTTTTGTCCATCTTTTCCATATATGGTACCGCCGCGCTTGTCGTCATATATCTCCATAATCGTATTATTATCATACATGACCGATTGAATTCTCGCATACGGGCATACGTAAACACAGAAATTCTCAGCCAGCCAAACAACATCATACACCAAAAACAGAGTGATGCCTAATACAAAGCCTATAAGGACTTTATGGTCTGCGGGATTCGCCATATATGCAAAGAAGTCTTCCGGCGGGATAAAATACCACATAAAGTTAGAAGCCGCAATAAAAGCCAAAAGTGCCCATATTAAAATAGCGGCAACTTTTTTTGACTTATTTTCAAACTTTTCCATACTTGCAGATTTTTGCTTGTTTCTTCTAGAGTGCATACCAAGAAGCCAACCCTCTATAAAATCTCTGTATATGGCTCTAAAAATAGTTTGGGGACAGGCCCATCCACACCATACCCTACCGCCAAGCGTAGTTAAAAAGAAAACAAACATAAACATCATAATTAATAAAAATGGCATCAAATAGAACTCTTGCATATCAAATGCGACACCCATTAGTTGTAACTGCTTTTTATCGAAAGAAAGAAGGAATATATGATTGCCGTTAAGTTTTATAAATGGTAAAACCAATGAGACTATTGAAACTATAAAAAATAGCACATATCTTTTTTTAAAATACGGTGTCCATTTTTTCATAAAATTCTGCTTGAACTCTTTTGCGCCTTGATCCGGTTCCATTTGATACCCCTTAAATTAACGTGGTTTAAAAGTTAAACTTCTAACAAATAAAAGTTTGACTTATAAACAATTAGTGTTTTACTTATATAATATTGATTTTAGTCAATAAAATTTTAAAATTAGATAAATTTAGTACTATTTTATAAAATTAATTTTTGCATAAAAAAAGGGGAGGAGCAAATTGCCCCTCCCCTTAAAAGTAAACGCTGAATAGTTAAAATATTACGCTCTACCTCTAAGCATACCGTACCAGTACATTGGAGGAAGAAGATAGACTTTGAATATCCACCATATCCATCTTTCTTGTGCAGGATCAAGAGGGAGACTTGGCATTACCATAGCTTTCGTTACAGGCTCTTTAGCATCTATTTGAGCTTTATCATAGCCAAACTCGGCAAGCATTACCCTGCCTCTTCTAGTTATTAGAGGGCAAACAGTATAACCGTTATATTTACCTGTCATCTCTTTACCGTTCATAAGCGCTATCATGTTTTCGACAAGTACCGGAGCTTGTTTTCTAACAGAACCGCCTGTTTTGCCAAACGGTGTACCGATAAGGTCGCCTATACCAAATACATTTGGATATTTTTTGCTTTGAAGTGTTTGTGGATCAACAAACATCCATCCCTTGTTATTTACAAATGGACTTTTTACGATTTCAGCTACCGGACTCATAGGAGGAGTTATGTGTATAAGGTCATATTTTGCTTCAACCAATTCTACTTTTTCTTCTTCTACTTCCTCGCCTAAATCTTTATCAAAAACTTTTACTTTAGTTTTTTTAGCAAATACTGCAATTTTCTCAGGAGCTTTTATTTCCACTAGGTCAAAATTGAAGTTTGTGATTATCTCTTTTTCTTTCACAAAGCCAACAACTGCATCATGATAAGCAGGAACACCGAAGTATTTACCGCCAGCTGTCATAAACTCGATTTTTGCACTTTTTCTTGTGCCGTTAGTTCTCATATAATCTTCAGTTAGATACATAATTTTTTGAGGAGCACCACCGCATTTAATTGGAGTGCTTGGGTTTGTGAATAGCGCCGTTCCGCCTTTAAAGTTCTGCATAGCTTCCCACATTGCAGGAGATTTATCTGCTACATAGATAGAGTGTATGCCATCTTTACCGACCATATCGGCAGTTAGACCTTTGATTTTTTCAAAGTTATACTGAAGACCTGCCGCCACAACAAGGTAGTCATAAGTAAGCACTTTACCGCTAGCAAGCTTTAGACTGTTTGTCTCAGGCATAAATTCGATAGCTTTTTCTTTTTCCCATTTAACGCCGCTCGGCACATAGTCAGCTTCATTTCTAATAAGACTTTCTAATGTTTTAATACCGCCGCCTACAAGTGTTTGTCCAGGCTGATATACATGTTTTTCGCTTGGCTCAACCAATGTAATATTTTCTGGCTTCACATCAGCCCTAACAAGTCTGGCAGCAACAGTAATACCAGCAGAGCCGCCGCCTATAATTACGACTTTAGCATCCATGCCAGCTTTTAACTTCGGCGTAGCATTCGCATCACTTCCGTTTGTCTCATTGCCTTCAGCAAAAAGATCTGTATTTCCAACCATCATGGCACCTGAAGCAAACGCCAATACTCTTAATGCGTCTCTTCTGCTGAGTTCTCCTTTTTTTACAGCCTCTTCTACTCTCTCTTCGATTTCCGGAAACAGTTCGTCTTTTCTCATACTTTGCTTTCCTTTAAATTGACATATTCAAACTGAATTGCCTGTTGTTTAACAAGAGACAATTTTAACATTAAATAACATTATAAAATACTTAAAGATTAAAAAATCTTTTGCATTTTATAACAAAACTTTATCCGCCTTTTGACAGGGTTAAAAAATTACAAACAAGAGCCGATGGCCTAATTGTAGTGGACAATAGTAACTATAGCGGCCAATAAACTTCAAATAAACGCATATAATATTACAGATAGCGAAAGCATAAAAGATTAAAAATAACTACTTTAAAGCATGACAATACGGAATTCAAAATAATAATACCTAGTATTATAAGTATAGCATATATTGGTGATACCGCTTACTACTTTTATATACGGTTGCGAACGTAATAAACAAGAATTAAATATCTACATTAGAACATTACTTTAATGTAGATATTTCCTAATTTCCCAATAAAGAAATAGTAACATAGTATATTTGAAAAAAAATGTAAAGATTGTAATAAGTGCTGTAGAAATTAAATTATTTTAAAGGCCGCAAGGAAGCGGCCTTTTTCGGGAAGAAGAAAATAGTGTTAGTTGGACATGTTTCTTTTTTTAACGATCTCTTCAGTTACGTTTCTAGGAGCTTCTTCATAGTGGTCGAATTCCATAGAGTAAGAGCCTCTACCTTGAGTCATAGATCTGATATCTGTTGAATAACCGAACATTTCAGAAAGTGGAACCATTGCAGTAACAACTTTTACGCCGTTTCTTTCGTCCATTTCTTGGATTTGACCCCTTCTTCTGTTGAGGTCACCAATAACGTCACCCATGTATTCTTCAGGCATTTCACACTCAACTTTCATTACAGGCTCAAGAAGCGCTATACCAGCTTTTCTGGCACCCTCTTTGAAACACATAGAAGCTGCAAGTTTAAATGCAAGCTCAGAGGAGTCAACATCATGGTATGAACCGAATGTAAGTGTAACTTTAACGTCAACAAACGGATAACCGGCAAGTACGCCACCCGTAAGAGTCTCTCTAACACCTTTTTCAACAGCAGGAATAAATTCTCTAGGAATTACACCGCCTTTAATAGCGTCAACAAACTCAAAGCCTTTACCAGCTTCTTGTGGTTCTATTTCGAACACAACGTGTCCGTATTGACCCTTACCGCCTGATTGTTTTGCGTATTTGTGCTCAGCTTTTACTGCACCTTTGATAGTTTCTCTGTATGCAACTTGCGGATTACCGACATTTGCTTCTACTTTAAACTCTCTTTTCATCCTGTCAACAAGAATTTCAAGGTGAAGCTCACCCATACCTGAAATTATAGTTTGACCAGTTTCTTCGTCAGAACTTACTCTAAAGCTTGGATCTTCTTCTGCAAGTTTTTTAAGGGCAAGACCCATTTTTTCTTGGTCAGCTTTTGTTTTTGGCTCAACTGCAACAGAAATAACAGGCTCTGGGAATGTCATTCTCTCTAGTATTACTGGATTTGCCTCGTCGCATAGCGTATCACCCGTTAGCGTGTCTTTAAGACCAACTACAGCGCCGATATCACCGGCATAAAGCTCTTTTACTTCTTCTCTTTTGTTTGCATGCATTTTGAGAAGTCTTCCGATTCTCTCTTTTTTCTCTTTTGTAGAGTTTGATACATAAGTACCGCTCTCTAATTTTCCAGAATAAACCCTCACAAAAGTAAGTTGTCCAACAAACGGGTCAGTCATAATTTTAAACGCAAGAGCGGAGAATTTATCATCCGTAGAGTTAACCTCTACCTCTTCTTCAGTTCTTGGATCGATACCTTTAATTTGCGCAACTTCAGTTGGAGACGGAAGATATGTTACAACTGCGTCAAGCATTTTTTCGGTACCTTTGTTTTTAAACGAAGAACCGCAAAGCATAGGAGTGATAGTCATTGCTAGACAACCTGCTTTTATACCTTTGATTATCTCTGCCTCAGTCAATTCTTCGCCGTCAAGATATTTCATTGTAAGTTCTTCATCAGATTCAGCAGCAGCTTCAACCATTGCTTTTCTGTACTCTTCAGCTTTTTCTTTAAGGTCTGCAGGTATCTCACCGACAGTTGCTTTTGCACCTATTTCGCCGGTCCAAGTGTATGCTTTCATTTCAACAAGGTCAACTATACCTTCAAAGTTTTCTTCAGCACCGATTGGTATTTGAAGCGGCACAGGGTTAGCCTTTAGTCTTGATTTTACAGAGTTGATGACATTGTAAAAGTCAGCGCCAGTTCTATCCATTTTGTTTACATAGATAACTCTTGGAACGCCGTATCTATTTGCTTGTCTCCAAACTGTTTCTGATTGAGGTTGAACCGCACCAACCGCACAGAAAACTGCAACGGCACCGTCAAGAACCCTCATAGACCTTTCAACTTCGATTGTAAAGTCAACGTGTCCTGGAGTATCGATGATATTGATTTGGCAATCTTTCCACTGGCAAGTTGTTGCCGCAGAAGTAATCGTAATACCTCTTTCTTTTTCTTGTTCCATCCAGTCCATAGTGGCGGCACCGTCGTGAACTTCACCTATTTTGTGAGACATACCCGTATAAAAAAGTATTCTTTCTGTTGTTGTTGTTTTTCCGGCATCTATGTGTGCTGCGATACCGATATTTCTAATTTTGTCCAATGGGACTGTTCTAGACATTGTCAGTTCCTTAAAGGTTGGATTTTTATGAAGTGTAATAGGATATAAACTAAAAAAGGCAAGGGCGTTACACCCTTGCCTTTAAAAGAAAAATTACCATCTGTAATGAGAGAATGCTTTGTTAGCTTCCGCCATTTTGTAAGTATCTTCTTTTTTCTTGTAAGAAGCGCCTTTTTCATTAGCAGCGTCGATAAATTCGCCGGCTAGTCTATAAGCCATGCCTCTTTCGTTTCTTTTTCTTGAGTAGTCAATCAACCATCTAAGAGCAAGTGATTGTTGTCTTTTAGGGTTAACTTCGATAGGCACTTGGTATGTTGCCCCACCTACTCTTCTGCTTTTTACCTCTACTTGAGGTCTAACATTTTCCATTGCTTTGTCAAAAATTTCAATCGCTTTTTCGCCGGTTTTTTTCTCTACTATTTGTAGTGCCTCGTAAAAAATCGCTTGAGCTACACTCTTCTTGCCATCATACATAAGTTTATTGATAAACTTAGTGACAACAATACTGTTATAGATTGGGTCTGGTAGAACTACCCTAACTGGTGCTCGTCTTCTTCTCATACTTTTCCTTCTTTAAGATTAATTATTTTTTCTTGCCGGTTGCTGCAGCTTGACCTGGTTTTGGTCTTTTTGCGCCGTATTTAGATCTAGAAACAGTTCGTTTTGCAACACCTGCCGTATCTAGTGCACCCCTTACGATGTGATACTTAACACCCGGTAAGTCTTTTACCCTTCCGCCTCTTACAAGTACGATGGAGTGTTCTTGAAGGTTGTGGCCTTCACCAGGGATATAGCTAATTACTTCGAATCCGCTAGTAAGTCTTACTTTTGCTACTTTTCTAAGAGCCGAGTTTGGTTTCTTAGGAGTAGTCGTATAAACTCTAGTACAAACGCCTCTTCTTTGCGGGCATTCCGCAAGAGCAGGCGATTTGGACTTAACAGTCACCTTCTTTCTCTCTTTTCTAACTAATTGGTTAATGGTTGGCACTATAAATTCCTTTGCGAAAAAAATTTTTGCGATTATACAAAAGTGGTGCTTACACTCCACTTAAGAGTAGTGTAAGCTTAGTTTGTCTTAGTCGTGTTCTATTTTGACTTGTATCTTCTCAGCAGCATATATACCAGTTCCGGCAGGTATCATTCTACCAAGAACGATATTTTCTTTTAGATCTTCAAGATCATCCATTTTGCCTGCTATACAAGCCTCCGTAAGAACTTTTGTGGTCTCTTGGAACGATGCAGCAGAGATGATACTATCAGAGCTGATAGCGGCTCTTGTGATACCTAGAAGCACCGGAGTAGCGCTTGACGGTTTGCCACCCAGTTTTTTGATTCTTTCATTTTCAACATCGAATCTTGCAAGGCTCACCATATCGCCGGAGATAAAGTTTGTATCTCCGCTATCCGCTAGTTTTACCTGTTTTAGCATTTGGTTGATAACGACTTCGATATGTTTGTCGTTAATCGTAACCCCTTGTCTTCGGTAAACTTGTTGAACTTCTGCAACTATGTATTGTTGTAGAGCTTTTTTGCCCATAATTCTGAATATATCGTGGCTAGATACCGTACCTTCTGTAAGTTTTTCACCCATGTGTACAAACTCGCCGTCGGATACCAAAATCTGAGCATTACCGTCAACTAGGTATTCTACGAAGTCGCCAAACTCATTTGTTATGGTTATTTTTTCCTTGCCTCTTACGCCTTTTCTGATGGTTACAATACCGTCCATTTCAGCTGCAGCGGCAGGGTCTTTCGGCTTTCTAGCTTCAAACAATTCGGAAACTCTCGGTAGACCACCAGTAATGTCTTTTACTTTTGCTACGGCTTTTGGTGTTTTTGCCAAAATATCGGCTACTTGTACTTCAGCTGCTTGCTGAACCAGAATATCGGTCTTAGCTTCAAGTGCATATCTAATAAGCTCACCGTTAGCTCCGGCAACTGCGATAGCAGGCTTATAGCTACTTGGGTAGTACTCATTAACAACAAGTCTACTTTGGCCTGTTAGCTCATCAAACTGCTCGGAGGCCGTAACGCCTGGAATAATATCTTCTAGTTGTACGATACCACGAGCTTCTGCGATAATAGGATTTGAATATGGATCCCATTCTGCGATTACTATTTGCTCTTTCTCTGCAGGTTCTGCAAGGATAGATGACGCAACTACTTTTTCATTATCTTTTATTTTGATAATGGATCCCCTAGGTATATAATGCCTAATAGCTTGTCTGTCATCCTCGTCTGCGATTACCGCAAATAGACCTTTTTCGACAACTTTATAGCCATCTTTTATATCATGGCTTCTCTCTAGATAATCACCTTTTAAGAAGTAGTACTTAAGAGTACCTTCTTCTGCGGATTTTATTGTCATTGGGCAAGGCTGACCGTCTTCTACCATCAATTCAGCGGCATAAGGAATCCTATTTGGAACGTTCCAACCCTCTTTGATTAGCTCTACTATTGAGTCGCCCTCTTCTACTTTTGAACCGCTTGCGTAAGGCATATAGAGTTTGCCCTCTATCTTGCCGCCTACGCCTGAAAGCTCATTTGGTTTTGCAACGTCCGGTTTTCTAACGATATATTTGTGAGTCTCTTTTTTAGACTCTACCGTAAGCACAACTTCATCATGCACGGTCTCTATTTTTAGAGTTCCCGAAATAGGTGTTTTGATTTTTGGTTCAACCAATAGCACGCTTGCATTTCTCTTGTTTGCAACGATTTTTTTACCGTCTTTGCTTACATATACGTTAAGGTTGTAATATCTGACAAAACCTTCTTTATGTAGCGTAATCTCTTTTTCTTCTTGTGTTCTAGAAGCAGTACCACCGACGTGGAACGTTCTTAGCGTTAGCTGTGTTCCAGGCTCACCGATTGATTGAGCAGCGATAATACCTACGGCCTCGCCAGGTCTAACAAGTTTTGCCTCAGCAAGGTTTTCGCCGTAGCATTTTGCGCATATACCTTTATCGGCTTTACAAGTGATAGGGCTTCTGATGATTACGGTTTTAATTCCGGCTTCAGCAATAGCAACAGCCTCTTCTTCCGCCACAAGAGTGCCTTCCGAGAATAGTATTTCGTTTGTTATAGGGTCGATAACGTCTTCTGCAAGTACCCTTCCGGCTATTCTATCTTCGATATTTTCGATAAGCTCACCACCGACTGTAATCGCAGAAACTTCAACACCTTCGTGTGTACCGCAATCATCGATAGTTACTCTAACATTTTGGCAGACGTCGATAAGTTTTCTAGTCAAATAACCTGCATTCGCAGTCTTTAGAGCCGTATCCGCAAGACCTTTTCTGGCACCGTGCGTAGAAATAAAGTACTCAAGAACGTTTAGACCCTCTTTAAAGTTTGAGGTAATCGGAGTTTCGATAATCGAACCGTCAGGTTTTGCCATAAGACCCCTCATACCCGCAAGCTGTCTGATTTGAGCGGCGGAACCCCTCGCACCTGAGTCAGCCATCATAAAGATCGAGTTGAAGCTATTGCCGCCGAGGCTTATCTTCTCCATCATCTCTGCTGCAACTTTGGAGTTTGTGTCAGTCCAAGCATCGATAATTTTGTTATATCTTTCTTGTTCAGTTAGAAGACCTTGAGCAAACTGTGCCTGAATATCTTTTACTTTTGTTTTTGCCTCGTCTACAAGACCCTCTTTTGTTTCAGGAACAAGCATATCTGCCATCGAGATAGATATACCTGCTTTTGTCGAGTGTTTGAAACCTAGATTTTTTAGGTTGTCAAGGAATTTGGCAGTATCTTGGTACCCACCTTTTTTAAATACGGTGTCAACCATCGTACCGATATCTTTTTTCTTAAGTGTTTTATTCCAAACATCTTCAGTGATATACGCTGGAAGTATTGCTTTTATGAGCACTCTTCCTGCCGTAGTAGTACATACTTTGCCCTCTATCTTGATTCTAATAGGAGCTTGAACATCTACTGCATCCATATCAAGAGCAAGGCTAAGCTCGTCAATATTTGCAAATAGTTTGTGGGCGCCTTTTGATTGCGTTTTCTCTCTTGTCATATAGTAAAGACCCAAAATCATGTCTTGAGAAGGAACGGTAACCGCTTTACCTGACGCAGGAAGCAAGATGTTCATTGATGAAAGCATCAAGATTTTAGCTTCCGCGATAGCCTCTTGACTTAGAGGTATATGAACCGCCATTTGGTCACCGTCAAAGTCGGCGTTGAACGCAGCACAAACTAGAGGGTGAAGCCTTATTGCTTTACCTTCTATAAGCACTGGATGGAATGCTTGAATAGACATTTTGTGCAAAGACGGCGCACGGTTGAGAAGTATTGGATAGTTATCAACAACTTCCGCAAGAGACTCCCAAACTTCGTTTGTTTGTTGCTCTATCATTCTTTTTGCCGCTTTTAGCGTTGTTGCATACCCTTTTTCCTCAAGCTTCGCAAGAAGATGTGGCTTAAATAGTTCAAGAGCCATTTTTTTAGGAAGACCACACTGATCCATTCTAAGATCCGGTCCAACAACGATAACAGAACGGCCAGAGAAGTCAACCCTTTTACCTAGAAGGTTTTGTCTAAATCGTCCTTGTTTGCCTTTGATGATTTCTGATAGCGATTTTAGAGGTCTTTTGTTAGCGCCTTTAACCGCATTTGCACGTCTACCGTTATCGAATAGAGCGTCAACCGCTTCTTGAAGCATTCTTTTTTCATTTCTGATAATGATTTGAGGTGCGTCAAGCTCTAGAAGTCTTTTTAGCCTCGTATTTCTGTTAATAACTCTTCTATAAAGGTCGTTTAGGTCAGATGATGCGAACTTACCACCATCAAGCGCAACAAGAGGTCTAAGGTCTGGTGGCAAAATCGGCACATAATCAAGAATCATCCACTCAGGTCTATTGTCAGAGTTTAAGAAAGCTTCAACAATTTTTAGTGTTTTTACAAGCGTTTTTTTCTTAGCTTCAGAGTTTGTATTTTTGATATCTTCTTTGAGATTTACAAACATAGTCGCAAGGTCAAGCTCGCTTAGAAGTTTTTTGACCGCGCTTGCGCCCATTTCAGCGCTAAAACCGTCGTATTGGTAGATGCTTTCTAGCTGTCTATACTCTTCTTCGGTAAGTATGTCGTATTTTTTTACCGGAGCGGTTCCAGCTTCACATACGATATACGCTTCATAATAAAGAACTCTTTCAAGGTCTTTCATTTTTATACCCAAAATCGTACCGATTCGGCTTGGAAGTGAATTTACGAACCATATGTGCGCAACTGGTGTACAAAGAGCGATGTGACCCATTCTTTGACGTCTAACTTTTGAGCTTGTTACCTCAACACCGCACTTTTCGCATGTGACGCCTTGGTATCTCATTTTTTTATATTTTCCACAAATACACTCATAATCTCTTACAGGACCGAATATTTTGGCACAAAAAAGGCCGTCACGTTCCGGTTTTAGCGTTCTATAGTTGATAGTTTCCGGTTTTTTGACCTCACCGTAGCTCCAAGACATAATCTTCTCGGGGCTAGCTATCATCATCTGTAGGGCAGTAAAATCTCTTGGTCTATTTCCAGAGTTAAGATCTAGTTCAGTAAAAGCCATCTTAATTCCTCTTCGCTTATTTAGTTTTATCTTCGTTAAATACTCTCACATCAAGTCCAAGAGCTTTTAGCTCATTTACAAGAACATAGAAAGTTTCAGGAATTCCCGTTTCAGGAACATTCTCACCGTTTGTTATAGCTTTGTATGCTTTTACTCTACCCTCGGTATCATCCGATTTTGTAGTCAGCATCTCTTTAAGCACATGCGCAGCGCCGTATGCCTCTAGAGCCCAAACCTCCATCTCTCCGAATCTTTGACCGCCGAATAGCGCTTTACCGCCGACAGGTTGTTGCGTTACAAGAGAGTAAGGTCCAGTACTTCTGGCGTGGACTTTTTCATCAACCAAGTGATGCAGTTTTAGCATATACATATAGCCGACGTTGACTCTTTCTTTCATCTTCTCGCCGGTTTTTCCGTCGTAAAGTTCCATCTTGCCGTCAGTGTCTATTTTTGCAAGTTCAAATAGCTTTTTAAGTTCGTCATCGTTTACACCCTCAAATACAGGAGTAGCAAACTTAACGCCTTTTGCCCAGTCTCTAGCATAAGTAAGAAGAGTCTCATCGTCCAAAGTCGCAACAAAATCTTTTGCATTTACAAGTTTTGCAACATCTGCAATCTCAGCCATTTTGATTCTTAGCTCTTTTATCCAATCTTTTTGTTTTGACTCAAATATTTCACCGATTTGCTCGCCTAGTTTTTTACCGGCAAGACCTAGATGAACCTCAAGAATTTGTCCGATGTTCATCCTTGAAGGAACGCCCAACGGATTTAGAACGATGTCTATATTTTTACCGTTTTTCATATACGGCATATCAACTTCAGGAACGATAATAGAAACGATACCTTTGTTTCCGTGTCGTCCCGACATCTTATCGCCGACTTTTAGTTTTCTTTTTGTCGCAACGTATACTTTTACAAGTTTAACAACGCCGCTTGGAAGAATGTCATCTTTTTCAAGGATAGAAACTTTTTCGTCGAAATCAGCTTTTAGTTTCTCTTTTTGTTTTCTAAAGTGAGACTTGATTTTTTCATAATCAGCTTGCACTTTTGCATCAAAGCTTCTAACAAGCGTATTGATAGCAAATCTATTCATGTGCTCAAGGTCGTCGATAGCTATAGTGCCGCCTTTTTTGGCTTCTATATTTGATACGCTAACATCTGCGGTAAGCTTGTTTTTTGAGAGTAGAGAGTTGATTCTTAGCATCTCTTCTCTATCTATCATATTTAGCTTATCGTGATATTCGCGCTCCATCTTCGCTTTTTCTTCTTCAAAATGCTTAACGGCTCTAGCGTCTTTGTCATAGCCTTTTTTCGTAAATATCTTAACATCTACAACAACGCCTTCCATTGACGGTGGGCAGTATAGAGATTTGTTAACAACATGACCGGCTTTTTCGCCGAATATTGCTCTTAGAAGTCTCTCTTCCGGAGTCGGCTTTACTTCGCCTTTTGGTGAAACTTTACCGACAAGAACCATTCCGCCTTTTACGTAGCTACCGATTTTTACGATACCACTTTCGTCAAGATGAGCGATGTCTTCGTCTTTTACGTTTGGAATATCTCTTGTTATCTCTTCAACACCGTGTTTTAGCTCTCTAGCTTCAACTTCTTTTTCATAAATATGCACAGAAGTGAACACGTCATCTCTAATAATTCTCTCAGACACAACAACGGCATCCTCAAAGTTGTAACCATACCACGGCATAAACGCTATTAGTATGTTTTTACCTATAGCAAGCTCGCCGGTATCCATACTTGGGCCGTCTGCTACTATCTGAGATGCATCAACTTTTTGACCTATTTTTACGATAGGTTTTTGGTTGAAGCTTGTATTTTGGTTTGTTCTAAGGTTCTTTTGAAGAGGGTAATGCTCGATAAACGCACCGTCTTCATCTTCGCCTCTAACATAAACATTTTGGCTATCAACTTTTTCTATTACGCCAGCTCTTAGAGTTTTTACACTCTCCCATGCATCTCTAGCGATTACAGCTTCCATACCTGTTCCGACCATCGGCGCCTCGCTCCATAGAAGTGGTACACCTTGACGTTGCATGTTTGAACCCATTAGCGCTCTATTGGCGTCGTCATGTTCAAGGAATGGAATAAGTCCAGCGGCAACACCGACAACCGCTTTTGGTGATACGTCGATTAGCGTAATAGTCTCTTTTTTGAAGAGAATAATTTCGCCGTCTTTTCTGGCCTCTACAAAATCTTCTATAATCGTCGCATTAGCGTCAAGTTTTGTGCTAGCAGGAGCGATTACATGGCCCTCTTCTTGCGTCGCAGTCAAATAAACTATTTCGTTTGTTATTTTTCCGGCAACAACTTTTTTGTAAGGAGCTTCGATAAATCCGTACTCGTTTACTTTTGAATAAGTAGAAAGAGTATTGATAAGACCGATGTTTTGACCCTCAGGCGTTTCAATCGGACAAATTCTTCCGTAATGTGTAGGGTGAACGTCACGAACTTCAAATCCGGCTCTTTCTTTAACAAGACCGCCTTCACCAAGTGCGGAAAGTCTTCTTTTGTGCGTGATTTCAGATAGTGGATTTGTTTGGTCCATAAACTGAGACAACTGTCCGCCGGTAAAGAAGTCAAGTATAGTCGTCGTAATCATTTTTGAGTTGATAAGGTCGTGAGGCATCAACTCTTCCATATTTTGAACGGTAGAGATTTTGTCTTTTATAGCTTTTTGCATTTTGACAAGACCTAGGTGAAGTTCATTTGCAAGAAGCTCGCCTATCGCTCTAATCCTTCTATTTCCAAGGTGATCCCTATCATCTATGTATCCGATACCGTTTTTGACTTTTATCAAATATCTTACGGTTTTTACAAGGTCTTCGTGTGCAAGAACAGTTACGAACTCAGGCACTTCAATACCTAGTTTGTGGTTCATCTTCATACGACCGACTTTTGTAAGGTCGTATCTTTCAGGATGGAAGAATAGTTTTAATACAAAATCGTGCGCTGCATCTTTTGTTACAGGCTCGCCCGGTCTCATAACTTTATATATTCTAATTGCCGCAAGGTCATTTTCGTCTTCTATACCTTCTGTTTGTTTTAGAAGTTTTAGAGACTCTTGGTCTGCGATAAATGAGTTTATAACAGAGTTATCTATTCCGGCAGCAAGGTCATTTGCTATTTCAAACTCGTTAATTCCTAGCTCGATAATCTTTTTGAGCTTATTTTCATCAACTTGAGTAAGGGCGTCAAACACCACTTCGCCAGTAGAAGAATCTATGATAGGAGTAGCGATATATCTAGAAAATAGAATATCAAGTGGATACTCTACAAATTCAAGACCTTTTTGCTTTAGCTCTTTTGCTTTTCTCTCAGATAGCCTTTTGCCACCCGTCATTATCAGGTTGCCTTCAGCATCAACGAGGTCATATTCAAGTCTTCCCGTATACTCTTCAGGGATAAAAGGAATCAAAAATTTATTGTTTTTGATTTGTATTTTAAGTATTGGGTAAAACAGCTTGATAATGTCTTGTTTTGAGTATCCAAGTGCTCTAAATAGTATGGTTACAGGTATCTTTCTTCTTTTGTTAATTCTCACATAAAGTACATCTTTTGCGTCATACTCGAAGTATAGCCATGCACCTCTATCAGGAATGATTTGAGCCGTATAGATAAGCTTACTAGACGCCGTCATTGACTCTTCTTCCTTGAAGATAACACCCGGACTTCTATGTAGCTGATTTACAACAACTCTTTCAACACCGTTGATGATAAAAGATGTTCTCTCGGTCATCATAGGAATCTCTCTTACAAAGATAGATTGCTCTTTAATGTCTTTAACACCTTTTTTTTCACCTGTTTTTTCGTCTTTTTCCCAAACGACAAGTCTGATTTTGATTTTGAGAGGAATAGAGTATGTAAGACCTCTCTCCATTGATTCCCTGACCGTATATTTGGGTCTTCCAAATTCGCTCCCTGCGTACTCGAGAGTCAATCTATTTTGAGAATCGTGTATAGGGAAAATCGATTTGAATACTCTTTCGATACCAGCGCTGCCTCTTTCTTCTTCGTCGACCATAAGAAAGTCGTTGTAGCTTTTTTGTTGAAGTTGAAGCAAATTTGGAATACCCAGAACCTGTGGAGTTTTGGAAAAATCAACTCGGAGTCTATTTCCTGATTTTAGGCTGTTTAGCATAGGCGGTACCTCTTGTGAAGTTTTGGATGAAAATTAAATTTTGTTAGAGAAAAATTTTAGGACAGTTTGAAACTATAAAAAACCGCCCGAAGGCGGTGTGAAATTATTTAACTTCGACTTTAGCGCCAACTTCTTCAAGTTTAGCTTTGATTTCGTCTGCTTCTGCTTTAGTAGCACCAGACTTAACTGTAAACGGAGTTTCTTCAGATGCTTTTTTAGCCTCAGCAAGACCAAGACCTGTAAGCTCTCTAAGAACTTTAATTACGTTGATTTTTTTCTCACCTGAGCTTGCAAGAATAACATCAAATTCTGTTTTTTCTTCAGCTGCAGCTGCGCCGCCCGCTACCGGACCGCCAGCCATTACTACTGGTTGTGCGGAAACACCGAATTTCTCTTCAAATTCTTTTACTAGTTCTGATAGCTCAAGTACTGTAAGACCGGCTATAAATTCGATAACTTGTTCTTTTGTAACTGCCATTTTAAATCCTTTGCATTTAATATTTTACGCCAACAGAGCAAAGCTCATTATGGCTACGCTAGGCGCTATACTGCTAAAGCTAGCCGCATTTGCGGCAGAATCTTTAACGAATTACGCTGCGCTTTCTTTTTGTTTTCTGAGTTCGTCCAGACCTGTAACAAACATTCTTGCAGGTGCAGTCCAAACAGACAGAAGCATTCCGATAAGTTCGTTTTTGCTTGGAAGCTTAGACATTGCAACAACGGTTGCAGCATCAACAGCTTTACCGTCAAGATAAGCAGCTTTAACAACCAGTCTATCTTTGTAATTATCAGCAAATTTTGCAATAAGCTTACAAACATCCAATTGGTCAGCGCCCCAAACAACTATATTCGTATCCTTAAGGTCAAGGCCTTCAACTTTAGCTTTTTCAAGAGCGATAGCAGCCAAAGTGTTTTTAACAACTTTAACTTTCATACCGCTAGCTCTAGCTTCATTTCTCATTGCTTCAAGCTCTTTAACAGTTACGGCTCTATAGCCCGCAACAGCAATACCTTGACTCGCTGCGAATTCAGCCGAAAGGCTTTCAATTATGCTAGTTTTTTGTGTTTTTGTCATATTTTTCTTCTCCTTTCCAGACCGAAGACTTCAGACAGGATTTATGGATTACTCCACCCGTCATCATCAGTCTTAAGATAAAATTATTAGCTTATTATCTAATATCTAGAAGCTCTGACGGCTCTAGTTTTACTGAAGGCGATTGGCTTAGTGAAAGGTATCCAGCTTTGATATATCTACCTTTTGCGCCCGCAGGTTTTACTCTATTTAGAGTTTTGACAAGTTCATTTGCATTTTCTAGCAAATCTTCGGTGCTAAAGCTTACTTTACCGATACCGGCATGGATATTGCCTTTTTTATCAACTCTGAAGTTTACTTGACCGCTTTTTGCATTTTGAACGGCTTTGGTAACATCCATAGTTACAGTACCTGTTTTAGGGTTTGGCATAAGACCTTTTGGCCCTAGTATTTTACCTATTTTACCGATTATACCCATTGTGTCCGGAGTTGCAATAACGATATCAAAGTCAAGTCTTCCGTTTTTAATCTCTTCAGCTAGGTCATCGTCACCAACTACGTCAGCGCCGGCTGCCTTAGCTTCTTCGGCTTTTTGGTTTTTGGCGAAAACCGCTACTCTTACTGTTTTACCAGTACCTTTTGGAAGAACAACTGCACCTCTTACCATTTGATCTGCATGTCTAGGGTCAACATTTAGTTGAACACATATCTCTACAGTTTCATCAAATTTAGCGCTTTTTAGTTCTTTTACTAAAGCCATACCCTCATTAAGGGCATAGTTTTTATCTGCATCAACTTTTTGTTGTAAAGCAACAAGTCTTTTTGGTGTTTTCTTTGGCATCTTTTTTACCTTTCGCTTTTATATTTTTTAAGCTACCGCATATTTTAAAGAAGCGAACGCGGTATTTCGCTCTTTATTTTTTTGTAGATTACTCTACGACTATTCCCATACTTCTAGCAGAACCTTCAACTATTCTAGCTGCAGCTTCTTTATCAGTAGTGTTCATGTCAACTATTTTTCTGTCAACTATATCCATAACTTGCGCTTTTGTAAGTTTGCCTACTTTATCTTTCAAAGGGTTATTGCTACCTTTGTCGATTTTTGCAGTTTTCTTAATAAGCTCCGTCATAGGAGGTTGTTTTGTTATAAAACTAAAGCTTTTATCTGAATAAACAGTGATTACAACAGGAAGTCTCCAACCTGCTTGATCTTTTGTTTTTTCATTAAACGCTTTACAGAATTCCATGATATTTACGCCTCTAGCGCCAAGTGCGGGTCCGATTGGTGGTGACGGATTTGCTTTTGCAGCTTCGATTTGTAGCTTTATTTCGCCAATAACTTTTTTTGCCATCTTAAATTATCCTTTCCTAAGATTAAACTATTTTTTCTACTTGGGTACACAGTATCTCTACTGGAGTACTTCTGCCGAAAATTGAAACGTTTAGCTTCAATTTACCATGAGACATATCGTATTCTTCAACTATTCCAGTGAAGTTTGCAAATGGTCCGTCAATAATCCTTACCACTTCCGCCGTAGAGAAATTGACTTTTGGTTTTGGAGCACTTTTATTGTGTGCTTTTTCAAGAATAAGCTCAATATCTTTATCAGAAAGTGGAGTAGGTTTTTTGGCTTCACCAATAAACTTACCTACGCGAGAAAGTGCCTGTATTTTTTGCCAAAGATTTGTATCAAGATCCAATTTTGCGAAAACATAACCTGAGTAAAGAGGTCTCTCTATAATTTTTTGCTTGCCTTTTTTGAGCTCTATAACATCTTCCATAGGCACAACTATATCGGCTAATCTATCCTGGATACCTTGTTCTTCGACAAGAGCCACTATTGCTTTTTTTACGCTAACTTCGCTACCCGAATAAGCTTGAATTGCATACCATCTATGAGACATATAATTAACCTATTATTTGTTTTAGAGAGAAGGACATAATCCAATCTATCAACGCAAGATAAAGAGAAACGACGGTAACAACAATAAGAACTGCATAGAACGCAGTCTTAACTTGTTGTTTTAACGGAAAGATTACCTTCGACAACTCAACTTTTGAAAGCCTAAAATAACTCATCATTTTTTCCATATTCCAACTCTACTTTATCAACATTTTTAAACTCTTCGAAAACAGCTTAAAAACAGTGACCTAGGTGGCAGGGCAGGTAGGATTCGAACCCACAGCATACAGTTTTGGAGACTGTCGTTCTACCATTGGAACTACTGCCCTAAATCGAGGCAACTCTTAGAGTTTAGCCTCTTTATGAACTGTGTGCTCTCTATCGAACTTACAAAACTTTTTCAGTGCAAGCTTTTCAGTTTGTGTCTTTTTATTTTTTGTAGTGTGATAGTTTCTTCGACCACATTTTTCGCAAGCTAGGTGTACTATATCTCTCATTTTGACTCTCTTGAAATAAATAAAGGCGGAGCAAGCCCCGCCTTCTTAAAGACTATTTAATAATTAAGCGATGATTTTAGAAACAACGCCGGCGCCAACAGTTTTGCCGCCTTCTCTGATAGCAAATCTAGTACCTTCTTCGATAGCGATTGGAGCGATTAGTTTAGCAGAAACTTTTACGTTATCGCCTGGCATAACCATTTCAACGCCTTCTGGAAGTGTTATAGAACCTGTAACGTCAGTTGTTCTGATGTAAAACTGTGGTCTATATCCAGCAAAGAATGGAGTATGTCTACCACCCTCGTTTTTAGAAAGAACATAGATTTCAGCTTCAAATTCAGTATGAGGAAGGATAGATTTTGGCTTACAAAGAACCATACCTCTCTCAACGTCTTCTTTTTTGATGCCTCTTAGTAGAAGACCGCAGTTGTCTCCGGCTTCGCCCATGTCCATTTCTTTGTGGAACATTTCGATACCAGTAACTGTAGTTTTTTGAACATCTCTAAGACCAACGATTTCGATCTCTTCAGCAAGCTTAATAAGACCTCTTTCGATTCTACCAGTAACAACAGTACCTCTACCAGAGATAGAGAAAACGTCTTCAACTGGCATAAGGAAAGGCTTGTCAGTCTCTCTTTGTGGAGTTGGGATATATGTATCAACAGCATTCATAAGAGCTTCAATTTTTTCAGTCCACTCATTAGTAGAACCGCCCATCGCACCTTCAAGCGCTTTAACAGCAGAACCTGTGCATATTGGTGTATCATCACCTGGGAAATCGTAAGTACTTAGAAGCTCTCTTACTTCCATTTCTACTAGTTCAAGCATTTCAGCTCTATCAGCAGCGTCAAGCATATCTTCTTTGTTTAGGAAAACAACGATGTATGGAACACCAACTTGTCTCGCAAGAAGGATGTGCTCTCTTGTTTGCGCCATAGGACCGTCAGTCGCAGCAATAACAAGAATAGCGCCGTCCATTTGAGCAGCACCAGTAATCATGTTTTTAACGTAGTCGGCATGCCCTGGGCAGTCAACGTGCGCATAGTGTCTAGTTGCAGTTTCATATTCAACATGTGACGTGTTGATTGTTATACCTCTTGCTTTTTCTTCAGGAGCATTATCAATTTGATTATAATCTCTTTTTTCAGCAAGACCTCTATTTGCAAGAACCGCAGTAATCGCAGCAGTTAGCGTAGTTTTACCATGGTCAACGTGTCCGATTGTACCGATGTTTACGTGTGGTTTCGTACGAGAAAACTTCTCTTTTGCCATCTCTCTTCCTTGGATGAATTTTTTTTAAGCTCTTGGCTTTAAGCATTAGGTCTTTTTATGGAGCCCATAAACGGGATTGAACCGTCGACCTCTTCCTTACCAAGGAAGTGCTCTGCCACTGAGCTATATGGGCATTATATGATAAACGAACTAAAAATAATAAGTAAAGCAGTAGAAATCAAATGGAGCGGGAAACGGGACTCGAACCCGCAACTTTCAGCTTGGAAGGCTGATGCTCTAGCCATTGAACTATTCCCGCATGGTGGTGGAAGAAGGATTCGAACCTTCGAAGGCATAACCAACAGATTTACAGTCTGTCCCCTTTGGCCGCTCGGGAATTCCACCATTTAAACAAAAAATCCAAATTTTCTTTTACTTAATAAAACGTGATAAGAAGTGGAGCCGGTGAAGGGACTCGAACCCCCGACCTGCTGTTTACAAAACAGCTGCTCTAGCCAACTGAGCTACACCGGCATTTACCAATAAAATTGGAGCTGAAATTATAGTACAAAGATTAGACTTTGTCAATACTATTTTTAAAAAAGTTGTAATTTCATAATGATTTTATTTGATAGTATATTGCGTAAGCGGATGGATTTGCTATTTTTGTTGTATCAATAACTATTCTAATATCTTTTGTATCACTCGGCGTCAAAGGCATTTTAAACTCTATTTTATCGGTCTTTACGGGAGAAAAAATATTTATAAATTCCAATATTGAGTTGTTATTTTTTTTCACCAAACTAATAACTACAGACGTTTTTTTTATTGGTATTTTCCCATCATTTTTTATATCCGCAGTAATCACTATTGCTTTTGTATATACCAATCTAGCAACTTTTATATTATCTATAGATGTTTTTCGAAAGTATTCTTCCAGATAGTATATTCCCGCAATAGGAGCAACTGTGAAAGATAAAAACGATAGAAGGTAGAAAAAGAGTGCAAAAATCAATTTTCGCCTGAGTACTATGCCCAAAATTAGTAGTAAAACGGCAACAAAAAAGAGAACTCCAAGAAAAAGATAATGGTATATAAAAAAACTATAGAAAAATTCTTTTAAACCGAAAGGCAATACCACTTATTTATTCCTGCTATTTTTCTCTTCTATTCCGCCAATGCCGAATCTTCTTTTTAGCTCGCTCTTGACATGCTCTGGATTTACACCACTAAAGCTAAGTCCGACAAGAGAGTGATAGACAAGGTCTGCCGCCTCGTATACCACCTCTTCTTTATTTTTATCTTTTATCGCAAAACAAAGTTCTGCCGCCTCTTCGGCTATTTTTTTACAGATTGTATTTTCGCCTTTTGAGAAAAGTTTTGCCGTATAAGAAACTTCAGGATTGGCAAATTTTTTACTCTCAATTTCATGATATAGCGTGTCAACTACACTATATATTTTGCTCATATCTATCTCTTGTTCTAATACACGTTTTCCAGATTCTAGGCTTTTAAAAAAGCAGCTTTTTGCACCGGTATGGCATGCAACGCCAGTTTGTTCAACCACATACAAAACAGTATCGTTATCGCAATCAACAAGTACATCTACTATTTTTTGCAGATGTCCGCTCTCTTCACCTTTTTTCCAAATACGATTTTTACTTCTAGAAAAATAGTGAGCATACCCGGTCTGAAGAGTCAATTCGACAGCTTCTTCGTTCACGAAGCCAAGCATTAATACATCTTTCGTAGAGCTTTCTTGTGCTATCGCAGGAAGAAGCCCTTTTGAGAAATCAAGCTTTATCTGTTCGCTCATTTGCTTACGGCGCCTTGTTTTTGCTCTTTCATATCCATCCAGATGGACGGCATTGCTCCGCTTGGAGTAAGGAATACTTTGGCATCTTTGTTCTCTTTTAGCGCCTCATTAAACTTAGCTTGAGCTTCTATCTGTTTCATTTTTACAAGATTTGTCGTAAGAGATCTGCCGATAAGATCATTGGCTTGTGCTTGACCTTTTGCTTCTATAATTCTAGCCTCTGAGTTACCTTTTGCTATTTCAGCAGCTTTTTGAGCCTCTTGTTTTGCTCTTTCTACTTCATATTTGGTTCTCTCAGCCTCTTGGTTTGCTATTTGAACCCTTTCTATCTGCTCTTTTACTTTCTCCGGCAATACAATGCCTCTAAGCTGTATGGAAGAGAGTAGGATTGGCTGATTTTTTATTTTTTCCATTGCTTTTTGCATGCCTTGAGTAATAAGTACGGCTATGGCATCTCTTTTCATAGGAAGCTCTTCCGCCTTGAAATTACCGACAACTGAACGGACGACATCTCTGGCGTTTGGATTTATAGTTTTTTCCTCCCAATTAAGACCGAGAGACGCTATGGCATCCGATGCTCTATCTGGCAATAGTGAATACTGAATAGTAAGCTCCACCTCGACAGGCAAACCTCTAGAATCCAAGACTTGTATAGGAGCAGATCTACGAACACCTTTTGTATCTATGGCGCCATCTTCATTACTATAGTGCATTACACGAACTTTAGTGTCGACCACTATTACTTTTTGAAGAAGCGGCATAAATAGATGAAAACCGGGATACATAGGTTGTTTCTCATATTTTCCAAGAGTTACTAGTATTCCGGCCTCACCGGAGTTGATTATTACAAACGGACGAAATAGTGCAAGTACGATTACTACAGCGATCGCTATATAGATTGCCGTCATTTTATTAGAGCCGTTACTAAGAAACTCTGGCATTTTAGGCGGCGTAAATTCACCTTTTGGCTTGTTATCGCCGCTACCGTTTTTTTTGTTGAAATAGTCATTCATATCGACGGCCATGTAGCTCCCTTATTTTATATATGTTAAGTGTTTTTCGTATGCAGCATCTCTGCCGTTTACAACGTCAAAATATTTTTTCTGAATTTTTTCAGTCATTGCACCCATTGCGCCGATACCGATGACTCTAGCATCAACTTCTCTAATCGGAGTAATTTCCGCCGCCGTTCCGGTAAGAAAAGCTTCGTCTGATATGTAAATCTCTTCTCTTGTTATTCTGCGTCTAACAACTTCAATACCCATAGCCGTTGCAAGCTCTATTACCGTTGCTTGTGTGATAGACTCTAAAGAATTATCATTTGGAGGAGATATTAGTTTGCCGTCACGAACGATAAAGAAACACGCTCCACTAGCCTCTGCTACATAGCCTTCATCATCTAGTAAAAGCGCTTCATCATAGCCACACTCAACAGCTTCATACTTAGCCATCTGAGAGTTTAGATAGTTAGCGCTTGCTTTTGCTTTGCCCATTGTCGAGCGATTTGAACTTCTAGTAAACGACGAAATTTTGAGCCTGATACCATTTTTAAGTCCATCTTCACCGAGATAAGCACCCCACTCCCATGCAGAGATAGACACTTTAACAGGCGCATTAGCATGATAAAGCCCCATAACTCCGTACCCTAGGTAAACAAGAGGTCGAAGGTATACGCTACCGTCTTTGAAGTTATTTTTTTTGATTAGCTCTATCTGCGCCGCTTCAAGTTCTTCAACAGTAAAAGGCACTTTCATAAGCGTCATTTTTGACGAGTTTAAAAGCCTTTGAGTGTGCTCTCTTAGCTTGAAAATTGCATAACCTTTGTCTGTTTTGTATGCTTTTGTGCCCTCTATTGCAGCATTTCCGTAGTGTAAAGAGTGTGATAGGACGTGTACTTTTGCATCATCCCATGCAACAAATTCTCCATCCATCCAAATAAAATCAGCGGTATTCATAAACTTAACTTCCTAATTTTTTAATTTCATTTTAGCCTAAGCGCTATTAAAAGATAACGGTTTTATTGTCGTAAACGAATATTCTATCCTCTACGGCAAGCCTTATCGCTTTTGACAAAACGACCTTTTCAATGTCCCGTCCAAGATTCCTAAGTTCTTCCCAACCGTAGCTATGGTCAACCTTTACAACATCTTGCGCAATAATCGGCCCCTCATCAAGATGGTTGTTTACAAAGTGTGCCGTTGCTCCGATGATTTTTACACCTCTTTCGTAAGCTTGCTTGTAAGGGTTTGCCCCTATAAATGCCGGCAAAAATGAGTGGTGAATATTGACTATTTTGCCTTCAAATTGAGAGACAAAATTTGGCGTCAAAATTCTCATGTATTTGGCAAGCACCAACAAATCCGGAGTAAGACCTTTTGCCAGTTCTATCACTTTTTGTTCGTGCTCTTCTCTTGAAAGTCCGTCCGCAGATACAAGGTAAAACGGTAGGTTAAATTTTTCTACCAAAGGCTGCAAGGTGTCGTGATTTGCGACTACACCGAGAAGTTCAATATCTAGCTCGCCGCTGTAGTACCTGATAAGTATATCGCCCAAACAGTGCGGCTCTTTTGTAGCAAACAGCAGTACTCTTTTTTTTCTGTTTTTTTCAACAATTCTCAGATTTGCATCTTTTGGCAAATCACGTCTAAGCAGCTTTTCTACAAGTTCAAAGTCAGCCTCTCCGCTAATTTCTGTTCGCATAAAAAATCTATTTTTTTCTTTTTCTACAAACTCATCGTTTTTTTCTACATTTAGAGAGTTTTCAAAAAAAATCTTACTTATTTTATATATCAGTCCCGTGCTGTCTTCGCAGTCTATTAGTACCGTTTTTTCCATTTTAGCCCCTAAATTTTTCTCTTATCTCTTTTGAGAGTCCAAGCGTATAATTTTTTGATATTTCACTGTTTTTAAAACCAGTCGCTATCATTTTTTGGTGTGTAATGTCGGGCTTATAACCCTCGTGCCATACGCCAAGCCTTTTGGCATTTGCCTTTACACCGCTTTTGTATGCGCCTAACCACAAAGATATAGGCATTTTCAGTGAAAGCGCTACCAAAAATCTATCGCTTATATTTTTTGGCGCTCTTTTTTGAAGCGCAAATATTTTGTAATAAGCATTTGGAGCGGCGATTTTATCTAAAAAGCTATTTTTATTTATCTTAAATGTTGAAAAAAGTTGATACAAAAAGGTTTCTTGGCGAGGTTTTTCAAAAAAATAGGATGTTTTTTTGAGCTCTCTTGCCATTTTCAAAAACTTCCCAAAATCCGCATGAATACCAAAAAGTTTTTGCGCCACACCTAATTTGAAAAAATAATAAAGTCCGTATATCTGGTATTTTGCAGCAAAAAGTTTCTCAAACTCCGTAAAAATTCTGGCCTTAGAGATATCATACAATGCTATACCTGCGCATAATTCAACACTTTTTGGTTCCATCTTAAAGCCAAATCTTGCGCAAAATTGCATCGCCCGAAGAACCCTAAGGCTGTCTTCTTGAAAACTATCCACACTGACCGCTCTAAGTATTTTTGAGTGCAAATCAGCCACTCCGCCGAAAAAATCAAGTAGTTCACCGTCTTTTGCGCCTAAAAGCATTGCGTTTATCGTAAAGTCACGTCTGTAGCAAGCTGTGCGCTTGTCTTGTACGACAACGGCCTCAAAGCCTGTATGCCCTACTCCTGTTTTTGTTTCGCTTCTCGGGAGTGATATGTCGAAGTTTTTGTATTTATAGACAAAAAAGCTTTTGCCTACGCCGTTTGCACCTATTGAGGACATGGCTTTTTCAAAGTCGTTTTGCGAGATGCCGTAGACTTCTATGTCAAAATCTTTTGGGGTTTGACCCAGTAAGATATCCCTTACACAACCGCCGGCAAAGAAAAATTCGGCGTCTTTTAGGGCGAGGTTTATAGTTTCAAATGCAGTTTTCGACTCTTCGTCAAAAAGGGAGTAAATATCCATCTACTCCTGCGATTTGTCCAGTTTTTCGTCTATTGTCGCTAGCATGTACTCCAAGAAGTTGACTATCAAATCAAGCTTTTTTTCGACTTGCAATATCTCGCCTGAGCCTTCATTTCCGATAGTCAAAAGCCCCTCGAAAAGCACAAGTATACGCTCTCTCAAATTTACGAGAAATCTCTCAAGGCTCTCTTCGCTTTCGTGGATATCGGCATACCCCTCCATGCTTTTGGCGACGGATGAGGCGGCTGTGTCTTTGGCGCTCTCTTTTTTGACCTCTTCGATATAGTTGTCCTCTATCTCGGCAAGGGTCGATAGTACAGCATCTTTTAGTTCCATAGTCTGCTTAGCCACCTTTCAAATTCTCTATACTCTATCTCTGTTTTCATGGATAAGAAAAAATCACGCATCTGGATATTAACACTACTATACTTCTTATGAATACCGCTCAATCGCCTCACGGCGGCTATCGCCTCTTTGTTTTGAGGCTCTTTTTTTAGTATCTCTTTGTAAATTTCAAGCGCATCTTCTTTGTGCCCTTGAAACTCGTATATAGAAGCTAGTGTTAAAGTCTTTAATCCTGACATTTAGACTCTTGCCGCTATCTCTGAGCCCATTTCTACACAGCCAAGCACTCTTACAGCGCCAAATCTTGCCGTGTCTTTGGTTCGTAACCCATCTTTTAAAACCGCTTTTACGGCTGTTTCTATCTTGTCAGCCGCCTCCACTTCATTTAGGGAGTATCTAAGCATCATTGCTGCGCTCAGTATGGTCGCTATTGGGTTTGCAATATCTTGTCCTGCAATGTCCGGCGCAGAGCCGTGGATAGGCTCATAAATAGCGTATTTGTCGCCGATAGATGCACTCGCAAGAAGTCCGATAGAGCCAGTCAGCACACTTGCCTCATCGGAGAGTATATCGCCAAAAATATTGCCCGTTACTATTACGTCAAACTGTTTTGGGTTTGTAACAAGCTGCATAGCGGCGTTATCTACATACAAGTGCTCTAGCGTCACGTCAGGATAGCCTTTTGCCACCTCCGTCACGACCTCTCTCCAAAGCTGAGAGACTTCTAGCACATTTGCTTTATCGACGCTTGTTACCTTGCCTCTTCTTTTTCTAGCAGACTCGAAAGCCACTTTTGCGATTCGCTCAACTTCGGCTCTTGTGTAGACCATAGTGTTGTAGCCCATGTTTTCGTCTCTGCCTCTTGGCTCGCCAAAGTATATTCCGCCCGTTAGTTCACGAACGATAAGAAGGTCAACACCTGATGCTATCTCGGGTTTTAGCGGACTAGCTTCTAGCAGTTCTTCATATACACTTGCGGGGCGTAGATTGGCGTATGTGCCTAGCTCTTTTCTGATTTTTAGTAGTCCAGTTTCAGGTTTTAGCTCTCTTGGCAAGCTGTCCCATTTGTATCCGCCTATTGCACCGAAAAGTACAGCATCACTTGCTTTTGCGCCCTCTATCGTAGCGTCAGGCAAAGGTGTACCCACGGCGTCAACCGCACATCCACCCATAAGATATTCATTAAATTCCATACCAAAGCCACATTTTGTGCCTACGGCTTTTAGCACCTTGACCGCTTCGTCTATTATCTCAGGGCCTATTCCATCCCCTTTTATAAGCGCTATTTTATAGTTTTTCATGCGTTTGCCTTTTTGATCTCTGCCGCTGCATATTCCATTAGTCCGCCTGCATTAAGTAGTTCTGTCATAAACGGAGGAATCGGGGTAAATTTATAAGTTTCGTTTTTTGTGATGTTTTGCACCGTGCCGCCCACGATGTCCACTTTTAGCGTATCGCCCTCAGTTATCTTATCCGCCTCGGCAACCTCTAATATGATAAGGCCTGTATTGAAGGCGTTTCTATAAAATATTCTGGCAAAAGACTTAGCGATAACGGCAGAAATCCCCGCATATTTGATAGCCACGGGAGCGTGCTCTCTGCTTGAGCCGCATCCAAAGTTCTCGCCGGCCACGATAATGTCACCTTTTGAAATCTTATTCACAAACTCAGGGTCTGCATCTTCCATTGCGTGTTTTGCTAGTTCTATTGGGTTTGAAGTGTTGAGGTATCTAGCTGCGATGATTAAGTCAGTGTCGATATTATCACCGAAAACAAACGCTTTGCCGTTAAAACTGTTATTCATAATTTGCCTTACAAAAATGCTTTTTAGGCAAAATTCTAGCCAAACAAGGGTTAATATAAGAGTTTTGCATATTTTCAACAACTAGAGTTAAGAGCCATTGTGTAAAACAATTGAAAGGTAAAAGACTAGCTCGAATCTTTTTTTAAACTTTTCTTTTTGCTAATATTATCTGTATTATTTTCATACATATTAAAAATTCTAGTTTTTATTTCCATTAACTCCAATGCTCTTTGGGCGTATAGTGGTATTTGGTTATCATTCCATCCAGTTATTGTGCTTCTTGCAATTCCACTAAACCTCGAAAAAGCAGATACACTTACCCGTATTTCTTCTAATTTGTCATTGAATGCACTCATAGACATATGAGATTTTTTGGTTATTGCATTTGCCGGTTTACCAAGGCTTTTTCTTTCTTTTTTAAACATTTTCCCTCTTGACTTTACTATATTATTATATTAAAATAGTACAACTTAAAAAAACTTTATAAGCCGTAGGAAGTTGAAATGAAACAAATTAATGTTGTGGACTTTTTTTGTGGCGCTGGTGGCCTTAGTCATGGTCTAAAACTGGCTGGTTTTAACATCATAGCTGGCGTTGATATTGAAGAGTCGTGCAGGGAAACATACGAGTCCAACAATGCTCCATTTATAAATAAAAGTATTGTCGACATAACCACCACTGAAATAAAACAGCTCTTTAAGCCTTATTCTAATTCATACACCATGATTGCTGGCTGCGCTCCATGTCAGCCCTACAGTATGATAAATACTAGAAAAAGACAAGATGACAATCGCAAAACGCTCTTGGATGAATTTAGACGTGTAATTAAAGGCGTAAGACCTCACCTTGTTTTGATGGAAAATGTCAGTCGTCTTAATGAAGAAAATAAGTATTTTGCAAAGTTCATTGATATGCTAGAAAAATCTGGATATCACTATGAATATAAAGTTTTGAATGCTAGAGATTTTGGCGTTGCTCAAAATAGAAAAAGACTTTTTTTGATCGCTTCAAGACTAAAAAACATAAAACCTTCTTTTGACGCTATAAAAACTAAAAAATCAGTTCTTTTAAAAGATGTAATCAAAGGCTTAGAACCTATTGAGCACAATATGGTATCGGCTAAAGATTATATGCATATATCAATGAGGCTTACTGACATTAATTTAAAGAGAATTAGATCTACGCCTAAAAATGGCGGGCTAAGGAGTGCGTGGCCAGACGATTTACGTGTGCCTTGCCATGCAAAAAAAGAAGCTTTTTTAGATAATTATGGAAGACTTGCCTGGGATAGTTTGAGTTCCACAATAACAACAAAATTTCATCAATATTGTAGCGGTAGATTTGGTCATCCTGAACAAGATAGGGCTTTGTCGTTGAGAGAAGGAGCACTTATTCAGACTTTTCCGCAAGAATATAAGTTTGTTGGCTCAAAAGATGAAATTGCTAGACAAATTGGTAACGCTGTTCCAGTGAATTTAGCAAAAGCTGTTGGCAAAATTTTTTTGTAAGAATTAATGATGTATTTTCTAGATTTATGCCAACAAATGTTTCATTTTTATCGTTAATAAAAGTGCAACCAACTTTGAAGCTGTCATACGGAGAATATAAAAATTTTGCTGCTTCTTTTGCCTTTTCTATTAGTTTATTTATTTCAAAATTTATTTTATATGTTTATATTTGTAAAAAATAAATTATCTAATTCTGTAAACAAATCAACCATAACTAAAAATCTTTTTGAATTTTCAATTGATATGTTTTCATTAATGCAAGCTCTATTATTAGTGTGTACTATTGAATTTCTAAGGTTAACCATAGCCTTACCTAGCTCCCTCATGGAGCTTTTTATCTCCCCTCTAGTTTCATCAGTCAGGCAGGCTGCTAGTAGCGTAAAATCTGCATACCTTGAAGCATGGCTGTAAATTTGTTCTATTGCAACAGAGCCATCAGCCCCAACATACCCATATTTATCCCTAAGATACGTCAATGCATAATCGTACGATGTAGTTATGTTGTCTTTCGGCTCATCTTTACTTATTTGATCGGAAGATATACTGAGCGTAGATATTATAGAATTTGCTACTTTTTCAAAATTTTCTATATCTTCCGTACCTATGGTATCTTCCGTAACGCTATTTTTGATTCTAATTTTAAATAGTTTATGCAGTTCTGTTTTTACGCTGATATCTCTTATTGATTCGATTGACCTTGTTATGCTTTTGTATATATCTTCTTCTTTAAATCTTTCTATGGCAAAGTCTTTTCTAAGCTTTTCATCTTCGTCATAAAGTTTTGCGTATGCCTTCATTAAAGTTTCTATTACTTCAAATAGCTTGAGAGTCACTTCTGTTTGTTTAAGAGCCGTTCTATCTGTTCCTATATTGTCTTTTTTATCATTGTCTATAAAATCTACATTTAACTCTGCATAGAGGTGGGCGTAACCATAATTATTTGAGGGGTTAATATTTAGATATGTTGCTTCTTGACACAATTTACCCCTAGCAAAAAGTACAACACCTTTGTTTTCTTTTATTCTGACTGTTTTTTCTCTTGCTATAATTACGCCATTAATACTATTCTTTTCTATATATTCAATGACATCCTTTTCTTTAGTGAACCTTTTAAGATCTGCCGGAATATTGTACTTAAACTTTATATCGTTATTTAAAACAAGCTCATCCCTGAAAGTTTTATCAATGATGATATCTTCCAACTTTATTATAAACCCTTCCGGGTCTGTTTCATTACCATCATACATTATGTTTATTCTTTTTGCTATGGACTCAGCCAAAGAGTCGTTATCTGTTATTTTTTGACTATTGTTGATTAAATAAATTGTTGTACCATTTGATTCTGCCGTTACCTCGGCTTGATCATTAATTTTAGCCGTGTATGTGACTCCTTCTTCCTCACTTTCCTCTACGGCAATTTCCAAAATACTACTAAGTCCATTTTTCACAGTTTCAACTTTAAAATTTTCAAATAATCCAAAACATGCTAATTTTCCAAAACCTTTTCTTCCAGTTACTAGTCTTCCTTTCTGGGTTACATTCATTGCCTTTCTTCTATTTAGCCCAACATTTAAAAAAATTGTTTCTAGCTCATCGTGCGTCATCCCCGCACCATTGTCTTTTATAACAATCATTTTTCGTGTTCTGTCTATCTTGATTTCTACATATGATGCATCGGCATCATATGAGTTTGTAATATACTCAATTAGAACGCCATATATTGTTTTATATAGATTTTCACCTAGTTGCACCACTGCATCTGCACCAACATTGAAATTAACTTCTTTCACTATATGTGTCCTAGTTTTATTATTTACTTAGATTAACATATTTACTTAAAATTATATTTGCCATCATTCAAGCTTTTTTATGAGAATTTAATAGTTTTTATACTCGTTAAATTTAGAATAATTTTTTTAGCTCAAAATATTTGTCTAACTTTTAAAAATGCTTAAATTGTAGAGCTTCTGAAAGAGACTACGAATAGCCAGAATGAAAAAGATAGCCTGATTAACGAGCTTCCTTTGCTAAGTTCTTCTACTAAATACTCAAACTCTTCTTTGTATTCAAGAGCCATAAACTCTCCCAAAGAGCCTTTGGAAGTTAGAGCCTTATCTAACGAAAAAGCCTCATTCAATCTTTTGTGTTCAGTTAATCGAAGGGAGATTGTTTGCGATAGGTCGTTTCTTACACATACCTTAATGCCTCTTGCCATACCCTCCAAATATGCAACTCTTTTTTGAGCTTTTGTTTTATATTTTTGCCTTTTGTGTCCAGAGGAGATGGTGGAGAAGCCGAGCATGTTTTCCATGTTTAGGAAGTGGTAGACCCTTTCGCCTGGTTTTGCCAAGTATATCTTTTGAGTCTCTTCAAAAAAGTCCGGATACCAAAGTGATGAGCCAACAGCGCTATCGCCTCTTAGTCTATGCCTGCCGCTAAAACTTTTTATATTTTCTATCCAAACAAATTTATTTTCCAATATGTAGCTCTTTTCTTAAATAAAATCCTTTCGCAAACCCACACGCTTGCGAAAGGAAACAGAGCTTAAAGTGTGTTTTTAAACAATGTAAACATACCCCAAGCGAAATATACAGCCATCCATACCATCAAAATCCAAAGTGTCGAAAACCCTAGTTTTCTAAGCGCCGGGTTTTTGTCGCAGTCATATACCAAACCTTCATTTTTACCAACTTTCCAAGCCATTGTAGCAATGAAACCGACTCCGGTAAAACCTAGGAAAACAAATGTCAAGAGGAACATAACGATACTAGGCCATTCAAGGTTCATAGGGTAGCTGTAAACATCATAGCCGATACCTGACATTAAAGAATATTTAATGTACTCCCTTACCGCTGATATCAAAAGCGCAACAACAACAAGTACGCCTGTTGTCATATAGCTATTTTTGTCACTTCTTGAAACCATCCACAACAATACAACTACGGACAACACGGTTGCTATCACTAGTGGGTTAAGAAGTAATCCCTCTTTTAGCATCCATACCGCAAACAATACGGCGCTTATTACAAGACCGACCATGCCTAGTTTTGTGCCGAGGCTTTTTGTAAAAGCAATATAGCTTTCAGAAAAATCTTTTCTAGTGCTCAAAAAGTCACTATAGTTTTGTAAAAAGATACCTACTACAGGTACAGCCAAGCTCACCATAAATGCTAGTCTAATCACATCATAATGGAAGTTGAGACCGGATGTATCCACTACACCGTTTGGCGCATACCACTCTAGCCATTTTGTAGGCTGAATAGACTCGACCGCAAAGTTGTGCATCAAAACTCCGGCAACAACCAAAAGTAAAAATGAAACAATACCTATTAGAGTATTGCCGGATTTGCCTGCTTTGTTGGCGTATGAATACCAATAGTACATGGTATAGCCAAGTACAAGAATATAGATAAACGCAAATACTAGCAGACCCGACAATGTGTTTGTCACATACCAGTTTGGATCATAGATAACTTGCGTAAACAGTAGCGGTGCTACACCTAGAACAATCAACAAAGATACGCTGAGCTTTCCAGTCTGAATCAAATGCGGTGTCAAAATTTTCCAATTCGAATCACTTTTTTGTTTTGTACTGCCGTACAAGGACAATCCCATTGCGCCGAGCGACAATAAGACAAAAGCGGCATGTAAAGCCCATGTTAGCACATAAAGCGCTTGAAAAACTATTGGATAAAAGGGTACGCCAGCCGGATCTCTAAGCGTATTTAAAATAGTTGCGTCCATAAAACCTCCTTTTTATTATTATTGTTGAGCGGCGAGCCAAGTGGCAATCGCATCGTATTCTTCATCAGGCAGAGCGATTTTAGGCATATAAGGTATAGCTCCCGTTCCTATTACATCTTTCATATACGCCTTGATAGATGCGGCATCTTTGCCGGTTTGTTGAAACATCACGGTTAAAGGTCTATACTTGCCTGTTTTTTCAAGAGAGTGGCAATTTGAACAAGCTATTTTTGCAAGTAGCTCACCAGCTTGCATCTTGTTTTCAGGAGTTATCGTTCTTAGATTTGCCGGAACAAAAGGGTGTACCTTGAGTAGACCATTTTTGGCCACTCTATCTACTTCACTTTTTATGTTTTTACCAGGAACATCTCTGCCGATAATTTGGTTGCTATATATGTATTGACCGGCAACATAAGGTTTTCTAAGACTCTCTCTTAGTTTTTCACCCGGCCATATACCAGCCACTAATATCACAGCAATCATCACAGACGCAAGAGTCGTACTAATCCATCTAGGTTTGAATATCGCCACTGCAAAATAGAGCATAAAAGCAAGAGTAAGGATTATACGGCTAGCAATAATGCCCGGTAACAATTTGCCAAGTAAGACTTTGGCATTTTCCGGAAGCGTACCCATGTACCACATGAAGAAGAATATAACCAAAAAACCACCGATGGTGCTGATGATGCCCATGGTTCTAGTCATCTCCATACCAAGCTCTCTGTTGTCTCTTTTGAGGGCGCTAGATATAACCATGCCGATAACACCGGAGAGCATAATCATAAAGCCTATTCTAAGGAACATATGAGGAAAGGTGTTGGTACCGAAAAATGCGTCACTTACCGAGCCGGTAGTGTAATAAGCATCTGTTCCAGGCCACATCATAAAGCTGATAATACCGATGATAAGCGCAAGCGTTCCTACGGATGCAAGCGCAAATGTATATGTAAGTCTCAAATGTGTTTTGCGGTCTATTTTATCTATAAAATAAACAAGAGCAAAAACGCCTACAACTTCGTAAACAAAGAAAACCCACTCAGTCGCCCATACCCACACAAAGTTGTGAATAAGCGCACTAATACCTCTAGGGCTTGCCGCTGTCGCCGTATACCAAATACCTGGGCCGGTAATTGAGCCTATAACGTATGAGAAAATCAGCAAAAACATGCCGTATTTTTTCATATAACCGTAAATCTCCGGTCTATCCTCTTTGTACGCCTTGCGAGCCAAAAAAGCGAACAACAAAGCTGCGCCAACTGACGTATGCGACGCAAGGATATGTATGGTACCGGTGATTCCCATCAACCAGGCGGAACCAAATTCCGGAACGTAAAAAACAGGAAAAAGCCCTAACATTTCCACAGAAACCTCCTTAAATGTTTACATTTTAATAAAGAAACATCGAGGATTCTAAGGGAAGTCAGTTAATCTAATGTTAAATAGAAGTTTAGTTTATGTCCATTTTTAAGCTATCTTTAAACAAGTATGTAAAAATCACTTTGGAGTCACTTTTTAATAAATAAGTAATATAGTAATGGAAACGAAATTTTAGAGGAAAAAGCAATGGGATTTTTGCGTCAAATCAGTATCAAAGCTCGTTTAATATTAATACAAGTCATTGTCTTAATAGGACTTGTGGCGCTATGGGCCGAGTTTTCTAATCTGCTTGATAAACAGAGTGCAAATGCGCAAAAAGTAGAACTTATAGACGGTATGAGCTTTGCCCAAAAATCACTCTCCGCATCAATAATGGGATATCAAATATTTGTAACCCCTCTTGAAATAAAAGATTACAAAAGCGCATATGCACAGCTAAACTCAAAAGCAAAAGGACTAAAAAACATAGCGCCGGAAAACGCAAAAGAGATAGATGCGATACTCACTCACGTAGCCGAGTGGGATAATATGAATACGAAAAGAATAGAAATAATAGACAAAAAAGATGTGCTGTCAATAGAAGAGTGGATAGACAGTCCGATGAGACAAGAGCTATCAGGTATATTGTCAAAAAGTAGAAAGATAGACAAAAATACGTCGGCGCAACTCTCGCTTATGCGTAAAAATATCATCGATGCAGATGCGAAAGAGATATCAAAAGCAAAAACCCTTACGATGGCGATCGGATTGGCAATAGCGCTATTAATATTTATAGGTTTATGGGCTATAGGCAGATCAATAGCAGAGCCTATACAAAAAATTGCAGCCTTAATCTCCGAAGTTAGCAGTACAAACAATCTTGCAAAACTCATACAAGAAGATGGCAAAGATGAAGTTGCAAACATCTCGCAAGACTTAAATGGACTGCTAGAGAGCCTAAGAAGTACGCTAGACGATGCAAAACAATCTGCAATACAAAACAGCGAAGTAGCGCTGATGCTAAGCTCTTCAGGTTCTAAAATACAAAACGGTATAGACAAACAGGCCAAATTGGCAAAAACACAAAGCGATAACGGCCAAAGCGTAGTGGCTTCAATAGCCGAACTTGTACAAATAGCGGAACAAAATAAAAAAGATATAGAAGAAGCCGGCAGAAGCCTTACCGGTACAAAAAAACATATCGTAGAAATGGTGGATAGCATACGAATCCAAGCCGAGGCAGAGACGGCACTGGCTCAGAAATTTACAAGACTGTCTTCTGAGGCAGATCAGGTAAAAAGCGTACTTACTGTAATAAACGACATTGCCGACCAGACGAATCTACTTGCTCTTAATGCGGCAATAGAAGCGGCTCGTGCCGGTGAACACGGTAGAGGATTTGCCGTTGTAGCCGATGAAGTACGAAAACTTGCGGAGAGAACACAAAAAAGCCTTGTAGATATCAACTCTACAATCGGCGTGATAACGCAAGCTATCAATGAAGCCTCGGATGAAATGAACAAAGACTCTCAAACGGCTAGACAAATATCTCAAAGCTCTGCGGTAATAGAGGAGATAGTTTCAAAAAGCGTATCGGTAATCGACAATATATCCGTAAATATAGGTCAGCTCGTAGAGAGATCTACGCAAAATGCAAAAAGTATAAATGAGAGTGTAGAACAGATAAACATCATCAGCCAACTTTCCGATGAAAATGCAGCAGAGACACAAGAGATAGCGAAAGCATCTATGAGATTGGAAGCGATGACTACAGAACTAAGTACAAAACTAAAAAGATTTGATACTTAATTTTCCGTCTTTTCCTTAATAGCCGTAGCCGCCTCATTGACTTTTTTCTTTGACCAGTCTACGGCATTTGAGGTATCTTCTTTCACCCCTTTTACCGTAGCCGAACAACCGACAAATATTAATCCCATAAAAAATAAAGCTATAAATTTCATATACTACTTCTTAAGTCCATTGACAATACCCAACATCTCGTCCGATGTTAATATCGCTTTTGAGTTTGCTTCGTACGCTCTTTGCCCTGTGATCAGGTCTGTCATCTCTTCAACAAGCTGAACATTACTCATCTCTACAAAACTTTGCCTAATACCGCCTCTGCCCTCAAGACCAGGTACGCCTACTATTGCATCGCCTGAGGCTGTAGTATTAATATAGTTATTATCGCCCAAAGCGTGTAGGCCTGCCGGATTGATAAAGCTCGCGGTCTCGACTTGCCCAATTTGTTGTAGTGCAGTTTGCCCCGGTTGAAGAACGCTCACGGTTCCGTCTGTTGCAATAGATACTTTTGTCGCATCTGCCGGAATAACCATCTGCGGCATAAGCGGATATCCGTCGGAAGTAACTACGGTACCGTTACCGTCAAGTTTAAAAGAGCCGTTTCTTGTATACGCAGTCGTACCGTCCGGCATCTGTATCTGAAAAAATCCATTTCCTGAAATTACCATATCCAAGTCGTTACCTGTTTCTTTGAAGCCACCCTGCGTAAACATCTTTTGAACACTTGTAGGGCGCACACCCAAACCGATATCCATACCAGTCGGCGACATAGTAGTGCTTGATGTCGCAGAACCCGCATATTGCATACTTTGGTACATCAAGTCGGCAAATTCCGCTCTACCTTTTTTGTACCCTATAGTGTTTACGTTGGCTATATTGTTTGAAGTAACGTCTATTTGTAGCTGCTGCGCTATCATTCCTGTAGTCGCAGTATAAAGTGATCGCATCATGTTTTATTCCTTAGCCTCTTACATTTCCGAGTTTGTTTATCGCATCTGTGTTCAGGTCGTTCATTTGGGCATCCATAACTTTTTGATACATTCCGACAAGTCTGTTTGTCTCAATGAGAGACGTCATTTCAAGTACGGCGTTAATGTTACTTTTTTCTACATACCCTTGCATTACCGTATTTGTATCAGTAGAAAGCAAACCCTGTTCCGGATTTGAGTAGAGGTTTTGCCCCTCTTTTGTCAATGTTTTTAGGTTTTCGAATTTAGCTATCAAAAAATTAGCGTCAGGCTCTTGATTTAAAGCTTGTCCGTCAATCTTAAAATGTATACCGCCGTCACCGTCCACCAATACTTCAGCACCCTCCGGCACCGTAATATAGTTTTTTGCTTCAAAGTAATTCTGCGGCAAAACTGGATAACCGTCCTTCGTAACAAGTCTGCTTTGAGAATCTACACTAAAAGAACCGTCTCTTGTATATTTAACGCCTGATGGCGTCTCTACCGCAAAGAAAACATCATTTTTTTTGAGTGCAAAATCCAAACTATTTCCAGTTTTTGCCATAGGTCCCAAATCAAAATTCGTATACTCTTCCACTACGTTTGGAACGTTGTTTAGTGCCCTATTTAAAAACTTAGCGGCAGGTTTTGTATGGTTATCGAGAGGTAATTCGTCTCTTTTTTCTTCAAAAAGCCTCTTGAAATCGCCTATTACCACATCATCTCTTTTAAAGCCGTTGGTATTTAAGTTTGCTAGATTATTTGTAACTACGTTCAGCCTGTTAAACTGTGTTACCATTCCTCCGGCAGCATCATAGAACCCGTTTTGCATATAGCCTCTTTAGCTTTTTTGTACAAATAGAGCAAAACCCGTTCCAAATAGGGTATATATAGAACTAAAGCCATAATTTATGCTTTTTACTATAATATTACAGCTTGCTTTACCGTAAAAAATGAATATCTCCAAAAAACACTCGCTAGAGGGAAGTTATGTCTGCAAAATCTACAACAAATCAAATAGAAGATCTTTTTAAAGAAAATAAAAACGAAACGCTAACATATGAAAAAATAGTCGAGGTGATGGACAAATTACCTACAGCGGCGGCGGCCAAAAAAATATCAGAGATGGCCAAAAAAAATAAAACATTCCTTTGCTCGTCAGCGGAAGCGGCTAAGCTTATGAATTTAGCTGACGCAAAAAGAAACAAAGAAGCTTTCCTTTTGATGAAAAGCGAACTCCAACCGGATGCGATAGACTTTACAAAAGACAAAGAGCTATTAGAGTGGTCTCGCTCGGATAGTCCGGTGAGAATGTACCTAAGAGAGATGGGTCAAATCCCACTTCTAACAAAAGAAGAAGAGGTGGAACTCTCCATCAAAATAGAGCAAGGCGAGGATATGATCCTTGACTCCATCTGCTCTGTTGGATATCTCATACAATTCATTATAAATTATAAAGAAGCACTTATCAATAGAGAAAGAAGAGTTAAAGAACTTTTCAAAAGCTTTGGTGACGAAGAGGAAGAAGAAGAGGAAGACGGCGAGTTTGAAGACGACACGGAAGCCGAAGAAGGCGCCGAAGAAGACAACAAGTCAATCTCCAAAAAAGACCAAAAAAGGGTAGACAAAGTACTTGAAGCGTTCAAGACTTTGGAAAAAGCCAAAAAAGAGTGGGAAAAAACAAATAAATTTGATATGGCTGGCGATCACTTAGAGCCTGAACTTCTACTAAACATCCTTATCAATGCATTCAAAAAAAGAATGGTCAAAGAAGCGCTTCTCGAACTAGGGCCAACCAGTAAGCTAATCAGCGAACTTGTCCGTGCAATGGAAACAAGCTTAAAAAGCGACGGCGACTTCGATAAAGAGCTAAAAAAGCTTGAGTACAGACTCCCGCTATTTAACGAGCAGCTCAAAGAAAAACACAAAAAGATGCTTGAAAATATCGTCAATATGACAAAAGAAGAGATAGCCGCAAGCGTGCCTGAACAAACTATGGTCTCCACATATATGGAGATCAAAAAACTGTTTGAAAACTTTGAAGCCGGAAAAGATAGCTTCAATATGCAACCTGAAGAGCTAAAAGAGGTTTTGGAGCAGATCAAAAGGGGTAAAAAAATCTCCGATGACGCCAAAACCAGAATGGCAAAATCAAACCTTAGACTTGTCGTATCTATCGCAAAAAGATACACAAATAGAGGCCTACCGTTCCTTGACCTGATACAAGAAGGCAACATCGGTCTCATGAAAGCGGTCGATAAGTTTGAGTACAAAAAAGGGTATAAATTCTCTACCTATGCGACATGGTGGATCAGACAGGCTATCAGCCGCTCTATCGCCGATCAAGCACGAACTATCCGTATTCCGATACATATGATTGAGTCTATCAACAGAATCAATAAAGTTATCAGAAAGCAGATTCAAGAGACTGGGCAAGAGCCGGATGTGGATGCAATAGCCGAAGAGGTACAACTCTCAGTCGAAAAAGTCAAAAACATCATCAAAATAACCAAAGAGCCAATAAGCCTTGAAGCTCCTATCGGAAATGAAGATGATGGTAAATTTGGCGACTTCGTAGAGGATAGAAATTCCGTTAGTCCGATGGATAGCGTAATGAAACAAGACCTAAAAGAGCAGATAGATAACGTGCTTGAGCAACTCTCAGATAGAGAAAGAGCGGTTATTAAAATGAGATTTGGTCTGCTAGATGACGAGTCGGATAGAACTCTTGAAGAGATAGGCAAAGAGCTTAGCGTAACAAGAGAGAGAGTAAGACAGATAGAATCAAGCGCTATCAAAAAACTAAAACACCCGAAAGTCGGGCGTGCGCTAAAAAGCTACATAGAAAACTAACAAAATCCTATCGGCCAAATGGCCGATAGGAACCACTCAATCATTCCTAAAAAACTTTAATATCAATCCAACAATACCGCGAACCACAGCAACTCCCACGTAAACACCAAAGCTCCATGCAAATGTATGCACAAGTTGAAACGGGCTTTCTATCATACTTATCCGCTCTGGATGCATCAACAAAGATAGTGTGACAAGTATCGCAAGATATATGAGAAACTCTTTTTTTAGCGTCTTAATCAAAGTCTCTCCTAAAAAACAGTGTAAAAATCAAAGCAGACATCGGAACTACGGCGATTCCGGTCAAAAATGCAAAAATATTTAGAATGTTGTTATTTGCAAAATACAAAAATACAAGCACAAAAACCGCATAGGATATGAGGCGAAAAGGGAAAAGCCAGCCTCTGTAGGTCTTGGCCAAAAGAGACATTTTGGACGGTTTTTGCTCATCCTCTTCATCTTCTGTGTCACTCTCATCTTCGACTTTTGAAGCAGATACTACACGCTTATATCCCAAAAATGAGGCCGTAGCAATCAGACAAAAAGATACAAAAGAGGCCGAATAGTTCGCCACACCCGATGCACCCCAAAGCAAAAAGCTAAGAGTTAGTAGTATAAAAAATAGAGATGCTGTTATTTTAGTTATTGTCACCCTGATTCATCCTGCTATATCTTGGGTCTTTTGCGAGTTCGTCAAGCTCGTGTTTTTGTTTTTTGTACGCCTTGTAGACATTACTAACTGCGGCTCCAACGCCCCAGAATACACCGACCCACAAAAGCCAAGGTTGTCCAAATAGTGCCTTTAGCCCAAACCCTATACCGACCCCGATAAGTATGGCAACTGCTATTGATATGCCAAGTGAAAGCTGATCTAGTCCTTCGACGGTTTTTTTGTATTTTGGTTCTGTAGTCTCTTTATTTTCTTGCATTTTTACCCCTTTAGAGTTTTGAACGACCACTCGGCCGCATTGAGCGTAAACTCTACCGTATCCTCATTCATAACCGAACACATAAATCCAGCTTCAAACTGACTAGGCGCAAGATAAACACCACGAGAAAGCATCTGTCCGTGAAACTTACCGAAAAACTCGGTATCAGATGTCAAGGCATCCGCAAACGAACTTACCGGCTTATCATTGAAGAAAAACCCAAACATGCTACCCATGCAACCAGTTTGCAAAGGCGTGTCATAAGATGCGGCTATCTCTTTTAGTCCAGTTGTAAGCTTGGTCGATAGGGCTTCTAGTCTTTCATACAGCCTAGTGTCGTCTTTTAGTTTTGATATTTGAGCAAGTCCAGCGGCCATAGCTACTGGATTTCCACTTAGCGTTCCGGCTTGATAGACGGCACCGAGTGGACTAAGGATTTGCATAATCTCTTTTTTGCCCCCAAATGCGGCGCAAGGCATACCCGCACCTATCACTTTGCCAAATGTCGCCATATCCGGGCGAGCAGTTGTAAACGCAAGAGAACCTTTGAGTGAAGCCCTAAAGCCGCTCATTACTTCGTCAAATATAAGCAGCGCGCCGTATTTATCACAAAGGGCTCTTAACCCCATCAAAAACTCATTTGTTGCAGGCACAAAACCCATATTTCCGGCTATCGGCTCGACTATGATACAAGCTATGTCATCTGAAGCTTCGAAACATCTTTTTGCACTCTCTAAGTCGTTGTACTCCGCCAAATGCGTATGTTTTGTCACATCCGCCGGAACACCTGGACTAGAAGGAGAGCCAAGAGTCACGGCTCCGCTTCCTGCTTGCACCAAAAGAGAGTCTGAGTGTCCGTGGTAGCACCCTTTGAACTTCACTATGCCGTTTTTGCCCGTATAGCCTCTAGCTACACGAATAGCACTCATGACGGCTTCGGTACCTGAACTTACAAATCTAAGCATCTCTACAGGCTCATAAATGCTAATAATTTCATTGGCAAGCACAGTCTCAGCCTCGGTTGGAGCACCATAGCTGACACCGTTTTTGACTGCCTTGATGATGGCCTCTTCAATATCTTGGTCGCAATGTCCAAATACAAGCGGTCCCCAGCTTTGGATATAATCAAGGTAACGATTTCCGTCTATGTCAACCATATAAGCGCCTTTGCCGCTTGCGATAAATGGCGGAGTGCCGCCTACGCCCTTAAAAGCCCTAACAGGCGAATTTACGCCTCCTGGAATTACCTTTTGTGCCGCTTCAAAAGCCGCTATGCTCGTATCAAGCTTCATTTTCAAAAAACCTTCGCTAATATATGTTTAATACTTAGATTATACAACAACAGGAATTAACGCTATGACGGTAGATGATACGCTTTTAAGCAAACTAGAAAAACTCTCAAGCCTTGAAATCAAGGAAGAACAAAGACATGAAATAAAAACCCAGATAGAAAATATAATCTCTTTTGTCGACAGCCTCTCAGAACTTGACGATAGGTTGGAAGGTATAGAGTTTCCAAGAGTTGATAAAGGCTTGCCGCTAAGAGCCGATGAGCCTTTTAAAAACAGAGCTATAAAGTCTATTATGGCGAATGCCCCAAAGAGTGAAGATAACTTTTTTGTAGTGCCTAAAATCATAGAATAAAGGAGCTATCCTTGTCTTTAACTCTCGATAAAATATTAGGCACGGTCAGTGCCTACAAAGCCTCAGATCTACACCTTCTCGCAGGAACAGAACCGCAAATTAGAATATCAGGCAAACTTACTCCGCTTGATTTAGAAGTACTAGATCCGGCAGGGGTTCAATCTCTTTGCTATTCGGTAATCAACGACAACCAAAAAAAGCATTTTGAAGAGTTTAAAGAGTTGGACTTCACTTTTTCTTTAAAAGGCATTGGGAGATTTAGGGGGAATTACTACTTTCAGCAAGGCTCTGTTGCAGCCGCTTTTAGGATTATTCCTGAAAAAATACCATCCTTGGAAGATTTGAATGCTCCTGCTATCTTTAAAGAGCTCACCCAAAAAGAAAAAGGGCTAATTCTTGTCACAGGGCCCACCGGTAGCGGTAAATCCACAACCCTTGCAGCAATGATAAATGAGATAAATAAAAACGAACGAAAGCACATAATCACAGTTGAAGACCCCATAGAGTTTCACCATGAACATCTAAGCTCCATAGTTTCACAAAGAAACGTGGGCGAGGATACCGAAAGCTTTTCGTCTGCATTAAAGTATGCAATGAGGGAAGACCCTGATGTTATACTAGTCGGAGAGATGAGGGATGTCGAGACAATACGTGCCGCAGTAACAGCCGCAGAAACCGGACATCTAGTCTTTGCAACCGTACATACCAATTCAGCGACGCAAACAATCAATAGAATAATAAACGTATTTCCATCCGAAGAACAAGCAATTATCCGGACGCAACTATCAATGAGCTTGTCGGCGGTAATATCTCAAACTCTTATTCCAAAAATCGAGGGCGGACGTGTAGCGGCCCATGAAATACTCATCAACAATCCGGCGATAGCAAATCTAATAAGAGAAGACAAGGTTCATCAAATATACTCTCAGTTGCAGCTTGGACAAAGCAAAACTGGAATGCAGACGCTATCACAAGTGCTTATAGATTTGGTAAAAGCAAGATTGGTATCAAGAGAGGATGCACTGAGGTTTGCTACAAATAAAGAAGAAGTAGAAAGGTCTTTAGGGAGCGGGACTGGAGGAACTTTGGGCGGGCTATAAAAGCCTTCGCCCAAACTATATCTATATCTTATGCGCTATATCAAGCCACTCTTTTTGATTCCACGGGTCTAGATTTTTTACTTTTTTCATAAAATAATCAAAATCGCTCGGAAGAAGAGCCTGTTCGCCGTCAGATAGGGCGCATTTTGGATTTGGGTGGACTTCGATATTGAAGCCATCGGCTCCTGCTGCCATACCTGCATAACCAAGAGCCATTACATACTCTCTTTTGCCAGCCGCATGACTAGGGTCGATAACTACAGGAAGATGCGTCAAAGTCTTAAGAAGCGGCACTTGTGCTACGTCCATTGCATTTCTAAGCGCAGTCTCATAACCTCTTGTGCCTCTAAGACACATCATAACGTCTTTTAGACCTTCGCTCATAAGATATTCGGCGCTCATAAGATGCTCTTGTACCGTACTTGCAATACCATTTTTGAGAAGTACCGGCATACCAAGCTTGCCAACTTCTTTTAGTAGTGAGAAGTTTTGCATATTTCTCGCACCCAGCTGAATAACGTCTGCGTATTTACAGATAATATCGATATCTCTTTCGCTCATAAGCTCAGTTACTATCGGCAGACCTGTCTCATCTCTAGCGTCGGCAAGCATCTTAAGCGCATCTTCACCGCCGCCTTGGAATGTGTACGGGCTAGTTCTAGGTTTGAATGCACCGCCTCTTAGCATATTTGCACCGGCAGCTTTTACGGCTCTAGCTATCTCTATCAAAGTTTTGTAGTCATCAACAGAGCACGGCCCAGCCATAAATGCTTTGTGCCCGCCGCCGACTTTTACGCCCCTGACGTCTATTATCGTATCATCTGGGTGAAAATGTCTGCTTGCAAGCTTGTATGGAGCAGATACTTCGAGAACTTTTTCTACACCGTCAAGTGCACTAAGCGGTCTTCCCGCCAAATCTCTTTTATCGCCTATTATTCCTATAATTGATTGCTCTTCGCCGATAGTTACGCTGGCTTTATGACCCCAACTCTCTATTTGTGCGGCGGTTGCTTCTATTTGTTCTTTTGTAGCCTCAGGCAACATTACTAGTATCAAACCGCTATCCTTCATTGTTAATTTCGTCCAAAATTTTAAAATATGTTATCAAAATAAGACAAAAATTAACTTTAAATGCCTATAATGACCGCTTAAGAAAAGAGGATCTAGATGAATAGCCTTAAAGAGTTGGAGAGTTTTTTTGAAAAGTTTCCCTTGGAACCCGAAGCATTAACGGACTTTTCAAAAAAACTTGGCTTCGGAGAATTAAAAACAGACACGCTAATAGAAGTTTTTAAATCTTGCGGAATGCCTATTGAAGAAGAAGACGGAAAACTTATTTTAGCAACTTCAAAAACAGAGATAAAAGATAGTGTTTTTTGTTTTGTGGATATAGAAACAAACGGTTCAAATCCGAGAAATTCACAGGTGATAGAGATAGGTGCCGTAAAGTACAAAAACGGTGAATTTTTGGGCTCATTTGATGAGCTCATATATGCAGAGAGGCTACCTCAAAATATTGCGGAGATAACAAAACTCTCATTGGATGAGCTAAAAAACGCCAAAAAAGAGAAAGCAGTACTCACAGAGTTTAAAAAATTTTTGGGCAATGCAGTATTTTGCGCACATAGCGCAGATTTTGATTTTAGCTTTTTGTCAAAGAGTTTTCAAAAATATAATCTGGGACCAATCCTAAATAGAAAAATCTGCACGCTAGACTTTGCAAAGAAAACGCTAAAAGCCTCAAAGTATGGACTAAAAACATTAAAAGAAGAGCTTGGCCTAGGTGATGAAGTTCATCATAGAGCTTTGCCTGATGCCAAAAGTTCAGCCTTTGTATTTGAAGCTGGATTAAAAAATATTCAAGAGTATCCTGATTCTGTCGATAATCTAATCAAATTCGTAAGAGCAAAAGAACCTAAAGTTGCGACTGAAGAGGTGAGAGATTATGTGTGAACTATACATTCTGCTAGCGTTTGGACTCGGTCTTTTTAGCGGTTGGTTTGCAAATTTTTTGTTATCCGGCAAATACATAGAAAAAGCGCTCGACCAACACTACTCGCAAGAAAAAAAAGAGGAGATACGACAAAGCGTCGAAAAAGAGCACAAAAGGTTTAAACTATCCACCGCTCTTTGGGTACTTGCAATATTCGCCGTGTTTATGTTTTTGGCATATATGGCGACAAGACCTTCTACTCCGAGTCAGGCCAGTCAAGAAGGCGCTAGAGCAATAGAAAACGCTGATAATAATAGGGTTTTTAATAACCTGATAGATTCAATGAAAAAGTTTTCAAGGTAGTACGTTTTGTGGAGTTGGGAGTTTCAGAAGATCGTCTTTTAGAAGCTTCACGACTATATCCTTAAAGACTGGAACTGCTGTCATAGCGGCAAAGTGCGCTTTTTTGGGGTCAACAACCAATACTCCTATCGTATATTTGGAGTTGCCGTCATTGGCAAATCCAAAAAATGAGCTATTAAAATTTCTAACGTAAACTCCATTTTTGGCTATATGCGCCGTTCCTGTTTTTCCACCAAGCTCAATTCCATCGACTCTCGCACCAACACCTGTACCTTTTTCTATTACTTTTTTTAATATCGTTTTCATTTTTACGGTGGTGCTTTGTGAGATAACTTGCCTTACCTCTTCTGGGGCTATTTTGTGCTCAAATCCGTCTGCGAATATAGAGTTGGCTATTTTTGGAGTTATATAAACCCCATCATTATTAAAAACGTTATATGCGCCCATCACCTGCATAAAGTTTGCCCTCATGCCGTATCCATACGAAACGGTAGCCTTGTATATTTCCGTAGAAAGAGCGCTTTTTGTCGGCAAATCGCCTTTTAGCTCATAGGAGACGTCAACCCCGCTTCGTTTTCCAAAGCCAAACTTTTTTAGTCCTTCGATATATTCGCCGCTATCTAGTCTCTGGGCTATCTGTGCCATTACGATATTACTAGAAAATACTATCCCGTCTTCTGCGGTCATAAAGGCCGCTTTGTGCTCGTCCGTAATCGTTTTTGGGCCTATGTTCATCTGCCCGTTGTGGGCGTTTATCGTCTCAAATTGATTTAACTTCCCGTTTTCAAGCAGCATTGCAAAAACTATCGGCTTAATCGTTGAGCCAGGCTCGTAAACATACTGCGCCGGATTTATTTTCATAAAATTAACGCTCTCTTTTGTTATGCCGTAGGGGATATATCTGTTCGAAGAAGCAAGCGCCAACACTCTTCCTGTGGAGCTTTCCATTACCGCAGCCATTATCTCTTCAGAATCAAGCTCTCTTCTGTATTTGTCAAGGCTCTGCTCTAGCTGTTTTTGAAGTTTAAAATTTATATTTAACTTGATGTTAAACCCGTCAGCGCGGAGTGTTCTATCAAGCTTTCTATTTAAAATCAGATTTCCGCCGACATCCTTAAAGCCTTGCATATATCCGGCTCTATCAGGAGAGAGATATTTGTCGTAAAAATGCTCTATGCCGGTTAAACCCTGCATATCATCCAATTTTACATATCCTAGCATCGGCTGAAAAAGGTCATCATACGCATAGTTTCTCAAAAACTCATTTTCAAAAACTTCAAGCCCATATCTAAAGTATTTTCCACCCACTCTTTTCGGTGTAAATATTTTCATCTTATCCAAGCTTGCAGACAACTGTCTAAAATTTCTAGCCGACCTTCCATCTATACTATCTAATAAAACAACTCTTCTATCTCCATGCAACAAAGCACGCAAATCTTGCTCATTCATGCCCGAATAAATACAAAAGAGTCTTACAAATAAATTCAGCTGTTCAGGCTTTATATTTTCTGGATTGACGGCTACGGAGTATGTTTTTTGGCTTATTGCAGCTTTAAATCCGTCAGAGGAGACTATTTCACCTCTAAGCGGGCTATCTATCTCTTTTTTTATTGCATTTGTTTGAAATCTATCGGAGGTGGTTACGTCAAATACTCTAGCAAGAAAAATCATAAAGCCGAGGGCAAGTATGACAAATAGGCCGAGAATCTTGCTTGCTTTTGAATTCATCTACGGCCTAAATCCAAAATTACATTTGGGTTCTAGATATCTCTTTGTATGCAGAGATAGCTTTGTTTCTTACCTCTAGCATCATTTTCATAGAGAGTTCCGCTTTATTAATGGCTATTGCGGCTTGGTGCAAATCTTTTACGTCTCCGGTTGCAAGGTCTGTTAGTGCTTTTTCAGAGTTTACCTGCTCTTCGTTTGTCGCTTCCAAAGCTTGTTTTAGAGCATCCGAAAAAGAAGCTCCTTCAGTTTCGCTAACTTTTGAGGTTTTTTGGGCACCGATGGTCGGCTCAATTATATTTCCAACTCTTTTTAGTAAATCTGACATCTTATGCTCCTACCTAGCCTCTTAGTATCTCTATGGCGCTAGTTGCCATTGTTTTTGCGCTCTGAAAAGCCGCTACATTCGCCTGATAAGCCCTCGTCGCTTCTATTAGATCGGCCATTTCTACAACAGGATTAATATTTGGATATGCCACATACCCTTGTTCATTGGCGTCTGGATGATTTGGTTCATATTTTAACACAGGCTCGCTGTCATCTCTTACGACTTTATCAACAACCACACTCATTATTGGCGGCTTTACCGTATCATTAAGGCCTATTTTTTCATCTAGCGGGTTTTCATACTTGTGTGATTTTGAATTTTTTTCAACTTCATCATTATAGTATTTGTCAAAATTTACAGCCTTAAAAACAGTACTTTGTCTTCTGTAAGGCCCACCCTCATCGGTTCTTGTGGTGTTTGCGTTTGCTATATTTGAACTTATTAGGTTGAGTCTAAACCTCTGAGCGGATAGTCCGTAACCGCTTATATCGAATGAACTTAAAAAAGACATACCCTAATCCTTACTGCATGCTTTTGCTGGCGTCTATCACCGAGCTAAATATTGCGGAATTTTTCTTATAGGCGTTTACAAGTGCGCCGTACATTGTCGAGTTTTTATTCATTTCACTCATTTCTACATCGAGGTCTACGCTGTTTCCATCATTTCTAGCCATGTGCCCGTCTCTATAAAACATAGTCGGTTGAGGTTTTGCGCTAGAATCTAGTGAATCAAGATGAGCTCCGGCAGTCTTTGCCATTTCAAGCACAGGCTCTTTTTGTCCGAATGCTTTATTTGCTTCTTTTTTTAAGACGTCCTCAAAAGCCATATCCCTAGGTCTATAATATGGAGTATCCACATTTGCTATATTGCTAGATATCATATCCTGTCTCACAGCCCTAGCATTCAACGCAGATTGAACAAATTCACCGGCTAGATTAACAGAAAATGGACTTTTAAACATCTATAAACCTCTTAAAATTTTACTTAGTAAAGCAAACATTATTCCAACTACGCCAATATTTTATTATTTAGAAAGCTAATTTTATAAGGCCTTATTTACTATAATTTTATTAAAAAAGTTGAACTGTATATGGCCGATAAAAAGCTTTTCGCACTGACGGTAACAGCTATTATTATAGGTGTAGTTTTTTCATACTCACTCTCCGTATACCTATCCATTCAAGATCCGATAAGAATATCTTTTTTAATAAAACAACTATTTGCGGCGGTGCTTGGCATACTCATCATGGGTGCCCTTTCAAAACTAGACCCCGAAACTGCGGTCGGGAAAATAGGGATGTTCCTATTTGTAGTGTTTCTTTTGCTTATGGCGGCAATGCCGCTTCTTCCTTCCGCCATCGTACCAACCATTAACGGCGCAAAAAGATGGCTAAATATCGGCGTTACAAACCTCTCACCGGTAGAGTTTTTCAAAGTCGGCTTCATATATTTTCTAGCGTGGAGCTTTAGCAGAAAGTTCTACTACAAAGACAACGAGCATACATTGCTTGATGAAATAAAAATATTTATTCCTTACGTCGTAGTCCTTGCCGTATCTTGTTTTTTGATAGTCGTCATGCAAAATGACCTCGGGCAAGCCATGGTTATATGTGCTACTCTCGCCGTTATGCTACTCTTTGCCGGAAGCAGTTTTAGACTTTTTTTGAGCATTATGACCGCCGGAGCTATCGGGGCTATCGGCTTTATCGTATACTCTAGCTATAGGCTTAACAAAGTATTGCAATGGTGGGCGGGAATGCAAGACTATATCCTCTCGCTTCTTCCCCCTTTCTTGGCAGAGTACCTAAGAGTAGAAAAAAATGCTGTTGAAGAAGCATACCAAGCAACGCAATCACTAAATGCCATACATAACGGCGGAATATTCGGACAAGGCCTTAGCAATGGCGTATTCAAATTAGGTTACGTCAGCGACATACACACCGACTTTGTTTTAGCAGGAATCATCGAAGAGATAGGCTTTATCGGGGCGGTTGCAATAGGATTTTTGACCCTTGCCATAGTCCATAGGATTTTTAAAATAGCAAACAGAAGCGAAAATCCGGTCTTTTATCTATTTTGTGTCGGTATAGCCACTATGATAAGTTCTCAATTTTTAATGAATGCGCTAGGCATCAGCGGTGTTATGCCGATAAAAGGTATCACAGTACCGTTTATTAGCTACGGCGGTAGCTCTTTGTTATCGCTATCCATCGCAATAGGACTTGTATTAATGATAAGCAAAAAGGCGAAATTATGACGATAGCAATAACAGGTGGTGGTACTGGTGGGCATCTAGCAATAGCAAGAGCAATCAAAGAAGAGCTAAACACAAGAGGCATAAAACCAATATTTATAGGCTCTAGCAGTGGGCAGGACAAAGCATGGTTCGAGCATGACGACGGCTTTTGTGAAAAGATATTTATAGACTCTAAAGGCGTTGTAAACAAAAAAGGTTTTGCAAAACTTTTGACACTTATCGGCGTAATAAAAAATATACTCACTTGTATAAAACTGATAAAAACCAAACAAATAGATACCGTATTTAGCGTTGGTGGATATAGTGCTGCAGCACTTGTAATCGCAGCAATAATATGTAGAAAAAAACTATACATCCATGAGCAAAATGCGGTTCAGGGTGCTCTAAACAAAATATCAACCCCTTTTGCAAATGCCGTCTTTAGCTCCTTTGATGCCTCCTCTATCGTGAAGGATTATCCTGTTTCGGCAAAGTGTTTTGAGCTATCAAGAACTAGAGAAAGTATAAAATGCGTTATATTTTTGGGAGGGTCTCAAGGGGCGGTAAAGATAAATGAATTGGCGATTGAATTAGCGATTGAGTTTAAAAAAAGAGGGATTAAAATCATCCATCAAGCAGGTGCAAAAAGCTTTGAAGATATAAAACAAAAATATATTCAGCTCGGAGTTGATGCAGAAGTATTTGGTTTTAGCGATGCACTTCAAGAAAAAATTGCAGAAGCAGACTTTGCAATAGCCAGAAGTGGCGCAGGAACACTATTCGAGCTTGCTGCCCATAGGCTTCCTGCCTTTTTTATCCCCTATCCTTATGCCGCAGGCAATCATCAAGAATTTAATGCAAAATATTTAGCAGACAAAGGTGCAGCGTTTTACAAAAATCAAGATGATGTAACTGCAGAAGAAATTTTGAAAATTATAGACAATACATCTGCTATCAAAAACGTATCGACCTCGCTTGAAAACATTATATCCGCTGACGGCGCAAGACAAATCATAAACTACATTCTTAAATAAAATACGCCGCTAAAGCTTGTTAGCGGCAAGTTTATTCTTCTCTTTTAAAAATTGATAGTAATTCTTATTGACAAAAATATATATTTACTTTATAATAGTGGTTATTATTTTGAACCCTACAGGAGACACAAAATGTCTACTCTTCAAAGCGTAAAAAGTATCGATGATATAGAGCTATTGGCCGGTAAATTTGATATTAGAAAAGCTACGGCTCACCAAAAAAAGATAAAAAGTGCAGGCTTTGCCGATAAATTTAAAGTCATGCTAAAAATGGTCGGAGATAGAGAGTTTAAGATAGACCCCAAGACAAAACTCTTGTATGTCGGCGCTTTGGCTTACATAGTTATGCCCTTTGATGCAGTACCTGATTATATTCCCGGGCTTGGGCTATTAGATGATGCCGCCGTAGTAAAAATAGTTTGGGATAGCTCAATCGGCGAAATAAAAAGATACTTAGGATTAGGAAGATAGATGTTCAACGCACAAACCGTAGAAATACTCTCAAAGCACATACAAATAGCACACCATATAAAAGGAAGAGTGCGTTTTAAAATAGATTTAAAAATACAAAACTATGCAGATATAGTAGACCTTGACGCACTCTCGACACTTGATAAAAAAATTTCAGGAATCAAAAGCGTTTCTCTAAATAGGATTGCTAAAAGCCTAACAGTGGAGTATAACCCTGATATTGTAAGCAAGGTCCTATGGGAAGAACTTGCAAATAGTGATGATTATGAAGATATATCGATGAGACTGAACAATCTTATAAAGGAGGATTAATGACACAAGCAAATTTAGACTCCGACTTGCTCTTATCTAAAACAGTAAACCAGTCTCTTGCGCTTGCAACGCAACATCAAGCGCTTAAAATAGCGCTATATGACGAATACCATGCGAGAGCGGTATACTCGAAAGTACTGGAGACGTTTGGCGCAGTTTTGCCATTTGTAAATATAGTAGAGGCTGAGAATAGGCATATAGCCGAACTTTTGGTTTTGTTTAAAAAATACGGGGTTGAGCCGGTAGTAGATGACTGGATGGGCAATGTCAATATAGAGCTCACTTTATTGCAAAACTGTGAGATAGGTGTTGCCGCAGAGATAGAAAACATCAAAATGTATGATGGCTTAATACCTTATGCCGAAACGCCGGATGTGCTGGACGCTTTTTATAGACTTCAAGCGGCATCTTTTAATAACCATCTTCCGGCTTTTAGGCAGTGCATAGCAAGTGCTTACACGCAACCGCAACAACCCACCACAAATCAACAAGATCTTTTAGATTCGGTAAAAGGACTTATAGGCGGCAATCCAAATATCGGTGCTTTACAATCAATGTTTCAGGGGATGGGAACAGAATTTATCGTAGGTGCGGCGGCTGGAGCCGTTATTATGGGACTGGTAAGCGGTGGTAGCATATCTGAACTGCTTAACCCAACAAACAAAGGAGAATAACGATGTTACCGATACTTCCATTTATAGCAGGGGCGGCAATAGGCGCTGCCGGCATCATTTTATTTGGCGATAAAAAGGCCAAAAAAAAGCTGATTGAAGGCAGATTATATGTCGAGAGTAAACTCCAAGAAGGAAAAGAAGGAGTGTCTGCAATAACAGAGTGTGTCAAGGAAAAAGTGAATAAGAATAAAAAAGCGGCCAAAGCGACGGATACGGATGAGTCAAAACTATAACTATCCATGTATATCGGCAGAGTACAAAGGCTTAATCCAAAATTTTATAGTCGGCTTTGTAAGCGGCGCTTTGATTAGTAGTGTTAAAAATAGCGCAAGAAACGAAGCAACACAAAATGAAAAGATAAAAGACGGATTAAAAACGGCAATTCAAAGCGGCATAGCGGCCTCAATGATAGCGGAGGCAAACCATAAGATGGCACAAGGACATTATGTTGACGGATTATTCTCGTTAACACTTGGCGCAACAAGCGTATATGCAATAGAAAAAATAGGTAACAACCTAATTAAAAAACAAACAGCAAAAGAGGTAACAATATGAACAACCATCAATACAAACAGCAAAATCAAAATAACAGCAACCCTTATATGAATGCGCAGCCAAATCAAGGTCAAAATTTTACGACTCAAAACATGGGCGCCACAGCAAATCCATACTACCAAAACTACGCACCAAAAAGTGGTTTTAATATATTTGGCGATACACCAAGCGATAAGCTTTTAAGAGGACTTCTTATCGGCGGTGCGGCAGCTTATATACTAACAAATGAAAATGCGCAAAAAGCAATTATAAAAACAGGCGTAAAACTATTTGGAGCATTGGCCGGTGGAGTCGAAGAGTTTAAAGAAAAAATAATGGATGCAAAGGCAGAACTAGAAGCCCAAAAAGAAGAGACTGCAGAATAAAATATATGGATAATTTTGTATTTCAAAAACTAACACTAAGACACCAAACCGTCAATAGAGTAAGATTTGCTTTCAAAATAGATAGGAATGTAGATTTTGAAAATTTGGAAAACTACATTCTTTCTTATGAATGGGCAAATTCCGTTAGGATAAATAGCGCCGCAAAATCAATAACTATTGGGCATAAAAATGCTACAACGGATGAGATAAGCGCTAAATTGATTGCGATTAGTTTTGAGGATATAAAAGCTCCAAATATAGACGAGGCTTTTAAAGAAGAGAGGCTTTTGCCTCTTGCTTCTCCGCTTCTTGCATTATGCGCAACCCCACTTTTGCCAACATCTCTAAAGCTTCCCGCATCACTTTTGGCTTCATACCAAAACATACTAAAGGGGTTATCCCATATACCGAAAGACGGTATAAGTTCGGAGGTTTTGGAGAGTTTGGCAATTATGATTTCGCTTTATCGAAAAGATTATTTTGCGGCGAATACGACAAACTTTTTATTGGAACTATCGGAACACATAGAAGACAACATAGCCAGAAAATCAGACTCAATGCTCCAATCCCTGCTCGTGCCGGATATAAAAGAAGTGTGGATAGAAAAAGACGGAGCGGAATCAAAAATAGCCTTTGAGATACTAAAAACAGGCGATATAGTAATAGTAAACGCCGGAGACACGATGCCAATAGACGGCACAGTCATTAGCGGCGAAGCGCTCGTCGATGAGTCTTCGATGAGCGGAGAAGCGGTGCCTGTGAAAAAATCAAGAGGAGACAGAGCTGTTTCCGGCACCATCCTAAAAGAGGGACGACTACGAATATGGGCGGAACAAGTAGGAGAACAAAGCGCAACCTACAAAATAGCCTCCCTAATCAAAAACTCGCTCTCCTCAAAATCAAATGCCCAAATAAACGCTTCCGGCTTAGCCGATAAGCTAGTTCCGGTCACTCTTGGGCTCGCAGGCTTTACATATCTTGCGACAAGAGACCTCGGTAGAGTGGCGGCCGTCTTTCAGGCCGACTACTCATGCGCTCTCAAGCTTGCGACTCCAGTGGCTTTCAAATCAGCAATGTATCAAGCAGGTAAAGAAGGCGCTCTTATCAAAGGCGCAAACATAATGGAAAAAATAGCCGCCGCAGATACGGTAGTATTTGATAAGACGGGCACGCTAAGTAGCGGAAAATTGCTAGTAAGAGATATATTTAGCCTTGATGCAAAGTGGAGTGAAGAAGCCATCCTCTCTCTTGCCGCAAGTATAGAGGAACACTACTTTCACCCGATAGCAGAGGCTGTCGTATCGGCGGCAAAATCCTGCACGGATTGTAGACATTTCAGTCACAGTGAAGTCGAATTTATCGTGGCTCACGGCGTAGGCGCTCTTGTAGAGAATAAAAAAGTAGTTATCGGTAGTAGGCATTTTCTTGAAGAGGACGAAAAAATAGAGTTTGGTATCTCAAACGAAATAATAGAAAATGAGCTAAAAAAAGGCAGGACACTCCTTTATATAGGATACGACGGCAAACTTTTGGGCATCATATCTATGGTGGACGAAGTAAGAAAAAACTCGAAATCGACAATAGATAGCCTAAAAAAGTTAGGTATAAAAGAGCTTATCATGCTAACCGGAGACCATGAGATAAAGGCCAAAGAAACAGCGGATCTACTTGGCTTAGACGGCTATTACTCAGAGCTATTGCCGGAAGATAAGCTGAATATTATAAAAAAATTAAAAGATGAAGGTAAACATGTAATCTTCGTAGGTGACGGCATCAACGACGCACCCTCTCTTGCCGAAAGCGATGTAGGAATAGCGATGCAAAGAGGAGCCGATGTAGCAAGAGTGACGGCAGACGTAGTCCTGCTAATCGATGATATTTCGGTCGTGGCAAATATCAAGGAATTGGCCGATAAAACAATCAGCAAAGTCTCCCAAAATTTTCAAGCTACAACTTGGATAAATAGCGGCATTTTACTATTGGCGAGTCTCGGCGCACTAAGTCCCGTAGCAACATCTGTTCTTCACAACGGCACAACTATCGGCGTACTTTCAAATGCTCTAAAATCGATAAAAATCTCAAAATAATTCTTCTTCTTTATTGACAATAGTTCTCAAATTTATGTATAATTGAAATACATTATCATAAAGGAGGACTATCGTGAAAAATGATCTAATCGATACAAACGGTTGCACATGCTAAAAAACGCATTGACTGCAAACACAAAAAATATCGCCGAAATAAAGCCTTTTATGGAGGCGGTGTTTTATATTAAAGACGAACAAACACTCGACGAGTTTTGGTCTTTTATGATGAAAGAAGAAGGACTCACAAAAACCATCGAATTTATCATACATATATGTTCAGAGGTTCTATACGGCAGCCGTGAAGAGATAGTAATAGAATTTAAGTTTTTTAGATATCTCTCATGCTTCCAAATTTCAAACCACTCATTCTCAAGAAAAGCAATGGAACACTACCTGAAAATAAGGGCTTTTTTGAGCGTGGAGATAGACGATAGGAGTGTAATACTCAAATCACTCAGGGGTAACGATAATGTAGATTGCAGATTCTGCAAAGCATTAAAAGATAATGACCCAAAAGTCCCGATAAGCTCTTTTTTTGAGGTAGATGCACAATCTTGCAAAACAGCGGAAGGAATTTCCAATATGCAAAGATGCCCTGTAGATTTGCATGAAGAGTTTGGCGATGATGAGCTAAATTATCTTATGGATGAGCTTGACGAACTTGAAGATGAACTATTTAAGATACTGTCTAAGTTCAACGAAAAATATGACATATCGCTTCTTCACTCCGTATCGCTAAAAATATTTATATATTCCCAAAAACTCTTAGCATCAGTGGAGTTTTATGAGTTATCGATCTCTATGCGTTCTCTATCTTTTTTGATACAAAAACTATTTAATTCGGATTACGAAAAAGCGCAAAAGCCGCTAATGCTTTGCGAATGTGTATTGGCAGACGTAAGCGAATGGAGAAAGTCCACTTTGAATCAAAACGGAAAAGTAAATGCGCATTATCTCGACGCCTCTATCGCATCTTCAATCTCTAAAATAGAGGACATCATAGGAAAAAGGATATGAAACAACGAATAAGGCGCTATATGTAGTGGGCATCGCTTTATCGTCGGCACTTTTTTTGTATCTAGTCAAACAAAATAGCTTTAATAGCGTCAAGGTTTTTGAAAATAACAATCAAAACTCTTGACAGCTACCTTTTTTTCCGCTAATATATGATACTGATTTTCAAAAGGAGTTTTAGATGTCTGTACTTGTAATAGGCGGCGACTATGTCGACCACATCAAAGGAACGCTTTTTAGTCTTGGGGCGCAAAATATAGAACACTGGGATGCTAGAGGCAAAGATATAACAAGAAAAAAAATACCAGACAAAACAGAGTGTGTCATATTTTTGACGAGCTACCTAAATCACAATGCAATGAACCACTTTAAAAAAGAGGCGGCAAAGAAAAATCTTAAAACGATTTATGCCAAAAGAAGTGTCAGTTGCGTATACGAAGAGTATTGCAAGGCTTTTGGAAAACCTGAATTTGACGAAAACTGCCATTGTTCGAACGAAAAATGCAAAAAATAATACCTGAGGTAGTAGTAAGCGAAAGACGATCGGCTAGATGTGCAAAAAATAGATTGTTCTCTCTTGCGGCAGTACTTTCACTACTAATTTTAATATCGATAGTAGAACTAGTCACTTGAGGACTAATAGGGGTTGCCATGACACTCCTTGTCTACGCATAATAAAGGCAATCCCTTTTAGTTCTCAAAAAGAAAAAAGAGATAGACTATAATAAGCAAGCGAAAGTCTTTGTAAATATGGCTTTTAAGGATAAAAAATGGATATAACGCAGGTCAAATTCGGTAAAGAGTACACGATAAAAAAAATAGTTGCCGAGGAGCCGCTAAAAAGCAGACTCCTCTCTTTCGGTTTTGCGAAAGGAAATCAAATAACGGTAACGGAATATACTCTAACAAGACAAACGTATGACGTAAAAGTAGAGGACTCCCAAGTTGCGCTAAGAAGCGAGGAAGCAGCTAGCATACTCGTGGAGGACAACGAATGAAAAAGCAGATAAAAGTAGCCTTAGTCGGGCAGCCAAACGTCGGTAAATCGCACCTTGTAAACTCCATATCGGGAGCGTCGCTACATGTTGGGAATTTCTCCGGCGTTACGGTAGAAAAAAAAGAGGTAAGATTTGAAAGAGACGGGTATGAGATAATCATCACCGACCTTCCGGGCACATACAGCCTAAACTCTTATTCACCGGATGAGCAGGTAACAAAAGAGTTTTTACTCAAAGAGAGCTATGACATTATCATTAATGCCGTAGACGCAAATGCCCTACAAAGAAACTTGTCGTTAACGCTTCAAATACTAGATATGGGCAAAAAAACGATACTTGCGATAAACATGATAGACGAAGTCGAAAAAAACGGCGGCAGAATCGACAATGAAGAGATATCAAAAATGCTCGGTATTCCGGCTATGCTTGTATCTGCAAAAGAAAAAAGAGGCGTTGACGAGCTAATCAAAAAAATACTTGAAATGCATGAATTCGGTAAAGCTGAAAATAGGCTCTACTACGACCAAAACATAGAAGAAGCCTTAACAAAGCTATCCGAATCACTTTCAAGAGATGCGGATCTAAAGCCTTACGCCAGATTTAGCGCCATTAGACTTCTTGAAAACGATAAAGAGATGTACAAAATAGTACACGACAAGCCTGTATTTTTGGAGTTTCACGACGTATTTACAAAAGAGAGTGAAAATCTGCGCACGCTTGCCGGAGAAGACGACACTCCGAGCGTTATCGCAAACGCCAGAATATCTATCGCAAAATGGATATGCCAAAGATCGGTAATAGCAAAACACAAAGAGACGCTGACAGAGAAGATAGACAGAGTTCTTATTCACAGGCTATTTGGTCTTCCTATATTTTTGGCTCTTATGTGGCTGCTCTTTCAGATGACTTTTACGCTTGGCGAATACCCTATGGGAATTATCGAAGAAGCGTTTACATTCCTCTCCGAACAAACGGCGGCTTCACTACCGCAGGGAACATTTAATAGTGCGATTAGTGAGGGTGTAATCCCGTCAGTCGGTGCGATTATGGGCTTTTTGCCAAATATTCTCATACTGTTCTTGGGTATCAATCTGCTAGAACAGACAGGTTATATGGCAAGAGCTGCATTTTTATTAGACGGTATTTTGAAAAAGTTTGGACTACACGGTAAAGCATTTATTCCTATGGTTACGGGTTTTGGTTGCTCGATTCCGGCATATATGGCGGCAAGAACGCTCAAAAATCCAAAAGACAAGCTAATCACCATGCTAGTCATTGGCTTTTTCTCATGCTCGGCTAGACTCCCAGTATATGTACTGTTTATTAGCGCATTTTTTGCGCCTGAGCATTCCGGAAATATCTTGTTTGCCATATACATAAGCGGCGCAATTATGGCTATGATAGCGGCAAAAATTCTTAGGCTTGCTCTTTTTAAAGGGGAGGCGGAACCGTTTGTTATGGAGATGCCAAAATATAGATTCCCATCAATCAAAGGCGTACTTAGAGACTTAAAAATAAAGGCGATGATATTTATCAAAAAAGCCGGTCTCTTCATCGGTACCGCTTCAATGGTAATATGGTTTTTGGGTGCATATCCGGCAAATGAACAGATAGATGAAGCATACACTCCTCGTATCGAAGCGGCGGCAACCGATGATGCAAAAAAAGCTCTAGAATTAAGCAAAGCTGAGGAGAAACTGGAAAACAGCTATATCGGAACAATGGGTAAAACTATAGAGCCGATATTTGCTCCTCTTGGGTTTGATTGGAAGATGTCTGTAGCCACGATAACAGCTCTTGCCGCAAAAGAGGTAGCTGTTGGCACTTTGGCTACACTAAATGCGGTAGAATCAGGAGGTGATGAGCCATCCGAAAGCCTAGTAGAAAAAGTAAGAAGAACGATAGATATCAAAGCCGGTATTGCGTTTATCGTACTCGTAATGATATATTCGCCTTGCCTTGCGGCCATGGGTACATTCTTTTCTGAAGTCAGAGAGACAAAATGGAGAGTGTTTTATGTCGTATATCCAAACGTACTAGCTTGGCTAATGGCGTTTGCGGCCTATAACATCCTAGCAGTACTAGGAGTCTAAAACAAAGACGGGGAGAAATCCCCGCGTTTACTTTATGTGTCCAACACTTGTACATTCACAAGGCGACACGTGACAACTGTCTACAAACTCTAGTCCGACAATCTTTGCATACTCTTCCAAAAGCGGCTTCGCATCTTCGTTGTAGTCGTCTTCAAATTCTATACTAACCTCGCCGCCGCACTCATTTCGCTTGATTAGCACTGTTGGAGTCAACTCATATTTTGCAATCAGCATATCCATCGTATCACAAAGCATTTTTTTTTGTTCAGGCGTATCAAAACATATCACAACCCTAAGAAATCTCTCTTCGCTACAAAAGTATGCTTGCATTTTTTCTCCTTGTTTTGGTTATTTTGCGGCTCTTTTTAGTATATCTTCCACTGTTTTTCTATCATACTCTTTATAACTTTTTGACCTCTCGGCCGAGGCTAGTATGTTAGTCGTGATTTTAGGTATATCTGTATTCATAATACCTACATCTTCAAGTCTAGTCGGAAGCCCTATACTTTTTAGCCAAGCCTCGAACGCCGCTACGCCCTCTTCACCGCTTTTTTTAAATAGTTTCTTGCAAAACCTATCCACTCTTTTTGGCTCCCTCTGGCTAAACCACGAAAGCCAAGCCGGCATTATGATAGCTAGACCCTCGCCGTGCGGTATGTCGTACAGGGCGCTAAGAGAGTGTTCCAAAAGATGATTTGGAAAAGAGCACTCTCTTAGCCCAACTGACAAAATACCGTTTAACGCCATTGTCGCAGACCACATAAAAGAGGCTCTAGCTTCGTAGTCGCTTGGGTTTTCCATAATTTTTTGGGTGTCCGCCATTATTGTTTTGAGCAGAGCCTCAGAGAGTCTATCGTTAAGTCTCAGCTCATTTTTTTTGGTGAAGTAGCCCTCCATAATGTGCGACATCGCATCTGCAGCTGCCGTGGCCGATTGCCTTTTGCTAACACTCAAAGTAAGAGCTGGATTTAGGGCCGAGGCTTTTGGAAATACTAGAGGGGTACTAAAGGCGTATTTTTTCTGCTGTGATTCATTTGTGATTACGCTTCCATCATTCATTTCACTACCGGTAGCCGCTAGCGTAAGTACTGCGAAAATAGCTAGAGCAGATAACGGCTCCGCCTTTTTCTCAAAAAAATCCCAAACATCCCCTGCGTACGGCACACCCATAGCAATTGCTTTCGTCTCATCAATGACGCTTCCGCCGCCTATAGCAAGCAGACAGTCGACTCCATTTTTTCTAGCCCATTCGATAGCCTCTTGCGTATGTGAAAGTGACGGATTTGGCTTCACGCCGCCAAAGTCGGTAAATTTGAGTTCATTCTTGATTAGTCTTCGCACAATCTTGTCATAAAGCCCGCTTGCCTTTACGGAGTTCATCCCGTACACTAGCATTACTTTTTGGTAACCGGCCTCTTTGATATCGGCAATAATACGAAGTTCGGCCTCATCTCCAAAAATTATTTTGGTCGGATTGTGAAATACAAAATCTTGCAAACTACTCGTCTCCGTTATCATCTTTATATTTCAAAAAGCCCTTTAGATACTCGTCGCTTAGGCTCTCTTTTTGATACTTAATAACCAGCACGTTTTCCGTTTTATTTATGTACGTATCCAAGATACCGTTAAGCTCTTTTAGCCCCACTATTGCGGCGTCATCAAGCATGGATATATTCAGATACAAGAATGACGCTTTTATAGGATTTTGCATTTTTAGCATATAAAGTAGCCATAAGAACGAGACAAAAGTAAGCACCAAAGATAGGGACTTCAAGTCCATGTAATGCAGTATTCCTCCGCCTATCACGCCGCCCAAAAACACGCCCAGATACTGAAAAGTCGTGAATACGCCAAGCGCAGAACCTCGCTGGCTAGCTTTGGCATACTTGCTAACGGTGCTTTGCAGGAGCGGTTCAAGCATATTAAAGCCGATGAAAAACAATATAGAAGCAACCACAAATACAGTAGAAGAGCTAGCAAGACCAAACAAGAAAAACGCAACGGTGTTAATAAAAATAGAAGCTACAAATATCTGTCTTATTTTGTTGTATTTTTCACCCAGTATCGCCGCTAACGTCATAAATACAAATCCAAAAGCAAGAGCCGGAATATATACTTGCCAAAGCTCCTCTTTTGCCCAACCGAACTTCGTCGTAAGCTCTAACGGGATTATCATAAATGCGATAGTGAGCAAGAAACCGTGAAAAAACATATTGACATACATCTTTACAAGGTTAGAATCCGTGAAAAGCTCCATAAACTTCGGGGCTTCGCCCTCAAACGCATGGTGTATGCGAGGAGGCTCCGGAATAAAAAGCAGTAAATACACAAGTGCACCGACAGCCAATGCCGCAGTTATAAAAAAGAGCGTATCCACACCGTAATGTCCGCCAACATAAGGGCCTATGAGTATAGCCGCAGCAAAACTCATGGCAATAGCTCCGCCCATCATAGCCATAGCTTTGGAACGCTTCTCTTCTGTCGTAAAATCGGCTATCATAGCGGTAACTACAGAACTAATAGCGCCGGCACCCTGTAAAAATCTACCCAAAATAAGCATATAAATATCCGCAGAAAAAGCGCAGATAAGAGAGCCTGCGGCAAATATGGCAAGTCCGACGGCAGTCAATGTTTTTCTACCTATTTTATCGCTCAAAACTCCAAACGGTAGTTGAAAGAGTAGCTGACTCAGGGCGTATCCGCCAACAACAAGACCTATCAAAAATATATTTGAATCTGTTTTTGATGCGGCGTAAACCGACAAAAGCGGCATAACCAAAAAAAGTCCAAAAAATCTAAGGGCAACTATAAAACTAAGGGAGGCTACTATCTTTTTCACACTATTACCTTTGGGTTCTTTGTTTTAAATCATTTAAAAAATCTTTTGCGCTTCTAACGCCAACTACACGAGCGGCTATCTCATTTTCTGCGGCATCCACAAAAAGTACAGCTGGTACACCCATCACTCTCGATTTTTTCGGCATTTCATCGGAGTTGCCGATGACTACTAGCGGTATAAACTTTGCAGTTACAAGCCCACAAACATCTTCGTCCGCAAGGGCAGTTTCACTCATAATCGTGCAATAAGGGCATGTCATAGATGTTACAAACACCATTATCGGCTTTTTGGAGGTCGCCGAAGCCTTTTTTGCCGAGGCCAAAGAGTGATTCCACCCTATCTCACAACCAAACGAAAACGAAGCAAGCAGGCTAACGGCAAAAAATATTTTCAACTTATCCAATCTTTTATATCCTTTTTCGGTTCACTAATCAAATAGCCTTGAGCATAGTCCACACCGAGTTCTTTTACGACATCAAATATCTCTTTTTCGCACACATATTCGGCAACGGTCTGTATGCCTATCTGCTTGCAAAAATCAACTATCGTTTTTGTGATTATATAGGAGTTTTTATCAACTGCTATATTTTTGATTATCGAGGCGTCTATCTTTATATAGTCAACATCTAGTTTTAGCAAATATGCGAAGTTGGAGTATCCGCTTCCGAAGTCGTCAATAGCTATTTTGGCTCCTATGGCTTTTACGTTTTTGATAAATTCCGATACCTCTACGAAGTTTTCGATACCCTCCGACTCGGTAATTTCAAAAATAACCCTTCTTGGTTTTGAGAAGTTTTTGAGCTTATTGTATATAAATTCTCTCGTAGTCTCATCCTCTATATCTTCCACCGATATATTTACGGCAAACTCAAAAGGAGTGAGCTCAAAAGCCCTAAAAGATAGCTCTACCATAGCTTTCGTCAGATGTGGATAAAGTTTTGATTTTTTTGCGACAGCCAAAAATGCAAAAGGAGCTACTACGTTGCCGGATTCATCTATTAGACGTACAAGTGACTCAAATTTTGTAACGCTATTTGTTTTTATATCCATAATAGGCTGGAAAAACGGTTGTACTCTGCCTTCATCTAGCGCCTCTTTGAGCATTCTCGTCCATTTGATGTTATGCTCATACTGTTTTGAAACCTGCATAGACGGATCAAAAAAGATAATATTTTTTTTGAGTTTTTTGGCTTGCTTGAGAGCCATATCCGCATTTTCAAGTATACTCTTGCCGCCTATCGCAACGCCCGCAGTCAAATGAACACTGATTTCATAGTCGTTATACATAAATATTTCATTTCTCAAAACACTTAAGAAGTTGCCGACATACTCTTCCATGTTACCCTTAACATGTGACGCTTCGACCAACATAGCATATTCGTCTCCGGCAAATCTATAAAGTTTTTCGCCTATATGACAGTGCGATTTGATAGCACTGCCTAGCTCGCTAAGTATGAAATCTCCAACTTTTACACCGTAAAAGTCGTTTACCTCTTTAAATGAATCTATATTGAAAATAACAAGCAACGGAGTGGACATCTCTTGCAACTCTTCTCGTAGCTTTAGCCTATTTGGAAGATTGGTTATAGGGTCTTTGTATACCTGTTCTAGCTCTTTTTTGCGTGAACGCTCCATAAACATAAGCATTCTATTAAATGATTTTTCAAGATTTTTTAGTTCGTAAATATTTGACGTAATATGCAGTTTTTTGCTTGTCTCTCTTTGTTTTATAGCCATCTTAATATCTTGCACAAATGTAGAAAGCGGAGACACCAAATATCTATTCAGTCCATAATAAAAAGCCGCGTAAGTCATTATAAAAAACACTACAAAAAATATGAGAAAATAATTTAGCGTAGTAGATAGACTTAACTTCAAATTTGTTACCGGGTAGGATATATCTATCACACCGTTTACATCACCGTCTTTGGTATTTGTATGGCATTTTATACACTCTGATTTTACTCTTACCGGATATAGATACCTGATAGTGTCATCATTTATTATTAACACATCTTCGCCAAGCATCGCTTTCGCCATTACAGGGTCATTGTCTCGTATTTTTTTGTCTATTTCTACTTCGCCAAACAACTCGGCAACTTTTTTACTTCTATAGGCGGATACGTTCATATCCTGTTCTACGCTGTTTAGTCTATTGATTATACGGTTTAGGTCTGTTTTTGTGATGCCTTTTTCCATAGCAGAATAGAGGGATTCAAATACTAGCGCACTTGATTTTTTGGCATCCACTTTTGCCATCTCAAATATCGCCGCTTCTTTGAGTAAAGAGGAGGCAAAGTAGCCCGCCAATACGCTAAGCAGTAGGGAAAATCCTATAAGGGCGAGCGTCAAGCGCTTGTAACTAAAAAAACTCATTTTATTCAAAAGCGCCCTGCTTACTATAGAAATATGCTAAATCTTAACAAATAGATTTTAAAATACATTTTAATTTTTAACAGCCTACCCAAAAAAGAGCAAAATAGTGATAAAAAGACACCCAACCAAGAAGATATTTGTAGGCTCTGTAGCAGTAGGTGGCGATGCCCCAATCTCAGTACAGTCGATGACTTTCTCAAAGACTCACGACGTAGATGCTACGGTAGAGCAAATAAACCGCTTGCATTTCGCAGGATGCGATATCGTAAGGGTCTCCGTACCGGATGAAGAGAGCGCAAATGCTCTCTCAAAAATCAAAAAACGAATAGCCATACCGCTCGTCGCCGACATACACTTCAACTACCGCCTTGCCCTCATCGCCGCCGAGTCAGTGGACTGCATACGAATCAACCCCGGCAACATAGGCGAAAAATCAAGGTTACTGGAAGTCGTCAAGGCGTGCCGTGAGCGGAACTTGCCGATACGAATAGGCGTAAATGCGGGAAGCCTAGAAAAACACCTTGAACAAAAATACGGTCAGACGCCGCAAGCGATGGTCGAATCCGCCCTTTACAATATCAAACTCTTAGAAGATGCGGACTTCACAGACATCAAAGTATCAATGAAAGCAAGCGATGTTTTGCGCACCGTGGAGGCGTACCGTGGGCTTCGTCCTCTTGTCGAGTACCCTTTTCACATAGGCGTGACAGAGGCGGGCACGATGTTTGGCTCTACGGTCAAATCCTCTATCGCATTAGGCTCACTGCTAATGGACGGTATAGGCGATACGATGCGGGTGTCGGTGACGGGTGAACTGGAAAACGAGATAAAAATAGGCAAGACGATACTCAAAAGCCTAGGGCTGATAAAAGACGGCGTAAATATCATCTCATGCCCGACCTGCGCAAGGCTAGAGGCAGACCTCGTAACGGCGGTGCGTGAGGTGGAGGAGCGAACGGCACACATCAAAGAGCCTCTGGATATATCGGTCATGGGGTGCGCCGTCAACGCCCTAGGTGAGGCAAAACACGCCGATGTGGCGATAGCCTACGGCAAGGGCGAGGGGCTTATCATCGTCAAAGGCGAGATAGTCGCAAAGCTCAAAGAAGCGGAGCTAAAAGAGAGGTTTCTCGAAGAGGTAGAAAAGGCGGCGCTTGCGGCTAGGAAAGAGGCGTGATAGCTAGTCCGTACCTCTTTATCCTCATTATCATTTCCACGGTTGTCGGCATCAAGCTTTTTGAGAGGCGTTCAAAACTTAGATTTTTCGAGTTTGTTCCCTCTGTCGTTATTATCTATTTTGCGATGATGGCGATAGGCAACGCCAGAGTATTCGACCCCGCCCTCATCAAAAGCTTTGGCACACTCAAATCCTACATCCTCCCCGCAATGATATTTTTGATGCTCACTGGCAGCGATATACGAGGCATCTACCGCATCAAAACAAAGCTTCTAGTCTCGTTCTTCGTCGCCTCCGCATCCATCATGGCGGCGTTTGTGCTGATGTGGGCTGTGATGGGCGGAGTGTTCGAGCAAGGGGCACACAAGGCTTTTGGAGCATTGTCTGGCAGTTGGATAGGCGGCACGGCAAACATGATAGCCGTAGCGGGTGCAACAGGGCTAGAGGGCGAACTAATGGGATACTGCCTCATTACCGACTCGGTCTGCTACGCCGCATGGTTTGCTTTTCTTTTGTTTCTTACCCCACACAAAGACAGGTTCAACGCATGGGCAAAAGCAGAAGCGGTAAATAGCGCCCCGCCGCAAGACAAACACCATGTCTACACCAAAGCCACAGACATTTACGCCATAGGCTCCGCTATTGTCGTGGCGCTTGCAGTCGTATCGCTCTCCACGCTTCTGCCAATATTTTCTTTCGTCACAAGCTCATTTTGGAGCGTCGTACTAGCCACCCTGCTGGGCATCGCCGCATCTTTCACGCCACTTTCAAGAAGCGTACTAGCAGAAAAAACAGGCTTTTGGCTCCTATACTTTCTCATAGCCCTCATCGCCGTCTCCTCCGCATTTGACGACTTCTCACAGGCATGGCTCTTCGTGCTAGCAGGCTTCTTCGTCATAGCCACCCACGCCCTCATCCTCACGATATACGCCAAACTCTTCCGAATAGACCTCTTCACAATAGGAGTAGCCAGCCTAGCCAACATAGGAGGAGTAGCCTCTGCTCCACTCCTAGCGGCAAGCTTCTCCAAAAATCTTGTGAGTGTCGGGGTTATCATGTCGATGCTCGGGTATATTATTGGGACTTTTTGCGGACTTGTAGTTACTTATGTTTTGGGGATGATATAGTTTTACTTTACACCCAAATATTTGTCCGCTATAGCCATTATTTCTTTTAGTGTGTCGTCTTTATCGTCAAACTCAGCCAATACGCTATCAATTGGGCTGTCACCTCCCCCTGATTCCACTTTTTTAGCTAGCTCCTCCGCTTTAGCCGCAAGCTCTTTTCCCATGTCAGACCTATTTAAAAAGAACATATTTCTAAAGGCATTTTCTTTATCGTTTTCACCATTTCCAAAGTATCTAAAAATTTGATTTAAAATAAATGTAGCGGCTAATGTCCTATTGGCTACAACAAATTTTTGTATTTTTATATTAACAATCTCCTTTTGTTCCGTTGTTAAGTCTCTAGCCAGTATCCTGACTGCTTTGCTTGAAGATTCCAGTTCCGTAATATCATTGCCGCAAGCAATCATTAATTCAGCAATATGATGCTTTTGTTTTATTAAATAGCTTCTTGCCTCCGTAATACTACTCAATTTAACACTGCCAACCTTGATTCCCTTTTTTTCAATCATCAGCTCCACGCTGTTTATCATTTCCATTATAGTTTTGAAAGTATCGTGATTTCTTTGCAGCTTGAGCTCTTCTTTTTGTCTATCGAGTTCTTCCTGCTGAATCTTTAATGTCTTGCCTTGAATATATATCGAAAGAGCAAGAGCTATAAACGCAAGAGCTGAAAAGTGTCCAGACAGCACATCGCCCCATTGTCCTCTTTGAGCCCAGCCATCGGATGTATTTAAATCAGCAAATGTTTTTGTGTGCTGAAAAACCCCAAAGATGTTCCTGCCCATATTCATATTAACAATTAGATCAAATACGATGAGCAACATTACAACTGCTACTAGCCCAAAAACATTCAATTTACCAAAATTGTTTTTTAGATAATCATCTTCCAACCATATCGCCATCAAATACATGATTATAGAAGATAATACAAATGGCAAAGACAATATTAATAAAATCCCAAAGGCACCAGTATCTTCGTATCTAAGCCCCGTCAACTCTAAAAATTTTATATTTACATAGAGAGAAAGAAATAGTGATGCCGAAAATAATAATATATACTTTAACGGTCTACTTATGATAGATTTTAAAAATTTTGAACCAATATTTTTAATAGTTTCTGCAACCAATCTCGACCCTTTAAACATGATTTAAATCAAAAAACAACCTTCCATAATAACGCCTACCACAAATTCCGATTAACAATCCCCAACACTAATATCTCGTCACGCCCTTTATCCACAAGATAAGGAACGACATAGCCCATAAATATCAAATCCCTGATATTTTCATCGTTAAAGTGTATAGATTTTCTGCATCGATATGGATTGTTTGAGAGTGAGTGGATTTCTTTGTTTAGCTCGTCATCGAATTTTAGTGCCCTGCTTAGGCTATCGGCGGCGATAAAATCCAAAATTGTATAAAGATTCTCGGCGAAGCGTTCGCTTTTATTGATTTTCATACTTGCTTATGAGCTTTTGCCTCATCTCTTCCACGCCCTCTTCAAACGGCATAGTCTTTAGCTCGCCTCTGCGGTACGCTTCCACATCTCGCATTATCTCCATGGCGGCTTGCGGCATCGTATTTTCCGTGCTTACAAGTTTGGCTCTACTCATAGCGACTGCCTCTAACACTTCATACATCTCGTCTGCGTTTTGATGAAAGTAGTTTTCAACTGCGGGATTATCGATATTTAGCGTTAACATCTATTTTGCCTATTGTTTTTGTTTTTTCGATTATATCAAACATTTTCATCACAGTATAGGAACTTTTTGTGGGCTTTGTTTATGGATAATGTACATTCAACTTTTCGCCCAAACTTAGCTATAATTTTTTAAAAAAATAAAAAAACTATGAAAATAACGGACTTCAAATTATCAATCATCCGTAATGAACTCAAAAAACCGTTTGTGACTAATATCCGCCGTGTGGAAGCGATAGAGGATGTGTGTTTGACGCTCATCACGGATGACGGGACGCTAGGATACGGGGAGGCTCCTCCAACTGTGGCTATCACGGGCGAGGATATTGAGACGATAAACAAGACGATAAGCGAGCGGATATTTCCGGCTATCAGAGGAATGGACCTTGGCGGTGATGATGTGTTTGTGGCTTTGCATGCTAGCGTGGCGAAGAGTACATCGGCGAAGGCGTGCGTGGATATGGCTATTTATGACATTCTCGCCAAAAGTGTGGATAAGCCGCTATATGAATATCTAGGCGGCAAGGCAAAAACGCTTCGGACGAACCTTACGATAAGCCTCGGTGATAATGAGACGATGCTAAAAGATGCGCTAGAAGCGTACAATGAGGGCTTTGGGATACTCAAAGTCAAGGTCGGGGCGGATGAAAAAGCTACGGTAGAAGTGATGCGAAATATCAGAGCCGCTCTGCCCTCTGCGGTTTTGAGAGTGGATGCCAATCAGGCATGGGATGCGAAGACGGCTCTCAAAATAATCGAAAAAATAGCGCCACTAGGTATCGAACTCATCGAACAGCCGACAAAGGCGGAGGATTTGGCGGGGCTTGCCGAAATAACGGCGCACTCTAGCATTCCGATACTCGCCGACGAATCGGTATTCGGCTACGAAGACGCCGTGCGGATACTTGACTACCGCATGGCGAACTACATCAATATCAAGCTGATGAAAACGGGCGGGATATACGAGGCTATGAAGATAGCAAAACTAGCAAAAGAGCGTGGGGCAAAAGTGATGATGGGCTCAATGCTAGAATCAGTCATTAGCATAAGCGCCGCTGTGCATTTGTCGATGTCGGACGAAAATATCTGTTTTTACGACCTCGACGGTCCGTTGCTTGCCAAGCCGTCAGCCGTCAAAAACTCTTTGATATTCGATATGGATACTATCTCGTTATCGCCGTGCACTGGACTAGGCGTATTTTAGAGTAGCAAATCGGACGGTTTGCCGTAAAAATACCCCTGTGCATAGTCGATACTCAAGGTTCTAATCTCTCTATCGATATCTTCATTTGCCACAAATTCGGCTATTGTTTTCATATCGTAGGTCTTTGCGAAATTGACTATTTGGATTATGAGCTCTTTGACCCTTGCATCTTTCGTGATGTTTTTGACTATTGAACCGTCTATTTTTATGTAGTCGGCTTTTAGCGATATTAGATAATCAAAATTTGAATACCCGCTTCCAAAGTCGTCTATCGCTATCCTCGCTCCAGCCTCTTTGAATCTCGTGATTGTGCCTATGACGTCTTCATAGTTTTGCATCTCTTCAGATTCTACTATCTCCAATACCATTCTTTTCATTACCTCTTTTTCGATGGCGTGCTCAAACAAGAAATCCATCAAATCTCTTTGGAGCAAATCCTCAATACATAGATTTATCGAAAATTCATACGTATTTTTTGAGAACTTTTCTATAGATTTTTCTATCATTCTACGTGTCAGTTTTGAGTATAGTTTTGTCTTTTTGGCAACATCCAAAAATCTATCGGGAGTATATATATTATCCTCAGATACTATGCGTACCAAGCACTCGTACTTATCCACCTTCTCAGTTTTGTAGTTGTATATCGGCTGAAAATACGCAACCAAATTATCTGCCTCCAACGCCTCGGAGAGCCTATCCACCCACTCCAGATTATCTTTGTACTTACCGAGTGTATTTGCGTCTTTTTCGAATACCGCAATGGAGGTATCTTGAAGATTTTTTGCATCTTTGAGGGCTATATCGGCCCAGGCTATTATCTCGCCCTGCCCCATCGCAAGACCTACATTGTACCTTACGGTTAGGCTCTCGCCAAACACTTCATACTTATTTTTTTGGTCCAACTCCATAAAGCTTTTAACATTTTGTTTCAAAGCCTCCAACGAATCGCCCTTGGCAAAAACACCGAAAACATCGGCGTGAATCCTAAACAGCTCATAATCATAATCCGCAAAATGGGCAAATATCCTCCTTGCGCATTCTGCTATTATGGCATCTCCGAATTTTTGGCCTTTCAAGTCATTTATCTCTCTAAAACTAGCTATATCGATAAGAGCCAGCGTCGAGTCTTGCTCATCCGTTATGAGGCCCAAAAGCTTCATTCTGCTACCAAGTCCGGTAAGAATATCCGTCATAAAGGCGTTATCTAGCTTCTCTCTATTTTCAACCAACTCCGTTACGTCAACCCCTGAGGATATATATTCGACAATATTTCCGTCTTCGTTTTTGAGTGGAACTATCGTGGTGTCGTTGTAGTAGCTTTTGCCGGACTTACTTCTGTTTTTAATAAGCCCATGCCAAACACCGCCTACTTTTATCGTATTCCACATGTCATTGAATGTTTCTTTTGGAGTTTGAGGATGCCCCACAATCCTATGCGCTCTGCCGATAACCTCTTCGGCCTTATATTCACTTACCTCGCAAAACTTATCATTGACATAGTTGATTTTGCCGGTCAAATCAGTTTTTGATACGACCGCCGTTTTATCAAGTATCGACTTGTATTGTTCTAGTTGGTTTGCATATTGGAGTCTGTTTCTTTCTATGATTGCGATTCTTCTAGATATATATGTCGCCGCAAGTATCGAAAACAGTATCAAAGCCGACAAAATCAACGATATACCTTCAATCCATGAGTACATAGTCTCCTGTGCGGATTTTTTTTCTTCGGCTATCATCTGTGCAAGCTCACTAAGATAGAAGCCGGAGCCAACCACCCAGTTCCACTCTTTGATAAGGTGTATATATGAAATCTTTTTATCATCACTACCGTTATCCGGCCTAGCCCATGAATACTCTATAAATCCCTCGCCCTGTTTTAAAACCAAATCGTTCATATTTTTGAACAAAAACTGTCCGTCCGAGGTTTTTAGATTTGATACGTTCGTTCCGTCTAGTTTCTTGACTATCGGGTGTCTGAGCATAGTGCTACTCAGGTCGTGAACCCAAAAATAACCGTATTGGTTGTATCCGAATCGCTCCCTTTCGAGCTGTTCTAAGATTATTTTTTGAATATCCTTATCCGCTTCATCCGCATAAACACCGGCTCCGATATAGATACCTAGCGTTTTATAGTGTTTGATATATACATATTTTGGTTTCGGAAAGTTCTGTTCAGGTTTTGGCCAGTCGTATCTACCGAAGTTCTCCCCCTTCAAAAAGGCTTCATTCATAAAGCTTTTTAAGGCCTTACCCGTCGTAGGAGCTATCAAAATATTCTTGCCCACATACTCTTTTTTCGGATGATACAAGATAGTGCCGTCGCGGTCTACGATATATATGTACCCAGTATTACCGTTCCACGTAAAAGCCGATATATCCGACTTTACTTCTTCAATGGCGGCTTTCTTGTCTGTTTTTACGGCTCCCGTTTTTCCCAAGATATTCGCAATATAATCCGTCTTGTCCTTAAGTGAGTCGCTAAGTCTTTCATATACCGCTTTTCTAGTGTACTCTATCCTCTTGACTACTCTGTTTACTTCTGTTTTTACTAGCTCTTTATTTTGTTCTTTATACTCATTTTCTAGCTGAACTACTCTTTTTTCATAGCTGGACATTGTCTTATCCACAACGAAAAAGCCGACGACCAAGCCAAAGACTATAACTGTTGAAAGTATATTTATAAAATTAAGTCTACCGATTGAAATATTCATAGACAATGCCTTATTATTCTAATTGTTAATATTCTAACAAAATAGACTTTTTTAATATTAATACTTCAGAATACAAAATATAAATAGGGTAAAATCCACAAATGGACGCAAATTTTTATAATCTAAACATCGAACGAGCCGTGCTTAGCTCGGTACTATATGACCCCGCAGTGTTTGACGACATATCGGCTATTATGAATGAAGATGAGTTTTATCATCCGTTTCACAAGGCCGTGTATGCGACGATGCTACACCTCTCCGCCACTTCTATGCCCATAGATGAAGAATTTATCCGCCAAAAATACAAGGGTGCGGAGTTTGACTCTGATTCGTTTTTTGAGGTGCTCTCCACTACCCCTCTGCCAAATCTAAAGCCTTATGTTGCGGAGCTAAAAGAGCTTTCCACAAAGCGAAAACTTTTTAGTTTTACCAACGAGATAAAAGCGGAGTGTTCGGAACAAAGAGAGTCCTCGGAGATAATAGACTCCGCAGAGACAAAGCTCTTTAAGATAGCCACCGCTAGCTCTACGAGGGATTTTAGGGAGCCTGAAGAGGTTGCCAAAAGCACGCTTGATTATATGAACGAGATGAAAAAACGTGGGGATAATCTGCTTGTCGGTCTCGATACCGGATTTTATGAGCTTAACAAAAAAAATGCGGGGTTTGGCAAGGGTGACCTCGTAATCATCGCCGCCCGTCCCGCAATGGGCAAGACCGCTTTTGCACTCAATATTGCCTCGCACGCTCTCTCGCAAGGTGTAGGCGTAGCAATATTTTCCCTTGAAATGCCGGCGGAACAGCTAATGCTAAGGATGCTTGCCGCAAAAACAAGCATACCGCTACAAAGCCTCAGAGTCGCAAATGTGGACGATGGGCAGTGGGGAAGGCTAAGTGATGCGATGCAGCACTACTCAGACTCAAAGCTCTTTATAGACGACGAGGGCGGCCTCACGATGTCGGTGCTTAGAAGCAAGTTGCGAAAGCTAAAAGCGAGGCACAAAGAGGTCGGCGTAGCCATCATCGACTACTTGCAAATCATGTCAAGTAGCGGAAACAAAGACAGACACCTTGAAGTTTCCGATATGTCAAGGGGATTAAAGCTTCTTGCCCGTGAGCTTGAGATGCCTATAATCGCTCTTTCACAGCTCAACCGTGGACTTGAAGCCAGAGCCGATAAACGTCCGATGCTAAGCGACCTTAGGGAGTCTGGCTCCATCGAGCAAGACGCCGACCAGATACTTTTTGTTTACCGTGACGACGTGTATAGGGCAAGGGAAGAAAAAGAAAAAGAGATGAAGGCAAAAGCCGAGGGCAAGGAGTATAGAAGCAATTTCGAGGAAAAAGCCGAGGAAGCCGCAGAGGTCATCATCGGCAAAAACCGTAACGGCCCCACAGGTATCGTAAATCTAGTATTTCACAAGCAATACACCAGATTTGAAGCTGCCGGAGGCCACTTCACCGAGCACGTATTTGCCGAGACCAAAGCGCCTGACAACATTGAATTTACACACATGAAGATGTAAAACATGCACCAACTTTCCGTTTTGGATAGACTCTCTTCCAAAACGGTTATTTTTTGGCTTCTTCTCGCATCGATATTCACCGCAAACATCGTTCACTCCTATTACTCGTACAAAAAACTAACAGAATTTGAATACACGACGCTCCACGCAAAACTAATATCCTCAAAAGAGCGGCGGGGTCAAAACGGGCAGGTATATTTTTCTCTGTTTTTACGCTCCGGCGAGCTAGATTTTAGAGCTTACTCAAAAAGCGACATGAAGGACAAAGAGGGCAGATACTTCGACGCAATCGTCAAAACAAAAGGTCTGACTTTTGTAGATATATTAAAAACACCGAGACTACGAATAGAGTCAATGAAGCCCTCAAACGAAACGGATACGCTTCAAGCGGCCTTCAAAAACTTCATATCTTCACAACACAAGGAGATAGTAACCAAAGAGATATATCTCAATCTTTTTCTAAACTCAGAAGTAGGCGAAGAAGTGGAGGGCTTTATAAGCGGATACGGGCTTGGCGCATTCTTTGCGATTAGCGGGCTAAATGTAGCACTTCTTACGGGGTTTATCTTCATTGTCCTCTCGCCCATGGTTCGCTTTTTTCAAGATAGATTTTTTCCGTATATCGACAGGCGTTTTTGGATATTTGTTTTTTGTTTTGTGCTACTTGCATTTTACGCATACTTGACAGACTTTACACCCTCGTTCGTAAGAGCTGTTATCGCCGCTATTATCGTATTTTATTTTGCACTTCGTGGAGATGAGGTGCTTAATTATAAAACTCTATTTTTGACAACGACAATCTGCCTCGCCCTCTTCCCCTCTTTTTTATTTTCTATCGGTTTTTGGCTCTCGTTTTACGGTGTTTTTCTCATATTTTTGTTTTTGCAAAATACGCATTTCAAACACAAAATAGTTATTTATATAGCTCTTAGTTCATGGCTTTTTGCGGCAATGTTACCCATCATCCACTATATATTTGCCCTTTTCACAAAAGCACATCTTCTAAACTCACTCTTTAGCGTAGCTTTTGATATTTTTTATCCTATATCTTTGAGTGCTCATCTGCTTGGGCTTGGCTGGCTGTTTGACTCATTTTTATTGACGGCGGTGGATAGCTCAAGAGGGCTTGCTAGAGAGGAGTTCTTGACGCCGCTTTGGTTTTTTGTATCTTACGTAGCGCTCTCATTTGGAGCGGCTTTTAAAAAGGAGTTATTTTTTGCGTTTAACGCCGCTATGTTGGCCTATTTTGCGGCGGTAATGGTATATTTATGGAATTAGAGCGTAGCCGCTTAACTGGTAGTCAACAACCGAGACCGTAGCCGAAGGTATTACTTTTACATCTTTGCGAAGTTTTGATGCGGGTATCTGTTTTCTCTCTAATGTCACCGCGCACTCTTCAAATCTGGCCCTGTTTTTTAGTTTTTCAAACTTCAACTCTATATCCAACGGTATCTCTGATTTGGCATACTCGGTGCCTTCCGTATCGGCCAACATAAACTTCACGCATTCGCTTTGCGCCACCATCACTATATCGTTAGAGTAGCCGTTTTTGCCGTAATACTGCACCAAATGAAGCATAGAATCAAGAGTTCTTTCCATCGTTTTCAAATCACCGCTTTTGCAACTAAATAGTACTTTTTTTGTCGGTGCATCGGCATACAATGAAAAAACAAGCAAGCAAAAAATAAATATATATCTCATCTACTTAATCACTTTGGCAACATCTTTGCCTTCTATCCATGCATCTATGGTCTTTGCAAGGTCCATATCTCGTCCCACAAAACCGTGATAGTTTGTCATTGAGCATTCTTTACCGCTTACTTCTGCAACATTTTCTACCTCTACAAAAGTAGAGTTCTTCGCTTTTTGCGACATATTTTTGATTTTATCTATACCAAAATCAAAGCACTTATCGAACTTGTGGTGTATCCAAAGCGTCTTTGTTTTTGAAAAAGGGGCAAGTTTTGTTAGATCTGCGCTAATGGCCGTGAGTATCACGCCTTTTAGATTTTTTATATCGCTTCCTGCGGCGTTGATACCAGTAATTGTGCTTTTGGAGGTAGTGAGAATATACACTGGCGAATCTGCTTTGTTGACAACGTCCAATACTGATTTTATATCGTCTATTTGGTATTTTGAAAGCCTGTACGCCTCAGAGCCGTATCCGCCGCCATCGCCTTTCATATACTCATCGCTAGGCATATCAAGGCTAAATACTTTATAGTTTTTAAATCCTGCCAGTAGTGAACCTATGCGCGAAGGAGTGATATGCGAATCACGAAGTTCCCACTTGCCGTGTCCGCCGTTTATGGCTATGATTATAGGGCCTTTTTCGTCTTTCGAATCGCCTAACCATTTTATAGCTATTTTCTTATCGCCTCTTGTCGGCAAAATATCCACATTCTCTACTTTTTCGTCACCGTAATACTCAGGTACTCCGGCCAACAAAAAACCAAATAAAAGAGAGCACAACAAAAAAATTCTCATAAATACGCCTTTTTTGCCTATTTGCCCATTATTTTAACGCACGAGTGTAAAGCCTGCGTAAAAATAATGGGCAAAACGGGATATACCCGTTTTGCCCTACAAACTACTAAAAGTAGTAGTTCATCTCTATTCTAAGTTCTTTGTTTGAAGTATCATTGCCGATACCGGATGTTGCACTTGAAGCAGAGTTGCCTGTTATGCCTGCGACTCTATCATTTTTCTGAATCATAGTTCTTACTTTTGTTTCAAGACCTTTTACATAAGGTACTTTATAGGCTACGTCAAAGTTCCACTGTATAGTATCGCCATTACCGTAATATCTATCCGTCATAGCTTGGTAAGGTACTTTACCTGGGTCTCTATCATAAAAAGAGTACGACAGAAGCGCGCTTACGCCTTTTGCTAAAGCAGAAAAGTCATAGTCAAATTGCGCTTTGTATGCTTTTGTGTTTGCATTCCAATCAGTTTGCGTCATACTTCTAGTATATCCTTCAGTTGGAAACCCTCTCCATGGAGCAAGCAAGTCGCCTGATTTTGCAGTGTTTGAATATGCAAGAAGTAGTTTTGCTTCTTTGTATGTAGAAATCGCTCTAAGAGCATACATGTAAGTATCTACTTTATCGTTGTCATCGCCCTTAAACTTAGTAGCGGCAGTTGTGCTATATGCACTATCTCCACTTTTAGGCTTTATAATTCCTCCGGCTCCTTGGTCTATTTGTTTGAAAAATCTACCGCCAAAAGCCAAACCAAAATCACTAAATTTCATGCCATAATTTGCTTCTGCTACATACTGCCTTACTATATCCGGCCAATTCATAACCCAACCTTGAAGCTCAAGGCCTTTTATAGATGTATTTTTGACGCCGAATATAGATACGGCCGCCGCATCTTCTTTGCCGTATCCGGCAGTAGTTCCGGTATATGCAGTGTGATAATAGTTTTTAATGGCGTCTGGAGTGTCGCCCGTATTTGCCATGTTTTGGAAGTTATCCATGCCTCTTTCTTTAATGCCGGTTGCATAATCAACCATAATAGCCGTATCGCCTATCTCTTTTATAAGCACAGAAGCGCCTTGTACCGCTATAGGAATCATTTTTGTGTCATTAGGCGTAACAAATGGATTTGTCATCAAAAATCTACCGGCTTTTAGGCTGGTTTTTGATATATCGTATTGCAAGTACGCTTGAGCTAGAACACTATAACCTTTACCAAAATCTGTCGCACTTCCAGGTCCTCTACTAAACAAATCGGATGCCGTAGTATTTCTAGCATTTGCGTTTTTTTGAGTCCCGGTAACATTTTGTACCGTATAAAAACCTGCTCCAACACTTACCCCGTATAGCGGAGCAGTTTTATAAATAAGACTACCGCCGACAGAAAGCCCTTTTCCGTCCATATCTGCAGCTGTTCCCCAGTTGCCGCCGTTTTTATCCCAATCTGTATTGAAATATTGAGCCCTGATTCTACCGTCTAGTTTACCATCTTTGAATGCGCTTGCGATATCATTAGCCGCAAATGAAGCCGTAGCTACACAGGCCATAATAGCCGCAAAACTTAACTTTGCAATCTTCATAATTTTCTCCAATTTTAAATTACCGTTATATTATCGCATATACTACGAAAAATATCTGTACCTTTTTTACTCACGGGGTCAGATATATCCATCCCGCAAGTTTACGTTCTACAATCTCTTGCATACCTGCTTTGGCATACGAGATACCGCTTAGCATATCGGCCTTTGTAAGCTTCTTGCTCTCCATAGTGTTCTCGCATGCCAAAAAATCGACGTCAGCTTGAATTAGGGCTTCTATCCTGTCTTTGAGCGGTGTCTTTTTTGTCAAAAACACTATTCCGTCCGCCTGAGCCACGACTGCAAAAGTCACAAGCGAAGCGCCGTATGCTATTTGCAAATTGTTAATATAGCTAATGACCCTACCGGCCTCTTTTTCATCGGCGGTAGAGAGTTGAAAGATTATTTTTCTGGGAGTTTCTATGCTCGGTTTTGGATCTGATATTTTGATACTTTCGGCAGACAGTACCGCAACAAAAATCATCAAAACAACCCAAAACTTTTTCACTCCGCAGCCTCTCTCAACATATTTTTAGGAATATCCTCAGCTTCACGCATTATTTTAACATATTCGCTATTTGTAATAACTGTATGCACAACCCAGTTTTTTGTAGGCGGAAAGCCTATATGAATGAGCGCTTCGCCTTTTAACTTGTAAAAATAAACAGAACAAGGAGCAAATACTCCTGCCTCCGGACGCTCTTTTGAGGCATTGTAAATTACCTTTAACTTACAAATAGAGTAAGTCTCAAAAAACTCATATTTACTCATATCTACTTTTACTTTTTCAAGCTCAGATTTGACATCGGTAATATTTGAAATCTTGAAACCTTCAACCTCCAAAGTGCTCTCAAACTCTTTTTGTAAAGCCTCTTTTTTTGCTATGCCGTTTTCTGAAGCTTTTAGCTTGATAGCCGCCTCAAAAAACAGCTCTTTATCCTCTTTTAGCGTAGGCATATAGGACAATTTTGCCTCTTTGGAATCTTTTAGCGCCGCTTTTAGCTCTTTTTCAAGACTCTGCTCACTCTTTTTGAGAACGGCAAGAGTTTTTTTATCTTTTACTCCCGTCGCAAGCGATATAGCCTCGCTTTTTACAAAACCGACAAAGCTTTTTTTATCGCCCTTTTTTTGATAGATTAGCACCGTATACGGAACAAATCCGGCAAGCTTCGGGTTGTTTGGCAATATGCCCCCCAAAGCTTTAGCATCAAATACCGTAAGGTTATAGTAAAGCTCAAAATCAGAGTGTTCAAACTGCTTAGTAAAAGCCACGTTCAAATCTCTCTCATCCGCAGGCACGAAGCCCGCTTTAGCCACAGCGTCCGATACGGCTTTTGTAAGCTCTTTGCCGCTTTTGGCAGTCTCAAGAAGTACAAATCCTGGCGCCGCAAAAGAGCTAACAACAAAAGCCAAAAATAATAAAATCAGCTTTTTCATTTTTTGAAGTCCAATACTCGAACGTTTGACGTCTCCGGAGCGGAGACAATCTTTTGACGTTTGATATAGTCTATCGTGATGTCGTACACAGGAGCTATCTTGTCTTCTCTGAGGTTTTTACCGGCTTTTTGAACATTCCCGCCCCATGCACTCATCAGGTACGCTTTTTTAGCATCTATCGGCTTGCCCGCAACTCTTAGATTTGTTATGCGTTTGCCGTATGGATTTCCGATTGTTATATCGTACGTTACCCCTGTTAGACGGCTCATATCTCCGCCTTGTTGATAGATAGGGTCTGGATTGAATACGTTGTCTGCGATATCTTCGAGAAGCTTATGAAACTGTTCGCCGCCCATCTCAAACGTATAAACATTCGGATAAGTAATAGCCGTCATGTCATACACGTCATCAGCCGTAATATCTGAGCCTGGAAGCACGGTAGTCCCCCATCTAAAGCCCGGCGTAAAGACGATGTCGCTTCCCATCTTATTCATACACGCATCGCCTATTACACGGTCAAACGTCGAATAAAACGTATCTCTCTTATAAAGAAGCGTCTTTGTCTTACCGATAGGCATCAAAAGCTCGCTCTCATACGGCGCATATTCGTCTTTTATCAGTTTTTCCATTGCCGGATTGGCGGGGATAATATTCGAAGCAATCGGAATTAGCTTATAGCTGTAATCAACTATTTTGCCGCCTTTTACGTCAAGGTCAAGTCTACTGACGTACTTGCCGTGGCTACCGGAAATGATTATGAGAGTATTTCCGACTTTTAGCGGTTTTGGCGCAGGGTCGTGTGTGTGTCCAGATAGTATGATGTCGATGCCCTTAACTCTTTTTGCCACCTCTTGGTCAACATTGAAGCCGTCATGAGAGAGAAGCACGACCACATCACATTTGCTTCGTAGCTCGTTGACATATTTTTGCATATCTTCAAGTCTTAGACCGTAACTCCAGCCTTCTACGTTCGTAGGGTTTGCCGTCTTCGTATATGGGAATGATTGACCTAAAAAGCCGATTTTTACGCCGTTTTGGTTTCTTATGGAGTACGGCTTGTAGATTAGCTCATTCCACTCTTCATCGGAGATGTTTTGACTGATAAACTCGGCGTTTAGCATGCCTTTATTATCTTTGTCCCCCGCAAGTTTCAGCACTTGCTCTTTACCGTACGTAAACTCCCAGTGTCCGACCATCATATCTACGCCGAGTAGATTTTGGGCTTTTACTATCGCTTCGCCTTTGGTTTTGAGGCCTATTGCCGTGCCTTGCCAAGTATCGCCGGAGTCGAGAAACAATACTTTATCTTCGCCTCTCTCTTTTCTTACGGCGTCAACTACGGTTTTGATATGCGATGCGCCGCCCATTTTGCCGAATTTATTAGCTAGAGCCGAGAAGTCCATATATGTATCAAAGTAGCTATCTACGGAGCCTTTTTTTAGTCCATAATACTTCATAAAAGCCTCGCCCGACAAAAAGCCAGGCAAACCTACAAGCGCTTTTGCAGACACCAAAGTCGAAGGCTCTCTCCAATAAAGCGGCTTTAGGTGAGCGTGCATGTCGCACATATGAAGCAGCGTCACATTGCCTTTTGGAGTAAAACCGTCATACATTAGGTTTTGCATGTCAAGACGTTCAATACTGGAAGCCTCTAAAAAACTAGGATTTGTAGCCGACACACCGAGAGCGGCGGCCAAAAACAGAAAGTCTCTTCTTGAAATATCCATCTCTTGCCCCTTATCTTTTTAGACCCGGTATTGCTACCGCTTGATTATTTGCAAGAGACCTTACATAAAGCTCAAGAGATACCATCTCTTTTGAACCTATAGGAAGCGGGGCTTGAGATGAGTTTTGCATACACCCTTGAAATCTTTTTTGCAAGGTAGTAAGTTCGGATTTTGTCATCCTATAAGCAGGCCATGTTGCTCCACTTTTAAACTCAGGCGCTCCCAAATTCGGCAATATCTGCATTCTAAGTCTCATACCGAGTACGCCTTGAGAGTGACATGAATAACAAGAAAGTCCTCTTGCGCCTCTTTGCGTATAGTATATTTTTTTGCCGTATTCATAGGCCTCTTTTGCATGTTCGCCGGTCGTATCGACAGCCATCTTTTGCTCATTTGCGATACTAAAGACAAAGGCGGACATAAAGACCATATCATCGCTAGTCAGCTTAAAAGGCTTCATCCCTTTTTCAATCATAGCCAGTTGTAGCATCTGGTCGATACCGACCACTTTTCCCGCTTTTTGCAGATACTTAGGATAAGAAGCTAGCTCTTTAGGTAGCTGAGCTTTTTCAACGCCCAAAAATTTTGCCAATCCGTCAGTGCCGCCAAACGTCTTTTTAAATATCGCTTCACCCTTTGAAACATACAAATCACCGGGATTTTCATCTGCGGAATAAAGCTCTTTATCCTTATCCGACATCGACAGATTCTCGGCATAAAGACAAAGCGAGAGCAGTGCCGACAAAGCGGCGGTTATGGCTATTTTTTTCATACTCTCTCCTTAAATATCTTTTGTACCCTCTTGGGTTTCACCTTTATTGTCGACTGCCGTTATTTTTAGCGGAGCATTTTTTGTCACTTTAAGATTGAAGCTCACAAACGGATTTACGCTCACGCTTCCCGTCATATCCATAGTTGTAACTACTTTACCGTCAAACTCCACTTTTACGCTTGTAATATGGTGCGCAGGAACGACTTTGCCGTCTTTGTCTTTTCTAAGACCTGTTTCCATCGGATGCTCTAGTATTGCATCTACTTGTATGATGTCACCTATTGCGTATGTTTTCGGTTTTGTTTTTATCATTACACTTCTTGCCATTTTAAATCCTTCTATTTTATTTTTACGCTCAGCGCTGAGCCGCTAAAGCTAGCCGCATACGCGGCAGAGTTTTTTCGTATCTATTTTTAAAGCTTTTCAAAAAAAGCAAAATCAACCGCATCCGCCGATAGTTACTTTTACGTTTTTGGTATCTTTCAAGAATGAGCCGTTTGAAAGTTCGGCCACGACAAATACGTCTTGGCTTTTTGCAAGTTTAGTTCTAGTTGAAAAATATGCCTTGCCGTTTGCAGGAGTCAAATTTACGGTTATGATTCTTGGCGTAGGATTACCGGCCGCATATAGATGTATAGCTTTTACGTAGTTACCCTCTTCCATCGGGTGGTTAATCTCAACTTTAAGAGGCACGACAAGTCCGTTTTCCGCTATCGCAGGAGCCACAAGTACCGCAACGCCCGCTTTTGCACCTTTTGAACCTACTATTTTTGCTATTTGCTCTTCTGAGCTAAGCTCAGCCGCCAAAGCTCTTAGCGGACTCATTGCCACCAAAGCTACGGAAGCCATAATGCTCATATTTTTTAAAAACTCTCTTCTTTCCATCTTATTTTCCTTCTGTGTTATTTTTTATCGGCGACTATATAAGAAACGATATCGCAAACTTCGGATTCGCTCATTAGTTTTGTAGTCAGATTGACCGTCATTGCCGTATCTTTGTTGTCTATTCTAGGGTCTGATATTTTTTGGAATATCCACTCCGGAGTTCTAGCGCCCGTTTTGATGTATACATCATGATATTTGGAAAGGTCTGGACCTATATTTCCGTATCCGTTTGCTTTTTCTATTTGATGGCACGCTACGCAGTTACCGAAATTTTTAGACTTTGGATAATCCATCCCGTATTTTGCGGATACATTTGAGTCGTTATTTAACTCATTAAAAAATAGTCTGCCGCGCTCGATGGACGCTTTATCCGTCTTAACGCAATTTGTCGGCATAGCATATTTTTTCGCCTCACCGAGAAGATCACTGTTTAACGTTTTTAGTCCGTCAGGCGACTCCATTTGAGACAAGCTTGCTTTTGTCGGCGCCTCTTGCATGGATGCGCTACATCCCACAAACACAAGGCTCAAAAGACAAGCAGACAGCGTCAAAGCTCCAAATTTGGTAGCTTGTTTCATCGCCACTCCTTTTAGAAAAATTATACAAGGAAAGGTTGCTTGTATTGAAAAAAATTATATGGCAGTGAATGTAAAAAACGCGTAAAGATTTAAAAAATTCTTATATTATGAAGGTTTGGCACTGTTTTAAAATGCTTGAGAGCCGCTGAATATGCGGCTATTAGAGAAGGTAAAAATTTATTTTATTGGATGTCTATATTCGCTAAATCCTACAGAACGCCAATCTTGCATTCCGCCCCTATACCAAAGTATTTTATCCTTTGGATAGCCTATCTTTGTGAGGACGGCTATAGCCTGAGGAGATTGTCCACACCATATTCCGTTACAAAAAAACAGAGCCGTCTTTGCATTTGAAAAATCGTACTTTCCGTTAACAAGTTTTACACCCAGCGTTTGCAAAGCTTTTTCATACTCTTTTTGATATTTTTGGTTTTGAAGAAAGTGTATGTATTCTAGGTTTACGGCTGTCGGTATAGTGCCGCTCATGTACCAGCTTTTGATTCTGCTATCGACCAATATGTATTTTTGCGGCTCTTTTTCTACTTTTTGCAAAAACTCCAACGTCTCAAGCTCTCCAAAAGTCGTTACGCCGTCTATTTTTATCGGTGAGATAGTTCCAAATGAGTTTACGAAACTTTTTTTACATTCGGCCGGAACGCTTGAAGCAGCAAAATCACCGCTCCAAGTGTTTTTAGCATTTACGTTTACTTCTAGGCAGATATCGTTTATCTCGCGTTTTACGGTTATCTTCTTGCCGTCGATTGTTACATCGACTCCGCTGTCTTGCAAATTTTGCTCAACTCCAAAAAGAGCGCCGCACAAAACTAAAGATAAAAAAATCTGCTTTTTCACTGTTTTTTCCTAGAAGTTATAGTTCAAAATAAGATTATGTATCGCCATATCTACTTTTTTGAACGTGTAGTTATATGGGTTGGCGCCTTTTTCATACGTTTCGGCGGTAGCGTATTTTCTAGCCATTAGATACTCTAGCTCAAGACCTTTTAAGACGCCTTTGAATTTATAAAATACGTCTACGTTAAACTGCGCATATCCCGGCATACCGTATTTGTTTAGTACGGCATTTGTCACGTCCGGTTTGTAATATCTACCGTATCCAACAGTAGCGCTAAGACCGTCAAGACCTATCGATTTGAAGTCTTGGTCGTACGTAGCTAGCCATGCAGTCGTGCCTCCGCTACCTTCGGTTCTCTCTCTTTTTTGGAATGTAAAGAACGGCTCTTTGCCCCACTCTCTAGGGAAGATAAATCTACCTCTGTTCGTTGTTTTCGTAGCCGCAAGAGTAAGCAGACTATCTTGATATCCAAAACCTACTTTTGCACCGTAGCTTTCACTTCTTTCGCCTTTTAGCATAAGCGATTTCGACTTTTGTAGATTTGTTGGATTTGCAACATTATCTTCCGCATTACCGCCGTCGCCTATTTCGCCCTCAGATATATATTGAGCGCCTGCTAGCACCTTGAAGTTTCCTATCTTTTTATTATAGTTGCCCTCAAAATACGCAAGGTTGAAAAGATTGTCGACATAATAATCCCAAACCTCAAGCTTTGTATCTTTGAGTCCGCTATATGCCAAAGATGCGATATAGATACCGTCACTAGACGTATTGCCGTTATTATAGTTGTAGGCCTGCGTGGCGCTTATCGGTGTAAGCCCCATATCGTAACCGCCCTGACCTATAGAGTTGCCTACGCTTTTCCATTCGGAGGTATTTCTGACCGCAAAAGCATTGATAAATCCGAGATTTACGGCAAAGTCTTTCAACTCTTTAGTGTCAATCCACGCACCTTGTACCAAAGTAGGTATCATCCTGCCGTCTTGCGGATTGATAAAAGGCGTATTAAGCTTCATTCTACCTACGGTAGCTTTTGTTTTTGAGAGTTGATACTCCACGTACGCCTCGCCGAGTAGCGTAACGTCTCTATTGTTTAGGTCTGTAGAATCCACAAGTCCGGCAACATATCTACTATTTTTTGACGGATTGCCCGTACCGCTTTGGGTTGACGTCGTAGATATATTTCTGTTCAAAAATTCAGAGTGATAAAAAGCGGCTCCGGCCTTAAAGCCATACAGCGACGCCGTTTCATACTTTAGCTTTCCGCCTATTGCGGCACCAAAATAATCTTTCGTATCGTTTCTATTATCTTCATCCATCAAGTAGTATCTGATTTGCCCGCTTGCTTTGCCCTCTTTAAAGGCGCTCGACAAATCGCTTGCGGCAAAAAGTGAGCTAGCCGCAACAAAACTAAGTAGTAAAAAATTTTTATTCATTATCTATCCTTTTATTTATACATTTTTTCATACGGACCAAATCTATGTTGCTCCAAACTAAAAGCGTCATCGTGCGGAGCAACATCCATATCTACGGGTTTTACTCTTCTATCCGGAAAGTCCGCTTCTCTGTTTTTAAATACAGGTCTTTTGTGTGCTGGTTGATTCATGAATGCAGCTACGTCAAACGCCTCTTCATCAGTTAAAGTCGCATTGCCTTTTGGCATATTGCCTTTTATGTATTGCGCCGCTTTTATCAGCCTATACATTCCGGCTCCGGTGTTGTAGCTATCATCTCCCCATAGCGCAGGGAACATATATCCGCCGGTAGCAGGGTCGTTTTTGATACCTTCACCGCTAGCCCCGTGACATGACGCACATTTTTCGGCATATATTTTTTCGCCTTTTTTTGGATTGGCGGCTCTATCCAAAAGATTTACTTTTGCAAGCCCCTGCCCTTCCACGTTGGCGCCTACAGGCACTCCAACAGATAGCCACTTCATATAAGCTACGATTGCTTTCATCTCTTTTGAGTTGTCCGGTATCGGTTTGCCGTTCATGCTTCTTAACATACAGCCGTTAATTCTATTTTGGATAGTAGCTACACCGTCGGCTCTGGCTTGATACTGCGGAAATCTAGCGTGTATGCCGACAAATCCGGCTTGATATTTGACCGTTCCGGCCTCGGCGTGGCAACTACTACAGGAGTAGTTATTACCCGCAAGTTTCATCTTTTCGTCTTTAGCGTTAGGGCCTATGATATTGTAGGTCTCCATAAGCAATTTCTTACCGTATCTAATCGTATTTCCGTATTCATTATTTGGTATTTTAGACTCATCAGGTACCGTCCATTTGACACTTACTTTTGGGTGTCCTTCGTCTAGTTTTTGTGCTTCTACGGCTTTATCGTAGGCAAAAACAGAGACGGTGCACGCTATAAGTAAAGAAGCCGCAACGATGTTTTTCATAGTAGTTCCTTCTGGTTAATTTATGTAACTATCACTATGAATTATAATAATGCGGTTGTAAAGTTGGCGTAAAATTTTGATATATTATTTTTGTGGTGTTAGAAGCTTAGTTGAAACTCGTATATAAACTCGCTGCCTTCGTCTAACTTTGAGCTTACGGAGACTTTTATTTTTTCATCTTCGCAGATATTTTTGACTATATTTAGTCCCAATCCAAAGCCGCCTTTGGACAGTTCCTCTCTATAATATCTATCGAATATCCTATCCGGATTTTCTATTCCGATACCGAAATCCCTAAAAGAGAGCACGGCGCTCTCATCCGATATCTTTTTTAACGTTACCTCTATTTTTGAGTTTTCATTGCTATATTTGATAGCATTTGAGAGGTTATTGTCTATGAGCCTATAAAGTTTTGCGCAGTTGACAAATACCGTACATCCGTCGTCTATAAAGCACTCAAAAACAATACCTTTCATGTCGGCTATCTCTGTAAAATACTCAACTCTTTGACGACATGCGTCGCCGAGATCCGTTTGCTCTTTTAGCAGATGCCCGCCGCCTTGCTTTATAAGATACTCCATATCGTTATAAAGATTTGACAGACTCTTTGCCGCAGCTTTGATACGTGCTAGATGTTTATTTTCCCCGTGTTTCATGCAAAAAAGCTCAACATTGGTGCTAATAATCGCAAGAGGCGTATTTATCTCGTGGATAGAGTCCTTGATAAACCTATCCAGATTTTCGTTCATTTTTACGAGGGGTCTTTCGAAAAGACGGATTAGATAGAGGTAGATGGCAAAAAGGATTGAGACGGCGATAAGCAGTAAAACAAGCAGGCGAACATATATTTCGCTCTCGTAAAAATCTTTTGAGACCACAAGATAATCGGCTCCGAAATACATACCGGAAGGCAACTCATAGACCAGATATCTTTTTGCGTTAAACGTGTGATAGCCTGCCGAAAGCGTAGGCCTAAATCCGAGATTTGAGAATATATCTTTGCCGTTTTGGGAGACAAGAGCTGTAGTATAAAGCTTGTATCTCGGAAAATAAAAATACTCCTCCGTTCTAGGATCAAACCTATCCATCTCAAGCACTATTCTTTTAGCTTGCATAGAGAGCTCCGCCTCCGTCTGCGCCTCCTGAGTCTCCCGCACAAGCACTCCATACTCATACAAAAAAGCCCCAAACAACAAAGCGGTAGTAGCGCTAAACAAAAAAGCGAATTTGACTGCGTAGTTTTTAGTTTTTATCAATTTTATACCCAAATCCACGCACATTCAAAACGAGGTCGCCGTCTAATTTTTTTCTCAGATTGTTTATCTGCACCCTGATATTCGTCGGGTCTATGTCTTCGCCCCAGACGTAGCTTTGGAAGTCGTCTATCGTGACTACAGTGCCTAGATTTTCGACGAGAAGGGCTATTATGAGCGCCTCTTTTTTTGTTAGCGCCACCTCGTTCTCTTCTTTTTTTAGTATCAACTTTTTAGTATCAAACTTGTATCCGTAAGGCAGAGACAAAAAGTCATCCGCCGTTTTTAGGACGTTTGATTTGTATGCCTGCATAATCCGTAGATATAGCTCTTTTAGCTCAAAAGGTTTTCTGACATAGTCGCAACATCCGGCTTCATAGCTTTTTTCCAGTTGCACCATGTCCGTAATAGAGCTTATGAATATAACCGGAGTTTTTATCTTTGCGTTCCTCAGTTCCGCCAACAAATCCATGCCGCTTTTTTTCGGCACTTTAATATCAAGCAACAATATATCGTACGTTTTTGAGTAGATAGCATTTGAAGCATCTTCTCCATTTCTAAAGTCATCCACAAAAAATCCGCAATCCACGAGATACTCTTTGATACTCATTCTAAGAGAGTACTCATCTTCCAATAGCAGTATATTCATCGTATTTCACCTTTTTTTATTTCACTGTTTCCGCCGTACAACAGCATATTTTCAAGCTCATCTCTACTCATGTTTTTTAGCTTCTCTTTTTTTATTTCCGTATCAGCCAATTTTTTCATATCCGCCGCTCCTCCGTGAAGCGCCATCGCCCTATTTTTGTATGCTATAGCCAAATCCTCTTTTGAAGCCTGAAACAAAAATGAGATATCGGACTCGCTTTTCATCATCGATTTTGCCGCCTCTTTTGGGATAGCGGCTATAAAAAATCCAAGCCGTTCACCGCTAAGATCACGCATAGGCTCCACCGATATAAAATAGTTTTTACTAAAAGACTTTTTGCGCCCTATAAACATATAAAGATCTTCTTCTTTGAGTTCTGCAAATAGCTTTTTGTCATACTCTTTGTGGCAAAGGATGAAATCTCCGAGTATCGGATAGTCAGTCATCCACTCCGCCACATCCAAAAACTTTCCATCCATTAGCACCAAAAGAGAGATTTTTTTGTCGGCAAAGTTTTGCACCGCTTCGTCAAAATTTTTGATAATCTCCAATGAGCCGACATACTCGCCCCTTAGCTTTACGGGGGCTATCGCTTTAAAGTTTAGTTTTTTGCCGAGCTCTATAGATGAAAAAGGCATTTTGGTTTGCCTCACATATACAAGCCCCTTGCGAAAACCCTCCAAAGGTGTGCCGTATTCACTTTTATCCCAACTACGCATAAATACTTTTAGCTCAGGAGTATGTAGCTGCATCCAAAATTTATTACTCTCGCCGTATCCGTCAAACGAAGCAATCACGGTATCAAGCACTTGCAGGGCTTTTTTTCTATCCCTCTCTTTTAAAGACGATGCCAGCAGTTCATTCCCGCCGATAGCTATAGCCAAAGCCTTAGCCTGCGTATTTTGTCTATCCATCTCCTCCCTTACGGCATCATTGATGGCGTCTGAGAGTTTTGCGCTTTTGTAACTCTCCATATCCTCCACAAAAAATAGCAACGTAGCCGCTATGCCTATAATCAATATGGAGAAAAAAGAAAAAAGTAGTTTTTTATAATTAATTTTGTTTGTCATATTTTGGATTATAGTAGAGTCAAGTTTAGAGGTTGTAGAATAAATTAAGTTGCCATTTAGAGAAGAATAAAATGAAAATTTTCAGGGATTACGCAACAAAAGTAGCCGTAATATACGCAGTTATGGGGCTATGTTGGATTTTCTTTTCAGACTCCATACTAATACTAATAGCTCCTGATATAAGTATTTTGACGGAAATAGCAAGCTGGAAAGGTGCGGCTTTCGTGCTTGTCAGCTCTTTTGTCATATATCTCATTAGCCTTGAACGAAACAAATCGGAAAAACAAGATACACAAATAGGTATCGGCAAAACACCTCCGGTTTTGGTATTTGCCGCAGTCGCCACTATAATAGTATTTATAGGCATCGCCGGCGCTTCATATATAGCCCACAACGAAAAACAAAAATCAATAAACCAGCTAACGACCGTCGCCCACCTAAAAGCAGATGAGTTACAAAGATGGCTAAATGAACGTATAGGTGATGCGGAGTTTATGAGAAGCGCTACTTTTTTTATAAAACCTCAGGGTGATTGGAAAAAACGCACCGACGAAGAGACAAAAAAGAAAGTGATAGTAAGGCTGGAAGACCTAAGAAGAGCGTCTGATTATCACTGCGTATTTTTGGCGGACGAAGACGGGGATACTCTGTTAAGTAGTGCAAAACATATCGACGAGGTCACTCCGATACTCAAACAAGCTATAAAAAAGGCTCTGCAGACAAACCAAACCACTTTAACGGATATATACTCCATTACACATGACGGCGACAAGGCCTTTTTTATAGATTTTATAACACCCACAAAGGCGCCAAAAGGCGTTGCAAAAACAGTGGTTGTCGCCAGAGTAGACGCAAAGAAATTTTTGTATCCTTATCTACAATCTTGGCCCATTAGTTCTAGTAGTGCAGAGACTCTTTTGTTCGAGCAAGACAGCGATAACGTTTTATTTTTGAACGAACTTAGGCATAGAAAAAATACGGCTCTCGAACTAAAAATATCTATAAAACAAAAAAATCTACTTGCGGCTCAAGCGCTAGACAAAGACGCAAAACTAAAACAGCCGATAGAAGGCGTCGACTATAGAGGCGTCCCTACAATAGGAGTTGCACAGAAAATAGAGGGTACAAACTGGTTTTTGATGTCAAAACAAGACAAATCAGAAATTTACGCCGAGGCTAAAAATGCGGCGCTATGGATAGGGATTGTCGATGCTTTGACTATTGTTATTGCGGCAAGCACCATACTTGTTTTCCACCAAAGAAGAGAGCTACAGCTTATACGCATGAGACACAAAGAGCAAGCCGAAAAACTACAGGCGCTACAGCTATTAAACGCAATATCGGAAGCTTCCATCGACGCTATTTTTGCAAAAGACGTAGAGGGCAGATATATACTTGCCAACAAACAGACATGCATTTATTTCGACAAAAGACCAGAAGATATCATAGGACATTACGATAATAAGCTATTTCAAGTGCAAGACGGCGAGGTTATAAGGGCAGACGATAGGGATGTAATTAGCTCAAAAACTACAAAAACATACGAGGAGCAGCTAACGACCGCCATAGGAGTAAAAACCTTTTTAGCGACAAAAGGGCCGCTTTTGGACGCAAATGGAAATGTATACGGTGTTTTTGGTTTAAGCCGTGACATTACTGAAAGAAGAATAGCGCAAGACCAAATAACGGAACTCAATAGAACGCTTGAACAAAAAGTAGCGGAGCGCACCATAGAGCTCAAAAATGCATACGATGAGATGGAGGCGTTCACTTATTCGGTCTCTCACGATTTGCGCTCCCCTCTTCGAGCAACCGACGGTTTTAGTCAGGCCGTATTGGAAGATTATTACGACAAATTAGATGAGCAAGGCAAAGATTATCTGTTGCGCATCAGACATGCAAGCCAAAAAATGGAGAGTTTGATAGACGACCTCCTAAAGTTATCACGCCTCACAAGACACGAAATATCTTGCAAAGAGATAGATTTGAGCCAACTAGCCGACAAAATCATAAAAGAACTCGTAAAAGAGCGAACTGACGTAGAGATACAAATACAAGAAAACATGATGGAGTATGCAGACTCAAATCTAATGCAAATAGCGTTAACAAATCTATTCTCTAACGCTTTAAAATTTACCTCAAAGCAACAAGAAGCCCAAATATCTTTTGGTTTCACCCAACAAAACGGCGAAAAAATATACTATATCAAAGACAACGGAGCCGGATTTGATATGGCGTATTCACAGCATCTTTTCAAGCCGTTTCACAGACTTCATACGGCACAGGAGTTTGACGGAAGCGGTATCGGTCTTGCGATAGTCTACAGAATAATAACTAGGCATTTCGGCAAAATTTGGGCACAAGGAGAGAGTGGCAAAGGGGCCTCATTTTTCTTCACGCTAAACGCAAAATAAAACGGCAAAAGGAGCCAGAAATGAATGCAAAATATATTTTACTCGTAGAAGATAACCCTGATGATGTACTTCTCACAAAAAGAGCTTTTGAAAAGGGGAAATTTTTGAACCCCATACATGTGGCATCGGATGGAAGTGAAGCGATTGATTTTTTGTTTGCCAAAGGAGAGTTTGAAGATAGAGACGCCTCTGACACTCCGGCTCTCATCTTGTTAGATTTGAAACTGCCAAAAATCAGTGGATTTGAGGTGCTTCATAGGGTTCGTAGCAATGATGCCACAAAGCTAATTCCCGTTGTGATTCTCACATCTTCAAAAGAAGAAGATGATATAGTAAAAGGATACGAGCTTGGTGCAAATAGCTACATCAGAAAACCCGTAAACTTCGACAGCTTCGTAGATACAGTCAGACAGCTTGGATTTTATTGGCTTCTTATAAACGAACCTGTATGTAAACACTAAACGGGAAAATAATATGCAAACAACCTACTTAAAAATACTGATGGTAGAAGATAGCGAAGACGATGCGATACTGCTTGCTAGAGAGCTGAGAAAACACAATTTTGAGCCCTCCTGCAAAAGAGTAGAAAATGCAGCGCAAATGAGAGAAGCTTTGCAAACGGAGAGTTTTGACCTCGTACTTTGCGATTTTATGATTCCTAGTTTTGGCGGTATGGAAGCTCTAAAGCTCTTTAAGGAGTTTGATATAGATATCCCGTTTATACTGGTGTCTGGCAAAATAGTAGACGAACTAGCGATTGAAGCGCTAAAGGCGGGAGCGGGAGATTTTATCACAAAACAAGACCTATCAAGACTCCATACAGCAATAATAAGAGAATTAGACGATGCCGTCACAAGAACAGAAAAAAGAAGAGCACTAGAGGAGTTGGTAGCGGCCAAAAAAGCTCTGGAGCAGATCAATGAAACGCTAGCCGAAAGGGTACGCATAGAGGTTGAAAATAGCCGAAATAAAGACGCGCTTTTGATACAACAATCAAGGTTGGCGATAATGGGCGAGATGCTAAGCGCCGTATCACACCACTGGAGACAGCCGCTAAATGCTTTGGGGCTTATCATCCAAGACACAAAAGGCGCAAAAAAATTTAATGAACTAACCGATGAGTATCTCGAGGAGATGGTCAATAAAGCAATGATGCTTATAAACTCCATGTCAAAAACTATAGATAACTTCAGAGGATTTTTCAAACCCGAGGATAGTCCGCATACTTTTTTGCTAAGAGACACATTCAAAAGCGTTATAGCCTTGTTAGCGCCGCAACTAGAAAACAACAACATAAAAATATTTACCGAATGCGACAAAGATATTAGCAGATGCGACGTTTGCGAGACACGTTTTGTATGCGGATACCAAAGCGAGCTAAAGCAGGTAATTCTAAACATACTGTTAAACTCGAAAGATGCAATTTCAGACAAACAAAAAAAGAGCAACGACAACTACGAGGGTGAAATACACATCAAGCTCACTCACACAAAAGATAACAAAATAGTCACCATATCAATAAGCGACAACGGTGGTGGAATTGATGAAAAAGTACTGCATAGAATATTTGAACCGTATTTCTCCACAAAAGAACAAGGCAAGGGGATAGGCATAGGACTTTATATGTCAAAAATAATTATCGAAAGAAACTTTGACGGCAAAATCAATGCACAAAATATTACAAACGGAGCACAAATCACAATAGAACTACCGCTACCCGGCATATAAGCCATAAACCTTTTTTGGTTAGAATGAAAACAAAAAACCTAATGAAAAACTATATATTTGCACTCATATTTTTTGCGGCTACGCTTCTTGCAGAAGATACCAAAATAACAAACATAAAACTGGACGGTAACGACAAGTTTTTTACGACTGTCTTGAAAGAGGTTGTCGGAGTAGAAGAGCCTAGTTTTTATAAATTTTGGAAAAAAGCCCCTGAATATACAGCCGAAGATTTGGATGAGGTAAAAACAAATATCACAGATTTCTACCAATCAAAAGGGTTTTTTAACGTCAAAACGGAACTAACACTAAAAGACCAAACCGCCGTTTTTAAAATAACTGAAAATGAAAGAATGAAAGTCTCGTCCGTAGAGATAGACTCACCTTTTTATATCAAAAATATGATTGCGCTAAAGCCAAACGACTACTTCGATGCAGACGACTTCGTAAAAAGCAAAGAAAATATCAAAAGATATCTGGAAGAAAACGGTTACCCAAAATCCAAATTCAACGCAAAAGCTTTTATAGATACTGAAAAATACGAAGCAAGACTGGAATTTAATATAACGGACGTCCAAAAATCTACATTCGGAAAAATCAACATCGCACCCCTTGAGACTGTAGACAACGAGCATATCGAAGATAAACTACTTTTCAAAAGCAACCAGAGATTTGACATTAGAAAAGTAGAAGAGAGCTACAAAAACCTATACGCCACAGGAGCTTTCGAGAGCGTATCTATAAAACAGCTAGAAAGCAATGACGACACCGTTCCGATGGATGTCAATCTAACCCTAGGCAAAGAAAAAACATTCAAAATAGGAGTCGGGTACGATACCGACGAGGGAGCTAGAATAAAAGCCGGATGGACGCACAAAAACTTTGGCGGTAATCTAAAGAGATTCGAGGCTATCACGGAGGTATCCGGCATAAGACAAAATATCGGGGCAAAACTTACCGTTCCGAGGGTTTTCGGGTTGGAATTTGAGGATATGGCAAAATACGAAAAAGTTAAATATCCCGGCTTTACGGAAAAAATACTCTCAAATAATTTTAAATTCAAACTCCCCTACAAAAGCACAGCCCACAGTCTCGGTCTTTTAACTGAAAAAGGAAGCGTAAAAGCCGATGACATAAGCGACCATATCAACGACCAAGATTTTTTTATCAATGCCCTCGTGTATGAGTATGTGCTCGATAGAAGAGATTCGATACTAGATGCAAAAAAAGGATATTTCGTAGGCTGGAATACCGAAGTATCAGATAATATTCTAGGCTCAAATATCAACTACGTAAAGATGAATGTGGAGGCAAGGCAGATACTAAGTTTTGATGATGCTTCGCTATTTAGGGATTTTTTGTTTGCGGCAAAAGCAAATGTCGGCGGAATTAACGATTTCAAGAAAAACGATATTCCTGTTTTCAAAAGATACTTTGCCGGCGGTAGCTTTTCAAACAGAGGTTACGGATATAGACGCCTCGGCAAAAAAGACGATCACGGCAACTACATCGGCGGCAATTCGCTTATGGACTACTCTTTTGAAGCAAGATACAAAACGACAAAATCTTTTTGGAGCGTTCTATTTTTTGATACGACTCTCCTAAATGAAAAGTCGCTCGCCTTCAATGGGGAGTATAAGCCATCCATTGGAGCCGGAATTCGCTACAACACGATAGTTGGACCAATCCGTGTAGATATAGGCGTTCCCCTAAGAGAAGAGAAAAAAAGCCCGGTATTTCATATCAGCTTTGGGCAGGCGTTTTGAAAAAAGTTTTTATTGCAAGCTATAAAAGTTTTTATTTTTCGATTATCGGCGTACTCTGGGTACTTGCTGTCATCTTTGCGCTTATCCAAAGCGGCTTTATCGTCGAGTTCACACTCAAAAACATACTCCCGAAATACGGCGTGACCGTAAGCGGCGGAAGCGGCGGTATCCTAAGCGGAATAGAGCTGCAAGATGTCAAATACGGCAAACTTCTCAGCGCATCCGAAGTGAGATTTCGCCTAAGCCTTCCGGAGCTACTAAACGGGGAAATAAGCCTCTACTCGGTAGATATCAAAAATCTAAAAGTAGATGAAAAAGAGCTAACAAAACTGCTTGACAAAAAAACGGCGCAGACAAAACAGGAGTTTTTGAAAATAGTCAAAATAGAGAACCTCTCTTTGACTCTTACCGACTTCTCATACAAAGATATCAAACTCTCAAATCTAAAACTAAACTCTGATTATCTATTTTATGATTTTTCAAAATTTTATATGGATATGAAAGCTGAGGTAAGCTCAAATATTTTAAACGCCAAATTTAACGGCGATATTTTGGACAAAAACTACTCAATGCGAGGAGTTCTAACCTCAAACGGCTCGCAATATATAAATAAAATAGTAGACGACGTAGATTTTGATTTTAACGCCGTAAAAGATACGGACTTTTTGATACGCGGCGACGATGAAGCTTTGTATGCCAAAGCTCACATAAAAAATAGCGGGGCCATCTACAAATATAATGTAGACGCAAAAATCAACGACGCAATCAGCGAAGTAAACATCAACTTCAAACAGCCGTATTTCAAAGTCGCTACGCAAGGCGAACTAGAATCAAGGTACGGCATTTTAGACTCAAAATTTGACGTAATATATGACGGCAACAAAACAACCTATCAAGGCAAGGCAAGGGTCAAAAAGTTTAAGTATATACCGCTTGGCGTTTTTGCCAAAGGATTAAAAATAAAAGAGGCCGTAAATGAAGAGGCGACATTCAGCGGCGACGTTCACAAGGTAGAAGTAAGGGCAAAAAACTCTATTACGGCCACACTACTTGATGAGCGCTTTGACGTGCCTTCATCTGAAACAGTCGTAGAATACGATATAGACAAAGAGTTTTTAAGAGTCAAAACAAAAGCTTTTTTAAAGACCGATTATTTTGGCGCAAATGTGGAAAATACGGTAGAAGACAACGGTAAAGTATCATTTTCAGGCAAAATCTCAAACTTTGAAAATATCGCTCTTGGTGTAGATAACAAAGCATTTCACGGCGCAAACGCCGAATACGGCGGCAACGAAGACTTCCTTTCCGTAAATCTCAAAGCGCCCGCCGGAAACATAAAAGTGACTTCAAACGGCTACGGCAAATATGATTTTATAGGAACACTCAAAGAGATACATCCGTCAAAAGACGGGCGACTCTCATTTTTGACAGACTCCAAACTCGGCGCAAAGGTGAAAGGTAGCTACGAATACAAAAGTGAAGAGATAATAGCCGACATAATTCCGTTTGATACGCTCTTGTTTGGCAAAAGAGTAGAAGCAAAAGAGATATCGTTCAAAAAAACTCCGCACTCGCTTAGCATCCCAAAAACCCAAATAAACCTCGGCGGCGTAGGAATGCAGATAACGGCAAGCACCCATGACGGTAAGATGGACGCTACGGTAAAAACAGACGGTGTGCAAATCAAAGCAAACGGAGTGCTAAACAAAGAGATAAATCTTCAAGCTCACGGCGACACCGGAGTACTCTCTAGCGAATACGCAAAAATAACAGACACCAAAAAACAAAATATATCCGGAGCTTTTTCGCTTAGTTCAAAAATCATCGGGGAAGGCAAACAAAGAGAGGTGTATCTGTCGGCAAATTCCGATTTGATAGTGTTTGCAGGAGAGGAGCTAAAAAATTTGGCGCTAGATGCCCATCTTGACAATACAAAAATCAAAGTCAAAAAACTTCAGGGCACATACCAAAATACACCGTATCAGCTGACAAGAGAGGCCACCGTATACCTAGAAGACGGCAAGGCAATCTGTGAAAATCTACAGATTAACGATACTCTCTTTGCAAATTTCGAGTACAAAAACAACAGACTAACCGCAAATGCAAAAATCAAGAATTTTTCCTACAAAGACAATAGCAAACTCTCATTTATACTAAACGCCAAACTAGGGCTTTTGTATGAAAATAAAAAACTTGATATAGCCGGAGATGCGCTACTGAGAGATCTAAGGGCCGGATTTGAGCTCAAAAGTTCCAAAATCACAAAAGACAAAGATATCATCATCTTAAGAGCAAAAAAATTGGAGTTTAACGAGCAAAAATTTATCGACAATCTAGCTCTTCGCATAAATATATCAAACGAGAATGCGGCGATATACAAGTCAAAAGAGGCTTATGCACCGATAGATTTAAATCTCGTATACTACAAAGACTACGGAACAAAACCCTCTCTTGTGGGGCTCATCAAGACAAACAGCGGATATTACGAGCTTGAAGGTAGAAGATTTTTCATCCAAAACGGACAGATAGCGCTTGCACAGACGGAACCGAACAACCCGTATTTGGATTTAACGCTAAAATATACCGACAAAGAGGCGGAGATATATATCTATGTCAGAGACTTTGCCTCAGCTCCAAAAATCAGCTTCTCATCCAAACCCGCAATGAGCGAGAGAGAGATAATCTCATATTTGCTTTTTGGCGTAGACCCCGACAGCGGCTTTACAAAAACAACCAACGACGCTAGATACTCATCCAAAGCGATAGCCGCACTCTCAAATGCACTCTCACGTGACCTCACAAAAGAGTTTGGAATCAAGCTTGACAAAGTAGAGATAAGCCCGACGGAAGTAACCGACAAAACAGGAAGAACGACACAAACTACAAAGGTAGAGATAGGCAAAAAGATAACAAAAGATTTGAGCGTCACATACAAAAACGACATAGAAAGCAGTGTCGTTTTTGAGTACCAGATAAATAAAAACGTCAATATCGAGAGTCAAGCGGGACGCAAAAGCTCCGTAGACATATTCTATAAAAAGGATTATTAGCATGATAAAGTCAAAACCTGATTGCGAAAAAAAACTCCCGAAATCGCCTTGCTGCAAAAAAGCAAGAACACTTTTTATCGGTGGAATAATGGTCGTTACGCTCTTTTTTCTATTCAGATGGATGGGGCTTTAGAGTACTTTCCTTTTATTTAGTAATAAAAGAAAATCTAATTAATGTATTATAATATAATCAAAAGAACAAAAGGATTAGCATGACAATCTCAAAGCAAATTATATCGCTTATCGCCGCTGCCGTTATCGGTATCTTCGTAGTATTTGCAATATCTCTTAACAAAATGAACCAAGTATATGAAAAAGCAAATTATTGCAGTGTCAACTCACTCCCAAGCATAGAAACCATTGATAATCTACTAAAAAACTTTTACAGAATGAGGCTAAATCTTTGGGAACATGTAGCAGTTACGGATAAAAATGAGTTTGACGCAATAGAAAAAAGAATCTATGACGCTAAAAGCAAGATAGAAACAGATATAAAAAAGTATGAAAAAATGGTTTCCGACGAAAAAGACAAAGAACTACTCAAAAAAGATGAGGAAGCACTTACAAAATACAATGCAATAGTAGAGCAAGCTTTGATTTTATCAAGAGATAATAAAAAAGAAGAAGCCAGGAGTTACATAGCAAGTCAAAGAGTGCTAGTTAACGGTGCTAGAGACGCAATAGAAGCACATGTAAAATACAACGATAAAATAGCAGACGACAGCTCAATAGCGGCGGCAGAATATAAAAAAACAGCCACCGTGCTTTTGATTTGCGTACTATTTTTAGCAACCGCAATATTGGCGTTTATAGGTTATACGATAAGAAAAAACATAATGGTCGGCGTACATAGCATAAAAGACGGAATCAATGAATTTGTCGATAAAAAAGAGCTAAATTTTAGAATCGCTTACGACAAAGATAACGAAATAAAAGAGATGGTAGATAGCTTCAACAACTTAATCCAAACACTAGATACGACAATCAACGACGCAAAAAAGACATCCAACGAAAATGCATCCGTATCAAGTGAACTTAGTTCAACAAGCATACATATCGGTAGAAATGCAGAAGAAAGTGCGACAATAGTAGAAGATGCAATCAAAGAGATATCATCTATCAAAGGCTTTATAGAAGAGACTGCAAGCGTATCGGAAGGGGCAAAGAACAACATAGTCGAAGCAGGCGGACAGCTAGACGGCGCAAAAGACCAGATGATATCCCTAAAAGCTCAAGTTCAAAGTGCTAGTGAAGCAGAGACAATACTAGCGGAAAAACTAGAGAGACTAAGCGACGACGCCGAAAACGTAAAACAAATTCTAACGGTAATAGGCGACATAGCCGACCAAACAAACCTACTCGCTCTTAATGCAGCGATAGAAGCGGCTCGTGCGGGTGAACACGGTAGAGGATTTGCTGTTGTTGCGGATGAGGTAAGAAAACTTGCAGAGAGAACTCAAAAGAGTCTTACTGAGATAAATGCGACTATAAGTGTAATAGTTCAGTCTATTATGGATTCTGCGGAGCAGATGAGCAAGAATGCGGATAATATCAAGAAGCTAGTAGTGGTATCGACAAACGTCGAAAACACGATAAGCAATACAAACTCCGTTATGAATGAAAGCATCAGAGCCGTCAGCAAAGCTTCTGAAAACTCGACAAAAATAGCTACGGATGCACAAAAAATAGTTAATCTAGTCGGAAATATCAACGACCTAACAAGCCAAAATGCAAGAAGCGTAGAGGAGATAGCCTCTGCTGCCGAACATCTATTCAAACTAACAGAAAACCTAAACGAAAAACTAAATCAGTTTAGGTCGTAGCGCTATCAAGATTGCACCAAAAAAACGGTGCAATCTTACAAAAAATCACCCCATCGGATAAAGCACTTCAGAATGTGCAATATCTAAAGCTCTCATAACATCACCGTCAAGCGCCATATCCGCAGAGTCTAATATCTCTTTTAACTGCTCTTTTTTTGTCACGCCAAATATCGAAGAGCCTAGAAACGAAAACGACAAACTCCAAGCCATCGCCATCGTCACAGGATTAATTCCCGCTTTTTTGGCTATATCTAAGTATTTAGCCATAAGCTCAATGGAGCGACTCCCTGCAAATCTAGCCGCTTGAGCATTCATTCTAGCATCATCCATCGCCGCATATACACCGTATCTAGCCTCTTTTGGAAGGCCGTTTTGGTATTTGCCGCTTAGCACTCCTCCGGCAAGCGGGGAGTAGGCAAGAAGCGAAACTTGCTCTTTTGTGCACACATGCCCAAGTTCGTCCAGAAATCTTCTGTTGAGTAGTGAAAAATTATTTTGTATCGTCTCAAAACGTGTTAGTTTCTCATATTTTGAAACCCCTAGAGCCTTTGTAAGACCGTAAGCAGAGTCGTTTGACGTTCCCACATACCGCACTTTTCCGCTTTGCACCAACCTATCAAAAGCCGCCATCGACTCCTCTATCGGCACTACGGTATCTGGCCAATGCATCTGATAGAGGTCTATATAATCAACCTGAAGCCTTCGCAGACTGCCCTCCACTGCTCTTTCAACATGAAACCTATCTATCGCAGTAAGTCCATGTCTAACGGGTGGCACAAACCAACCGTTTGCCGCCCCCGCAACCTTTGTTGCAAGTATCAATGCGTCTCTTGGAATTTTACGCTCTTTTAGCCATTCGCCGACTATGATTTCGGTGTCGCCCATATACTTAGCATCGGGCGGTACCGGATAAATCTCTGCCGTATCAAAAAAGTTTATCCCGGCATCCCATGCAGCATCCATAACGGCAAACGCCTCTTTTTTGTCAGCCGAAAACCCGAAAGTCATAGTCCCAAGGCAGAGCCTAGAGACCCGAAGCCCGCTTTTTCCAAGATAGTTGTATCTCATTTACGCCCCTTAAAATTTTAAGCGTATTGTACTGCCGAGCGTTTAAAATATCACGCTTTTACTTTTTTGATTTTACACACCGTGTCGTTCCATGATTGCATACCGACTATCGGCGATGGGTTTATCGGGATAAGCGAATTTGGATTAAATCCGTTCCCCTCGCCTCCCGCTCTTTTATCCCACCAGATACCGCCATCCATACTCAAATCTTCATACGTTCCAAACGTCGCAATATTCTGTTTTTTACCGTTTTTTGCTTTTGGTATTCTGCCGCCAAAATCCATCCCCAAAGATGCGCTTATCGCTATGGCTTTTGGGTGTATCCCCTCGGTTACAAACGCTTTTACTTTTTGTTTGCCTACCACGCTTTTTTCAGATGCTTTGTACCCGCTTTTTGGACGGTATGTCGTTATCTCTATCATGTCGCCGCTTTTAATGCCTAGTTTTTTTGCGGTCTGTGTATTTATCCACACGGGGTTGTGATGCACTATTTCGCTTAGGTATTTTTGCGGCGCAGTTCTGGCTTGCGTATGCACGTTCCACTTAAAAGTCGTCAATACAAGTTCGTCTTCGGCTATTTTTTTGAGCGAACTGGGCATCTCATAGTGAGGCCAGCCGTCGTCTTTTATATTTACCTTTTTGGCCGCATCGACCACGATAGACGAATATATTTCAAACCTTCTGGAAGGAGTTTTGACCCCTTTGAATGCTGCACCATCCCTTACAAATCCTATCGCCTCTTTTTTGCCGTTTTTTTCGGAATAGATTACCCCTTTTTCGACTATTGAGCCCTCCAGCTCTTTTTCACCCAATCTTTTTTTGTACGGCTCATAGTTTTTTGGCTTATCTTCTTTTAGCGCACCGTATTTTTTCATATACTCAAATCCGGATAGTCCGTCTTTTTTAGGCAGTTGCGACAGACGAAGCTCTATAAACTTTTCATAACTCTCAAATGCAAAGTATTTAGCTACGGGCTCTCCTAATTTTTTGGCTATTTTTATGATGGTGTCTGCAAAATCCTCGCAATCATACGGCGGTTTCACGGCAGGTTGTCTAAGCACAAAATAAGGAGTAAGCTCATTTGCGTTTCGCCCCTCTATCGTATATCTCTCAAAATATGTAGCGTCTGGCAATATAATATCCGCATAGTGCGCCATCTCGGAATATACGACATCCGAACATGCATGAAACGGTATCAGCGCCTCGTCTTTTAGTGTATCTACCGTGACGCTAGGCCCCTCAGGCCAAGTGTGCGGAGAAGATATCGTATAAGACAGATATACGTCCACTTTTTGAGTTTTTGCTTTTATCTTATCGTATACGAGTTGGCTGACTTTCATCTTCTGCCATTTGTTTGCCAAAGGATAATCTTTTGGGTCTTCCAAATCTGTTGAAAACTTTGGTTTTGGAGGAAGCGGACGAGGCATGGGAAACGAGGCATCGCCAAGATTTTTTGAGCCTCCAAAGCAATAACCGCCTTTTTTACCCATACTTCCGACAAGCATATTTAGCATTACGACGGCTCTATCGTTGTTAAAGCCGTTTTGATGAGCCTGCGAACCTCTATTAGTAAAAGCCGCACAAGCAGGAGCCGCCGCCGCAAACTCTCTTGCCAAACGCCTGATATCCGAAGCCGATATTTTGCTCTCTTGCTCTGCAAATTCGGGAGTATATGGCTTTAAAAACTCTTTTATCTCATCCAGACTTACATTGCACCACTCGGCAATAAATTTCTCATCATAGAGCTTTTCTTCTACTATAGTATGAGCCATACCAAGCGCAACCGCCCCTTCGGAGGAGGGAAACGGAGCAAACCACTCGTCGCTTCTGCCGGCCGTATTTGAGAGCCTCACATCAAAAGTAACAAGTTTTGCCCCTGCGGCTTTCGCCTTGACATATCTATGGAGCATAGGAAAACCGCCTTGATGCGCCTCCAAAAAGTTTGCCCCAAAATTCAAAAAATATTTGCAATATTCTGCATCTACGGTCTCCCAGTCGGTGTCGCCTATTGTAGAATAGTTGGCGGCCCGCTTGTTTGACGAGCACAAAGCCCTGTGGTTCAAAACAACAGGTGAGCCGACCGCATCCATAAATCTGCCGGTAATATCACCTACCCTATTTCTTCCGGCATGAAATACCACTCTTTCGGGATAGCCTGACGCCATTGTCTGTTTTATTTTAGAGGCTATAGTCTCGTACGCCTCTTCCATCGTTATCCTCTGCCAAAGCCCGTCGCCCCTTTTGCCGACTCTCTTTAGCGGATATACTATCCTCTCAGGGTAATTTATGGCGGATACGCCGCCGTGTGCTTTTGCGCACAGCTTTCCGTTTGTGTTTGGGTCGAGAGGGTTTCCCTCTACGCCCAGCACTTCTCCGTCTTTTACAAGCACGGTCATACCGCACACGGTCGAGCAGTTGAGGCACACGCTAGGTATTTTTTGGACATCTTTGATGTTTTTTGCAAGCGTCGCTTTTGATTTTGGGGTCGCTTTTACCGATGCGGCCGCATCTTGAGGCATAAGCGATATTATTCCCCCAAGCTCCAAAGCGGCCATTGCGGCGGTAGAGCCTTTTAAAAAATCTCTTCTATTCATCTTGCATCTCCCGCCCAACTGTATATTTCATAATTAAAAGGCGAAAAACGAGCGCCGCTCTTTAGTTTGCTGAGCATTTTGGCGTTTGCGCCTATATGCAAGGTTCTCGGCTTTTCGCTCTTTTTCATCTTCAAACCGACCGCCGCAATAGGAGCCGTCTGCACAGAGGTGTCTATGATTTTGATAGCCTCCGCCACGCAAGTCGCCTCACACGCCGCTTTCATTCCAGCTTGTAGCCTATGTTCGCAGAGATTGCATTTTTCGGCTATTTTTGAGAATGGATTTACGTATACGGCTCCTATGGAACAAGCCTTTACGCAATCACCGCATCCGTTGCATTTTGTCTCGTCTATTACGACAACTCCGTTTTTAACGCTCATTGCATTTTGTTTGCAGGCTTTTATACAGTCGGCGCTTTCGCATTGGCGGCACATTATCGGCAGAAACTCTCTTTTTACTTTCGGATATTTACCACTATCGAGATATAGCGTCATTGTACGGAAAAAGCCGAGCGGAGCTTCAAACTCCTGTTTACAGGCCACCTCACAGGCATGGCACCCGACGCATTTTTCGGCGTCTACTATCATGCGCCAATTTTTTGTTGTTTGCATAGCACACCTTTTATGTTGTTTGTTTTATGTAGTAGGGTTTTATTATGATCGATATAATTTGCAAGGAATCGACCCGCTTGCAACGCAAGCCTAGTGTGTGGATTATATAGAAAAAAGGTTAAATCTTTTTTTACTTATTCAAAAATTCCTTTGAGTCCGTAGCCACATCTTGGGCACCTATTTTTATCTACAAGATGGTTTGTGACATTCTCGCCAAGATAGCCGCTTCGCTCGATGAGCAGTTCGCCACACGCCGCACAATACGTATTTTGGCGCTCATCGTCGATGATGTTTCCGATATATACATGACGTAGATTTAGTGATTTTGCTATCTCGTACGCACGCTCTAGCGTCGCATGGCTTGTCGGCGGCACATCCGTCATCTTGTATGCCCCATGAAAAGCACTAAAGTGTATCGGCGTCTCGATTCCCATACTTTTGACAAACTTACAAATCTCTTCTATCTCTTTGTCGGAATCGTTTTTGCCCTCGATAAGTAGCGTAGTTATCTCCACCCAAATTCCAGCTTTCACGGCGTTTTCTACGCACTCCAACACTGGCTTTAGCTTTGCTCCACAAATATCTCGATAAAAATCTTCGTTAAAAGACTTGATGTCGATGTTCATCGCATCCAAAAGCCCAGTGCTAAGCTCTATTGTCTTTTTACTCTCATATCCACTTGTGACAAATACGGTCTTTATCCCTGCTTCTTTGGCGAGCTTCATCACATCATATGCGTACTCAAAATAAATCACCGGTTCGTTGTAGGTAAATGCGATAGAGGAAATATTTCGTTCTTTTGCCATGCCGACAAGCTCTTGCGGACTCACATACCTGCCGACCACCTCGCCGCCGTGCTCTTTTGGATATTGGCTAAGCTCGTAGTTTTGGCAAAAAGAGCATGTGAAATTACACCCAACAGTACCAACAGAGAGAATTTGTGTATTTGGGAGAAAGTGATAGAGAGGTTTTTTCTCTACAGGGTCGATATTGATGGCATTTAGTAGTCCGTATACTTCAAGAGCCAAATCGCCGTTTGTTACTTTTCGCACATCGCATTTGCCCGTCTCGCCCTCATTTAAGACGCAAAAATGTGCACAGGCATCACACCTTATTTTTCCACCGTCAAGTTTTGTACTTAGCCAAGCTTCTTTCATCTTTAAACCGCCAGAATTAACTTTTTCATTACAAATTTATATAAAATATATACATAATATCTATTTTTATAGTATCATAAAGAATCATTTTTGCGCCATTAAAGGAGGCTTTCATGTCAATTTCAAAACAGCTCATAATCTTAATAGCCTCGGCAATCATTGGCATCATAGCGGTTTTTACAATCAGCTATCAAAAAATAGGACAAGTATACGAACACACAAACTACTCCAACGTAAACTCAATACCGAGTATCGTAGTTCTCAACGAAGCGATATCAAATATATCCACAATGAGAGTAATAGCCTATAAATACATGGTAGAAAATGAACCAAAACAAAAAGACGCAAACGAAGAGAGACTAAACAGCTCAAAAAAAGCACTGGATGAGGCTCTAAAAAAATATGAAACCTTGATTAGCGATGAAAAAGATAAAAATATGCTAAAAGACGACAAAGAGAGCACCGACAAATATATGGCGCTATTAACAAACATAATGTCTCTTGCAAAAAGCGGCAAAGAAGCAGAAGCAAAAGAACTGCTGTTAAAAGAACACAAAGATACTGTCGCAAAAGTCAACAAAGCGTTTGAGGCGCATATGAAACACAACATATCACTCTCTCAAGAAAAAGCAAAAGACGCCTTAGGTGAAAAAAGTAGCGCTAATATAGAGATGACTATTGTTTTTGCGATAACCGCCTGTTTGATGCTTTCAATGGGCTTTATAATAGGCAAAAATATACTCGGTGGTGTCACGCTTATTCGTGATAGTATCACTACATTTGTGCAAACAAAAGAGCTAAAAACAAAAATAACATACGACAAAAAAAATGAAATAAGCGACATAGTAGACAGCTTCAACTCTCTCATCCAAACGCTCAAAGTAACAATAGAGGACGCCAAAGTCTCATCCAATGAAAACGCATCCGTGTCGCACGAACTGAGTTCTACCAGTATCCAAATAGGCAAAAATGCGGAAGAGAGCGCAACTATAGTAGAAAGCGCAATAAAAGAGATATCAACCGTCAGGTCTTTTATCGAAGACACCGCACACGTATCCGAAAATGCAAAAAATAATATTAGAGAAGCCGGAAATAAACTAGACGGCGCAAAAAATAAGATGATATCTCTTCAACGTGAAGTTAATAGCGCAAGCGAAGCCGAAACACTGCTTGCCCAAAAACTAGAGCAGATGAGTAATGACGCGGATCAGGTAAAACAAGTATTAACGGTCATTAGCGACATAGCCGACCAAACAAACCTACTCGCTCTTAATGCGGCGATAGAAGCGGCTCGTGCGGGTGAACACGGTAGAGGATTTGCTGTTGTTGCGGATGAGGTAAGAAAACTTGCAGAGAGAACCCAAAAGAGTCTTACTGAGATAAATGCGACTATAAGTGTAATAGTTCAGTCTATTATGGACTCTGCGGAGCAGATGAGTAAGAATGCGGATAATATCAAGAAGCTAGTAGTGGTATCGAACGATGTAGAGACGACCATCTCCGATACTTCTAGCGTAATGCAAGAGAGCGTAAACGCCGTAACAAAAAGCGCAGAAAACTCCATAAAAATATCATCGGACGCCCAAAAAATAGTCGGTTTGGTAGAAAATATCAACAACTTGACAACTTCAAATGCAAGAAGCGTAGAGGAGATAGCCTCTGCAGCCGAGCATCTATTTAACCTTGCAGAAGGCCTGAACGAAAAGCTAAATCAGTTTAGATCTTAATTCTTTTTGGCGGCATCGTCCGCCAAAAGTCTATCTATAGCTTTCGCCGCAAGTGTCAGCCCAAACGAGCCTGTCACCCCTACAAATGAGCCCTTTTCCTTGCAACGAGGCGTCTCCGCGCTAAAAATTACTTTGAAATTAGGCTTGAAATTTAGCTTTTTGATCTCATCCCTAACCTTTTTGGCAAACGGGTCATTGTGCGTTTTCCATATCGAGATATACTCTATCATGGTTGGATCCAGCTTTTTTGCCGACCCCATAGAAGATATTAGCTTTTTGTAGCAGCGTCTTATGATGCCGACTTTCGCCTGCACGTCATCTATCGCATCAAGCACGATATCATAAGGGGCAAAGTCAAACTCTTTCAAAAACTCCTCATTGACTTTTGCATGTATCGGCGTCACTCCCGGATAGAGCCGTGAGAGCCTATGCACCTTCACATCCCCGACAGCCTCGGAGCCTATCTGCCTATTTTGGTTTGTGATGTCGTAGGTATCGAAGTCTACAATAGTAATGTCGGTAATTCCCGTCCGATACAAAGCGTCAAGACAGTGCCCACCTACTCCGCCGACACCAAAAAGAAGCACTTTTTTTGTACGCAAAATCTCAAAATCATCACCCAAAACTATTCTTGCTCTAGTATACCTCATGCCTATCTCAGATTACTATTGTTCATATAATTTAGCATATCGCAATCCCCAAGGTCGCAAGCTCTTTTGGCATCTTGCCTAGCCTCTGGATAACGCATTAATGCCAGATAAGCAAGGCTTCTATTGCGATAGGCGCCTGTGTATGCCGGATTTATCTCTAAGGCTCTGCTATTGTCCAAGATGGACTCTTCATAACGTTTGCTTTCATAGTGAGCGAGTGCCCTGCTATAGTAAGCATCCGTATAGTCGGGCTTGCGTCTGATAGCCTCGCTATAATCTGCCACGGCAAGATCATACTGTTTTAAGCAGCCGTAGGCGTAAGCCCTGCCGTAGTATGTGTTTGCACTACTCGGTTTTATTCTTATGGCAGAGTTATAGTCTTCTATGGCTCTTATATGGTTATTTAACGACCCATATGAAAGAGCTCTGTTGTAATATGCATCGCTGTAATTTGGATTTATTCTTATCGCTTCGGTATAGTCGGCTATGGCATTGTTGTGCATACCGAGATAGTAATAAGAGAGGCCTCTGCCGTAAAATGCATTAGCAAAAGATGGGTTGAGCCTTATCGCTTCACTATAGTCATCCACCGACTTGCTGTACGATTTCATATCATAATAGACAAGACTTCGGTTGTAATAGGCGTTGGCGTATCTCGGATTTAGCCTTATCGCCTCAGTATAGTCGTTTATTGCTCTACTATGGGCTTTTATCCCCGCAAAAGCGATACCTCTACTATAAAACGCATCGGCATATCGAGGAGATAGTTCGATAGCTTTTGTGAAATACTCTATAGCCATGTCTGGATTTGAGTATGCGCTTTTTGCACTATCCCACAATGCCACCGCTTTTGAGTAATATCCCGTTGCTGAAAGTTCATTATTGCTGTTTGCAAACGCTGTTTTAAGACTCTCTTTTTGCTCTTTTGTATTTGCCTGTTTGTTTAACTCTTCTAGTTTTGCTACTTTGGCGAGTAGCTCTTTTTCACGCTTTCTTAGCGCTTCCAGCTCATCCATTTTGGATTTATTTTCGGTCAGGGCTTTTACTCTATCGAGCAGTGTCGAAGTGTCGATAAGACACCTGACGGTCAGTTCCATCACAAAAGCGTCGCCCTCGATATAGTTTTTTTGATTTACTATCTCTGTCTTTACTATCCCCGAGGCTACCGCTACGACCTCGTGCTTTGTCATTTTGGTGTTTTTGAGCTCAGTGACGCTCTCTATATATGTTCCCGCTTGTTCGAGCAACTCTTGCTTCGCCCTCGTAACGCCCGATACTCTAGCATCATCCGCAGACTGACTTCCGCCAAAGGCTTGTCTGATGGTGTGCACAAAGCTCTTTGTCTCCGCAAAGGCAAAAGCCGCACTCAACAAAAATAAAAATAAAGACTTTTTCAAGAGAGTTTCCTAGTTATCTTTTGGTGATTGTATTTTATCAAAGCCAAGTTTTTAGCAAATTCAAATCCTCATGCGCCGTCATATCAAGCTTAATAGGACTAATCGAAACAAACCCCTCGTTTATCGCATCAAAATCGCTCATATAGCTCTTATCTCCGCTCTCATGGTCGGACCAAGACAGAGGATGAAGCCCAAGCCAGTAATGCTCCTCGCCCCTAGGATTTCGGTGCATGTGCGCATCGTTGCCGTAGTGTCGATACCCTGCCCTTGTGACCTTGTAGCCCTTGAACTCATGCTTTTTGATAACAGGAATATTGACGTTTAGAAACCTTCTATTTCCAAGCGGAAACCCGCCCTCAAGCACACGCCCCACAAGCTCAGCCGCCACCTGCGAAGCCACGTCATAATCATACACATACGAGTGGTCGCCCATATGCCTATACACCTGCGAAAAAGCGATAGACGACACCCCTTGAAGAGCAGCCTCCATAGCCGCCGAAGCCGTCCCAGAGTATGTGATGTCCTCGCCCATATTTGAGCCTTTATTTATCCCGCTTAGCACAATATCGGGCTTTAGCTCCTCAAACATCGAATGAAGCGCCAAATACACACAATCCGAAGGAGTCCCGTCATCCAACTTATAAAAATCATCCTCCACCCGCACAAAGCGAAGCGGACGAGTAAGCGTAAGCGAATGCCCGCAAGCCGACTTCTCAGACGAAGGAGCCACTATCGTCACTTGCCCTAGATGCTTCACGGCGCTTGCTAGTGCCAAAAGCCCTTCAGACTCGTATCCGTCATCGTTTGTTATTAGTATTTTTTTCATTTGTATTCCATGGTTTTTGGCGAAATTATAGCCGATATAAAGAAAAACAGAAGTTATAAAACCCAACAAACACCGCATCGAAGCGGAATTTGGCGTGACCAAAATAGGAGTATTCGACTTGCTGGACAGAGATAGTCTATGTCTATGGGCGACAAGTAATTCATACAAACCAATAAAAATTAAAATTGTTTGCTACCGTAAGCCGATAAAACCAATCTTGCCGCACTCTCTCCAGTTCCATTCAGCTTATACTTGAGCGGCTCCGAGCCTTCTACAATTTCATAATACGGGTGAATGTTTTGATTAAAATACCTACTAACATTATTTTTGCTTTTAACTATGTTGAGTTTTTCCAAAATAAGTTTTGCAATTTCTGTTGTAGTGTAGCCATCATCAGTTTTTGACAAGTAAAGGGCAACAAGTATCGCTTTTTCAAGGGTTAGTTTTGTCGGAGTCCGTCTTTTGATTTCAAGCTCATCCGGTAAGCAATCTTTATATTTTGCACAAAAACCCAAGTAGTAGTTTTCAATAGAGCTTTCATTCAAGAGTTTTTCGCCCATTTTATCCCTCATTTTTGCAAGCCCCATAGACATTTGTTGCTCATTTTTTGCTACAAATTTTTCTCTTGTTATATGGTCGTCGGGTCTTTTTCTGGCAACACTACGCTCAAACCTAATATCCAAGCTAGCATCTATATACAAAATCTTAATCTCTTTTTTATACTCAGCCAAAAAACAATCTATCTCCTGCGGATGCCTAAAACCACTTATAACAAAAGGAGTATCGCCAAGCCCAATTACATGCTTGACTATCGGTTTTGCAACGGCGCATATATTTTCTTTCAATGCTTTTGCGGCGAAATCGCCTATACTTACACTCGGCTTTGCACCGTGAAGTTGATGGTATTTTTGATACATAAAATCACTAGCTTCAATGTGATAGTAGCCAAACTTTTCAGCCAAAAAGCTAGCCAATGTGCTCTTGCCCGCACATGTAGGACCCACTAGGATAAAATTTTCAAAAAAAGTAAACCTGTGATATTTTTTACTACTTATGTTTGATTTTTTTTGGATTATTTTCTCTTCTTCCAAAAAAGACAAAAGCTTATCTATCGCATCTTTTCTAAAGTCATATCGGCAAGCTTCGTCAATATCCATCATACCTAACGGCATATCTTCGCCATCCGGCACAAACCATTTATTAAACGTCTTGTTGTCTAGCCAAGGATATAATGGATTGGTTTTGTAGTCAAATTCGTGTGCCGCAATGCTCCCGTGCGAAAATCCGGTAAACTGCATAAACTCTTTGCCGTGTTTTTCTCTAAGCTCTTTTGTCAAATGCAAAACAATATCAGACCTGACATAGCATTTTCTATTATTGCCATTTGCTTTTAGTGCCGCATCTACACTATTAAAGTCATTTTCTCTCATCCAATACTTCACATCCAGCCCCGGCACTTCATTGCCGTCACGACTAAAAGCATCTATGACCACCGATGTATCTTCTATAATAAAAAGCTTTTTATCGGGGTTTGACACATTTTTGGCGAATCGCTCAAGCGCATCTTTGTAACTCTCCGACAAAAGCTGTTCACGGTTGTATATCCTAGGCTCTTCATAGCCTATACCGTAGTTTTTTTGCTTTGAGATTTCCACATTGTACTCATCTGTCAAATACTCGACATGTGCAAGTTTTGTATTGCTTGAAGTGATGAATATCAGCTCTATCGCATCAGCCATCTACTATTTCTCTTCCGTTGTTTCGTGGAGTCGTCACGAATATATTGCAATCTAGCAGTTTTTTTGCTTTTTCGCACACTGTGTCAATATCGGCTCCTACAAAAAACAGCGATGGTCCAAGGCTTGACATGCCTACGGCGCTTGCGCCGCAATCATACAGCGCTTTTTCTATTTCAAACAACCCGTCGCCGTACAAAGAACGTTCGGCACTTTTCCACTTGCACTGTTGTATATTCCGCACCGCTTCGCAAAAGCTATCCAAGCATCCATCCTTTGCGCCGGCAAGCAATCCAAATACGGCATGATATGTAGCCTCATAACTCTCATGCGGCTCTATAGGGCAAGTGGAAGCGAAAAACTCTTTTTCCTCGGCTTCGCTCTTTGGGCATATAGAGTTTGGTATGCAGATACCAAACTTCCAGTCCGGCATTTCACCACCCACTATATGAAGAGGTTTTGTATATTTTGACTCCACCGAACAAGACGGAGCAAGTACGCCGCTTTTTCTACCCACGTCAAAAGAATATCCGCCCTGAAAATATGTATGCACACCCACACCCGATGTACCACCTCTGCCCGAAGCCGCCATAAGCCCATCGCTCGTATAAACATAGCCGTTTAGCAGATACAACCCCTCTATAGCCGCAAGTCTGATAGCCGTTCCAGAGCCAAATCCCATATGAGACGGAGTATCGCCGATTATCTCTATCTTACAAGAGTGGGTAAATTTTTTTTGCAAAATCTCTTTTTGCAAAATATCCAGTAGTCTAGCAGTCTCATCGCCGTCAAAGCCAAAAGCCCTATTATCGATTATCTCTAAACTATTAGATTTTTGAAACTTAACCGTTACCGACGGCTCAGATATAGCAAAGCCAAAACCACCATTTCTGCGGTATCCGCCATCGTGCATGGAGATAAGGGTGAGATGGAGACGAGGAAATAGCCTTATTTGCAAATAGCTTCCTTCCATTCCTGCTCAAAATGCCTAATATATTTCACGGCATATTCGCTGGAGTTATCAAAGTGAATGACAGGGGTATGCTGACTTTCGATTTCTTCAAAAATAGGACCCAAAAAACATTCATTGTCAAATTTAAAAATACTATGCGACGGTGCATGCTGATAGTATCTACACTCTATTTCTCCACTAAAAGATTCGCTTACCTTTTTTAATTTATGTAATTTATCAAGCACAACATCAAAATCTTTTTGTTTGCCGACGCTTAAAAAATCTTTGTCCGCAATAAGCACTTTTATCTTAACACCTCTTTCTAGAGCTCTAATAAGTTGCTTCTTATCATTCCTACTGCTTTCAATATCCGCAAAGTCTTCAAGTAGTCTTCTTGCGGTATGCCCCATAACATCCAAAGTATTCATGCACATATTTATCTTATCTCCGTATTCTTTGGCATCATCCCTATCAATCAAAACTCTTTTTATCTTCGTATTTTTACAGTCTAACAGTTGCTTATTTTCGTAAATTGAATAAATTCTTGAACATAAACCAACAAACAAAGCAATTAAAGTAGGGGCAATATTGTTGTTATTTATAAAAAATTGAAAATGAAATAAACACCATACGGCAAGTGCTATAAAAATAAATAAGTAACACAGCCGATCCGTAAAAATTCTTTTAATCATTTGGTATTCCTATTATCAAAATTTCCGTTCTTTTTATCGGCGACAACGCATGGCTAAGAGGGTAAAGATTTACTACAACACTCTTAAAATTGGCTCTAAAAAAATCCTCCAGTTCGCCAATAGTCGGTATAGCATTTGTCATATACGAAAGAGCTACTATTGAATTTTTATGTTTTAAAATAAGCTCAAAAAGTCTTTGTTTAAATTCATTTTTTGTTTCCCATTTTTGAATATGCTTGTTTGAAACTGGCATTTTCAACTTGCTATTTATATCAAGGATAGAGTTCCATTTATCATAATTGACCAACCCCTCAAGAAAATGATACTTTTTCCAATATCCGTCACTATTTGAGCCGCTTGAAATATACGGTGGGTCTATATAAACCAAATCATATCCGGAAGGTATTATCTCTGCACTAGACGGTTTTAGAATCTGAAAATCTTTTTTAAACTGCTTTGGAAGTTTATGGAGCTCAAGCAGTACTTTTATCGATGTGTCCGCAAAAGAAGTATTCCAAGTTGCTAAATTGCCGAAACTTCTTTTTACTTGTGCCTCCCTAATATATAGGTTTGCCCTGTGAAATAAATTAAACGGTCTTTTCATAAGCATAGACTGAAACAAAACGTATAGATATATATTTTTATCATTTGAATTTTTAACTTTTTTGATAGCCTCCAGAGCGCCGTCTAGCCACATATTCTCTGTTTTTGTAAAATACATACCATCAAATGTCTTTGAGATATACCCATTCTTTTTAATTTTAATATCACGAAAGAATTTTTCATATTTTTGTAGCTGGGTTGAGCTTATGCCTCCACTCAAAAGTACTTTTGCGGAAATCGAATTTGACTTAAGTGCATCATGATATGTAACATGCTTCCCCATTGCCTGAAAAAGCAACGAAACACTAGCCGTCCCGCCGAAACAATCCAAGACGGTCTCAAACTCCAAATCTTTCAGATTTTCATATATCCAGTTAAGTATGCGTTTTTTGCTTCCATAGTATCTAGTCTTTGGAAACAACCGAATAACATCTTGCATAGCTTTATTGTGTGCATAGTGCTTATCTTCAAAAGTAACACTATTGCTTTCAAAGTTGGCATATTTTACTCCTACCTCAACACCATTGGATAGCCCTATATTATTTTGTAGCAATACTGACCCACCTTTCCATCTCTAAAGATATATTGTGTTCTATCAAGTCAGAAAACCATTTTTCCACAAAATCAGGATTTAGCCCGTGCTCTACGGCAAGTTTTCTACGCTCGGCAAGCATAGACTCTACTCTGCTAGGCACCCTGACACCGCTATCGCCGACTTCACAATCTTTAAACTGTGCAGCCGACTCGACAAGTTGCTTTCTTTCGGCAAGTTGCCGTATGATATTTGCGTCTAATTCGTCTATTTTGTCTCTAATCTCTTGCAATGTTTGCACTCTTCTGCCTAGCCAATTATATTTACATAGTTTAACAAAGTAGGTATTACAAAACAGCCTAGAACGATTAAGCCTCACTTAAACCCACAAAGTTTATACTCCCAAATATCAACTCCAAAAAAGGTTACACCATGCAAACAACAGCGAAAGAGCTTAGGTTTAATACCTCGGCGATATTTGAGCGGCTGGAGATGGGTGAGGAGATTACCGTCACTTATAGGGGCAAGGCGAAGGCAAGGCTAGTGCCTATAAATGAGAGCACAAAAGGCAAAAAAATAACGCCAAATAAACTCTTTGGGATGTGGGCGGACAAAGAGATGGATGTGGACGAGCATGTACGCACTCTTCGCAAAAGTCGGTTGTTTTGAGTTGTGGCGTGCTTGTCGATACCGATGTGCTGATATGGTATCTAAGAGGTAACGAAAAGGCGGCAAAATCATTAGAGAGCTTGGATGGCTTTTGTATCTCCGTCGTTACATATATGGAGCTGGTGCAGGGGATGCGAAACGCAAAAGAGTTGCGAACGCTAAAGCAAACACTACGAGAGTGGGAGGTAAAAATCGTGCAGATAGAAGATGAAATATCAATGAAAGCATCAATGTATCTCGAAGAGTATTATTTGTCCAACTCCATGCAATTAGCCGACGCTCTAATAGCCGCCACCACAAACCGCCTAGGAGCCGAACTGCTCACGGCAAATGACAAGCATTACAAGTGTGTCAAAGATATAAAAATCAAAAAATTTAGGGTCTAAAAATGAAACTCCTAATATCAGCCCTCGAACCCTCGGCAAACCTACACCTCGAAAACCTCCTTCACTCGCTAGACAAAGTAGAGCTAGTAGGGATATTTGACGAGAAATTCGGCGCTCCGCTACTTCCCTCCGGTAGCTTTGGAGTCATGGGTTTTGTGGATGTGCTCTCCAAAATACCGATGGCAAGGCGTGCGATAAATGAGATGGCGGAGCTTGCAAGCGAGTGTGATAGCGTGCTTCTCATCGACTCTCCGGCTTTTAATATTCCTCTTGCAAAAGCGATAAAAAAGAAAAATCCAAATACAAAAATCATCTACTACATACTTCCGCAGGTGTGGGCGTGGAAGGCGAAGCGTGTGGCGGTGGTTGAGAGTGTGACGGACGTGCAGGCGGCGATACTGCCGTTTGAGCCTAGATTTTGGAACAACGCCGTGTTTGTCGGCAATCCGCTGATGGATGAGATAAAAGACAAAAAGACTGAGCCCGTAAACTCCAACATAACAGCCTTTTTACCGGGAAGTAGACGCTCGGAGATAACAAAGCTAATGCCTATCTTCAAAGAGGTCGCCGCAGGGCTTGGGGGCATCAAGATACTAGCCGTGCCGCCGTTTTTTGACGATGCCAAAATAGCTGAGCTGTACGGTGATACAAGCGGATTTGAGATAGTCAGAGACGCCAAATATGCGCTGCTTCAAGCCTCAAAAGCGGTCGTCTGCTCAGGCACGGCAACACTGGAAGCCTCCATCATAGGCACACCGACTCTGCTCGTATACAAGGCCAAATGGCTTGATTATCAGATAGCAAAAAGATTTGTAAAGCTAAATCACATCGGGCTTGCGAATGTAATAGCGGATTTTGAAGTGGCGCAGGAGATACATCCGGAGCTAGTACAAGAAGACGTAACAGCCGAAAATATATTTAAAGAGTTGGAAAAGATGGACGAAACGGAGTTTTTGAAAAAATCCGTTTGGCTAAGAGAAAAACTAAGCGGCAAAAAAACCGACTTAGTTAAGCTTATTAAGTCCCAAAATAGCTAGGGTCTTCGCCGAATCTTCGATAGTTGCGAGGTCGCCTCTGTCTCCGGTTTTGATATAAGACAAGAACGCCTCAAGCTCGAATTTCAAAGGCTCGCCTTTGAATACAATGCAATCTCTAACTACATAAGAGTTGTTCGCCTGAAAAGAGCTAAACTCTTTGAGGTCTTGCCCCATAAGGTCCGCATCATAATAACCCTCTTTTGCGGACACCTCCACTCTTCTTTTTTTGAACGGCGTCAGCCAGTTTGTCGTGATGTTTGCCACTATTTCGTTTTCAAGCTCAAAAGACAACACGGCGTTGTCTTCGTGGTGGTCGTGGATTTTTTGGGATTTGTAAATGGAGCACTTCTTGATTTCGCTACCCGTCAAAAACCTTATAAGGTCGATGTCATGCACCGCAAGGTCTGTAAGTATCCCAACATCCGCAATACGAGGAGGAAACGGCCCGACTCTCGTTATGGATATGGTGTACAGCTCTTTGCCGCTAAGCTCTTTTTTTAGCTCACGAACTACAGGATTGAATCTCTCTATGTGCCCAACCGCCGTTTTTACGCCATACTTTTGCGCTAGTTCGGATAGATATATAGCGTCTTCTACTTTATCTGCCGCAGGTTTTTCAAGAAATACATCGACGCCTTTTTCGATAAAAAACTCTGCTACTTCTTTATGTAAAAATGTCGGAACGACAATAATAACAGCCGTAGGCCTTATCTCTTCATACATCTTTTTATAATCTGCATACACGTTTTTGCCGTCATGCTCTTTTACCACAGCATCACATAGTGCGGCTACTTCAAAGCCTATATTTTTTAGCACTCTATAGTGATTTTTGCCCATAACGCCGAGTCCGACGATAGCTAGCTTTATCATCCTTCAAAACCTTTTTTATTGCTTAATTTTTCGCAAATTGTAACGAAGCGTGACTAAGAAAGAGTTTTTTGTTATAATGAGACAAAACCCCGAAAGGACGAGTCCGAAATGCAAAAAGAGCCTATGACGAAATTCGGTTTTGAAAGAGCAGCAAAAGAGCTTGAGCACCTAAAAACAGTAGAAAGAGCAATAATAGCACAAGAGATAGCCGAAGCAAGAAGCCACGGAGACCTATCCGAAAATTCAGAATATGACGCTGCAAAAGAAAAGCAAGCACACCTTGAAAAAAGAATAGCTCTTCTAAGCGATATGCTCTCTCGTGCACAAGTCATCGACCCGTCAATACTAAAGCACGAAAGAGTATGCTTTGGCTCAACGGTCAGGGTATGCGGCGCAAAAGACGATAAAGAAGTATGCTACACGATAGTCGGCGCAATCGAATCAGACCCCGCAAGAGGACTAATATCTTTTAACTCCCCACTCTCAAAAGCGCTTTTGGGCAAAGAGGAAGGCGACACGCTAACCATAGAGCTTCCAAACGGTTCGGACGAGTTTGAAATCATAGAAGTTCACTACGAAGAGATATCTTTTTAAAATGAAAAAGCTAGGTATAAAAGTCAAAATACTAAATCCTGATGCGATAATCCCAAAGTATCAAACTGAAGAAGCGGCAGGTTTTGATATCCACTCCGTCGATGAAAAAACAATCAAAGCCGGCGAAAGAGATATAGTCAAAACAGGACTTGCTGTTGCCCTGCCAAAAGGATATGAACTGCAAATGCGTCCCCGCAGTGGTCTGGCGCTCAAAAACGGCATCACTCTGCCAAACTCCCCTGGAACAATCGACAGTGATTATCGCGGAGAGCTAATGGTAATACTTTTGAACACGTCAAAAGAAGATTTTGTTATCAAAAAAGGCGACCGCATAGCACAAGCCGTTATCAAAGAGATACTTCAAGCAGACTTCTCAGTGGTCGAAGAGCTTGATTCTACGGAGCGTGGAAGCGGAGGCTTTGGGAGTACGGGCAAATGATCAAAGTCGGCATCATCGGCGTTAGCGGTTATACTGGACTCGAGCTCGTAAAAATGCTTATTAACCACCCGCATTTTGAACTGGTATACACATCAAATACAGAGGGTGGGACGACTTTACAGAAGTTGCATCCGTCGCTCCTTGGAGTCATAAATTTGCCAGTCCAAAAGGCAAATACCAAAGAAGCGGCACTGAGTTGCGAACTTGTATTTTTGGCGCTTCCTCACAAAACGGCGATGAGTACGGCAAAAGAGCTTTTGGCGTTGGGCGTCAAAGTAGTAGACCTCTCTGCGGATTATAGAACATCCAAAGAATCATATGAGGCCAACTACTGCCCGCACGAAGATTTGGAAAATTTAACGCACGCAGTATACAGCATCCCCGAATTTCATGCCGATGCCGCAAAAAATGCTCGTCTCGTAGCAAACCCTGGCTGCCATGTGACGGCTACCCTTATGGCTCTTGTGCCGTTCTTACCATATATAGACCTGAATAATCCGATATTTGTAGACTCCAAAACGGGCGTATCAGGAGCTGGAAAATCGCCGACAAGCGCGACACACTATGTCTCGGTAAGCGAAAATGTAAATCACTACAACATCATCAAGCATAGACATGCCGCAGAAATCATGGAACACGCTTCAAAACTTTTTGGGCAAAAAGTAGAGATTACATTTGTCCCGACGCTTGTACCGATGACAAGAGGAATGATGGCCTCCGTATATGCCACGCTAAAAGCAGATATAGAGCCGCAAGCAATACTAAAAAAGTATTATGAAAGCAAGCCATTCGTCAGAGTCAGAGATGATTTGCCGCACACAAAATCCGTTAGCGGAACTCACTTTGCCGATGTTTACGCATCAAAAAACAAGAATGCACTTGTCTCTTTGTGCGCCATAGACAATTTATTGAGGGGCGCTAGCTCACAAGCGGTAGCAAATGCGAATATAATGTGTGGGCTAGACGAAGCGGCCGGTCTGCCAAAAATCGCTTATGCCCCTTGATTTACAAGAAGGCGCAATATTCCTAACAGACGCCCACTATCCAAGACATAAAGATGAGCTTCTAGCTCTTTTTGATGCATTCTTAGCCTCCCCGCCTCCACAGCTTTTTTTACTCGGCGATATATTTGAGTTTTTAAGCCCGTCTCTTCCGTATTCGGTTGAGTTGGGCGAAATGCTAATAGAGAAAATAAACGCTATTTCAAAACTAACCGAGGTTTTTTATATAGAAGGTAACCACGATTTTCTAGTATCGAAAATATTTCCGAACGCAAACGTCTACACTATCAATGAGCAGCCGATATTTGTACGCTATAAAGATAAAAAAATAGCCATAATGCACGGCGATAAATACGAAAGACTACGATATAGAATATACGCCGCACTTATTAGAAGCAACATAACAATAAAAATTCTTAGACTTTTAACTTTTGATATCAAAGGAAGATTTGCCAAAAAATTATATGCCGCACTACTCAAAAAAAATCTCTGTAGAGACTTTGACGGATTTGAAAACAAAAAAAGAAAAATGCTTTCCTCATATGACATAGATAACACCGACATACTCATAGAAGGACACTATCATAGGCGTGTCTCATTCAAGCAAAACGCCTTGAATTATGAGGCTCTTTCAGCTTTTGCGTGCAATAAAAGTTTTTTTAAAGTAGAATTCACAGATAACGATATCAGCTTTGTAGAAATGAGTTTAGGAGCGTTGAAATATGAAACCTGATAATGTATTACAGGTCGGCTCCAATGAAATGGAGCTTGTAGATTTTAGGATTTACAAACAAGAAGGCGGTGAAGTTTACGAAGGTATTTACGGCGTAAACGTAGCAAAAGTAAGAGAGATAATAAATATTCCAAAACTAACTGAGCTTCCGGGCTCTCCTGAGTACGTGGATGGAATATTTGACTTAAGGGGAGTTGTAATTCCCGTGGTTAACCTAGCAAAATGGATGGGTATCATAACGCCTGACTCCAAAACGATAAAACCTAGGGTTATCATCACAGAGTTTAACAATATACTAATAGGCTTCATAGTTCACGAAGCAAAAAGAATTAGACGTATAAACTGGAAAGATATAGAACCTGCGAGCTTTAGCGCAAAGAGCGGCGGAGCCTTTGATAAAACCAAAATTACGGGCGTCACAAAAATAGAAAACGATGATGTGTTGCTAATCCTAGACCTAGAAGCGATAGTTGAAGAGCTTGGTCTCTTTAGTGCGAATACGGAGGTTTTGGACAAACTAGAAAAATATAGCGGTCTCGCACTTATACTAGACGATAGCCAAACAGCTAGAAAGATAGTTAAAGAGGGTATGACAAAAATGGGCTTTACGGTCATAGAAGCAAAAGATGGCGAAGACGGTCTGGTCAAGCTAAACGACCTGTATGAACAATATGGAAGCTCACTAAAAGACAATTTGAGAATTATAGTTTCCGACGTTGAGATGCCTAGAATGGACGGTTTTCACTTTGCTTCAAGAGTGAAAGCAGACGAAAGATTCAAAAGTGTTCCTGTCGTGTTTAACTCGTCTATCAGTGATGACTTTTCAGATGCCAGAGGGGCGCAAGCAGGAGGAGAGGCATATTTGGTCAAGTTCGACGCAAATAAGTTTCACGATGAGATATCTAGAGTTCTAAAAGCGCATCTAGGTTAACGGGTAAAGGGAGGTTTAAAAATGGATGAACTACAAGAGATACTTCAAGACTTTTTGGTAGAAGCTTTTGAAATGATAGAACAGCTTGACCAGGATTTGGTTGAGCTTGAAAATAGACCGGATGACCTAGATTTGCTCAACAGAATATTTAGAGTTGCGCACACCATTAAAGGTTCTTCATCGTTTCTTAATTTTGACGTGTTGACAAAACTAACACATCATATGGAAGACGTACTTAACAAAGCAAGGCACGGCGATCTTAAAATAACGCCCGAAATAATGGACGTTGTTTTGGCATCTATAGATCAGATGAAGGCACTACTATTTAGTATTAGAGATACCGGTTCAGACGCAACTTCTGGCATAAATATAGATCCAACCGTTGTAAAACTAGATGCAGTATCTTCAGGCAAAGCCATAGATGCGGCAGTAGCAGCTACTCCGGCACCGTCTCCGGTTGCAGAGCCTGAAGCAGCCGCCGATGAGCCTGATTATGCAAATATGTCCGCAGAAGATGTCGAAAAAGAGATAGAGCGACTTCTTATGGAAAGACAAGAGCAAGACGAAAAAAGAAGACAAGAAAAAAGAGCAAACGGCGAAGCAATGCCGGAAGTAGAAGCACCTCGTGAAGTAGATGAAGGACAAAGCGAATCCGCTCCCGCCCCTCAAGCTGCCCCTCAAGCTCCGGCTCCAGCGGCAGTACCGGCTCCAAAACCCGCTGCAGCAGTAGCTCCTGCGGCAGCGGCAGCAGGCGGAGACGCAGCGGCGGCTGGCGGAACAACAGTAGAACAAACTATTAGGGTTGACGTAAATAGACTAGACCATCTTATGAACCTAATAGGTGAGCTAGTTTTGGGCAAAAATAGACTTATCAAAATCTACAGTGACGTAGAAGAGAGATACGAGGGCGAACAATTCCTAGACGAGCTAAACCAAGTTGTTTCTTCGGTATCTACCGTAACGACAGACTTGCAAATAGCTGTTATGAAAACAAGGATGCTTCCTATCGGCAGAGTATTCAACAGATTCCCGAGAATGATAAGAGACCTTTCACGTGAGTTAAACAAAAAAGTCGAACTCGTAATGAGCGGCGAAGAGACGGAACTTGACAAATCAATCGTTGAAGAGATAGGCGATCCACTTGTGCACATCATCAGAAACTCTGCTGACCACGGCGTTGAGATGCCGGATGTCAGAGCTGCGGCTGGTAAAAATGAGATGGGTATAGTCGAACTAAAAGCTTATCACGAAGGTAACTCTATAGTAATCGAGATTTCCGACGACGGTAAAGGTCTAGACCCGTTAATGCTAAAAAGCAAAGCGGTCGAAAAAGGTGTTATCAGCGAAAAAGAAGCTGACGCAATGAGCGATAAAGAGGCGTTTACTCTTATCTTCAAACCGGGCTTCTCTACGGCGGCAAAAATTACTAACGTATCCGGAAGAGGCGTTGGCATGGACGTCGTTAAGACAAATATCGAAAAACTAAACGGTATTATCGAAGTTGATAGCCAAGTCGGCAAAGGCACGACTATCAAACTAAAAATCCCGTTGACACTTGCGATTATCCAAGCGCTTCTCGTAGGCGTACAAGAAGAGTTCTTTGCAATTCCTCTTTCAAGCGTTCTTGAGACCGTCAGAATCACGCAAGACGATATCTTCCTCGTTGAAGGCAAAAGCGTACTGCGCTTAAGAAGCGAGGTACTTAGCCTTGTCAAGCTATCCGATATCTTCGGTATCGAAGCAACAATGGAAGAAAACGAAAATCTATACGTCGTAATTATAGGCTTGGCTGATGCCAAAATAGGTCTTGTAATAGATAGATTGATAGGACAAGAAGAGATAGTTATCAAATCTCTAGGTTACTACCTAAAAGGTGTAGACGGAATAGCCGGAGCAACAATAAGAGGCGACGGTAGAGTTACGCTTATCGCTGACGTAGCGGCATTGATGCAAATGGCAAAAACCGCACACAAGAAAGTAGACACAACCAAAAAAGCGACCGCCGCAATAGCGCAAGCGGCTAAAAAAACAGAGCCTTCAGACTATAAAGTTTTGATAGTGGATGACTCAAAAACAGACAGATCAATTATGAGAAACTCTCTAAAACCTCTAGGCGTCACAATAGTTGAAGCGGGAGATGGAGTAGAGGCACTCGGTATTATCAAAAATAGCGACCATCCTTTTGATGCTTGCCTTATAGATATAGAGATGCCAAAAATGGACGGCTATACCTTAGCTAGCGAAATTAGAAAGTACAACAAATACAGAAATATGCCGCTAATAGCAGTAACAAGCCGAACAGGCAAAACGGACAGGATGAGGGGCGTAGAAGTAGGAATGGCAGAATATATCACAAAACCTTACTCACCTGATTATCTAATGAATGTCGTAAAAAGACACACTAACCTAACGGTGGAGGGCTAAGAGATGAGTGAGAAACTTCAAGACGTAATAAAAAAGCAACAAAAGCAAAAAGTCCAACCTCTAAAAAAAGACGAAGATACACTTCAAGTAGTAGGTTTTAACGTAGGCGATGAAGAGTTTGCGGTTTCAATTTTGAATATCCAAGAGATTATCAAGCCTATAGACTATACTAGAGTACCGGGAACTCCCGGCTATGTACTCGGCGTATTCAACCTAAGAGGTAACGTACTGCCGCTTATTAGCCTTAGACTAAAATTTGGTTTGCCGTTTGCAAAATACACGGAAGATACGAGATTTATAGTCGTCAAAAACGGCGCTCAAACAGTCGGCTTTGTGATAGACAAACTAACTCAGGCGTTTATATTGAGAGAGTCTGAGATAGACCATACTCTTGACATGCAAAGCGAACAAGAGGGTCTAATCTACGGTATCGGAAAAAGAGAAGATAGGATTATCACAATCCTAAAAGCAGAAGGACTACTCAAAAGAGAGTTCTAACACAACACTACACGGACGGGATCTTACCCGTCCAACAACTCATCAAGCATCGAAAATTTATTTGCGCACATAAGATGAATTCTCGGATTTATAGCTCCTACCTTCCTATAAACATCCCTAGACAACTCCATCCCGACTTTATACTCTTCTTCGGGCGATATTTTTGAAGCCTTCAAAAGAGCGTCTATAAAACTCTCAGGTACATATATTCCAGGTACATGTGAATACAAAAATTGAGCTGTTTTAAGGCTAACAATAGGAAATACGCCAAATATCAGCTTTGCATTTTTTCTTTCATCGTCAAACGTATTTCTAACCTCATCAAAACCATTCATCAACTGTTTTGCTATTGCTTCGTCAAACACGGGCTGCGTAATTATTCCGCAAGTGTAGTTTTCTATTTTTTTGTGTAGTTTCTTTTTGATATTCCCAAAGTTTTTTGAATAAGAGTTTGTAACGCTAAAGGCATACATCGGTTTTGGTTTTGGCGTTATAGCCTTACCTGCAAAGTCGACGCCTTCATTAAAAAGCTTTACTACCCTGAGAAGCTGTGTACTATTGCCTTCAAACACACCCTTGACGTTTGGCTGGTCAGAGAGGGTCGTAGGGTCACCTGTGAGCGCAAGTATTGAGCGTACGCCAAAGTCGTTTAGCCCCAAAAGTTCAGACTGCATCGCAAGCTTATTTTTGTCCCTCATCGAAACCGTGCATATAACGGGCTTATTTAACTCACTTTGAGCTTTTACGGACGCTAACACGCTAGAATATTTAAGTTTTGCTAGCGGATTATCGGTAATTGTTACCCCATCTATCTTGGCTAGACTTTTGATGGCTTTTACGGCGTCAAGCGTCTTTGAAAAGTCCGGCGATTTTGGTGGTGTAATCTCTAGTGTAATAGCTTGCGTATCTAATTTTTGTAGCAACCCCTCGACCATTTAACCTCTTTTTTCAGCCATTTTTAATTATTATACCCTAAGCATCATTTACGAAAGAGAGTTTTATTTGCGGTTAGGACGATACAGGCTTCTATTCTTACTGTTATTTTTTCTTTCCATATTTGGCAATTTATGGCTACTGTATATAGAAAACCCGCAAAGTCATCTTTGGATAATAAGCTTTTTTTTGAACGGCATCATTGCACTTTTACTTTTTCTGACAATCAATCGCTTTGTGGACTTTAAAACTTTCATTTTAATAAACAAAGACGAAGTAAGCGGTCTATACAATGAAAAGGCCTTCGTAGGCCTACTCTCTACGGAGATTAAACGGGCACAAAGAAGCAAGCATTCACTATGCGTCATATTTTTTGATATCAACTCATACAAACGAATAAGCGATAGACAAGGGCGAAAAGAGGCAGATGCCGTTGTGCAAAAGTTCTCTTCAATATTGTCCTCCACCATAAGAGAAAGCGACACGGCAAGCAGACTGAATTTGGATACATTTGCAATACTGGCAATCGGCAGTAGTAAGGCCACCGCATCCAACTTATTAGATAGGCTTTCCAATCAAATTGAAAAAGCCGAATTTGCAAATAATTTGAGCCGTTCATATGCAGTTGTAGTACAGGTAGACGAAACAAATACTGCGCAAAGCATTTTAGACAAAGGGCTTGGGATGATTTTTGAAGATAAATCGCAAAATATTATCTCAATGCTAAAAACTCCTCGTTTAGAGGAAGATGATGAAGATTAAGGGCGGACATTGAAACTTTGTGTATTTGATTTTGACTCCACACTAATGGATGGAGAAACTATAGATATTTTAGCCTCACTCGCCGGATGCGAAGCCGAGGTCTCCAAAATCACCGAAGCGGCAATGGCGGGTGAGCTTGATTTTTTTGAGAGCCTCACACGAAGAGTAGCGTTTTTAAAGGGCGTAGATGCCAAAGCGGCACAAGAGCGATGCACCAATCTGCCATTTATCGAAGGTGCGGTGGATATTATAAAAATGCTAAAAGCCAAAGATTATAAAGTCGTGATTTTCTCTGGCGGATTTAGTATCGGCACAGCTCCGGCACGTGAAAAGTTAGGCTTTGACATGGACTTTTCCAACAAACTTCACGTCAAAGACGGTGTGCTTACGGGGCTTGTCGGCGGGGAGATGATGTATTCTGACTCCAAAGGAGTAATGCTCCAAAAGCTCCAAACCCTACTACATGTAAGTTACGAAGATACAATAGCTGTAGGAGACGGGGCAAACGACGCTTCAATGTTTGAGTTTGCAGCCAAAAAAATAGCTTTTTGCGCCAAACCAAAGCTAAAAGAGTTAGCCAATATCATCATAGACACTAAAGACCTTAGAGAGATAGAGAAATATATATGAACGAAAAACAACAAACAATCGTCGGAATGTTCGACAAAATAGCGCCGACGTACGACATCGCAAACCGAATACTTAGCTTTGGTACAGACATTAGCTGGCGCAAAGAGGGAATCAAAAAAGCTCTCACGCTAGGCGGCGTACAAAACCCACAAATCCTTGACGTAGCGACAGGCACGGGTGACATGCTCGTATTTTGGAAAAAAGCGATAGAAGGTGAAGCGGCATATACAGGCGTAGACCCATCGGTCGGAATGCTAGAAGTTGCAAAACAAAAAGTATCTTTTGCTTCTTTCTACGAAGGATACGCCCAAAAACTCCCTTTTGAAGATGCAAAATTTGACTTTCTATCCATCTCTTACGGTTTTAGAAACGTGACCGAAAAAGAAGAAGCCGTGCAAGAGTTTGCAAGAGTATTAAAACAAAATGGCAGACTACTAATACTTGAATTTGCAAAAAATGAATCCAGAAATCCCTTTCGCATAGCGGCACAATGGTATGTCAAAAAAGTTCTTCCACTCCTTGGCGGACTAATTAGCGGCAATCTCTCGGCTTATAGATATTTGCCAAACTCGATAGAGGGTTTTCTCACAAGAAGCGAAATATGCGCAATGCTAGAGCGAAACGGTTTTGAAGTCGAAGTCGCAAAAGATTTTAGCTTCGGAGTAAGCTCTCTTATAATCGCCAAGAAAAAATGAACCAACTTAGCGTCTCACAGCTAAACCGCCAAATAAAAAGCCTTTTGGAGTCGCACTTTACGACTCTTTTCGTGGAGGGCGAAATATCAAATTTGGTATCCCACACATCTGGACACATCTACTTTTCGCTCAAAGACGAAGAGAGCAATGTCAGGTGCGTGCTTTTCAAAGGCAACGCATCAAGGCTAAAATTTCGTCTTGAAAACGGCCAAAAAGTGATTCTTGAATGCGGACTTAGCGTCTACGCCCCAAGAGGCGAATATCAGCTGATGGTCTCATCTGTGACGCCTAGCGGTAAAGGCTCTCTAGCCGTAGCGCTCGAACAGCTCAAAAAAAAGCTAGGCGAAAAAGGGTACTTTGAGCCTTCAATCAAAAAAAGCTTGCCGAAATTTCCAAAAAAAGTAGCCCTAATCACGTCCGCCACGGGTGCAGCGCTCCAAGACATGCTTCATGTTGCCGAAAAAAGATGGTTACTGTGCGAATTTGTCGTTTTGAATACGCTAGTCCAAGGTGAAGCGGCCGCACCGCAAATAGCAAGCAATATCGCAGTAGCAGACAACGGCGATTTTGACGTCATCGTACTAGCACGTGGTGGTGGAAGTATTGAGGATTTGTGGGCTTTTAATGAAGAGGTAGTGGCGGATGCCATATACGCAGCCAAAACGCCTATACTCACAGGGATTGGACATGAGATAGACTTCACTATAGCCGACTTCGTAGCAGATGTGCGTGCCCCTACACCTTCGGCCGCAATAGAAACGCTATTGCCTGATAAAAACGAAGTGATGATGCTTTTGGACTCTATGTTTGAAAGCTATAGAGCGGTTATCTCGCAGACGCTATCAAAAAAAGAGTTGTCCGCAAAACACATGCGTGAGCTATTCGTCTCTTCTTCGCCGCAAAACAGACTCAGTTTTATACAAAACGACATAACGATATGTGCAAAAAACTTTTCTAATGCCATGAATTCGGTGCTGTCTATAAAAAATGGGGAAATATCGGTGTTAAAAGCGAGTTTTGAAGCCAAAGATCCGTCTAAGATGTTCGACGAATCTTTGGCAATGGTAGTAAAAGATAATAAAAAAAGCTCTCTAAAAAAGCTCAAAAAAGGCGATGAATTCGAGCTTCACTCGAAAGAGACGGTTATAACAGCAAGTGTTATAACCAAAAAATCAATCTAATACGCCTTTAAACCGCTAAAACCAACGGCTAGTTTGGAAGCGGTTTCGGAAACCAATCTCTCAAAAAACTGATTCATTTTTGTTTTTTCAAGCCAAACAGGTTCTTTGATATTGGCTAATTTTGCCAATACAAGCTCAGCGTCATACTGCGTACCAAGTTCATCCACTAGGCCCTCTTTTTTCGCGCTTCTTGCGGTAAACACTTTAGCTTCCGCAAAAGATGCGCTTTTGTTGATATCCAAATTTCTAGCGCTTGCCACGTCCTCCGTAAACATCTTATAGGTGTCATCTATTAAAGCTTCTATATGCGCTCTTTCTTTTGGATTCCATTTGCGAAACATTGTCCCGGTTTCCTTGTATTCACCAGCTTTCACTACTTGCGTCTCTACGCCTAGTTTTTTCATCAATCCTTCTACGTTTGCGCCCTCGAACAACACTCCGATAGAGCCTATCGTGCCGCCTGGATTTGCTATTATCTTGTTTGACCATATAGAAGCATAATAGCTCCCGCTAGCAAGAGTGCCTGCGGCGTATGTAACTACCGGCATCTTGGCTTTTATGCGCTTGATAGTAAGCGCCATCTCCACGGACGGAGCAACAGCTCCTCCGGGAGAGTCTATAATAAGAAGCAAGCCCTTTACGCTGGAACCTTCAACCTCTTTTATATCCGCCAAAAATTTATCGGAAGACATTATCGGACCGCTGATGTATACTTTTGCAAGGTTTGGTTGTTTGATTTTGTCTTCCGAAGAGGAGTAAAAAATCACAAAAACTATCAGTAAAAACAAAAGCGCTTTAAAATTATTCTGGATAAAACCTATGGGAGCCGTTATCGGCCACAAAACTCTTCCGATTAAATCACTCATCTATAGAAACCCCATTAATTATCAATCTATCAACCTCATTTGTATGCAAAATTATTTGAAGAGGTAGATATTCATCCTCTTCCACGAAATCAGGTAGACAAAACGCTATCAAATCCGCATTTCTACCAGCCTCAAGCTTTCCGCCGTCAATGTCTAAAGCTTTTGCCGCATTGATAGTAACACTCTTCAAAAGGTCGTAAGGCAAAATCTTTAGGCTCAAATCCGTATACCCGAAAAGCGCGCATCTTAGCTCATTCCAAAGGCTCAAGGAGAAGTTAGAGCTAAGGCCGTCCGTAGCGGTAATAAACTCTATTCCCATATTTTTAGCGGTTTCAACGTCCAAAAGCTTCATTCCAAGTAGCCTGTTAGACACCGGACAATGCACGACAAAAGAGCCGTCGTTTCTTATCGCTTCAAGCTCCGCATCATTCGCATGCGTACAATGCACAAAAATAGAGCTCAAACCTCTGAATTTGGCAATAAAATCATCGGCTTTTATCTGGCTTCTTTCAATGCCAAAATACGTTTTGAAAAAAGCTTTGAATTCGCCCCTATTTTTATCAAGCCAAAAGCGTTCCGCCTTGCTCTCCATGAAGTGTGTAGATATTTTGAGAGAATTTTCCTTTGCAAAGGAGACTAAAAAATCTATAAGCCCCCTTGAGCAAGAGTAGGCAGAGTGTACTGACACCGCGGCGGTAAACATATCCGACGAGTAACGCTTGGATGCCTCAAATCTTCGCAAAAAATCAGCTTTTACCTCTTCAACTCTATCGTCGCTCGTGCCTAATGCCTCATTAAAGAGTGTCACCCTTAGCCCACTTTGAGACAGCGTCTCTATATCCCTACCAAAAGAGCTGATAGCCCCTATGGCTCCGACACCGCTTTTTTTCATTTGCACGATAGCCGTCTGCATAGAGCTTTCAAAATCCGTATCTGCCGTTAGCTCTTTTTTCTCTATAACGCTAGTTAACCAATCTATGAAGTTTCCGTAATGAAGCGTAGTTTTATTCTTGCTAAATTCCAAATGAGTATGGGCATTTACGAGAGATGGCATAATAACCGAGTTTTTACCCATGTACTCATATTGGGCATCTGGATATTTTGATCTAGCAAGCTCTCGGTCAAAACTAACCTCAAGTATCTTAGAATCATATATGACGGCGCCGTTTCTAATAATTTTGCGCTCATCATCCATCGTAACAAGATAATCGGCGGCCAAAATCTTCATTAAATCTACCCTAAAAGCTTATATTTCAACGATTTTACCCCATTTACAGTTTAGAAATAATTAAAATTACAAAATGATGATATTCGCTAAGGCGTAGTTTTCATCTGCAATTGATATAATTTGTAAATTAGAAATTATAAGAAAAGGTATTTAATGAAAGTAGTAGTTATTCAAGGACCAAATATCAATCTTCTAGGCGTCAGAGAGCCTCACATTTACGGACCCATGAGAATGGAAGATATACACGAAAACATGAGAGCGTTTGCATCTCAAAATAACATAGAAGTAGAGTTTTTCCAAAGCAATCTTGAGGGTGAGATAGTAGATAGAATCCAAGAGTGTATCGGCAATGCGGACGCAATCGTAATCAATCCAGCAGCATACACACATACTTCAATAGCGATTAGGGATGCGATACTTTCGGTTGGAATACCTACTATCGAAACGCATATCTCAAATCCGGCAAGAAGAGAAGAGTTTAGACACGCTTCGATGGTGGCAGCAGCTTGTCACGGAACTATCGCAGGCTTTGGACCTTTCTCATACCACCTAGCGCTAATCGCCGCAATACAAATAGGCAATGAAGTAAAAGCTATACAAGAAGCATCAAAAGCGCAAAACGAGCCGGCTTAGTGTTTTTCGTCACAAAGGATGAGTCGGAGATTTTTTATGAAATCTCCTACTCAAACGACAACTCTCTACTGCTTACAAATCAAAACGAAAACTATCTATTCACCGACGGCAGATACTTCGAAGAGGCCAAAAAAGCCGCAAAAAACTGTGAGGTTATACTGGCGGGAGAGCTATTCAAATCAGCGGCCTCACTCAGCAGAAAAAACAAAATAGAGAAACTTTTTTTTGATCCGCAAAACACTAGCTACGCTGACTTCGAAAACCTAAAAAAATTCTCCTTGGCACAGCTATCCGCAAAAAAAGGCGGCCTATCAAAAAAAAGGGCTGTCAAAACCGAAGATGAACTAAAAAAAATAAGAACCGCCGCAAAACTAGGACGCAAAGGCTTTAAAAGATTTGCCGCCAAAATAAATAGTCTCAAAAAAGAGCCCGACGAACTACTTTTGACACACCTAGCCAAAGAGTGTCTCACATGGAGTGGCGCTTTTGATACGAGCTTTGAGCCGATAACGGCGATAAACGAAAATGCGGCAAACCCTCATGCGAAGGCCACGACAAAAAAACTAAAAAAAGAGTCTTTACTCCTTGTAGATGCCGGCATAAAATTTGAGAGATACTGCTCAGATAGGACTAGAACCGCATTTTTTAAAGACAGCTTTGAGTTCAAGAAAAAGCAATCTTTTAAAGATGCTAAATTACAGCACATCTACGACACGGTTTTAAAAGCACACGACAAAGCGATAGAAGCTGCAAGGATAGGCATGAAAGCATGCGAACTCGATGCCGTAGCGAGAGATGTAATAGAAAAAGCCGGATACGGTGAATACTTTGTCCACTCTCTAGGACACGGCGTCGGTCTTGATATTCACGAATACCCATACATCAACAAAAAATCAACGGAAATTCTTTCGGAAAATATGGTTTTTACGATTGAGCCTGGCATATATATACCTGATTTTTACGGTGTGAGAATAGAAGATATGGTCGTCTTGACGGATGACGGCGCAAAGGTGCTCTAATTTTTAGGCGCATAGGATACAAAAAAACAAAACTTGAAAATGGCTATACGGCGATAGAGACTCCTTTTTTTCCGAAAGAAAACATCTGTGCCGGCAAAAAAAGATACAAAGCTCTTATCGGAGTCGGTTCAAATATTAACAAACCGCTACGCACCATACAAAGACTCTACTTTTTTTTGTCAAAAAGTGGTTTTTTGAAGATAAACAACACATTTTCCATCCTACAAAATCCGCCTTTTGGGTATACTAACCAACCTGATTTTTTTAACACATTAATCTCAATAGATACAAATTTGCCTCCGATGGCTCTTTTGGGCAAACTCTTATGGGTTGAAAAAAAGTTTGGCAGACGCAGAAGCTTCAAAAATGCGCCTCGAACATTGGACCTTGATATAATTTTTTTTGAAAATTTGGTAATGTATAATAAAAAACTAACATTGCCGCATCCTGAGTACAAAAATAGAGCAAGCGTGTTGCTACCCATGTCATATAAAAGAAGTAAGCTAAAATGGAAAAAATGAAACTACTAAGCTTTCAAGCCGAGACTCCGGCTCTTGCGCTCAAAAAAGCACAGGAACAATGTGGCGAAGACGCACTGGTTATCAACACAAAACTAATAAACTCAAAAACACTTACAACGCCCGCTTTGTACGAGGTGATAGTAGCCATAGAAAATGAGCCGCAAAGAAAAAAAGAGACTCCACAGCCTGCACCTAGAGTACTTCAGAGTGCGAGTATGCAGCAAAAAGAGAGCGCAAAAGAGGATGTTGTATTTTCAATATCTGCCGTAGCTAAACAGATGAACGAGATAGAAAAATTATCCGAAGCCTCAAAAAATATCATCTCCCCGATGAGAAGAGAGCCACAACAAGAAAACGCTGATAACGGCTCAAAAAATGTCAATTTTGAAGAGATAAAAACAATAAAAACAGAAATCTCAAAGCTAGTAGATAACGTCAAACTCATCCAAAATATGGTCTGGGATACCACAGAGGTAATGCGAGACGGGCTTGTGATACCTCCTGAGTTTGCTGAAATATACAAAATCTCAAGAGATAGCGGCATGTCAGATGAGCATCTTTATGAGATTATGAAGCTCACGCTGGAGCATATGCAACCAAAAATGAGAGATAACTCCGCCACGGTAAGAAGATATTTCAATGTGCTTCTTAGAAAACTTCTACCTATCAGACATGAGATGAAAGCAAACAGCGGCGGCAAAAAAATAATCATGCTAGTAGGCCCGACGGGGGTTGGCAAAACGACTACGCTTGCAAAACTAGCCGCAAGATACGCTTTCAAACAAGACGTAAAATACAAAGTCGGAATTATCACTCTAGACACTTATCGTATCGGTGCGGTTGAGCAGCTAATGCAATATGCCAAGATGATGAAGCTCTCCATCGAAGCGGTCGTAGACCCTGCGGAGTTCAAATCTGCGCTTTCTTCCTTAAGAGGGTGTGACTACATCCTTATAGACACGGTAGGAAGTTCACACTACGACAAAAAAAAGATAAACAAAATATCGAACTTCGTAAAAGCGGAAAACTCGCTCTCCATAGATGTATCGCTTGTTTTGCCGGCAAATACCAAATACGAAGACCTCAAAGAGATATACGCAAACTTCTCTTCAGAACTAGACATAGACACGCTAATAGTAACAAAGATAGATGAGACAAAATGTTTTGGAAATATGTTCAGCCTGCTTTACGACATCAAAAAACCCGTTAGCTACTTCTCAACAGGACAAGAGGTACCCGAAGACCTCATTGTTGCGTCGTCTGAGTTTTTTGTAGATTGCTTGCTTGACGGCTATAGGACTAGACATGCAAAATAAAGTCAATATAGAAAACACGCAAGCAAAAAAATTACAAGAGCTAGTCGGCAAAAAAACCGTGCCACTCAAGAATGCAAATACAAAATTTATAACAATAACAAGCGGCAAAGGCGGCGTTGGCAAAAGTACGATGAGCGCCAATATGGCCTATATACTCTCAAAAATGGGCTTCAAAGTCGGACTATTTGACGCGGATATAGGTCTTGCAAATCTGGACGTACTGCTTAACGTAAAGACTACAAAAAATATTTTGCACGTCCTAAAAGGCGAAGCTACACTCTCGGAAACGGTAGTAAAAATCGACGAGAACCTCACTCTAATCCCTGGAGAAAGCGGGAATGAGATACTTAAATATACCACTGAAGAGGTGCTGGATAAGTTTATAGAAGATAGTTCCGAGCTAGAAAGCTTTGATTTCGTTATCATAGATACCGGAGCCGGTATCGGTGAAATGGTTCAAAAATTTGTAAACGCTTCGGACATGACCGTAGTCATAACAACTCCAGACCCTACGGCAATAACTGACGCATACGCTATGGTGAAGGTGATAAGCGGCAAAAAAGATAAAGTATTAATGATATTCAACCAAGTAGGAAGCGAAAAAGAGGCTACACTCAACTTTGAAAAAATCGAAAAAGTAGCCAAAAGTAAACTAAAAACAGATTTTTTACTTGAGTTTATCGGACATATTTCGAAAGATTCAGACATTCAAAAAAGCGTAAAAGGTAGATTTTTATTTGCAAAAAACTATCCAAACGCAAAATGCACGTCAGAGATAGAGACTATCTGTAGAAAGCTAGCGGAAAAAATGGAACGAAAAATGCTTGATGCAGACAGAGAGAGCGGGCTATCGGGCTTCTTCAAGCGTTTGATAAAGCAATTTTAACCCGCCAAAACCCCACTAAAAAGCCGAAGGCACATGCTAAGTGTAAATAATTTTATATCTTTTTTGACTATAAGCGGGTTTTTCGTAGGGATAATATTCGCCATTTTAAAGCTAAGCGACCCGATTCACATAGTAATGGGTGTTGTATTCATAACGGCTCTTTTTTATATGATTTCTATTGCTGCAGCTTCATTTTATATTAGAAATGTTGATTTCAAGCCAAGATATAGAATTAAAAAAGAAAAATATGAAACTGCTGTAGACATTGCTATAATGGAGCTTGAAAAACGAGAGGCGCTTATTAAAGATATGTACCATTTCATCAAAGAACTTGAGGAAGAAGAGTATGAAGATATGAGACGTGATAGCGCGCAAGCCGTACAAGCCGCAAGAAGGCGTATGTAATATGGCACAAAAAACAGGTGTTGGAAGCTATGGTGAAAATCTAAAATTTACACAAGACGATCTTGCGGTAAAATTTTTACCTGCCGTAAAAGCACTCGCTTTTAAACTAAAAGAGCGACTTCCATCAAGTGTTGAAGTATCGGACCTCATATCTATAGGCACTGAAGAGCTAGTCAAGTTGGCTAGAAAATATGATGAAGCACAAAACGACTCGTTCTGGGGGTACGCCAGAAAAAGAGTTCACGGAGCAATGCTAGATTACCTAAGAAGTCTAGATACGGTAAGCCGTGCAGATAGAAAACTGATAAAAGATGTCGATAAAGTCGTATCAAGACAGTTTGGCGAAAGCGGCGAGGAGCCGACAGATGAATTTATTTCACAAGAACTTGGCGTAGAGATAGGTAAAGTCAGAGAAGCTAGAAGTTCTATAGGTGTTTTCAATGTCTTACCTCTCGGCGATCAGATGCAGGTATACAAAGACTCTGATACGTTGGAAGAGCTTGAGGGTGAAGAGCTAATGAAAAAAGTAAAGAGCGTATTGGATGGTTTTGCCGAGAGAGAGCAGACGGTCATACAGCTTTACTATTTTGAAGAGCTAAAACTCGAAGAGATAAGCGAGATTTTGAATATTACAACATCGAGAATATCGCAGATTCACAGACATGTGCTAACTAAAATAAGAGAGGCGTTGGAGGGCTAATATGGCAGATATTCTAAGCCAAGAAGAAATTGACGCCCTCCTAGAGGTCGTAGACGACGATACCGATGTCGATACGCTCACGACCGCCAAAGAGATATTAGACCAAAAACACATCACGCTTTACGACTTTAAGCGTCCAAACCGTGTCTCAAAAGAGCAGTTGCGTGCTTTTCGTGGTATTCACGACAAAATGGTGCGTTCGATGTCAAGCCAAATTTCATCAGTCATGCGCTCCATCGTTGAAATACAGCTTCACTCGATAGACCAAATGACGTACGGCGAATTCTTGATGAGTTTGCCCTCCCCTACAAGCTTTAACGTCTTCTCTATGAAACCGCTAGAGGGCAACGGCGTATTAGAGCTAAATCCATCCATCGCCTTTCCAATGATAGACAGGCTTCTGGGCGGTGGAGGCGAAGGCTATGAGGCAAACAGGGACTTCACAGATATTGAGCTAAACCTTCTTGATACAATGCTAAGAGTCATCATGCAAAACCTCAAAGAGGCGTGGTCGGCTATTACCGATATCTACCCTGTAATAGAAGCCAAAGAGTCAAGCCCAAACGTCGTACAAATAGTTGCACAAAATGAGATAGTTATCATGGTCGTAATGGAGCTAATCATAGGACACACTAGCGGTATGATGAATATCTGTTACCCTGTTATCAGCCTTGAGCCGCTATTACCAAAACTCGCGAACAGAGATATTATGCTCTCCGAAACCTCTTCAAGAAAAAGTAGAAATAGAGAGCTTAGAGCGCTCCTTGGAGGGGCAAAAGTCGAACTTGAAGCGGTGCTCGGTACGACGGAACTGCACCTAAAAACCGTTATGGATATAGGTGTCGGCGATATCATTAGACTAGATCAACCGGCCAATGACACTGCTACGTTGACAGTCAACGGCAAACCGAAATTCGGAGCCGATTTTGGCGTCCAAAGATTTAGAAAAACCGTCAAAGTGCATGAGATAATAAGAACAGAACACGACGACGTCAAAGATATGCTTCAAAATCTTGAAGATGATAGAATGAAGCGACTAGCGCAATTTAAAGAAGAGGCTGCAAATGGATAATTTTTTAGAACTACTCGAGAGAGAAATAGTAGCCACGATTGAAGGTTTAATAGGTAAAAAACCGGATCTCTCCATAAAAAGCAAAGAGGCGCTGACTGAGTTTTCAAATATCATAGCTCCTCTTGTAGTGGCAGACGTAAGCACTAGCGGCGATGCAAGCGCAAAAATGAAAGTAATGCTCTCCCCAAAACTAGCTACGGCGCTTTCCGACATGATTTTGGGCGGTGAAGGGGCATCAAAAGACGAGGCTGACGCAGACGATCTGGATGCAAACAAAGAAATTATCTCAAATATACTAGGTGCACTATCCACATCTCTGGGCGCACAAAAAGTGTTGCCAAAACTTAACTTTTCAATAGACAATATAGTGTTTATAGCACCGGGCGGCGATATCGATATATCTAACTTCTCAAAGCTTGTCGTCTTTAACTTCTCGGTTGATGCTATTAAAGACGTTATTATGTTTGCCCTTGATATCTCTTTTGAAAATGCCATAGACAAAAAAGAGCCGGTACAGACTTTTGAGGCGGCGGTAGAGCAAAAAATAATAGCCCCAGAAAAAGTGCCTTTAAACTCTGAGGAGATGAAAAATATCGGTCTTTTGATGGACGTAAAACTCCCTGTAAAAGTGCGTATAGGTAGTAAAAAAATGCTCCTAAGAGACGTTATAAATATGGATATAGGCTCAGTCGTAGAGCTGAATCAACTTGCTAATGAACCGCTTGACATTTTGGTAGACAACAAAAAAATAGCAGAAGGAGAGGTCGTCATCGTAGACGGAAACTTCGGAGTACAGATAACGTCTATCGGAAGCAAAAAAGAGAGACTTGAACAGCTCAGAAGCTAAAGCAAAAAAGGCTAAAATGACACCCCTAAAAAAGCCGAAAAGAAGCCTTTAATGATAGATTTTGACAAGTTCGTAAAATACTCCAAAGCGGGACCGAGATATACCAGTTATCCAACTGCCGTAGAGTTCACGGAAAAGTTTACGGAGGTAGATTTTTTAAAGCAGTTAGAGGCCTCAAATCAAAAAAATAGACCCATCTCTTTATATTTTCACCTCCCTTTTTGTCGTTCAGCCTGTTATTTTTGCGGCTGTAATGTAGTATTTACGAGCAAAGACGACAAAAAAACAAGATATATCGACTATCTCAAAAAAGAACTTGCTATTTTGTCAAAACACCTAAACGTAAAAAGAGAGATTACCCAACTCCATTTTGGTGGCGGGACGCCTACGTTTTTTAGCGCCGAAGAGTTGAAAGAGATAATTGCGCTTATTCGTTCTTATTTTACAAATTTCGTAAATGACGCCGAAATCTCTTGCGAAATAGACCCTAGATTTTTAAATGAAGAACAGATGAAAGTATTAACGGACGGCGGTTTCAACCGTATTAGTTTCGGCGTGCAGGATTTTGACGAAAAAGTGCAGACCGCCGTACATAGGGTGCAGAGTTTTGAACTTACAAAAAATGCGGTAGATTTGGCCAGAAAATACGGCATATCAAGTATAAATATGGATTTAATCTATGGCCTTCCGCATCAATCGCTAGAGACTTTCAAAGAGACACTTAAAAAATCCATACAGCTAGACGTAGACAGATTTGCGGTATTCAACTACGCACATGTGCCTTGGCTCAAAAAAACTATGCGCAAAATAGACGAAACTACACTTCCCCACCCTAGCGAGAAGTTGGCAATACTGAAATTTACCATTGACTACATGGGCGAGATGGGCTATAAAATGATAGGCATGGATCACTTTGCAAAACCAACGGATGAACTGTTTTTGGCTATTGAAAAAGGTGAGCTAAACAGGAATTTCCAAGGATATACGACAAAGGGCGGCTCCGACCTGATCGGTGTCGGACTCACAAGCATCTCAGAACTTGAAGGTTGTTATAGCCAAAACTATAAAGAGATGGATGAATATGAAGCAATGATAGATGCCGGAAAGCTCCCTGTTCATAGAGGCGTAGCGCTAAATGAGGACGACAAGATACGCAAAAAAGCGATTATGGACTTGATGGGCGGCTTTAGACTGAATTTTGCGGCTCTAGATAAAGAGTTTGGTATAGATTCGAGAGAGTATTTCAAAAATGCACTTTTGGCCCTCGGAGAGTTTGAGGCCGATGAACTTCTGAAGCTAACGGACGATGGAATAGAAGTCTCCCCTACCGGTAGAATGGTTGTAAGAAATATAGCTATGGCTTTTGACGCCTATTTAAGTGCAGAAGACGCAAACAAAAATAAATTTTCAAAAACAGTATGAAAAACGAACTTATAGACCTAATCAAAACCGGGGACGACTGCGTCAAATGCGGAAAATGTATTCCGGTATGTACGATACATGCGATAAGTCCAGACGAAACTACAAGCCCAAGAGGCTTTTTGGACCTTTTGGCGGCGCACAAAAGAGGTGATTTGCCGCTTGATAAAAATACAAAACGTATCTTTGAATCCTGCTTTTTGTGCACCAATTGCGTAGATGTATGCCCCGCAAGACTTCCTACTGATACGGCAATAGAAGAAGTAAGAGCCGAAATCGCGAAAGAGTTCGGTATCACCTGGTACAAACGTGCATTCTTTTGGCTATTAAAATATCGAACTATCATGGATGTAATGGCCAAGATGGGATATGTCTTCAAAACATGTGCTTTTGCGGACAAAAAAGAACAAAAATCAATGCTAGCCAGATTCTATCTCCCGATAGTTAAGACGGGTAGACTTTTACCGTCCGTCTCAAAAACAAGCTTCCTAAACTCTCATGCAGAGCACATAAAATCAGAAAACCCAAAACAAAAAGCAGCCGTATTTATCGGCTGTATGGCAAATTACTCATACACAAACATAGGCGACTCTCTAGTGCGGGTAATGGAAAAACTAGGCATAGATATCCTAATACCGAAAAAACAATTGTGCTGCGGAGCTCCGGCTTATTTTACCGGCGACCTTGATACGGTAAGGTGGCTAATCAAAAAAAATATCGAATATTTTGAGACTTTTATTGACAACATAGACGCAATAGTAGTACCGGAAGCAACCTGCTCGTCGATGATGGTTCACGACTGGGAAGTGGCGCTAAAAGACGAGCCTGAATGGGTAGGTAGATCCGCAAAGATAACGGCAAAAGTACATCTAGCCACAAAATGGCTAAACGACAATACCGAACTTCAAGAGCTACTGGCAAAAGAGGGTAGACAAATGGACTATTCAGTCACATATCACGACCCATGCCACGCACGCAAGACTCAAGGCGTATGGAAAGAACCCAGAGCATTACTATCAAAAAATTATCCGCTAATAGAGATGGGAAATCCGAATCGTTGCTGTGGATTTGGCGGTGTGACTATCCAAACGGAAAGATTTGAATTAGCCCAAATGGCGGGTGCGCCAAAGGCAAAAATGATAGAAGAGACAGGCGCGGACATCGTAAGCGCAGAGTGCTCAGCATGCAGAATGCAGTTGACAAATGCAATGTATAAAAACGGTGTGGAAACGATATTTAAAAATCCGATAGAGCTGATAGATGAGGCATTAAAACGGTGATTGATAGCTGGCAACACATATATTCAGCCTTTGACCCCGTAGCTTTTCGGTTTTTTGGCTTATCCGTGCATTGGTACGGTCTCATGTATGTATCTGCCCTTCTTGGCGTATATGCTTTTGCTAGATGGCTCTCGGAAAAAGACAACTATCCATTTTCAAAAGAGGATGTAGATAGCTACTTTTTCTGGGCGGAAGTGGGCGTAATACTTGGCGCAAGGGTCGGCTATATACTCTTTTACGACACTCATACGGCGTGGTATCTCATGCATCCGTGGCAGATATTTAACCCGTTCATGGACGGTACTTTTGTCGGCATCAGAGGCTTTAGCTATCACGGCGGACTGCTCGGATTTTTGCTCGCCTCGTATCTATGGTGCAAGAAATACAAAAAAGATTTTTGGGTACTGATGGACCTCACAGCCGTGAGCGCTGGTATCGGCTATACGTTTGGGCGTATCGGCAACTTCCTAAATCAAGAGTTGGTAGGCCGTCCGACAGACAGCCCTTTTGGCATCTTGGTCGGTGCAACACTCAGACACCCGTCGCAACTATATGAAGCGTTTTTTGAAGGCCTCGTAGTATTTGCCATACTCTATTCGGTGCGTCTCAAAAAAACCTTCGACGGACAGCTAGCAATGCTTTACGGCATACTATACGGCCTCTTTCGCACGTTTTGCGAATTCTTCCGTGACCCGGATCCGCAGATAGGATACTTGATCGGCTCATGGCTAACTATGGGGATGCTACTCTCTTTTGTGACCGCCATAATCTCCGCAGGAATGTATATTTACATAAAAAAATCCAAAACCCCTTGACATTAGTTTTAATTAGTAGTATATTTCTCTTATGAAAAAACTACCGCACTTTGAAGATGAAACAGCGCTTTCACTCTCTACTTGGGTGGAGATAATGAAATCGTTTAATAAAATCCGCTCTTTGGAGCTATCTCTTATAGAAGCTAACGGTCTTACTATCGGGCAGTTCGGACTTTTGGAACTTCTGTATCACAGAGGAGAGCAGAGTATAGGAGCCGCTACAAAACTAGCAATGTCAAGCCCCGGTAATATGACGGTTGTCGTAAAAAACCTTGTGAAACTAGGGCTGATAAGTGCAGAAAAAAGCGAGAGCGACAAGAGAAGTGCCGTGCTTTGTATCACGCAAAAAGGTAGTGAACTCATAAGTTCGATATTTCCGGAACATTCAAAACGAATAGAAGGATTTTTATCAGGGCTTTCAACTGAAGAAAAAGAGGTAGTCAGGGCACTTTTGCGCAAGCTCAACAAGTCACTTAAGTAGTTTTTTTTGGTTTTTTATTACTAATTAGTATTTAAGGCTTTACAATGAATAGAAGAATATTTTTGGGAGTAACACTTATGGCGCTAGAGACACTATATGCAAACGAGTCAAAATCAACAAAGGCTCCGGCTCTATTTTGCGCACACGGCTCGCCTATGAATATGATAACGGCAAACGCTTATACAAAAGCGATGCACGAGTTGGCGGCCAAACTGCAAAAGCCAAAAGCAGTTGTCATAATATCTGCCCATTGGGTAACAAACGGGCTTTTTGTCTCCACTGCTAAAAATCAAGAGACGATACACGACTTCTACGGTTTTCCACCGGCTCTTTATGAAATACGTTACCCAGCCAAAGGAGAGCCAACGTTAGCCGCAAAAATAGTAGAAAAGCTATCTGATTTTGGCGCAAAAGCTGATACAAAAAGGGGATTGGATCACGGCGGCTGGGGCGTTATGAAGTTTTTGTTCCCAAAAGCCGACATACCTGTGTTTCAACTTAGCATAAATAAAAATATGACGCCAAAAGAGCACTTTAGGCTTGGCGAAAAGCTTGCACATCTAAGAGATGAAAACATCATGACAATAGGTAGCGGCGATATTGTCCACAATCTTTGGGAGATAGATACAAACCCAAATGCCGTAACGGCCGAGTGGGCGATAGAGTTTGAAGCAAAAATCAAAGCCGCACTTCTGAAAAAAGATTTTGACACGCTCATAAATTATATGGATATCGGCGAATCGGCAAAACTATCGTGTCCGACGAATGAGCACTATCTGCCGCTTTTATATGTTGCGGCAGCAACGCAAAAAGAGGAGTTGGGCTTTTTTTATGAGGGCTTTGAACACGCAACGATAAGCCTTAGCTCATTTGGCACAAATCTATAAAAGGAGGAAAGAATCAAAAATCGCCTCGTACAAAACAAACAAAAAACAAAGGATAAAAAAATGACAAAAATCGCACTTTCTTCACTACTACTGGCTTCGCTAGCATTTGCAGCGCCTTACGGCGTAGATGCATCGCACACAAGTGTAGGCTTCAAGGTCAAGCATATGATGGTTTCGTCCACAAACGGTAAGTTCAAAAGCTTTAACGGCACTTTTGACTATGATGAAAAAACAAAAACAGTATCAAACATCAAAGGCAAAATATCCGTAGCCTCGATAGATACCGATGATGGCAAACGAGACGCACATCTAAAAGACAAGGATTTCTTCGATGCGGCAACGTTTCCCGAAATCTCATTCGTATCCAAAAGCATAAAAGGCAACAAAGTAATCGGGGATTTGACAATCAAAGGCGTAACAAAAACGGTAACGCTAAACTATGAATTCGGCGGGGCTAGCCTTGACCCATGGGGAAGTAAAAGAGCCGGATTTACGCTTAGCGGTGCGATAGATAGAAGAGATTTTGGCATCGTATGGAACAAGGCTTTGGATATGGGCGGCGTAGCTGTATCAAACGAGGTTAAACTATCCGTTGATATCGAAGGTATCGCAGAAAAGAAATAAAAAGGAGCAAAAAATGAAGATAGTCGTTGAACAAGCATACAAAAGAGGGTTTTCGGATTTGGGGTGGCTGAGAAGTGGCTTTAGTTATAGCTTTGCCGAATATCACAACCGTAACCGTATGGGTTTTGGAAGCCTCAGGGTGTTCAACGACGACTCTTTGGCTCCTAGTAAAGGCTTTGGAATGCACCCGCACGCCGATATGGAGATAGTGACGGTGCTTCTTAAAGGCTCTATCGCACACGAGGACAGCATGGGGCACAAAAGTGTTCTCCATGCGCCATGCATCCAAAAAATGTCGGCAGGAACGGGGATATATCACTCTGAGTTTAATGCATCGGATGCCGAGGAGCTAAAGCTATTTCAAATATGGATACACCCACACACCAAAGGGCTTACTCCGGTATATGAGCAGCGTGAGTTGACAAAAGATGATTTCACAAATAAACTCCTCACGCTTGTAGATCCGCAGCCGCTTAACGGCGAAATAAAAATATTCCAAAATGCCAAAATATCGAGAGGCTATTGGAACAAAAAAGACAAAGTAGATTATAAACTATCAGTAGGCACAGGGGTATTTTTGTTTGTCGTCAACGGTATCGTCACGGTAGACGGAAAAATACTATTTGAGCGAGACTCTGCGCAAATAAGCGATATGGATGGATTGACAATAGAAATAACAGAAGATAGTGAGATAGTACTAATCGAAGTTTGATATAGAAAAAGAGGACAGAGGCTATAATATTTTATTCTGCTACGCTAGAAAAATCTAATAAGGAATAAAAATGAGCGATAAACTACCAAATTGCCCAAAATGCAACTCGGAATACACATACGAAGACGGAGCCTTGCTAATATGCCCGGAGTGCGCTCACGAGTGGAGCAAAGATGTCCAGAGTGAAAGTGACGAGCTAATAGTAAAAGATGCTAACGGCAATGTACTAAAAGAAGGCGACATGGTCACAGTCATCAAAGACCTAAAAGTCAAAGGCTCTTCAAGCGGTATCAAAATAGGTACAAAAATCAAAATAATGCGCCTAACTGAGGGCGACCACAATATCGACTGTAAAGTAGACGGTATCGGAGCAATGGGACTAAAGTCTGAGTTTGTGAAAAAAGTATAAGCCTCACGCCTCTTGATGCGGCAAATATCTAATTTGTGGCTTTGATACCCATATTATAGGCTGAAAAAGGAATCGCCGCATCAGGCTCTATCATAAAGTTACACTCTCTTTTTATATTCGTAGTATCAAAATTAAAAACGTCCGAAAACTCCATAATCACTATACGAAAAACATTTTCGTATCCCATATCTGATGGGCTGAAGAAAGAAGGCCAGCAACAAAACAGCTTTTGTTTGATTTTATCTTTTAATATATTTTCACCCATCGCCGTATCCAAACTCACAGTCTCTATAACACCCTTTACGAACTCTCTATCTTGCTCAAAGGCGATAGTGCCGCTATGTTTCGTGATAACGCTTTTTGGAATTTTACCGGTTACTGGAAATACACTTGCCTTGTCTCCATCCATACGTTTTGCGGCATATCCCACGCATATTTTGTGTGGATCGCACGGAAGCGGTATCATATCTTGTGCTTCAAAAGGATTTCCGCAATCATCTATCACAAGTTTTCTAATGTCGCTAAGAGTTATACGCACATCATCAGATTTGATATCAGATCTTCCCGCAAACTGTATTGGCTGAAAAACAACACCTCTGACACACCTATAGTTTAGGGCAAAGTCTATGATATTCGGAATTTCCACATCATTTATATCTCTTGCTATTACACATACTAAGGTTGTCGAGATATTATATTTTTCCAACATCTCCAAGGCTTTTATACGAATATCTCGCATATCTGCGGATCGTATTTTTTTTAGCGCATCAGAATCCAAAGAGTCAAACTGCAAATACACTTCAAAGCCTGCACCCAAAGACTTTAGAGCCGATACAAAATCTTCATCTTGAGATACCCTAATGCCGTTTGTATTTAACATTAAGTGTCTAACTGGCGATTTTTTTAGATATCGTAAAATATCTAGTATTTGCGGATGCGTAGTAGGCTCTCCACCTGTGACCTGAATTAAATCGGGGGCGCTTTCTACTTTTAATAAAGTCTCAAGCATCCGCTCTATCTGCTCCATACTTCTATGGTTTCCTGCACCGGGATGTGACGAAAAATAGCATATATTGCACTTCATATTGCACTCATCGGTAATATTAAAAAGAGCAAGGCACGGGTGGTTTTGGTGTTGTGGACACACACCGCAATCAAATGGACAGCCATGTTTTATTTGTGAGGTAAAAAACTCCGGCAAATCCGGTTTTTTTAGATAATCTTCGCACAGCTTGTAGTACTCTAGATCTGACGATATTAGTGTTGTAGACTCTCCGCATTGCGGACAGAACTTTCTTAAAAATACATCGTTATCTTTTGATACTATATGTGCCTCTACCAATTTCGAAGTATCCTTGCACTCTTGGCAAAAACTTCTAGTGGAGCCCAGAAAAATATCGTACTTGTCTGAATAAAATGCCATTATCGTCCTGAAGCTATAAGAAATATCGGCAAAAGGACAACAGCTCCAACAACCATTACGCCATCTGCCACTATCGTTATAGGAGTAGCCACAAGTTTTGCCAATGTCGAAACTGCCCCGTCTTGCACTTGCTTTGTCTCATTTACATTTATCACGATAGGGTCTTCAAGTTTGACGGCTCGCTCGTTTATCTTTGGATCAGACTTGTATCTCTCACCCCTCAATGAAACGCTGTAATAATATTTTTGTTTTTGTTTGTTATAAAAGATACGGTTGTCGGCAAGCCATTTCAAAAGCTCCGTATCGTTGCTTTTTGGGTCTATATACACAGAAAAAAGCGCACTTGCACTACTACCGTTAACGCTGTATGAGCCCTTTTTTACGTCAAACGTAATTTCATTTTTGTCTCTATTTTTTAAAAGATACGCAAATTTTGGGTCCTGTGTAAAAATGTAGTGATAAGAGCGTCCCAGAAATACTATCCTCAAATTATCGCTCGTAACCATAAACGCATCGACTGTTTCATTGTAATCTAAATGTTCGTATTTTGCCTTCCACAACATAGAAGTTGCACACCCCATGGACAAGAATGCCACGGATATGACGGCAAGAAGTACTAAAAAGACGGCTCTCATTTATTATCCTTTAATAGATACAGATGTGACAAAGCATAAAATAACATAAAAATAGCACATATTTGGAAGATATTCATTCCAAAAACGATAGAGGCATAAGGCTTCAAAAACTCCCACACAAATCTCTGCAGTGAATAAAACGCAACAAAATAATAAAAAACTTTTTTCTCAAATATCTCGTATTTTACACGATAAAGCCATAATGAATATGCAAAAAACATTGCCATAGCGAAGCTTTCATATAGTTGCACGGGATGACGAAAAATACCGTCTCCAAAATCATAGCCAAAAGCACACTCTGTCTCAATACCGCAAGTGTAATCTTCAAGTCCTGCGATAAAACACCCTATTCTCCCCATGCAGATTCCAAGAGCCAGAGATGGCACAAAAAAGGCGCCGGTTGAACCGCCTTTAAATCCACTAAGTTTTTTGAAAATCTCCACAAATACGATACCGCCAAAAATCGCACCCATGACGGACTTGCCTATCTTGAATTCATTGGTGCTATATAGCATATTCAAGCTACCTATTAAAAAGGCGCCAATAAACACGCCTAAGAGCAACGATACATAATATCCGTATGAAAACGCCGTATTTTGATTTCTATCTCTTTTTATTGCATAAGCGACGAGAGCACCCAAAATATAGGATAGTAAGTCAAACCAAAAGTGATAATGCATCTAATTCTACTCCTTCGCATCCGCAAGCGTAACGGCAAAAAGCACGTCATATCCGGCTTTTTCGGCACATGCCCTAGCTTCTAGTAGTGTCGTGCCCGTAGTCACTATGTCGTCCACCAGTACAATATCTTTGCACCTTGCGCCTTTAAAATCAAAATCTCTTGGATTATTCTTGCGAAATTCTAGTGTTTGGCCTGCGTAGACTACGCCGTTTTTGGCTCTCATGGATTTGTACTCTGGGATAAAAATATCTGATTTTAGGGCATTGGCAAGTATCGCTGAGTGGGAGTAGCCGCTTTTGGTGTTGTCGTCTATTGGGATGACTGAGATTTGGCTCTCATACTCGAAGTTTTGGGCGAATTTTTTGAAACTATTGTTTGCAAGTTGGAGAAATATAAAGCTTCCGGCTAGTTTGTGTTTGTAGTGTATGAGTGATGAAATTTCTGAATATTTGTAGAAGCTGAGGACTTTGAGGCCTTCAACTTCACGTGTAAAGAGTGAGGGAGCGAGAGCCCCCTCCAAACAATACAGGCATATATGCCTGAGGCTAAATGAGTTGCAAACTATGCAACCTAGCATTATCTACCTCTGTATCCGCCTCTGCCTTCGCCGCCTTCTCTTGGCGCTCTTGGTGCACTGTCTCTATCTCTTGGAGGTCTAGATGAACCGCCTCTGTCGTCTCTTCTATACTCTGGTCTTGGACCTCTGTCGCCCTCAGGTCTAGGTGCTCTATCGCCTTCGACTCTTGGCGCTCTATCTCCATCTGTTCTAGGAGCTCTGTCGCCTCTATAGCCGCCACCGTCTCTCGAACCGCCTCTATCATTAGAACCTCTGTAGCCACCGCCACCGCTTCTATTGCCAAATCTTCCTCTAGAGCCGCCTCTATCGCCGCCTCTATCGTTTGCTCTTGCTTCTAACATTTTTTCTAGGTTTTTGCCTTTGATACCGATGTGGGAAGGGCCTTCCGCTTTGTTTTTTGAAACAATTTTGGAAAGAAGTTTCATACAAAGAGTCGGGATATCCATCTCGTTACTCATTTGTGCAAACAACTCAGTCGCTTCGTCACTAATCACTTGGTGTTTGATTTTATCGACAAGTTTAACTATTTTTTTGCTTTTTACATCTTCAAGAGTCGGGACTTCCATGTGATATATTTGCGCTTTTGTTACTTGTTTGATTCTGTTTAGCTCTCTAAATTCAAGAGGCTTAACAAGCGTTACCGCTTTTCCTGCTTTTCCTGCTCTTCCCGTTCTTCCGATTCTGTGAACATAGCTCTCAGGGTCAAGTGGAATATGGTAGTTAAATACATGGCTTACATCGTTGATGTCGAGACCTCTTGCCGCAACGTCTGTTGCTACAAGGATAAGTACTTTTCCGGCTTTGAAGCTTTTTACAACCTCTTCTCTTTGTCTTTGCTCAAGGTCGCCGTGAAGCGCTTTTGCCGGGTAACCTCTGGCTACTAGCGTGGTCGATAGCTCATCCGCATCTTTTTTTGTTCTACAAAATACGATTGCTCTGCTTGGGTCTTCAAAGTCGATAAGTCTAACGATAGCGTCACTTCTCTCCCAATCTTCAACAACATAGAAAAACTGCTCGATATTTTCGCTTGTTACCTCTTTTGATTGTACGCTTACCGTTTTTGGCTCTTTGAGGATTTTTTCCGCAAGTGCTCTGATTTCTCTTGGCATAGTCGCAGAGAATAGAAGTGTTTGTCTTGATTTCGGTAGAAATTTGAATATCTCTTCAATGTCTTCAAGAAAGCCCATATCAAGCATTTCGTCCGCTTCGTCAAGAATGACATATTGTGGATTGAAATCCCTTAGTCTGTCGTTTAGTAAATGGTCGAGAAGTCTTCCCGGAGTGGCTACGACAACTTGTGCGCCTCTTCCGATGAGGTCAACTTGTCTTGATATGCTTTGTCCACCGTAAACCGCTACGGTTTTGATGTTTGCAAATCTGCCTAGTTTATATAGCTCGTCGCTAACTTGCATACAAAGTTCACGTGTCGGCGTAATGATAAGCACTTGCACGCCGCCATTCGGGTCTATTTTGCTCATAACAGGAAGACCAAACGCTGCCGTTTTGCCTGTACCTGTTTGTGCTTGAGCTACCATATCATGCCCTTCAAGCACTATCGGTATAGCTTGGAGTTGTATCGGGCTAGCTTCTGTAAAGCCGGCTTCTTTCACCCCTCTTAATATATTTTCATTTAATCCTAGATTGTCAAAACTCATGTAAAACCTTTTTTGTGTCATTATTATAGAAATCAATACGCAACTCTGCCGTTATTATGTCGGCTAGCTTGTTGGTATGTATTAATTGCTTATTTCCCATATACCCCATTTCAAAGGAGCACCTATGTCAGAAATAGAGAAAAAAGAGGTCGCTAAACTAAAAAGCGATATTAAAACAGATATAAAATCCGTTTTTGAAAATTATCTGTCGGTCTCAGGTTGGGATGTCCCCGAAAACGATGAAAATGCAAGCGCCAAACTTATATTGGACGCCATAAAAGAAGCTGTGAGCGAACTCGAAAAAAGCCTCTAATCTAGTTTTAGCACGGCTAAAAAGGCGTCTTGGCTGAGTTCTACTCTGCCTATCGCCTTCATCCGTTTTTTACCCTCTTTTTGCTTCTCAAGAAGCTTTCTTTTTCGCGTTATATCTCCGCCGTAACATTTGGCGGTAACATTTTTACCCATAGACTTCACTGTCTCTCTGGCAATAACCCTATTTCCTATACTTGCCTGTATGGCAACCTCGAAAAGCTGTCTTGGCACCAGCTCTTTCATCTTTTTGACAAGCTCTCGCCCCTTGTATTCCGCTTTTAATCTCGGAACAATAAGGGAAAGTGCGTCGACGGCTTCGCCCGCCACTTTAATATCCAGCTTTACGAGGTCGCCCATCTTATAGTCAAAGGGCTCATAATCAAAGCTAGCATAGCCTTTAGTGGCAGATTTTAATTTATCGTAAAAATCGATTACGATTTCGTTGAGCGGCACATCATACACGAGAAGAACCCTATCGAGACCGATATAATCCATCTTTTGCTGTGTACCTCTTCTGTCGTTCATCAAGGTAATTATATTACCAACAAAATCGTTCGGTACTATTACGGTTGCTTTGACATAAGGCTCATAAATAGCTTCTATGCGCTGAACATCCGGAAGTTCTGACGGGTTTTGTACCCGTATACTCTCTCCGTTCGTCAGTTTTACGTCATATACGACCGTAGGAGCGGTAGCTATAAGATCAAGCGCAAACTCTCTCTCCAACCGTTCCTTTACGACTTCCATGTGGAGTAGACCCAAAAAGCCTACCCTAAATCCAAATCCGAGAGCAGCCGATGTTTCAGGCTCAAAAGAGATGGATGCGTCGTTTAACTTTAGCTTGTCGAGAGCATCCCTTAGATCTTCAAATCTATCCGTATCGATTGGGTAGAAACCCGCAAATACGAACGGTCTAGGCTCTCTGAACTCACCTACAGCTTCGCTGCATGAGTTCTTAGGATCGGTCACCGTATCCCCGACTCTAAGCTCCTTCACATTTTTTAATCCGGTAACCAAAACACCTATCTCTCCTGGCTTTATGGAGTCTGTGTTTTCTGGATGTAAAGGATGGGGATAAGTAAGGCTTTGAACATTGTACTCTTTGCCCGTACTCATCACCTTGATAGGAGCGCCTTTTTTTAGCTCTCCGTCAAAAACCCTGACAATTGCCAAGGCACCGAGATAACTATCAAACCAACTGTCATAGATTACCGCCTTTAGAGGAGCATCGATAGATCCTTTTGGAGGCGGTATAACGTCAATTAGCTTGTCTATTAGCTCTTTTATACCTATACCCGTTTTGGCGGATATCATAACCGCATTGGTGCAATCAAGGCCGATACTCTTTTCTATCTCATCCATAACCCTTTGTGGCTCTGCGGCCGGAAGGTCTATTTTGTTGATAACGGGAAGTATCTCAAGATTGTGCTCTAACGCCGTATACACATTTGCAAGAGTCTGAGCTTCAATACCCTGAGACGCATCCACAACAAGAAGTGCGCCATCCGAAGAGGCGAGAGATTTTGACACCTCATACGAAAAGTCGACGTGCCCCGGAGTATCTATCAGATTTAGGATGTATTCCTGTCCGTTTTTGATGTATTTTAGACGAACACTTTGCGCTTTTATCGTAATACCACGCTCTTTTTCTATATCCATCGTATCAAGAAGCTGAGAGTGCATCTCTCTTGCGGTTATAGCGCCGCACTGCTCTATGATTCTGTCAGCCAGCGTACTTTTGCCGTGGTCGATATGGGCTATTATAGAAAAATTTCGGATATTTTGCATTCAGTTCCTATTGGTTTAACAGACTATCGTCTAGTTTTAGCGCTTCATTATCCATGACGCCTATGCCTCTGTCAAGCACTTTTGTAGCTATCTCTTTGGCCTCTTCAAGTGAGTGCATTGCGCACGTTCCGCATTGATAGATATTCAACTCAGGTATATCGTTTTCAGATTTGACCTTCAAAATATCTTTCATAGCTTCTTGCCACGCAAAACCAACTCTTTTTTCGTCAGGCGTACCGATAAGGCTCATATAAAAGCCTGTTCTGCAACCCATCGGAGATACGTCGATTATCTCGACATCTTCTGCATTTAGATGCTCCCTGATGTATCCGGCAAACAGATGCTCAAGCGTATGAGTCCCTCTTTCGCCCATCATTTCAACATTTGGAGCAAAAAATCTAAGGTCAAAAACGCTTATATTGTCACCCTTTGGAGTCGTCATTACTTTTGCAAGTCTGACGGCCGGAGCTTTCATTTTTGTATGGTCAACTTTAAAACTATCTAGTAGAGGCATTATTCGTCATCCATTTCATAAAAATCTTCATCCTCGTCTTCTTCGAGGTCGTCAAACGATACGTAGTCGTCATCGTCGTCATAATCAAGCTCGCCGTCGTCATCAAAGCCGCCGAATGAGCCGGCTTCGTCTTCGTCGTCTACATCGCTACCGAATATATCGTCTTCAAAATCGTCGTCATGCGCCATTTCAAATCCTTTTATACTAGGAAAAGACTGTTTACGCTCTCATTGTGGTAAACACGTCTTATTACTTCGCCAAATACTGCAGATACCGTAAGTACCGTCACCTTTGAAGACTGTGTACTGTGCGGAATAGTATCGGTGATTACAAGCTCATCTAGCTCGCCTTTTTCTATTCTATCAAACGCCGGACCGGAAAGTACTCCGTGAGTACAGCAAGCCGTTACGGACGTAGCACCTTTGGCTTTGAGAGCCGCTGCCGCTTGCACTATCGTACCCGCCGTATCTATAATGTCATCCACAAGAATAACATCCTTGCCTTCGACATCGCCGATAATGTTCATAACTTCGCTTTTATTGGCCTTCTCTCGCCTTTTATCGACGATGACAAGGTCAAGCCCCATTTTGCTAGCCATACTTCTAGCTCTAGCCACGCCGCCTACGTCTGGACTTGCGACTATAGGGTTTTTGAGGTTTTTATTTTTGATATACTCAACAAATACGGTAGAACCGTAAAGGTTGTCAACTGGAATATCAAAAAACCCTTGTATCTGCCCTGCGTGCAAGTCCATCGTAACGACCCTTGTAATGCCGGCAGACTCTATAAGGTTTGCTACAAGCTTTGAAGTAATAGGCACTCTTGGAGCCGCTTTTCTATCTTGTCTTGCATATCCAAAATATGGGATAACCGCAGTAATTGACTTTGCAGAACTTCTTCTGATGGCATCCGTCATGATAAGAAGTTCCATCAAATTGTCATTTGTTGGAGCACATGTGGGCTGGATGATAAATACATCCCTGCCTCTTACGCTTTCACTAATTTGGCAGTTTATCTCGCCGTCCGAAAACTTGGAGATATTTGACTGCGAAAGACCGACATCCAAATATTTTGAAATATTCTCGGCAAGTAGCGGGTGAGCGCTTCCTGAGAAAATCTTGTAACCTCTCATATTTAACCCCAAAGCTTTTTAGTTTCGTAATTCTATCAAAACTCTGCTTTGAGGGCTTAGAGGATGTATCCGCCGCCGATAACTTTGTTGTTGTCATAAAAAACAGCAGCTTGTCCTTTGGCTATTGCAAATTGCGGTTTTTTGAGCGTTACTTTTGCTTTATCACCCTCTATCTTAACGGTTGCGGGTGTCTTTTCGCTTCTATATCTTACTTTTACCTCACACTCAAACTCCGTATCCGACAAAAACATATTAAGCAAACCGGCCTCGAAACTATCTTCAAAAATAGTCTCTTTATTGCAAACAACCACGCTGTTTGTGGCAGCATCTATCTCTTTTACATAGAGTGGAATGTGCGAAAGCGGAACGTCAAAACCCTTGCGCTGACCGACCGTATAGTGCATAAATCCTTTGTGAGTGCCTACCTCGTTACCCTCTTCATCCACGACTTTTCCGGCATTATCGGTATCTACACCAAAATCTTTTAGCGCTTCGATATATGTCTCTTCAACAAAGCATATCTCACTGCTCTCTTTTTGCGTAGACAACGATGCAAACTCTGGAATTTTTAGCGCCTCCTCTTTTAGTTCGGTCTTTATGGTGTCGCCTAGAGGAAAAATAAGATGCGGCAAAATCTCTTTTTTAACGTTAAACAAAAAATAACTCTGGTCTTTAGTCTTATCCGTAGCTTCATAAAAAAACTCGCCGTCGCATTTGACATAGTGCCCTGTAGCCATATATCCGTAGCCTTTTTTGATAGCAAAATCAACGAGTGCGCCGAATTTTATTTCACGGTTGCAAAAGGTGCACGGGTTTGGCGTAAGGCCGCTTTTGTAATGCTCTATAAAGGGATTTATAACAAACTTTTGAAAACTATCTTCAAGAGAAACTACTTCGTAATTTATACCTAGATATTTTGTGACTTTATCGATATTAGCTATATTTGCGGCGTGAGACTCCTCTTTTGCGTGAAGTTTTAGGTATACACCGTAAACCTCATATCCGGCATCGACCATTTTTTTTGCCGTCATCGAACTATCAACTCCGCCGCTCATGGCGACTACTACTTTTTTATTTTCCATTTTGAGCTGCCGAATCAAGAGAGCAGGACTCTCTTGAGCATAGATTTAAAAGACTTTGATATACGTCGCTATCCCCCATTCCCTCTTTTTCCAACTCATCCAGTTTGTTGATAATATTTTGTTTTGTTATCTCTATCGCCTCGGCAGGATCATCTGTAAGTTTTAGAAGTTCTAAATCTTTATGGGATATTGTCTCAAGCTCCAACGGACTCGTCTTCAAAAAATCCAAAAGCGGAGTCCAAAAATCTACACCCACAAGAATAATACTAATAGGAAATATTTTACCGGTCTGCACAAGTGTAAGCGCCTCAAAAAGCTCGTCAAATGTTCCAAAACCGCCGGGGAATACGACATAGGCGTACGAGTATTTGACAAGCATCACTTTTCGCACAAAAAAGTAGTCAAACTCTATACTCATTGTCGTGTAAGGATTTGATTTTTGCTCGTGCGGTAGGCTAATATTTAGTCCGATAGATTCGGTCTTTCCACTCTCAAATGCGCCTTTATTTGCCGCCTCCATGATACCGTTAGAACCGCCCGTTACGACGTTAAATCCACTTTCCGCATACATAAAAGCCAAACGGCTTGCTTCTTCATAGTATCTACTGCCAGGCTTTAGTCTAGCGCTTCCAAAAAAAGTGACGGATGGTCCGATGTCTTTTAGCACATCAAACCCCTCAACGAAGTTTGACATTATCTTAAAAACACTCCAAGGATTATCGGCCTTAACATCCTTGATATGAAATTTAGTTGTATTTTTACTAAAATCGTTTTGCATATTATTTTTTAACCTTTATATTTAACTCTTCCGCCAAAAACATAGCCGTGTGCCCTATTCCTTTTTTTGCGACCTCTTCGGGAGAGCCTATCGCTACTATTTGCCCGCCGCCGTTACCGCCCTCAGGCCCCATATCTATCACATAGTCTGCATTTTTTATTACATCCAGATTGTGCTCTATCACCACAACGGAGTTTTCTAGCTCCACAAGCTTGTGCAGTACGCCCGTTAGCCTGTCTATGTCGGCAAAGTGTAGGCCAGTGGTTGGTTCATCAAGGATATAGAGCGTCTTGCCCGTGTCTTTGCGGCTTAACTCTTTTGAGACCTTGATTCGTTGAGCTTCACCGCCTGATAGCGTAACTGCATTTTGCCCTAGCGTGATATATCCTAGCCCCACATCTTGAAGGGTTTTTAATTTTTGGTAGATTCTCGGCACAACTTTGAAAAAATCTATCGCCTCGTCTACACTCATATTAAGCACATCAGAAATATTTTTGCCTTTAAACTCAATCTCAAGTGTCTGCTCGTTGTATCTCGTGCCTTTGCACGCGTCGCACTTGACCATAATGTCGGGCAAAAAGTGCATCTCTATCTTGATTTCGCCCTCACCTTGGCACTTTTCACATCTGCCACCCTTGACATTAAAGCTAAAGCGCCCCGGTCCGTATCCCCGTATCTTCGCCTCTTTGGTCTCCGTGAAGATATTTCGTATGTCGTCCATCACACCCGTATAAGTCGCCGGATTTGAACGTGGAGTCCTGCCTATCGGGCTTTGGTCGAGATATATCACTTTATCTAGTTTGTCTAGCCCTTTTATCTCCACACCCGCTATCTTTTGCACTTTTCTGGCGTTATTAAGAAGTTCTCTTGCCACGGGAAGAAGCGTCTGAATAATGAGAGAGCTTTTGCCACTTCCCGATACGCCCGTGATACATACGAGGTTTTTGAGCGGTATTTTTGCGCTCAAATCTTTGATATTATTTAGATTGACGCCGTTTATCTCAATAAAATGCTCTTGCTTTCTTCTATGAAAATACTCTATCTTCTTCTCGCCGTTGAGATATTGCGCTGTCTGTGTGCCAGAGACCAAAAGCTCAGGCAGTGTACCCGCAAATACAACCTCGCCGCCGAATTTTCCGGCTCCTGGTCCGATGTCTAGTATATAGTCCGCCTGTTCGATAGTCTTTTTGTCGTGTTCTACAACTATGACGGAGTTGCCTTTTTGTTGCAAGCTTCGTAGCGTACGGATTAGCTTCATCGTGTCTCTCTCGTGAAGCCCTATGCTAGGCTCATCGATAACATACATAACTCCCGTGAGTCCGCTACCTATCTGGCTTGCGATACGAATACGCTGCGCCTCGCCGCCGCTGATACTTCTAGCATCTCTGCCAAGAGATAGATACCCAAGACCAACATCATAGAGGAAGAAAAGCCTCTCTTTTATCTCTTTGAGTATTGGATAGGCAATTTTACGTCCCTGTTCGGATAGGTACAAAAACACGCTTTTTTCGTTCTCAAAATCGGAGCTTTCAAATACCTCATAGAGCCTATCTATAGGCATACTTATCATGTCCGCAATACCAAGTCCCGCTACACGTACCGCCAACGACTCGGCTTTCAGTCTGTTGCCGCCGCACGATTCGCATTTTTTTTCCGTCATATAGTTTTCAAAATCTTTTTCGTCTTTTAGAATGTCGTAAGCGTATTTGACGACACCTTGCCATTTTCTATTAACGTCATAATTTTTGAATTTTACGGCTATTTCAGTACCGCTTCCGCTTAGTATTGCCTTTTTTTGATACTCCTCAAGCTCGTAAAAAGGCTTGTTTGTCGGTATCTTCTCTGCCTCGCAAAGAGCTTTTAGAAGTGATGCATAGTAGCCTTTGTTAAAGCCGTACATTATCTTGACGGCTCCATCATCAATAGTTAGCTCGGTATCAAGTATCTTTTCCATATCTATCGTGTGTCTCACGCCAAGACCGTCGCAGTGCTGACAAGCCCCTTTTATGGAGTTAAAAGAAAACGAGAGCGGCTCAAGAGGCTCAAAAGAGACTTTACAATCAAAACATGCAGAGTGCTCACTAAAAAGCAAATGGTGGTTTTCTATTTCTAGCTCTTTTGCATTTGTTATCTCTATTTCCACGACTCCGAAGCTCTCTTTGAGCGCTTTTTCTACGGCGTCGGCTATACGGGCTTTGTTTTCCTCAGATGCGCCGACTCTGTCGATAACCAGTTTTATCGTATGTTTCTTTGTTTTGGCTAGAGTTACCTCTTCGTCAAGCCTTGTAAGTACGCCGTCAATTTGCACTCTTACAAATCCTTTTTGGCGTAGTCTTTCTAGCTCCTCTGCAAATGTCCCTTTTTTGTCGTTAACTATCGGGGAGAGTATCATTATCTTCGCCTCTGCCGGTAGCTTGAGCACCTCACCGATAATATCTTGAGCACTCATAGAGCTAATAGGTTTGCCGCACAAATGGCAGTGCTGTACGCCTACCCTTGCATAAAGAAGCCTTAGATAGTCATATATCTCGGTTATCGTACCGACCGTAGAACGAGGATTTTTGCTCGTGGTTTTCTGGTCTATCGCAATCGCCGGAGTGAGCCCTTCTATCTTGTCCACATCAGGCTTACCGACCCTATCAAGAAACTGTCTAGCATAGCTGCTAAGGCTCTCTATGTATCTTCTTTGCCCTTCGGCATAAAGCGTATCAAATGCAAGCGTGGATTTACCGCTACCGCTAAGGCCCGTGAATACGACTAGTTTGTTTTTCGGAATTTCGATATTTATATTTTTTAAATTATTTTCTCTAGCGCCGTATACTCTGATTTTGTCCATTATCTCTCCCAGAAAAACTCAAAAATTAAGGAAGCGGTAATAAACAGATACAAGGCCAGCATCAAGCCCTTGTGTTTTTGAGCATCTGTTTTGGAAGCCATGTAAATGCCTAGATAGACGCCTCCCACTGCGGGAATAGCGACTTGTAGCCCTTTTGTGACGTCAAGTATGCCTGAGATATAAAAACTAGATGCCGCAAACACGCTAGTAGAAATAACGTAAAAGAGCGTAATCCCGATAGCTTTCTTGAGCCCAAAACCCAAAAATCCTACTAATATTGGTGTCAAAAGCAATGCGCCGCCTATGCCTACCGAGGAGCCCAACGCTCCGATGAAAATACCTATCGCAAAAAAGAGCGACGGATTATTTTTCTCTTCCGACAACTCTCTGGTAGCAGGCGATAGATAAAGCTTTGTTATCGTAAAAACCATAAAAGCAAGCAGTATCAAGGCAAGCGTTTGCTCTGCGGCAATACCTGTAAAATAAGCTCCTATCATACCGCCAAAAGCCCCGCCAAACAAAAACGGCAAAGCGGCTTTTACGTCAAAAACAGAATTTTTATAGTTAATATATGAACCGAAAATAGAACTAAAACTCATTTGAAATGCCGATATTGCAATAGCTTCTTTGATATGCAAACCCAAAAAAATAAGCATTGGAACGGTTATTGTGCCGCCGCCAACGCCAAAAAAACCGCTAAGCATCCCGGCAAAAAGTCCGGTGGTAATCAAAAAAATATCCATCTATCCCTCTAAAAAAGGGGTCAATTATATCCTTTTGGCACAAAAATTATGTTAAATTGAAGTACAATCTAATCAATACAGAAAATGCGTTAAAGAGGTCAAATGCAAGAAGATACGTTGGATATCCTGCAAGAGGCAAATGAGGAAGAGCTCTCAAAAAGTTTTGAAAGCCTCAAGGAGGAAAGAGTTTATACTGCGGAAGAGCTACTTATAGACTATTCCGGCCTGCTTGACATGCAAGCCGAATTCTCATCGTATCTGGGAACGGTGGAGCTAAACCTGGCAGAGATACTAAAACTCCAAAAGGGCTCAATCATAGACCTCAGAAAGCCCGCGGGTGAATCTGTCGAGATATTTATAAACCAACGCATAATCGGCAAGGGCGAAATAATGGTATATGAAAAAAATCTCGCCATCAGGGTCAACGAAATACTGGATTCAAAAACAGTTATAGAATATTTTTCAAAAGAGAAGTAGTGTAATGAGAGCTTTAGTTTTATTTTTTCTTTTTATTTCAAATATTTTTGCCGCAAGCCTCCTGTCTATGAGCGTCAATGAAAACGTCGATGCCGTTGAAATAAATCTTACTTTTGACGCACCTTTTGAGGGCTCCATCGAGCAAAACTCAACTGATAGAGCCGTAGTACTCAAAATATCAGGCATAGCAATAGACTCAAAAAAAGACATCGCCTTAGCCCAAAACTCACTTATTACTAGAGCCACAATGACAAAAGACGGCCCCGGCGCCATACAGTTATCGTTTGAAAACAAAAAAGATGTAAGCTTTGAGGCACTCAAAAATAACGACGGATACAAACTCCAACTAAAAATAGTCCCGAAAATAGCAGCGCCAGCGACAGATGCAAACAAGACTCCGCTTCCAAAACTAACGGAAAAGCCTCAAACACAGTCAACAGATGAAGTTAGCTGGAGATACATAGTTGTAGTATCGTTTTTGGTATTTTTGGTGGCAGTAATGCTCTATATCAAAAAAAGATTCGCTGCTCCAAGAGGAGCCTCAAAAGGCGGATGGTTGCTACCAAAATCTTTTAAATCAGAGGCTACAACACAAGAAGAGGTGCAAGTAGTAACGCAAAGCTTTTTAGACCCCAACAATAAACTAATGCTTGTCGAATACAACAGCGTAAGATACTTACTGCTCGTTGGAAATACAAATGTTGTAGTAGATAGATACTATGCAGACGATGCGGATGTACAAAACGACGACTTTAAAAAAATAATGGCGGAAAATGAAAGAAAACTATCCGAATTTCTAAAGCCGCAAGCACAACTTTCAAATTTCGATGAGTACCGTATGAAGGCCGAGGGGAATTACTAACTAAAATGAAAAATCTTTTTATTTTAGTTTTTTTGTGCGCCGCATCGTCTATACTATTTGCAGGCGATTATGAAAGTGCCATAGAGTCAATAAAAAAGCAAGAGCATAAAACTGCCATCGCACTCCTAGAAAAAGCATCAAGCGAAGGCGATACGAGAGCTGATATTGCAATGAGCCAAATTTACTTCATTGGCAATGCGGACATTAAAAGAGATGACGATAAAGCTATCACAATACTTGAGAAGCTATCCAAAAATGGCAATACGGAAGCAAAAATTACGCTAGCTAAATTTTATCTGGGCTTTTTCGATAAAAACGCAAAAATAGATGTTCAAAAAGCTAGAGTATTGGCAAGAGAGTGCGCTAAGGTTGGAAATACAGAAGGCATGTATCTAATATACTACGCCAAGGCATTGGACCCAGAATTAAACTTTTTGGAAAATGGAAAAGCAAACACGGAAAAATATACCAAACTAAGCAACCGAACCATGAAGGAGCGGTCTTTGGATATTGAAGCATACGACATGCTTGCTCGCTCTGCAAGATTAAAATATCAGCCAGCAGCAAAAATGATGGCAATACTTTATTATGAATCTATTGGTAATGGCAATAATGATAGAGTTCTAAAAATAATAAGTAAAGCAAATCAGCCGTTATTTGTAAACATGAGAAAACAGTTGGAAGTTTTAAAAAAACTTGGAGAAACAAGAGCCACATATAAAATAGTGGCGGATGCGCAAACTACTGCAATGCTCACTGCAGCAATTAAAGCATATGGATTAAATTACCCAAAAGATTGTAAGACGAGCAAATTTTTGAGCATAAAAAGTGTAGGCGATATCGAGAATCCTGCATATTTACCGCTAACAGAACCAGATATGCAAAAATCTATTTTAATCGGCGGAAAATGGGTTGAGAAATGGACATATGATATTTGCGGCAAAGAAGCCGAGGTTTTAATGACTTTTACCGCAGATGGACTTAACGGGGCATATTTTAAAACTGATTTTCCAACTTTAAAAAAGTAGTTTACCTGCCAAAAAACTCCCCTATATGCTCTCGCATCAGCCGAACATCCGCCATTTTATTGACTAGTACCCGAAATGCCGCTGCGCCCTCGATACCTTTGGAGTAGGTATGTAGATGTTTGCGAAAGAGGATTAGTCCGTAGTCTCCGTGGAACTTTATCATCTCATCGAAATGTTCAAGCACAACTTCTCTTTTTAACTCTTTTGGTACTTCGGTTGTATTGTGTTTTATCTGGTAAAAAATCCATGGATTGCCTATTGCGGCTCTGCCTATCATGATGCCATCGCATTTGGTAAGTGCGGCCACCTCTTTGGCTTTTTCATAGCTAGTTATATCACCGTTTGCTATTACTGGTATATTCACCGAGGCTTTTATCTCGGCTATCGCTTCATAATCTACTTCACCGCCAAATTTCATCGCCCGGGTTCGTCCGTGAACGGCGATAAAGTCCGCTCCGCTCGCCTCACATATCTTAGCTATCTCCACGCCGTGTTTGCCTTCAAAACCTAGGCGGATTTTGCACGATGTGTACTCTTTATTGGATGTTTTTTTGATTGTTTCTATGAGTTTTGCCATATGCGGCAGATCTTTTAGTAGCCCGCTTCCGCTATTGTTGCCGACTATTTTTGGGGCTGGACAACCGCAATTTAGGTCGATAATGTCTATGCCGTCCATGCCGTTTAGTATCTCTACTGCTCGTCTTATGATATCGGCGTCGTATCCGGCAAGCTGTACTGAGTATGGAGTCTCACGTTCGCTTTTGAGAGCTAGTTTTTTGCCTTTTTCAGGGGCATGAGCAAGGGCGTTGGAGCTTATCATCTCGCTTACCGTCAGGTCCACGCCAAATTTTTTGACGACTGAACGAAACGGTAGATCCGTATAGCCCGCAAGCGGGGCTAAAACGGTGAAGTCGGGGCCAAAAGGGAGCATGAAGTTATTTTTGTATTGCTTCGAGGAAGCTTGAAAGTCTGAGGTTTTTGCCTTTTTCTTTTAGACACAAGAAAGCTTTGAACTCCAAGAATTCATCGTCGCCGCTTTGATTTAAAAGCTCTTTTGCTTTGTCGATTACTTCAAGCTCAAGATTTACATATATATAAGCGCCGACCGCTTCGATATTATCACGAGATAGTATAAAAAACAACTCCAAAGTCTCATCTGGATTTAGCTTTTTGACAAGCACTTTTGCAAGAGAGATGTAGTCTTCTTTGACAAATTTTGTTACTGCGCAAAGCTCTTTTACATACTCTTTGTCTAGTTCATACTCTTCATCGGAGCCGCTAAATCTAGTGATGAGCTTGATGGCTATCGCTTTTGTAGGGGTAATATCTAGCTTTCTTATCTGTTTTAGGTCGCCAAACTCTACATACGTATCGAACGCTTTTTGGCATAGTGGCGTCAGTTTGTCACAAGATTTTAGTACCTCTTCGGCATATTTTGGCTCAAGAACGACTCTATTTTCAAGATTTTTTTGCATCAAAGAGTTTTCTTTTGAAAGTCTATATTTTGAAATATCTATAAACTCACCAAGGTCTTCTATTTTGTGGATAGTCTCAGCTACTTTGTCGATTTTTGGGATGTTGAGCTTAAATCTGCTCTTTGGTTTTATATCGCATTGGATTATGAAATCTGCAAGGGTTTTGAACTCTGGATTTTTGTACTCTTTTTCCTCTTCATGACCCAAAAACTTTGAGCTTATTTGTTCAGTCAAAATCTCAAAATCATGCTTATACGAATTCATTTTAAGATAATTTACAAGTCCATAATAACTCATATGCGCCATAGTAGCAACGAAAAACGCAATAAGCGGAACAACTACCCAAACGGCCGAAGGAAGCGTATATACCCAGCCCAAAAACGAGAAGCTATACTCTCCCGTTACATTGAACATAGCTATAAGTCCGACCAAACAAACAAATATAAAAGAAAAAAGCGTGTAATTTTTGAGGCTCATTTACTTTCCTTTGGCTTTATTTTCTTTTTCCACAATCTCTCTGCACACTATACAATATCTTGCAAAAGGTTTTGCTTTAAGGCGAGGCATACCGATAGGGTCTTCGCACATCTCACAAGTGCCGTAACTACCGTCTTTCATTTTTTTAAAAGCATACTCTATCTCTTCAAGCTCTTTTCGTTGTTGAGTGATAATAGCGTCACTTATAACAGCACCGCCACTAGCAGACGCTAAATCCCCCTCATCTTTAAGATCATCTTTTTGAGCACCGGCTTGCTCTTCCGCAAATGAAGTGATATTTTTTTGCAACTGTACTTTTCTTTCGTTCAGTATCTCTTCAAAAAATTGTAAGTCTTTAGCTTTCAAATGGCATTTCCTTATTTGTGGTATGGATGATTATTTTTGATGGCAAGGCCTCGAAACACCTGCTCCGCCAAAACAAGCTTTGCAAGTTTGTGCGAAAAAGTAAGTGGACTAAGACTGACGACGGTATCAGCCTTTTTCAAAAACGATTCGCCAAAGCCATAAGCGCCGCCGATAAAAAAATTTATCTGCGAACGGTTGTCGAAAAGCTTACTAAAGGAGTGGCTACTCATAGTCTTGCCCTCTTCGGCGAGAGCGATATTGTATGAATTTTCAAAGTACGGTAAATACGCTTTTTCGTATGACTCTTTCGCTACGGCGGCGTTTTGTTTTTGTGAAGCGGCAAGACTTTTGTCGAAAAGCTTTACAAACTCTAGAGTACAAAATTTCTGTGACATCTTCTTGTAATCCAAAAGCATCGCCTCTATATCTCCGTCTTCGCTTTTTTCAATCGTAAAAATCCTAACTCTCATTTTCCAAAATAAAGTAGCAAGTCGGATACGGTTTTTTTAAGATCATCTCTTTTGACGACCATATCTATAAGCCCTTTTTCCAAGAGAAATTCAGAACGCTGGAATCCTTCCGGAAGCTCTGCATTGATAGTCTGCTTGATAACTCTTTGCCCCGCAAAACCAATAAGAGCGCCCGGTTCAGCGATAATGATGTCCCCAAGCATTGCAAAAGATGCGCTTACGCCCCCCATTGTAGGGTCTGTGAGTATGGAGATAAAAGGCAATCCTTCTTTTGCAAGTTTCGCAAGCGCAGCGGATGTTTTTGCCATCTGCATGAGGCTAAATGTACTCTCTTGCATTCTAGCGCCACCGCTAGCAGATACGATAACAACACCGCATCTTTTGGCTATTGCTCTATCTACGGCTCTTACAATCTTCTCGCCCTCAACAGAACCGAGGCTTCCGCCCATAAAACCAAAATCAAATATTACGACTTCAGCCGGTATTGCGTTTATAGTGCACTCACCGCTCACTACAGAGCTTGCTCTGCCTGTTTTTTTAACACCCTCTTCCACTCTTTTTTTGTACGATTTTTTGTCTACAAAGTTTAATGGATCAACAGGAGCAAGCCCCGTATCCATCTCTACAAAGCTATTTTCGTCGCAAAGTATCTCTATTCTATCCTCGACAGAGAGACGCATATGGTATCCGCACTTTGGACACACATATCTTTTTGCCGCAATCTCTTTGAAATACATCAAGGCTTGGCAGCTTTCACACTTTATCCAGTGAGATGGAGCCTCGCTCTTTGTAGGTCTCTCTTTTCTGATTTTGCTTACTATGTCACTAAAGAACATCTTGCCCGCCTTGTGTTGTTGTAACTAGAGTTAAAATTTCTTCAAAAATATTTTTATTATACGAAGCCAAAAGTACACCGTTTTTATTGTAAATATATGCATCTTGTAAAAAATGAAGGCCCGCAATTATATCAAAAACTCTTAACTTACCGATGAACAAAACAAAAGATAGACTCTTTGCGTATGAGAGCGAAAGAGCCAAAGCCCCCGGCGAGCGAAATTTTATCCCGCCAAAAAACAGCCTCTCGGCTATCTTTGGATTTGCATAAGCTTTTTCAAAAATCGCAAGGTTTGTATTTTTGTTGTTTTTGCACTCTGTCGCTTCTGAGTTTTTCGATAGATTTGTCGTTAACAGCTTTTCGTCTTTTTTGTAAAACACATCGCCGTTTGCAAAGTTGCATACAAAAGAGCGTTGTGCTTTTTCACCGTCCGCCAGGCAAACACTTACGCCATAATAGGGAATACCGGCCGCAAAATTATCACTACCGTCTAGCGGGTCTAGATATATAGTTGCATCACCGTCGCCGATATAGCCGCTCTCTTCGGAGTAAATACGCCCGAAAGGAGATAGATGCTTTACGAAGATAGCCTCCGATAGAAGGTCGGCTTTCATACTGATATCGCCGCCCTCTCCTATCTTAAAACGCTCGGTTAATTCTTCAAAGCTATACTCTTTTATCGACTCAAGAAACTCTCTTGACGAGTCCATACAAGCTTTGAAAAACTCCAACTAATCGCTACCCAAGCAGTTTATCCGCTATTGCTCTTGCGGCTTCTCTACCGTCAAGTGCAGCATTAACTACAAGATTTGCGCCACGGTAGCAGTCGCCGCCGGCATACACGTTATCAAGGCTAGTTTCATACTTGTCGTTTACAAGTATTTGACCCCATTCGTCCGTTTTGATACCTGCAGAAGGTACGAAGGCCGGCAAATCCATAGAAAAACCAAGCGCCATAACTACGATATCCGCTTCTATATTTTCCTCGCTATTTGCGACCTCTACAAGCTTACCTCTTCCGCCGTCTTGTGTAACTTCCATTTTAACGACTTTGATTGCTTTTACTTTTGAGCCTTCACCGACAACTTCTTTTGGTGCGGCAAAAAATTTAAACTCAGCGCCTTCTTCAATAGCATTTTTGTACTCTTTTTTACTTCCCGGCATACCCGTTTCGCCTCTCCTGTAAGCGCAGAGCACAGATTTTGCACCCTCTCTGAGAGCTGTTCTTACGCAGTCCATAGCCGTATCGCCGCCGCCTATGACGACAACTTTTTTGTCTTTTACGTTTATATCTTTAATGCGTGCAAGCTCAATCTCTCTTTTTTGAGCACTTCCCAAAAAGTCCATAGCCTGATAAACGCCATCAAGTTCTTCGCCGCCTATTCCGGCCTTGTTGCCTCTTTTGGCTCCAATGCCTAAAAATACCGCATCGTATTTGCTTCTTAGTTCGTCAAAGCTTGTTTCTCTACCGATTTCGCTATTTGTAAAGAGCTTCATGCCCGCATTCTTAAGTATCTCTACCCTTCTAAACACGCTTGATTTATCCAGCTTAAATCCAGGAATTCCCCAAACCAAAAGACCGCCTGCAAACGCCTCTTTTTCATACACGTCAACAGCTATTCCTCTTCTTAGAAGAAAGGTTGCCGCGGAGAGTCCGGCTGGGCCTGCACCTATTATTGCTACTTTTTTATTTTCAGTAATTCCGGGAAACTCAAGACTAAGACCGTTTTTAAACCCCTCTTCGGTGATAAAAGTCTCAATAGAGCCTATCGTGATAGCTCCAAAGTCTTTATTTAGCGTACAAGAGCCTTCACAAAGTCTATCTTGCGGACAAACTCTGCCCATGATTTCCGGAAAAGGTGAAGATTCGTTGCTCATCTTAAATGCAAGTTTAAGATCGCTTCCCGCAACCAATTTCAACCATTGAGGAATGTAGTTGTCAAGCGGGCAACCGTTGTGGCAATACGGAATACCGCATTGTACACATCTATCAGATTGTGTTTTAGCCGAAGACGTGTCGTATCTTTCGTATATTTCGCTAAAGTTTTTTAGTCTCTCAAGAACATTTTTTTTGTTCGGTTCTACTCTTTTATTTTTCAAAAAACTTTGCATATTAGTTACCTTCCTCAGGATTTAGAGGGGATTTCATATCTTTTGGCATAACAAGCCAGAAATATCTTACCTCCTGTCTAAAGCCGTTAAGTATATTGAGCGCTTTTTCGCTTTTTGTCTCTGTATAGTGTTTTTTTAGTATTCTTTTTAGGTATTGTCTTACCTCGTCGCTATCGTCGGTATCTATCCTTTGCGCAAAGACCAGTTCGCCGTTTAGCTTGTCGATAAACTCTTTTTCTTTGTCGTATACAAATGCGATACCACCCGTCATACCGGCGCCAAAGTTTATTCCTGTTTTACCAAGTATAGTGACTACGCCTCTTGTCATGTATTCGCAAGCATGGTCGCCACTTCCTTCTATCACGGCAAGTGCGCCTGAGTTTCTAACGCCAAATCTCTCGCCGACAGAACCCGCTATGAATAGCTCTCCACCAGTCGCACCGTAAAGACAAGTATTGCCCGCCGCCGCAAACTCTTCACCGCTAAGTTTTGGAGTAACTACGACTTTACCGCCGTGCATACCCTTGCACACATAATCATTTGCGTAACCGTCAAGGTAGATAGATATACCGTTGTTCAAAAATGCACCTAGAGATTGTCCTGCAATACCGTGAAGTTTAAGAGATACGGTACCCTCAGCCAGGCCTTTATCGCCGTAAAACTCTGCTATTTCACCGCTCAAAAGTGCGCCGAAGCTTCTATTTAGGTTTGTTATCTCTTTTTCTACTATGATTTTGTTATCCGGATTTTTGATTGCCGGTCTTATCTCTTCGAGTATCTCTTTTTCAAATTCATTGTCGTCAAACGGAGGGTTTGAAGCTCTTTGGCATTTATCAAAGCCATCTACTCTTTGGAGTATCCTGCTAAAGTCAAATTTTGCGGCAAATTCGCCGTCAATTACCTTTAAGAGGTCGCTTCTTCCTACTATCTCGTCAAGGCTCGTATATCCGAGGCTTGCGAGTATCTCCCTAACATCCTCAGCCAAAAATTCAAAGAACTGCACTACTTTGTCGGCCGTGCCTTTGAAGTTATCTCTTAGCTCTTGTTCTTGCGTAGCTATACCTTCGGTACATCTGTTGAGGTGGCAAACTCTAAGTATTTTACATCCAAGTATCGCAAGCGAAGAAGTACCAAACGCATAAGACTCAGCGCCCATCATTGTGGCCTTCACCACATCAAGACCGGTTTTTAGTCCGCCATCCGTTTCTAATGTCACAAACTCTCTTAGATGATTGACTTTAAGGGCGTTATGAGCCTCTACAAGACCTATCTCCCACGGATTTCCCGCAAATTTAATAGATGTAAGAGGAGCTGCACCTGTACCGCCATCGCCGCCGGAAATGATTATCTTGTCTGCATACGCTTTTGCCACACCTGCTGCGATAGTACCTACGCCTACGGTAGATACAAGCTTGACGGAAATTCTTGCTTTAGGGTTTACCTGTTTTAGGTCAAATATTAGCTGAGCCAAATCCTCTATCGAGTAAATATCATGGTGCGGAGGAGGAGATATGAGCGTCACGCCTGGAACCGTAAACCTTAGTTTTGCAATAAGAGATGTAACTTTGTGCCCCGGAAGTTGTCCGCCTTCACCCGGTTTTGCGCCTTGGGCTAGCTTGATTTGTATCTCTGTCGCACTTCTAAGATATGCGGGAGTAACACCAAATCTTCCCGATGCGACTTGCTTAATGCGAGAGTTTTTAGAGGATTTAAGTCTCTCTGGGCTCTCACCACCCTCTCCAGAGTTGCTCATGCCGCCGATTCTATTCATCGCCTCAGCCATGGCTTCATGCGCCTCAGGGCTTATGGAACCAAGACTCATGGCAGCTGTTGCAAATCTTTTAAATATCGCCTCTTTTGGCTCTACACGGCTTATGTCGATAGGCTGCTTATCTGAGCTAAGAGCAAAGAAGTCTCTTATCATCTTTTGATTTCTATTGTTAATCAGCGCTTTATAGTGTTCATAATCTCTTTTGTCACCCGTCTCAACCATTTTTTGCATCGCATATACGGTGGACGGTGAGTAGTCATGATACTCGTTTCCTAAACTAAACTTATAAAAACCGCCTATCTCTAACGGGAATATTTTTTTGGCATCATGTTTTTTGTATACGCTATCGTGCTTAGCTTCTATTTTTGCAGCTATATCTGCAAAATCAAGGCCTCCGATAGGCGAATGTGAAACCGCAAAGCATTTGCTAACAACGTTTTGAGATAGACCTAGACAGTCAAAAAGGCCTGAGTTTCTGTACGAAGCGATTGTTGCGATACCCATTTTTGAAAGTATCTTTTGAAAGCCCAAATCTATCGCATGATGTGCGTTTTTGAGTGATTTTCTTGTTCTATACGGACTAAGCTCTTTTGATTTGCATATGTCATATACGGTTGCATACAAAAGGTGCGGATAAATAGCGCTTGCACCGTAAGCCACTAGAACAGCGGCGGTATGAGAGTCGAAAACTTCGCCTGTTATGCACACGACTGAGACAAGATGTCTTACTCCCTCTTCCAAAAGAACGGAGTTTAAGCGGCCGATAGCCATTGCCATAGGTATGAATTTCTTGCCTAGGTCTACAGCCCTATCATCCAATACAACTATTCTGATTTTATCTTCCTTGACACTTTTGGCAACCTCTTTTGCCAATGTATCAAGCTCGACTTCTAAATTATCTTGAAAAACCGTATAAAATGTTTGGTTTTTGTAGCAAGCCTCATATCTAGGGTTTTTCTCGTCACCAAAGCTAAGGAGTACATCTAGTTTGTCACGACTTAAAAGTGGAGAGAATGTTTTGATTCTTTTTGCATTTTCTTCGGTTTCGCTAAGGATGTTGTGTATTTCGCCAAAGCCTGTGTTAAGACTCATAACGACTCTTTCTCTTATCGGGTCAATCGGCGGGTTGGTTACTTGTGCAAATTTTTGTTTGAAATAATCCCCAAACGGTCTAAACTCTTTGCTAAACGCCGCAAGAGGAGTGTCGTCGCCCATTGAGCCTGTATTTTCCTTGCCCTCTTCCATCATCGGTCTTACAACCATATCGATGAGCTCATAGTTGTAGCCAAAATAGAGCTGTTTTTCTACAAGTTTGTCGCAACAGTAGTCGATACTTTCATTTGAAGAGTCCAAAAACTCTTGCATGTGTATCATGTGCCTGTTGAGCCATTTTGCGTACGGTTTGGAGTTTTTGAGGTATTCGTTGATATCGTCGTTTTTGAGCACTTTGCCGAATTTTAGGTCTATACCTATCATCTGACCGCTTTGCAATCTGCCTCTCTCTACTATTTGGCTCTCGTCTATGTCAAGTACGCCGTATTCACTGGCTATGATGATTTTTGCGTCTTTTGTGATGATATATTTGGCCGGTCTAAGTCCGTTTCTATCAAGTACACATCCTATATATCTGCCGTCCGTCAAAGTAACAGCAGCAGGGCCGTCCCACGCTTCAAAACAAGTAGAACTGTACTCATAAAAGCTTCTAAGTCCGGCATCAAGGTGCGGAGCATTTTGCCACGGTGCAGGTATGAGAGCCCTTGCGGCTTTGAAAAAGTCGTAGCCGTTTATCGTCAAAAACTCAAAAAAGTTATCAAGGCTAGCAGAGTCGGAGCTTCCCTCTTGAAGGATTGGGAGTATTCTTTTTATCTCTTCATCGGTAAACACTTCGCTTTTTAGCGATTCGCTTTTTGCTACGGCGTTGTATCTATTTGCCTCCACCGAGTTTATCTCGCCATTGTGGGCAAGAGTACGGAATGGTTGTGCGAGTCTCCATTTCGGAAGGGTATTCGTAGAAAATCTTTGATGGAAAAGCGCAAAAGAGGCTTTAAATTTTTTATTTGTAAGGTCTTTGAAAAACTCCCTGATGTGCGTAGGCATCACAAGACCTTTATAACTTACGACTTTGCTAGAGAATGAGCAGATATAAAAATCTGGGTCGTCAATAGAGTGCTCTATCTCTTTTCGAGCCAAGTAAAGAAGGGCGTCAAATCTTTTTGCAGACATAAGAGAGTTTGATACGACAAATACCTGCTCAATACTCGGTAATGCTTCTAACGCCTGTTTTCCTAGTGCATCGGTATTTACCGGAACTGTTCTAAAAAAAAGTACGCTTAAATCGTTCGCTTCACACTTCAATCTAAATATGTCTTTTTGTTTTTCATCGGTAAAAAATACCATTGCTACGGCAAACTGCTCAGGAAGGTCATAGCCTGCGTTTTTGGCGGCGTATCCCATAAACTCTTTAGGCATGGCAAACAAAAGTCCGCTCCCGTCTCCACTTTTGCCGTCCGCCGCTATAGCGCCTCTATGCATCATACGTTCTAGGGCCTTGATAGAGTCTTCAACTATTTTATGATCAGGTATATTTTTTATACTGGCTAGTACCCCAAAGCCGCAATTGTCTTTAAAAGAAGAGAGCAAATCCATACTATGTTCCTTAGACCTTATTCCATTAATTATTTTTTGGAAAAATCAAATGCGGAATCTTACAAAAAAACGGGTAAAATACATATAAATCAGCTTAAAATTTGGCTTTTCATGGGGAAAAATGCAGGGATTTGTACTAGGAATCAGAAAAGTTAAAGAAGAAGATTTACTCGTCACAGTCATAACAGAAAACAGAGTAAAAACAATGTATCGTTTTTACGGCGCCAGACACTCCTCAATAAATTTGGGCTACAAAATAGACTTCAGCTCAGAAGCAATCCAAAATATAACACTACTCAGACTAAGAGACGTAACGCATCTTGGTTTTTCATGGTTGCAAGATAGAAGCAAACTCGTCGCATGGCAATCTTTTTGTACGTTGCTTTTCGAACACCTAAAAGAGGTAAACGAACACGGCGGTTTTTATTTTGAGATGTTACAGACAGCAGCAATAAAACTGGAAAAAAGCTTGCCAAAAAGAACTCTTTTGGAAAGTTATCTCGCTATGTTAAAAAATGAAGGCAGATTTCACGAACCGACCGAGTGTTTTTTTTGTTCCGAAGAGCTTGCGCCCGATGACAATATATCTTTAGCGAGAGGTTTCTTACCGTCTCACGAAAAATGTATCTTTCAACCCGGTTTCAAAAGAGGCAATCTGCTAGATTTTTTTAACACCGGCAAGAGTATGTCGCTAGATGAACATGAAGTAGAAGCGCTTTATTCAATTATGATGATGGGTTTTTAATTTTTTTTGTTAAAATGCATTAAAGTCAATTTTAAGATTGGTATAAAATGTTAGAAAAACTTATACATAACGACAAATTTTGCGAGAGCATGAATGAGAACACAAAAGAAATTATCGCATTTATGCTTGAAACAGGTGTTGAATTTGGCGTAATATGCAGCACGGACGAAGTAGTTTTTGACCCACAACTCCCACCTGAAATACTAAAAAATATCAAGCCTATCGCCTTATTTGTTCTTTCAAACTACTCTTTTGAAAGTGCATATATAGACGCTAGCGGAACTACTTTGTATTTTGAGGCCGGTTTTGGAGCAGACAACTATGCTTCTCTTGTGGGTATTGAAATAGCAAATATCATACAAATAGTAGTCGAGGACACACCTGTTTTTATAAATGTTTGCGCAGGAAGAGAAAAACCGAAAAAGAAGAAGCCCGCTATAGACAACAATGAGCCTTCCACCGCCGATAGGTCGATGGAGAAGCTTTTGAGCAGAGCGGAAAATAAGAAGTTTTTGAAATAAACTAGTGCGCTAGTTTTATATTTTGTAGATATTTAACTACGTTTTCAACAAATGCATTGTGCTTATCTTGTTTTAGATAGGCTATATAAAGTTTTCTTTTTATCTTTTTTGTTTTTAGTCTAGCTTCAAACAAAACGCCTCTTTCAACTTCGTCAGCAATAACAAACCTTGACATAACGGCAATCACTTGTTTTTTTGCATCTATCGGGTATTTTAAAACCGTCTGTTTTACGGCGGTAGAGTCGCTCAAAACTGAACGCATTTCAAAGTCCTCGGAACACGCAAGAGCGAGTTCGCCGAAAACCTCAGCCATAACTCTTCTTGTGTGAGAATTTTCTTCCCTGCACACCCATGCATATTTTTTCAAATCAGAAGGTTTTATATACTTCGGAAGCGGCGTATTGCTAAAAAATACAAGCTCATCTTCCATCCACTCTCTATAGATGACACCCTCTTTAAAATTTGGGCTCTCAATGAGCGCAATATCTGCTCTCTCTGAGACAAGGTCGTCTATTGCTTCATTTGATTTTTTTATATTAATAAATACTTCATTGGCGATTGACTCTTTAATGTCACTCAAATAATTAGGGAGTATATAACTGCCTATCGTATATGATGCGGAGATAATAAAATTCAACTCTTTATTTATAATTTTGACTATCTCTTTTTCTGTATTTTGAATACATTTTTCAAGCTTCTGAGCTATTCTATAAAGCTCATCGCCCTCTTTAGTCAAGATTATTCCGTTTTTCTTCCGATCTAGAAGTTTGGTTTGCATATACTCTTCAATATATTTTATCTGTTGAGTAACGGCAGGTTGGGATATACCCATTTTGGCGCTAGCTCTAGAAAAGCTTCTCTCTCTGACAACAGTCAAAAAAGTAAGTACTTTAGAAAAATCTTTTAACATTCTGTGATAATCTCCCGCTTATTTTGAAAAAGTTATATGAGTATAACTAATTTTTATTTATATTTTCAAGATATAAAATCAACTTTGTTAGGATTAAATTAGGTTTATATATAATTGCACTTATTATATTAATAAATTTTATACTAAATCTAAGATTAAAAATAGCTTTGAACAATGATTAACAAAAGACTTAAAGAACTCAACGAATCCCAAAGAGATGCCGCCGTTACGGTTGACGGCCCTCTTTTGATTCTCGCCGGAGCCGGAAGCGGTAAGACAAAGACTATAACCACAAGACTTGCATATCTGCTAAGTCTGGGAATAGACCCCGCTAACACCCTAACTTTGACTTTTACAAACAAAGCCGCCGAAGAGATGAGACATAGGGCAATGTCGATGATAGAATCGGCGATGTATCCTCCGCTTTTGTGTACTTTTCACAAGTTTGGTCTAATTTTTTTACGTTTTCATATCACAAAACTTAATAGAGAAAACTCATTTAGCGTCATCGATACGGACGATAAAAAAAGAATTATCAAGCCTTTTTGTAAAGACGTTCCGGCATCTACAGTAGCACACGCAATATCCGGCTATAAAAATGAAATACTATCTCCTGAAGATGTCAGAAAAATAGCAAAGACGGAACAAGAGGCAGAAATAGCCACCGTATATGCAAAATATGAGGAGTATACGACAGTCAACAATCTTGTAGACTTCGATGACCTATTGTTGCTCCCCTACAAAATACTGTCACAAAATGAAACGGTCGCAAAAGAAACAAGCCAAAAATATCAATACATAATGGTAGATGAGTATCAAGATACGAATTCTTTGCAATTTGAGCTATTGAAAAAGCTCTGTCACTCTCATAACAACCTATGCGTAGTTGGCGACGATGACCAAAGCATATACAGCTTCAGGGGTGCAAAAGTAGAAAATATTCTCTCTTTTGAAACGACATTCAAAGACACGAAAGTCGTAAAATTAGAAGAAAACTACCGCTCCAGCTCCAATATATTAGACATTGCAAACCTTGTAATTTCAAATAACAAAAATAGATATGAAAAAAAGCTAAAAGCCACGAGAGAGAATATGGAGGCGGTAGAATACAAAGCTTTTGCTGACGAAAAAGAAGAGGCGACGTGGATAGCCTCGACTATCAAAGAGCTAATCAAAAAAGGCGAAAAACCTTCAAGCATAGCCGTGCTTTTTCGTGTCAATGCAGTATCGAGAGCCATTGAAGAAGGTTTTCGTGCGCAAAATTTGGGGTATGTCTTTGTCGGCGGCATGAAGTTTTATGAGCGCATAGAGATAAGAGACGCCATAGCATATCTAAGACTTGCGGTAAACCCAAATGACGAATTTTCCCTCCAAAGAGTTATCAACAAACCAAAAAGAGGGATAGGTAAAACTAGTATTGAAAAGCTAGAAGCCCTCTGCCAAAAAGCAGGTGTCAAAACTATAGAGTTGCTCTCAAACGACCTTTACAACGACGCTCTTTTGCAAGCCGTCGGCAAAAACACGTTTGCACAACTCAAAAAGTTTGTCTCTATAGTTGAAGAACTGAAAGAACTAAATACAAAATCCACATTCTCGCTTTTGGAAGAGTTTGAAAATATAGTCGGATTGAAGAAGTTTTTTCTCACGCTTCCGGGCGAAGAGGAGAGAGCAGCCAATCTTGATGAATTCTACGGCTCGCTAAAAGAGTATTTCAAAGCAAATCCTGAGCAAGATATCGAAGAGTACCTCAACGATATAAGCATACAAAGCGATGTGGACACGGCAGAGTTTGGAAATGACGTATCAATAATGACGGTACACGCGTCCAAAGGGCTTGAGTATAAAACAGTTTTTGTAGTAGCGATGGAAGAGGGATTTTTCCCTGTTGCAAACGAGCGCACGGATATAGAGGAAGAGCGAAGGCTTTGCTATGTCGCATTTACCAGAGCAAAAGACAAGCTATATATCAGTAGCTCAAGAAGCAGGTTTGTGTACGGCAAAAGAGACTACTCTCCAGTAAGCAGATTTCTAAAAGAAGCCGGACTAACCGATGCGCCGATAGCGATAAAAGATAGCACGACGGCATTTGTCAAAAATGACCTTGTTAAGCACAAAATATTTGGTTTTGGTAGAGTACTTGAGGTTGCAAAAGTCGGCAAAGAGCTAAAATTAAAAATAAACTTTGGCGGCTCACAACGAGATATCCTCGCATCTTTCGTGGAAAAGGCAGTATGAAAGGCTCTTTGTTTGTAGGCTATAAACCTCTTTTTGTCTCTTCAAACAACTATCTTATGCGAATAAAAAGAGAGATGAAGGCCGATAGCGCAGGCTTTAGTGGTACACTAGACCCTTTTGCTACAGGTGTTTTGGTGATAGCCACAGGTGGGCTTAGCAAGCTATTTAACTACCTCGATTTGGAGCCAAAACGCTACAAAGCGGTATTATGGCTTGGAGCGAAGAGCGAAACTCTCGACATAGAAGGCATAAAAGAAGTTGAAGAGATGCCACCTTTTGATATCCAAAAAATTCAAGATGCAGTCTCTGTGCTAAAAGATGTGACAAAAATAGTGCCGCCCAAATACAGCGCAAAAAGAATCAACGGCAAAAGAGCCTATGAGCTTGCAAGAGCAAATCAAGAGGTAGAGCTAAAAGAGTGCAATATCTCCGTTTTTGAGTCTACTTTTATATCTTATTCGCATCCATTTGTGACTTTTGAAGTTAGCGTATCAAAAGGCACATACGTACGGACTCTGGGCTCTATGGTTGCCGAGACTCTTGGCGTATGCGGCTCACTAAGTTTTTTGGAAAGACTCTCAGAGGGGAAATTTAGATACGATGGCAAAAAAGCTCTTGATATCAAGGAGTGTCTCAACATAAAAGAAAATGTCTATAAAAAAGATAAAACCGATATAATTTGCGGTAAAAAAGTAAGTCTTGAAGACTTTGCAATACAAGATGACGGTATTTATTATCTAGACAGAGGCGACTCTTTCTCTATCATAGAGATTAAAGAGCAAAAAATAATATACAAGTTAAATAATATAGAGATATAAAGGTGCTTGGTGTTAATACTTACACGAAAAGTCGGTGAATCAATCACTATCGGGCAAGATATAAAAGTGAAAATAATATCCGTAGATCAAGGACAGGTCAAGCTAGGCTTTGACGCTCCGGTGGATGTGCCGATTTTTAGAGATGAGCTAATAACAAAAGTCAAAAATCAAAATATCGAGGCAAGTTCAAGCTTCAAAGAGTTTGACCTCAACCAACTAAAAATTATAAAAAAATAGAGAGGTCTTGCTTTGAAAAAAGTCTACCGCTCATACGCAAAAGTCAATATTTTCCTAAAAATAGTCGGCACGAGAGAAAACTACCACGAGCTTGTCTCTAGATTTATTCTCATGGAAGATATGTATGACACTATGTGGTTTGAGCCAAATTACGGGATTAGTTTTGACATAGTCGGCGATTTTGAATGCGACAAAAAAGATAATACTATCTATAAAGCCTATGAAGCACTACTTGATTACAAGCCGCAAAAAACGATAGTAGAGTTTTGCAAAAAACACAAAATAGTGGTCTACAAAAACATACCAAAACAGGCCGGACTAGGCGGCGGAAGCTCAAATGCTGCAACTTTTCTAAAGATGCTAAATGAAGCTTTAAAACTAGAGCTTTCGATAGATGAGTTGTCACAAATAGGCGCTAAAGTCGGTGCAGACGTACCGTTTTTTGTTCACGGATATAAGGCGGCAAACGTATCAGGCATCGGTGAAGTAGTTGAAGAGTTTGTGGATGACATGCCAAAAATAAAACTTTTTACGCCGGAAGATATCAAGTGCGATACAAAAGAGGTTTTTAAGACATTTAGAAAATTTTTTATCGACGAGTTAGAGCCGCAGCTTGCCGACGAGCTAAAAACCAAAACATCCAAAGAGATACTGGGCGAGTATGCACCAATGAAACTAAACGACCTCTTTCATGCAGTGTTAAAAAAATATCCTGAATTTTATGAACACAAACTTGACGGGTGGTTTCTCAGCGGTAGCGGCAGCACTCTTTTTAAGGTCAAATAATGGGCAAAGTATACGCAAACAACAAAAAAGCCTACCACGAATACCACATACTTGAAAAGCTAGAAGCCGGATTGTCGCTCATAGGTAGCGAGGCAAAAGCCATCAGAAGCGCAAGGGTAAACCTAAAAGATAGTTTTGTGCGAATAATCAACGGCGAAGCTTTTGTTTTTAATATGCACGTATCGCATCTATCGACCGCGGTTGAGGCGTATAAACCGAGTGAAACTAGAGACAGAAGATTGCTTCTGCACAAAAAACAGCTTTTAAAATTTAGCCAAAAAGTAAAAGAAGACGGACTGACCATCATTCCACTGAGTATATACGCAAATGATAGAAATAAAATAAAACTGGAAATCGGACTTGCAAAAGGCAAGCAGCAGCATGACAAAAGAGAGAGTATGAAAGAAAAAGACGCCAAGTTGGAAATTGCAAGGGCGATGAAAAACTACTAAAAAGAAAACTATTTTTTAACATTTTTTCTGCTATCTTAAACAACGACATCAGCATTCGCCTATGGATTAGGCCGACATATGTTGGAAGCGCTTTCTACTCTGCGCACAACTTCCCTGTCAAACACATCTTTACTGTTGTCTAAGTTTAAAACTTGGAGTACTAAATGGTTAGTGAGCAACATATAAAAATGTGGGAGAGCCTCGATATAAACACCGAGCTTCTCTCAAAAATGGTATCTGCTGCCGTCAAAAGACATGAAGATGTTTTTAAAACGCAATCCAATAGACCTTCATCAATGGACTATTTCGACGATTTTTGGGCAAATTTACAAACTGGCAGGATAGAAGAGTTACAAGAGGTCAAAAAAGCAAAAAAACCGCTTGTTGGGACATTTTGCATCTTTGTTCCAGAAGAATCCGTAACCGCACTCGGCGGCGCTTGTTACGGACTTTGCAGCGGCTCGCCCGCATCTATTCCCGAAGCGGAAAAAGAACTTCCTAGAAATATATGCCCGCTTATCAAATCGGCGCATGGATTTAAACTGCTAAAAGCCTGCGGATATACTCAATCTGCCGACTTTATCTACGGCGAAACGACATGCGAAGCAAAGAAAAAAACATGGGAAATACTCTCAAAACACCACCCAATACACGTAATGCAAATTCCGCAGAAAAAAGATAAAAAAAGCTTAGAGCTTTGGAAAAAAGAGATAGAAGAGTTCAATGAACATATTGAAGAGGTAAGCGGCGAAGAGCTGACTTTCAATAAACTAAAAGACGGTATAGAGACCGTAAATTCAAAAAGAGACGCACTAAAAAGACTTGATAAGTTACGTGGGTTTTATCCAGATATTATGCCGATAAGCGGCAAAGACGCCTTGCTTGCTATGCAAATATCTTTTGTGGATGAACCAAAACGATTTACACAAAAACTGCATGAACTTTGTGACGAACTAGAGGCCAGAGTGGAGCAAAAAGTCAGCGTATTTGAAAAAGATGTGCCTAGACTCATAATTTTGGGTACTCCATTTGCAGCTCCAAACTGGAAGCTTCACGACATCGTAGAGACAAGCGGTGCGGCGATAATAAACGAAGAGTCTTGTATCGGACATAGATACTACAAAGACAACATCGACACGAGTAGCGCAACTAGCAAAGAAGAGCTTGTCGATAAAATGCTCGAAAGGTACGCCGACATCGACTGTGCATGCTTTACGCCAAACGAAGCCAGAATCGAAAAAATCAAAAAAATGATTGAAGAGAGAAAGGCTGACGGCGTCATATACTACACACTTGCGTTTTGCCATACATACAATGTCGAATCTTTCCTGGTGTCAAGCGCACTAAAAGAGGCGGGTGTGCCGTTTTTGGCAATAGAATCAGACTACTCACCGGAAGATGCGGGGCAGATAAAAACACGAATAGAGGCTTTCCTGGAAAGCATCAAAAACAAAAAGGTCGGATAATGCACTGGGGCGTTGATGTAGGCTCGACATACACAAAGATAGTCTCTATAGGCGAAGATGGTGAAATAGTCGAGGCTAGCACAATAGAGACGCTAATAGACCAAGATGAAAAAGTATATCAATTTTTGAGCGGCAAACCAATCTCTTCTATCGTAGCTACAGGCTACGGTAGAAACCTCATCAAAGACAAACTCGGCGCAAAAGTCATCAGCGAAATACAAGCACACGCAAAAGCCACGGCAAATCTTTTTGAGGGCTGCTCTCTAATTATAGAGCTTGGCGGACAAGACAGCAAAGTTATCCAGCTAGAAAATGGCTATTTTGTAGATTTTCGGATGAATGACAAGTGCGCGGCAGGTACCGGCAAATTTCTTGAGATAGCCGCAAATAGGCTTGGGTTTAGTATAGACGAGTTTGGAGATGCGTGCATGGATTATGACAAGGAGCTTGAAATCTCTTCAATGTGTGCAGTCTTTGCGGAATCAGAGCTAATATCGCTGATGGCAAAAAAAGAGAGCGCCAAAAATATAGGTGCGGCAGTTCACGCCTCAATAGCATCGAGACTTTCAAATATGGCTATGAAGTTTAGTTTGGGTGGAAAAGTAGTATTTAGCGGCGGTGGCGCCAAAAATAGATTGCTTAAAAAAATGATTGAAGAAAAAATAGAAAGAAAAATGGAGGTTGCGCCCAATCCTCAGATAATGGGCGCTTATGGAGCGGCTATAGAAGCTAGATTATCTAGTTCTTAGCTCTTCGATTCTCGCAGATTTACCGCTTCTTGTTCTTAGGAAATAAAGTTTTGCTCTTCTTACTTTACCTCTTCTAGTTACGGCGATACTTTCTATAATATCAGTATACATAGGGAATATTCTTTCTACGCCTATGTTGTTAGCGCCTACTTTTCTAACAGTAAAAGTTCTACCTGTGCCTTCGCCTCTTACTGCAATACAAACACCTTCAAAATTTTGAATTCTGCTTTTGTCACCCTCTTTAATTTTTACGGCAACTTTTAGGCTATCTCCAGCTCTAAATGCAGGTATTGTTTTGCTTGCTATTTGAGCTTGCTCAAAACTTTCTATGTACTTATTTTTCATATTTGAATCCTTTTAAAAACTTTTCGTATAAATCTGGTCTAAAGTATTTGGTCCTAATTTCGGACGTTGCTCTTTTAAATTTTGCAATTTTACTGTGGTTTCCCTTTAAAAGTATTAAAGGTGCGTTCCTGTCTCTAAAATTTGCAGGCTTAGCAAACGAAGGAGCCTCCAATAAATGCCCCTCAAAGCTCTCTTCATCCAAAGACTCTTCATTTCCGAGCACACCAGGAACAAATCTGGATACTGCATCGCAAATAACGAGAGAGGCTAGTTCGCCGCCGGTCAAGATGAAATCACCGATGCTAAAAAGCTCGTCGGCAAACTCTTCAAAAACCCTTTCGTCTATCCCCTCATATCTGCCGCATACAAAAACTATATGTTCTTTTTTTGAGAGCCTTTTTGCATCACTCGTTTTAAAAAGCTTTGCGCAAGGCGTCACAAATATAATATGAGCTTCGGGGTCGTTGGCTCTTAGCTCTGTAAGCAATGAAAAAAGCGGTGCGGGCGTAAAAACAAGTCCTGCTCCGCCGCCAACCGCATAATCATCAGTTCGTTTAAATCTATCTTCACTGTAATCTCTAGGCGATAAAAACTCAAACTCCAAAATCGAACTCTCTTTGGCTCTTGCCAAAATAGAAGCTTCAAAATATGGAGAAACTAACTCTTTAAAAACGGTGACAAAACTGAATTTCATCAGCTCTCTGTCAAAATATCTTTTGCATACATGGCATTTACTTTGCCCTCTTCAAGCGATACCGAAACTACAAATCTATCTTGATAGGGGAGCAAAAAACTCTTAACCAAGCCTTCATTCACGAGTTTTGCGTCTGTTTTGATGCTAAGATAATCGGTGACACCGTATCTTTCTATGCTCTCAACAACTCCAAGTAGTTCACCGCTCTCAACAACTTCTAGCCCAACAATATCAAACCAAAAAAACTCATCTTTTCCGAGTTTACAATTTTGCCTCGTACTGTCCATGGTGGTTGAGATAGTTCGGTTGGTTAGCTTCGCAGATGCATCTACGCTATTAAAATTTTTGAATTTAACAGTGGAGGAAGTAGCTTCATAACTCTCTATTTCAAGCGTATCGCCAAAAGAATAAAAGAGTGCGCCTTTTTTGAACTGTTCAGGAAAGTCGGTAGTGAGATGAAGCTTTAGCTTTCCATCCAAGCCAACCGTCTTTCCTATTTTTGCAACACTAAGTTGCTCCGGATCACTTTCAAAAGTTCGTTTCATTATTTATTCGGTTTTACGGAAATTTTATACGATACATTATCTTTTGCCTTGCAGCCGGATATAACGGTTTTAAGGGCATTAATCATCTTACCCTCTTTGCCTATTATTTTACCGGCGTCAACTTGGTTGGCATAAATTATTATTTCGCAAAGACCCTCTTCAAGAGAGACTTTTTCTACCCTTATCTCTTCAGGGTATGACGAGAGTAGAGCCGCAAACTGCCCTACAAATTTCTCAACCAAAAATTAGCCTTTTGTTATATGGAAAACTTTGTCGCTCATTTTAGCACCAACGCCAGTCCAATAAGCAAGTCTTTCCGCATCAAACTTCAAAACCTTAGGTTCTACCATTGGGTTGTAATAACCGATTGACTCTATCCAACCACCGTCTCTTTTCTTTCTACTGTCTGTTACCACGATTCTGTAAAAAGGTTTTTTTGTTCTTCCCAATCTGGTAAGTCTAATAACTGTTGCCATTAAGTTCTCCTGTGTAAATTAAATTTATAAAATGCCAAAAAATAGGCTCTTGTTTAAAGCCCATTTGTAGACATTTATCTCATGCCGTGCAGTTTTTGCTGACTCATAAGATTCATCAAGTCTTTCATTCCGCTCTTTGAAGAGAATTTTTTAGCCATTTTTTGAGCGTTTTCAAACTGTTTAAAAAGTCTGTTTACTTCGTTTTGACCGAGGCCACAACCGACCGCTATCCTTCTTTTTCTCGTATTATTGAGCAATTCAGGATTTTCTCTCTCTTTTGGAGTCATAGAGTTTACCAAAGCTTTTATTTTTTTTATCTCAGACGAGTTGTCCAAATCAACGTCTTTTAGCTGATTTGCCATAGCGCCCATACCCGGAATCATACCCATAAGGTTTTTCATACTTCCAAGCTTTTTCATACTCTCGACTTGTTCCAAAAAGTCGTTAAAGTTGAACTGCCCTTTTTTGATTTTTTTTGTGATGTCTTTTGCTTTTTCGGCATCTATCACGCTAGACATCTTCTCCGCCAAAGACTCGACATCACCCGCACCCATAAGGCGAGAGACTATTCTATCAGGAATGAAAACTTCAAGGTCGGCAGGTTTTTCGCCCATACCGATAAATCTGAGCGGTACACCTATTTGGCTAGCAATACCGAGAGCCACACCACCTTTGGAGTCGCCGTCAAACTTTGAGAGAATAACGCCGTTAATACCTATTTGAGCGTTGAAACTCTCAGCACTTCGTACGCCGTCTTGACCTGAAAGTGAGTCTGCTACATAAAAAGTCTCAAACGGCTCAATGGCTTTTTTGACATCTTTTAATTCACTCATTAGCGCTTCATCTATCGCAAGACGACCCGCGGAGTCCACTAGAAGCACATCGTAAAGCTCTTTTTTTGCTTTTTCCAGTGCGCCTTTTGCTACTTTGACAGGATTTTGCTCACCATCTTCAAAATAGACGTCAACCTCTATTTGTAGTCCAAGTTGCTTAAGCTGCTCTACCGCCGCCGCTCTTTGAAGGTCACACGCAGACATCAATACTTTTTTGTTTTTTTGTTTTAGGTAGTTTGCTAGTTTTGCCGTAGTCGTTGTCTTACCTGAGCCTTGAAGACCTGCCATCAGTATGACTGTAGGCGATTTCGGTGCAAATACAAAACCCTGATGCCCCGCTACACTTAGCGTCTCAAGCAGGTTTTTTTGCAAAGCAGACATGAAGTTTTGCTTGCCTATTCCGGCTAACTTCGTATCCACTTCTACTTTTTGAAGCAAATCTTTTGTGACTTTATAATGTACGTCTGATTTTAAAAGCGATTTTTTAAGCTCTTCAATAGCTTTTTTGAGCGATTTTTCATCGTCAGAAAATCTTATCTTATTAACAGCACTTCTAAAAGAATCCGTTAGGCTCGCAAACAAATTAGTTATCTCCGTGAAAATTTATAGTTTATAAAAATATTTTAAGGGTGAAATTTTAGTTAAAAGTAGCTTAAAGACAAATCATTCTCTAAGTACGAAATCTTTAGGCTCCTCAGCCGTATATTCTCGCCCCAAAAGTCTCAAAATCTTTGAGTGTAGCATCATTCTTTTTGCCTCGGCTCCGCCGTATGTCACATCACCCAGTATCGGGTGTTTTAGAAACTTCATGTGGGCTCTTATCTGGTGCGTTCTGCCTGTTTCGATGACTACTTTTAGTTTTGTTTTTTTGGCCATCATCTCAAGCGGCTCGTAGATGGTTTTTGCACTTTTGCCGTACTTTCTGTCGACCATCGCTCTTGCACTAGTTCCTTTTTTTATCAAAAGCGGCTCGTCTATTACGCCACCTTCAGCCACAATGCCTTGAACGACGGCTATATACTCTTTGTAGACCTCTTTTTTCTTGAAAGCTTCTATTGCCTTAGCCAGATACTCTTCATTTTTTGCCAATGCCAAAACACCGCTAGTATCTTTGTCCAGCCTGTGTATCAAAGTAGCTTTCAGCTCCTCTTCTACCTCGTCACTCGTCATAAAAGGCGGCTTATCGACAACGACTATGTCGGCATTTTCAAATATCACTCTAGGTTTTTGTAGTCTTTCGACTTTAAACTCGGTAGTTATAGGCATCATGGCTCTTGCTATCATGATTTTCTTGCCGTGCGAAAAGACAAGACCCCTATCTATCATCTCTTTGGCTTTTCCGACCGAGATAGCAAGCTGTTTTGCAAGTATGCTAGCGGCTTTGTCCATCTCTCCGGTATATTTTGGCTCCGGCTCTTTTTGCGGACGGCTCGGCGCTCTTTTTTGCATTACGGGTTCTGTTTTTTTACCCGCTCCCGCTCTTTTGTCATCTCTTTTTCTATCGTCTCTTCTGTCGTCTTTTTTGCCCATCTGCGGTTTTGGAGCTCTTGCCGCCGGTTTTCTATCTATTTTTTGTTCTGTTTTTTTCACTTTATAATACCTTTTAAAAATTCCGTCAATTTCTCGGATTTTGGAAGCCTAACTCTTTTTTGTCGTCCAAGTTCTCCGCTTATTATCTCAACATCTCGCTTTGCAATCTTAAAACTTTTCGAAAAAAAAGCCACAAGCTCTTCATTTGCCTTGCCCTCTATCGGCAGAGCCGACAACCTGAGTTTTAATGCATCATTTTCTTCGCCGACTATCTCTGTTTTTTTGGCGTTTGGGACAACCTTGATGGATAGCTCTACAAAGTCACCCTTATCTTTTAAGAAGCTCACGAATTCCCTTTTCGATGTTTCCGATGCTATCTTCAAGCTCAAATGTCTCGCTTTTAACAAGAGTTTCATGGTTTTCAAGCAAAGATGGCAGTTCGCTGACTACACAAAAATAAGCGTTTTTTACCTTCTCAAACGACGCTTTCTGGTTGAAAATATGCGTTCCGCTAATTAATTTTGCCCCAAAATACGCAGGCTCCAGAGGGTTGTGTCCGCCTATTTCGGCAAATGCGCCGCCGAGAACCACTAGATAAGCTTTTGCGTAGATGTTTATCAGCTCGCCTATTTTATCAACAAGGACTATATCGGCAAACAAACTAGCGTCTTTGCTAAATCTTGAAAATGAAAGAGAGTTTTGCGCTGCAAACTCACTCAAATAAGCACCAACACTTTCAAATCTTTCAGGATGCCTAGGAACAACTACCAGACGCTCTTTTTTTAAAAGTCCGGCACTCTTAAAAGCCTCTACAATCGAATTCTCTTCGCCCTCATGTGTACTTGCGGCTACAAAGTTTCGTCTGCCATCATTGGCAATCTCTTTTATTTCGTATCCGCCGACAAACTGTTTTATATTTCCGACCACGCTTACATTTTTTGCGCCTAAAGACTCAAGTCTTAACTTGTCAGCCTCGCTTTGCGCATAAACTACGTCCACAAAATAAAAAAGTGTTTTATAAAAAAATGCAAATCTTTTATACTTTGGATACGACCTTTCGCTGATTCTGGCATTGATAAGAGCTGTTTTTGCGCCATTCAGTTTTGCCGATACGAAAAGAAAAGGCCAAAGCTCTGCTTCCATAACAACCAATACTTTTGTGCGTGGAGCCCAAAAAGGCAAAAAGACCTCGTACGGTAAAAATCTGCTATTTGGCGTAGCCGCCTTAGCCTCATCAAATCCAGTACCTGTAATCACACTAAATCCAAAGCTGTCAAATCTTTTGGCAAGAGGCATTACAGCTTTTGTCTCACCCAAAGAACACGAATGAAACCATATATCACAATTTTTTAACGGGGGATTTTTGTAGAGAAAAAACCGTGCCGGAATTGATTTTTTATACTTGATTTTAGTCAGCAGAGAGAGCAAAAAAGGTATAGCAAGAACATAAAGAAGTAGCGTAAAAATGAAGTACAAAAAAACTCGGGAATAAATCCCGATTTTTTCTATGTTAGGCGTTTTCAGCCTCCGTTTCATCTAAATAAAGGATTCTTCCACAATTTGAGCAAGTCATTATCTCTTCGCTTCTGATTACTTTTCTGTAGTCATTATCTGTAAGTTGAATATTACATCCCGTGCATGCTTTGCCAATTACCGGCACAACAGTCGTCACGCCTGCCCATCTTTTTATTTTTTGGTAGAAAGAATAAACTTTTGGATTGATTTCAAACACTATCTTGTCTTTTTTGGCGTAAACGTCTTTTTTAGACTCTTCTAGAGTTTTAAGGTCTCCCGCAAGAGAAGTTTCAAAGCTTTTTATCTGCTCATCTATCTCACCTAGAGAGTCTTGAAGTTTTTTTGCTTCATCTTTTTTTGCGTGCTCTACAGTATCAAGTCTAGCTATCTCTTCATTTGCAAAAGCCACTTGCTCTCTTGCTATCTCTTCTTCTATCTGAAGAGCTTTTATCTCTCTTTCTGTTTTAAGAGTAGAAGATTTTTTTGATATATCCGCAAGTTTTGAAGATAGTTCTTTCAAATGAGCGTCATGCTTATTTGATTTAAATTTACACTCTTTCGCCTCATCGTTGAGCTCTTCTATTTTTGCTTTTATGCCGTTTGACTTATCGACAAGTTTATTTAGTTCAGATTTTAGCGACTCTTCTTTCGGTCCGAAAGAGTCTATCTCTAGATCAATCTTTGCAAGCTCTATAACTTTTCTAAGCTCTTGATTCATAAATTGTATTTCCTTGAAGTTTTAAAAATTTTTAAGCGGATTTTTTGAATTTGTAATTATAGCTTTTATAGGCAAAATTTTCAAATTTTCTAGCATAGAGTCCACAAATACGGCTTCCGTAGCATAATGCGTAGCATCAATTACACCGATATTTTTCTCTTTTGCAAAAATTGCGTCGTGATATTTGACATCTCCGGTAATTAGACAATCTGCATCTATTTTTGATAAAAAAGAGGCTCCGCTACCCGTGACTATCGCTATTTTTTTGATTTTTCCTTGTTTTTCTACGCAATTTAGATTTTGCACTCCAAGTTTTGACTTGACGAGTGAGACCAAATCTTCAAACTCAAAATCACCGTCTACATTTACAAGAAAACCGTCTTTTTTGACATCCACAAAACCTAATACTTTTGTCGCAAAATACTCGTTTAGATGTGTTTTGTCGTAATTGGTGTGCATTGCAATGATTGAGATATTTTTTTTGACGGCTATTCTCAAAGCTTGCGCCGTAATATCTGAAAAATCAAGTCTTTTTAGCGGTGAGAAAATAAGCGGATGATGGGTAATAAGCAAAGAGCCTTCATCCATACCCTCAAGCACTTCAAGCGTAGGCTCAAGAGAAAGGTATATTTTTTCTATACTCTCTTCCATATTGCCGACGATTAGCCCGCTATTATCCCATGCTTCTTGCAGTTCAAACAGACTTAGCTCGTTCAAAAAAGCATATATTTCACTCAGTTTCATTGGAAGCGCTTCAATCTCTCTTCTCGCTCTTCTTCTTGTTCTTTATATAGCGTGGCGCTTGATTTGGCAAGCTCTCTGATTTTGAGGATAAAGTTTGCCCTTTCCGTTACGGATATTGCTTTTCTCGCATCTAGCGTGTTAAAGCAGTGTGAGGCAATGATGCACTGGTCGTATGCGGGAAGCGGTAAGCCGTGTTCTAGGCAGTTTTTGCACTCCGCTATCGCATCGTCAAAATGACGGAAAAGCATCTCGGTATTTGCGACTTCAAAGTTGTAAGCACTAAATTCTCGCTCTGTTTCAAAGTGTATATCTGCATACTTATAGTTCTCATTCCACGCAAGCTCATACACGTTTTCAACGCCTTGCAAATACATAGCAAGTCTTTCCATGCCGTATGTAATTTCAACAGCAACAGGCTCACACGCTATTCCCGCAACTTGTTGAAAGTAAGTAAACTGTGTCACTTCCATACCGTCAAGCCATACTTCCCATCCAAGACCCCATGCGCCAAGCGTAGGCGACTCCCAGTTATCTTCAACAAATCGTATATCGTGTTCGGCAAGGTTTAGACCCAAAAACTCTAGGCTTTTTAGATATTTTTCTTGAATGCCTTCAGGACTTGGTTTGATAATCACTTGAAACTGATAGTACGCCCCTAGACGATTTGGGTTTTCGCCGTATCTACCGTCGCTTGGTCGTCGGCTAGGCGCTACGTACGCAACGCTCCAAGGTTTTTTGTCAAGGCTTCTTAGTAGAGTAGCCGGATGGAAAGTACCCGCACCGGCAGGTAGGTCGTAGGGCTGAACGATAGAACACCCTTCCTTCATCCAAAACTCTTGAAGCTTCAAAAACATTTCACTAAAAGTAATCGCCATTTATATCAGTCCTTAAAAAAATCTATTATCCAGTTTAACTCGCCGGTGTGCGTCAAGTTTTTATCACCCATCGGTTTTTCGCTACCAAAGCCCCACTCCGCCACAACGGATGGTATCTTGATAGCCTTTGCAGCCTTGACGTCTTTTATGCTATCGCCTACCATCACAATATTCGAGTAGTCTCCGCCGTTTAAAGCGTCCAAAATTTTGAGCAGCATCTCAGGGTTTGGCTTTGGAAGAGCTACGCTATCCGCGCCTAGCACAACGTCAAAATAGCTCGATACACCCAAAGAGTCTAATATTTTTGTCGCAAATGCACCCTTGCCGTTTGTCGCCACCGCCATGCGAAATCCATTTGCCTGAAACTCATCCAAAAAATAATCTATCTTTTCGTAAAGCTTGATATTTTGAGCACAAATATCGTAGTAATACGGCTCAAAAATGTCTCTTTGTTCTTCGGTAAAGCCTTTTGTGCCGTAAAAAACTTCTGCGGCGTTGATATCATCTCTGTTTATCTGTTCAAGCACAAATTCTTTGTCAAAGGCAGAAAGTCCAAACGAAGCCCTTGTATGATTGATGGCTGAGGCTATATTGTCTCCGCTATCTACGAGTGTACCGTCAAGGTCAAATATTATTATCTCACTGTTCATTTTTTGCGTGGTTTTCTACAACCTGTCCCCACATAAGCTTATATTTTCGTTTCATAAATTCCAACTCTTCTTGCGCCGTCTCAAGCTGTTTCGTGAGAGTTTCTATTGTTTTTCTGTCTTCGTCATATATCTCTTGCATCGAGATGAGACCCTCTTTCAAAAACTTATTCTCACGCCTTAGAGCTTCAAGCGTCTCTTCTTTTGCATCAATGACTTTTTCATGGAAAGCTATAATGGTTCCGATGGTTTTTTCGGCGAACGAATGACTTATTTGCCTATTATCATCGTCATCTCCTGCCACTATGGAGGACGTACCGCCAAGCACAAGCCCTGTTCCGCTGCCTACATCCACGTATATTTCACCGTTATCTTCTTTGCAAAGAAGCTCCCCGCTCTCGCAAAGCGCAGTTACTTCATCTGTATCTTTGCCAGCCATAGACGCAAATTCATCTAGCGAAATCCAAGTTGCCATCGGCTCTTTCCTTAAATTCTCTTTTCTATTGTTTTAGAGTCTTCTTCTACGGCTTTTGCTTTTTTTTCTTTATCTTTCAAAAGTTTTTTAGCAAGTGTATCATTAGACAACGCAAGTATTTGAAGTGCAAGATAAGCAGCGTTTGTCGCCCCTGCCTTACCCACTGCCACAGTAGCCACAGGCATACCACCCGGCATTTGCACCGTAGAGAGAAGACTGTCAAGACCGTCCATAAGTCCGCCCTTCATCGGTACGCCTATTACCGGCTTTGTGGTAAGAGAGGCAACTACACCCGCAAGATGAGCCGCCATGCCTGCCGCACATACAAATACTTGCGCACCTTTGGCTTCCGCCTCTTGTACGTATTCGTGTGTACGTTCTGGGCTTCTGTGTGCGCTAGATACAAGAATCTCATAAGCTACATCAAATTTTTCCAACGTTTCCGCACAGCTTTTCATAACATCATAATCACTTTTAGAGCCCATAATTATAGAAACAAATGCCATTTAAATCTCCTTTTTTCTTAAAAAACTAAATCCCGGAAAAGCTATCGGTAGAAATATTTTATTTGTGTTGCCGCTATGCACGCTATCCAACTCTTTTTCGCTTTCGGTAATTATTTTTTTGAAAACGATAATAGGCTGTCCATCCCTATAAAACACTCGTCCAATATCATTATCACACTCATCCACAACGCCTCCAGCTGGCAAAAGTATCTCTATCTCGTCATCCGGATAAATCTTATCCTTGCAATAAAAGAATGTTCCAGTCTCCGGCACAAAACCTTTCACCTGAAATTCTCCGTCGCTCATTGCGGTCTCTTGGTTTTGTCCGTCATCTTTTTCAAACGGACGAGACACGATATATCCATCCGTGTAGCCCCTGTTTTTAAGCGTATTTAGCTCATTTTCATAGTAGCCACCGTCAAATTTACCCTCATAATAGTCATCTATAGCTTTGCGATAAGTCTTTGCGGTAACGGCTGCATAATAAAGACTCTTTGTCCGCCCCTCTATTTTGAGGCTGTCTATCACGCCGCTATCTAATATCTCTTTGATATGCTGTGAGAGATTAAGGTCTTTGGCGTTGAATAAATAAGTGCCCTCGCCAGGTATCTCCTCAACTCTCATTAATGTTTTATGTTCTGGATTTTCAACAAAAATTTCATACGGCATGCGGCAATCATTTGCACAGCTTCCACGGTTTGGTACTCTGCCCATTTGAAGCGACGAAACAAGACATCTACCGCTGTATGCAAAACACATCGAACCGTGCACAAAAATCTCTATTTCAAGATGAGGAAGGTGTTTTTTGATGCCTTCTAAGTCCTTCATGCTACATTCTCTGGCAGCTATGATGCGGGTCACACCCATATCTGCATAAGCTTCGGCATCCATGTAGTTTAGGACATTGGCTTGCGTAGAAAGGTGTATATCTATGTGAGGCGCTACTTTTTTAGCTAGCTTTATCACGCCGGGTGTTGAGACGATAAAAGCGTCCGGTTTTAGCTCGGACATAGCCGCTAGATGTTTTTCTAAAAGTGAAAGCTGAGAGTTAAAAGGAAATCCGTTGACAGTGGTGTATACTTTTTTGCCTCTGGCATGGGCATACTCTATCGCCTCGCCAAAGCTATCCATATCAAACTCTTTGCCGCTTCTGATACGCAAAGAAAAATGACTTACGCCGCCATACACCGCATCGGCGCCATACTCCAAAGCAACTCTAAACTTTTCGGGGTCTCCCGCAGGCGAGAGAAGCTCGACTTTTGTTTGGGTCATTTTTGTCCGAATGCGGCTATTAGCGCCTCTATATCATCATCGGCTACGACGTCGTTGTTTTCGTCTCCGTGGATATGTTTTGCACTACTTACTCTTTTTTCGTCTTCTATTTTGCCCTCGAAAAGCTTGTTCATATAGTTTGACAAAGCCCTCATTATGTTAATAACACGCTCTATTTTTTGCCTATGAATATCTTGATACTGCATCATATCCATGATGCTCATTGTATTCATACCTATATTCCCAAGATTATTTACGACAGCTTCATTCGCAGCAAGTGCAGTATCTATATTTTCTATTTGGGTTTTAAAAGATTCAATTTGAGGAAACTTTGCAGACAATTTATCCATCATATCCTTGAGTGAATTCAGCGTGTTGAACATTGTAGCCATCTGCTCTTCGGCGGCCACTTGCTCGTTGGATATCAACTCCAACATATCAAACATTTGAGTTGCTTTTTCTTCTGACTCTTTTGTTACGTCATCTAGCTGGTGAACGACTTTATTTTCGGTAAGAGGTGGTGGTGGTGGCCAGCTTTTTGTGGCGCCTAAATCATATTGTGCATTCGCATATTGCTTATCTTCGTCACTATCATAACTGCTCTGTTGCGAACCGGCTTCGGTATCATCCTCGCCTTCATCTCCGCTCATTAGCCTGTCTAGTTCTTCTTGCGTCATATCTACACCTTAATTTTAGGCTCTTTAAAAGCTTTTTCATCGTCAAATTTGGCTTATTATAGCTTTTTTCGTCTATAATTTTATTTAAAGAAAAGTCTTTTTTAATCATAAAATTAGAAGTCTAAAAATGCTCATAGATTTACACAACCACACACCACTCTGCAATCACTCCAAAGGCTCTCCGAGAGAATTTGTGCAAAAAGCAATAGAAAAAAATATTTCTGTTTTCGGTTTTTCAGACCATGCGCCAATGGCTTTTGACGAAGGCTATAGAATGGGTTTTGACGAGATGCAAGGTTACGAAAAAGAGGTCTTGGAGCTTCGGGAAGAATTTAGAGACAAAATAGACATCAAACTTGCCTATGAAATGGACTATTTACCGGATTTTATGGATTCGAAAGTGCTTGATAGAGAGGTAGACTATCTTATAGGTTCCGTGCATTTTATAGGCAATTGGGGGTTTGATAATCCTGAGTTTATCGGCGAATACAAAAGTAAAGATCCAAACGGAACTTGGAGTGAATATTTTAGGCTAATAGGAGAAATGGCAAAAACAAAACACTTTAATATCGTGGGGCATATGGACCTTCTCAAAGTATTCAACTTCAAGCCCTCAAAAGATACGGCAAAGATGGCCGTAAAAGCGTTAGAAGAGATAAAAAAAGCTGGAATGGCCATTGAATTAAATGCTTCCGGACTTAGAAAACCGGTTGCGGAAGCCTATCCGTCAAACGAACTCCTACTGGCGGCTTTGGAGTTTGAAATTCCGATAACGTTTGGTAGCGATGCACATGACGTATCGCACATCGGATATAAGCTTGAAGAAAATATAGCAAAAGCAAAAGAGCTTGGGTTTAAAGAGTATGCTTATTTTGAAGAGCGCAAAATGAAGTTGATTAATTTTTAATCATCGGTAGCGGAAAATATATAGTCTTTTTTGCTACAATTTTGTTATATGTAAGTTAAATTAAGGAGAAGATGAATGTACAGCAGCGCTGAAGACGTCAAAAAACTGTTTGATATCGTAAAAGAGAAAGAAATCGAATTTATCGATTTTAGATTTACAGATTTCAAAGGAACTTGGCACCATGTTTCTTACAATGTGAAATCAATAGATGAAGATAGCTTCAAAGGTATCCCTTTTGACGGAAGCTCTATTCCTTACTGGCAGCCGATTAATAGATCAGATATGCAACTTATTCCTGATGCTAAATCTTGTTTTGTGGATCCGTTTACTGCAGACCCGACTCTTATAGTTTTCTGCGACGCATACGATATCTACAACGGTGAACTATATGCTAAATGCCCTAGAGGTATCGCAAAAAAAGCCCTTGAATACCTAAAAACTACAGGACTAGGCGACACTGCTTATTTTGGTCCTGAAAACGAGTTTTTCGTATTTGACGATATCAAAGTAAGAAGTGACATTAACTGCCAATCTTATGAGATAGACACTGAAGAAGGTATCTGGAACTCAAGCAAGTCATACACTGACGGCGGTTTCAACTCTGGACATAGACCAGGCACAAAGGGCGGTTACTTCCCAGTAGCTCCTGTTGATACTATGGTTGACCTTAGAGCTGAAATGGTAAAAGTGATGGAAGAAATCGGTCTTGAAACTTTTGTTGTACACCACGAAGTTGCACAAGGTCAAGGCGAAATAGGCGTTAAATTCGGTACTCTTGTAGAAGCTGCGGATAACGTACAAAAAGTAAAATATGTAGTAAAAATGGTTGCCGCTATGAATGGCAAAACTGCTACATTTATGCCAAAACCGCTTTACGGCGACAACGGCAACGGTATGCATGTTCACCAATCAATCTGGAACAAAGGTGACAACACTTTTGCGGGAGACAAATACCAAGGCCTTTCACAATCAGCTCTTTATTACATCGGCGGTGTACTAAAACACGCACGTGCTCTTGCGGCGTTTACAAACCCATCAACAAACTCATACAAAAGACTAGTTCCTGGTTTTGAAGCTCCTTCAATCCTGGCTTACTCTGCCATGAACAGATCTGCATCTTGTAGAATCCCGTACGTAAATAGTCCGAAGGCAAAAAGATGTGAATTTAGATTCCCAGACTCTACGGCAAACCCTTACCTAGCATTCTCAGCAATGTTACTTGCCGGTATCGACGGTATCAAAAACCAAATCGATCCAGGTGAGCCTAGAGAAGAAGATCTATTTGAACTTTCTCTTGACGAAATCAGAGAAAAAGGTATCAAACAAATGCCTCACACACTAAGAGGTGCGGCTGAATCACTAATAGCTGACTGGGATTTCCTTAAATCAACAGGCGTATTCGGTGACGAAATGCTAAATACTTATAAAGACTTCTTGTTTGAGACACAAATCTGGCCATATGAAGCTAGACCTCATCCATTCGAATTCCTTACATCTTACTCTTGTTAACCAACTCACTCCCTTGCCCATCGTGACAAGGGAGTGACTTTTCTTCTTTTTAAACTTTCTTAATCTACAATACTTCAAAAAATAGAGTCATTAATATGCAAGAATTTGAAGTAGCACTACAGATAGTTAAAGATAGATACCGCCCGATTATCGACAATCAAAAAGAGATGTTTTGCGTTTTTGATAAAAACTTTATTATTCAACATGTCAATGAAGCATACTGCAAATATTTTGACAAACAATACAGCAAGCTTATCGGCAAGAGTTTTTTTACCCTAATACCAAAAGACGAACATAGCTCACTTATCGAAAAATTATCAAAAATATCACCTCAAAATCCTTCAATAACAACAACCCACATGGTTATCAAAGACGGCATTGAAGAGCCATCTTGGCATGAATGGAAAGATATAGCAGTCTTTAATGAATACGGTGAAATTATTGAGTTTCAATCAATAGGCAGAGATATAACGGACATTAGAAGACTTGAGGAAGAAGTAGAGAAATTAAAACAAAGACTTTTTCAGGAAAATGATAAAAAAGAGAAATCTTTTATCGGTAAATTTGCCGGCAAAAAAATAATCGTTAATGCCGATGAAATATGCTATATAAAAGCAAATTTAATCAGCGTGGAGATGGTAGCTAAAGACAAGAAAGCAAGAGTCTCAATGCAGATAAAAGAGATTCAAAAAGCGCTTGAGGGACTAAATTTCTTTCGTGTGCATAGAAGCTACATGGTAAATTTAGACAAGATAAAACTAATGGAATCTGTCGGAGAAAGCAAATATAAAATACACTTTGCAGACATAGATGAGCACATCGTCAGTAGTAAAAGAGGTGCCAAAGAACTTAGAAATCATATTAAAAGCAAAAGCTAGCTTTTTCTTTTAAAAATTACCGATGAAGCGGTGAGTCCAAAAGCCAAAGCCGCTAATATGAAAATACTTTTGCCGCCAAAATAAAAAAAATTTGATAATTTTATAGGGTCCGGCGCAGAGGAGGAGACAAAAGCTATAAGATTTTTTATCGCCTCAAACACCATTGAACCTGGAATCATCGGTATACCTGCTGGGACTTTGAGCATTTGAATAGTGGTTTTTGTCTTCTGAGCTATAATGTCAGCTATAAGGCCTACACAAAAAGCTCCCGCAAGCACTGAAAGCTCGATACCTACACCGCCAAATTTGAAAAATATATCACGCACCAAAAAACCGCAAAAAGCCAAAAGGCCAACTACTGCTATCTGCTCTTTTTTTACCTTAAAAACAAAAGAAAAGCCGATTGCCGCTACAACTGCAAAAACAGGATTTAAAATATCCACGTAAGGCTCCTTTGCGCCACTATCGCCAAAGTCGTACCAAACACTATACCAAAAGACAAAAACATCGCCCGAAGCCCTCTGGCTGCACCGTTTAGGTAGTGCCCTTTGAGCATATCTTCAAAGGTGTTGATAAGCTGGATACCGGGAATCAAAAAGAACGTCGAAGCCGCCTGTGCAAACGCTATCTCATGAACTCCAAACGTTTTTGAAAAAATGTAAGCGCTAAGGGTTGCCAAAAAAGCACATATGAGATTTACAAACATCATCGAGAGTCCGAGTTTGACAACTTTTGATTTGACAAAAAAAGCCAAATACGTAGCCAAAAAAACAGCCAAAGCACCGTAAAAATCGCACCCAAGCAGCACACCAAAAGCGGCACATCCGATGGGAACCGCAAAAAATGAAAGGGCATGAAATGGCGGTTTTTTATCTAAAACACTAGTTTTGAACACGTCAAATTGAGCCGCCATAGGGCGAGTTGTGTACTCAAATATCATAGACAATCTTTCAAAGTTTGGCGTGACGTCTTCTATATGTTTCATTTTTGTATGAAAACCGTCTTGAAAGTTAAGAGTAATCAATACAGACTTTGGCAGCACTAGCACTCCAGCATTGGCAAAACCGTGCGCCGAAACAAAAGCGAGCATCGCTTCCTCTACGGTTGCACTATCCGCTCCTGATTCCATCATCTCTTTGCCTATCCAAAGAGAGGCTTCCGCTATTTCGGCTAACTCCATCTACTCTGCAAACCCCTCAACTTTTTCTTCAAGCTCAAAAAATCTCTCCATCTTAACTTCCAAAGAGGCCTCTGCTTCTTCAAGCTCGCTTGAAAGCTTCGAAATTCCCTCTTTTTGGTATATCTCTGGGTCGCCAAGTGCATTTGTAAGCCTCTTGATTTCAGCCTCTAGCACCTCTATCTCTTGCGGCAACTTCTCGTATTCGTTTTTCTCTTTAAAGCTTAGCTTTTTCGCCTCTTTTTTTGGCTTTTCCTCTTTTTGGCGCACAGGCTCCGAAGATGTTTTCTCCATATCGTCAAGCTCTTTTAGCTCTTTTTCTATCTCCAAATACTCAGAATAGCCTTGATAACTCTCCTCTATATTTCCGCCGTCAAAAATAAATAGTTTACTTGCAAGCTTATCGACAAAATATCTATCGTGACTAACAAATATCACGGAGCCTTCAAAGCTCTGGATATACTCTTCCAAAATATTTATAGTCGGAATATCGAGGTCATTTGTCGGCTCATCGAGTATCAAGCAATCTACTTTTTTGCTAAACAGTAGCGCAAGCGCAACACGGCTCTTTTCGCCGCCGCTAAGAATCGCTATTTTTTTATCCAAAAACTCTTTTGGAAATAAAAAGTTCTTGAGGTAGCCGTAGACGTGCATGTTTCTGCCCTGCACCTCGACCCTATCGCCGCCGTTTGGACAAAACGTATCCAAAATATCTTTACTATCGTCAAGCGATGATTTGGTTTGGTCGAAGTATCCAACCGCAAAATCACCGACTCTTACCGTCCCGCTATCAGCCTTCAACTCGCCTCTTAAGAGCCTAAGAAGCGTAGATTTGCCACTGCCATTTGGCCCCACTATCGCTATGCGGTCTTTTTGAAGGATTCTCGCCGTGAAGTCTCTAATAATTTGTTTACCGCCAAATGACAAAGAGACGTTTTCAAGCCAGAAAAGCTCTTTTTGACGGTTTGAGGCTGAGCCGCCGTTCCAATTTCTTCTCTCTCTTTCGAGCTCTACTCTCATTTTTCTGATTGCGCTAGGATTTTTCTTGGCCTGCTCTCTAAGATCAAGCAGTTTTCTTTTACGCCCCTCGTTTCGTTTTCGTCTACCGCTCACGCCTCTTTGGTACCAATTTTCTTCTTGTTTTAAGATACGAAGTAGATTGTCATGCTCTGTTTTGAGGTTTTCAAGCATTTTTGTTTTTTGTCCGAGATAGGATTCATAGCCGCCTTTGAAGCTCTTCATCTTGCCCGCATCTATCTCAACGCACCTCGTAGCTATACGGTCTATGAAGTATCTATCATGCGAGATAAAAATCATCGTATAGTTCTCGGCAAGTATCAGTTCTTCCAAAAACTCAACCATATACACGTCAAGGTGGTTTGTCGGCTCATCAAGAAGCAAAATATCTGGTTTTTGAAGTAGTAAACTTGCAAGCGCCACACGTCTTTGTTCGCCCCCTGATAGCGTAACAGTACGCTGTTCCCTGAACTCCTCAAGACGAAGCCGCTCCACTATGCGCTCTATCTTGTCCTCAAGATTCCATGCGGAGTGGTGCTCCAAAAATTCCGTCAGCTCTTCACTTCTTCTTAGAAGCTCTTTATCGTCATGGTTTTCGGCTAATTTTGTGTTTGTGATTTCAAACTCTTTTAGAGCGTCAAAGAGCTCTTGGAGGCTTTTTTTGAGTGATTCGATAACGGTATCGTCAGGGTCAAACTTCGGGTCTTGCGCAAGCATCTTCATCTCAACGCCGTTTTGACGGATTATCTTGCCCTCATCAGCTTCTATTTCACCCGTAATAATTTTGAGAAATGTGGATTTGCCGCTGCCGTTTTTACCCAGAAGCGACACCCTCTCCCCTTTTTCAAGGACAAAGTCGATGCCGTCAAGTATTTTCTGAGCCTCAAAGCTCTTTTTTAGTTCCGAAATATCTATTAAAGCCATTTATTTTCCGCACAAAGTTTTTTGGTAATTATAGCGGGATGGGGGTTAGTTTGGCACAATATCCTCAAACAGCTGTTTCAGGCGGTTGTTTCGTATCTCTATGAGGCGGACGATTTCGGGCATATCGAACTCTCCGAAATAGGTCATGTCGAATAGTTTTTGTAGGGGTTGGCGGCAACAGGTCTTGTCGCACTCGGTAACAAGTTTTTTTGCTTTTTTGTATGGTAGGTCAGTACCTTGAAAGATTGAGATGGCTTCACCTATCGTCTTGCCGCTGCATTCGCATAAAACAGTTTTGGACAGCTCCTCATCCCAGCCTTTCATGGCTTATCCTTTATAGATTATTTTCTTTTTTGAAAGCATGATACTCGTCAATGGCTTTGATAATTTCTTCTGTAAGCGGACGAAGGTCTCTATACTCACTCCAAAGCGTATCCTCAACTATATCATGGATTTTTGAGGCTATTTCGCTGGCCTTTCTCTTCATTGTAGCTAGTTCTTTTTTTGGGTCTTCCATTTTATTTCCTTATTTTAGATTTAACCTAGTGAGCCGGCGCTCGCAAACGAATATATGTTTTCATACTCTATTTTCAAATCTTCGCCTCTTGCCATTTGAATACTCCTACCCACCTCTTCAAAGCCGTAGCCGATAAAAAATGAGAGCACTTCGTTGATTTTTGGAGCATCGATATATATCTCTTTCATTCCTCGAAAGTGCAAAAACTCACGAAACATTCTCTCCGCATCGAGATACGCTCCGCTTCGCACTTCAAAAGGCCCGACAAATGCCGCTCCGCCGATCATGCGACTATGCAAAAATCCATTTGCAGTAGCAAAATATATAGAGCTTTTTGAAGCAAAGTCCTCCGCCAAAAGCACACCTCTATCTTCTTTGAAAAACTCCGTATCGAGTTTTATACCGATTTGTGGAAATGTTTTTTGTTCGGTCTCACCAAAACCGCTAAAGTTTCTACTTAAGAGCTCTTTTTTACTTTTGAGTCTTATGACTTCAATACATTCTTTAAAATCATAGCTTTTGTAAAACTTTTTCAGAAGCGGATTTGCGTTCAGATATATAGGCTCTTTGCCATTTAGGGACTTTAGCGCCGTCTCAAAAAGCCGCTTGCCGTACCCTTTTCTACGATGTTCGGCAAATACTAGAAAGTTGCCTATCCAAGCCGACTTTTCATGTACATATGTCGTTACCCCTCCTGCAAGTTTGCCGTCAACGAGAAGCGCAAAAGATGCCGTAGGAAATCTGTATATTGTACGCTCTAGCTCAAATTCGTCAATGAGCCACCCCTCTTTTGTGGCCGCAGCGACAAAAGGAACTATAAAGTCAGGCCGAAACCAAACAATACTTACGCACAACTTGACGCCTTTTTATAAATGGCTTTTAGCTCTTTTGCGTTCAGTGTTTTTTTGTCTCTCTCTGCAATACTTCGCACCTCGTCAAGCACGGCCCCCAAATCCTCTTTTTTGGCATCCACACCTACACTTTCGAGTCTATGTTTGATTGAGTCTCTGCCCGTGTGCTTACCTATCGGATACGCCCTTTTACCGCCAACAACATCGGGAGAAAAAGGCTCATAAGAGGCTGAGTTTTTTAGGACGCCGCTCGCATGGATACCGCTTTCATGTGCAAAAAGCCTTTTGCCTATCACAGGAGCATTAACGGCAATTGCAATACCGCTCGCTTTTGCAACTTTAGATGTCAATGCTTTTAGTGAGACGATATCCATCTCTCGTTTTTCACCTATTTGATAGATTAGGCTCATCACTATCTGCTCAAAACTAGCATTTCCGGCTCTTTCGCCGATACCAAGTGTTGTGGTATTCACAGACAATGCTCCAGCCTCTACGCCCGCTATCGCATTTGCCGTAGCCATACCAAAGTCGTTGTGGGTGTGCATCTCTATGGGCATACCGCATTTTGAAATAGAGCTTACAATTTTGTGTGTTTGTGTCGGGGTGAGGATACCGACCGTGTCACAAAAGCGAAATCTATCTGCACCGAGTGAAGATACAAAGGCGATAAGCTCTTTTAGATACGCCTCATCCGCACGGCTCGCATCTTCTGCGCCTATACAGACAAAAAGTCCCTCTTTTTTTGCCAAACCGACTGAATTTTCTAGGTTTGCAAATATCTTTTCTTTTGAAAGGTTTTTGACATTCATCAAAATCTCGCTAGTAGGAATGGAGAGATCAACGGCTTTTAGCCCACACTCCAGGGCATACTCGGTATCGTCCATTACTGCCCTGCACCATCCCATCTGACGCACGCCAAGGTCAAGAGCGAGTATCTCTTTTATCGCTTCACGCTCTTTTGCGCCCATTGCAGGTATACCGATTTCTAACTCATCTGCACCGGACTCTACCAATAGTTTCGCTATCTCAAGCTTTTCTTTAAGGCTAAAAGCCACATACGGCGCTTGTTCGCCGTCTCTTAGTGTGGTATCGTTAATCAAAATTCGGCTCATCATAGCCTCCTTAATTACCCTTCTTCGGATTCGTGTCCGAAATGCTCTTTTGCGGCAGACATTAACGCCTCGGCTATCGCTAGTTTAGCGTATTTTTCCACACTCACCACGCCTATCTCTTTTAGCGTATCTTGCGGGCAACCGCCTATTTTTGCAGTCAAAAGAAGCTTCACGTCAAAAAGCGCCGCTTTGATATCATCCATCGGATTTTCACAAGAGTCAGGCCCTGCACAATAACCGTTTTCAACGGAACGTTTGGTCAAAAATCTAAAGCCCATATCGCCCGCTTCATAGATTAAAAACTCTTTTACCGTACCGAAATGCTCGTTCACCGTTGCAAAGTCACTTGATGTAACCGCTATATATACTGTCTCGCCGTTTGAAGAAAGCATTTTCTTCTCGGCTTCGGCTCTCTCATTAGCTTCTTTCATTATCTCTCTGAAGCTCTCTATTTTGTCTTTTGCTTTTTTGCGCCCTTCGATATCATACAGAGCCACAAGCTCGTCAACGCTCTTATCCCCAAAGCTCTCAGGTGTAAACTCTGCGCTTCTATCTTCACCGAGTATGCCTATCGCATCAGCCCTGCACTGCTTACAGTGAGTCATTAGGCTCATATCCATACCACACGCTTCTTGCGCACGGTTTAGTTGCTCTTCGGTAGCGGAAGGTACGCCGTTTATTCCGTAGTACGTGCCAAATTCCGGCTCACTAAGAAGCGGCATTATATTGTGCAAAAACACGCCCATCTCTTTTAGCTTTTTGGAAACATCCGGCAATCCGTCTTCATTTACACCGGGAATAAGCACCGAGTTTGCTTTGATGAGAATACCAGCCTCAACGCATTTCTTGATACCTTCAAGCTGCTTGCTTAGCAGTAATGCCGCAGCCTCTTCACCTTTGTATCTCTTGCCTTCAAAGTACACCCACGGATAAATCTGAGCACCGATTTTTGGGTCTATCGTATTTATGGTAACAGTGATGTGGTCGACACCCGCTTCTTTGATTTGCTCCACAAATTCAGGCAGTTTTAGCCCGTTTGTAGAAAGACAAAGCTTCAAATCAGGAGCATGTTCTCTTACTAAAGCCAAAGTCTCAAAGGTTTTTTGAGGATTAGCCAATGCATCTCCGGGGCCTGCTATGCCAACGACAGATAGATTTTTTATCTCACTACCGACAAGCAACACTTTTTTCAAAGCATCCAGCGGCTTTAGCTTTTGGCTTGTCACGCCCGGTCTTGACTCGTTAGAGCAGTCGTATTTTCTATTGCAGTAGTTGCACTGTATATTACAGGCAGGCGCAACAGGCAAGTGAATTCTCGCATAACTATAATGCGCATCTTTGCTATAGCAAGGATGATCGTTTATCATTGACATTGTTTTTTCATCTATAGTAGGCGTAGCGCTTGAACATCCGCAGCTCATTCCGGACTCCTTTAAATGGCTTTAGAGGAGTATTTACATTATCTGTTCCGTAGAAAATTTTGTCTATATCATCTTACCACGTCTACTACTTTTACAAACTTCCAACCATCATCTAGCATCTTTTTTAGAGCTTTTGATAGTCCTTCGGAATTGTGACTCTCTGGGTGATTCATGTGAGCTATAATGATATCTCCTGGTTTTGTTTTTGCCATCTCTTTTTGTATAGCGTTTACGCTGTTCGTGGCTCCTGCGTCGGCGTTGATACTAAAGCCTATCACTTTGTATCCTAGAGAATTTACGATAGCTACAGACTCATCATCATAGTGTGCGGTTCCGCTGCGAAATAGTGTCATTGTCTTGCCGCTCATTGTTTTTACTTTTTCGTGATTTGTCATCACCTCGGCTTTTATCTCATCAGCTCCGTTTGTGCCTTTGATGCCGTATGCAGATTTGCCGTTCATTGAGAGCGGCATGTGCTTTGTGCCATGGTTTTGCACGTCAAATAGAGGGTTTGCCGCAAGCTCTTTATATAGCTCCTTGTTTGCGTCTATCCATTTTGCGGTTATAAATAGCGTAGCGGGAATATTGTTGGCTTTTAGAAAATCAATTAGCGCCTTGTCATATCCGCAAGAAAGTTTTGAGGCCCCGCAAGCATCGAATGTAAGAGCCGCTACTTTTTCGTTTGTTTTGAAGTTTTTGATAACCCCTTTTGCCTCAAACCCCCACTCTCCAAAAGCAGACAAACAGACAAACACTACAAAAGCCGCGAAACGCATCTCAATTCTCCAAAAAATAATCTTGCATGATTGTATGATAAAGGCGCAAAAGGAACTAAAAATGCATGGCAAAAATAGTAAAACAATAAAAGGAGCAAACCATGGCAGTATTTATTAACGACGAGTGTATCAACTGTGCGGCCTGTGCCGACGAATGTCCAAATATGGCAATAGTAGACAACGACAAAAATCCAAACGGTGCAGATATTTTCTTTGTACTTGAAAACAAATGTACAGAGTGTGACGGCGGCGAGATGGCCTGTATATCAGTATGTCCAAGCGATGCGATTCACAAAAGATAGTTAATACGCTTATGCGTATTAACTTAAGAGCAGCTAGCTGCGAGAGCTGTCTGCTGAAGACCTAATTTACGGCTTTGCCGGAAATTTGAGAACTATTCAAGATGCTTAAAAGGTCTTTATGTCTACAATCCGCATAAAAAACGGAGAGTAAAATGAGAGTAGCAGTACCTGTTCACAATGAGAGTCTAAAAGTATTTAAGAATGCGGGTCATACGCCGTTTTTTGCGGTGTATGAGTTAGTCGGTAGCGGAATGTTCAAAAGCTTTAAATTTATAGAGCTGAGAGCAAACCCTAGAATCAACGCAGACCACGAAGATGAGTGCGAAGATTCTCACGGCAAATGCCATCACGAGGGCGATGCCGAAGAACACAAAAACGACCACAGGATCATGGCTGAGATAGTCAAAGACTGTGAGTTTTTGGGAGTCGACAAGGCTTGCAAAAACACAAAACTTGTATTTGAAGAAGCCGGCATAAAAGTCATTTCTACTCACGGATGTGAAAAAGCGGACGATATGCTAAAAGAGGTATCAAAAAAAATCTAGGAGCTTTCCATGGAAAATATTGCGACTTGTTCTTTTTGCGGCAAAAGTGCCAAAGAGGTCAAAAAGATGTTTTTGGTCGAAGAGGTCGCAATATGCTCCGAATGTGTAGATACATGCCACAAGGAACTTGATAAAGAGAGCCTTAGAGAAGAAAAAGCCAAATTTCAAAAAGGTCTCCCAAAACCTGTTGAAATCGTAAAATTCCTCAATAACTACTGTATTGGGCAAGAAAAAGCCAAAATGACGCTTGCGGTAGCTCTATACAATCACTACAAAAGAATCGAAAAGCCTATACATAAGGGCGTCGAAATCGAAAAAAGCAATATACTTCTCATAGGCCCAACCGGAAGCGGTAAAACACTTCTTGCCAAAAGTCTAGCCAAAATAATGAACGTACCTTTTGCCATTGCCGATGCAACAGCTCTTACGGAGGCCGGATATGTCGGCGAAGATGTGGAGAGCATACTATCTCGTCTGTTAGCGGCGGCGAATTTTGATTTGGAGCTCGCAAAACGCGGCATTGTCTATATAGATGAAATAGACAAAATAGCTCGCAAATCAGAGAGCGCCATAAGCGGCAGAGACGTATCTGGAGAAGGTGTGCAGCAAGGACTTCTCAAAATTTTAGAGGGTGCGGAAGTATACGTACCGATTAAAGGAAGTCGCAAGAACTCCACAACGGAGACCGTGCTATTTGATACTACACACGTGCTATTCGTATGCGGCGGAGCTTTTGTCGGACTTCGTGGAGAAGAGCAAAAACAAGAGACCAAAATGGGTTTTTTGAAAAAAGAAGAAGAGATCGCCACGGAGGAGATAGAGCCTAAAGAGATAATAAAATACGGCATTATTCCCGAATTTATCGGCAGGCTTCCCGTAATTGCAGAGCTAAAGCCGCTCTCCGTAGAAGATTTGGTAAAAATATTGGAAGAGCCGAAAAATGCCCTTATCAAACAATATAAAGCCCTCTTTGAATTTGACGGTATAGAACTTGAGTTTACACCTGAAGCGATAGAAGAGATAGCCAAAAAAGCGTACGACTCAAAAGTAGGAGCAAGGGGCCTTAGAGGAATAATAGAAAGGCTAATGTTGCCGCTAGAGTTTGAGGCGCCCTCAGATGAGAGTCTACAAAAAATTATAATAACAAAAGAGTTTATAGACGGTGAGAAACCTATGCTTATAAAAGGCTCTGCGCAAAAAGAAGGTTAAGGCAGGTAGGGCTTGTCGGAGAGCTCTTCTTTTGGCTCCGATAGATAAAAGCCCTGTGCATAGTCTATGTCCATCTCTTTTACTTTTTCAAACACCTCTTTGGAGTGCACGAACTCAGCTATAGTTTTTAGCCCTAGCTTTTTAGCGAAACTGACTATAGTCTCCACTATTATCTCGGAGTTTCTATCTACATTGATATTTTTGATAAGCGAGCCGTCTATTTTGATATAGTCTATATTTAGTTTCAACAGATGTTCAAAATTTGAATATCCGGTACCAAAATCGTCTATTGCAACCTGAGCACCGTATTTTTTAACGGATGCAATAAAACTCGATACGTCATCATAATTTTCTATACCGTCAGACTCGACAATCTCAAATATTATCTTACATCTGCCACTCAACTCCTCTAGTTTTTTTAGAATGAGCTCTTTAACTGCCAAAGAGAGTATGTCTTCCGTTGAAACATTGATAGATACGGCATATTTGGAGTTTTCAAATTTTTTGAAAGATTTTGAGGTCATTATTTTTGTAATAGATTGATAAAGTTTAACTTTTTTTGAAATCTCCAAAAAGAAGAACGGGGATATTGCCGTTCCATTTGGCTCAATCATCCTTACTAGTGCTTCATATCTCTCTATCTTGCCCGTCTTGGCATCTACTATAGGCTGATAGTACGGAACTATTCTATCCTCGGCAAGAGCCTCTCTCAGCTTTGCACTCCATTTGAGATTATTTTCATACTCTTTTGCAATTTCTAGATGTTTGCCGTATACCAAATACGGAATTCTCTTTTTCTTAGCCTGCTTGAGCGCCATATCCGCATGTTCCAATATCCCCTCTTTCTCAAAAGAGGCACCGGCCGTAAGAGATATCAACATCTTATTTTCTTGATAAAACATAGCCTCTTTGGCAAATGAAGCGACAAGCTTTTCCATCTTATCTTCGCTTTGATATTTGCCGGCTTCGTCCCCTACTATTGCAAATTCGTCTGCGGAGAGCTTGTACAACTTGAGCCTTTTTGGAAGCTTCTCTTTTATCTGCCTTGCGAGCTCCGCAAGAACATAGTCTCCGACATCAAAACCGTAGAGGTCGTTTATCTCTTTGAAAGAGTCGATATTTACCAACACTACAAAAGGGTTATTAAGTGCTCTAAAATCCTCCAACATTGAAAGTCTATTTGGAAGTTCGGTCAAAGAATCAAAATATAGCCGCTCTTTCAAATCCTCTTCATTTTTTGCTATCCTCTCCATCAGTATGCCAAATGTATAACGAAGTACGGCAAAAATACCGAAAAGCATCGGGAGTGAAAAGAATACGGCTTTAAATATGGAGCTTCTAACATTTTGCATATCGTTTGTTACGTTCAGAGCAAAAAGCATCTTGGCGACAAGTCGACCTTTATGATCGGTAATATTATATTCAGACAGATTCATTGTTTTGTTTTCTATATCAACGGAAGGCTTTGAGAAGTTGAAATCTCTGGGGATTTTGCCGAAAAATGGATCGTTGTAGGTTATAAGAGTGAAATTTCCTATCCTATGCTTGTCGTTCACCTGTCCAAATTTTTGCATCGCAACACTGTCAAAAAGTATGGCTGTCTTTGCATTTAGATAGTCGTCAAGTCTATTTTGAAGAGTCTTAACATCTACGCCTATATGGAAAAACCCTACATATTTCCCCTCATAAAAAACAGGGGACAGATACACAAAGTTAAGCCCATAGATGGTTGGCTCAAATGAGTATATAGGTTTGTGGTATGTATTTATTTCACCTATAACCGCTCTTTTGGCAGACAGGTTGTCGCCATACCTTTTTGGCTCCTGCATGCGCAAAAAATGCACATTATCGTCAGCTATAAAAGCCATTAAAGAAAAACGTTCTTTATTGTCCTCATAAAACTGCTTTGTCAGTCCGTATAGCTTGTCTCTGTCTCTTTTTGCAAAAGCCTCTTTTATCTTATCGCTTCCAACTACCACATTGGCTTTGGCTTCAAGTTCGGAGCCTATATCTTTCATTATGACTTTATAGATGATAGATGCGTATCGTTGCTGCAACTCTAGTTTTGAGTCTAATTGTTTGTATTCGTCTATTGCTTTTAGCGAAGTAAAAACTATAACAAGGACTGTTGCAACCGCCATTACAATGAGTGTCGCTTTTCCTACTATGCTCAATTTTATTCGCTTTTTGATTTATTTAAATTTTTTATCATATAAGACGATTAATATATCAGTTTTTAGTGGCAAAGTAAAGATTTTATTATGATTAAGTGTATAATTTAGCATAAAAAACGCATAAAAGGAGCAAAAGATGTTCGGCTCTACTATTTCATCGATGAACGCCCATTCGACATGGATGGATGTAAATGCAAACAATGTAGCAAATGTAAATAGCGATAAGTTTAAAAGTACCGACACAAAGCTTGAAGAGGGTCAAAAAAACAACCCAAAAGCGGTTTTAAGAGAGAGCGAAAGAGAGACGGTAGAAGATAGAAGTAATACGGATTTGGCAAAAGAACTTACGGAACAGATACCGATAGAAAAAGGTTTTGGGATTAATGCGACAGTCGTAAAGACCAAAGACGAGATGTTGGGAACTTTGATGGATATTAAAAGCTGAGAGAAGCCTCTCAGCAAATATTTAGAGATTAGTCTCTTGGTTTTTTAGGAAGAGCGAAGTCTATTTTTAGTCTTCTACCCATAAACTCTTGAGCGTCTAGCTCATCTTTTGATTTTTTTGCAGCAGCAGCGTCAGCAAATTCAACAAAGCCGAATCCTTTTTTGATTCCGTCTTTTTCGATAAGTCTTACTTTTGCTACTTCGCCGTATTCGCCGAATAGTGCCTCTAGGTCTTCTTTAGAAGCCTTATAGTTTAGATTGCCGACATAAAGGGTATTAAGTTCACCCATTGAAGATTCCTTGTGATATAAGTTGTCTTCGAGACACTATGGGCAAAACGGAGATTTTGAACGCATAGGTTACGAAGCTACAGATATTCTATAATAATTCATATAAAAAAGAAGCTTAAATTTTAAGCTATCCTTTCCATCTTGTAACAAAGTCTTTACAAAGTTCAATAAATTTCATTTTTGTATAATAAAAATATTTTAAAATATCGGAGAATACATGGGGTTTTTACTAGCGATAGACGCCGGTACCGGAAGTGCGAGAGCCGTAGTATTTGACGAAAAAGCAAATCAGCTCGGCGTCGGTCAAGAAGAGTGGACGCATAACGGAGAAGACGGCGTAGTTGGAGCTATGAACTTTGATTGTAAAAATGGGTGGGAAGTTGTATGTAGATGCATCAAAAAAGCTATTTTTGATGCAAATGTAAATCCATCGGATATTGCGGCAGTCACTGCGACAAGTATGCGAGAAGGTATAGTGCTGTATGACAAAAACGGCACTGAGATATGGGCCGTGGCAAACGTAGATTCTAGAGCCGGTGCAGAAGTTGCAGCTATGAAAAGTGGATTTGCGGGCGTAGAGGAGGAGTTTTACTCACGCAGCGGACAGACTTTTGCTCTTGGAGCTCTGCCTAGACTAATGTGGCTCAAAAATAACAGGCCAGATATATACGAAAAAGTAGCGCACCTTACGATGATAGACTCATGGGTATTGCAACGTCTAAGCGGTGTGTTTGCTTCAGACCCGTCAAACGGCGGTACTACTGGCGTGTTTGACCTTTCAAAAAGAGATTGGGCAAGAGATATGGCCTCAAAAGTTGGGCTCAAAAGCGATATTTTCCCAACCATCTTTGAACCCGGAAAAGTCATCGGCGAAGTGACAAAAGAAGCGGCTTTGGCAAGCGGACTAAGTGTGGGCACTCCTGTTGTAATGGGCGGTGGAGATGTGCAGATGGGCTCTGCCGGTCTTGGTATCGTGAGAGAAAATGAATGTGCGGTGCTTGGCGGTACTTTTTGGCAACAGGTCATAAATATCAAAGACGGCACGGTAGACCCGTCGATGAATCTACGAATAAATCCGCATGTCATCACTGGGCTCTCTCAGGCGGAGGGAATCACTTTTTTTGCCGGAATGATAATGAGATGGTTTCGTGACACGCTCGCAAAAAATGAAAGAGATGAAGCTACAAAACTAGGCACAGATGCCTACGCATATCTTGAGAAGTTAGCAAGCAATGTGCCTGTCGGAAGCCACGGCATCATACCGATATTCTCTGATGCCATGAAATACGGCAAATGGATACACGCCGCTCCTTCGTTTCTCAATCTGCCTTTTGACTCTGAAAAAATGGGCGTAGCGGCTTTGTTTAGAAGTCTGCAAGAAAATGCGGCGATAGTCAGCGCCGTCAACTTAGAAGCGGTACAAAAATTTAGCGGAGCAAACCCATCGCACATAGTGTTTGCAGGCGGAGCTTCAAAAGGGTTTTTGTGGCCTCAAATCCTTGCCGATGTGACTGGACTGACCGTCAAGACCCCGGTAGTAAAGGAAGCGACAAGCCTAGGAGCCGCCTTTGCAGCGGGGGCGGGAGTGGGTATATACGGCTCTATCGAAGAGGCCGCAAGAAGACTTGTCAAGTGGGATAAAGAGTTTACGCCAAACGTCGCAAACAAACTCATATACGACGAAGCAAAACACAACTGGAAAATCGCATACTCAAAAATGCTAGAGCTGCTAGATGCAGGTGTGACTACGCCGATGTGGAAAGCTCCGGGATTGTAAAATACTAAAAAATAAAATTGGAAATTTAGATGCTACTTACAAATGAAAACGAACACGAATATAGATTTGGCGACCATGGGCCAAAATATCTGGCGAAGGGGCCAAATATCGACTTTGGCGTAGTAGTCATCACACCGGGGGAAGAACACCCGTGCCACGCTCACGAGAGACAAGAGGAGTCGTTTTTTGCGCTTGAGGGCGAGTGTGAAGTATGGGTACTAGGCAAACTCGTAGTGCTAAAAGCCGGGGACTACCTGCAATGCGCTCCGGGCGAATCACACTACTTTCGAAATGTAAGCAACAAAGATTTTAAATCCGTATTTGTAAAATCACCGCACTCACCTGAAAAAGATAGCGTATATATAGAGTGGAAACCGGGGCAAGAGTACAAATAAGTAGCCTGCCCTACTTCACTTTGCTCAACCAGAATCTAGCAAACAAAAACTTTCTAGCCTCCTCTGCAAAAAAGACGATAGGAGCGATAGCGACTACGGCAATCCAATAAATAGGCTCGAAGGGTTCCGTCGCAAAAATATCCGACAATATCGGAACCGTAATCAAAAGCGCCAAAATAACAATTTCGATAGCAACACTACCCCAGTAGTAACGGTTGCTAAAAAGCCCTATGCTTATGGCGGAACCTAACTCATTGCGACATGAGAGTCCATTGCCGATTTGGGCAAAAACAATCGCCGCAAAAGTAAGCGTAGTGGCTTGTAAATACAGATGGTTGTTCCATTGCAACGTCTCACCGTTGTAACCGTGAGCATAAAGATAGGCAAAAAACAGCCCCATCGACAGCAAAGCCGTAAGCAGTCCCAAAAAGCCAAATGCCCGAAGATAGACGCCGCTAGTCAAAATCGGCTCTTTCAGGCTATGCGGTTTTTTATTCATTAGCCCTTTATGCGGCAACTCTGCGCCTAGTGCGAGACCGGGCATTATGTCTGTTCCGAGGTCTATCGCCAACACCAATGCAACAGGAAGAGCCAAAGGGATACCCATCCAAAAAAACAGAATATACGGAACCACCTCCGGCACATTGCTTGCAAGCATGTAGGTGATAAAACGGCGGATATTTTCATACACCGCACGCCCCTCTTCAATCGCCTTCACGATAGTCGCAAAATGATTGTCAATCAAAATTGCGGCGGCGGCTTGCTTGGCGACATCGGTTCCTGAACCCATAGCTATTCCCACATCCGCTTTTTTTAGCGCAGGAGCGTCGTTGACGCCATCCCCCGTCACAGCCACAGTATCGCCCATCTCTTCTAGCATTGTGACTATTAGTAGTTTTTGTTCCGGTGTGACACGAGCAAATACGTGATTTTTGCGAAGTATCCGACGCAAGGCCGCCCTTGGAAGCGACTCCAACTTATCCGCCGTGGTCACCTCTGAGGCCGATGAGATAATGCCGGCCTCCACACCTATCGCACCAGCGGTCACTGGATGGTCTCCCGTAATCATAAGCAGTCTAATTCCCGCCCTATGACACTGCTCGACGGCAGTTACGATATCTTCACGGAGTGGGTCAATTAGGGCGACAAACCCCAAGAATACAAGATTTTGTTCCGCCTCTTGCCTTGATGAGGGAAGTGCGGTGCGCTCCGACATGGCAAAGGCTATGACCCTTAGACCCAGAGCCGCCATTTTGTCGTGTCTTTCCAAAAGCTCTTTTGATTTTTGTTCATCCAAAGGCGTGGCGACGTCACCGACAAATACCTGCTTGCACATCCCCAGTATGACCTCCGGTGCACCCTTGCAAGCCACCAAAAAGCCGTTTTCCGTATTATGCACGGTCGTCATCCGTTTGAGCTGATAATCAAACGGGTACTCCGCCGCAATCGGCCTTTGCCCACGGCGCACAAGCGGATCTACAAAACCTGACGCAAATATAAAAAATGCTTGTTCTATCGGGTCGCCGTAGTCGCATCTGCACGGTTGCACAGCAGTACCGCATCTGTCAGCCTAGAACTCGGCTTCTCGTTTTTTTGCTCTTCATCCCACGCCGTTACTTCCATTTTGTTTTGCGTTAGCGTACCCGTCTTGTCAGTCGCTATTACAGTCACTGCACCCAAATTCTCAATGACAGACAAGCCGTTAACCAAAAATCCTTTTGCCGCCATACGCTTTGCTCCAAATGCCAAAGAGAGCGTGACCGTAGGCATCAAACCCTCCGGAATCAATGCTACTAGCACGCCTAGTGCAAACAAAAAAGCTTTCCAAAGGGCGAAATCCCCAAAACTAGCTATCACAATAAAACTAGCGGCAATTAAAAATGAGATAATCGCAATAATTTTGGAGATGCGGGCAATCTCTTGTTGAAGATGGCCGATACCTTGCGATACGCTTTGCGTCAGCACTGCGATTGTTCCGTATTTGCTATCTTTTCCTGTCGCAAACACTAGCCCCGCCGCCCCTCCTTTTACGACAAAAGTACCGGAATAAAGTGTTGTTTTGTGGTGACCTGAGCCGACCACGTCCGCAGACACCGATTCGCTTTCTCCTGTAAGTGAGCTTTCGTTTACCCATACCTCAGAGGCGCTTATGAGATACATATCGGCGGAAACCTTGTCTCCTTCTTTAAGGATTACAACATCACCTGCAACAATCTCCTCGGATAAAACTACCCGCTCTACGCCGCCTCGCCTTACGGTCGCTTTTGAGGGAAGAATTTGGCGCAATGCGTCAAGGCTTTTTTCGGTTCTAAACTCTTGATAAAATCCGAAAAATCCGTTTAGGATAATGACAAAAAGAACGGTCCAGCCTATAGAGCTCATATTTGAAGAGGGGTCGAAGTGTGCTACGACGAAGCTGATTGCGGCGGCAACCCAAAGTAATAATGCAAAAAAGTGTGTAAATTGTGCAAGTAGTTTTTTTGCCCAAGAGCCGTGCGCCACTTGGGGGATGGAGTTTGAACCGTTACGTGCCAATCTCTCTTTGGCCTCTTCTTCGCTAAGTCCAGCCTCGCCGGAACCTAGCGCCGAGAAGATATCGGATAACTCCTCTGTTTTCATCGGATATTTATCCTATTTTTTCAATTTTGCCTGCTCAAGCTCCCAGTATTCTATCGCAAACATATCTCTTTCATCCAGACTCTTCCAGTAGCCCAGCATCTCGGCTCTTAGCATCGCATCTACCGTATGAGAAATAATGTCTTTTAGGATTTTTGCTTCTTTATCGTCTTTTGCGGCGACAAATACGCCTTTACCTTTTACCACACCCCATCTAGGTGCTGAGTCTAGAATGATTTTTGTGCCGTCATTGTTTCTACCAAAATACTCGCCGTACCAATCAGCGTATGAGTCGATAGATTCTGCTTCTTTGCCCTCTTTTATTATTGCGGCTTTTGGTTTTGTGCGGATAACATGCTCAGGCGTCAAAGGGCCGCCGTCGATTATCTCTTGCAAATTTACAAGGCCGGAGAGCATTTTTGCCGATTCCGTATCTATCGTCACTATCTCTACCGGACATCCACGTAAAGCCGATATGTTTGACTGTAAGGCGTCTTTTGAGGCTTCAGATATTAGGCTTACGGATATTTTGTTGTCTATGTACGCATTTTTGGCTAGAAAGTCGGAGGCTTTTTGGACGAGGGCAAGCATCTTTTGGTAGCTCGTCTCACCGTTTTCGTCAAAACTGAAAATGCCGTGATTTAGCAGTACGATACCCTCTATCTCAGCCCAATCTCTACCTTTTACGGCCTCGGCGATAGCTTTTGATAGTATAAAGCCCGGCATTACATAGTCTACGACAACCACTTTGTCGCCATATATTTTTTCTATTAGCTCTCTGCCGTTTGGTGTATTGGAGATTGTGACGACCGCATCAGCGTGCGTATGGTCTACAAATCTATATGGAATAATAGCATGCACCACGGCTTCTATAGACGGTGCGGGAGCTGCTTTGTCGGTCATTCCCTCTCTTTGCAGACGCACAAGCTCGGAGTCACTCATACTCTCTTGTTCGGCGATAGAGAGCAAAGCGTCCATGCGCACGGGAGCAAAACCGCCCTCTTCTATCGTGCCAAGATCCCAGCCGCTACCTTTTACCCAGAGTATCCCGTCTATTTTGACAGACGTATTGCCGCCGCCGTGCAGTACAAGCGAGTCGTCTTGCCCCAGTAATCTTGATGTTCGAACACGCTCTTTTAAAGCCTCCATAAGCACCCTTTGAAATTTTTGTAGTTTTAAGTATAACATTTTGATTTGCACACCAAAGCAATAGAGAGCCAAAGTTACAAAATTGAAAAATTTTATTATCTAACGGCTACAATCTAACAACTTTTTTAAAACGGTTTTAAGATGATAAACAGCGTTATAACGCTACCCCAAAATGGAAAATTGGCAAAGCCGCAAGCATGTGAAACAGGCGTAAATACGCTTGTGCAAATATTTTTCTCCTCAACCGATGAAGTTTGGCTAGCACAACTCTTAAAAGATGTGTCCACCTACTACCCAAAAGCCGTCGTCATAGGTTCATCTACGGATGAAGCGATAAGTGCAGACAAAGTATGTGGCTCTTGCGCAGTAATAACGATTAGCCGTTTTGAACAAACAACGCTATCGGCTGCAATGCTAAAAAGTAACGGAAATAGTTTTGAAACAGGTCATACAATCGGCAAAAAGATATGCCGCAAAAATACGAAAGCCGTTATAGTATTTGCCGATGCAGGCTCTATAAACGGCGAAGAGTTTTTGTCCGGAATCTCAAAAACAACCAATAATGCCATAGTAGCCGGAGGACTCGCATCCACCCCATCTTTTACAAATACCTTTGTAATCTTCCAAAATAAAATAATAAAAAACGGTGTCGTGGCTGTGGCGCTCAACTCTAACGTGCTTGTTGCAAAGGCTTATCATGCTTTTGGTTGGAGGGCAATCGGACAAGAGATGCTGGTCACAAAAGCCGACAAACACAAAGTAGACGCTATCGACGGCAAAACTCCGCTCTCCATCTTTAGAAAATATCTTGGCAAAGGTGTAGCAAACAGCTTTCCGGGGATGGCCTTTGCTTTTCCTTTAATACTTAGGCGAGGAGAGAGTCTTGTGGCAAGAGGCATTTTGAGACTCGAAGGCGAATCATTTGTAGTCTCCGGCAATGTAAACGTCGGAGACAAAGTCTATATAGGATATGGGAATCCGGCGCAAGTAGTAGAGCAAAATGAGATAGTCAAAAACATAGCCGATACGCTAGGCAAACCGGAAGCGGTCTTTTCCTACTACTGCATGGGCAGAAAGATGTTTTTACCTAGAAAAACTGTCGAATTTGAGGCAAAAAGTAACGCACGGGCGGGAAATATCAGCGGATTTTTCACTCTTGGAGAGTTTTTTACAGGTGAAATGCCAAACCATCTCAATTTCTCATCAACGGTAATAGCGCTCAGGGAAGGTGAAAAAGAAGAGCTAAAATACAAAAAAATAACTCCGCCAAAGCCTGACTTTGTCAACTTGGTATCGGATGGACTCTTCAATTTTATAGACACTAGAACTAAAGAGCTCGACTTCTTGGCATACCATGACGTGCTTACATCTTTGGCCAACCGTGCACTTTTGACAGACAGAACGGAGCATGCTTTGTCTCACGCCAAAAGATACGGCTTTAGAGCGGCAATGTTATTTGTAGATATCGACAGATTCAAAATCATCAATGACACACTGGGGCACGAAGTAGGCGACGGCGTATTGATGGCAATCTCCAGAAAAATAGAAAAAACACTTAGAAGCGATGATACCTTGGCAAGGCTCGGTGGCGACGAATTTGTCATTCTTTTGGAAAATGTAGAGGGCGAACAACACGCTGCACAGATAGCCGCCAGGGTCATCGATGCCGCTTCGAAACCTATCGGTATAGCAGGTAAAAAACTAAGTGTAACGGCAAGTGTAGGCATAGCGATATTCCCCGAAGACGGCGAAAATTATCAAGAGCTTATCAAAAATGCGGATGCCGCAATGTACCAGGCAAAAACGGATGGTAGAAACGGATATGCGTTTTATAGAAAAGAGCTTACCGAGGAAGCGTCAAGAATACTAGAGCTTCAAAATGAGTTAAAAACCGCAATACAAAAAGAGCAATTTACGCTCTTCTATCAACCACAAATAGACCTCAAAACCAAAAAACTAATTGGCGCAGAAGCCTTGATAAGATGGAACCATCCAAAAAGAGGCTTAATCACTCCTTGCTCTTTCTTGCCCGAAGCGGCCGATTTTGGGCTTATGCCGCAGATAGGTGAATTTGTCGTAGAAAAAGCGTGCGAACAGCTAAAACAATGGCTTGCAAAGGGCTTTAAGATACCAAAAGTGAGCGTAAACATAACCGCCGAAGAGTTTTATAAAAATGATTTGGCAAAAAGACTTTACGGCGCATTAAACACAAGAAATCTAGAGTCTTCGCTTTTGCAAATAGAGATAACGGAGACTGGGATAATGCAAGACGGCGGCGTAGCAATAGACGAACTGAGAAAAATAAACGATATGGGAATTAGCGTATCCATAGACGACTTCGGTACAGGCTACTCCTCTCTTAGTTATCTCAAAAAACTTCCCGTAAAAGAGATAAAAATAGACCGTTCTTTTGTGAGTGATATCATATCGGACAGTGGCAACAAAGCAATAGTAAGAGCGATATTGGCAATCTCAAAAGAACTCGGTCTTGAAGTGGTGGCAGAGGGGATAGAGCACAAAAACCAAGCGACTTTTCTCATGACGGAAGGCTGTAGGTATGGGCAGGGGTATTTATATAGCAAACCTATTGCGCCAAATCTTTTTTACGAACAATTTAGATTTTAATATCAAAGGAGGGTGCCGTGAGCGAAGGTTTTATGTTTATGCTTGGTTCGTCAATGCTGTTTTTGGCGGTTGGGCTTGCGCTGTTTGTGCTATGGATATGGGCTATTATCGATGTCATCAAAAGCGATTTTAAAGACTCGACAACAAAGATAATATGGATTGCACTGTTGATATTTTTGCCGTTTTTGGGAGCGGTAATCTATCCATTTCTCGGCAAAAGTACCAAACAACGCAAAAACTACGACGATTCGGAGTTATAAAGCGAAAAACTGCGCTTTGTCTATTAGCGAAAGAGGCATATTTACATCAAATATTTTGCCTCTTATATTTGTAATTCCGAAGCTCTCAAGTCTAGCCGTATGCTTCGCCAAATATCTATTCGCATTGGCTTCATCGGCAAAAAGATAGATACCGCCCGCCTCTTTTGTCTGCGCATTTTCCGTCCATATCTTCCATATCAGCCCCTCTTCCGTGGCTATATCCTCGGCAAGCCCCTTGAACGCTTCGCTCATCTCTTCACCAAAAGGCGCTTGCATGGGAAAGTCTACTTGCAATAGTTTCATTTTTTCTCCTTTTTGTTTTATTGTAACAAATCGGTATACGGCAACGCTAATAACCTAGTGAAGTCCCGCTTCCCCCACTTGTCGTTCTTTTATATCGTGCACGACAACTTTGTTTTTGCCTTCTCTTTTTGCCTTATAAAGCGCTTTGTCTGCGGCGTTGGTAAGGTGATAATGACTATATCCGTGCAATGGATAAGCCGCTATTCCTAGACTTATTGTGACAGGCGGTATATTTGGCACTTCCGATTCGTTCCACTCTATTTTCTCAACAGCAGACCTGACTCGTTCACCAACCTCATAGGCCGCATCGGTATCACTATAAGGCAATACGACAATAAACTCTTCGCCGCCGTATCTTGCGACGGTATCGCCCTCTCTTACCGATTCTTTAATGGTTTTTGAGACGATTTTTAGCACCGTATCGCCGACTTTATGTCCATACTCATCGTTAAAACGCTTGAAGTTGTCAATGTCTATCATAAATACGCTCAGCGGCGACTCTTTTCGTTTTGCTATGTTGAGTAGGCTGTATAGATATTCCGTAATATAGCGACGATTGTACAAATTTGTCAGTGCATCGGTTAGCGCTTGGTTTTTGTATGCATTTAGCATATTGATATTGCTCATTGTAAGGGCGGTAAGGTCTATGTATGGCTTTAGGTAGCTTTCCAAAAAGCGTATTTTTGTTTCTAGTGAACCATTGATAGTGTCGTTTGTGATTATTTTTTCATTGTCTAACGTGAATTTTATTACGCCTGTTTGTTTGCCGCTTGACATCATCGGCTTACAAAGAATTGTCTCATTTTCTCCGGCTTTGCAGGTTGCGCATGAAGATTTTTTCAACTCCTCGACAACAACTCTGCTACCGGTTCGATAGGCCAAACAAAATGACGGGTCAGATAACAGCTCCTCATAAGTCGCCTCCGCTTGATTGCAAGAGCTAACCGAGATAGGCTCAAATCTGTTTAAGCTATGGTTGATTTCAAATATCGTCATATCTTTTACGAAAAAATCCGCTTCAACCGCCAAAAATAGATTATTTGCCAACTGCTGTTTATTACTCTCCGCTACCGTCATCGTAAGGAATTCGTCAAAATGTATTTTGTAGCAAGACCATCTTTGGAGCATCCCAAAAGTATCCAAAATTCCATTTTTTAGATTGGCCGGCAAAGCCATATCTTCAATGCTTTTTAGTTTTTCACAATCGGTATTAGAGGCAAGAATTCCGCTCACAAATTTGCGTAGATTGTTTTCAAAAAGATACCGCAACGGCTTATCTATCTTGCTTCTGCCATACAGTATTATAAAGGCTATATAACCAACCAAACAGCTAAAAACCCACAGAGAGATATAAAGCGTTTCGTTAAAGATAGAGCTCGATAATGATTTTTTCGTAAAACCGCAGAGCAAAATAATAGGCTCAGGTGTTTTTATTTCTGCCGTTACAAAGACATTTTCACTATCTTCGCCGAAATTTGTTAGCACGGAACTTTTTGAGAAATATCTTGCAATCGGGAAATTAATAGGGAGGCCGTTGTCGCAAATTAGTTGACCGTTGGAGTTTATGAAAGCCGCAAACATGGGAACATCATTGTATCTCGCATAATCACGCAATATCGTCTTTAATGTTTCGTCGCTTACACGACTTTTTTCAGCTAACACACTATTGACTTGAGAGACTCTATTTTTGGCGTAACTGCGCATATCCTGTTCCATATGCGACTTCTTATTGTTATACACAAGCGAATAATTGAAAACCAAACTGCTAATTGCAATAAGAAAGATGGCCACAGCGATAAATATATTGAGTCGACCTGTAATCAAAGCTTAAATCCTTGTATTTTTGTCTGGTCGACTACTGATTTTTTTCACAAAGGAGAAAAATATTTTTTGTCTTTTGACCAAAAGAGTATGGCCTATTCTAGCAAATTCTATATGAATTACGAACGCTATTGCCGCCTACTTTTGATTATTTTTTTAGCTCATCTCTTATCTTTTTCAAATCCGCCCTAAAGCCCACGCTGTCGCCGTAGTCGAAAAAGTTTTGATATCTGGAGTGGACGGAGCCTATCTTTTGGGCGTGCTTGATAGGACACCAATACTGCTCGGTACGTGCCGCCACTTCGCTCACATATCCCATAAGGCCGTTAAAATAGCTGCAATACAGACAATTTAGCTTCTCTATGGCGTTTAGATATTGCAAATTGTGTCTGTCGATTACTATGTAGTTGACTCTTTTGACCTTTGCTATTTTGTAGACCGGAAAACAAACGCTCTGATATAGCGTCACGAACAAATCAAGCAGTAGCGCCGGAAAAATGACCGAATATATGACGGGAGCCGTAATAAGATTTAAAATAGGCGTATTGACAAGATAGTGAAAGACGTTTTTGATGTTTTTTCTATGCTCGGCTAGTATCTGCTCTTTGAAAGCTATCTTTTTGCCCATATCACAAAAAAACTCTTCCCGCCTCTTTTGGATTTCATCTTCTAGTTCACTCTCTAACACTCTTATCTTTTCTAGAATTTCCGATATTTTGTGTGTTTCCATGTTTTTTCTTTTTTATAAATTTTATTTTTATGTTGTCAGGCTACCCGCAATTGATACAAATACTTCTGAAACTCCACAAACAAATTAGCTATGTTAGTCACTTCGCCAAGCTCCTCTTGCGCATCCTGCAATGATTGATATTTGTTCGTCAGCAATACGGGCAGTTTTTCTTGGTCTAGCTCTTCCACGCCCGTCTCGATATACTTACTGAGCACAAACTCTATAAACTCTTTCTGTTTCTCATCTAGTAGTGCGAAGATTGTCGCCTGTGCCGCCGCTACTCTCGCCTCTCTAGAAATTGGCTTGATGTCGCCGTTAAACACATACTCAAGCACATCGAACAAGTCGCTCTTTTCGGCATTGATGAGTTGTTGTAGTCTAATCAAATCTTCACGCCCAAAACCCGCCGTATCTAGCTTTTCAAGTAGCGCCTTTCTCGTCGCAGGAGCACTCCAAAGTGCCCTTAGCTCTTCCTCGCTTTTAAAAAACTTCGGTAACTCTCCAAAGAGATTATTCAAAAACTCTTCCGCCGAAATAGGCTTGCCGTCCGCACTCCAAAAAGAAGTTGACATCATGTGCTGTATCTCTCGCTCTTTGCCGTCTCGTAAGCGTATTTTGACTTTTTTGCGTTTTTCTTTTTGCTCATCATTGTCACCCGTAGGCTTGCTCGGTTCTTCTGGTTCTCTCACGGGTTTTGGCACGCTAGGCGGCTCAGGCTCTAGCGGCTCGCCGTCCCACTCAGGGTCTGCAAAATGATGATACGCATCGACGAAGTCGTAGATGGTGAAAAACTCTTTGCCGTCAAACAGCCTAGTCCCTCGTCCGACTATCTGCTTGAACTCTATCATGGAGTTGACTGGTCGCATCAGTACGATATTTCGGATATTTCTAGCGTCCACACCTGTCGAGAGCTTTTGCGATGTCGTGAGTATCGTCGGTATACTCTTTTCGTTATCCTGAAAATCCCTCAAAAACTGCTCGCCCATAGCCCCGTCATTTGCCGTCACACGCACACAGTAGTTTGGCTCTTTGCTAGTTTTGAGCTGATTGACAAGATTTCGTACGGCGGCTGCGTGGTCTTGTGTGGCGCAAAAGATGATGGCTTTTTGCCTCTGGTCGGCCTCGTCTAGATATATTTTCACCCGTTTGGCTTCTCTCGCCTCTATCTCGATGATTTTGTTGAAATCCGCCTCTTCGTAGAGCTTGCCCTCTTCTATCTCACCCTCCACCACTTGGTCGTCGCTCGTGTATATGTAGTCGTCTAGTGTCGTTTTGATACGCTTGACCTTGAAAGGAGTGAGAAAGCCGTCGTTGATGCCCTCTTTTAGCGAATAGATATAGACAGGCTCGCCAAAATATCTATAAGTGTCCGCATTGTCTTTACGTTTTGGCGTAGCGGTCAGACCCAGCTGTACGGCAGGGGCGAAATACTCCAGTATAGCTCGCCAGTTGCCCTCATCGTTTGCGCCGCCTCTGTGACACTCGTCTATGATGATGAAGTCGAAGTAGTCGCTAGGGTACTCGCCAAAACATGGGCTTGGCTTGCCCTCACCGTCCTTGCCACTCATAAAAGTCTGAAAGATAGTAAAAAATATAGAGCCGTTCGTCGGTGCTCGTCCGCTCTTTGCTATCTCATCGGGCTTTATCCGTACTAGCGCATCCTCTGCAAACGCAGAAAAAGAGTTGAACGCTTGGTCGGCTAGGATATTTCTATCTGCCAAAAAGAGTATACGAGGGCGGCGACTTCCGTCTCGCCTGAGGTTCCATCTAGTTTGAAAGAGCTTCCACGCTATTTGAAAAGCGATAGCCGTCTTGCCCGTGCCCGTGGCTAGAGTCAGGAGTATTCGGTCTTTGCCGCAAGCCACAGCCTCAAGTGCATTTTTGACCGCTATCTCTTGGTAGTATCTAGGTTGCCATGAGCCGCTCTTGTCCTCAAAAGGCACACTCGCGAATTTCTCACGCCACTCGTTTTGGTCTGAGTATGTCATATTCCACAGCTCATCAGGAGTCGGGAAGCTAGGTACTACGCCCTCCTGTGTGCTCTTCATGTCTATGTGATATATCTCTTTGCCATTTGTGGCGTATGTGTTTTGTAGACCAAGCATCTGGGCGTAAAGCTTTGCTTGCATGACACCCTCGCCTACTCCTAGGTCTGCGCTTTTTGCCTCTACGACTGCAAGCTTGATGCCTTTGTACGAGAGCACATAGTCGGCTCGCAAGCTCGCACCTCTCTTGCCGCCGCTTTGTATCCTGCCAGCCGTGATAGCGTGGTTGCGATACACCTTTGTATCATCTACCTCACCCCAACCGCTCATCCGCAGTTTTGGGTCTATTAGTTCGGCTCTTGTTTCGTCTTCGGTCATGGCAACATCTTTGTATTATCGTTTTGCTTACTCTCTAACAATCGTTTTTCTCGCTCTATCTCAAGGATAAGCTCAGCCTCGGTAGGTAGATAAGGCATATACTTGGTAGCAAAAAGCTGATTGCTATCGTTTAAGATACTGTATTTTACGACCGTTTCATCTTTTTGAGCACAAAGAATGATTCCTATCGTAGGGTTGTCATCATCTTGCTTTTTGAGTTCATCAAACAACCGTATATACATATCCATCTGCCCCGTATCTTGGTGTGTTAGCTTTGTGGTCTTGAGATCAAACAGTACAAAACATTTGAGCAGATAGTTGTAAAACACAAGGTCAATATAAAAATGGCTCGTCTCCGTGCTAACCCTAAACTGCCTTCCGACAAAAGAAAACCCCTTGCCAAGTTCTAGCAAGAACTGCTGGAGATTTTGTATCAATGCACTTTCTATCTCTTTTTCACTAGCACTTAGTGGCTCCGGAATATTCAAAAACTCGAAAATATATGGGTCTTTGATAAAGTCATTTGGATCTGTCTTTTCAAGTGTAGAGCTGTTGGCAATGGCTTTTTGCTTGTCTTGAGAGGACAAAAGCCTTTGGAAGTAAAAAGTGTTGATGTTGCGCTCCAAAACTCTCACGCTCCAGTTTTGCGCTATGACCTCGTTTAGATAATATCCCCTTGCATCGGCATTTTCGACCCTCATAATCAGCCTGTTGTGACTCCAGCTCAATTTGCTACACACCGTGTAGCAAATCTCCTCATCAGGGTAGGTCAGATAAAACTGCCTGAAATTGCGAAGATTTGCGTATGAAAACCCCTTGCCAAGTTCACGAGTCAAAGCCACAGAGAGGTTTTTGAGGAGCGCTTCGCCATAGCTAGCTTTCTCTTCGCCGCCTTGCTCTTCTTCTACTATTCTTTTGCCCATCTGCCAATATGCTTGTACCATGTGGGCATTGATAGCTTGATATGTTTTTTGTCGTGCCGAGTGCAAAATATGTAGCATATCGGCAACCAAAGTTGTATCCATAGCCTTTGACTTTTTGATATTTTTCATCACAACTCTCCGTTAAAAGCTTTTTGCAATATCGCTCTTCTGAGCTCTTCTAGGTCGTCAATCTTTTTTTGGTAGATAGCTTCTAGCCGTTTGGTCTCGGTGGATAGGGCGTCTAGTTTGGTTACGATGGTTTGTTGGTCGGTTATGGATTTTGGAAACCAAACCAATTCTGAATGCACATTATTTCTGTTCAATGTTGGAACTCCAGCACCAGAACTATATTTGCCCAAATCAAACTGCTTTAAAAAATAGTAAACAAATCTTTCACAATTACCATGAAACTCTTTTATGTAAAGCGCTGTGTTTAACGGCCAATAATCTTCATCTATAAAATGCACATTTCCAATCGTTCCGCTTCGTCCCGTCACAACACCTGGGGCTTTTACTTTCCAAAGATCAATCCTATCGGTAATGCCATTAGAGCTAACCAACGGAAAACCACCCTTATTTCTTGAATGAGTTGGCAGGTCAAAACCTCTTTGAAGAACACAAATCTCATCAAATTTTTTTTCTTCCCACCCGTCGCCTCTGCTTTCAAACACGCTTTGCAGGTAGCTGTCGAAAAGTTCACGGGCGTTTCGTAGGTTTTGTTCGGCGTTCTTTTTTGCCTTTGCTATCCCCTCAAACACCTCATCCAAAACAGCCACAATGCGTTGTTGTTCTTGGAGTGGTGGAATAGGAATTGGCATATCTTGAAAATGCCGAAGACGCAATGATTTTGCGGTAGCACCGACAGCAACCTCTTCAAAATATTTATGAAAATGAATCAGATATTTGTAAGCATAGTAGACGCTAACATCTTTGTTGAAATTGAATATTGCATATGCCCTTTGATGCAAATCAAACTTTCCAGAATAAAATTTGGGCAAAAATGTCTGACCTTCTCCTGCAACAATAATTGCATCGCAATCAAACAAATATTTTGAACTTTTTTTGATAATTTTTGACCTATCAAAAAAAGCATATTCACCATTCTCAACAGCGTCTTCTGTGTTTGATTTGCCAGTACTTACTTCGCAAATTTCCCCAAGCCTCTTAACTTCCCACCCCTGTTTCATATCAGCTTTAGCACCCTGCCTAGTATCTCAGCACTCTCAGCATCCAAAGCCTTCATCTCCCTAAGTATCTCTTGCGGTTGCCTTAGCGCCGTTTCTTCTTTTTTGTTCGGGTTTTTGGCGCTTAGGTCGTAGGTATTTTGGTCGATGGCGCTCACATCTACGCTCCATGAGTTCTCACTCGGCGCAAAGCTCTTTTGTAGGCTCACGAACTCTGCAAGGTCATTCTCGTTTAGCGGATTTGTCTTGCCTAGATTTCGCTCAAGGTTTAGCTGATAGTACCACACAGAGCGAGTCGGTGCGCCTTTTTCAAAGAACAGCACGACTGTCTTGACTCCCGCCCCTGTAAATGTACCGCTAGGGAGGTCTAGCACCGTATGGAGATTGCAACTCTCTAGTAGTAGTCTACGAAGCGAGATAGAAGCGTTGTCGGTGTTTGATAGGAAGGTGTTTTTGATGACTACACCCGCCTTGCCTCCCGCTTTCAATATCTTGATAAAGTGCTGAAGAAATAGGCTCGCCGTCTCGCCCGTCTTGATGGGGAAATTCTGCTGTACTTCGGCTCTCTCTTTGCCGCCAAAGGGAGGGTTGGCTAGTACTACATCGTAGCGGTCTTTTTCTTGTATATCGGAGAGGTTTTCGGATAGGGTGTTTGTGTGTATGATATTTGGGGCTTCTACGCCGTGGAGTATCATGTTCATCGTGCCGATGATGTAGGCTAGAGACTTCTTCTCTTTGCCGTAAAATGTCCGCTTTTGCAGTGTCTCAGTGTCAGAGGTTGTAAGGCTTTTGCTGTGCTTCAGATACTCGTAAGCCTCAACGAGAAATCCCGCACTTCCCGCCGCTCCGTCATATATCCGCTCGCCTATTTTTGGTGCTACGACTTTGACGATGGTCTTGATGAGCGCTCTTGGCGTGTAGTATTCGCCACCGTTGCGCCCTGCGTTGCCCATGTTTTTTATCTTGTCTTCGTAGAGGTGGCTCATCTCGTGTTTTTCGGCATGTGTGCGAAATCTCAACTGGTCTATGAGATTTATCACTTCACGCAGATTGTAGCCTGACTGCATACGGTTTTTTAGCTCACTAAATATCTCGCCTATCTTGTACTCGATAGTATCGGCGTGCGTCGCATCGGCTTTGAACTTCTTGAGATATGGGAAAAGCTTGTGGTCTACAAAATCTTTGAGGTCATCACCCGTAAGCGCCGCATGATGGTCGAGCTTGCCGTTTGCATCTTTTGGCGTCGCCCAGACGCTCCACTTGTACTCGTGGGCGATGATAGGCGTATAGCTCTTGCCGCTTAGCGTCGCCGCATCGGCTTTGTCTTTTTCTAGGTCATCGAGGTATTTGAGAAAGAGCACCCATGAGGTCTGCTCCACATAGTCAAGCTCGCTACCGCATCCAGCGTCTTTGTGCAATATGTCGTCTATATTTTTGAAGGTCTGTTCAAACATTATTATCTTTTTTGGTATGGATTATTTTTTTGTCTCTGATTTTACGACAAAGTTTCTGTTTTTTGGGGTTTTGAAAGTGTGGTTGTGTGTGGTGGAGGTGGGGGGAATCGAACCCCCGTCCAAAACCATCTCCATCTCAGCTTCTACATGTGTAGTACGATTGATTTGTTAGTCTGCGCAGAGGCTCATACGCACTAGGCCAGACCCTTGCAGACAGGCTAAAGTTTCACCAAAGTTGCCAGCCCTGAACTTCCTTGGCTATTCGTCGAAGTGTTATGCCCCTAAGCCCTCAGACGACGAGAGGGAAAAGCGACACGCCCGTAATTTGTGTTTACTTAGGCTGCTAGAGCAGCTGCAGGGCGGAAAGATGCATTGTTTGCATTTATTGTTTGCGAGCTATTTTTACGGCGCACTCAAGCCGACATGCGACCAAGACTCAAATGATCCTGTCGAAGCCAGGTCACCCCCGTCTAAAGGAAGAGCGGGATTATATCGTAATATTTGTTGGAATATTTAGGATTTTAGGAGTTATCGCAGAGATGGCATCGGCGTTTGATTCGAGCTGAATTTTCCAACTGTTAAACATGTCGTTAACGACCAACATCCAGTTGACAAGCTCTTGACCAGCAGGGCCTTTCGCCGCTCTAGCCTCTTCCAATACCGACTCCACAAGCTCTGAGGCTTTGTTCATTTTGTCCAACTTCATAAAACCGCTTGCGGATTTGATATTGTGAAATATGCGAAACAACTCGCCCACATTTCGCACATATAATTCCGGCTTTTCTAAGCCTAGTATCAAGCCTTCCATCTCATCACACATCAGTGCATAGTGCCCGATGAATTCGTCGATGATGTCGTAATCGATATCCGCCTGTAGAGTGTCTATTATTCCCATGTATGTATTTTATAGCGTTTTACTTTGAGAAGGGTTAAACGGAGCGGGGATTGCAATAAAAACATAATTACCGATTTTGTATACTAAGGTGACACAAAAAAGTAATCTAAAATCGTATAATGCTCCCTCTTAAAGTCATAGGTCAAAGGTGCGGGTATGAAAATCAGCATAAAAACATTTAATATTCTTTTGTACTCTTCGGTAGCCCTGCTTTTATACTGCATAACTTTTATGGAGTTTTTGCACAGCGTCGCTATTATCGAGTCTCTATTTTTTATTTTATTTATTATTTTTTGGGTTTTTATCAAATATGAAATACTAGAGCCGATAGACAATATCAGTAGTTACGCTTCCGGCACGAAAGTGGAAATGGGCAAGTTCTTTATTAGCGAGCTAGATTCGCTCAAGACAAACGTAGTAGCAACCCTCTCAAAGCTCGACGCCACAAACGCAAATCTAAAAGAGCTTGTAGCCGAAGAGACTCGGAAATACCAAGACGCAAATATATTTTTGCAAAAACTATTTAACAACATGCACGATAGTGTTCTCATACACGATACCGACGGAAATGTCATCGAGGCCAACGATACGGCGCTAAAAATGTTCGGCGCTTCATCGCAAGAAGAGATTAAGAGGTTTAAAATCGTAGATTTCTCTACGGCCAACAATCCCGTAGCGCAACTTCCACAGGTCTGGAATGAAGTACTGGAAGGACATAAACAGACTTTTGAATGGGAAGCCCTGAGTATTGACAAAAAAGTATTTTTTGTAGAAGTATTTTTGACAAAAGTGGAACTAAATTCAAAAGACTACATACTTGCAAACATAAGCGATATTACCAAAAACAAAAAACGAAATATGCTCATAGAGTCAATAATAAATCTTCAAGACAACATAGTATTCTTGGCTTCAAACAAAGAAATTCTCATTACAAACAAAAGCTTTTTGAAATACTTTATCTTTGAGGATACGGAAGCCGCAAACAAGCATTTTCACTGCATCAAAGGGCTTTTCTTGGATGTGCCTCTTGAGTGCAAAGAACCTCTGTGCAAATTTGGACGCAAAATGCTAAAAGAGCAAAATAAGCTAATCTGCGAACTCCAAAACGGACAAAAAGAGATATTTTTGATTTCTACTAATGAAGTATTTGTAGATGAAGAGCAATATATAGTATCGCTAACCAACATAACGGATATGGAACTAGAAAAAGAGGCTTTGGAGATAAAATCAAGCATAGACCATCTCACTTCTTTGAAAAACAGGGGCTCTTTCGACAAAATATTGGAATTTGAGATCAACAGATCCAGACAGACAAAAGAGGAGCTCTCTCTTATTATGTTTGATATAGACAAGTTCAAAGATATCAACGATACGTTCGGGCATCAATTGGGCGACGATACGTTGAAGCTATTGGCGCAAATAGTGACCGCACATACTAGGAAAAAAGATACGGTAGCCAGATACGGCGGTGAGGAATTTGCCATCATAGCTCCTAGTATAGCTATAGATTCGGCCATGGGATTGGCGGAAAAAATACGTCGAATAATAGACTCTACAAAGGTTGAGGGACTGCCGCATTTTACATGCAGTTTCGGTGTGGCTACGCTAGGCGAAGATGAGACAATTAGCGAACTTATAAAGAGAGCGGACGATGCTTTGTACGCTGCAAAAGAAGCCGGTAGAAATAAAGTGGTTAAAGGCTAAGAGTAGTTAGCGCCCCGTTAGGGGACGCAAAAGTGGGGAAATTAGTATTTAAGTCTTACGTGACCGTTTTGAGCTATAACTTTCATTTGGCAAGAAAGTCTAAGAGTTTTGCAAGGGTTTGTCGCTTCTACCACTTTTAGCACTTTTTCTTCTTTTTCAGTTTTTGGAGATAGGTATTCCATTCCCGCTACAACTTCAACTACACAAGTACCGCATTCGCCGTCTCTACATCCGAATGGAAGTCCTGAACCTGATTTTTCTACGATATCTTGGATTGTTGCACCCGGTTTTACGTTGATAGCTAGGAAATCGTTGAGTATTTCGACTCTTGTTGTCATTTATTTATCCTTTGTATGGTTTTACTAACATTTCGTCTCTAACGATGCATTGGCAAGCGAGTCTTACGCCTGGAGCTTTGTCGCTCATCTCGAAAGCTTCGGCGTCGGCTTTTGTATATACGCCTTTTCCGATAAGAGTAACTAACTCTTTGCCCTGAGAATCCAGTCTTTCACACTCAGGAGCTTTATCGCCCGTGTAGACTATCTCGACAGCACAGCTTCCGCATTCGCCGTCTTGACAGTCACAGGGGATTTTAACTCCATTGTCTTTCGCTGCCCTAAGAAGAAGTTCGCCGCTAGCTATTTCAACTTCTTTATCCGCTCCAAAACCTGAAAACTTTACCTTTACCATTTTTACCTCCTTTTTAAGATTGCGCTTTTGCAGCTCTGTGTTCTCGTATCCATCGTAGCTCTTCTTCTACGTCGCTCTCATAGTCTTCATCAGCGTCTTCAAGCTCTTCTTCTCTACAGCCGTAGACTTTGCCCTCTTCGATAAATTCGACTTCATAAACACGGATAACTTGCAAGAAGTCGCCCATGTCTCTGACGTACCCTTCCGACCCTGCCTTCATCAGTGTATCGCCAATTTTTGCAAACGGAAAGGTACCATCGTTTCGTATCTCTTTTAACAGACGTACTCTCTGTCCAAAGCCGAACTTTGGGAGTATCTCGTCTCTAGCTGAAGGAGAGCTGTACTTGTGATTGACAGTTTCCATGATTTACTCCGTGTTCTTCAGTTTTGCAACTCATTTGGGTCGAGCAGGTAAAGCAAGGCGTAGGGTTTTCAAAAAGCCCCCACACTTCTGCGGCAGACGGGTTGTAGCCACCTTCAAAATCCTTATAGATTTTGATAAGGGCAAACTGATAAGCGTTAAGCAGTTGCTCTTCCGTCAGGTTATCAACCGTCTTTGCTTTCGCTATCAACTCACCGAATTTTCTAAGGATATGAAATCTTTTGACATTCAATAGATGTTGATCATATTCAAGGTCAAAAAACTTGAAGTAGTCTTCGGTGTCTCTTAGTTTGTAAAATTCGTCAATCCGTCCCATCTTACCCTCCATTATCTCAGTGCGTCAGCGTCTCTCTCGCCAGTTCTGATTCTATAAACTTCATCCACGTTGTATACAAATATCTTGCCGCTTCCTCTATTGAGGTCATGCGCATTTTCCATGATGATATCTATTGCTTGTTTCTTGTACTCTTTGTTTGAAACGACTATTTCAAGTTTCACTTTTTTGTTTAGCTCGTTTGCATCTATTTCGGTATCAAGATCAATATTTCCAAAACCTCTGGTATCGGATACCGTGATACCGCTAATACCGTTTTTTAACAAAGCATTTATGATGTCGGAGAGTCTATCTTCGTTGACTACAGCCATTACCATTTTCATTTTACTTTCCTTTTTTATGCGTGTTACGCAACATCCATGGTCACATGCTCAAAACACCCTTTTGAGCAAACTTTTGAACAGACCATGCAACCTATGCAGTTTTCTGCATTTACAAGTACCATATATTTTACTTCGTCGCCGTCTTCATCCTCTTCCTCGGTCAAAGTCATAACCGATGACGGACAGGATTTGTAGCATCTACCGCAGGCGATGCATTTTTCCTTATCTAGCGTCTCTACAAATTTTTGTACCCATTCACCGCCACCTTTTGTTTTTGCCATTACGAACGCCATACTCTCATCTCCTTTGAATTATTTTTTGTACTCGTTGTACGTTGCGATAGCTTTGTCAAGCATCTTTTCGCCCTCTTCTACGAGCTTTTCGATACTTGGATAGCCAAATCTATGTGCGTCTTTGAAGTACTTATCTACGATAACTATCTTCTCGGCTATCACAACACCTCTACCAAAACCCTCATGACTCATCTCGATAACTACATTCGCCATCTCAGCCGTCTTTTGCTCAAAAGCAAGAGCCAAAGCTTGAAGTAGCAGCCTCATATCTTTTATCTGTTCTTGTGTGATATCCGCTATTATCGGTATCTCTTTTAGCTGTTCTTTTGTCTTGATATACTTGTCGCCAAGAAGCTTCTCATCGCTATCTTTTTCCCAAACGCCGTATGTATCAAGCGCCCGTACCTGTTTTACTAGTTCTTTTAAAAATACGCTATCACTCATGCCGATAATCCCTCTTCTCTTGCTATTATTCTTTTTATCCATGGTGGAGGATTGCCGTTTAGCATTGTTACTAGACTACCTAGCGCCTCCTCTATAGGAGTCACTTTTTCAACTTTTATAGGATGTATCTGATTTTTTACGACTCTTGCTGCGGCGGTTGGGCCTATTGCTTGACAATAAACTATAGAACAGCCCTGTATAGCCGATATCTTAGAGTTTATCTTTTCGTCTTCCACTTCCGGCGTATCTTCTGTTTTTACGATTGTATCAAGCTTGAAACCGTCTTTCGTTACGTCATATACGGCAAACTGTTTTGCCCATCCGAAATGCTCATCGATATTTACCAAATCTTTTGTTGCAAATGCTATTTTCATCCTCGTTCCTTTAGTGGTGGTGTATCACATTCAATATTACGCAAAGCCGAGCAAAAGCCCGTCATTGCTACGCTAGGCGCTGTGCCGCTAAAGCTAGCCGCACAAAGCGGCAGAGCTCTCATTTGTGGCCTACCTCTATGAGGTTTGCCGTTTCAAACAGCAGTTGTGCGCTTCCCTCATACAAAATATCAGATTTCAGCGAATGCCCGAGAGCCTCAAAAATAGGAAAGCCTCTCAAAAGAAGCGATTTGCTATTTAGTTGTGCAATACTCTTTCCGTGTTCGTTTGTTACGATAACATCGATGTCCGTAAGCACTTTTGATATATCTTCAAGGTCGCCTTGAGTTACATTTTTGTAAGTTTCTAGTCCACTTTGTACTTTTTGAGGCAATACAATCCTTTCAATTTTGGCGCCTGCCTCACTTAATGCATCGGCGATACTCCTTGCATTATCGGCTTCCAACGCAATAAGAAAGCAATGCTTGCCTATCACAAAATGAGTGTCAAGCATTGCATCCTGAAGTCTTGCTCTCCATCTTTTTATGCGTTCATTCGCCACATATCCCATATCCATCAAAGACTCTACAAAATTGTCAGTATTTACAAGGCCTCCCAATGAGTCAAAATGCAGATGATTTATGAGGGTGTTTTTTGCTTTCAATGCCTCTCCGCACTCCTTAACGCTCATGCCGACCGTTATTACGAGTTCCGAATCTGCAAGAGCCGTCAGATATTCCATCTCTATTCCGCCCGAACTCATCTGTCCTTGCTTTTCGCCCAAATATCCATCAAGGGAGGTAGAAATATCAGGAAGCGCAAACACTCTCAAAAAACCCATATCCGAAAGAAACTCTTTGAGCTTTTCTACTTCAAGTGCACTCATTGACACGTTTGGAATAATGACGGCTTTTCTGGCTTCTATATCACTTTTTTCTTCGACCAACTGCTCTATCATCGCTTTTATGGTAAGACTCCATCCGCTCTCAAATCCACCCTCAAAATCAGGCGTATTGACCCAAACTATCGGCGACTCTACTTTGCTGGCAGCCCCTCTGAGGTCATCGCCTTTGGCCTCGGTAAGTCCTGTGCTATAAAGCCCTATTAGGCTTGGAGTTATTTTTTTGGTAATATTTTCGACAGCCGTACCAACGCCGTATTCTCCGCCGTCAAATACAGCCGTGATATCGTTGACCGCCGTAGTCTGAATGGCTATAGGCTCATTGAAATGACGGGTAAAAAATACTTTTGTAAAACTAGCGCACCCTTGCGCTCCGTGCATAAGCGGCATACACCCTTTCACGCCTAGAAATGCAAGCGTCGCACCCATCGGCTGAGATAGTTTAAAAGGATTTACAGAGATAGGTTTGAGAGCTACTTCGCCCACGGTGCATCCTTTGAAGCTATTTGAAATACTGGATTTTGGAGCGCATCGGCTACGTCTTTTGCAAAATTAAGAAGACCGCCGTATCCACCGTAGCTGATCTTTTTCTCTTGATTGACATCCACAAATGCTATTTTGTTTTTAAGAGCCGTATAGAGACTTCGTCCACCCGCTAGCAAAATGTGCGCTCCTCTTTCTTTTATAACTCTAGGTTGGTCAACACCGGGCACTTTCATAAGTTCGCCGTTTGTCCCAATATACTCTCTCGCCTTTTCGATATCGTCTTCCGTGGCTTTGTTGATAGCCGTAGCCACTACATCTAGTCCAAGATCTTGCAAAGCTGAGACAAAAGACCACGATTTATTACCACCTGTGTTCAATACTGCTTTTTTACCATGAAAAAGAGCTTTATAGGGGATTAAATTTTCATCACATGCTTTTTCTTCTTCGGCTATTACCTCTAAAGCTCGTTTTGTAAGAGCTTCGTCATTAAATGCTTTGACTATCTCCATGATTGCGTTTGTAGTATCTCGTTTGCCGTAAAAAGAGACGCTTATCCAAGGGATGCCCCATTTTTCGTTCATCTTTCTAGCCATCGTTACTAGCGATTTGGCGCATACGAGCACATTTAGCTTTGCTCTGTGAGCGGTCATTAGCTTCTCTATTCTGCCGTCGCCGCTAAATGATGAAAGCACACGGATTCCTATTTTTTCAAGTATCGACACATACTGCCACATATCGCCCGTTACGTTGTATTCTCCGATGAGGTTAATGTCGTAAGGCGTAGTATATTCAGGCTCTCGTCTGCCTATCACCTGTTCAAGCACCGCCTCGCCCGCTACTCTTGAGCCGAAGTTTTTGCCGCCGATAAAGCCCGGAGCGTGCACGGTAATCATCGGTACGCCAAACTCTTTTTCCTTGTCTCTTGCGACAGCGTCGATATCCTCGCCAGTCATTGCGGTGACACAGGTGGAGTAGATAAATATAGCAGAAGGTGAGTAGTGCTTCATCACATAATCCACCGAATCACGCAGTTTTTTGTCGGCTCCAAATATCAAATCATGTGCCGTAATGTCGGTAGTAAAGCCCATCTGGGTCATGTCCGTACCGCCCCAGGTAGTCTTAGTCTGTCTAGTTTCCCATGATGCATTTACGCATGTAGCGGGAGAGTGGACGATGTGGGCGCAATCGGCAAACGGAAAAAGCGATATTTGCGCACCTTCAAAAGCACAACCGCCCGCAGTAGCTCCAGGTTTTGGCTTTTCACAGGTAGTTTTTTTCTCTTTATTGTGCGAACAGGATGATTCGTTGTACAGTTCTTTTATTGTTGAGCGGGCTAGCATCTTTCGTCCTTTCAAAAAGGCTTTTGCACTTACTTTATGCATTTTTGTTTCCGTAGGCATGAAACAACCTACAAAGGATATAATAGCAAACTTAGAAAAACCGGAAGATAAATGACAAATCTAGGACTATCAAAATATCTGCTTGAAGCAACCAATAAAGAAAGCTTTTCAAAGCCCACTCCAATCCAAGAAAAAGTAATTCCACTAGCGCTAGAGCGCCGAGATATACTCGCCAAAGCGCAGACGGGAAGCGGCAAGACCGCAAGCTTTGTACTACCAGTGCTTGAGTTGTGGGCAAAGAGCGTGGGAGATGGCAAACCGAAGATAAAAGCACTCGTGCTCACACCCACAAGAGAGCTTACGGCGCAAGTCGCCCGTACATTTGAGACACTAGGCGCATCTCTTTACAAACGCCCAAAAGTCCTCTCCATAGTCGGCGGCGAACATATCGGCGACCAACTTTTAGCTGTGCAAAAAGGGTGCGACATCGTAGTGGCGACATCCGGCAGACTCCTCGATATACTCGACAAAAAACAGATAAACCTCTCGCATCTAGAGTTTTTCATCCTCGACGAAGCCGACAAGATGCTAGACCTTGGCTTTGCGGCAGAGCTTGAGCTGATACTCGCTTCCATCCCGACAAAACGCCAAAATATGCTATTTTCCGCCACCTATCCGCCAAAGGTGCTAGAGATAGCTTCCAAAATCACGCAAAACCCTGTAACAGTCGAGTTAGAAACCGAAGAACCAACTGTAGAGAGTATTGCACAACGAGTAATAGAAGTGAGTCACGAAAACCGCAGCCCACTTCTAAGGCATCTACTGGAGAGCGAAAAATGGGCGTCCGTACTTGTATTTATGGCGAGCAAAAGAGCAGCGGAAAATATCTCCGCAAAGTTTCGCAAATATGGCCTCAAAGCGTATTCATTCCACGGTGACCTCGAACAAGACGAGCGAAGACACACGCTAGAAGAGTTTAAAAAACGAAAAATCCGCATACTTTTTGCCACCGACATAGCCGCAAGGGGTTTGGATATTAACGACCTAGAGTGCGTGATAAACTTTGACCTCCCAAGAGCGCCGGCAGACTACATCCACCGCATCGGACGCACAGGGCGAGCCGGTAAATCAGGTGTCGCCATATCGTTCATCTCGCACGAAGACAAAGAACACTTCGCTCTCATCGAAAAAAGATGCGGGGTAAAGCTAGAGCGAGAGAGCATAGAGGGCTTTGAACTAACAGGGGAAGCGGCTCCAAAACCACAGGGCAACGAGCCCGTCAAAGGCAAACGAAAAAGCAAAAAAGATAAGGCGAGAGAAGCCGCAGCACAAAATAAGGAACAAAAATGAATTTCAACAATCTAGACGAAGCGGCCAAAACGCTAATACATGACAGACTAACGGAGTGTGCAAACTCCTTTGGCGGAGCAAACTACTTTTTGCAACTGCTAGAAGCAATAAGAGCCGCAAAAACTAGCCCGCTATTAGCCAAAAACTGTGTGTTTGGCTTCGAGCTAGGCACTATCAAGTGGAGCAAAGCGATATTTGAAGACAAGCTAAACCTACTCGTAAAAGCCCGTCTGCACGAAGGCAAAAACAACAACCTTCTCCCAAAAGAGGACGACCAAGCCTTCAAAAGAGTGCTAAACCTAGTGCGTGCGCTAAAACCGATAGAGTTTAAGGTAAAGCCAAAAAATATGAAGCACGGCGAAGGCTTCACGGTAATGCCGCTTGAAGTGATAGACGAAACGACCACACGAATGGACCTGATATTTGATATTTTGTTTTTTGCGGGGATTGATACGGCGAAAAAGATACTAAAATACAACCCAACCAAACAAGAGGAAATCTAATGTCATTCTCAAAACTAGGCCTCTCACAGCAGATACAGCAAAACATCGAAGAGGTGGGCTATACGACTCCTACACCTGTGCAATCGGGCGTCATTCCTCTAGCTCTGAAGGGCAAAGATATTTTGGCGGCAGCGCAAACGGGTACGGGTAAGACTGCGGCTTTTGCACTTCCAATACTTCAGCTTTTGGGCGATGTGAAGAGTGAAGATGAGACGATTCGTGCGCCAAGAGCGCTTATTCTTGTGCCTAGCCGTGAGCTAGCAATGCAAGTGGGGGCAAACATAGAGGCTTACGGTGCCCAGCTTCCTCTTGTGTCGGCGACTATTTACGGCGGGGCGAATATCGCTCCTCAGGCGAAAAAACTGCTTACCGGAGTGGACATCATCGTAGCAACACCGGGGCGACTGCTTGATCATCTGAAACTAAAGAACCTTACTCTTTCCAAAATAGAGTTTTTGGTACTTGATGAAGCAGATAGCATGCTAGACATGGGCTTTATCCGTGACATCGAAAGTATATTGGAGCGATTGCCGAAAAAAAGGCAGACGATGCTCTTTTCTGCGACGCTTTCAGGCGGGGTCAAGAGGCTCTCCGAAACAATACTCAAAAAGCCGCAACTCGTCCAAGTGGACGCTTATGCGACCATAGCGGACGGTATCAAACAAATCGTATATACGGTAGATAAAGAACAAAAATCGGAACTACTCTCATACCTCATAGGCTCCAAAAACTGGAAACAGGTGCTCATCTTTTGCCGCACCAAAGCGGGAGCCGAAGAGGTTGCGCAGGATTTTGAAAGCCGTGGGCTAAAAAGCGAATCAATCCACAGCGACAAAACGCACGGAGCCAGAGGCAGAGCGCTTGAGAGCTTCAAAGAGGGCAAAGTCAGGGTACTGGTAGCGACGGATCTCGCCGCAAGAGGACTAGACATCGACAATCTGCCATTTGTCGTCAACTACGACGTGCCACACATCCCAACCGACTACATTCACCGCATAGGACGGACAGGTCGAGCGGGCAATGAGGGCGAAGCGATAACATTGCTTTCATCCGAAGAGGCGCATAGCTTCAAAAAAATAGAGGCGTTACTGGGTAAAACTATCGAAAAAATAGTGCTTGCAGGATATGAGCCGACAAATGTACCGGAGCCAAAAAAGAAAAACAAAGGAAGTGGCAAAGGCGCAGGAGCCAAAAAAGGCGAAGCCCCGAAAAAAACAGCGGGAGCATTTGGTAGCAAAAAAGCCAAAAAAGAGCCGCTAAGAGGCAGGGCTTTTGTGGAGTCAAGGATGGCGGGTAAAGGTCGAGGGAATAGAGGCAGGTAAGCTTGCAAGACAAAGCGTCAAATAAAAATATCAAACTGCTATATGTCGAGGACGACGATGTAGCGCGTGAAAACGGGGTCGAATATCTAAGCGACTACTTTGAGAGCGTATACGAAGCCCCCGATGCGGCGACCGCTTTGGAGCTATACGAAGAACATAAGCCAAGTATAATCATCACGGACATTCAGATGCCACGGATAAACGGATTGGAGTTTATCAAAGAGATAAGAGCTAGAGACAAAAAGTGTCAAATCATCATAATCACAGCTTTTAGCGAGACCGAGTATCTGTTGAGAGCCATAGAATTAAACCTAGTCAAATACCTAATAAAGCCAGTGCAGGAGGCGGATTTGGATGAGGCTATCAGGCTGTGTATTGAGAGCATAGAGGATAACAGCGAAAATATTGTCAGGATGGCAGAAAATACCTACTTCGATACATTCAACAAGCTACTCGTAACAGATGGTAAAATCGTAAATCTAAGAACCAAAGAGCTCAGCCTTCTGTCGCTTCTTATAAAGCACAAAAACCGCTATGTCTCATACACCGAAATCGAAAACTACATCTGGCAAGATAGTGTTATGACAAGTGATGCGCTTAAGACGCTTGTCAAAAACCTAAAATCAAAACTGCCGCAAAACACTATCTCAAATCTATCCGGAACAGGGTATAAAATTGAACTTTGATATAAATATGCTACTGGCGTACGGGGTGGTATTTGGCATTTTGATTATGAGCATAATGTATACGATGATTCGATATCTCTACTCAAAAGAGTTTATCTATCTCAGCTACTGCACCATGCAGACATTTTCACTACTCTATTTTGCGGCATATAGCAATCTTTTTGGTATCCCTTTGGGGATGCAAGATATTTTTTTGATACTTGCGATTTTGGGTGCCACTACTTTTGCCGTAGCGTTTCAAGAGGGGGAGCTTGGATTTAAGATAGAAAGCCAAAAAGAACTCCTAATCAAAACTACAATGCTTATCACAGTCCTCGCCACCGGCTTTTACCACTATATGCTGTTTGAGTATCCGCCTTACACAATCATCTACCTTATATTTTCGGTTTCTGTTATCTTCAATCTAAAACCCGGCTTTAAGCCGATGTCTATATATGCGGTCGGTTGGTCAATTCTCTGTATTGCTCTTTTTGCTTTTGACCTCAAGCCGTATTTTGCACAAAAAGGCTACCCCGATATTGCACTGTTCGCGTTTGCAGTAGAGGCAACACTGTTTACGATAGCGGTCTCCTACAAAGACAACATCATCAAAAATAGAGCCATTGACTATCAAAACATGCTTTTACAGCAATCAAAGATGGCGCAAAGCGGCGAGATGATAGCCAACATCACGCATCAGTTTAGGCAACCGCTCAACAACATCTCATATATATTGATGAACTTAAAAAAGCAGTACATGGGAGGCAAGCTAACGCAAGAGTATTTTGATAAGAAATTTGATACGGCGCAGTCACAACTGCTATTTATGTCAAAAACGATAGATGAATTTCGGGATTTTTATATGCCGTCAAAATCCAAAGAGTCGGTCGATGTGCGGCAGGCGATAGAGAGCAGCATCACGATACTAAGCGCAGAGCTAAAAAATAAAGAGATAGAGTTAAAGTTGGAAACCACAGACGAAGAGATAACGGTGCTTGGCAAGAAAAACGAGCTATCGCAAGTCATCCTAGCCATTCTCTCAAATGCAATAGACGCACTGCAAAACACCAAAGACCCGTCGATAAAAATCAGCATAGAGGACGACGCAGAAGTGCTCATCACCATAGCAGACAACGGCGGCGGCATCAAACAGACAAATATCAACAAAATATTCGAGCCGTATTTTTCGACAAAGCAAAGCGGCACGGGGATAGGGCTTTACATTGCAAAGACGATTATTGAGCAGAGTTTTGAGGGCACAGTAGAGGTAAAAAATAGAGCGGACGGCGCAGAATTCGCCATCCGCCTAAAACGTCTTACTTGATAAGGTCGCTTCTAGGATAGATAAAAGCTAGCTCTTTTGTAAGCTGTATTTTTGGATTTTCTTTTGCAAATACAATAATTTTGGCGACCATTGGAGTACTTTGCCTGTCTGAGCCGACGAGTTTTTTCTTGGTTTGCAGTACAAGTATTTTTCTTTGAAAGCTCTGCGCTTTAACCTCAAAAGGTTCTATCTTTTTGACTTCAAACAATTCAGAATTTTCGGCCCTTACATCGTATGTGTAGCCGATATTTTGGGTATTGTGCACGGTCAGCGCATAGTTGTTGGATACCGACGAATCATCATGTATCTTGTAAAGTTCTGCCGTTTTGTTGACATTGACAATTATCTCTTCCTTGTTTGAGCCCATCACTACAGCGCCAATGATTGAAAGTAGCAAGACCGTGAAATAGGCCATATTTTTCTTCGAAAGCAAAGACGAGACTTTGCCGTTAAAAACGGAGTTTGTGCTCCCCCACTCTATCAGCGACGGGCGTCCTTGTTTGTCCATGACTTTCAAGCAGGCGTCGGAGCACTCAAGACAATTGATACACTCCAGTTGCAGCCCTTTTTTGATGTCTATATGTGCTGGACATATCTTGACACATGCGTCGCACTCGGTGCACTCCGCACCTCTATCGGTATTATATATAACATGTTTTGTGTTGTCGTCATACAATATCATCTGTATTCTAGAGTATGGGCAAACATAGGCACAAAAACTCTCTTTTAAAAAAGCTATATCAAAAAGCAAAAATAGCGCTATGCAGATGGCAAAACTGATCAAAACTAGGTGTTCGTCGGAGTTTTGCAGACTAGCAAAAAACTCTTCAGGCGGCACAAAATACCAAATAAAATTTGATGCGGCAACAAAGGATATGACACCCAGAAGCGTCAGTGCCACAACTCGCTTCATGAAGCTGCCACCGTTATCTTTTTGCTTGTTTTTGATACTCCTATAATCAAGCAAGCTTCCCTCTATCAAATCCCTATAAATAACACGAAATATCGTCTGAGGACAAGCCCAACCGCACCAAATCCTCCCGTATATCGCCGTAAGAGCAAATATTCCAATAAAAAAGAACATCACCAAAAACGGCATCAAAAAAAACTCATTGACATCAAAAACATTGCCCAAAATATGAAACTGTAGCCTGTCGAATGAAAGCAATAAAAGATGGTTGCCGCCTATTGTGACAAACGGTACGACAAAGACAAGCAAGGTAATAAATAGATACGCTAAATATCTTTTTTTGGAATACGACACGATAACTCCTTTTGCAAATTTGGCGTATCATATTTTTTTTCGGTGTGCATTTGGTGGTATGTAAAAAATTTTAGATAGTAAATTTGGGTAGTAAAGCAAAAGCTGAAATAAAATGAATTTTGAAGTTATGCAGGAATATGCCAATTTTAATTACGCACGTCGAAAATAAAAACCCTCCAAAGCCCGTAGGCTCTAAAGGGTAAAACAAGGAGTGGTGAGGTGTTATCTTACTAGGTCGAAGAAGTAGTCTGTTTTTGCAGTCTGTTTTGTTTCGTCGTCTAGTTTGTCGAGAACTTTGTTTACTATCCAAGATAGTAGGTTGATGCCGCCCTCATACCCGTGGATAGAGTATCTGTGTGAGTGGTGTCTATCGAATATTGGGAAGCCTATTCTAATAAGTGGAGTTCCCGTATCTCTTTCTAGTTCTTTACCGTAGCTGTTGCCGATCATAAAATCAACCGGCTCAGTAAATAGGAAGCTTCTCATGTGCCATAGGTCTTTTCCAGCCCATACATGGCAAGCGTCTTTTGCAGGACAAGTGTCAAGAAGAGCTCTCATCTCTGCTTCCCAACCGTCTGGTGCATTGTGGCAAAGAACGTGAGTCGGCTCTGCACCCATCTCTATAAGGAAAGATACCATACCAAGGAGGAAGTCTGGATCTCCCCAGATAGCGAATTTTTTGTCGTGCATATATGGATAGCTGTCTTGCATAGCGTCAACAAGTCTACCTCTAGCCACTGTAAGTTCAGCCGGAACTGCCTTACCTGTCAATTTTGAAAGACCCATTACAAATTCGTCGGTACCTTTTAGTCCGATTGGGTTACTTACGTGCGTTTCTTGTTTGTACTTATTTTTCAAAGTTTTCATTATTTTTTTAGAAGCATATTTTTGAAGGCTCAATGTTGCTTTTGAGTTTACACTGTCTTTTAGGTCAGCAACACTTGTGCCGCCTGCAAACATTTGGTAGTTACCCGCAGGCATATCCCACTGCTCACTCACGTCGCCAAGAGTAACAGTCGGGCCAAACATTTCAGCCATTTTTTTAACTTCTCTGATGCTTCCGATATAAGTTTCAAATCCAGGCAAAAGGTTGATTCTGTCTGTTTTTTCACCTGTTACACCCATTTGTGTAATCATAGAGAACATCATATTTTCGTAGCCTGTGATGTGAGAACCTACAAAGCTTGGCGTATGTGCATAAGGCACTGCGAAATCTTCAGGTATAGCACCCGCTTCTCTTGCATTTCCAATGAAAGCTTGAAGGTCGTCGCCGATAACTTCTGCCATACAAGTAGTTGATACGGCTATCATTTCCGGTTTGTACATTTCTAGGCAGTTTTGAAGACCGTCTACCATATTTTTAAGACCGCCGAAAACCGCAGCATCTTCTGTCATGGAGTCCGATACTACTGGTGTCGGCTCTTTGAAATGTCTAGTAAAATATGTTCTAAAGTACGCAGTACAACCGTGTGAACCGTGTACATAAGGCATAGTGTTTGCGAAACCAAGAGCGGCATAAACAGCGCCAAGGGGTTGGCAAGCTTTTGCCGGATTAATTGTGATACCTTCTCTTGAAAGGTTTTTTTCTCTATAGTCCCAAGATTTTGTCCATTCAGATACTTCAGATACTTTGTCGCATGAAGGCATGCTTTCAAATTCTTTTTTACCTTTTAGAACTTCTTGATATTCAGGTTTTTGAAACAGTTTTTGACCGTTTACGATGTTATTAAGATCTTGCATTTTATTGTCCTTTTGGCTAAAGCTTCTGTACTTTGCCGAAATTTAAAGGGTAAGCGAAAAAAGTAAGAGGCTAAAATTAAGCCTCCGCACTGTCCCATGGTGCTTTTGCAGCATTCCAAACAGGTGAGTTAACCGCCATATCTATATCTTTCGCAAATATTGCGAACGCATCGAAACCGTGGTATGGACCGCTATAGTCCCAAGAGTGCATTTGTCTAAATGGAAGACCCATTTTTTGGAAGACATATTTCTCTTTAACACCTGATGCAACAAGGTCTGGTTTGAGTTTTTTAACAAAAGCCTCAAGCTCATACTCATTTACGTCATCATAAATCAAAGTTGTATTTCCAACTTCGTGTTTTGTTCTTTCATAGTCGTCATCATGAGCAAACTCATAACCGGTTCCTATTACTTCCATACCAAGGTCTTCGTAAGCGCCGATAACGTGTCTTGGTCTAAGACCACCAACGTATAGCATTACTTTTTTACCTTCTAGTCTCGGTTTGTACTTAGCTATTACGCCTTCGCACATTGGTCTGTATTTTTCGATAACTTTCTCAGTATTAGCTTTGATAGTATCATCGAAATGAGACGCTATTCTTCTTAGAGACTCAACAGTTTTGCTCCATCCGAAGAAGTTATACTCTTCCCAAGGAATACCGAACTCTTTTTCCATGTGTCTTGTGATGTAATTCACAGATCTATAGCAATGTAGAAGGTTCAATTTTGCTTTAGGAGCAAGCGCTACTTCTTTTAGCGTAGCATCACCAGTGTACTGGCTGATAACTCTAAGACCCATCTCTTCAAGAAGGATTCTAGAAGACCAAGCATCACCACCGATGTTATAGTCACCAAGGATTGAAACATCGTACTGAGTGGATACAAAATCAGCTTGATATTTGCCCATAACAGTATCGTTAAGTACGTGGTCTCTCAACATGTCGTTTGCGATGTGGTGACCAAGAGATTGTGAAACACCTCTAAAACCTTCGCAGCTTACAGGAACAACAAGTTTATTTATCTCAGCTTGGCCTTTTTTTGCACTAGCGTTGATGTCGTCACCGATAAGACCGATTGGGCACTCAGACTGGATAGATACACCTTCTACAAGTGGGAAAAGTGAATTTATCTCTGCTATAGCTTTACCAAGTTTTTTATCGCCGCCGAAAACAATGTCGTTTTCTTGGAAGTCTGTCGTAAAGTTCATAGTAACGAAAGTATCTATTCCGGTTGTACCGATATAGTAGTTTCTTCTACCGCTTCTTGAGTATTGACCACAGCCTACAGGACCGTGAGATATATGAACCATATTTTTGATAGGACCCCATACAACACCTCTAGAGCCGGCATACGCACAACCTCTTTGGCTCATAACGCCCGGAACAGTTTTTTTGTTTGACTGAACGCCGGCACATGTTTTTGTTTCATCATCAGGGCTACCAACACCTAGGTGTTTCGCTCTGTTTTTAGCGGTTTTCTCAGGTAAGCTCTTAAGAACTTCTTCGATTGCGCCTTTCATTTCGGTTACAAGATTTTCCGGTCCCATGACGACCCTCCTCATATATCTTTTTTGTATGCCAAAATGGGTAAACCCACCCTGGCTACGCTTTGAATACTATTTATATGACACTTCTACAGTTATTTGATCTCTTGATTTGTCAAAGAAATCAGCTATTTCAACAGCTTCAGTGTCTTTATCTTGGCTTTTAACAAGAGCGGCTATTTGATATTTGTTTGTAAATGTCAAATATTTGGCTTCTTTAGCGT
>Ga0209373_10000056_pt1 | contig 264247 bp, 192 predicted proteins | sample Higcelweek5metaG_FD_187173 | JGI IMG/M metagenome (GOLD analysis project Ga0209373, IMG submission 187173) | Freshwater pond sediment microbial communities from the University of Edinburgh, under environmental carbon perturbations - High... | ecosystem: Environmental > Aquatic > Freshwater >...
TGTTCTACCTGCCGAGTTACAGTCCGGATCTGAATCCGGATGAATATCTCAATCGGGATTTGAAAGCGAACTTGAACAATAAGCCTTTGGGCAGAGCAAAAGGAAAGATCGAAGAGCATGCCAAAAACCATATGGAAAGCGTAACCCGGAATTCGGAACGTGTCATCCAACTTTTTCATGCCGAGACGGTCAGATATGCAAGTTAATTAATTGCCGATACAATAACACCGGTTTTCAAGGCCATTTTTCTGGAATGCGCTCGGAAACTCAGAAACAGAGTGGGGGGCATACCGGTAGTTTCAGCGGTCAGGATCGTTAAATTCAAGAAAATAATTGACAAGGTCTTTTTCAGCGTTTCGGTTTTCTTTTGATCCGGTGAGTTTCACCTTTTCACAGAGAATCAGTTTTGAGGAGGCGATTTCGATTTTAACAGGAATCTTGTTTTCTTTTACCGGAATAGATAGAAATTCGGACGGCTGCGCTGCAAGGTTCAATACTATGCATTCTCCCACGACCTGCTGTGCGTCATCCAGGAGCCGGAGAATTATCTTTCCGGAGGGCACGTTTTCTTCTGCGGACAGCAGTTTCACATGGATCGCCTTCAGTCGGCATTTGGCTCCAGTATAGTTCAGAATGTCGGAATGGAGCACTTCCCCGGAAGCGATTTCCTTTATATATGCGGAATTATTTCCGTCATTCTCCCGGAGGACAAGGCAGAGCGGGCGACGAAAAGTTCTGGATTTCAAATGAATCCCGTTGACGACCAGTTTATTCCCCACCGACATATTCAATTTATTCCATGTTGGAGAATAGTTGACGACGGCAGGTGTTCCTTGAGCAAAACAGGAATGTTCCGTACGAACGGCAAGAAAGTAAAAAACGGATTGGGGGATTACAATCAATACAATCAGCAAAGAAAAACTTCCCCATAATTCTATTTTGCTTACGTTGACATCCTGAGAAGCAGGAAGTCTTCCCCAGCAGGGAAGTGCAAAAATCAATAGTAAAATAAGAGCAGATACGATCATGGTTATGGAAAGAATGCTCATCAGCTCATAATGCGCATACAGGTAATGCATGGAAAACTGAGCTTCCGAGAGCGGTGCCTCCAGCTTTGGAAGACAGACGGAAAAAGGAGAGCATTGAAATATTTCTCCGGAAAAAGGAGATTCATTGAAGTAAAGCAGAGTTCCCGCCGAGAAAAGGATGGATGAGTAAAAGATCGCTCTTTGAAAGCGGGGATTGATGATAATTGAAAAAATGATAAATGGCGTGAGCAAAATACACCAATAAATGTGCCAGAGTATGAACAAAAATATGGAAATTACGGATGCGGCGAGAAAGAAAAGTCCTTTCTTTATCCGTTCTTCTTCATTCTGGTATGATAATGCCAATGCCAGAAAACAGATAATGATAAATGCACAGGCGAACAATCCGACCTGCCCGATTCCGACAGTGATTGTCGGAAAGAACAAGCGTCCGAACATGGCTTTGAAAAAAGTTGTCCGAATTTCTACAGCGGCTTGCTCGTGCTCAAAAAAGGCCAGAAACTTTATCGCAAAGAGAGGTGCGGCGCAAAGAATTAGATCGAGAAGCAAATATTTTCTTTTTTTCTCTGCAAAAAGAAGAAGGGGAACTGCTAAAAAAAATGGAAAAATTTTGAAACAGGCGGCAAAACCAAAAAACAAGGCACAAGTTTCATATTTTTTCCTGATAAAATAAACAATTCCCATCAGCATGGGAATCATATACAGGATATCATACTGGCCAATAAAAAAAACAGGGAAAACGGCAATCGGAGAAAAGAGGAAAAATATCTTCATCCTCTCGGAATTTCCTGATGGATCAATCAGAATGCATATCTTTCTGATAATGAACGACGCATAAAAAAAAGAACCCGCGAGCAACAATTTGCACCAGTAAATCCTGACAAAAACCGGTATTGTCACGGAAAAGAATTTGTTCATCAGGAACAGGGGCAATTCCCATATTCCGAAGATCAGATAAGTTCCGAGGTCATATACCGGCGGAGTTTTGTGAAAAGGAATCGCCTGAGAATAAAAATGGAGAATATTCCCGGAAAAAAGACAGTCGAGAAAAACCATTCCGTGAATAGATGTAATGTCAATATCGCACCATGTAAAACAAAAGAAGAAAATAAGGAGAAGGAAGCAATAAATACATTTTTCTACGAATGAAATCTTGATAGGTTTCAAGACGTTCTCTTTTTTCGAGTCGAAAGTCATCATAATTCCCCTCCGAGCGGGATATATTTTCTCCGGTAGGAAAGAGCTCCAAGCTCTTCCTGCCTTCCGGGGAAGTCCGTTGTTTCAAAGATGAAAGAAAACCACATAGAGAAATTCCCCTTCTGAAAATCTACTGGTGCCAGAAATGATCTCCGCCGTTTTCGGCGTGTGTACGGAGAACGCTCCGGCGGATTTTGCCGCTGAAACTCTTCGGAAGCGACGGGACGAACTCGATTTCGCGGGGATATTTGTAGGGAGCGGTCTGCTCCTTTGTGAAGTGCTGAATGTCATGAAGAAGATTTTCCGAGGGTTCGTTTCCGGGCTTGAGAAGAATATAGGCTTTGATGCGTGTTCCGCGGAGGGGGTCCGGCACGCCGACCACCGCCACTTCCTGAACGGCGGGATGGTGCATGATGACTTCCTCGACTTCCTGAGGACTGATGCGGTATCCGGAACTCTTGATGACGTCGTCGCTGCGTCCGACGAACCAGAAATAGCCGTCCTTGTCGCGCCATGCCTTGTCGCCGGTATAGTAGAAGCCGTTGATGAAGCTGAGGGCGTTTTCCTCGTCGCAATCGACGTAATACTCCAGCAATCCGATGGGACGGGATTTGAGGTCGATGGCGATCCTGCCGGTTTCGCCGTCGGGGAGCGGATTGCCGTCGTCGTCATGGATGCAGATGTTCCATCCCGGCGAGGCCATGCCCATGGCGCCTTCCCGGATCGTTTCCCCGAGGAAGTTGCCGATCATGCAGACGGTTTCCGTCTGGCCGAACCCTTCCCGGATGGTGAGTCCGGTGCCTTCCTGCCAGAGGCGCGCGGTCTTGTTGTGGAGGGGCTCTCCGGCGGAGGTGCAGTGACGGAGGTAGCGGAGGTCGAACATTTTAAGGTCATGGAGAACCATCATCCGGTAGACGGTGGGCGGCGCGCAGAAGGAGGTGATCTCGTATTTCTCAAGAACTGCCAGGAGTTCCTCGGCGTGGAACTTGGAACGGATATCGTAAATGAACAGGCACGCACCGGTGATCCATTGTCCGAAGTAGTTGCCCCAGAGGTTCTTGGCCCAGCCGGTATCGGAGACGGTGAAATGAAGGTCGTTCTTGTCGAGTCCGTGCCAGAGCTGTGCGGTGACGCGGTGTCCGAGGGGATAAGCGTGACTGTGGAGAACCAGTTTCGGCATTTTGCTGGTCCCGGAAGTGAAGATCATCAGCATGGGGTCGGATGCTTTGGTTTTGGGAACGAAAGCGTTTTTGACTTTATGGTGGGAGAGCGTGGCCGGACATTGTGTCTCTTTGGAATAGGAGATCCAGCCTTCGCGTTCGCCATCGACAACCATGCGGATGTCTAGCGAGGGGCAGTCGTTGTAGATTTCATCGATTTTATCGGCGTTGGAACTGTCCGTGAGCACCATTTTGAAGTGTCCGAACTGAATGCGCTGGCGGATGTCATGGGCGGTCAGGAGCGTGGGCGAGGGGCATTGGACAGCACCGATTTTGATGAGGGCGAGCGAAAAGAACCACCATTCCGGGATGCGCGGGAGAAGGACGAAGACACGGTCGCCCGGAGAAATTCCGCATTTGATCAGGAGGTTGGCCGCCCGGTTGGAAAGGTTGGAAACATCATGAAACGTGAACCGTTTTTCCTCTCCCTGCTGGTTTGCCCAGATCATGGCCAGCCGGTTGCGCGAACGCCGGGCAATCTTGTCGATCACATCATATCCGTAGTTGAAATATTCAGGCACGGAAACCGGAAATTCATCATTGAATGTGAAATCGGTATTTTCTTCCACAGAACATTTTTCTTTCATAAGGCAAGACCTTGAATTTTCAGAAATAATTCGAAATACTATATTCCCAAGAGAAGGTTTTTCAATGAGGAATTGGTAAAAAAAACGGAACAAAGGAAAGGGGGGCCCGAAGGGATGAGCGCATGTTGGCGGGAAGCCGGAGGAAGCGGGGGAAACAGGCTTGAGAGAAAGGAAAAAGTGATATTTCTCTGAAAAGAGGGTTGCTTTTGTCGAACCGGGCTGTACAGTAAATTCATTCGCTGAAATATGGAACAATCGAAAGTCTTATGACTTTATGAAGGGTTTGAAAAGGTTGCTCGGTTTCATCAGACCCTATTGGGGACTCTGCATCGTATCCGGGATAAGCCTCCTGATTTTCACGGCGCTGGGGATGCCCATGCCGTGGTTTTTGAAACTGATCATCGACAAAGCTCTGGGAAGTTCAGACCTCGGGCTCCTTGTTCTCTTGCTCGGATGTATTCTCACGATCTATATCCTGCGTGAGATTTTTTTCTATATCAGCCATTATCTGTTCTACTATACCGGCAACCGGATTCTGTTCGGGGTGCGGATCAAGCTGTTCAAACACATACAGAGCCTGTCGCTCCGCTTCTATCAGGAGTATCGTACCGGAAAACTGATCTCCAACATTCTGACGGACGTTTCGATGCTGAACGGGATGATCAGCACCGTTCTGGTGAATCTGGTCATCCATCTGTTCACCATCGTGTGCATTCTGGCGGCGCTGATCATCATGAGCCCGAAACTGTCGGTCATCTGCTTCATCCTGGTTCCGCTTCAGGTGATCAACTTCACCTATTTCAGGATCATCATGAAGCGCGTGGCCGTGGATTTGCGGGAAAGGATGTCGGAGGTTTCCGCGAGTCTGGCGGAGACCATCAACGGGATCAAGGTAGTGAAATCCTTCGGGAAGGAACGCACGGAAAGCCGTGAATTCGCGGAGATGCTGAGGCCCACTTTCGATGCTTCCATGCTCCTCAACATGCAGGGTGTCTATACGTGGATCATTTCGGAAGCGATCAACTGCGTCTGCATCATTCTGGCCCTCGGCTGGGGCGGATATATGGTGGTGCTCGGGGAGATCAGCATCGGCGACCTGGTGGCGTATTACACGTATCTGACCATGCTGACGGGTCCGCTGAGTGCGCTGGGAGGTCTTTCCGGAGCGATCACGGACGGCATGACCAGCATCGACCGGATCGGCGTTCTGCTGGATTCCGTGCCGGAAGTGAAAGAATCCAGGCATCCGCAGGAACTGGAGTTCGCCTCCGGGCATCTGGAGTTCCAGAATGTGAATTTCGGGTATGATCCGAACAAGCTGGTCCTCCGCGACTTTTCGCTGGATGTCAAACCGGGATTGAAGGTGGCTCTGGTAGGTCCTTCCGGATCGGGAAAATCGACCATTGCAAGCCTCCTGATGAGGTTTTTTGACGTTACAAGCGGGAGTATTCGCCTGGATGGCGTGGACTTGCGCGACCTGAGCATGGAATCGTTGCGGCAGAATGTGGGAATCGTGCTTCAGGATTCCTTCCTTTTCAGCGGCTCGATCGAAGAGAACATCCGTTACGGCAACGATCATGCCATGCACGCGCAGGTGGTGGAAGCCGCCAAAATGGCGAACGCCCATGAGTTCATTCAGGAACTCCCGAAAGGATATAAATCCGAGGTCGGAGAGAACGGCGTGAGCCTGTCCGGCGGACAGAAACAGCGAATAGCGATCGCCCGGGCCATCCTGAAAAATCCGCGGATCCTGATTCTGGACGAGGCTACATCCGCGCTGGACACCCTTTCCGAGGCATCTGTTCAGGAAGCGCTGGATACGCTGATGTCCAAGCGGACCACCATTATTATCGCACACCGTCTTTCCACTGTCCGGAACGCCGATCTGATCGTAGTGCTGCAGGACGGCACGATCGTTCAGATCGGCAGGCATTCGGAACTTCTGCTTCAGGACGGTGTCTATCGGAATCTCTATGCCATGCAGTTGAAAGAGTCCACGAAGGGCAGCGAACAGCTCTTCGCAGTTGACGACGTTTCCACGCCGCTACTGAAAAAAACGTGATCAAGGGAGTTTCTGGAATATGAGCAAATCGCCGAACAAGCCCGCCGGGCTGAGGGCAAAAATCAAGGTTTTCATTCTGCTGACCGTTCTGGGAGCGCTTGCAATCCTTTTGCTTGTTTTTTCCTTGTTCTTCTTTGAGATCGAGGATACCATCTATGCCGACGGCGTGATCATTCCGGATAAAACCTTCGAAATCGTCGGGCACATCGATGCGCATATCGTCAAATTCAACAACCGCCGCGGAGACGATGTCAAGGAAGGCGATGTCATCGCGGAGCTGGATTCCCGGACGTATGAGGCCGATGCGATCGCCCTGGAGTCCGCGATCCGCGAACTGGAAGCCGAACTGGAGGTCAAGAAGGCGGAACTGTCCATTCTGGAAAAGGAGCCGCTGCCGAAGGACCTCTGGTATTCCAAGACCAACCTGAGGGAATGCGAGGACAAGGTGCGTCTGGCCCGTGAACGAATGGACCGTTCCAAGAAACTTCAGCTGGTCAGCGCCATCTCCAAGGTGGAGTTCGAGAAAATCGAGCTGGAAGCGATTCAGCATGAAGCCGAACTCTCCCGGGCAGAAGAGAATGCGCGAAGGGTGGAAAGCGGCCTCGGCTCGAAATACCTTGAAAAAGCGAAACGGGATCTGGCGCTGGTCGCCGCCAAGATTCAGGGCAAGAAAGCGGAACTGGCATTCGTTCAAAGCCGAATCCGCGAATGTAAGATCGTTGCCCCCGCCACCGGCAGACTGGTGGAACTTCAGTGCAAGGACACCTGGTATGTCGGCCGCGGCAAGGTCGCGGCCGTGATCGCTTCCGGAAACCGGGTGCGCGCCATTGCCAAGATCGATGCAAGAGTCGTGCGCAAGGTCAAACCCGGCCAGAAAGTCCGGGTGACAAGCGACGTGTACAACAAATATCAGTATGGGAACTTCTCCGGCGTGGTCAAGTGGATTGGAGATGTTCCCCTTTCAGGGACTCCGACCGACACCATCACGCGTTATCCCGCGGAGGTTGAGCTTGATCCTGAGGGATATGTCCTCAAATACGGGTCCGGCGTCGAATTGGCCATCATCACCGGCAAACAGCCGGCCATTTACGCGCTCCTGAATATGAGCGACGATGATTTCAAGGAGATCCGTCGTCGGCGTGCGGCCCACAAGAAGATGGCCGTCGATGAATCCCTCCACTATGATTCCCTCAAAAAGGGCAAGGAGTGAAAGAAGGGAGGTTTCCCATGGTTCCGCAGACGCATCCCGCAAAATGGTGGATCCGCGAAAACGAAGCGATCCGCTGTTTTCTGTGTCCGAGAAACTGTCTTTTGTCCGAAGGAAAAAGCGGTTTTTGCGGCGTCCGGATGAATTCCGGCGGCGAACTCCGGACTGCTGCCTACGGCTGTCCGGTCGCCATTCAGGTGGATCCCATCGAGAAGAAACCTCTGTATCACTTTCTCCCCGGGACGAAGATTTTTTCGATCGGGACTTTCGGATGCAATCTGGGATGCAGTTTCTGCCAGAACTACACATTGTCCAGAGGCAGCTATTCCTCCGGGCAGAGTTTCCGTTCCTTTGAGCCTGCCGAAATCGTGGCGCTGGCGGAACAATACCGGTGCTCGTCCGTTGCCTTCACTTACAACGAACCCACGGTTTTTGCGGAATACGCGATGGATGTCGCCGCTCTGGCCCATGAGAAGGGACTCAAGACGGTGTTCGTCTCCAACGGCTATACCTCGCTGGAGCCGGCGAAGGAAATCTATTCCCTGATCGATGCGGCAAACATCGATGTCAAGGGCTTTTCCGAGGAGTTTTACCGGACCATGTGCGGCGCTTCGCTCCAGCCCGTGCTGGAGCTGATTGAGCTGATCCGGAAAATGGGCGTCCACATCGAACTCACCAATCTGATTATTCCGGGGAAAAACGACTCCGAAGAGATGCTGGATGCTTATCTGGACTGGGTCGAAAACCGGCTCGGACTCGATGTGCCGCTTCATTTTTCCGCATATCACCCGGCCTACCAGTACCGGGAAAGTCCGCCAACTCCGCCCGATGAGCTCCGGAAAATCGGGGCGCACGTGCGAGCCCGCGGATTTACCCGCGTGCATCTGGGCAATATCTGAAAAGGGCTTCCCGAAGCGAATCCTCCGTTGTTACATGGAGGCCAGCAGATTCCGGAAGTTTTCCGCGGCTTCGGCAAGTGTTCCCGGATAGGGAGCGCCGCCGCCAAGCACGAACCAGCCGCTGAAGTTTCCGCAGCGGAGGATGGAGATCAGCTCCTTGACTTCGGCGTTTCCGCGCGCGAACAACGTTTCCTGACCGTCCCAGGTGCAGTCCGCAATGTCCAGCTGCTGAATTGTCTTGATGAAGCGTCCGGTCCTGTAGGAGTAAAGGAACGGGTGTTCCCCGGCGCGGGTGAAATTCGCCGGATTGAACGTGATGGAGATGCCGGGAACTTCCATTCTGGCGGTGGTGAGGTCCGAGGCGGCCGAACGGGCTGTCTGGACATCGTTCGCCAGAGAGATTTCCACACCGGCCGTATCCAGCGCCTTGAGGAGGGCGGCCGCTCCCTGCATCGGAACGACGACCCGTTTGATTCTGGTCGCTTTCAGCAGGGAAACGATTTTCAGGGCGTCGTCGGGAACCACCGTCAGGCGGAGAGCGGAAACGGTTATTTTTTCCCCGGCGAATTCCTGAATTGCGGCATTCAGTTTGTCCGCGGGAAGCATCCAGCAGGGCTTGCCCTGAAGGAAATCGAGTTCGACGGCCGATATGCCTTCCTTCTGGAGATTCTCGATGATTTCCGGAACATAGCGTCCGGCGAGGCGCGAGGAGACGGCCAGACGGAAGGATTCCTTTCCGTAGGAGTCGGCGTAAATGGCGGCCCGCTGTTTCACACAGTCATCGCATTCCGGGTTGTCGCAGAGAACGAAGTCGGGATGTTGGGCTCCGACCGCGAGAAGGGTTTCGAACAGCCCCGCGCTGTCGATCAGGCGCACCTGGGCATTGCCGATCCGTCCGATTTTCATGATGCCCGCGTCGGAGAGAAGATGGTCCAGTCCGATGAAGTCGCGGTGCGGCCCGGGGAAGAAGTGATACTCTTTTGTGACTTCCTTGTCTTCGGGTGTCTGGAAGGTGCGTGAAACGGTGGAAAGGTAAGGCAGTTTCAGAAGGGCTTCCACGGAATGGAGCGAGGTGTTGCGGTCCTGGTCCACCCCGAGCAGACAGATAACCCCGCCTTTGTCGGCGAGGCGCGTGTAGGGGGTATCCTTTCCGTGCGCGGTATCGGCCTTCCAGTGATCGGCGCAGAGTTCTTCCGCATCGGGCCCATAGGCGGCGACGGTTCCCAGCGGACAGGAACTGATGACGACTCCCGGCAGACTCTTGACTTCTTCCACAAGCACGCCGAGCTGTCCGAATGCCGGAACCATCAGCGTTCCTTTGTCTCCGATGACGTCCAGAAACGCCTTGATGACTTCAGAAGGACCTTTTTTGACCTGTCCCAGACTCAGAAACGAGCTGTGCAGCAGAACGATGCTTCCCTTTTTCAGTCCGAGCGAACGCAAGCCTTCCGCAATGGTTTTCCGATCCATGATTCCAATCCTTTCGTTACAAGCCGCAATCCTGTCAGTTCATGGTTTCCACAATCATCCGGCACGGAATCTGCGTGACAACAGGAATTTTCTGGAAAAGCACGGTCAGAAAAACCCGGCTGTCCTTGATCCGGCTGAGTCCGCGCGGTTCGCAAACCGTGCTGACGCCAGCCTCGAAAAGACGCAGAAACACACCGTGAAGAGCCTGACTTTCGTAGATGTCCGAAACAAGCATGCGCGCGCCGGATGCGATGATCCAGTCCAGTGCGCTGTCATCCAGAAAAACGCTGCGTGTTTCCACCTCGTCCGGTTCCTTTTTCCCGAGGGCGTTGATCAACAGGGACGGAGTGTCCGGAACTCCGCCGAAAGCCTTTTCGAGGTCTTTGGCGGAGACCGCGCCGGACCCGGATTTCCGGTTCAGGCGGATGACGGAGCAGGGAACCCTGTAAAGACGTTCGTGCGGAAAATTATCCGCGCGTTCGCCGTTGTCGGTTTCCTTGATGTGTCCGGGGAAATCGATATAGGAACCGTGCATGGAATGGGAGGACCAGTCGTAAACCATTCCGGTGTAGCTGGTTGCATTCGACTTTAGCTTGATTTCCGTAATTTTGATGTTCGTATCAAAATTTCCCGGAAAATCGTTCGTGATGTCAATGATGGTTCCCATCCCCGCACCTTCTTTTATTCAGGAACGCTTCGACTGAACTTTCTTTTCGTAGAGATCGATTTCATCCATGTAATCCGCGCCCGCGGGAACGTCGTTCCGGAGACAGAAGTAATCGTAGACCGCGCCGAGGGGCAGCATCTTGAGTTCTTCCGTGAGGACGAGTTTGCGGGAGTTGGAGAAATTCTTTTCCAGCTTGACCAGTTCCGCGGTGGGCTCAAGCAGGGCGGCGAGAAGGGCCTTCTGCATGTTGCGCGTGCCGACGGACCAGGCGGCGATCCGGTTGATTGTCGCGTCAAAGTAGTCCAGCCCGATATGGACGCGTTTGGCGTCGTTCCGGACAATTTCCCGGGCGATGGCCTGAAGCTCGTCGTCGAAAAGGACCACGTGGTCGGAGTCCCAGCGGACCGGGCGGCTTACGTGAAGCAGGATTTCGTCAAGGAAAAGAAGGACGGCGCTGATCTTGTCGCTGATGACTTCGGTCGGGTGGAAATGTCCGGCGTCCAGACAGAGCAGGAGATTGTTCTTGACGGCATAGCCCATGTAGAATTCGTTGGAGCCCACGGTGCAGGTCTCGACCCCGATTCCGAAGAGCTTGGATTCCACCGCGTCCCTCATCTGGGAGGAGGGGAGTTTTTCCGCGAAAACGGCGTCCAGCGACTTGACCAGACGCCGGCGCGCACCGGCGCGGTCTACCGTGACGTCCTTGAAGCCGTCCGGGATCCAGGTGTTCATGATGCAGGGGGACTTCTGCGCGGCGCCCATGGCGGCGGCGATCTTGCGGCAGGCGATGCCGTGCTCGATCCAGAAGTTGCGGATGCCGGCGTCGGGACTGGAAAGAGTCAGGTTCGTGCCCGCTTTCGGGTGTCCGAAGTAGGACGGATTGAAGTCGAGCGCGGTCTTTTTCGCTTTGGCCCAGTCGATCCAGCTTTTGAAATGTTCGGGCGTGATTTTGTTGCGGTCGACCGCCTTGTCCGTATCCAGATAGATGGCGTGAAGATTGAGCCGCTTGGCGCCCGGGATCAGGGAGAAGGCTTTTTCGAGATCCTGCCGCAGTTCGCCGGGATTGCGGGCGCGTCCGGGATAATTGCCCGTGGAAAGGATTCCGCCGGAGGTTCCGCCCGCGTCTTTTTCGAAGCCGCCGACATCGTCGCCCTGCCAGCAATGGATGGACACCGGGATTTTTCCGAGGGCGTCCAGAGCGGCGTCCGTATCGAGGTTCATTTCGGCATAGCGGGCCTTGGCAACGGCATATTCACGTTCGATATTCTTGGCGGATCTCATGATAAAAGGAACTCCTTCCTGTGATTTATTTCAGAACCAGATTGAGCATTTTTTCAGTGGCGACGATCGCGGCGGCCAGCTGGTCGCAGTCGACGCCGGTGGTGGTCAGACGGCGTCCGTCCGAAAGTTCCCAGCAGATCGTGGTTTCGACCAGGGCGTCCGTTTTGCCGCCCGGGGGGATGCGCACTTCGTAATCCGCCAGTTTCGGCAGGGTGATGTTCTGCTTGCGAAGCAGTTTCCGCAGCGTTTTGACGAAGGCGTCGTAACCGCCGTCGCCGGAAGAGGTTTCCGAGCTTTCCACACCGTCGACGCGCAGGGTGACCGAGGCCTTCGGCAGCATGTTGTGGCGGGAAACGATATTATAGTCGACCACCTGGATGCGGCCGGTCGTGGGAGTGCGCAGAACGCTGGCGATGATAAAAGGGATGTCCGCCGGAGTGACCTGCTTCTTCTTGTCGCCCAGACGCACGATTTCCTGAAGCACCTTGGCTTTCAGGTCGGCCGGGAGATCGTCCATTCCCATGGATTCGAGATTATGGTCGACGGACGCTTTTCCGGAGAGTTTTCCCAGCGCGTATTTCCGGTTGCGCCCGAAACGTTCCGGAAGCAGTTTGTTGGCATACAGGTTGCCCTTCTTGTCGCCGTCCGCGTGAACTCCGCAAGTCTGGGTGAACACATCCGCCCCGATCACGGGGGAATTCCAGGCATAGCGTTTGCCGGAGATCGCCTGAACCATGTCGGACGCATGCTGTATCTCCTTTTCCACCACGCGGGTGCGGCGGTCGGTCTGGTCGTGAACGGTCACCACCAATTGTGCGAGCGACTGGTTGCCGGTGCGTTCCCCAAGCCCGTTGACGGTGACATGGACGCCGGATATGCCGGTCTTGACGGCGGCCAGGCTGTTGGCGGTCGCAAGTCCGTAGTCATTGTGTGCGTGATAGTCGAGCCGGAGGTTGGGAAAAGCCGCGTAAACCCAGTCCAGATACCGTGTGAGGACGTCCGGCGTCAGGATTCCGAGCGTGTCGGGGATCATGATCCGGTCCACCGGCTGGTTGAGCAGCGCCTTGATGAACGAATAGACATAGTCGAAGGAATTCGCCATCCCGTTGGACCAGTCTTCCAGATAAACATTCACCGAAAGCCCGAGCTTGACTGCCCGGTCGATTTCCGCACAGACATCCGAAATATGCTGCGCCGGTTCCTTGCGGAGCTGAACCCGGCAATGGGTTTCAGACCCCTTCGTCAGAAGGTTGAGAACGCGGCCTCCCGCCTCGTGAATCCAGTGGGCGGATTTTCCTCCGTCGACGAATCCAAGGATTTCCATCCGGTCCGCGCATCCCCGGTGTTCCGCCCATTTGATGATACTGGAGATCGCTTCGTGCTCCCCTTCGGAAACGCGCGCGGAGCCGATTTCAAGACGATCGACATGCAGGCGGGAAATGAGCAGGCGTGCAATACTGAGCTTTTCAGCCGGAGTAAAGGCAACACCTGGTGTCTGTTCACCATCGCGGAGCGTGGTATCGAGGACTTCGACATAACGATCGTTTCTGGTTTTTGTTTTCATTTCCTGTCTGTTTCTTTCTGAAAATTACTGTTTTTCGGGAATGGGTAATATAACCGTTTCAAGCCCGATTACAAGCCGTTCTTCCCGACGGTTTTCCAATTTTATCCCCGCCGGCCGGGTGAAATCGTCCTTTTCGGGACACTCCCTTCCGGGAACTTCCGGCAATGCCATTTCCCGGTCTCTTCGAAAGACGGCAAATCGATGCACTTCTTTAAACCTTATAGTACTTTAAAGGGAAACGGGAAGAAAAAAACTTTCAGGAAGGGGACTTTTCAATGCTTCAGGTGGACTGTCTCAGCATGAGAGCCATAGAAATGCGGACCTCTTCCGGTTCGCCGTTCAGACCGCCGTCGATTCGTTTGAAAAGCAGGTTCGCGGCATTCTTTCCGATGTCGAAATTCGGCTGGGCCAATGTGGTGAGGGGGGGATTGAGCAGCGCGGCAAAATCGCGGTTGTCGAAGCCGAGCACCGCGACGTCCTGAGGCACCTTGATGCCGATGGCCGCAAAACCGGCGAGCAGTCCGGACGCCATGTAATCGGATGTCTGCACGGCGTCCGGAGGGGTCGGCATGGTGGCGAAGAGTTTGCCGTTCAGGTATCCGGAGTTGCGGAGCAGCACCGGGTTTTTCAGACTGCCCGGAATGAAGATGCAGGGTAATCCGAAGTCCTGAATGGCTTTGAGATACCCCTTTTTCCGGTTCTCGGACTGAAAGGTTTCGCAGAAGGCGATCCGGCTGCGGCCCTTCTTGTACAGATAATGGACGGCGTCATAGGCGCCCTGACAGCGGTCGACATACACGCAGTCGCACCCCGGGACGGAATCGGATGCGACGGTGACGCAGGGGAGTTTTTTGCGCAGCTCGAGTCCTTTACGGAGGACCGTTTCGCTGGAAGTGATCAGAATCAGACCGGCGGGAGCGCTTTCCAGCACTTCCGGAAGAAGCGTCCGGAAGGCGCTGGACGGATAATCCTCGCTGGTGAAATGGACCCCCAGGCTGAGACCGCGCTGGACGGCGCACTCCTTGATGGCGGCCAGCTTGTCCAGATGCGGTGCGTCATAGGTGTCCAGAATGACGGCGATTTCGGAACTGGTCCGCCGGCGGAGGGTCTGGGCCGCGCGGTTGGGACGGTAGTCCAGACGCCGCGCCGCGTCCCGTACCAGACGCGCCGTTTTTTCGGAAATGTAACCACTCCCGCGAAGGGCGCGGCTGACGGTGTTCATGGACAGTCCGGTGGTTTCCGACAGTTCCTTGAGGGTTGCCATATTCTGCCTTGATTGATTATCTCAACGTTAACATATTTTACTCCATCGAACCTGATTTTGCAATTTTTCTGGAAGAGAAAAATGGAAAAAAACTGGAAAACCGGAAAAAAAACCGGAAAAAATCGAAAAAATTCAAAAAAAAAAGCAGTATTCGAGCTTGTTTTCTTGCATTCCTCGCGCGGGCGATATATCGTAGGGGTGCCCGGAGTGTAACTCCATGTTTGGGAGGAGTCTGCTTTGATGACAGGTTTTTTTTATAATTTTTTTGATGCGAAGGAGTCGGCAATGCGAAGTATTTATTCGATCTTCATGGGACTGATCGTCGTCGTTTTTATTGTTTTGACGGGCGGATGCAAGTCCGCGAATGACTATACCCAGGACAGGGCCGAAAACGCGGTCAAGCATTTTGAAGCCGCCCGCTTCCGCGAACTTCAGTCCGGCACTCCGCTCAGCCTTTCCTTCTGCATCGGCACCGCCCTCAAGAACAACCTTCAGGTCCGCATCAACGACATGGAGGTTCAGGTCCAGAATGAATTCAAGACGGCGGAAGCGCTCGGAATGCTTCCCCAGCTGAACATCAACGACAACTTCACGGCGCGGAGCAATTCCCCCGCCGCCAGCAGCGAGAAAATCGCCGCCACCGGTGAAACCTACGGCGCCAGCACCAGCGAAGACAAAGCCATCAACTATCTGAACATCGACCTGATGTTCTCCATGCTGGACTTCGGACTGGCGTTTTTCAACACCCGCCAGGGCGCGGACCGGGTTCTCCTCCACAAACAGCGCGCCGCCCGCGCCGAACAGAACCTCGCGTTTGACGTCGTCCGCGCCTATTTCAAGGTCGCCGCGGCACAGCGCGCCATCAAGATGACCACTTCCCTTCTGGAACAGTGCCGCACCCGTTCCGAACTGATTTTTGAACTCAGCAAAGACCGTCAGATCACTCCCATCCGCGCCTTTGACGAGTCCCGCCGCTTCATCAACATGGAGAAACGCCTCACCAACTATGTCCGCAGTTATGAAAATGCCTGCGTCGAGCTCCGGACTCTCATGGGATATTACCCCAATGCCAACATCTTCGTCGACGAAACCGTTCTCGACCGCGTTCCCGAATTCCGTTTCCCCGAAATCGGTGTCATGGAACAGGTTGCGATCCTTCAGCGCCCCGAACTGTATGAAACGGATATCCAGAAGCACATCAACATTCTGGAATGCCGCAAGACCATCCTTCTGATGTTCCCCAACGTCAAGATCTATGCCGACTGGTCCAACTCCTCCAACTCCTACCTCTACAACAAGAGCTGGTGGGAACTCGGCGTCCGGGCCGCCTACAACCTCCTCAAGCTGCCCCAGCAGGTGGCCCTCTACAAAGCCTACTCCACTCAGGTGGAGACCGAGGAAATGCGCTCCTACGCCCAGGCGGTGGCCGTCATGGCTCAGGTCCGCATCGCCTATGGAAACCTGATTTCCGCCCGGGAGCGTTACGATCTGGACCGCAAGGTCTACACCGCTTATGATGAACACCTTCAGGCCGCCCTCAAGAACCGCGCCATCGGCGGAGCCCTTCCCCAGCTGGAAATCGACCATATCCGCCTTGCCACGACCCAGACCAGCATCGACAGCCTGATTTCCCTCGGCGAATATTACGTGGCCTATTACCGGCTCCTCAACGTGATGGGGCTGCGCAAGATCGATGCCCGTTCCGCGGAAGAGCTTGCCGAGGAGCTCCAGGATGCCGCCGTGCGCGCTTCCGCCTCCATCGCGGATTCCAGAGTTGAATTCGATGAACAGCAGGCGCGCGCCATGACAAAGGCTCTGGCCTACCGTCAGTCGCAGCAGCGCGTCGACAATAATAAACGGCAGGCCGAATTCAAGGCCAAAGTCAATGCGGAAATCGACGCCCGGATCAAAGCTGAATCCTCGCCCGAGCCTGCCGCAAAATCCAAGTGAAGACAAGAAGAGAATCCCTATAGAAAGAGACCGGAGAAAGTATTATGAAGAAGAGAAAAAAAATCCAGATTTTCAGACTGGAAGACCGCGTCTTGTTTGAAGGCGCCGCGGCAGCGGAAGCCGTAGCGACGGTCAGCAATGCCGGAAACCCCTCTCATGCGGACAAGCCCGATCCAGGCCAGGACGCCAAAGACAACGTCCAGAAAGACGCCGTCCATAACGTTGTCCAGGCCGCCGGACCCGTCTCCGACTCCTCCGCTCAGAACTCTTCTTCCAACCCTGCTCCGAACGTTCCTGTACAGGACCATGGCGCGGGCCTTCCCTCCGCCGATCAAGCCGCCGCGGATCCGACCGCCGCTCTCGTCGACGGCACAACCCATCTCGCCAAACTGACCGATCCCGGCGAATCCTTCTCGACCGATCTCTCCGATTTCATGCAATCCGATCTCTCTTCCGCTTCCCACACGACTTCTTCCGCTCTCTTCTCTTCTTCTCTTCCCGCCGATGCCGATCATGCCAATACCGATTCTCTTTCTCATTCCGAAGCCAAAGAACTGGTCGTCATCGAGGCCGATGCCTTCGACAATGTCGATCCCCACACTCTGGAAGGCAAGGAAGTCCTTGTACTGAAGAAGGACGCCGACACCTCCGCCCAGATCGACGCTTATCTGGAAGCCCACAGCGACGTAAAATACGATGCCATCCAGATCGTTTCCAACAAGGCGGAAAAAGCCCTCACATCCAGCGACCTTTCCGCCGATGCCGTCACTGAAATTCAGGCCCACCTGACCGATCACGGTTCGCTGGGTTTTGTCGACGCGGCCGACTTCAACGCCGACCCCGCCAATGCTCCCCATGACCTTTCCCATGGCGCGGATTCCCATTCCACCGACAATCTGGTCGTCTTCCCGGATCACGACACACAAGTCACCGTGGACGCCACCACGGAACTCACAACGGGCGTTTCCGATACGACGGATACCGCTGTACCTGAATCCCTTCTCGAAAACGCGGATACCGAGAGCCACGAACTGGTGATCGTCAATTCGAACATGGCCGATCTCGACAATGTGCTGTCCCAGCTCGGCGATTCCCGCGACGTGCTCATTATCGACGTCAATTCCAGCGAAAGCGCCGCCCAGCAGATTCAGGACTATCTCGACGCCCATTCCGATACCACGTATGATTCCGTCCACATCCTGACCCACGGCAATTCCGAAGGGTTCATGCTGGGGAATACCGTCGTGAACGACGCCTCCGACATGGCGGTATTCAACGGCCATCTCACTCAGGATGGCGACATCATGATCTACGGATGCAATCTGGCCTCCACCGAGGCCGGACAGCAGCTCATCAACGATATTGCCGACGTGACCGGCGCGGATGTCGCGGCTTCCGCCGACATGACCGGCGCGGCCGCGGTCGGCGGCAACTGGACGCTCGAATACGCTTCCGGCACGATCGAAACCGCATCTATCTCCCTGGATTCCTCCTGGAATTACCGTCTGGTCACCCTTACGGTTGACGGTATTGGAACTGATCCCGGTCATTATACCACCATCGCGAATGCTTTGGCAGCCGCTGCCTCCGGGGATGATATTGATGTCCTCAGCGGAGTTTCCGGTGGAAGTGCGACCATCAGTCTTGCCAACATTACGATTACCGGCGACGGTTCCGCCGGGACGTTGACGATCAATGCCTTGGATGCCGACATTACAATCGATACGGTTACTTCGATCACCGTCAGTGCGAGCGGTTCCGCCACGATTGACGGCAGCACGGTGACGGGCGCGGTGAATGTCAGCGGCGATTTGACGATTACCAGCGGCACCTTCAACGGCGCGGTGACAAACAACTTGACCGGAGATCTGGCAATCAACGGCGGAACGTTCGCCAGCACAGTCACCAACAACCATACCGCCGACATCAACGGCGGCACCTTCAATGGAGCGGTGACGAACGGTCTGAACGGAACGATGACGATCGACAACGGCACCTTCAACGGCACCTTTACAAACAATAATACAGCCGACATCAACGGCGGTACGTTCAATGGAAATATCGTCAATGGCGCGGCCGGAACGATGACAATTGACGGCGGCACCTTCGACACGGTTACCAACAACGGGGATGTGACGGCGACCGCCGGAACATTCAGAGACACCTTCACGAACAGCAGTACAGGAACCTTCGATATTACTACGGGCGCCGCTTCTTCAACGGTAACTTTCAACATTATAAGCGGAACCAATCCCGCCATTGCAAACAGCGGAGATCTGAATGTTTACGGCGTGTCCGCGGCGAATACGGCCACATTGGACATCAATTGCACTGCCGGCGTTGAAACCGCAACGGGCATCACCAACAGCATTACCGGCACGGTGAATGTTTCCTCGTATGGAACCATTGACATTGCAACGTCCGCGACGACGACAGCCTATGGAATCAACAATACAAGCGGCGCTGTCATCATCGGGGCCAATGGAACCCTGAATGTCGCCAACACGCTTTCCGGAGCGTCTCCGACTTCCTACGGGATTTACAATACAGGATCCGTCGATCTCGATGCTTCCGGAGCGATGAATTTCGGGACAATCTTCACGAATGCCGCCGGGTATACGGACTCCTATAACCGTGTTTTCGGAATCTACAACCTTGCCGGAACCCTGAATCTTTCGGGCGGAACTCTCACCGCCACAAGAACGAACCCGGATTTGACCCTTTTCGGCACGGGTATTTACAATACGGGAACAATTAATGTTCTTGTTGCGGGAACCACCATAACGGGATTTGGATACGGTGTGCGCGGAACGACCGTGATCGACCGTACCAATTACGATGCCGGGAATGTGGACCTGTCCGGCAATACCTGGGAACAGGTGATCCCTCTCCAGATTACTGCCAATTCCAGCATCCTTGCGGCGGGATACAACCAATATGAATTTGAGAATATCGATGATGCGCTGGACTATGTTTCTGCCTCAGCCAGCGCCTTCGACATCAATTTTGTGCTGGATTACCACTATTACAACTCCTGGACCGCCGCAACTACCATTTACAATGATGGGCACACAATCGGGAACAATGTCTTCTCCATCAACGGGAATGATTTTGTTTATGACGTGTCCGATCCCGCGAATCCCCTGGTTTATTCCGATACCCAGACCACGATCAATATCGCCGCGGGCGTGACGCTTACGGTTGCTTCCTACGGACGCACGGCATACGATGCGACTGCTTTGGGAAGTGTTTCCAACACGCTTCTGCTGAACAATATTTCCTTCAATGTCGCAAATACTGCAACTCTTCTGTTTTCTCAGACCACGGATACCGCTGCGACTTACAGCCGCGTGACTTTTTCCGGAGACGGCGTCGGATATTCATACGTCGGATACAATCCGGTGACTTATACCTGGACCGGGGTTGCCAGTTCCTATACTTCCGCAAGAATACTCAATGCGGGAACCGTGACCATCAACGGGGAAGTGATTCATGATTCTTCCTCGGTTCTTGCCGGTCGTGTAGTATACACCGTCTGGAATACGGACAGCGCCGCCTTGCTGACGATCGACGGACAATATGGCGCCGGAATTCTGGATGTCAACGACTCGGATCATGCCACGTATGCAATCTACAACCAGTATGGAACGGTCAACATCCTCAACGGCGCATCGGTAGACCTGACTTCGACCGGAATCGGGTCTGCCGCGATTTATAACGCGAAAAGCGCGGCCGGAACCAACACCGTCACGATCGGTCAGTCCGGCAGTGCGGACGGTTCCACAGTAAGGATCACTGCCACCGGCGCCTCCGGGGAATCCTATGCTATTTACAATAATGAAAATCTTGTTATTTATAACAGTTATGTAATTGCATCCGGAACCAGTTCCATCGGACTGTTCAACTCTACGGATGGCGATGCGACATTCACGGTTACGGTCAATCCGAGTGACTATATTGTGGATCTTACCGGGTTTGTTGTCGGGAGTGATGCCGCGAATGCGCGGCTGTTCGGGACCAAGGTTTTCGGTATTACCGGCGGAGCCTATTCTCTCTACAATTACAACCAGTTTACCATGTCCTACAGCGGAAACGTTACTGCCGCCCTCTTTACCTCTGTTGCGGCGGCTTCGCCGTATTTCTTCAATGTTCCGGTCATGGCGCTGAACGGAGTCGTTCATACGGAGGCGAAGGCCTCCACTCCCACAAGCAAGACGACGACCAACCTGAATGGCGTCACGGTTTTCGGAAACATCACCAACAACGGAACCGCGCTGGTCATGCTGAATGATGTTTATTTGAACGGAAACCTGCTGAATACCGGTTCCAACGTGTATGTGACCGGTTCCTTCCGGAGTTCCGATTTCTATTTTGGTCCCACCCTCGCAACCTATCAGCAGTATCACGGACAGTCCACCACTTCGATCACAATAAACAATAATTTCCTCACGGGATCCGCTGGTAACGTATATTTCGGGACGGCTTCCACCGGAAGCGGATACAGCGATTCAATCACTTTCGAATCCACACAGGATTACCAGTTCTACAATTATAGCGGAACCATGACCATTCTGAATTTTGAAGGTCTTTCCTCGGAGGAACATCCTGTCTTGATTAACAATTGGGGTGTATTCACCTTGGACGGCAGCACTGCCATTTCCGGACTGGCTGCCAACGGTTCCTATGATTTGTATGTTTCCAGCGCAAATTCCATTTTTGGTCCTCATTTTGGAGACGCTTCCAACGTTTCGGACGCTGGAATTGTCAACTACGATGTCAACGCTTACAATCCCGTTTATTACGTTGTCAACAACATGACGCTGACGTCCCTGAATATCCGCAACACTCAGGATGCATCCGTCGCGGTCACCAACTATGCGGGGAATCTGACGATCAACAACGGCTCTCTTCAAGGAACCTATTCCGGGCTGGACACCTTGTTTGACATTTACACTACCGGCGGATTCAGCACCACTATGACTTTTTATGTGAAGACCTCCGTGACGAACCTCAATCAGGTGGAAAAGATCGCAGGCAGCGCTTATTCCATCCGGAATTCCGGAAAACTGAACCTTGATGGAGCCGGGGTCAACACGGGTACGACCAACGGAACACTGCTGACTAATGTGTTGGATTTCACTTCCGCTTATACCGGTGCGTATACTGCCCTGCTGAATGTGTCTCCGACCGTTTATCTGAATGAATATTATACCAGTACCACCAACGACTTCAATGATCTTTATGTGTATTTCTATACGGAGGTTCAGGCCTTCAGCGACCACTACAATGCAGGCAGCGGTGGACAAAGCGCTTCCCCTCTGATACCTTCCCGCGTCACGCTCAGTTATTTTTCGGCTGACGATGTGTTTTCCAAGTCGGATATTGCAATTACAACTTATGCGGATATGCTGACTGTTGTCAGAGCCAGTGTGACCTACATTAACTGGCATTACGGAAACTATGCGGTGACGGCCGATGCGAATCTTGATTATGTCGCATTCTATGCCACTGCCACCACGTCTACGAACACCGCGATGATGAACTGGGGCGACCTGACCGTGACCCATATCAACGGGAAGGACGAATATCAGTTCACCGGATTCACGGTGTCCATCGACAATGGGGATACTCCTTTCTGGGCAACCGATTATATTCAGGTTAACCACGTTGCCACAGCCAACAATCTGAACAACGACTGGTTCTGTTCTTCTGGCTTTACTCCGGCCGTGGCCCAGTATTTCACCGTGAAAGGTGATGTCGAGGTCGGATTTGACTTGCAGGCTTCGACCATCCTGACCAGTGCTAACTCGTATGACACCAGCGAACTGACCTTGCGCGGAGTGTATGACTCCGCTACGGACTACACTTACGATGGAACCATGCTGGTGTCCGGTTCCCGTTATGTGGTGTTTGTCGGGAAAACACTGACGCTTGTGAACTTTTCCGTGCTTGCCACGGGAAGCGATGCCATCTACAACGCCGGACTTCTCCATATTTTCAACGGGATACAGCAATCCGACGGTTCCTGGATAGGCGGCAGCACCGCTTCCATCCAGGCGACGGGCAACACCGGCATCGTGAACAACGGTTCGGTTTTCATGCTCAACGGAGCCGTGCTGAACTGTAATATCGGTATTACGCATATGACCAATGCGGGGTATCTGGCGATCGTCAACTCGACGATCGCGAAGAACACCACATGGGGCATTGTTTCCAACCGGACGGCGCCGTCCGGCAGCGGCACATTCAATTTTGCGATTGTCGACTCGACCATTGTCGCGAACGGCGAAGGCAAGTATGAAAGCGGCGGCGGAATCCAGCTGAACAACGGACAGCTGGATCTGGTGAACTCCATCGTGCTGAACTACAAGGCAACCGATATTTCCAACACCTCCCGGCTCAACACTTCCTCCGGCATGGTGGCCAGTAACATTTTCGGCACGAACACCACGGACACGGCAACCAAGCTGAATGCGGTTTACGGGACGACGAGTCCGACCCTTCAATACGGGTATGTGTATGCGTTGGTGGACGGTTCTTCCGCGCTGACCGGAGGAATTACCTTCAGCTACACGATCGACTCGAGCGGTTCGCCCACCCATTTCTATTATGGAAGCACTACTGGCGACATTGATGTCACCTGGGACAAGCTCGGGAATACCCGCACTACCGAAATCGGTTCGTATGTGTTGACGAGCGGCCCGGTGCCTCCCACGACTTCGTTTGTGGTGACCACACTTTTCGACGACAACGGAGCCATTACCGGCGACAGTTTGCGCGAGGTGATCGAAAGGATCTATGACCCGGTGTACAATCCGGACGGAGAAACGACAATCACCTTCGACTGGGCGAAGATCGAAGCGGAAATGATTTCCCAGGGCTGGACGGTCGCCAATATTAATCTGGTGGCTGCCAACGGCGCCCTCCATGCCTTGGACGGGACGATTACGATTGACGCGTCCGGATATACGGTGGCAACCGGTGCTGTCACCGTGGTTGCGGACGCCGCCTTTGTTGCGGCAGTGGGAGACAGTGTGTTCGTGGTGAGCGGAACGAGCACGATCGCCACTTTGAACGCTTTGAATGTGACAGTCACCGCCGGAGCCGATGTGACTACTTATGACGGCGGCGCGGCCCGGGTCGACAGCGGCAGGCTGATTCTCAAGGATCTCACAATTACGGGCAGCGACACGATCGCCACGGCCCGGAACGGCGGCGGCGTTTACGTGGCGGCCGGAGCCTCTCTCTCCCTGTCCTCTGCGACCTTCGTGAACAACAGGGCGTATGCCAGCGGCGGCGCGATCTACAACGACGGGACGGTCCTGGCATCCTCCGGTTCTTCCAGCTTTACGAACAACAGCGCCGTGAATGGCGGTGCGATCTATGCTACGACCAACAGCACCACCACGATCAGTTCGGCCTCATTTTCCACGAACGGGGCGACCGTCAACGGCGGCGCGGTGTATCAGCAGGGCGGAACGGCGACATTCACGTCGTCTTCCTTTACAGACAACAGTGCTGTGGACGGCGGCGCGGTCTATGTGAATGACGGCACCTTTACGGCCACTTCTTCTTCATTCACGACGAATACGGCCACCGGGGACGGCGGTGCGATCTATGTGTTGGACGGCACCGTCACTCTGACGGGCGCCTCTGGATTTGACTTTGACACCAATACGGCTGCCGGAGACGGCGGCGCGGTCTTCGTGATGGGCGGAGATGTCACGGCCAGCGCGTATACTTTTGTCCGGAACTCTGCCGAGAACGGTGGTGCGGTTTATGTGGGCGGCGGCACTTTCACGGCAGACGACGGCACCGTCTTCAATGCCAACACGGCCACCGGAAACGGCGGCGCGGTTTACGCGGGCGGCAGCGGAGATATCCTGCTGGATGGAACCTATCTGTATGCCAACATCGCCGTGAACGGCGGCGCTTTGTATGTGGACAACACGGCGACTGTCGCCGTGAACAAAACTGCGGTTTACTTCAACCGCGCCAGCGGAGAAGGCACGGCGTTCTATGTGAATGCCGGACGTCTTGACGTCACGAACAGCACGGTGGCGGACAATGGAAAGGATACTTTGTCCGGAACGGGAGACACGGGGTATTCCATTTATGCGACGGATGCGGCCAGCCTCTATCTGGTGGACAGCACGATCGCGGACAACACCGAAGGCGTTTATCTGGGAGGCAACACCGGAACAAAGGTTCTGTTGAACAGCATCCTGCTGAATGTAGGAGTGCTTAACAACCTTACCGGATCTTTCAGCAACGAAACCCTTACCAGCTACCAGTATAATTACATTGGCGACACCGCCGCGGAACGGACCGAGGTGTTCGGCACCAACGTTCTGATTATCGACTCCGCGAATGATAAGTATGGAACCATCAGTCTGCTGGCGGAAGACACGAATCCCGCATATCTGGGCGGCGTTCTCGTCGCTCTGGACGGGACCAAGTATGTCTACTCCGACGACAACGGAACCACTTGGCGCAATCTGGACGGGACTGTGACGACCCTTTCCGCCGGCGCGGTCAAGTTTACGCAGGACCAGCTCGGGCATTCCCGCAATATGGGAACGAAGTATTCCATGGGGGCGGTTTCAGCCAACTCAGACAATCTGATTGTGGTCAATACAAGCGCGGATACCGTCGATTCCGATGACACGATCACCAGCTTGCGCGAAGCCATTCTCCAGGCGGAAGCGTATCTCGCCATTTCCGGAAATTCGGGGAAATCGGTTCGGATCGTTTTCGACGCGGCATCGCCGCTGATCGTGAACAGCACGATTACAATCAATACCGTTCTGCCGAACATCACCGGAAACATCAGCATCGACGGCTATGACAACCTCTGGAATCCAACCAGTGTCAATCTTACCATTACGGCAGCGACCGCCACCAATACGGATGGCACCGCTTTAACCGTCAGCCCGCTGACGATCACCGCCGGCAAGCTTTCCATCAGCAATCTGACATTCATCGGAGGCAGTCTCATCACCGCGGCGGAAAATGGATACGGAGGCATGTTCTCCGTGACCGGCGGCACTGTTGCTTTCCAGAATGTGAAGATTGAAAATGGAAAAGCGGCCAAGGGCGGCGCGATCTATGTTGGCATCAATGCCACCGTAACACTGGAAGACGGCACCGTTCTCCAGAACAACAACGCCTATTACATGGTTGTCACAACGGTTGACTCCGAGATTGTGACCACGTATTACATGGGCAACGGCGGCGCCGTCTACAACGAAGGCACCCTGTATGTCACCAATACCACCATTACCGCCAACTCGACCGGCGGCACGTCCGCCACCAGCTATGACGTGTCCGGCAAGGGCGGCGGCATCTACAATACGGGAACCGTGGTGATCAATGCTTCCACTTTCACCGGAAACTACGCCGGCAAGGCCCCCGCTCTTGATACGGACGCGGACAACGGGCAGGGCGGCGCGATCTACAACGCAGGTTCCCTGACGGTTCATGCGGCAACGATGATCGAGCATACCGACGGAAGTGGAAATGTGACCTATTCGGTGGATACGACGACCCAGACCAAATTTACGAACAACCGTTCCTATCTGGACGGCGGCGCGATCTTCAACGCGGGTGTTGCAAACATTTATCTGGAAGGCAACGTCATTTCCGGAAACAGCGCGGTCAACGGCGGCGCGTTCTACAATACTTCTACCCTGACGATTACCGATAATGAAACAGCGACTCACCGCGCCACTTACAAGAAACTGGGCGACAATAATGCCAGCAGTTACGGCGGCGCGATTTACAATGCGTCCGGAATGCTGAATCTGTCTTACATTTCAGTTGTCAGCAATACGGCTTCCACGGACGGTTCGGCAATCTATTTTGCATCCGGCAGCGGGTCTATCCTGAATGCCACCTTTGCGGAAAATATGGGCGCCGGAGCGACCATCTCCGTATTGAACACCGCGGGTACTCTGGGCTTGAAGTTTGTGACGATCGCTACGAATACTTCCTCCGGGTTGAGCATCACGGCCGGAACTGTATCTTTGAAGAACACCCTGATTGCCATCAACGGTGCGGACGGGGCCAGCGATTTGACCGGAACCTATACGGACAATCTTGGAAACGTGATCAGCAACGGAACCTACCAATCGACTCTCCTCTTTGAAACCGGGACGATCAATACCACAGACGGAACGCTTCATTTGCGCAGCACCCTCCTGAATCCGGCCGCCGTCAATGGCGTTCTGGACAGCGTGACGGTCGACCAGCTCGGGCAGACCCGTTACTATGAAGGAAATGAGGCTTCTGTCGGTGCATGGGCGTTCACGACAAAACCGACCACGGGATACCGTTTCGTTGTGACCATTGCCGAAGATGTGGTGGACGATGGAGATGGTTATATCAGCCTGCGGGAAGCGATCACCTATGTGAATTCCCAGGGCGGCGGAACCGTCTATTTCGACTATGCTGAGATTTTGACCAATTCAGGGACGTTCACCCTCTCGGTCGATGCTGCACTCGGAACCTTCGCGATTACGACCAATATGACCATTGACGGCGTGTCCTACTATACCCCGGATCCTTCTGATCCTTCCCAAAACCAGGATTTCCGCGCAGGTTACCACAATGTTCGTCTGACTGTCGACGGCTCGGCACTGACGGCGGCATCCGTTTTTACCATTACGAATGCAGCTGTCACCTTTACCACCTTGGACATGGTGGGCGGAACGACAAGCGGAAATGGCGGCGTTTTCAACATTACCGGTCTCACTTCCGGAAAGACGATCACGCTGACCTCTCTGAATGTTTATGGCGGAAAAGCCACTACTTCGGGCGGCGCTCTCTATCAGGACAGCGGAAACCTTCTGATTCAGGGGTCCAACTTCTATGGCGCAACCGCGGGCGTTTCTGGCGGTTCGATCTACTTTGCCGGAAGTTCACTGACCATCAGGGCTAATACAGATGTAATCCTTCATGAAACGGATAACGGAGACGGAACCTTTACCGTGGATAAGGCGGATTATGTCAATTCCAATTTCTACAGCAATACAGCCACTACGGGTTCTGGCGGCGCGATCTATTTCGCCGGGACGAGCCTCTCCATCTCTGCCGGAAACATTGTCACGGAGACAAGTGAACTGTATAGCGGAACAGGAATTTATGATCCATCCAAGACATTGATCTCAACCACCTTAACCGATATTTCCTACGGCTTTTCCTTCATAGGACTCAATGAATCGGGCGCTTCTGGCGGCGCGATTTATATCGGAGCGAACGCCGCAGGCTCGATGTCCACGGTTTCCCTGAGCGATCTTTACATCTATCAGAACGAAGCGGCAGGTTCCGGCGGCGGTATTTATATGACCAACGGAAACCTGACCCTTTCCGCATCGCAACTCTATTCGAACATTTCCGGTTCGACCGGAGGCGGCATTTACTTTGACGGAACCGGAAGTCTCTCTATTTCGGGATCGTATATCAACTACAACACAGCAACAGGCAGTGGCGGCGGTATTTATTTTGCCGGAAATACGCTCAGCATAACGGGGAACACTTCCACGTATCTGACCGACAGTACAATCAATTCAGATGGATCGATTACAGTCGTCACCGTGAATGCCATGAATTCCGAAGTCTATGGAAATACGTCCAAGACGGGTTCGGGCGGCGGCATCTATTTCGCGGGGAATACACTCACTTTGAGCGGAACCGGAACTGATATGACCCAGACCACGACTGTCTACGAACCGGATGGCAGCATCCGGTCCCAGACCTCCGCGACTCTGTCTGACACATCGGATATCCTGATTTACTTGAATACGGCAACAGCCGGTGACGGCGGCGCGGTTTACATTCAGGAAAATACTTCCGCGGATACCACCCTGCGGATTACCTTGACAAATGCCTCTGTTTACGGCAACCAGGCGGACAAGGGCAGGGGCGGCGCATTCTTCCTGACACCGAACGATACCTTCTATTTTGTCGCCACCAACACGACCGTGACTGGAAACAGTGCGCTCAACGGCGGCGCGTTCTATTTTGCCTCTGAAATCAGCGAGAAAGCCACGCTTGTGCTGCCGACTCTGCTCAGCTACAACAGCGCCGAGCAGAACGGCGGTGCGATTTATGCGGTCGGCAACCTGAAGTGGTCCAGTGCGGTGACCTTTACCGGCAATACAGCCAAGGGAAAAGGCGGCGCCCTGTATGTGGAAGGCAATCTGGAAATTTCCGGCAGCAGTGTGTTCAGCAGCAACGGAACGACCGGACAGGATGGCGACGGCGGTGCGATCTATGTCGGCGGCAACCTGACCATCTCCGGCGGCACCTTTACGAACAACTATGCCACGGGCGTATTCAGTGACGGCGGCGCGATTTACGTTGTCGGAACCGTGGATATGTCCGGCAGCGTGACCTTTACAGGCAACGAGGCTACTTCGGGCGGCAAAGGCGGCGCGGTGTATGTCGGCGGCGGAGCCTCGGGCGGCGCCTCCCAAATCGACGGCGTTACCGCAACCCTGAACTTCGGGTCGGACGGCGGCGTCTTCTACTTCGCTTCCGGAACCGTGACGATTGCCGGGCGTTCGGCCGTATCTCTGAATAACAATACCGGTATGGACGGCGGCGCGATTTATATCGCCTCCGGCACAACTGTGACGATCGGAACCAAATCCTTCTCGTTGAACAATAATATGGCGATTACCGGAGTCCTTCTGAATCCGGACGGCACGTCCGACAGCACTACCCATGTCGGCGGCAACGGCGGCGCAATCTATAACAACGGGACATTGACTATCAACCGGACCAACAAGACATGGCTGACCTTCGCCGGCAACCAGGCGGTTGGGTATGATAAATTCACGGATACCGGCCGCGGCGGTTTTATTTATAACGTCGGAACGGTGGAACTTTCCTATGTGAATGTCAACAACAGTGCGTCCAGCCGGAGCGGCGGCGCGATTTATTCCTATGGGAGTTCTTCGAGCGTTTCTCTTACGATGACGAACTTCACCGGCAACCAGACCAAGGCTTACAGTGCATTTACCCGCGCTGTCGGCGGAGGTTCCACCACTGTGGATGCAACCAAGGCCGAAGGAAATGGCGGCGCGGTTTACATGGAAGGCGGAACGCTGACCATAGACAGTTCGAATTTCACGGGCAACACTGCCACAAACATCGATGATGAAAACATGAATGTGGACAGGGGCGGTGCAGTCTATTTCAGCGGCAGCGGAGCCCTGACGATCAAGAGTACCGTCAGGAATAGCTCCTATACCATTTCGGTTGTTGAAACGACCACGTTCACTGGCAACGAGGCGGCGCGCGGAGGAGCTCTGTATGTGGATGCTGCAGCCGGTGCGACTGTTTCGATTTCCGACGTGTCCGTGGAAGACAACATCGGCCGTTATACAACGGAGGACGGCATTGCCTCCGATGCGGTCTATGTTTCGCAAGGTTCTGGATTCTGGCTTGGCGGCAGTTCCTCCGTGCGGATCACCATTGAGAATACGACGTTCGCCGGCAACATGCAGGAAAGAATCACCTGGGGCGGCGGTTTGTATGTGACGAGCGTGGGATTGAATCTGATCAATACCACGTTCTACGGCAACACGGCCAACCACGGCGGCGGTCTTTATATTGCCAGTGCGAATGTCAGCATGGTGAACTCCACCGTTGGCTACAATACGGTCACGGATACGCTCCATTCCGGTCTGGGCGGCGGCGGAATCCTGGTGACGGGAGCGAGCACGACCTTGAACATGCTCAACACAGTCGTGGCGGGCAACATCAATACCCAGTATACCGGGACATCCTCCAACTACCAGTATAATGACATTGTGTTCAAGGTGGCTTCTTTCGACAACATCACCATGAAATACAATGTGCTAGGATATGTCTGGAACAGTATTGACTCCACGACATATTCCGAACTCACGGCAACGGAACTGGGTTCCACCAACACCTATGAACAGCTGGGGAGCGATGTATTCCAGCAGCAGTCGGTGGGAGGGATCGAGGTGCCCGTATTTGGACGGTTCATGGATTGGGAGCGCTACTATGCTGCAAGCAACGTAATCTTCAACCCGGTGTATGCGACGACGGAGACCCTGATGATCCGCCCCGACGGCGTTGCGGCCTACAAGGGCGTTTATTCGGCAATTGACCGCAGCACGGGTGCACTCTACTACAACACAATCAACTCCTCCAAAGTGACTTCCACGACCGATATTTCCGGTTCGTGGGTCAATTTTGCGGATGATTCGTCTGTTACGATCACGGATTCGAACATCGTCACGAACGGCCAGAACGGCTGGACACGGACGGATCAGCTTACGTTCAACACTTACAACGTGGGCGCACATGCGTTGAAAACGCTGGATGCCAACTACTATGCCGGACCGGATTATGAATATGACGTTTCCACGACATATTATGTGAATCCGACGGTTACGAAGGCATATACGGATGCGACTCAATATTATTATGATGCGTTCAATCCGTTTGACGGTGCGATCACTCTGCGGGAAGCCGTTTTCCTTGCCGGACAGACTGTTTCCCGTTCCTTCTATTCGTCGGATCCCGATGTGCAGAGCTTGACGGAAACCTTTGTCTTCTCCACGGACATCCGGTTCAATACGGATCCGAACTATCCCGGAAATGTGTTCGGCGCCATGGACGGCGGTTCTCCGACCTCGATCTATTACACTCCGACGACGAGTGTTTTCACCGGAAATGAAATGATCCAGCTTGATGCCGGATATTATGGAGCCTTGACGTTCTCCAAGACCGATGATGCGAATTACACGCTCGCCGGATATGGAACGGATGGCTCCTACCTGGCGATTACCCTTTCGGGCGGCGCCGGTTTGCTGAACATGGTGTCCGGAGATCTGAGCCTCTACGGATTCGATGCTCTGCTGGGCGGAACCGCCACGTCCGGCGGTGTGTTCAATGTTTCGGGCGGCGACTTGTCCGTTTCCTATGTGAAAGTGATCAGCGGCGGAAATGCGGAAAACGGCGGCGTAATCTACCAGACCGGCGGCAATGTCACGATCGGAACACTGGACTACACCATCGTGATTTCCGGTAACGACGCTTCCACCAGCGGCGTGATCGCATACCAGACCGGCGGCAATCTCCTGCTGATCAATACCTTTATTACACAGAACAATATAGCGGACGTTGCTTCCGATTCGCTCTTCCAGCTGTCGGGCGGAGCGCTTACCCTGCTCAATTCGACGGTTTACTATAACTACGGCCAGAGTCTTTCCATACTGGCGATGTCCGCCGGAAGCGTCACTATCGCGGACAGTACGATCGCCTTCAATGGAGTGACTACGGGCGGTTATACGGCCGGCATGAGCATCACGGGCGGAACTCTGAATGTCCTCAACAGCATTATTGACTTCACGCTCCCTGCCCATATCTCTGTTTCCCAGTCGACTACCACGACGACTACCACGGATGAAGAGGGGAATGAAACGACCACAACGAGCACGCAATCGACTTATTCTTCGATTTACACGCTGAATGTGATCAGCAGTCTGATCGGATATCTGAATACCAGCATCTTTGTGATGGATGGCGATTTGCCTCTGGTCGGCAACAACGGCACGCTGGTGATCAGTTCGGGCGGCCCTGCGGCTACGGACGGCGTCATGGTCGGATACATCACGGATTCGAATGGCGTTACGACGGTCTATTACAAAACCTCCGAGAACGCAAGATGGATTTCCATCAGCGCCAATCAGTTCCTGGATCCTTCCTATGATTCTCTGGTGACGGTGGTTACGAAAGGCCAGAACGGGGCGGTCCGCAACTATGCCGGATACGACTACCTGAGCATCGGCGCCTACAGCATGCCGGCACGGGGAATTCCCGGCGCCTATACCCTCATTGTCACCATCTCCGGGGACATTTGGGATGCCGGTGACAATGAGACCAGCTTGCGCGAAGCGCTGTATCTCGCCGGGAAGCTGTATGAGCTGGACGGCGGAATCACCTGGACGGTTACTTTTGCCGATTCGACCAATGGATATGTGGTAGTCGACACGAGCCTGACGATCGATGGTTTCAATGTGGTCATCGACGGCGGAACCGGAATCAACGTAAGCGCTTCGGCGACGTATGCCGGAGATTCCATCTTCGTGATCAGCAACGGTTCCAGAGCGACATTGAACAACCTGACCATTCAGGGGGTTTCGGATGCCGCGCTGCTCGGCGGTGCGATCAATGTGGCCGATTCCACGCTCACATTGAACAACACGGCCCTTCTTGGCGGAATGGTTGCCATGGGCGGTGCGCTTTACGCGGACGGTTCGACCGTTACGATGAACGGCGGTTCGATTACCGGCGGAAGCGCGACCCGTGGCGGCGGCATCTATGCCGAAAATTCCACCATAAAACTGACGGATGTCACGGTCAGCGGCAACAGTTCAACGGATGTCGGCGGCGGTATATATCTCGCCGGCGGCAAGTTGTATGCAACGGGTGTTGTCTTCGCGAACAATACGGCTGCTGTGAGCGGCGGTGCGGTTTACAGCACTTCCGGGACCCTTTCCATCCAGAACTCCACCTTCACGAACAACACGGCTGCCGTGAGCGGCGGCGCGGTTTACAATGCGGGTGCAAACGGAACCGTATCCGGGACGTTCACGAACAATGCGGCTGTTGTGAGCGGCGGCGCCGTCTACAATGCGGCGGGCACACTGCATGCTTCCGGTTCCTTTACCACCAATACCGCGGCAAACGGCGGCGCGATCTACAATGCGGACGGAACCCTTTCCGTTGCAAGCGCCACCTTCACGAACAACACGACCACGGAAGACGGCGGCGCGATCTACAATGAAAACGGCGCACTGAGCGTGAGCGGTTCAACATTCGAAGGCAACAATGCGAGAAACGGCGGCGCGGTTTACACTTCCGGAACGAACAGCTCGGTTTTCGGAACTTTTGACAATAACTTCGCATCCGGAGACGGCGGCGCGATTTACACGGCCGGCGCATTCCTTTCGGCTTACGGAACCTTCACAGGAAACCTTGCGCTCGGCAACGGCGGCGCGATCTACAACGCCGGGCAGAAGCTGAACGCGAACGGAACGTTTGCGGGCAATGTCGCCGCGACTGGAAACGGCGGCGCGGTTTACAACTTGACAATGGCGTCTGTGAGTGGTATTTTCCAGGGAAATATCGCAATGGTCGGAAACGGCGGCGCCGTTTACAACGCAGGCATGACGACAGTCTCCGGCGGATTCTCCGACAACATGGCGGAAGACGGTGCGGTCCTTTACAACACCGGGTCGGCGGATCTGCTTGACTTCAACATCGCTTCCAACGAAGCAAATACAGGGGCGATCGTGACCTCGGTCGGCGCCAATTCCGATCTGTATCTCAACAATGGTTCGTTTTCGGACAACACCGGAGTCAATCTGGTGAGAACCGACAGACATGCCGCCCTGTTGACGGTTACGACAGCCGCCAATAACACGTCCTCCTCTCTGGTGAACGCGGCTTCGCTGGATCTGCTGAATTCCTCGATCACAGGAACGGCGGGCGACGGCGCGGCGCTGATCCGGGCGACGACCGCCCTTCAGATCGCCAACTCGATCGTAGTCGGGAACACGGCGGACGTCCAGGCGGTGAATGCGACGGGCGCCGGGAAGTTCTATACGGCCTACTCCATCTTCAGCGGCAACGCGGCCCAGCTGGCCAATGCGTCGGTGAATGTCGAAAACCTGACGGGCAACAGCTTCGCCACAGTCTTCGGAGCCGGCCAGCTCAACGCCTTCGGGCAGCTGGTGATACCGAATGATTCTCCCGCGGCCATGGGCGTGTGGACCACCTACAACCGGGCGACAGGGGCGATTCACTACTCCACGCGTCCGGAAGGCGTGTGGACGGTCGGATACAACGTGAACAATGTCCAGTGGAATTATCTCGGCCCGGGCAACAGCATGGCCGGCTTCAGCCTTTCCAATCTGGTTGTCGGCAGCGGAAACCCGAGCATCGGCGCCTACTGGCTCAATTCCAGCAGCAGCCTGCCGGACTTCGGCCCGGGCGTCAACACGGACCTTGCGAATCCGTCCTACAACGGAATGGCTATGGACTGGGGCTATAACTCGGTGATCGACGCATTCCTGGCCGATCCCGGATTCTACCTGACCATGAGCGGCGAATTCTCGATGGACTGGATGGAAACTCTTTCCAGACAGTTGTTCGGAGTCCCGTACACGGAAATGAATACCTTCTCGGTCCTCGGCGGACGCGGCGACCTTGGAGAAGTTCCAAGCGGCGAATACGGCCTCGGCATCAGCATCAACGGAGCGGACTCCGACGACTTTACGCGGTTTGAAGAAACCCCGTATCATTCGGACGGCACTCCGCTGACCGAGGATGAACTCGAGTTGATCCGGAATGCCGCGGTCAAGGGGTCCGTGGAAGAGGAAACGATCCCGACATTGAGCGAAACCATCGGTGAAAAGGTGCTCTCCGCGCTCCGAAGTGCGGACATCTTCAAAGACAGTTTCGACAAGGCCCTGGATCAGCTTCTCGGGGTGGATGCATAATTTGGAGAAAAGGTTGCAATGATCAAAAAACATATAAAATCGGAGGGTGTGATGTTGAGGCCGCAAATTTCGCTGATACTGACATTCGGCATGGTTTCGGCGCTTTTCCTGAGCAGCTGCAAAACGGAAGACGACTACAGGAAAGAGCGCGTTCAGCGGGCGGCTGAACACTTTGACAAGGCGAAGAAAACGCAGCTCCCCGGCGACAAGATCCTGTCTATGCAGGATTGTTTGAAGCTCGCGATGCAGAACAATCTGGAAGTTAAAGTCCAGAACATGGAAAAGGATGCCGCGAAGAACATGATGATCGCGGAAATCCTCGGCATGCTGCCGGACTTGAGCATTACGGACGGTTTTACCGCGCGCAACAATCAGCCGGGTTCCAGCAGCAAGGCGATCGCCTCGGACGGAGAAACTTACGGCTACAGCACCAGTGCGAACAAAAACATCAACAACCTGAATATCGATCTGGCGTTCAGTATGCTTGACTTCGGTCTTGCTTACTTCAATTCGCAGCAGAGTCACGACCGCCTGCTTATGAAAGAGAAGCAGATCGAACGGATCCGCCAGAATCTGGTTCTGGATGTGGTCCGCGCCTATTACAAGGTCGCCGCCACCCAACGCGCGATCGATGTCAGCACAAACCTCCTGAACGAATGCAAAAACCGTTATGCCCTGATCGAACAGCTGCGCAAGGAAAACAAAATTACGCCATTCCGCGCGTTCGAGGAAATCAACCGCTTCCTTGACATGGAAAAACGTCTGACCAACTACACCCGCAGCTACGAAACCTCCTGCATGGAACTCCGTTCCCTGCTGGGAGTGTATCCATCCATGAATATCATCGTGGATGATTCCGTCCTCGACAAGATGCCCGAGTTCGACTTCCCGGACATCGAACTTCTGGAACAGATCGCCATTCTCAAGCGTCCGGAGCTGTATGAGATCGACATTCAGCGGCATATCAATATTCTGGAATGCCGCAAGACCATCCTCATGATGCTGCCGAACGTGAACCTCTACATGGATTTCATCAATAACAACAACTCCTTCCTCTACAATCAGACATGGTGGGAACTTGCGGTCCGCGCCGCGTACAACGCGTTGAAGACGCCCCAGCATATTGCCCGTTACATGGCCTACAGCGATCAGGCGGACATCGAGGAACTCCGGGGCTTTGCGCAGGCAATTACAATCATGTCTCAGGTGCGCATCGCCAAGGCGGACATCATTTCCACCCGCGAACGGTTCGAGATCAACCGCAAGGAACACCGGAATTTCAGCGAACATCTGAAAAAAGCGCAGGCCATCAAGGTTGTCCAGGGGTCTCTTACCCAGCTGGAAGTGGATCATCTGCGCCTGACGACCGCTGAAACCGAAATCGAACGACTGATGTCCCTGGGCGCCTATCACATCGCCCATTACCGTCTGCTGAACGCCATCGGCATGGAAAAACTGGACGCCGGCATGCAGAAGGAACTGAAGAGCGAACTGGATCAGGCTATGGTCCGGGCCGCGGCGGAATTGGAAAAAGCCCGTGTCGAATATGCCCAGAAACAGGCGGCCGCGGAAGATGCGCGCATTGCCCGGATCCTCTTTGACGACGGCGTGAAATACTATAATCAGCAGAAACCGGAAACCGCCCTGGAATATTTCAACCGCGCCGCACAGAAGGGCAACGCCTCGGCGATGTTCTGCATCGGCAAGCTTTACTGGGCTGGGAAAGGGGTTCCCATGAACCGCCAGCTGGCCGCAAAGTATTTTCAGGACGCGGCGGACCGCGGCAACGTGGAGGCAATGGTTGCAACCGCCTGGCTCTACTACAAAGGCAATGTCATCGCCAGGAACCTGAGCAAGTCCAAAAATTATTACCGGATGGCCGCGGAAAACGGGGATGACCGTTCCTACTACTGGCTCGGTTCCATCAGTTACGAAGAGGGCGACTTCAAGGAGGCCATGGAGTTCTTCAAGAAGGCGGCGCGTGTCGGAGATCTGGCTTCGATGGTCCGTGTCGGCTGTCTCTATCGCGACGGCAAGGGAGATGAGCAGAACTTCGCCAAGGCCATGGAATGGTTCAAACGTGCGGCGGACAAGGGCGATGCCGACGCCATGAACAATATTTCCATGATGTATGCGATCGGCGAGGGGGTTGGCAAGGATCCCAAAATGGCCGAGGAATGGTTCAAGAAATTTGAGGCTGCTTCGGTCAAGCGCTGAACGGACTCCGGCAGAATCCGCCTTTCAAGGGGGATTCTTTCCGGGAGAAGACGGGGCTTCTGAAAAAAGTTCCTTTCTGATAGTCCATCCTAAGTCATGAGACTTTCCGGCTGTTTCAGGCCTTCTGTGAAGAGACGGAAATCCGGGAGAAGGAAAAACCTTTTCAAAGGGGATTCTTCTCCCGAAGTTTTTTATTTTCCACCTTGCTTTTTCCATGGAACGGCGCTATAGTCATAAGAAATTTGAGGGTATGAATATATGAAGATGTGGAAAAGGCCGGTGCTCCCGGTTTTATTTTTATGGATGGTGGTTCTTTCCCTGTCGGGGGCGGAAACGGACTATGGCGCACTGCCTGTGAAAGTGGTTCTGTTTCCATTTCGGGAAGCAACTCTTTCCGCACAGATCGACGGAGTCATCGCAAAATACAATTTCCGGGGCGGCGAACGGTTCAAAAAATCGGATGTGCTGCTGACGCTGGACGATCAGAAAAACCGGAATGAGCTGCGCCGTGCGGAATCGCTGCTGCGGGAAGCCGAACTGAATGTGAATTTCATGAAACAGAAGCTCACGGACAACGAGCGTCTTTACAAAAACGATCTCCAGAGTGAAATTGAGGTAGTCCGTTCCAGGTTTGACTACAGCGTGGCGGTGGAACGGCTGCAGGCGGCCATGATCAACCGGGATGATGCGGCGCTGCATCTGTTGTTCTGCACAATTCTCGCCCCGTTCGACGGGACGGTCGAAAAACTGCTTACGCGCGAGTATGAAACGGTCCGCAACGGCCAGCCGGTTCTTTCGATCATCGATGACAACCAGCTTCTGGCTGTGATGAATCTTCCTTCCCGGCAATTGACTTCGGTTTACATTGGAATGCCCGTTACTGTCCGTGTCATGGAAAATAATAAGGTCGTCACCGGCGACATCTATGAAATTGCTTCGCGTGCGGATCACCGCAGCGAGACTTTTGAAATCAAGGTCCGGATTGACAACCGAAAGCACCTGCTGAAGGCAGGAATGTCCGGAGTCCTGGTGAAAATTGGGGCCGGCAATGGACAATAGCAATCCCCAGCAGGAGAATACCGAGCTGAAGGCCCGGTTGAGGGCGCTTGCCGCGATTGTGCGTCTCGGCCGCGATGCCTTTGTCCAGCCTGACCTGACGGCCGTGGGCGTGCATATCGTCAACAATTCGCGCTCCCTTCTGGTCTACGAGCGTTCCTCCCTGCTGGACATGCGCGGACACTCCCGCGTGATTGCCGAATACGCGCAGGTGGAAGTCAAGCAGCAGACGGAACACGCGCAGGCGCTGCGGACCCTCTGCTCCGAACTGGAGATCGGGGAAAATGTGCTCGAGGTGACCCCGGACAGCCCGCCCGCCGAAAAACTTTCCGCAAAGGGGCGGGATGCACGGGCCTTCCTTACCTCTTCCGGAACGAATCTGCTGGTCGCGCCCCTGCGTTCGCACCGGAGCAAGGCTTCCGTCAAGGAGCCTTTCCTGTGGGTGCTGGAATACAAGGATGCCGTGCCGCAGCATGTGGGGGCCTCCCTGACGCTTCTTTCGGCCGACTACGGAAATGCGCTCTGGATGCATGTTCCGCAGAGCGGCTTCCGTCATTTTTTCCATTGGCTGCGGAAAATCACTTTCATGAGAGTGTTCCTGTTTCTGCTTCTGGCCTTTTTTGTGGCGATGTTCACCGTTCAGGTGGAACATACGGTTTCAGCGGAGTTCGTGGTGAAGCCGAAGTCGATGTTCAGCGCCTACGCATGGTTCGACGGTGTGGTGAAAACCTGCTTTTTCAATGACGGAGACAAAGTCAAGGCAGGGGATGCGATTCTGGAATACAACACGGACCGTATGCGTTTCCAGCTGGCGTCCGCCGAGGCGTCCTTCAAGGAAACCGATGCCGAATATGTTCAGGAGTCCATGGCGTCTTTCACCGAAAAGGAACGGCTTGGGAGGCTCAAGATTCTGGTCCACAAGCGTGAACAGTCACAGGTCGCCATTGCCGAAGCGAAATGGTATCTGGGGCACAGCGTGGTAAGGGCTCCGGTCTCCGGGATTCTGGCCATTACGGATGGAAGTGCGGACAAGCTGGCCGGACGCGCTGTGCGTCTTGGAGAGCGTTTGTTCGACATCTTTTCCGACACCGGCATGATTGCGGAAATCATGGTCAACGAGAAAGATGCATCCGTGCTGGAAGGGCATCCGCGCATCACGCTGTTCCTTCATACGCGTCCGGAACTTCCGATTCCAGTGAAAATCCTCTCTTCCCGTTATTATCCCGAGCTTACCGAACAGAACATCTACAGTTACAATCTGAAGGTGGAAATGGGAAATGATGTTCCGGGACTTCGCTACGGAATGCGGGGAGTTGCCCGGGTGACGGGTGAAAAGGTCAAGCTGGGTTATTATCTTTTCCGGAGCCTGATGCTCTGGTACCGCGGGTTGTGAGAAATGGAAAGATCGGAAGCCAGGGAACGGATCGTCAACGGGAACGGGCAGGAAGGCGGACAACCTTCTCCGCCTCTCGCTCCTGGCGCCGCAAAAGAAGCGCAGACGGGAAACATCCGGTCCGACATCCAGTTTATCCCCCCGGGTGAACAAGGCGAGCATGCCATGATCTATGATCCGTTGGCGGAAAGCTATTACAAGCTCTCCGACCGCTCCTGCCGGATTCTCCGTCTCCTCGACCGCAACTATCCGCTGGATGAATTCATTGCTCGTGTGAACGATGCCGGAATCGATGCGGACCGTGAGGAAGTTCTGGAAATTCTCAGCTTCATGCATACCAGCGGACTGATGGTTCCGGAATACGGTGTGATGGACAGCCGTGTGGGAAGATACAGGGAAATGAAGGAGAAGACGTTCTTCAACCGGATCATGTCCATGTATCTGTTCTTCAGACTTCCTCCGATCCATCCGGACCGCTTTTTCACGGCCACCATGCCGTTTGTGAAAGTAATTTTCAACCGCTGGTTCCTCTGGATGCTGGCGTTGTCCGCCCTGATGGGATATGTCCTGATGATCCGTCAGTGGAACGAGGCCTACACGATGTTCCTGAACTCTCTGTCATGGTCGAATCTTGTGAACTACTTCTGGGCTCTGCTGGTGACCAAGACGGTGCACGAACTTTCTCATGGTTATACGGCAAAGAGTTTTGGAACGCGTATCCGTTCCATGGGCATCAGTTTCATTGTGTTTTATCCGAGGCTGTTCGTGGACCTGACCGATACCTGGCGGCTCTCCCGGGCCAAGCGGATCGCCTGCGACGGCGCCGGTATTGCCAGCGAACTGGTTTTCGGAGGACTTGCCGCGATTGTGTGGGTTTATGCCCAGCCGGGGCCTCTGCGGTCGACCATGTTTTATCTGGTCACGGTCAGTGCGCTGGGAACGATTCTCGTGAACGGAAACCCGTTCATCCGTTACGACGGTTATTATCTGCTGTGCGACCTGCTGAATGTGGAAAACCTGATGACACGTTCCTCGGAGTACGTGAAAAACTGGAACCGCCGTTTTTTCCTGGGACTCGGGTTCTGGCCCGACAGCGGCGACGCGTCGCCTCTGACGCTCTATTTTTTCGGCCTGGGATCGTTCATTTACCGTCTGTTTCTGTATACTTCGATTATCCTGGTGATTTATTTCCAGTTCACGAAAGCGTTGGCCGTGGTGCTGATGGCGCTGGAGGCCTATCTGATGCTGATAATGCCGATTTTCATGGAGGTGAAGGTGCTTTTTAAATATCATAAAAACCTGAATCTGGTAAAAACGGTCTTCGTTCTGGTTTCGATCGCGGTGCTGGTATCCCTGTTCTTTATTCCGCTTCCATGGTCGTTTGCACTGCCCTGCGAAATCGTCCCGGAAACCAGCCGGATTGTGACTGTCCGCGAATCCGCTTTTGCGGAGGCGGAACTGAAGGATAATCCGGTCCGGGTCAAAAAGGGAGAGCTGATTCTTCCCTTCTCCAATGTTTTTCTGGACTTCAGCATTCTGCGCTACCTCTCACTTGTGCGGCAGAATGAGGCGGAACTGGACCTGATGCGCGCCGATACCAAAACGTTCGGGCTCAGTCCGGTGGTTTTCGAAAAACTACGCGTCAACCAGCTTGCCTGCGCGGAAATGAAACGGCGGCGCGGCAGCCTGAATGTGGTTGCCGAAACGGGCGGGATATTTGTTCCTTCCATCAAGGATGTTTCTCCCGGCCGCTGGCTGGAGAAGGGAACGGTGCTCGGACAGATCGTATCGGATAAGGCCATCGTCTATGCGTATGCCCTCGACCGAGAGGTGAACCGGATCAAGCCGGGCGACAAGGTCACATTGAAGCTTCGCGGCGAACTGGAGGGACACAAGGGCGTTGTGGCGGCGGTGAACCCGGTGGCGGTAAAATTCCGGGATTCCACACTGGTGCAGAAGCTTGGCGGAACGGTTCCCTGTTATCCGCCTTCTCCGTCCCAGACATCGAAATTTGCGCCGAAATCCTTGGAGTTCACTCCGGTCAACGTCCTGTACTGTGTGACCATTTCCACGGAAGCTCCCCTGTCGAAACTCGTTGGGAGGACAGGTACGGCGTATGTGGAACAGTCCTATAAACTTTCCGTGGAGATCGGGCGCCAGCTCCTTCACATCTTCTTCCGCGAATTCTCCTTCTGAGCCTTTCCTGCATGTTTTTCCGTCGTCGGAATCGTTTCCCGTGAGGCAATAAAAAACTCCGTCCGGATTGATTCCGAACGGAGTTTGAACCTCTTCAGAAAAACAAAACTCAGGAAGCAGGCTCGGCCGCTTTGATTTCAACCGGTTTCGTTTTGCTGACAAGAAGTGCGAGACGGGATTTCTTCCGGTTCGCCTTGTTCTTGTGGCAGGTGCCGCTCTTGACGGATTTGTCGATCGCGGAGAACTGTTTGTTGAGAAGGTCTTTTGCCGTGGTCAGATCGTTTCCGGCCACAACGGCGCGCAGTTTCTTTTCCATGGTGTTGAGTTTGTTTCTCTCAGCCTTATGCACGATGCGGGCTTTCTCACTCTGGCGAAAGGTCTTTGCCCTGGATCTGCTCTGTGTTTTTTTCGTTTTCTCGGCCATTCCAAAAATCCTTTCCTAAAATAAATGTCAAAAGATTGTACCAGTCACTTTCAAATCTATAATATATCACCGGGTACCCTGTTTTTTCAAGCAGAAATCCCATTTTTTGCTGAAAAATGTTCCCTGAAAAGGATTTTCGCCTTGATTCCGGGCAGCGGACCCCCGGGAGAAACGTCATGAATCCGGTAGAATTTCTTCTTTATGCATGATTTTCATCTTTTCGAATTCCTCATCGAAGGGAGGACGGCGGGGAGCTTCCACTGTTTTTGTCCGCGGAATGCTGATGGAACATTGCATCCTTGTCCCCAAAGAGAAACGTTCTTTCTGCTTTATAAAGCCCCCGGTGAATTGTTGAATGCTTTCAAAATATGGAGCAGTCCGGTAACCCCACATGCTTTTTTCTTCAATGGAAGAGACGAAAAAAGGTTCCCGCCCTTGAGGTGTCCATTGAATATTTTGAGTTGGAAGACGGGGTATTCCCATTGCCCCCAATAAAAAAACCAAAAATTATTAATTCTCAAGTTTGCAATTTTATCTTGTTTATTATATATTATAAGGTTACGGGAATATTTTTGTGGGATGAAAATCAGAGAATACTATGTTTAAAAAAATTTGGACGCCAGACATGATTCGGGATATCATTCTTTCCAGCAATGGGAAGGAACCCCTGAATTCTCACTATTTTTCGACGACATATCCCAGCGTTTATGCGGCGGCCGAGCGAATATTCGGTTCCTGGGGAAATGCCATCACCGCCAGCGGACTTGACTACAATTCCATCCGTAAATACCGCTCCTGGAATCGGATGCGCATTGTGACCACAATCCGCAAGAAATACAAGGACGGCGAACCGCTGTCCAGCCAGTACATGCAGAACAACTTCAAGGCGTTGTACATGGCAGCCATTCACCGCTTCAAGTCCTGGGGCAAGGCCATTCAGGCCGCCGGGATTGACTATAACACCATCCGGATGAGACGGAGCATGACTCCCGAACAGATCCGCAGTGAAATCGTCAAGCTCTATGTGAGCGGAGTGGACATGGCTTACTCCAACATGCGTCATCATCATCAGTATCTTCTGGCCTATGGCATGAAGAAACTGGGAGGCGGAAGCTGGGCGGAGGCAAGAAGGGTCTGCGGAATCACGGAAAACTTCCGTCTGCCGAAGGAAAAACGTCCTGTCCGCAATATGACGCGGCTTTATCAGGCGTCCCTGTTCTGAAGTTCAGTGTTTTCTTCGTTCCGTCAGATATTTCACTCGTTCGATCAGGCTTTTCCCGTAAGGCTGGAATCCTGTTTCCTGCCGGTAGCGTTCCGCTGCTTTCTCAATGACCGCCTGCGCTTTTTCCGGCGCAAGTCCTGTCTGTTTGAGATACGAGGACACCAGACGCGCCAATTCCCGGATACGTTCCCGCGGGGGAACCCCACCCTCAAAGCAACGCGCTGAATCGAGGTCGATCAGACCGAAATCTCCGTCCTGTTTGTATAAGTTACGCAAGTTCAGATCTCCGTGGGAAAGTCCCGCCTCGTGTATCCTTGCGAGCGAGGGGATGAAGTCGAACATGGCTTCCGGCTGTTCCGTTAAAAACACGGCTTTCGGCGGCAGGACTTCCGTCACCAGATAAAATCGGGATGCCAGCAGCACTCGGGGTGTTTTGAGCCCTGTCTCTTCCAGCAGCAGCGCCGCGCCCAGACACCGCCATGCGCGGGGAAACTGAAGAAGCCGTTTCAACGTTCGCCAGAGACCGTTTTTCCTGTAATGCTTGACAAAAAACTCTTTTTTGGCGTCCAGTCCGGAAACCACGCTCCGCGAATTTTTCAGCACGGTTCCGCCGGACAGCAGATCCGCGGGGGGGGGAACCGGAACCCCTTCCTTCCGCAGATAGGTTCCATCCCGGAAGGAATATCCCCCGGTTTTGGAACAGGCGTTCAAAAGTATTTTCTTCATGAATTCACGTCGTTAGCGGTTTTATGGAAAAGAGGGAAGAATTGTACCGTCCGCGCGTCTTGGCCGGACCACCCTGACTTTGCATTTCGCCAGCGTCATGGCATGTTCCACGTCCCCCCACGCGAGGATGCCCGGGATGCAGAGGGCCATCGTCATGATTTCTTCCGACTGCTGGGGTTCCCGGCGTGTCAGGCAGACCGGAGAGTCGATCATATCCATTTCCCGGATGTTTTCCGGCGACAGGACCGCGCTGTAGAGCGCCGCTAGACCGCTGTCGCGATGACCGAGAAGGCGGATCGACGCTTTCGGGTCGCGCGAGAGGATGAATTCCGCGGCACGGAGGAAATCCATGGTCCATTCCCCCATGAGACGGCGGCCAAGCCATATCAGGGAGCGCGCCAGTTGATGCTGTTTGAAATGGATGGGAAACATTTCCTCGGCATAGCCGCATTCCCCGCATCCCCATGGATCGAAAACGAGAAGGCAGTCTTTTGAGTTTACGGCGTCCGCGAGGAGTCCCGCGGATTCCAGCGCATTCCAGCCGTCCGGGGCTGCCAGCACCTGCCACCGGGAGGTCTTGCCGGGCCGGACCCGGAATGGAAGCATGCGGCCGCGGCTGGTTTCGACGGAATATTTCTCCCAGCCGTCTTCCTTGTCGACACGCACGGCCAGCCGGATGTTTTCCTCCCGGACGCGCAGAACTTCACGGAGTTCGCCGGAAGTGCCGTTCGCCGTCTTTTTGAGTTCGGCGGCCCGGCGTTCCAGATATTCCGGAATGGAACAGATGCCGGCAAACCGCTTTCCTTTGGGGAACGCCAGCATCTTTTCCTCCGGAATGGTTTCGTAATCGGGGAGGAGGGCGGGCATGCCGTGTCCACGTCCCCGGAGATAAAAATCGAAGAATCCGAGGACGGCGCTTTGCACTTCCGGCGGGTAGGAATGGTCGGCGTTGAAGGCGAGGGTCGAGATTTTTTCCGGGACGCCGAGAGAGGTGAAAACTTTTTTGGCCTCGGTATGGGAACGTGCCATTTCCGGCACATGGAATGTGGGATTGCAGTCGTGAAGCGCGTTGCAGATTTTCAGGGCGCGCGGAGCAATCATGGCAAGGAGCGAGGATTCTTCGCAGAGATCGAGGCCATCCGGCAGAAGCTCGCAGATGCAATTGGTTCCGCCGACATAGGACTGATAAGAACCGACGCTCACCACCGGGGCCGCGGCGCGGATGCGTTCGTCGAATGCGGCCAGATACATGGTCTGGTTGCCGCCGCCTGAACCGCCTGTCGCGCCGATCCGCGAAGGATCGACAAAATCGAGAGAACTGAGAAGGTCCACCGCGCGCATGTTGTCGATGATCTGGATTCCCATCAGCGACTCTCCGATGTTCAGGAGAAGTCCGCCCATCATGCCGCCGTGATACTCAAATTCACCGTGGCGCGAGGAACGTTCTCCGGCTCCGAAAGCATCGACGGAAAGAACCACATATCCGGATTCCGCCAAAGCATGTCCTATTTTCTGAATGGCTGTGGCGAGGCGTCCCTGATTCCAATGCCCGTGGAGATTGACGACGGCCGGAAACGGTCCTTTTCCTTTCGGGACATACAGCGAAGCCGTGACGTAGAAATCCTTCCGGCTCTGGTAACAGAGGTGGCGGACCGAATGGGAACCGCACCGGATGGTATCGGTATATCGGCAGTCCAGATCCAGTTTGTGGTCGATTTTCAGAGCCAGTTTCTTCTTCAATTCTGGCAGGAGCGCCTTCCGCATACGGGGCCATTCCGCCGCGCCTGAGGGAAGCTGGTGACGGCGGAACCGTTTGGCGGCCTCCAGTTCCAGTTCCCGAATGATCTCGGTAGTGAACGGTTCTGTCCAGACGGCGCTCATCTTTACGGTTTCCTCTCGAATTTGGTTGAATTCCCTGACAATGCCGTTCAATGTAGCCCGTTTTTCCGGTGTTTTCAAGGCTTGCCATGTATTTTGAAAAATTGTTTCTTCAATGAATATAGTGCCGGATTTTTGGAACAAAACTTGTTTTTTTCGGCCATTCCGGGTTGTTTTTTGAATTTGAACAGTTGATTTATATAAATGTGCGGGCTATACTGTAGAAAGCAGGGAAGCTTTTCCGGGAAAATTGCCGGTGAAGAAAAACCGGGTGTGGGGAAATTTTAAAATCGGAATGAACAAACCACGCGGAAAGATGTCTACTTCCAAATATAACGTTGTCAATTTTGTTGAATCAGCAGCAAAGGAGGGAAAGGTAAATGAGACAGGAAGAACTTCAGGAACTTCAGGCGAATATTACGGAGGTTTCCGCTTTTACGGGGCGGATCAAAACTGAAATGAGCCGTATTCTTTCCGGACAGAAGGAACTGATCGACCGCCTTCTTCTTTCGATCATGGCCGACGGACACGTCCTTCTGGAAGGCGTCCCGGGCCTGGCCAAGACCCTGGCCGTGAAAACCCTGGCGCAGACACTGGACGGCGCCTTTTCGAGACTTCAGTTCACCCCCGATCTGCTTCCCGCCGACCTGATCGGCACCAATATCTACAATCCTCAGGAACATACCTTTTCCGTAAAGAAGGGACCTGTGTTCGCAAATATCGTGCTGGCTGACGAAATCAACCGCGCCCCGGCCAAAGTGCAGAGCGCCCTTCTCGAATGCATGCAGGAGCGTCAGACGACCATCGCGGGAACCACGTACAAGATGCCGCAGCCTTTCCTGGTGCTCGCCACGCAGAACCCGATCGAACAGGAAGGCACCTATCCGCTTCCCGAAGCCCAGGTGGACCGTTTCATGTTCAAGGTCAAAGTGGACTATCCGAACCGCTCGGAGGAACGCATCATTGTGGAACGCATGGCCCATCCCGAACTCCAGCTGGAGGCTCTTGCCGTCGCTTCCCTTGCGGATGTTTCCCGCGCCCGCGAATGGGTGGACAAGATTTACATGGATGAAAAAATCCTTGAATACATCCTGGACATTGTATGTGCTACCCGGCCCGGAAGGCGTTCCGAACTTTCCTCCCGGCAGGACGGCGTCAAGCTGGACACTTTGGACACCCTGCTCCAGTTTGGCGCTTCGCCCCGCGCCGCGATCGCTCTCGCGCTGGCGGCCAAGGGAGAGGCCTTCCTCGCCGGGCGAGCTTACGTGATCCCGCAGGATATCAAGACGCTGGCGCCGGATGTGCTCCGCCATCGTCTGCTCCTCAGCTACGAGGCCGAGGCGGAAGGCATGACTTCCGACGACGTCATCCGCAAGATCCTGAATGAACTTAAGACGCCTTGAGCAGAAGGGAGGTTGGCACCATGCTGACCCGGGAACTGCTTGCCAAGGTCAAGAAAATCGAGCTTAAAACACGTCGTCTCGTCGATGAGATCACCGGCGGCGCATACCACAGCGTCTTCAAGGGGCGCGGCATTGAATTCAGCGAGGTCCGCGAATACACTTCCGAGGATGACGTCCGCGATATCGACTGGAACGTCACCGCCCGCATGGGCGCTCCTTTCATCAAGAAATACGCCGAGGAACGCGAACTCAACGTCATGCTCGCGGTTGACGCCTCCGCCTCCGGACTCTTCGGGAGCGGAGAACACGAGAAGCGCGAGAAAATGGCCGAAGCCGCCGCCCTTCTCGCCCTCAGCGCCATCCGCAACAACGACAAAGTCGGACTGCTTCTCTTCACGGACCGCACGGAGCTTTATCTGCCTTCCCGTTCGGGCCGCATGCACGGTCTTCGCGTGATCCGCGAACTGGTCGCCATGGACCCGAAGGGACGCGGCACCGACATCGGGCTTGCGCTCGAATCGCTGGCTCTCGGTCTCAAAAAGAAAACCGTTGTCTTTCTCATCAGCGATTTTCTGGATGACAAGGACTACGAAAAGACCCTGAAGATCGTCAGCCGCAAACACGATGTGATCGCGCTTCGCGTGCTGGACCCGGTTGAACTCAAACTTCCCGCCGTGCTCAAGGGGCTTTCCATCGAAGGGGCCGAAACCGGAAGGCCGTTTTTCTTCGACGCTTCCACTTCGGGTTCGATCCGTGCCTACGAAAAGGCGGCTGAAGCTCTTCACGACCACACGCGGGAAGTCTGTCGCCATGCGAAGGTCGACATGATCGATGTCCGATGCAACGAGGATCTGGTGAAGCCTCTGATGGCCTTCTTCCGGAATCGTCGCGAAAAACGGTGACAGGGAGGATTGGAATGTTGAATCTGCTCAAAAAATTGATTCTCTGGACCGCTGCCGTCCTGCTGGGGATTCTGCTTGCCTTCGGCATCGCGGCAGGTGTCAAATGGTATAAGGTATCCCATTCGGACGCCAAGGTTGTGATTGTGGCGGACCCCGCCCTCGAAGACGGCAAAACCGGACTGAAGCTGGGAGAGCGTTTCAAGATCAACGCGGTTTTCAGCCTTCCGTGGGGAGTGAATCCCGCGCTTCTGACGGCCGAGCCCGCGGAAGGCAGCCAGCTGACGGCGGAACCGAAGTTCACACTCCGTTCGCTCGGCTGGGGACGCAACCTCTGGAATGCCGGCGTTCCTCTTCAGGCTTACCGCGAAGGGGAGATCAAGCAGGGCTCCATGACTGCCGCCTTCAGCAATTCCGAAAATATCGCCTTGAAAATGCCTGCGCTGAAAATCCAGCCGGTCGAAGTGAATTCACCGGACCTTGCGCTGGCCTCGGCAATGAAGCAGAAGGACCTTCCCGAAAAGATGCGTCCGTGGCTGATCGTGCTGGTCGTGGTGCTGCTGGTCTGCGTCGCGGTGCTGGCCTACCTCAAATGGGGCGTCCGCAGGAAGGCGCGCATCATTCCGCCGTGGGAATTTGCGCTCATCGCGATCCGCGACCTTCTTTCCAAAGTCAAGTCGGGAGCAGTTCCGCCGGAAAAATCCATCGCGGTCCTGACGGACATCGTGCGCGAATATATGGAACGCCGTTTCAATCTCCGGGCGGAACGCCAGACTACCGCCGAGTTCATGAACGACCTCGAACACGGGAAGGGAAATCTTTCCGATACGCACCGTGAATTCCTCCGCGGGTTCCTGAACGCCGCCGATATGGTGAAGTTCGCAAGGGTGCCCGCCGACGAGGTTCTGATTGAAAATGCCGCGCTCAAGGCGGAAGCCCTCGTCAACGAAACCACTCCCGCCGAGAAGGAGACCGGAAAATGATCCACACTTTCGCACATCCCTATATGTTTCTGCTTCTGCTTGTGCTGGCGCTGGTGCTGCTGCGCGCCTGGTTCAAGCCGTCTCCCACGCTGGCGGTTCCTTCGCTCCGTCCGTTCCGGATGTCCGCCGGACATTCCCGTCTCCGCAAGATGATCCCGTTTCTGCTGTATGCCCTCGGGGGCGTGATGATCGTGCTGGCGCTGGCCGCACCGCGTGAAGGAACGGAACAGATCAGGCGTCGCACGGACGGAATCGACATCATCATTGCCATCGACCTTTCCGGCAGTATGCGCGCCATCGACGTGCCTTCCGGCTATCGCACGGAAGCCGAGCTTTCCGCCGCGCTTGCGAGCGGGAAGGTCAAGGACCGCATCGGAACCGCGAAGGAGGAAATCGCCAAATTCATCGAGGCGCGCCCGAACGACCGTATCGGCCTGGTCGCGTTTGCGCCCATGCCCTACATGGTCTGTCCGCCGACGCTGGACCATCCCTGGCTGCTGGCCAATCTGGCGCGTCTTGAATCGGGCGTGATCGGGGATGCCACCGGGATTGCCGGTCCCATCACCAGCGCGGTTCAGCGCCTCAAGGACTCCGATTCCAAGCGCCGCGTGATCGTGCTTTTCACCGACGGCGTCAACAATGTCAACGCCAAGGTCACGCCGCGCCAGGCCGCGAAGCTGGCGGATACCTTCAATATTACGGTGTATACGGTCGGAATCGGTTCCAACAATGCCGTCATGCGGCAGGATTCCATGTTCGGGTCCGGCTTCGGGCAGATCCGGGATGAGTTCGATGAACAGCTTCTGCGCGACATCGCCGGATCGACCGGCGGCGTTTACTATCACGCTTCCGACGGTGATTCCATGCGGGTCGCCATGTCGCAGATCGACAAGCTGGAAAAAACCAGCGTGGAACAGACCATCCTCGTCAACTGGCGTGAACTCTATCCCTATCTCTGCTATCTTGCCATCGGGCTTCTGCTCTGCGGACTTTTCCTTGAAAGCTCCGTGTTCCTGATTGTCCCGTAGCTTCGTTTACGCCAGACGGACCGTCTGGCCGTTCCGCGCGGATTCATACGCGGCGCAGATCAGTTCGACGGTCTTCACCCCTTCGATTCCGGGGGTTTCCAGAGGACTTCCGCCGAGAACCGCGGAAACCAGTTCTTCCAGCTGTGAATGATGTCCATTGCAGGAAATTGCGGCCGGATCGCCGGCTCCGCCGCTGTTGCCGCCGGGGCGGTTCATCTCCCGGATACGCTCGTCTTCGGGCGTTTCGTCGCCCGGACTCCAGTGAGTCAGGCAGTCATCCTCGAGGATGAACCCGCCGCGGGTGCCGGAAAAGGTGATTTTCCTTTTATATCCGGGAGCGCACGCCGTGCTGGATTCCAGATATCCGAGCGCGCCGTTGCGGAACCGGAGATTTGCCATCAGGGTGTCTTCCACTTCGATGGTCTTGTGAAGGCGGTTGGCCGTGTTTGCGGTCAGTTCGTTGATATCTCCGTTGAAATAACGCAGAAGGTCGGCGGCGTGGATGCCCTGGTTCATGAGCGCTCCGCCGCCGTCCAGCGCCCACGTGCCGCGCCAGGGACTTTCCGCATAATATTCCGGTTTCCGGTACCAGCGGACCGAGGCCCCGATCAGGACCGGATCGCCGAAACGCCCCGCCCTTGCGGCTTCCCGCGCCGTGCGTGCGGCGTTCGAATACCGCGCCGGAAAAACGGGCGAGAGCAGAACATTGTTTTTTATACATTCGTCATAGATTTCACGGGCTTTTTCGGGCGTGGTTTCCAGCGGTTTCTCGCAGAAAACGTGCTTGTGCGCCCGTGCGGCGGGAATTGCGACGCAGCCGTGAAGTCCGCTCGGCGTGGTCACGCAGACAATGTCGATGTCCGAGCCGAGAAAATCCTCGAGCGATTCCGAAGCCCGGCACCTGAACTTTTCCGCAAACGGCCGCGCGCGGGTCGCGTCTTTATCGTACACTTGTGACAATTCCGCATGTTCAAGCAGACGGATTGCCTCCGCGTGGATAGCGGCGATCATGCCGGTTCCCGCGATTCCGATCCTGACTTTATTTTTCATGAACCCGTCGTGAGTCTTTCCGCGTTGATCGCATAGATTTTCTGAAGGACGTTTTCCGGCAGGCCGAGGGAATTGAGAAACTCCTGATGGGCGTTGTCGAAATAATCGCGGGCATAGAGAATGCGGTCCTGATAGCCGGTTAAAAATTTGCGGGCGAATTCGGGATCGCGTTTCAGTGCGCGGCATCCGGACCCCGCCGAAATATCGCAGTAGAGGTTCGGATATTTTTCGAGGAGTTCGGGGACGCGTCCGCCGGGCAGAACCGGAGCGTTGTCGGGCGGGTACTGGATGGTTTTGTAAAGGTCGTCGCCCGAAATGTGGAGCCAGAAACCGGGCGCGTGTCCGAGAAATCGGGTGTTGGGACACGCCTGAAGCAGACGTTCGAGGGCGTCGATGGAACCGCCCCACCATTCGGTCCACGGATCGGAGGCTTTCTTGCGGAGATCGTATTCGAGATGGAACGTCACGGGCATACCGAGTTCGCCGGCCAGACGGAACAGCAGAATGGCATCCGGACTGTCATACATCATGCGGCATTTGAACTCGCCGCAGACTTGCGCTCCGTAGATGTCGTGCGCCGCCTGAAGGCGTTTGGCGGCATCGGGGTTGCGCGGATCGGGGCAATAGCCGAGAATAAAGCGTTCCGGGGCGCGCTCCTTATAGGAAAGGCAGCGTGTGAACGGGATGGGGCCTTCCTTGCTGCCGAGAACATCCGCCGGGATGACTTGCGCATAGTGGGGACTGTATTCATGCTTTCCGCATTCCCAGCTCAGTATCCAGGTCTTTTCAATTCCGAAACGGTCCATGTTGGCTAGAAATTTATCGAGGTTGTGTCCATGCCAGTCCGGATGGTTGTGTGCGTCGATGATTTTCATGTTTTGATCTTCTTTCCAGATGAGGTTTTGTGTTCAGATCGCGTATACGGCATCGACTTTCCGGAAGGCCTCCATGATCGCATCGGCCTCTTTTTCGCCCCAGCTTTCATACATGAACATGAGGAAATGTGCGTCGACGGAACGATGCGCTTCCGGAAGCGGAAATTCGCGGTGACGGTCACCCTTGTAGCAAGGATTGTTCCACGGATGCTTGTCTGCCCGGTTGCGATACCAGTCGAACGTGGTCGGAAGCGCGCCGGAATAATCCGGGTTGAGGATAAGTCCTTCCGCGGCGAGGGCGGCGCAGAAATCGGCTTTCGAAACCGACGATTTTTCCGGATGGAAACGCAGGCGCCACCACCAGTAGGAATGTTCCGCACCGGGGATCACTTCCGGGATGGAAATGGTGTGAAGGCGGTCCATTCCGCGTTCCTTGAGCATGGCGGCGAAACGACGGCGGGACCCCACGATCCAAAGCAGTTTTTTGAGCTGGATACGCCCGATGGCTGCCCCGAGCTCATCCAGATTGCAATTCAGCGCGGGCATCACGTTTCCGTGGGTGCCCGTCAGGCCGAACGGTTTTCCGCGGTCCGCCGCGCGGCGTTCTTTCCAGTAGAGCTCTTCGGTTTTGGAGAACACCGCGCCGCCCTGACCGCCGGTGCAGAAGTGCTTGCCGAACATGAGGGAAAAAGCGCCGTAGGTTCCGAAGGTGCCGACATATTTTCCGTCGATCGTGGCCGCATGGGATTGTGCGCAGTCCTCCACCACGGGGAGGTTATGCTTTTTCGCGACTTTCATGATTTCGCGCATGTCCGCGGGTTCTCCGCCGATATGGGGAATTACGATCGCCCGCGTTTCGGGAGTGATGACTTTCTTGACCTGGGCCGCACCGGTGTTGAAGGCGCCGGGAACGGCGTCCGCCGAGACCGGAATGCAGTTGAGCATGACGATCGGCATGATGCCGCCCGGATCGGTCATCGGGCCGACCACGACTTCGGAGAAGGGCGGCAGTTCCAGCGCGTGGAGTGCCACGAAGACCGCGTTGGTGCCGGAGTTGACGCCGTCGGCAAAGCCGCCGCCCAGAAATTCGGCGAATTCCTTCCCGAAAGCTTCTTCCTGAGGACCGTTGTATCCGAATGCATTTCCGGTCTGGACCGATTCATCAAAGAGGGCATCCGCGGCGGCTTTCTCCTCCGCGCCGAAGTGAAAACGGTTTTTGAGCGGAAAATTCACGGCTTTCGGGCCGCCTTTCAAGGCCAGTTTTTCAATCTTCATTATTCTTCCTTCCATGTGAAAAGTTTGATGGATTCGGGCGGCTGGCTCCAGTCGATCTGGAGGAGTTTTGCGCCGCAGTGGATTTTTACTTCAGTCCCCGCAAGAAAATCGTCCGTCCGTGGATTTACGGGAGTTTTGAGCGCAGCCGGGATCATTGCCTTATAGGCTTCGAGCTTGGTGATGGCCGGCTCCAGAGAATGAAGGCCGCCTTCGTAATATTTCGTCGTGACCGTTTTCCCGAGTTCCCTCAGACTTGCTTCCAGCGGCCGGGCGTGAGTGTCGCACGAAACGTTTTCGTCGGCCGTGCCATGTTCCATGAAAACGGGACAGCGGATCATCCGGGCGTGTTCCATGACATTGCGCACGGAAAGCTCTTCCGCGGAGAAGGTGCGCCCGGTGATTGCAATCTTGGGCTCGTCCAGATGCGTCATGGCGGACGACGTGTAAATGAATGCGAAGGTGTCCGGGGCGAAAATCGAGCTCAGCAGAACGATGTGTCCGCCCTGGCTTCCCCCGTAGGCGAAAATCCGTTTCCGGTTGACGCCCGGATACAGTTCCAACGCTTTGCGGAGGGTGTTGAGCGTGTCGAAAACCTGCATGAACCCTGCGTCGTAGGGGATGTCCCATCCGAGGCCGCGCACCGGGTCGAAATCGTATCCGCTCTGGCGATATTCGGGCGAGACGCAGACCAGATTGAAGGCGTCGGCGGTGAACTCCATCTTATCCTGATGCTGAAAGCGGTTTCCGCCCCAGCCGTGACAGAACAGCATGACGCCGGTATTTTTGTCCGGTTTGTCCGGCGCGATGACCAGCGCCGTGACCGGTTTCAGATAGGGTTCCGCGTTGACGGAATAAAATGTGAACTCGATTTTCTTCATTTTTCCAGCTCCAGGACGCGGATTGCGTTTTCCCGTGCCACCTTTTGGAAAACCGTTTCGGAAAGCTCGTCGGTTTTTCGCAGATCGAGAAGGAAATCGACCAGGGGAGTCGGGGTGTTTGGCGCACAAATGTCGGTTCCGAAGAAAAGACGGTCCTGAAATTCGTTCAGGAACTTGACCGCATGCGCGCGGTCCCGTTTGAGCGCGTTGCATCCGGACCCCGCGGAAAGGTCGCCGTAGAGATTCCCGTATTTCCGCATCAGCTGCGGAACACGTCCTTCCGTGACTTCTCCCGTCGGATATCCGAACCGGTCGTCGATGGTCCGGAGGGTGCTGATTTCCGCCCAGAAGGTCTGGGAATGCCCGAAGAACTTGAGCTTCGGAAAACGTTTCAACGACTCTTCGAGCTGGGGCAGTCCGGAATTGTCGACCAGTCCGTAGGAATATCCCTCGAAGGGAGAAATATGGAAGGTCAGCGGCAGACCGGCTTCCTCCGCGGCATGAAACAGGTTCTGAACCCTCGGCTCCAGAAAGGGAAGGTTTGCACAGACTTCGCCGATCCCCTTGCATCCTTTATCCCGGTAATATTTCAGAATATCCGCCAGCGGCGACTGCCAGGAGTTATGACAAGCGCGCGGATCGACGTTGCAGAAGGGAATGAAGCGGCCCGGGAAATTCCGCGCCATTCGAAGAACTTCCTCATTCGACTGACAGCATCCGGGAACGTTCTCCACATTGCCGAGCGGAAGCACGACTCCCCGCTCGATTCCGACCGCGTCATAACGCTGGATCAGCTGCCGCGGGAGAGCAAAGGTCTGTTTCCCGTTGATAGGATAGACTTCTTCTTCCACCATGTGAACGTGAATGTCGATGAACATGATGACGTTTCCTGTTTACTTTTTTTCGACGTAATCGCGTGTGATGCCATATTTCCGGTTGTGAAGACCGGGCGCCCATCCGTGCATTTGCGCATATAGGTCCATGAAGTCCTTGCTCCGGAGAATCACGGTCTGGCAATCGAGCCGTTCCGCGCCTCGTTTTTCGAAGTCGTCGGCGAAGTTGGGACACATGAAACGGTATTCGAGTTCGAACGAATCGGACATTTCAGGAACGGGAATGGCGTGAATTTTTTTCAAGGCCTTTTCCGATGTCTTCGCCAGTTCCTCCCGCACGGAGACAGGGTTCCGGTTGATGACGGTATAACGCGAAACCGCGTTCTTGGTGACGACGGTTTCCAGTTTTTTTCCGATGAAGTTCCGGGCTTCGGCACATGCCGCGCGGTCGCCGGACACCAGAATCGTCGGCACGCGGAAATAAGCCGCGAGAAGAGCCTGGACTCCGATCTCGCCGATCGGTTTCCCGTTGAGGCGCATTCCTGCGATGCTGTGGCTGGAAAACGTATGGTTCATGTAGGCGTTCTCCGTTCCCTGCAGTGCATGGGCGCCGAGCTGGACGGCGGCGTCGTAGGAAGCGTCCAGCAGATTCGTCCGGAGGATGGGCGATCCGATGGTGCCGAGCGAAGCCGCCGGATGAAGCATCGTGATGTCGATGCTGTTGCTGCCCCCGTGGCCGTCCCATACGACGATCTCGTCGGCTCCGGCGCGGACCAGTCCTTCCACGCAGGCATTGACCTCCTCCGTGAGGAGCTTCCCGGCGGCGGATTCATTGACGATTCTGTTGCCGATGGCGTCGGCCCGTCCGTTGACTCCGCTGGGACCCTCCAGGTCGGTCATGATATAAACTTTCATGACAATCGCTCCTTCAGTTTGAGGCGAGGTTCAGTGCAATGCTCCGATTTGGGACGTCACTTTCCGGAATGCCTCAATATAACGTTCGATTTCGGGAATGTCAAAATGTTTGAACCACGGAATGGAAATCACTTTATTGCCGATGCTTTCGCTGACGGGAAGCGAACCGGGTCCCTGACGCACATCACGCTGTCCGAAGGCAAGGACCGTGGGACGTCCCTGACGGAAGAAATCGAGGTGATGGAAGTAATTGTGGAGATGGAGCGGCGCGTTGCAGCCCGGATAACAGGAAACTCCTTCGGCACGCAGGGCCTCGGTGAACCGTTCCGCGGAAATGCCGTCCAGCTTGGAAGCATCGTAATGACAGTGGCTGGCATACCAGCCGCCGTTGGTGATTCCGGAACCCTTCGGATGCCGGATGACCCGCAATCCCGGGAGCTGGTCGATCGCATCGGAGAAATACGTCATGGCGCGGTCGATTTCCGCCGTGCGCGCGGGATACTGTTTGAGCTGGACGCGTCCCATTGCCGCGCAGGTCTGGTTCATCCGGTGTTTCACCGCGCCGATGGGAAGCCCCCGGAACGGCAGCAGATTCTCCTGCGTGATCTGGGCGTCCACGGGATTGTAGTTGCTCGGGGCTCCGGTCCGTTCGTAATGCCCGTAGGCGACGCAGCGTTCGTAGAGCTCCCGGTTGTCGGTCGTGATCATTCCGGCCTCGCCGATTGCGAAGGATTTGCCGGACATCATGCTGGCTCCGGCGATGTTACCCAGGGAACCGCACATTTTTCCTTTATACAGGGCTCCGTGCGCGTGGGAGTTGTCTTCGATCACCTTGAGTCCGTGTTTTCGCGCGATCGGGAGGATGGCGTCATAGTCGGCCGGAACGCCGCCGTAGTTCACCACCAGAATCACTTTCGTGCGGGGGCCGATGCGATGTTCGATATCCTTCGGATCGATGCACAGCGTAAACGGGTCGACATCCGCGAAATTCACGGTGGCTCCGAGCTGGAGAACCGAGGCGCAGGAAGCCCAGTAAGTGATGCTCGGACAGATCACTTCGTCGCCTGCGCCCACGCCGCAAGCCCAGTAGGCCGCCGCGAGAGCCGCGGTTCCGTTGCAGGTCCCGAGGGCGTGCTTCACGCCGTTCCACGCGGCATATTCCGCCTCGAATTTCTTGGTGATGTCCGTTCCGCTCATTGCGCCCGCGCGAAGAACATCCGTGACTGCCTGAATATCTTCTTCCGTCACGATCGGCCAGTGAAACAGTTCTTCTTTGGTCTTTTCTATTGTCTTCGGGCCTCCGAACAATGCCAGCTTTTCCATTTTTGACTCCCGGTTCCGGATTAACAATCCTATGGTTAATAATTATCCATTGGTTAAGTATTATAGTGCGAAAGAAAAACTTTTCAAGGGGTAAAAGTTGAAAAAAATGATATTTTTTAAAGAAAATGAAGGGGCCATGAAAAAAAAACGATGCCGAATTTCGATTTGCCGCGTTTTTCTCCAAAGAGTTTTATTCACCGTAAATTCGGACAGGTTCGGCAGGTCTCTGCCGAACGGAGGGTGGAAATTCATTTCGCGACGGAGTCAATAACCGGTCAACCGGGGAATTCGAGGAATTCCTTACTGGTTTTTCTTTGTGAAGGAGGGGCAGTCGTCCATCGGGTTGACGTCCTTGGCGAACTTCACACAGCGGTTGACGAACGGATGCGGGATCAGGTGCAGACAATCCTTGCAGAAGTGTTTTTCACCTTCGGACGAGTTGAATTCAGGCTTCTTTTCGAAGTCGTCCGCGCCGAGAAGATTCTTGAAACGGTCCGCCGCGGCACTTTTCAACGGGTCGGCTTTTTCCCCCTTGACTTCCGGGGTGAGCGAACATGCGAGATGTCCGCAGGCGGCGCATTTGAGGACGTCGCCTTTCTTGGTCCAGCCGTCCATGACCGCTTCTTTCTTCAGGAACGTATTTTTTCCGCATTCCGGACAATGATAATCGTCGCCGGGCTTCATCATGTTTTCACCTCCAGGAAATGAAACGGGCGATGTCACGGACATTGCCGCCCCGTTTTGCGGCATAGTCCGCCAGCTGGTCGTCCCCGAGCTTTCCGACCGCGAAATAGGCGGCTTTCGGATGCTGGACAAAGAACCCGGAGACCGAGGAAGCCGGGATGATCATATACGATTCCGTCAGGGAGAAACCGAACTTGCGTTCCACATCCAGCAGACGGAAGATGTCTGTTTTGAGCGCATGGTCCGGACACGCCGGATAGCCCGGCGCCGGACGGATGAACTGGAGAGACTGTCCGTTCTTCCATTCCGCGCGGACTTGTTCGTGGAGAAGTTCGGTTCCGGCCTCGGCGAGGCTTTCGGCCAGCGTCTTGACGAGGAGCGTTTCGTAGTCGTCATCCTTGCGCGCGTCCAGAAATGCCTTATCGATCACGCACCCGACCGTGAAGCATCCGAGCCAGCCTTCGACATCGGAACCACGCGGCGGCAGGAAATCGGCGATGGAATAATTCGGCATGCCGCCGATCTTGCGGAACTGCTGGCGGAGCATCGGGAGGAAAGAGGAGTCGTTTTCCGATTCGACGCGGATGCCTTCGTTTTCGGAGGAGGCCCGGAAGAATCCGAGGGAGGCGGAAACGCGGACTGCGCCCGCTTTCCGCAAGGTTTCGAGCATTTTCCGGGCGTCGGCGATGAGATCGTCCTTGCCGGACTCGTCCTTCCAGACCTGCCGGAACTGATCCCAGTCGAGGACGCGGACCAGAGCGTCGAAAGGCAACTCGGCGAAGTCGGTAATGCCTTTGAACTTGCCGGGATGTCCGGGTCGGACCTGCGCCCAATCGGTTTTGAGAGGATTGGAGCAGGCTTCCGGGAACGGGATCGGGGCGGATTCGGACGACTTGACATCCGCTTCCTCGCGAAGCTTTGCATAGTCCGCTTCCAGTTTTCTCGCGCAGGCGGCACGGGTTTTCGGGTTGAGCACGGCGTTGACCGCCAGCACGCCCTGCGAGGCATCATGCACTTGAAGGACAATCCCGGAGGGATAGGCCGGAGCCACCTTCAGTGCGGTGTGCGCCTGCGAGGTAGTGGCGCCGCCCAGCATCAGGGGGATTTTCAATCCGCGCCGTTCCATTTCGGCGGCGACGGAGGCCATTTCCTCGAGGGAAGGCGTGATCAGTCCGGACAATCCGATGAGGTCGGCGTGTTCGCGTTCGGCGACATCAAGAATTCTCTGCTGCGGAACCATTACGCCGAGGTCGATGATCTTGTAATTGTTGCACTGGAGAACCACTCCGGCGATATTCTTGCCGATGTCGTGGACGTCGCCCTTGACGGTCGCCATGAGGATGGTTCCGGAGCTGGACGAGGCGGAATCCTTGCGCGCGGCCTCGATATGGGGCATGAGTTTTGCGACCGCCCGCTTCATCACGCGGGCGCTCTTGACGACTTGCGGGAGGAACATCTTGCCGCTGCCGAAAAGGACGCCCACCTGTTTCATCGCATTCATCAGGGGACCTTCGATGATCTCCACGGGATCGGACCAGCGTCCGAGCGCCTCTTCCATATCCGCCTCGATGAAGGAGTCGTCGCCCTGAAGCATCGCGTGGGCGATCCGGCGTTCGAGGGATTCCCCGCGCCAGTCGAGCTTCCGGGTTTCCGAAGAGCTGTCTTTCTGGTATTTCATCGCGGCTTCAAGCAATTTTTCCCCGGCGTTTCCGGAACGGTTGAGAATGACGTCCTCGGCAGCGGTGCGCAAGTCCTCCGGGAGCTCCTCGTAAATGGCGAGCTGGGCGGGGTTCACGATTCCGAAGTTGAGGCCGTTGCGGATGGCGTGATAGAGGAAGACGCTGTGGAGGGCTTCCCTCACGGTGTTGTTGCCGCGGAAGGAGAAGGAGACGTTGCTGACGCCGCCGCTGAACCCGCAGAAAGGGAACTCCTTCTTGAGGATTCCGACGGCGTCGATGAAGTCCTTCGCATAGTTGTCGTGTTCCTTCATGCCGGTGGCGACCGCGAAGACGTTGGGGTCGAACAGGATGTCTTCCGGCGGGAATCCCGCTTTTTCGGTGAGGATCCGGAAGGAGCGACGGCAGACTTCAAGGCGGCGTTCGAGGGTGTCGGCCTGTCCTTTTTCATCGAAGGCCATCACGAGGACCGCGGCGCCGCAACGGCGGATTTTTTCGGCTTTTTCGAGGAACGGAGCTTCCCCTTCCTTCAGGCTGATGGAATTGACGACGCACTTGCCCTGAACGCATTTGAGGGCGGCTTCGATGACTTCCCAGCGGGAGGAGTCGATCATGAAGGGGACGCGGGCGATGTCCGGTTCCGCGGCGGCGTTGAGAAGGAATTCCTTCATGGTGCTGACGGAATCGAGCAGGGCGTCGTCCATATTGATGTCAATGATCAGCGCGCCGTTGTCGATCTGCTCCCGGGCGACTTCCATGGCGTCGGGATAATTGCCTTCGCGGATCAGGTTCAGGAACTTTTTGGAACCGGCCACGTTGGTGCGCTCGCCGATGTTGATGAAGTTCGTCTCGGGAGTCACGACCAGCGGTTCGAGTCCGCTGAGACGGAAATATTTCGGAATGACGGGAAGAGTGCGGCCCGGAATTCCGGCAAGGGCGTCCGCGATGGCGCGGATGTGGGCGGGAGTGGTTCCGCAGCAGCCTCCGGCGATGTTGAGGAGTCCGCTCTTTGCGAAGTCCCGGAGGATTTCGGCCATCATTTCGGGAGTCTGGCGGTAGTGTCCGAATTCGTCGGGGAGACCGGCGTTGGGATGCGCGCTGACGCGGAAGGGCGACTTCCGGGCCAGTTCTTCGAGGTGCGGGCGCATTTCGGCGGCGCCGAGGGCACAGTTGAATCCGACGCTGAGGAGGTCGCGCGTGTGGGAAACGGAAATCAGGAAGGCTTCGACGTTCTGTCCCGTGAGGAGACGTCCGCTGCCGTCGCTGACGGTTCCGGAGATCATGACCGGCAGGCGGAGGTCGCGTTCGTCGAGGGCGCTCTGGATGCCGTAGATGGCCGCCTTGCAGTTGAGGGTGTCGAAGACGGTTTCGATCAGGAGGATGTCTGCGCCGCCGTCGATCAGGCCGAGGGCTCCGGTTTTATAGGTGTCGGCAAGCTCGTCGAAGGTGACGTTGCGGAGAGCCGGGTTGTAGATGTCCGGGGACATGGAGGCGCTGCGGGAGGTCGGGCCCATGGAACCCGCGACGAAACGGGGTTTCGAAGGATCTTTCGCGGTGAAGCGGTCGGCGCATTCCCTTGCGACGGCGGCGCCCGCCTTGTTGATTTCGTAGACCGCGTCTTCCAGTCCGTAGTCCGCCTGTGAGACGGCGTTTCCGCTGAAGGTGTTGGTTTCGATGATGTCGGCTCCAGCTTCCAGATAGGCGTCATGGACTTTGCCGACGGCGTCGGGACGCGTAATGCAGAGGACGTCGTTGTTGCCCTTGAGATTTTTTTCCGATCCGGCGAAACGGGTTCCCCGGAAATCGGCTTCCGACAGTCCCTGCTGCTGAAGCATGGTTCCCATGGCGCCGTCCAGAATGAGGATTCGTTTTTCCAGGGAGGCGAGAAGGAGATCCATATTTTTCTGTTTCATGAGGAGGTTACCCATCTTTGTTACTGTTTACCGGATAGAAAAGATACTATATTGCGGGAAAGCATTTTTTTCCACAAAAAAAGCTTGATTTCATCGGATTTTGTGGTTATAGTTATCTGCTGTCATGTTAACAAAGGAGAGAAAATCCATGGATACACAAGCATTGGCCCTGGCCCTGAATGAGGAGTTCCACTCCGAAAGCGTTTCTTTCGGTTTCTGGGGGAATTCCGATCTGCCCGCCGCCTTTATCTCGAACAAATTCTGCACCGGAGCGGTTTCCCCTTACGGCGCACATGTTCTTTCCTATGTCCCGACCGGGAAAAAGGATCTGCTGATGATGTCCGCGGAGAGTCCTCTCGCGGAGCCCAACGGAATCCGCGGCGGCGTTCCGATCTGCTGGCCCTGGTTCGGTCCGGACCCCAAGCCGGCTCACGGGACGGCGCGCATCCAGTATTGGAAACTGACCGGCGTCAAACATGAGGCGGACGGCTCCGATACGCTGCTGTTCCAGCTCTCCGTGACCGAACCGCACCGTCTGGATGTCTCTTTCGAGGTGAACTTCGGCGCGAAACTGACGATGAAACTGACGACGGTCAACAAGGGAAGCACCGTCTACTCCCTGACCGATGCGATCCACACCTACTTCCGCGTGGGGGCGATCGAAAAGACCACGATTGCCGGACTGGGCGGCTCCAAAGTGGAAAATCGGCTGACCAGCCCCTCGGAAATCTGTCCCGCCGAATTCGGATTCGAGTCCGAAACCGATAACATCTACCATTCCTCTTCGTCCGTCACGATTATCGACAAGTCCTGGAACCGGAAAATCCTCGTGGAGAAGTCCGGCTCGAAAACGACCGTCGTCTGGAATCCCTGGATCGAAAAGTCCAAAAAGATGGTCGGCTTCGGCGACGAGGAATACCATATCATGGTCTGCGTGGAGGCGGCGAATTGTTCGACCGACCGCATCGAACTGGGTGCGGACGAATCCCATACCCTGACTCAGGCCATTTCCGAAATCTGAATGGAATGCCCCTTGACCGGGGATGAATCATCCGGGGGAAGAAAGAGCTGAAAAGTTTTTTCTTCCCCCTCTTTGCATTTCCGTTTCATGAAAACGGCAGGATTCCGAAAAACCGGAGTGCCGCCGGAACGGGCGTTTACTCCTGATTGGACTTGAGGATTTCGACAAACGCTTCCTGCGGAATGTTGACCTGTCCGATCTGTTTCATGCGCTTCTTGCCTTCCTTCTGCTTTTCGAGCAGCTTGCGCTTTCGCGTGATGTCGCCGCCGTAGCATTTGGCGATCACGTTCTTGCGGAGGGAGCGGACCGTTTCACGGGCAATGACCTTCCCGCCGATGGCCGCCTGGACGGCGATCTGGAACTGATGCATGGGAATGGAGGCGGCCAGACGTTCGGCCAGCATGCGCCCCCGGGAATAGGCATGATCCGTATGGACGATCGTGGCAAAGGCGTCCACCGGGTCCCCGTTGACGAGCATGTCGAGCTTGACCAGCTTATCCGGCTGATATCCGGCGGGTTCGTAGTCCATGCTGCCATAGCCGCGTGTGATGGACTTGAGCTTGTCATGGAAATCGATGAGGATTTCGTGCATCGGAATGCGGGCGGTAAGCATGACATGCCGCGCGTCCACGTTTTCCGTATTGGTGCAGATGCCGCGCTTCTGCATGATCAAGTTCATGATGTCCCCGATGTAGGCGGTGGGCGACATGATTTTCGCGTTGATCAGGGGCTCTTCGATCCGCTGTATTTCGGACGGGTCCGGCAGATGGACCGGATTGTCCACCAGGATCATCTTTCCATTGTTCAGGTAAACGTGGTAGATCACGCTCGGATAGGTGGCGATGATGTCCATGTTGTATTCACGGCGGAGACGCTCCTGAATGATTTCCATGTGGAGAAGGCCGAGGAATCCGCAGCGGAAACCGAAGCCGAGGGCGGCGGATGTTTCCGGCTGATACTGAAACGCGGCATCGTTGAGCTGGAGCTTGGCCATGCTGAATTTCAGCTGCTCGTAGTCGGCGGTGTCGATCGGATAAATGCCGCTGAACACCATCGGACGGATTTCCTGAAATCCGGGCAGCGGTTTGGAACAGGGATTCAGTGTTTCAGTGACGGTGTCTCCGATCTTCGTGTCGGAGGGGCTCTTGATGTTCGGGATGATATATCCGACCGATCCGGCGGAAAGGGTGTCCTGCGCCTTCATCTCGGGCGTGAAGATGCCGACTTCCTTGATTTCGCTTTCGAGGCCGGTACTGAAGAGGCGGAGTCTGCTTCCGCGTTTGAAAGAGCCGGAAAAGACGCGGACGTAGGTGACCACTCCGCGGTAGGCGTCGTAGATGGAGTCAAAGATCAGGGCGCTGGCGGGAGCCTGTTTGGAGCCGGTCGGCGCCGGAACGAGTTTCACGATGGCTTCGAGGACCTCGAGAATGCCGATGCCTTCCTTGGCGGAAACGCAGATGGCTTCCTCGCGCGGGATGGCGAGAATTTCTTCCAGTTGTTCGAGACACATGGACACATCGGCGGCGGGAAGGTCGATCTTGTTGATGACGGGGATGATGCGCAATTTGTGCTTGAACGCGAGGTTAACATTGGCGACGGTCTGCGCCTGAACTCCCTGGGTTGCATCGATGATCAGCAGGGCTCCCTCACAGGCGGAAAGGGAGCGGCTGACCTCGTAGGAAAAGTCGACGTGTCCTGGAGTGTCGATGAGATTCAGCTCGTATTCCTCGCCGTCGCCGGCCGTGTAAAGCATCCGCACGGGATGGGCCTTGATCGTGATGCCGCGTTCCTGTTCCAGATCCATGGCATCCAGAAGCTGTGCGTGGATCATATCCCTGGATTCGATTGTGTGAGTGGCTTCGAGGAGCCGGTCCGCCAGCGTGGATTTTCCGTGATCGATATGGGCAATAATGGAGAAATTGCGAATTCTTTTCAGTTCAACCATAAAGGAGTTCCGTTTCCGTGTTGTTTGTCAGCTTGGTAATCTACTCCGGCAATGGCGTTTTTTCCAATGAAACACGGAACAAATCGCAAAAAGGATGGGAATCAGGGGAAAAGGGAGCGGATGATTCCCGGATTCCTGGAGCGGAACCGGTTATTGGATCTCCTCTATCCTCACATCATCAAACCAGGCTTCTCCTTCATTGTCCCAGATCCACAGACCGATTACCGGTATCTGCTTCGTGACAATCAATTCAGCCGGTGTCGTAAATTCGAATGTCAAACGATGCCATGGATTTGTACCTGTAAGTTTGACATAAGGAAACGAGCATCCGAGCGTGCGTGTAAAATAGATGAATGCACCGGCTCCGCCCTTTTTCGTCCCAATCAGATTTTTCGTTCTCAGGTAGTATGACAACCGATATTTTGTATTGGGTTTCAAGTTCAACCCGCACTGACCGGCGCTGATACATTTGCCAGCCTTGTTCACAAAATGCAGACTTTTTCCTCCTTTGATGAAGGTGGTGGAATCCAGTTCAAAACGTTGTCCCTCGCCGACCTTGTCTTTGTAACCGATGCCCCATTTGCCAGCGGTAACATAGCGATGATTTTTGCCGTTGTCCGGCATATTGACTTCGAAAGCGCCATCCCGAATGATCGGAACGGGTTCGGACGCAAAGTCCAGTTTGCCCCAGAGTTCAATGTCATGGAAACTTTGTCCCGGCAGCGGGCTCCACTGATAATAGATCTCCGCCGGTTTATTTTTTACGATTGAACGATGCCGCGCAAAGTTTGCCGGAAATCCAGTGGGGTTCACCTTGCCGAGCGCTTTCAACGGAATGGAAAAATGCGAGGTGAAGCCATTTTCCTTTTTGACGGTCCTTATTTCGGCGCCGCTGTTCCAGGATGAATCCGCCTTTTCATTGAGTCGGCAACGGTAATCGGTCAGGGCTCCGTTGGCGTTGGCAATGAAGTGGTAGTAATTCTTGCGGTCGCCGGAAGGATTCAGGAGGACCTCGACACAGGAATCCTCATAAGTTTTTTCGGCGTCGTCACGGGTCTGACGAGCCACAATCTCTTTCATGCGGGGTTCCGCGCAGTCGAACTCGATCTCCAGCGACGTATCGGTGCGGCTGATTCGGACTGCGGTCTGAACTTCATTGACTTCCCCTTTCAGAGGACGCAGATAAATCGTCCCGGGAACCCGTGTGCTCCAGCTGTCAAGCGCCGCCTGATCCCGCTGGAATTCTTCCGCGGCCGCTTTGAGCGGTCCGAGAAACTCTTTCCGCATGAATCGGATGCGTTTCAAAGCGTCGGGCTCATTCGCCGCCGCTTCTTCAGCTTGAGCAAAACACCTGTCATAGCCACGAATCACCTCGGGCGAATAGATACGCGTCCACAGCTCCAGTATGGAGGGCAGACGCGGCGCCGGGCCCAGGCTGGTCATGTCCGTGTGGCCCAGGAATTGTTTTGTCCACTTTTCCTCCAGGGATTCAAAGACCGATTTGATGTAGCGGGCGCCTTTGCCGAACATGAGCGTATAATGTTCGTCAAGCAGGGCATCCACATCGATGGAACTGTTCCAGAGTACCTTGCCAAGCACATAGTAGTTGAGGTAATTGAAGATGAAATGATCGGTTTCCGATTCACAGAATTCGCCGCAGATATACTTCTGATTGACTTTGATAAAGTGCGCGACATGCTTCGGCATCATCGCCGGAATCCCCGGTATGTTTTTGCCCATATGCTTGCCAACCGCATAGGTCCAGGTGCTGACCGGACCGGTTTTGTCGCTCCAAAGTTTCAGTTTGGCGGTGTCCTCGCGGCCAGCTTCGTCGTTCTCGCCGCGTCCGTTCACCGCAACCTTTACGAGGACGTTCTTCGGAATTTCACACTCAGGAATCAAATCATAGGGCAGATAGGCCATTTGCGTGACCGTGGCATGAATCCCGGCTTTCGTCAGACGGTTGGCGATTTCCGAGGTGAATTTCCATATGAAATTGCTGATGGACTGCCGGTCTTTCAAATTCTCGTATGGCGCGTAGCCAGCATTGGCGATTTTTCGGCATTTTTCACAGTCGCACCAGTACATGCCGTCCTGAGGCATGACGCAGTAAAAACGCCCTTGCGCGACGTCGGGACTCCACCATTTCATTCCGCGCGAAGCCGCCGGTTTTCCCGTCAGATACGCCACCGCGTCCTGAAACACCTCTTCGCGGATTTCGCTGTTGAAGCAAAGCTGGCCGGGGTGTTCCATTTCCGGACCGCAGTAGCGTTCTCCGTCCTTGGTGAGCGCGAAATACTCCGGATGGCTTTTGCCGAAACGCCTGACGAAGTCCGAGTGAGCCAGGCCGTGACAGAAGGGAATCTGCATTTCGGACATGCGCAGACGGGCGAAATTCATGTAGTCTCCCCGGACGCCATTGTAGATTTTGGAAGTTTCATACCATTTGACTTTTTCCTCATTGCCGGAGTAGTAACGTCGGTCGATATTGTCGGGACGCTCCAGGATATCGATCTTTTCCGGCAGTGTCAACTCCGCGATTTTCGGAACGATTGTTCCATACTCGCCGGGTAAGTAGAAGCGCACGCCGAGGAAACGTTCGAGAAAATCATAAACGGCGCTTAACGTTGCGCGCGGGAAGTGCAAATTCCAGAAATTCTTTTCTGGAGACTGAACCGGGTCATCCTTCCCCGCAAGAATGATCTGCGAACCTTTGCGAAGGATGCGGTATCCTTCGTCCGGCAGTTCGGAGACGTTGACCCCCGCCGCCCGAGCGAAGGAACTGTCGCCTAAAATCAAGGAAAGCGTGCCTGGCGTCGGCTTTTTGACCACGGGAAGACTCCTGCCGGTGGCTTCTTTCAGAATTCGCTGTAGTTCCCCGGCCGCGAATTTCAGCAGAGGGGTATCCGGTTCCACCACGATCTCCATTTTTCCGACTGGCAACTTTGCTTCGGAAACGATTCCTTTTCGTTCCGCACCGACCATTGGAAAAGCGCAAAGCGCTGCCAGTAAAAAGTACATAATCCGTTTCATCATTTTGAAAAATCCTTTTTCTTCTTTCATTAAAGTGAACGTTTCGATGGGACCCAGTAACGATAATTCTCAATGGTTTTCGAATAATTATCGATGTCGGGAACCTTGTCTTGTTTCCGTTTATCCACATGTCCATCCATGTAAAGCGAATTGCCCCTACCGGAATGCGGAAACCCGACGAAAGACAGGGTGGCATAGTTGTAAAAACTAAGCTGCGGGTATCCCTTGAGTTTTTCCGTTTCGGCAAACTCCATCGATTGCGACGGTTGAACAACGTTGCTCAGTTTTGTCTGGGAAGGCAAAGGCCCCCCAATGGTGCCACCGCCCCAATGGAAATTGATGCCAACAGTCCAGGTATCCTTTCCATCGACTCCAGTTCGACTGGGACAAACCAACGCATATCTTTTTCCGTCGGGACCAATGCGTCCCAGAGACTGAGTTACTAATGCCGGAATGTAGGGCGAAAACAAGCCTTTCAAGGAAAAGACACCGAGACGGTTTGTATTACTTATATATCCATCGTTCCAGTACAAGGCGAAATATTCGTTGTTGTCCTGCAGATACATCAGCATTGCCTTGCCGATGGTGGCGAAATTGTTCGTACAGTTGATTGCACGCGCACTTTCCCGCGCTTTTTCCAGTGCCGGCATCAGCAGTGCCGCCAGAATCGCAATAATCGCGATCACGATCAGGAGTTCTATAAGAGTGAAATGAGCCTTTCTTCCAGCTCCAGCCCGGATGGATATCTGCGGATGGATTTGCTTCATAAAAGCCGCCCTTTCTTTGTTACGTTAACGCTTTATTCAGGTTAAAATGAAAATGGTCTAAAAAATCACACCGCAATTTGAGCGGCAGGGTATAGCGCATCGGCGGATGCTCGGGAAACAACAGCCTCCTGAACAGGATGGAAGCAAACAGACGACGTTCCTCGGCAAGATAGTCCTCCATTATGAACGGGGTGAAGCCTTCCGGAAGGGGAAGTTGTCTGTTGCAGCACATCAACATCAGCGTTTTTTCGGGAATCCGGGAGGCGAATTCCGCATGGACCTTTTTCATTTTGTGTTGCAGCCCGTGCCAGAAGATCACGGCATCCGGCCAGTCCTTGCGCTGGTGGTGAAATTCGAAATATTGCCGGAAATTTGCCGCCGTGTCGTTTTGCCAGTCGTAGCGGATGAAATCGCCGGAACAAAGCGATGCGCCCAGTTTTTTCTTGAGATAAAGCCAGCGCCGATGCCGGGTTTCATTTTCGCCGTACTGTACCGCCGGATGCCAGAGTTCGACCCGGACGAACCCCAATTTCAGCAACTGTTGCAGAAGTGCGGACTCCGCTTCAAAATTGCCGTGATTGACGTAATCGGTCACAGTACAGCCCGGCTGATTGCCGCTGGTCACAAAAGGAACCGAAAGCTGATTCAGAAAATCGCACAGCTCGGGAGTCAACTGGATCGCAGAGGCAAAACAAACACTATCCAGCGTTGCCAGAAGCGGATACTGTAGCGGTTTGACATGGCCGGAAATGGAAATCAGCACCGGCGTGCCGCCGTGATCGCGGATCATTGCAAACAGTTCCTGAAATCCGGAGTCGTCATACGTCGGCGATGGCGTGAAATCCGCAATGATCCCGATGGAATATTCCGGCAGTTTTGTCCTGTCGAGACGCAGACGCCGTGCATTGAGCCGTGTCACCGCTCCGCAACGGCGGAAGGGCGCAAACGCCAGCTCAAGCGTGCGCCCCGAGCAGCCGAACTCTTTTGCAAGACGGCGAAACGGCGGAATGCGTTCGGCAATCCTGCCCGTCCGTATTTGTCGATTCAGTTCAAGCGCAATGATTGAATAATTGATCGGGACCATATCAAATTCCTGTTTTCTGTATTATACTAAAATCAAGTGCAAAAAACAAGAGTGCCCCAATAAAAAAACAAACCTTTATCTCCTTCAAGTGAAAACAACTTTGAATGACAGCGATGTTCTCGCCAAAAGTCCTGAGTCGAGAAAGGAAACTCAAAAAATGGCTGAATCGGGAATGGGAAAAAGCGTATTCGGCTTGCAGACAAAGGGGCAAGATGCGAAAGACAGGATGATCCAATATGCCGGGAGCTTTGAAATTCGACGGCGGTTACTGATTGAACCCGCAGGCAAGGATGCCGTCATAGGTCGCGGCGTAGCGGATCACATTTCTGCCGTCGGCGCGGCGTTCCCATGCGAGGGGAACCCGGGGACACAGATGCCGGAGCAGCTGGGCCTTGAAGGAATCCAGCCAGATTCTTTCGGCCTCTTCCGCCGAAACCTCTTCCGGAAGGGAATTGGAATCATCGGGGAGAGGAATTTCCGTATGCCAGATGGTGTTCCGGACATGGATGACATTGTCGCCGTCATAGAGAATTCGGGAGAGGGCCCAGGAGTCCTCCGTCAGCAGTTTGTTGGAAATTTCCGGCCAATCGTTTTCCTCGATTTCCTCTTCGACGGAATCGATGGCTTCGTGGACAAGTTCGGAAGCGTCCTGGGAATCTTTCGCGAATCCGTTTTCAAGGAGCGCGATGGAAAGCGTCTCGGGAGAGATTTCTCCCCGGAGTTCGGTGAAAGGCTTCAGGAGTTCCAGCTGTTCCTCGCGGGAAAGAGTTCCTTCAGTCTTTTCCACCTTGCAGGGATTGATGATATAGAGGGCCGAACCGTTATTCCTGACCAGGATGTGTTCCATGGACAGATCGTGCTGAATGATCGAGGCGGAAGAAAAGGCGGTGAGCATCTTTGCCAGATTTGCGACGAATTCCCTCCGGAGCGCGGTGTTGTGGGTAATTGTCCGGAACCAGTATTCAAGAGCGGTCACGGTATTCGGAATCGCCACGGAAAGGGTCATGGACTCGGTTCCGTTTTTCGCCCAGCCGGGATACTCGGCGCAGGGGATGCCGGCCGAATGAAGGAGTTCCGCCGACTCATAAAGGATTTTTGCCTTGTTGGAAAAGAAGGCGATCAGGTGTTCCTTGAGCCCGCTGGGAGAGAAGTGTTTGACATAATACGTGCGTTTCTGGGAGTCCTGAACCCTGAAGACCCGGGTATTCTCGTCCACCCTGACCGTGTATTTTTCTTCAACTTCGTGGAGAATATGAAACCAGGGGACAAGGCGCGATTCGTCGTCAATGCACCAGTCCCAGTCTTCCAGCGTGACTGTGTTTTCTTTCATAAGCTTTTTCCGGGTCGGCTTTGAACCGGAAGAAATCCTTCTTGTTTTCGCCGCTCCCGGCCGCAGAATCCTTTCCGGAAATGGGAGGAGCCGGACGGTGGGTGAATAATCAGATCAGAACTTTGGTGGACTCCGGATCGAAGAGGTGTGCGGTGGAGAAAACCAGGGGAAGGGAAAGCGTCTCGCCGACCTTGACCTGTTTGTGCGCATTGACACGGGCAATACAGGAGGCTCCCTTTTCCGTGGAGGCGTCCAGATAAAGATAGGTTTCCGCTCCCATGGGTTCAATCACTTCCACGCGGGCCTGAATGACAGGGGCGTTTTTGCCGTCTTCCGCGCGTTCGGACCCGATGTCTTCCGGACGGATCCCGAAGAGGATGTCCTTTTCCACATATTTCTCCGCCGCGCTCTTCCAGCCTTCGGGAAGGAGGATGGACATATTGTCGTTTTTAAAGATCAGATCGTTATTGATACGCTGGACGGTTCCCTTGAAAATATTCATCGGAGGCGTCCCGATGAATCCGGCGACAAACGTATTTGCCGGACGGTCGTAAATGTTCAGCGGCGTGTCCACCTGCTGGATCAGTCCGTCCTTCATCACACAGATGCGGTCGCCCATGGTCATGGCTTCCGTCTGGTCATGTGTCACATAGATCATGGTCGTTTCGAGACGGGTATGAAGTTTGCTGATTTCCGTCCGCATCTGGACGCGCATTTTGGCGTCGAGGTTGGACAGCGGTTCGTCGAAAAGAAAGACTTCCGGCTTGCGAACGATGGCGCGTCCGACCGCTACACGCTGGCGCTGGCCGCCGGAGAGCGCTTTCGGTTTCCGGTTCAGATAGTCTTGAATACCAAGGATTTCCGCAGCGTTTCGGACCCGCTTGTCTATATCCGCTTTCGGGAATTTCCGCAGGCGAAGCCCGAATGCCATGTTCTCGTAAACGGTCTTATGGGGATAGAGCGCATAGTTCTGGAAAACCATGGCGATGTCACGATCCTTCGGAGGAACATTGTTGACCGTACGGGTTCCGATGGAAATTATTCCTGAACTGATTTCTTCCAGACCGGCAATCATCCGCAATGTCGTTGATTTTCCGCAGCCGGAAGGGCCGACCAAAACCATGAACTCGCGATCCCGGATTGTAAGACTGATTTTATTCACGGCATAGATTCCGCCGTCATATACTTTGCAGACATCACTTAACACTACGCCAGCCATGAAAAAACTCCTTCTTTTACAGTATCCTCTAATAATAAACTGCAAAAAGGAGTTTTTCAAGCGGATGTCATGTAAAAACGGAACAATTTACGGAGAAAATGCCTTTTCGATACGAGATTTACAGCAATTTTTCCCGATTTCTTCAGGAATTTTTCCAATAGGGCGAAATTTCCCGGAGCCGTGCAATCACAGGCGGAAGTTTCTCCAGAACGAAGTCCACTTCCTGCATGGTGTTGTAACGCGAAAGGCTGAAACGGATCGCCCCGTGCGCCGCGGTGTAGGGAATCCCCATGGCACGGAGAACATGCGACGGCTCCAGACTGCCTGTCGTGCACGCGCTTCCGCTTGAGGCGCAGATCCCGAACATATCCAGAAGCATCAGGATGGACTCCCCTTCGATATATTCAAAAGAGATGTTCGTGGTGTTCGGAAGACGGTGTTCCGGATCGCCGTTGACACGGACGCTCGGGATGGTTTCCAGCACGATTTTTTCCAATTTGTCCCGCAGTTTTCCAACAACTGCGGTCTCTTCCCCGATGTGGGCTGAGGCCAGTTCGGCTGCCTTGCCGAGTCCCACGATGGATGCCACGTTTTCGGTTCCCGCGCGCCGTCCGCTTTCCTGATGGCCTCCCACGATGAAGGGACGGAACCGCACTCCGCGCTTGACATAGAGCGCACCCACGCCTTTTGGAGCATGAAGCTTGTGTCCGGAAAGACTCAGAAAATCGATGGACAGATCGTCCAGATTTATCGGGACCTTCCCTACGGCCTGAACCGCGTCGGTGTGGAAAAGGGCGCCGTTCTTATGCGCCAGTTCGGCGAGTTCCGCGACGGGATAGATGTTCCCCGTCTCATTGTTGGCCCACATGACGGAGACCACCGCCGTGTCGTCGTCGATCATTTCCGCCGCGCGTTCCATGTCGAGCCGTCCTTTGCCGTCCACGGGGATCTGGCTGACGCGGTAGCCGCGCCGTTCCAGATCTTTCCCGAGGTTCAGCACGGCGGGGTGCTCCACCTTGGAGATGACCAGCTTGTTCCGCTTCGGACAAAGGTTCAGCGCGCTATGAATCGCCGCACTGTCGCTTTCCGTTCCGCAGGAGGTGAAAACCACTTCGGTGGGCGCCGCCCCGAGGAGGGCGGCCATCTGTTCCCGGGCGGTTTCGATGTGTGCCGCGACCTGTCCGCCGAAATGGTGGATGCTCGACGGATTTCCGTAGAGTTCCGTCAGGAATGGGCGCATCGCCTCGAAGACTTCCGGGGCGACCGCGGTCGTGGCATTGTTGTCCATGTAAATCACTTTTTCAGGCGTGCTCATGCCGGCACCTCCACCACGGTAAGTTCCTCGGATACGAACTCATTGAGTTTGCTCTGGACCAGCTTCTTGAGTGTCAGCTGGGAGTTCGGGCAGGAGGCGCACATCCCTTTCAGACGGACTTTCACCAGATTGCCTTCGATGTCCACCAGCTCGATGCTTCCGCCGTCCTTTTCGAGGGAGGGGCGGATTTCCTTGTCGATCACTTCCTGAATGCGGATGACTTTCTTTACCACGGAAAGCCCCGCAAATTCCGCTGCCTTGCTGCTGCGCGACTGCGTTTCTTTTCCGGAATGTTCGCGCCAGATGCTGTCCAGGATTTCCTGGATCTGGTCCAGACACCGTCCGCAGGCGCCGCCGGCCTTGGTGTAGTCCGTGATCTGTGCGGTGGTATGGAGGTTGTTTTCCAGCGCCACCTTGCGGATTTTGGTATCGGTGACGCCGAAGCACTTGCAGACGATCCGCCCTTCGTGATCGGTATTGGACTCGACTTCTTCGTAGGCCTCGCCGTGCTTATGCTTGTAGTCCGCGATGGCGGCCTGAAGGGCTTCCATGCCCATTACGGAGCAGTGCATTTTCTCCTCGGGGAGTTCGCCCAGCACGGACACGATGTCCTTGTTGGTGATTTTCGCGGCTTCGTCCAGGGTTTTTCCCTTCACGATTTCCGTGAGGGCGGAGGAAGACGCGATGGCGCTGGCGCAACCGAAGGTCTTGAACTTGACGTCAGAGATTTTGCCGTCCTTGTCCAGTTTCAGGAAGATTTTCAAAGCGTCGCCGCAACTCAGGTTTCCCACCTCCGCGACCGCGTCGGCATTATCGATCTCTCCCACATTGCGGGGATTCAGAAAATGATCCATGACTTTCGGTGTGTATTTCCACATGATGCGCTTCCTTTCCTTAAAAACAGCCTGTGGCCGGTTTGTCGGTTAAATATCGAACTTTTTGAGTTCCTCCCGGACCTTGTCCGCAAGGATTTTCGCGGTTTCCGCGACGGGCAGGAGTTCGGCGTCGCGTGAAGTCCGCAGCTTGAACTCCACTTTTCCCTGTTCCAGACTCTTGGGCGAAACGATGGCACGGAACGGAATTCCGATGAGATCGGCGTCGCTGAACATGAATCCGGCCTTTTCGCCGCGGTCGTCGAACAGCACTTCCACGCCCAGCGCGCGGAGTTCATTGTAGAGCTTTTCCGCCGCTTCGCCCACGCCGCCCTTGTCGGGATTCAGCGCGCAGAGATGAACCTGATACGGCGTGATCGACATCGGCCAGACCGGCCCGTAATCGTCGTGCGAATCCTCCACCACGGACGCCATCGTCCTTCCGACGCCGATTCCGTAACAGCCCATGATCATAGGATATGACTTGCCGTCCTTGTCGAGGTAGTTGCACATCATCGGCTTGGAATATTTCGTCCCGAGCTGGAAGATATTGCCCACCTCGATGCCGCGCTTCATCATCAGGGGCTGTCCGGTCACCGGGCAGGGATCGCCCTCGCGGACCATCGCTATATCCGTCACGTCGGCGTCCTTGAGATCGCGTCCGTAGTTGAAATTTTTGTAGTGGTAGTCCGTCTCGTTCGCGCCCACCACCAGATTCGAGGTGCCGGCGACCGAGGGGTCCACCACGATGCGCACCTTTGCCGGGTCGAGCCCGATCGGAGAGGCGAAGCCCGGAACCGCGCCCGCCGCCAGAATCTGCTGGTCGTTGGCGAACTTCAGTTCCAGAACGCCGAGATGATTCTGGAGCTTGCTCTCGTTGACCTCGAAATCGCCGCGGATCATCACGAAGATCAGTTTGCCTTCCTGATCGGCGTAGAAGACGGCTTTTCCGGTGTTTTCCGGTTTGACCCCGAGGAAGCCCGCGACTTCTTCGATGGTTTTGTGACCGGGCGTATGCACCTTCTCGAGCGGGCGTTCCTCTCCGGATTTTTCGAACTTCAGCGCGGAGACCGCGATTTCACGGTTTGCCTTGTAGCTCTTCATGTCGGGCGACAGGAAAATCGTGTCTTCCCCGCATTCGGCTACAGACATGAATTCATGGGAAATGTTCCCGCCCATCATGCCGGAGTTGGCCTTGATCGAAACGACGTTTCGCAGTCCAACCCGCTGGAAAATCCGCTCATAAGCTTCATGGGCGCGTGCGTAATACCTTTCCAGACATTCCTGGCTGGTGTGAAAACTGTAGGCATCCTTCATCGTGAATTCGCGGACGCGGATCAGCCCGGCGCGCGGACGCGCTTCATCGCGGTATTTCGTCTGAATCTGGTAGGCCATGATCGGAAGCTGTTTGTAGCTGGTGATCTCCGTGCGGACCAGATGCACGACCGCCTCTTCGTGGGTCATCCCCAGAAGCATGGCTTTCCCGTTGCGGTCCTTGAAGCGGAGAAGCTCGCCGCCGACCGACTGATAACGCCCGGATTCCTCCCACAGTTCCGCGGGCAGGACGACCGGCATCTTGACCTCCTGTCCGTCGATGCGGTTCATTTCCTCGCGGATGATCGCCTCAATCTTTTCGAGAATCCGCATTCCGATCGGAAGAATGGAATAGATTCCCGCCGAGACCGGACGGATGTAGCCGCCGCGGACCAGAAATTTATGGCTGATGGTTTTCGCGTCCTTCGGATCCTCTTTGATCCGTCGGCCGAGCATCTGTGACATTTTCATAGGGACAAGCCTCCAATTCAGATTTTTTTGAACTTATTAATATCACACCAAAACGGTATTCTTTCAAGCGGCAAGCCTGAGGAAAATTCAAAAAGGTCCGCCACCCCCTGAACTTCCTGAGGCGTGTCTGGAAGATGCTGAAAAAAAGCCTTCTTTTTCCGGGGAGAAGCGAATTTATGAAAAAAATTATAAGAATTTTGCATTTTCCCTCTTGACACCAATATGTAATAGTCCATATAATAGTTGGCGTAACGAGGGAAAGGCTTCTGAAATGATTGTGCCGATTTACCGGAATTTGAGCGAAAAACTCGAAAAATACATTGCGGACAACGGGATTACCGGAAGAATGCCGGGCGTCCTGAAACTCAGCCGCGAACTCGGCGTGCATCATGTGACGCTTTCCAAGGCGATGCGGATTCTGGAACAGAAAGGACTCCTTTCGATCAACGGTACCAAAGGGACGTTTGTCAATCAGAGTTCCGTGAAGCGTCCGAGACATCATGTGATCGCGCTGGTCGGCGCCAATACCGAGCAGGGGGACGGCAAGGAGATTCTGGCTAAACTCAACGAGGAAGCGCGGAAGTCCGGATACAGCATTATCGCGGTCACGTTTGAAGAAGAACTTTTTCAAAAAAACAAGACGATCCTCCTGAATTTTCCCGTGGACGGCTTTCTGTTCCGGATGTCGTCCCTGCGCCGGGAACAAGCCGAACTTCTGCGCCGGGAGGAATTCCCGATGGTTTCCGGTGCGCGCAAGGACGATTATCCGTGGCTGGACCAGACCGACTGCGACCATTACGCAGGCTATTCCCTTCTGCTGAACCGTCTGATCAATCTCGGACACCGCCGGATCGCATTTCTGGAGTTCGACCGTGTTCCGGAATACCGTTTCTATCTGGATAACATCCGTCATATTTTCGAGGAAAAGCTCGGCGAGGCGTTCGATGCGGAACTCTTTTACACAAAATCCAAGGGACGCGATCTCTGGGACGAATACGGGGAGCTCTACTGGGAGATTTATGCGGAGCAGGCCTTGAAACACTGGTTCAGTCTTCCGGAGCCGCCGACGGCGATCATTGCTCCGCTTCCCTTGCTGATCCGGATCAACGGGATCCTTGAAAAGAAAAAGATCCGCGTTCCGCAGGACGTCTCCCTGATGTTCGTTGCTCATGCTTCAAAGATACAGTATGAGCAATTCTCCGGAATCCTCTACGACGAATACGAAATGCTGCTGTGGGGATTCCGCCGTCTGGTGGAACGTCTGAACGGGGCTTCCTCGGAGCCCAGACAATATTTTCAGAAACCATTTTATCATGATGGAAAATCGGTAGGAAAAGTTCTCAAAAAACAATAAATAAAACGGATTATTGCGGGAGTTCTTATGAAACATGTTGCGGTTCTGTTGATTCTTATGATTGCACCCATTCTTTCGAGAGGAGAGGTGCCGGTTTTTCATTTCCGGTTTGACCGGACGCTGGAACAAAAAAGCGTGAAAGACATTCTGGGGAAAACCGAATGTATTTCGGATCATGGGATTTTCCTTGTGGAGCAAGGCGGTCTGCGTGTGGCCGCGGGAGCCCGTTTTCATGTTTCCGCCAGTCAGCTTCCGCCGATGACCGAAAAATTCACCCTGAACGCATGGTATAACGGCAGCACCCGCGGATTGAGCAATACCCTGTTTTCCAAAGGGATGTGGCCCGGCGCGGTGCAATTCAAGTGTTTCGTCCAGAATCTTTCGCCCGCATTGTTCGGAATTGTCGGAGGCCAGGGGAAGGGAATCTATTTATCCGGATACGGCCATATGACCGTATATCCGGATCAATCCGTGATTGCCGACAAAAGCAACGTTGATGCGATTCCCGGCAAATGGACCATGCTGACATACTCTTTCAACCGGGGCGATATTGAAGTGTATGTCAATGGACGAATCGCTCTCCGGCAGAAGGCGGCGCAGCCGTACACGCTGACCCCGGACAACGGTCCCCTCAACATCGGAACCGAGCGCCAGAAAGGGACGGCTCTGAACAAATCGAATTCGGATATGCTGATCAACGATCTCAGCCTGTATAAAAACCCGCTCAGCGCGGACGAGGTGGCGCGCCTGTATGCCGAGGAATCGGGAAAATACCCGAAAGAAGCTCTCTGGGATTCCTGGGCTAAACTTCCTCCGTGCAACGTCTACATGAAACGCCTGATTCCGGGGTATGATCCCCAATTCGAGGAAAGGCTTCCGAAGACCGCGGAATATCTGAAGACGCTTTCGGCTCCGAAGCCGATCGAAGGCAGGACGGTTTCCAAGCTGGTTTTCGACAAGGGGGCTCTGAGGCTTTCCATCAACGGAAAACTTTATGCGCCGCTGATGTATCAGACCGCGGTGAACCTGACGCAGGAAAAGGATTTCGGGCGGCAGTTCGAGGATTTTGCCGCCGCCGGTTTTCTCCTCTATGGAGGAAGTCCGGGCTCATGGCACGATTTTCCGCAGATATGGAAAGGAAATAAGAATTACGATTTCACGCTCATAGACCAGCTTCTGCGCCGGATGATCGAATTGAATCCGAACGCCCGCATTCAGCTGGCGGTTCATCCGGAACCGATCGCCTGGTTCCAGCGGGAACACAAGAAGGAACTGGAACTCTACTATGTTGCCGGGCGTTCGAAGGATGAACTCAAAATTTTCTTCACGGGACCGATGGGGTCGGATGTCTGGCTTGAAAGCGTCTCCGATATGCTGGAAAATCTTGTCCGCCATGTGGAAAAACAGGACTATGCGAACTATGTTTTCGACTACAAGATTTTTATGTCCGGCGGCGGGGAATGGTACTGGCCCGGATGCTTCACCGGAGGAGTCAGCGGTTATTCGGAGGGGACCCGGAATACCTTCCGCCGCTGGCTGAAGGAAAAATATGGAACGGATGCGGAGATCCGGAAGGCGTGGAACAATCCGGGAGTGACTCTGGCGACCGCCGAAGTTCCTTCGCCCGAATTCCGCATGACAAGCGAACATTTCAATTTCCGCGATCCGGTCAAGGCGCGTCCCTGCTATGATTTCCGGGATTATATGAATGAACGGACCATTCTGAACATCCGCACCATCACCGGCGCCCTGAAGCGGGGCTGTGACGGAAGGAAGACGGTAACGACGTATTACGGCTATCCCCTTCATTACGCATCGACCGCCGATCAGACCCAGTTCACCAGCGGAGTCAATACGCTGGGACAGGTGTTCCGTCTGGACACCGTTGACAACATCGCGACCCCGATCACCTACAGACGCCGTCAGGTCGGCGAGGCGGGGGTCAACATCAATCCGTTCAACGGAAGCGCGCGGCTTCACAATAAACTGATCTGGCACGAGAACGATCTCCGCACGCACATTTTCCCGGAACCGCTCTACGGACGTCCTGAAACCTGGCAGGAATCCTGCATGCAGATCCGGCGCGGATTCTCTCTTGCATCCACCATGGGGATGGGATGCTGGTTCCTCGGACTTCCCGCATATGCGTATCATGAAGACCATATCATGAACGAGATGGCCGAACTCCAGAAACAGGCGGATGCCCAACTCCGGAACGATTGTTCTTCCGTTGCCGAAGTTGCCCTGATTTATGACGAGGACAGCATGAGGCATACCGGATTCAATCCTAATTCCTTCCTTGCCGCCCATGTGTGGGACCTCTATGACAACCTGTTTCATGCGGGCGCTCCCTTCGATTCCTATCTGCTGAGCGACATCGACAACCCGCGCATGCCCGACTACAAACTCTATCTTTTTGTGAATACTTTTGAGGCGACTCCCGAGAAGATCGCAAAAATTTCGGCGAAGGTCCGCCGGAAAAATTCGGTTGTCCTCTGGAGTTATGCTCCGGGAATTATTTCGGCGAAAGGTTTCGGGACCGATTCCATGCGTGAACTCACGGGATTTTCGTTCGGATTTCAAATGGAACAGCCGAAAGTCAAGCTGGCCGCAACGAACGCAAAACATCCGATTACGCAATATGGGGTGAATTCTCTGGAATTCCCGGTCGGGCCGTTCATATATGTGGAGGATCCTTCGGCGGAAACCCTTGGAACGGCCGCGGGAAAAACCGCTCTGGCGGTAAAGAGCTTCAAAGACTGGAAGAGCGTCTACACCCTGATGCCTTTCAACCGGCAGATGATGGAGGGGCTGTACGACTTCGCCGGAGTTCACCGGTATGCGAAAGGCGGAGATGTGATTTCTCTTAACAAAAGCTACATGATGCTTCATGCGTCCTCTGCGGGAGATAAAACTTTCTACCTGAAAAAACCGTCGGATGTCATTGAAGTTTTCTCCGGGAAGGTGCTCGGGAAAAACGTTTCCACCTTTTGCGACCCGAATGTCGCATTTGGAACAACGCGTCTTTATCTTATAAAATAAAAGTCAACTCAACATTAAAAAGAAGAGGTCATCCCATGATGAAGAGCACACGTTATCGCTTGTCGGAGATGTTTTCGGTTTGGAAAACAGGAAATTCCTGCGAAAACAGACGCTCTCCCCGAGGATTTTTTACTTTGATAGAACTCCTGGTCGTCATTGCCATTATTGCGATTCTGGCCGGGATGCTCCTGCCGGCTTTGAACAAGGCCCGGGAGAAAGGACACAAGATCAACTGCATTTCCAACCTCAAGCAGCTCATGCTGGGGGGAATCAATTACGCGGATTCCAGCAAAGGGTATTTGCCGCTGATCACCTACACGCCGTCCGGTTCTCCCACCGCGGTGAACTGGTATCATGTCATGATCAATGAAAAAAACATTTCGGCCGGGAAAAATCTGGTGTGTTCGTCGCTGGCGGCGAAATACAAGGTTGACGCCGCCACGGCCTGGGGGTCCGGCTGGATTTACGGCATGCAGCGTTTCCCGACGGCCGTGGGCTCAATCAATATCTATAAGAATCCCGTCAGGGTCATTCAGGGGGGCGATGTTGCCGCCGGAACTTTTTATTGCAAGAATGCGACGCCGTCCAAGGCGATCATTTTTGTGGATTCCATTCGGAGAGAATCCGGAGTGGACCGGCCCTGGTATATATTCAATGCCAATGCATCAACGCTGGGCACCACCGGCCTGGCGTACGCCATTCATGACATTACCAGCGTCAACTCGGCATTTGCCGACGGACATGCCGGAGCCGCGGACATGAAAGCGCTGGCCTCCTCGGGCATTTCCTATTTCGGCGTCGGAGAAATCGTAGCAAAGACAGGCGCAACATACACTTACGCGGACAACAATCAGCTTTGAACCGTAAGAGAGCCTGAACGTATCAATCCTTTTTCGGACGGTACCACTCGGGGGTGACGCCGAGTTTCCGGATCGAATAATGGATGATCCGTTCCGAGAGTCCGAGCTGGCGCGCAGCGGCGGCCACGTTGCCTCCGTTCGCCTTCAATGACTCCACGATCAGTTCCCGTTCAAAGGATTTGACGAGAGTTTTGAAATCGGCCTTGATGTCGGGGTGAATGACGGCCGTTCCCGAGGCTTCCCCGGTCTGGAGGGATGGAGGCAGGTCGTAGCCGTGAATCACGGTGTCCGTGGCGGTCAGGACCGCTCTCTCGATGCAGTTTTCCAGTTCCCGGACGTTGCCCGGCCAATGGTAGGACATCAGCATGTTGATGGCGGGCGTGGAAATGCGAGCGATGTTTTTGCCGTGCATCCGGTTGTATTTGCCGAGAAAATGGTCGGCCAGCAGAATGATGTCGCTGGCGCGCTTGTGAAGGCTCGGGAGCTGGATGGGGAATACATTGAGGCGGTAGTAGAGGTCTTCGCGGAAACGTCCTTCCTCCATGAGTTTCTCCAGATCGCGGCTGGTGGCCGCCAGAAGCCGGACATCGACCTTGATTTCCTCGTTGCTTCCGACCCGCGAGATGGTCCTTTCCTGAAGGAAGCGCAGAAGTTTGACCTGAACGTTGATGCTCAGATCGCCGATTTCATCCAGAAACAGGGTGCCGCCCTCGGCGGCTTCCACGCGTCCGATGCGTCGGGCGACCGCGCCGGTGAAGGCGCCTTTTTCGTAGCCGAAGAGTTCACTTTCGATCAGGCTGTCGGGCAGCGCCGCGCAGTTGACCGCGATGAAGGGTTTCGTGTTGCGGCTGCTGGACATCTGGATGGCGCGCGCGACCAGTTCCTTGCCGGTGCCCGAGGCTCCGCGGATCAGGACGGTCGCCGTGCTGGCCGCCACCTGCGAGATCATCTTGTAGACGGCGCGCATGGCGTTGCAGTTGCCGATGATGTTGGAGGGGCGCAGCGTAGCGCCGAGTTCTTCGCGCAGACGCATGTTTTCTTCCAGCAGCTGGCGGCGTTCCTCATGCTGTTCCAGACAGGAGGCCACTGCTTCCGCGATGATGTTGGCGACCGTCTCCAGCAGTTTGAGGGCCTGGTCCAGATCTCCTTCCGGAGCGGTTTCACGGTCGATGCTGAGCGTTCCGATCACGTTGTCCAGATGGATCACCGGAACGCAGATGAAAGCGATATGACTTTTGCGCGGACGGGCCTGTGTTCGCCCGAGGAACTCCGGTTCCTTGGAAATGTCCGGAATCACGGCGGGACGTCCGGTTTTTGCGACTTTTCCGGTGATGCCTTCTCCGATCATGTATTTTCCGCGATTGACCTCATCGTTCGTAAGTCCGTTTGAGGCTTCGATGAAGAGGGTGTCCCCCTGCCGGAGGGTGATGGTGCCCCGGATCAATCCCATTTCCTTATGGAGAATATTCAAAACTTTGCGGAGGAGTTCCGAAACGTTGTGCTCGTGCACGATAGTATGGCTGATCTGATTCAGAACGGCGATTTCTATACTGTTGCTTCTGTCTGGCATGATTTTGTTTTTCCGGTCCTTTGGCAAAATCGGGTTTGGTTTTTAACAAATATAGTAATATAGTATGTCGGGAGGCTTATTTCAAGATACAAAAATGTAAGTTGATGCAATAGTGGTTACATTTTTGTATGGGAAACAGAATAAAAAAAGAAACCAATTCGAAAAAATGAGGTGGAAACATAAATATCAAAAGGTTGGCACGGGAAATGCTTTCCTACTTACAAAGCGTGGGCGTTAAGTGAACAAGGATTCAAAGAAAACAGGAAAAGGAGTTCATAAATGAACAGCGACAGAAAGAAAGCCATAGAAGCTGTTTTCGCGCATGAGGATTGTGCGGAAATGGAGCTTAAACCCTTTACAGGGGATATCTATGGCAGTGATGTGTTCCATTTTGAGAGAATGAAAGAGCATCTTCCGAAACCCGTCTATCAGAAACTTATGGATACTGTCGGCGAAGGCAAACCTCTTGACTCCACCATTGCCGATGCAGTGGCTCATGCCATGAAAGAATGGGCGCTTGAAAAAGGCGCGACTCACTACACGCACTGGTTTCAGCCGCTGACCGGCGCCACTGCCGAAAAACATGACTCTTTCCTCGATCCCGCCGGCTGTGGACAGGCGGTCCTTTCCTTCTCCGGAAAAAACCTGATTGTCAGTGAGCCCGATGCTTCCAGCTTTCCGTCCGGCGGCATCCGTTCCACCTTCGAAGCCCGCGGATATACCGCATGGGATCCCACCAGCCCGGCGTTCATCAAGCGCGGCCGGAATGGCGCCACCCTCTGCATCCCGACCGCTTTCTGTGCGTATGCCGGTGAAGCTCTTGACAAGAAGACTCCGCTTCTCCGTTCCATGCAGACTCTCTCAAAAGCCGTGAAACGCCTGATGGTCTGTTTTGGCGAAGACGGTTCCAAGAGTGCCAAGGTCACCCTCGGCCCGGAACAGGAATATTTCCTGGTCGACGAGAGCTTCTACTATGCGCGTCCCGATCTTGTTCAGACCGGGCGTACCCTGTTCGGCGCTCCTCCGCCGAAGCATCAGCAGCTCGAGGATCATTATTTCGGCTCGATTAAAACACGCATTCTCGCGTTCATGACCGATGTCGACACCAATCTCTGGAAGCTCGGCATTCCGGCCAAGACCCGGCACAATGAAGTGGCTCCCGCGCAGTTCGAAATCGCTCCCGTGTTCGAGGAAGTCAACCTCGCGGTCGACCACAACATGCTTCTGATGGAAGTGCTCCGCCAGACCGCTGAAAAACATGGACTCGTCTGCCTCCTCCATGAGAAGCCCTTCGCCGGCGTCAACGGTTCCGGAAAACATAACAACTGGTCCCTCACCTACGGAAACGTCAACCTCCTGAATCCGGGCAGCGATCCGCATCAGAACGCGATCTTCCTGACGACCCTCTGCGGCATCATCATGGCGATCGACAACCACAGCGATCTGCTCCGCACCTCCACCGCTTCGGCCGGCAACGACCACCGTCTCGGCGCGAACGAAGCTCCTCCGGCCATCATCTCCATCTTCATCGGAGAACAGCTTGCCGACATCATCGACCAGATCGAGAAAGGTTCGCTCAAGTCCTCCAAGCAGGCCGGAACCATGCGGATCGGCGTCGATACTCTGCCCACTCTCCCGAGGGATTCGACGGACCGCAACCGCACAAGTCCGTTCGCCTTCACCAGCAACAAGTTCGAGTTCCGCGCCCCCGGCTCCAGCCAGTCCTGCGCCGGATGCAACGTGATCCTCAACACCATCATCGCAGATGCGTTGAACGAGATCGCCTCCGAACTTGAAAAGGTGCCCAAGGCCAGCTTCAACAAGGGACTTCAGGAACTCCTCCGGAAGATCATCAAGGCTCACAAGCGGATCATCTTCAACGGCGACAACTACAGCGCCGCCTGGAAAGAAGAAGCCGCCCGCCGCGGACTCCCGAACTACCCGACCACTCCGGGAGCGCTCAAAGCTCTGGTCGCCCCGGCCAACATCGCTCTCTTTGAGAAATACGGTGTCTTCTCCAAGGTGGAAGCGCACTCCAGATACGAGATCTTCATGGAAGAATATACCCGCAAGATCCGCATCGAGGGCGAACTTTCCCTGAATATGGCGCGGACGATCGTCCTCCCGGTTGGAAGCAAACAGCTTTCAGAACTGGCCAAGACGATCGCCGTGATGACCGGATGCGATCTGAAAGCCGGACTTTCCACTCAGAAAGCCTTGGCCGACACCATCGGCAAGCTGCTCGACAGCATCAGTGCGGAATGCGGACGCCTTGAAAAAGCGCTGTCCCTCAAGGATGGCAGCGAAAAGATTGTTGATTCCATGGTTGCCCTCCGGAAATCGGTCGATCTCCTGGAGAAGAGCGTGGATGATGATCTCTGGCCTCTCCCGAAATACAGGGAAATGCTGTTCATCAACTGACCTTCGGAATCTCCCCATCTTTGCCGGGTGCTTCTCTCTCACCCGGCAAAGTTCACCCCCACACAGCGGAGGGGCCTCTTTCAGGAGGCTCCTCCGCTCTTCCTTATTATTTTTCGGAAATCGTGACGGAAAGTTTTACCGGGAGAAGTCCCTGGTAACGGAGGCGCAAGGTCCGGTTCGGAATGGTGAGCCCGAATTCAGGACTCCACAAATCGTCCGAAAGTTCGGCTGTCAAGCGGTTTGCCGGATAGACCAGCAGGAGGTCCTCCCCGACTTCGACCTGGCCGGGCTCCTGAATTTTTACCTTGCAATCCGGATGAAAATGCCAGAACATTTCAACTTTATGGGCTCCGGAACCTTTCAGTTCATCTTCGATTTCGATTCCATTGCCATTGACCAGCTCCAGCCGACGCCAGCCGCGGCGGTGGATCACTGGACTGTAGCCGTCGTGTTCCGCTGTAAAACCGTCTGGAATTTCCCCGACTCCGGTGATCCGCGCGCGACGTCCCACCCGGTGTTCCGCCCAGACTTCCGATGAATCGCATTCGTCGAGACGGAGGGTGTTGTGAGCTTCGGTGCTCCGCTCCGGAATCCGGCGGGGGGTCTGGTATCCGCTGACTCCGCTGTCGACCGCGATCCGGCGCGTCTTGAAGAACAGCTCGAACCCGAGGGTATCCGCGTGGGCATGACCGGGCTGGTAGTCCGGTCCGACCGGCGCGGCATCGGCGAACAGCGTCCAGTCTCCGTGTTCCATCCGCAGGTATCCGCTGTCCTGGAACCACCAGCTGCCTTCGGGTCCTTCCGGGCGGATATCCAGCCGTTCTGCATATTCCATGAGCTCTGCCGGTTCGGTCGCGACGTTGAATGCGGCGTCATTGAAAAGGGCGATTTTTCCGTCAGGCCCGGTGAAGCTGCGGAGAAAATGGAACATTTTGGGAAGATGGGTCCGGAGAAATTCTCCCCCGGTTTCCTGATACACATCCAGAAGATCTTCCAGCAGAAGCGAATGATACATCAGGGACCGTTCGAAGTGGCCGCCGTCCGCCAGAATCTGTTCCGGCAGTTGCTCCCGGTAGATGGCCCACCCTTTTTGAAGCCATCTTGTGGCTTCTTCTCCGTCGAAGAGGGAGCCCCCGAAAATCAGTGCCTTCGCGTTGGCCAGCAGATGATAGGCCAGCAGATGGTATTCGAGGGAGGACGAAAGAAAACGCAGCTGGACCGCCAGTGAGTTCAGCGCTTTCGGCGAAAGAGCCTGTCCGGACCGATGGTGTTTGACCCAGTTGACGATCCGCCGCGACAGCGGATACGGTTTCCATCCGATCCCGGAACCGGGTGGATTTTCCTTGATCCAGCGATCAATCCAGTGGGCGCCGTCCACCCCTTCATTCCGCAGAAAATCGAAGGAATGCAGATGGATGAGCCAGAGCTCAGTGCAGTCTTCCCTGTTCCAATCCGCGGAAGTGCGGATTTCCGCGGTGCGGTTCAGAAATGTAAAGCGGGTTCCGGAAACTTCCGCACGGCTCCGGCATCCGTGAAACGTCTTTTTGCGGCTGACGCGCAAGGGGGGGCGCGGGGAGAGATCCGGGCGGGCCGGAAACAGGTTCCGCTTGATCCGGTTGGCCACCTGAATCGCTTTCAGATGACGCAAAGTTTGCCAGTAAAGAGGAATTTTTCCGGACTTTCTCATATCCTGATTTCACCCCGTTTCCACGCTTCGATGCCGGATGCGGTCAACGGCCTGATGAAAAGATGAACGGTTCTCATCCGCTTTTTCACTGATGCATGTTTTTTGAGCGACAAGGGAAGAGACATTCCGGAAAAGGCTCCTGCTTATGATTCTTTCAGTTCGATCCCGCGCCAGCGGTTGGAAAGTTTTGCTGTACCGAGGATCAGTTTCAAGACTCTCCAGCTGGTGTTTGTCACCTGATATTCCGGGCAGATCTTGTCGTATTTTCCGCCGTTCTGGCTGAATTCGTCGAGGACCAGTTCGACCGAATCCAGCACGATTTCAGGATCGAGCCCGGTCAGGATGATGGTGCCGGCATCCATCGCCTCCGGACGTTCCAGCGCCTGACGGATGGTGATGGCCGGGAAATTCATCATGCTCGATTCCTCGCTGATGGTGCCCGAATCGGAAATGGCGCATTTGGCATTCAGCTGGAGCGCGTTGTAGTCGAAGAAGCCGAAGGGTTTCAGCCACTGGATCCGGGAATCGATTTCGATCTCGCCGAGTGCCTCGATCCGTTTCCGGGTCCGGGGATGCGTCGAAACCACGACCGGCAGGTCGTATTTTTTCGCGATTGCATTCAGGAATGTGATGATTTTCTTCAGGTTGCCGGGATAATCCACATTTTCTTCCCGGTGACAGCTGACGATGAAATAGCGTCCTTTTTCGAGTCCCAGAGTGTCGAGAATTTTCGAGGAGCGGATTTTGTCCATGTATTGGCTCAATACTTCAAACATCGGGGAGCCGGTCACGTAAATATGACGATGGGGCAACCCTTCGCTCAGCAGGTGGCGGCGGGAATTTTCCGTGTAGACCAGGTTGAAGTCGGCGATATGGTCGATGATCCGGCGGTTGATTTCCTCCGGCACATTGAGGTCATACGAACGGTTTCCAGCTTCCATGTGATAGATCGGAATCTTCATGCGCTTGGCCATGATTCCGGCGATGGCGGCATTGGTGTCTCCGAGGATCAGAACCGCGTCTGGTTTCTCCTTCACGAAAACCTCCTCGACCTTGATCAGGGTCTCGCCGAGCACATGTCCGAGGCTGGAGGTGTCGACCCCGAGATAATAGTCGGGCTTGCGGAGCTGGAGATCTTCGAAAAAGATCTGATTGAGCTCGTAGTCGTAGTTCTGTCCCGTATGGATCATTTTGTGGTCGACGTGCTTCTCCAGCAGTTTGATCACGGAGGCCAGACGGATGATTTCCGGGCGCGTTCCGACGATCGACATTACTTTCAATTTGGATTTTTCAGTCATTTTTACACCTTTTCAAAGAAAGTGTCCGGATCGGACGGATCGTAGAATTCGTTGATCCAGAAAATTGTATACAGTTCTTCGGTTCCGCTGTTAATCAGGTTGTGCGTATGCCAGACCGGCATGTCCACGAAGGAAGGATTTTCTCCGTCCAGCTCGAAGACCATCTTGTCGTCCGTTCCGACCTTGCGCAGTTCGATGGTTGCTTTTCCCTTGATGACCGCGAAGCGTTCAATCTTGCGGGTGTGGTAGTGGTTGCCGCGCGTGACGCCCGGGACGGTCGTGGAAAACGAAATCTGACCGCCGATGTTGTCCAGCTTCACGGTTTCGACGAAGGTTCCCCGCGCGTCGGTGTTCTTCTTGAGCGGGAACGGGAAGAAATTCCGGTAGTCGATATAGCCGCAGAATGTGTTGAAAAGCTGGATCTCGAATTTGTCCTTGAGCTCGGGAATGATCCCCTGCTCGAAATAAAGTTTCCGGAAGCGTTCGAGCGAGGAGAGAAGTTCCGAGACCTTTTTTTCCGCGCCGTGCGGGACCGGATACGGATTGACCGCCTTGCCTTCGCGGATCAGCCGGATGAACTCGCCGCAGAGATCGCCGACGTAGATCAGCTTGACGGAACCGTCCACCTGGATTTCGGGCGTCTCTCCGTGCGTGAGCTTGTGGCAGAATGTCGCAATGACGGAGTTGTAGTTCGGTTTTCCGAAGGGTCCGAACACATTCGGAATGACACAGCCGGAGAAGCGTCCGCCGGAGCGGTCCGCCCATTCCTGAAGGAGACGGCGCCCCTCTTTCTTGCTGTTGCCGTAGAGATTGTTGCGCTCCTCCTGCGTTGAGCTGGAAAGCAGCACATGCGGAGTGACTTTTTCGGCTTCCATTGCCTCGACCAGCTGACGGACAAGTCGTACATTTGTATCATAAATGACCTGCTGGTCTGGGTGACGGTTCATTGCCGCCAGATGCACGATCGCGTCGCACTGTTTCACGAAGGCGCGGAGGGCCGCTTCGTCGCCGAAAAATTCATCCCGGCACGGCACCTGCTCGAATTCATTCGGGAGTGTCCCCAGCAGATTGTAGAGATGCGTCCCGACGAATCCGGGCTGGCCGGTGATTCCTACCCTCAGTTTTCCGCCGTCTCCCATGATCAGGCTCCGCCTTCGCCGAGCCCGAGGTCCTGATGGATGATTTTGAGCTTTTTGAGCAGCTCCTTCATTCCTTTGACATCCAGACGGCGGGTGTTGTGGCTGTTGTAGTCCTCGACATGCGATGCTTTTTCGGAGCCTTCTACGAAATAGGTGTCATAATTGAGGTCGCGGGCGTCACATGGAATCCGGTAATAGTTGCCCATGTCCTCGGACCTTGCCATCTCCTCGCGGGTGACCAGCGTCTCATACAGCTTTTCGCCGTGACGTGTCCCGATCACTTTTACCTCGACGTCGGACTGATACAGTTCCTTGAGCGCGGTTGCCAGCGTGGACAGCGTGGCCGCGGGAGCCTTCTGAACGAACAGATCGCCGTTCACTCCGTGTTCCCACGCATAAAGCACAAGGTCGATGGCGTCGTCGAGCGTCATCATGAAACGGGTCATGTTGGGATCGGTGAGAGTGATCGGTTTTTTGGCCTTGATTTGTTCCACCCACAGCGGAATGACCGATCCTCGCGACGCCATCACATTGCCATACCGTGTGCAGCAGATCGTGGTTTTGGCCTTGGTCCCGAGGGCGCGGCCTTTTGCGACGGCCACCTTTTCCATCATCGCCTTGGAAATTCCCATCGCGTTGATCGGATACGCCGCCTTGTCGGTCGAAAGGACCACCACGTTTTTCACGCCGTGCGCCACCGCCGATTCCAGCACATTGTTCGTTCCGAGAACGTTCGTCTGGACCGCCTGGAGCGGGAAGAATTCGCAGCTTGGGACCTGTTTGAGCGCGGCCGCTGAAAAGATATAGTCGACTCCGTCCATGGCGTCATCGACGCTCTGCCGGTCGCGGATGTTGCCAATATAGAACTTGATTTTTGGATTCTGAAGCTCGTGACGCATATCGTCCTGTTTCTTCTCATCGCGGCTGAAAATCCGGATCTCCTTGAAGGACGTGTTCATGAAACGACGCAGAACCGCGTTCCCGAAAGAACCGGTTCCGCCGGTAATCAGCAGAATCTTGTCTTCAAACATGAGGGATGCCTCTCCTTGTTTTTTCTATGCAAAGTTCAAAAATCATTCTTGCTGTGACGCCGATCGAGACATGCCGCATCGAACCGGCTGTCATCCCGTTCCGTGGCATTTGTAAAATCAGCCGATGTTCTGGCGGAATTTTTCAATGAAAGCCCAAAAAAACACCGATTTCGGAACTGTCTTGAAATCGCGGACGGTCTTGATTTTCCGTTTTTCCCGTGAACAACAGACAAATATCCATTACGAACTTCCGTTTTCCGTGTCCCGGAAATTCTGCCGGAATGCGATAGCCGCCTGATGAAAAAAAACTCTTCTGACCCTTCAGACGACTGTTTCCGAATGTTTTTGAAGCCCCATCCTCAACAATCCCCTGTTCACGGATGGAGACCTTCTTTCCGCATTTCGGAAAACCGTATTCACGCGAATTCAACACTTCCGGTGGATAATATACCATCATTCCATGTGGGATTCAAATAAGGAAATCTCTCTCCTGATAAAGAATATGCAAACCTTTTTGCATCGCTGTTCCGGAAAAGAAACGGCAGAAAAACAGATTCCGCATGCGAATTGAAAAAATCAGGAGTTAGGAAGAAAATGGAGGCGTGGGTGGGAATTGAACCCACACGACACGGTTTTGCAAACCGCTCCCTTAGCCATTCGAGCACCACGCCTTAGGTAGCAGAAAATATATATCCTTTCACCGGAAAAAACAAGCCTTGAATCGTTTTTTTTACTTTTTTTCTTGACATCCGGCTATAGGCATGTATTCTTATCAGCCTCTGATGACGAAAGGATTTCACTCATGAAAGATATACTCTACTGCTGCACCATGATCGACCGTTCCGAAGTCCCGGACGCTTCCCCGGATCTGTTGTCGGCCTTCGGCTTCGAACTCAGTTCATGGAAGGACGAAGAAACCAAGGAAGTCCGCCATACTCTCTATTTCCAGGAGGAAAAAGAGTCGTTCGCCGCCCGCGATCTTCTCATGGCCAAAGCGGAGGAGTTCGCCTCGTTCGGGTGTGTCTTCGACCAGCTCGAATGCACCCGTCTGAAACGTGAGGACTGGGCCGAATCGTGGAAGCTCCACTTCAAGCCGATGGTGGTGTCCGAGCGGCTGGCGGTGTCGCCCTCCTGGGAGAAATTCGAGCCCGCCACCGGGCAGTCGCTCATGATTCTCGATCCTGGCATGAGTTTCGGGACCGGTCAGCACGCCACCACGAAATTCTGTCTTGCCTCAATCGACCGTTTCATTGCGGAATTCAAGGCGAAAGGACAGTCTGAAATCAGCCTGCTGGACGCCGGATCGGGGTCCGGAATTCTGGCGATCGGTGGCAAACTTCTCGGATGCACGCGGGTCGATGCTTTCGACATCGATCCCGAGACCCTTCCCGTGGCCCGCGAAAACGCGCAGAAAAACGGAATCCGGGACGAGGCGCTTTCCCTCAAGGCCGCTTCCCTGACGGAATATGCCTCGGACATCCGTTACGACATTGTGGCGGCGAACATTCTTTCCTCCGCGCTGATTGCCGGGAAAGAGAAACTGCTGTCCTTCTGCCGTCCCGGCACTTTTCTGATTCTGGCCGGGATTCTGGATTCCGAATATGAACGCGTAAAAGAAGCATTTGAATCGGCGACCTGCCGGGAGCTGTTCAGCACGAAAGAGAAGGAATGGCGCGGAGGCGCGTTCCGGATCGGCTGAAAGGGAGAATTCCGTGCGGTCAGGCACGGAACATGAAGTAGACCGCGCCGACGAGGCAGAATCCCGCCCAGATGAAGTCCAGCTTGAACCCTTCCTTCATGTAGAGGATGGAGAAGGGGACGAAGACCGAGAGGGTGATGACTTCCTGCATGATTTTGAGCTGAGCGAGGGAGAGCTGCTGGTAGCCGATGCGATTGGCCGGAACCTGAATGAGGTATTCGAACAACGCGATTCCCCAGCTGGCGAGAGCGGCGATGATCCAGGGTTTGGAGGACATGTTCTTGAGGTGTCCGTACCAGGCGAAGGTCATGAAAAGATTGGAGCAGATCAGCAGGATAACCGTTTTCAGAACCACTGTATTCAGATGCATTCGAAACTCCGTCCGGGAAAAGAGCCGGTGTTCTTTGTGTGCTTGCAAGCCATTTAATATCGCGTTTTTTCATCAAAAATCAAGCACCGGACTTGAGATAATCGGGAAAATGTGGTAGATTAAGAAGATCATCATGAATGGAGACAAATCATGGGCTTGGACGAACTGCGAAAAAAAATCGATCAGGTGGATGAGAAGCTTGTCGGGCTGCTCAACGAGCGCTACGCCACTGTGATAGAGATCGGCAAATACAAGAAAAGCAACATGAAGGCAGTGTATGTGCCGGAGCGCGAAAAAGTTGTGTTTGAAAAAGTCCGCGCCCTCAACAAGGGGCCGATGGCGGAGGGCACACTTCAGGCCATCTACCGTGAAATCATGTCCGGGGCGCTGGCGCTTGAACATCCGATGAATGTGGCCTATCTCGGCCCGGAAGGAACCTTCACCCATTTTGCCGCCGTCTCCAAGTTCGGCCACAGCGTTTCCTACCTTTCCAAGAGCACGATCGACGACATCTTCACGGATGTCCGCAACGGCCGCGCGGACTACGGCTGCGTTCCCGTGGAAAATTCCACGGAGGGCGCGGTGAACCACACTCTTGACATTTTCGTACAGACCGATGTGAAAATCTGTGCGGAGATCAACCTCCGTGTTCACCACAGCCTGCTCTCCAATACGCCGCTCAAATCCATCAAGAAGCTGTACAGCCACGCGCAGTCGATCGGACAATGCCGGAGCTGGATCAGCGAATATCTTCCGGATGTGGAGATTCAGGAGTGTGCCAGCAACTCCCGCGCGGCTTCCATGGCAGCCGCCGAGCCGCAGTCCGCTGCGATTGCAAGTGCTTTCACGGGAGAACTTTACGGACTGGAAGTCCTGGCGCAGAATATCGAAGACAATCCGAACAACACCACCCGTTTCCTGGTGATCGGGGATCAGCTTCCGAAGCGGACCGGCAACGACAAGACATCGATCTGTTTCGCACTCAAGGATCGCGTCGGGGTTCTTTTCGACGCCCTTCTGCCGTTCAAGGAAGAGGGGATCACTCTGACGATGATCGAAAGCCGTCCGTCGCGCCAGCAGAACTGGGAATATTACTTCTTCATCGATCTCCTTGGTCATATCGAAGACGAAAATGTGGCGCGCGCCCTTGAGAAACTGTACCCGCTTACCCAGGCGCTGACGGTTCTGGGCAGTTATCCGCGCGGAGACGAGGCAAGATGAAGGCTGAAACGACTCCGGCGCTGCTGATCCGGAATGCGACCCTGAAGCTGGAAGGCAACCCCATTCTTCATGACTTCAACTGGTGTGTCGAACGGGGCGAACGGTGGTTTATCCTCGGTCCGAACGGAGCGGGGAAAACAACGCTTGTCAAAATGATTCTCGGGATGGCGTGGCCGCTCTATGGCGCGGAAGTGAGCGTTCTGGGAAACCGTTACGGCTCCTGCGACATCTCGGAGGTCCGCAAGAAAGTCGCGTGGGCCAGTCCGTTTCTTTCCAACTGGACCGCTGAATCCACCACCCGCTGGACAACTCTCGATGTAGCGCTTTCGGGGCTGGATTCGACCGTCGGATTCTACCGGAAGGCGACGAAAACCGAGATCGAACACGCATATCACGCGCTTGAGCGGATCGGGGCGAAACATCTGTCCGAACGCTATTTCGACCGTCTTTCCTCGGGCGAACAGATCAAAGCCCTGATTGCGCGGGCGCTGATCGGGCATCCCGAACTGGTGATTCTGGACGAAACCTGCGTCTATCTGGATCTTTGCAGCCGCGAGGCGCTTCTGGAGGCGATCGACGATCTGGCAAACGGTCTGGAATCTCCCACCATGATCTTCATTACCCAGCGGATTGAGGAGATCACGTCCTCGTTCGACAAGGGGCTGATTCTCGGCGCGGGCCGGATTCAGAGCATGGGGACCCGTTCCGAAGTGCTGACAGCCGACAACCTGAGCAATGCCTTCGGCATCCGTCTGCGTCTCCATAAACGTCCCGACGGCCGCTTCTGGCCCGTTCCCGAATGAAGGACGAACTCCGGAAATTCCGCGGGTTCGGGAAAGAGACGGTTTGCACGCAGACCGTCTGCCCCGAGTGCGGAGTTTCCGTGGAGACCTTTGTCAATGAGTTCTGGACCGCGCGTCAGCGGTTCGCCCATTCCCTGCATGAAATTTCCTACCGGGCCTGTTTCAAGCCGCAGCTGCCGCGTTTCTTCATCGAACGCCTGACGTCCCCCGGAGAGGTCGTCTATGATCCCTTCATGGGGCGCGGCACCACGCTTCTGGAGGCGGCGCTTCTCGGACGCGTCCCCTTCGGCTGCGACGTCAATCCGTTGTGCTCCATGCTGATCGAACCGCGTCTGGAGCCGCCCCCGTTTGAAGAAATCGAAGACCGTCTGAATCGGTTTGATCTTCATTTTGAAGAGCCTCTGCCGGAAGAGCTTCTGACATTTTATCATCCCGACACGCTCCGGGAGCTCTGTGCCATGCGGAAGTATTTCGCCTCCGGAAAGCTCTCCCCCGCCGACCGTTGGATCCGGATGGTTGCGCTGAACCGCCTGACCGGGCATTCCAAAGGATTCTTTTCGGTCTACACACTTCCGCCAAACCAGGCGGTGTCGGTCGAGTCTCAGCGAAAGATCAACCTGAAACGCGGACAGGTTCCCGAATACCGGGACGTGCGCAAATTGATTTTGCGAAAAACCAGTTCCCTGCTGACCGATTGTCCCGGATGCTCTCCGTTTTTTCTCGGGAAGGCCTGTCTTGAGACCGGCTCCTCGGCCTTGACCCCGAAGATCAGGGACAACTCCGTTTCCCTCGCGGTGACCTCTCCGCCGTTTCTGGATGTGGTGGACTACGAGACGGACAACTGGCTGAGGAACTGGTTTGCCTCGATCGATTCCTCCCTTGTGAAGATCACGATGGAACGGACGCCGGAAGGGTGGTCCCGTGCCATGGAAGAGGTTTTCCGCGAACTTCACCGGGTCTTGAAGCCCGGCGGACATCTTGCTTTCGAGGTCGGGGAAGTTCACCAGGGGAAACTGCGGATGGAGGAGCTGGTTCTGCCTTGCGGCATCCGGAGCGGATTCACCCCGGTTCTAGTCCTGATCAATGCGCAGGAGTTCACCAAGACCGCGAATTGCTGGGGGGTCGCCAACAACGAAAAAGGCACCAACACCAACCGGATCGTCCTCTTCCGCAAGGACTCATAAATATCGGTGTTCGTCCCCGGTTTTTCCGGAAAATGAGTCGGTCCGTATTTTTTTCCTTTCTGAACGTATCATGACTGAATATAGCTCATGATATTGTTCATAATTTCATTTAAAATGATAATTATTCCATTGTCTTTTTCTGAAAAAACATTATTTTTCAATTTTGAAAAGACAAAGGGATGCCCTATGAAGTCGTATCAATTCAAAAACAAGATCATGGACGATATCCGCAGCGGACGTCTCGGTCCGGGGGCATCCATCGGGCTGATGCGCGAGCTTTCCGTGCGCCACGGAATTCCGCAGATCACCATCAACCGGACCTTGAACGAACTGGTCCGGGAAGGTGTGGTCGAAAGTATCCGCAACCGCGGCACCTTCGTTTCCCGCCGGTATTCGCGGCGAAAGCGTCTCCGCATCGGAATCGCCTTTGCCCTGCCGCTCGTTCGGGATACCTCGCTGCAATTTTTCTCGGCAGCTTTCCAGATTTTCCCATAACCTTACAAGTGACTGGCAGGATTTCTATGGAACCTTCAAAACTGCTGAAAATACAAAAGCCGCCGAGATCAGCATAAATCTCTGGGGTAATGAAAAAAATATGGCGGAGAAACCAGGGATTATGTCCTGATTCGTGACATTTGTATTACACCGTGAGGAAGCTTCTTATCAAGATTGATAATTGATGCTTTCAGCATTCAAGAAGAGCAAGGGAACGAACCATTGATTCTACATCCTGAAGCTGAGCCGCTGAACGATAGGTTCCGTTCCCCGGCTCAGTGGGGTTCGTAATAGTAGTCGTGCTCCGGGAGGATCGCCGGGACCAGAATCAGCATCAGGCAGACGAGCAGCACGATGATTCCCGAGAAAAGGAAAAGGGACTGGTAGTTCGTGAACTGAATGTTTCCCCAGTTCCAGAAGGGCGCCAGAATCCCTCCTCCCAGCAGCAGGGAGGAGAAGAAACGCGACAATCCCATTCCGCCGTAGAGGAAACTCCCGCACAGCGCCATGGCCATCGCCTTGTTGCCCGGACGCGCCAGCGCCATCATCTCGCTGGACGTGACCACGCTGGAGGCCGCCGTCAGGAAGCCGTATCCCGTCAGCAGAACGGTGATGAGCGGTATGGCGAACGAGAACTTCGGTCCGCAGGCGAAAAGCGAAAAGTTGACCAGAGCGAACAGCAGATGGAGCGCCAGCAGCATTTTCTTTGCGCCGAAGCGCTGAAGCATTCTGCCCGCGGAGAGGTAGCCGATGAGGGTCCCCAGCATGGTCACGGAGGAGATGATGACCAGAATATTGTCTCCGACCGGCATGTGGGTTTTCAGATACATGAACCCCAGCGGCAGTGTGGAATAGGCCGCCAGATACAGACAGAACAGATAAATCGAGAAACCGCAGAGAGGCGCGTTCGTGACGGCGGTGCGGAAGGAAGTGCGGAAATCCTGGACTTCCGAAGCGGTCGGCCGGGTTTCGACCCGTCCGATGAAGAAATAACGGCCCAGACAAAGCAGTCCCGTCAGTGCGATGATGGCCTGTAGTTCCCAGATGCCCGGTTTCCTGCCGAGAAGCAGACCGCTGAGGAAAATGAAGAGGAATGCGGTGGTCATCCAGAGAAAACGGTTGAGGCCGAGGAAACTGCCACGTTCCTCTTTCCGCAGGAACCCGTCAATCAGCGGGAACCAGGCGGAAACATACAGAGGAAGGGACAGACAGAAGGTCACGGCCGCGAACATGGCGACGTATTTGGAGGCGGACCCGAACCAGGGGCTTGCCGCCAGCAGAAGGAACATCATGCAACTGACCATGGCGCTGGTCCGGATCATGCGTTTGCATCCGAAACGGATGGCCAGATACGCGCAGGGAATCTGGAGCAGACAGCTTGCGATTCCCCGGAACGAGGTGGTCAGCATGGTGAAGGTGCTGCCGAGCTCCAGCATGGAGACGAACAGAATGACGACGGCACTGTCGTTGATCATGGTGCTGGCAATGCCGCCGAAACACTCCGAAGCGATCGCGGAACGTTTGGAACGGGACCGCTGGAGTTCAGTCAGGTCCGTTGCCGGATTTCCGTCCATGTCAGGCTTTTTCTTTGGTCTTGTTCATCGCCGCGTCGAACTTGATGGAGGACGGGACGAAGTCGCATTTCCGGACGAACTTGCAGGCATCGGCCGCGCCGAATTCGCGTTCCATGCCGGAGTCTTCCCATTCCACGGAAAGGGGACCGTCATACTCGATGCGGTTGAGTTCGCGGATGATCTCCTCGAAGTTGATCTGGCCGTGTCCGGGGCTGCGGAAATCCCAGCCGCGTCCGGGTTTGCCGAAATCGAGATGGGAGGAGAGGATTCCGGTGCGTCCGTCGAGAGTGCGGGCGGCGTCCTTCATGTGAACGTGGAAAATGCGGTCCGGGAATTCCTGAATGAAGCGGACGGGATCCATCATCTGCCAGAAGAGATGGCTGGGGTCGAAATTGAACCCGAATTCCTCGCGGTAGTCGAAGGTTTCGAGGGTGCGCTTGGCCGTGATGATGTCGAAGGCGATTTCCGTGGGATGGACTTCCAGCGCGAACTTGACGCCGTGGTCCTCGAAGACGTCCAGAATCGGATTCCACATCTCCGCGACATAGTCGAAGGCGTCGTCGATGGTCTGTTTCGGGACGGGCGGGAAGCTGTAGAGCATGTGCCAGATCGGGGAACCCGTGAAGCCGGTCACGATTTCCACCCCGAGGTTTTCCGCGGCTTTGGCCGTGAATTTCATCTGTTCGACGGCCCATTTGCGTTTGGCGTCCGTTTTGCCGGCGAATTTTTTCGGGCAGAATATATCCGTGCGGAAATCGTCATCCGGATCGCAGACGAGCTGTCCGGCCAGATGGTTGCTGATGGCCCATACTTTCAGGTTTTTACATGCCAGCTTATCCCGAACGGTCTTGCAGTAGCGTTTGTCCTTGGCGGCTTTCATGACGTCCAGATGATCCCCGGAACAGGCGATCTCGATTCCGTCATACCCCCACGCGGAAACTTTTTTTATGAAGGTTTCCATGGGCATGTCTGCCCACTGGCCTGAAAAAAGAGTGACAGGTCTCATTCTTGTTGCTCTCCTAAAGTTTGTTGAACGGTTATGAAAATAATCACTACTAATACAGCAGGATGTGAAAAAATCAATCGCTCTTTTCGGAAGATGAGGATTTTTTATGCGAGTGCGTTCAGGCGGAGGGTTTCGGAAAGACGTTCCACCGGGAGTCCGATGACATTGTTCAGGGACCCCTCCAGACGGTCCAGCAGCATGTCTCCGTGCTCCTGAATCCCGTAGGCTCCGGCCTTGTCCAGCACATGAACCCGATTCAGATAGGCGCGGATGACGTCGTCCGTGAGTTTTTTGAAAGCGACTTTCGTCACATCGGCGAAACGAATCCGGATATGGATGTTTTTCACCACCACGGCAACGCCGGTGACGACTTCGTGGGTCCGTCCGGAAAGAGTCCGGAGCATGAGGAAGGCGTCCTGTTCATCCCGGGGTTTTCCGAGGATTTCACCGTCGAGCTCGATCACGGTGTCCGCGCCGATGACGACCGAGTCCGGGAACATCGCGGCGGCGCTGTCTGCTTTCAAAAGAGCGTTCTGGAGCGCGGTTTCCCGGTAGAATGCTCCGGGACGGACGATTTCCTCCACCTCCGGCACAAACACCTGAAATGAAACCCCCGCCTGCCGGAGAAGGTGCTGTCTGCGGGGAGACGCCGAGGCCAATATGGCCGGTAATCTCTTCATGAAGAATTTCCTTCTGATTGCTGTTTCCGATGCGAGGTAGTATAGTTCCGGTTGACTGCCTTTTCAAGCGGACGCCGGAAAGGGAAAAAACGGTTTTTTTTATTTTCCCTCTGGCAAAAGCGGAAAAAGGTGTTACTGTAAAAGAATTGACTTCCGCAAGCAGTGAAGCCGGTGAAACTCCGGAACTGTCGCGCAACCGTAATGAGATGGAAACGTCTCTCAGTCGGATCCTGAAGCGGAGGGGTATTCATATTGACGGGATTTCCGCGAATCGCCGTCTTTGTGCGCGCAACACAAAAGGAAACAGAATGTCTCCGCACAAAAAGTTCCATTCTATTCGGTATGAGCACTTTACGCTCATAGAACTCCTCATCGTGATCGCCATCATCGCCATTCTCGCCGGGATGCTTCTGCCCGCGCTGAACAAGGCGAGGGAAAAGGCCCGGGCCATCAGCTGCATCAGCGGCGTCAAACAGATCGGACTGGCATTCATCCAGTATGCCAACGACAGCAAGGAATGGTTCGTCAGTGCGAATGCCTACCCCGAGTATTCGACCGTCGGCCAGTTCTGGTGCGGATTCAGGCAGAATTCCGGCGATCGTATGGAAGCCAAGGGCGGCATCATGGATTATCTGGGGAAAAGCGACACCATCCGGCGCTGTGCTTCCATGCCGGATGTAGTCAATGCCGACAACTACGGCTGCGGCGGATACGGTTACAATGCCTCTTATCTCGGCGGCAACTGGGCCGGTGTAGCCAGAGTCAGAATGGCGCAGGTCAAAAAGCCTTCGCAGACGATCGCTTTTGCCGATTCGCTCCAGTTCGACGGCGGCAATTTGTCGCGTCCCATGGAAATGCATACGATCTCCCCGCCGTGGGATCCCACCTGGTTTTATGCGACTTACACGGATATTCATTTCCGCCACTCAAATCATGCCAATTTTGCCTGGGTGGACGGACATGTCTCTCCTGAAATGCTTGCCTACTCCCAGAATGGATATGCGACCGCGGAAGTTTATAAGAGCGTTTATCATATGGGCTGGCCGGGCGAACAGAAAGCCGGTCTGGATGGAAACTATCTTTTCGATTTGGACTGACCGATGCGAACATGCTGTCTGATTCTGCTTTTTCTGAGTTTTCTTCCGTTCCTGAACGCGGAGGAGCAGAGGGTGGTCTCTCTCGCGCCCGCGTTGACCGAATTGGTCTATCAGTTGGGCAAGGGAGAGGCGATGGCGGGTCGGAGCAGTGTGTGCAATTATCCTCCTGAGGTCAAAAAGGTTCCTGTTGCGGGGAGTTTCGGAGACCCGGAACTGGAGCGGACCCTGAGGCTTCGCCCGACGCTGGTGATTGCAAACGACCTGATTCGCCCGGCCCTCATCAAAACCTTCGAAAAGGCGAAGATCAAGGTCATTCTCATGCAGTGCCGCACGCCGGAGGACTATTATCTCTGTGTGGAACGGCTGGGCGGCGCCCTCGGATGTCCGGACAAGGCGGCGGCCGAAATCCGCCGGATGAAAGGACGCCTTGCGGAATATGAACGGAAGGCGGAGGAATCTCCGGTTGGGAAGAAAGTCCTCTGGGTTGTCTGGGACGCTCCCCTGATGGTGGCCGGAAAAGGTTCGCTCCCGGATACGGTCATCCGGCTGGCGGGCGGAAAGAACATCGCCGCCGACGTGAATCAGGAATATTTCAAGGCCTCCTACGACTGGCTCCTTCAGAATCCCCCGGACGTGATCGTCTGGACCGCCTCGGGAAGCCCGGAACAGTCCCATCCCTTCTGGAAACAGCTTGAAGCGGTCAGGAAAGGGTGGGTCGTCACGGGGATCGATCCGGATCTGATCCAGCGGCCGGGGCCGCGTCTGCCAGACGGGATCGGTGTGCTCCGCACGAAACTGGAGCACTTCCGATGAAGAAATTATCTCCGTGGATTCTTTTTCTCCTCACGGCCCTTCTTTTTTCAGTCGGTTTGTTCGCGGGTTCGTTCTGGATTCCCTTTTCCGAATTTTTCTCCGACGGCGCGCTCAATCCGATCGTGGAATTGCGGATCTGCCGGATGCTGGCGGCCTTCATCATCGGCGCTTCCCTTTCCCTTTCCGGCATGACATTCCAGTCGGTTCTCCGGAACCCGCTGGCGGAACCGTTCACTCTCGGGATTTCCGGGGGTGCGGGCGTGGGAGCGGCTCTGGCATTCATTCTGGGCCTGAAGGCGATGGGGGTTCTGATGCTGCCCCTCTGCGCGTTCTGCGGAGCGGGCGTGACACTGGCGGCGGTGCTCCTCATCAGCCGGGGCGGAGGCCGCGGCACGGAGAGTCTCCTGCTGAGCGGCGTCATTGCCGGAACCATCGCGGGCAGCATTCTGATGTATCTGCTGTCCATCGCCCAGATGGAGGAACTTTCAAGCGTGACCTGGTGGATGCTGGGCGACCTCCAGAGCGTGGACCCCGATCTTCTGCTTCCCGGCGGCCTTCTGCTGGTCATGTCCGTCTTTCTCCTCCGCTATCTGGCCGGCGATCTCAACGCGCTTTCTCTGGGAAGGTCGGAGGCATGGAACCTTGGAACCGATTCCCGGAGTCGGAGTTTTCTTATGATCGTGATCGCTTCCCTGCTGGCCTCCATGACGGTGGCCATGGCCGGGACCATCGGTTTCTGCGGGCTGATCATTCCGCATATCGTCCGGAGAATCTTCGGCTGCGACCACCGGAAAACCGTTCTCCTGATTTTTTTCTCCGGCGCCGCGTTCCTGATGGGCTGCGACATCCTTTCCCGTATCGTCTATCCCGAACGTGAAATCCCCATCGGGGTCATCACCTCCCTGATCGGAGGTCCCCTGTTCCTGTGGATCATCAACCGGAGGCGCCGTTATGAACCTGCGGACTGAAAACCTGAGCTTCGGTTATGAAGGCAAACTGCTTCTGGATTCCGTCAGTCTGTCGCTTGAACCGGGGCGTTTCACTCTGCTGCTCGGTCCGAACGGCAGCGGCAAAAGCACTCTTCTTCGCCTGATGACCGGAGAATTGCTCCCGAACGCCGGGAAGATTCTGCTGGACGGAAAACCGATCCGCGCCTACCGGAACCGGGACCGGGCCCGTCTGGTCGGCGTGGTTCTTCAGACACTAGTTCCCGCTTTCGATTTTACCGTGGAGGAAATCGTGATGATAGGGCGCGGCGCATGGCTTTCCCCGTTGGAAATGCCGAACCGGGCGGACCGCGAGATTGTGTGGGACGCGATGAAGCTTCTTCAGGTGGATTCGTTTGCGGAACGTCCCTGCTGTCACCTTTCCGGAGGAGAACTCCAGCGGGTGATGCTTGCCTCGGCGTTCGCCGGCGAACCGGAAGTGCTTCTTCTGGACGAACCCACCTCCGCGACCGATCCTTCCCATACGGTCGCGGTGCTCCGTCTGCTCCGCGAACGTTCGAAAACCAGAGCGGTCCTGATGGTTACGCACGATCTCCAGCTGGCGGCCAATTGTGCCGACCGCATTCTTCTTCTCAAGGAGGGACGTATTTTCGCGGACGGTGCGCCCGGTGAAATTCTGACACGGGAAAATATCCGTGAAGTATACGGTCTGGATGCGTCCGTCTTCCACACTCCTGAAGGCGGAATCGCCATTCTGTCGGATCTGAAAAAAGGAGGTTGAAAATGGAGATGAACCGCATCGTTCTGGTGACCGGCGGCGCACGCAGCGGAAAAAGTTCGTTTTCCGAGAAACGGGTGCTGGTTTTCGGCACGAAATCCGTGTATATTGCTACGGCTCCCGTGCTGGACGAAGAAATGAAAGAACGGGTCGGACGCCATCAGGCGAAACGGGCCGGGGACGGATGGGTCACGATTGAAGAACCGGTTGACCTTCGCCGTGCTCTTGCCGAGGCCGAACGGCTCGGCGCGGACGCGGTTCTGGTGGACTGCCTGACCCTCTGGATCAATAACCTGATGTATCGCGATCCGGCGTTCGACGAGGCGAAAATGGCGGTCGAGACGGAAACGCTGCTGGCCGCGCTGAAAGCCTTTCCCGGTCTGGCGGTGCTGGTCATCAACGAGGTCGGCCTCGGGATCGTGCCGGATACGCCCCTCGGGCGTGCTTTCCGGGATTGTTCCGGGCGCTGCGGACAGCTCATCGCCGCGGAAGCCGATGAGGTCTGGTTCTGTGTCTGCGGAATTCCTCAAAAAATCAAAGGATAAAAAATGAAACGTTTGGAAGAAACGATTCGTTCCATCGGGAAACCCTCCGGAGAGTGGCGGGAAAAAGCGCGGAAGCATATCCTGAATTTAACCATGCCGCCGTGGGCGTTGGGACGTCTGCTGGACCTGGCGGTCGATCTGGCCGGAATGCAGGAGACCCTCGATCTCCGGGTGAGCCGCAAAAATATCGTGCTGATGGCCGGCGATCACGGAATCGTGGACGAGGGAGTCAGTCCTTGCACACGCGAAGTGACCACGCAGATGATTCATAACTTTGTCGGAGGAAACGCCGGCATCAATGTTCTCGCCCGGAACGCGGGCGCGAAAGTGACCGTGGTCGACCTCGGCGTGGAATCCGATCTCTCCGGGCTCGGGGACAAGATTCTTCACAGGAAAGTTCGTCCCGGAACCCGTAATTTCGCGAGGGGACCCGCGATGACCCGGGAGGAAGCGGTGATGTCGCTGGAAAACGGCATCGGCGTCGCTCTTGCCCTTGCGCCCGAAACGGATGTCTTCGGCACCGGCGATATGGGGATCGGAAACACGTCTCCGAGCAGCGCGATCATCTCCATCCTTTCCGGACAGCCTCTGGCTCCTCTCGTGGGCGCGGGCGCGGGATTGCCTCCGGACAAGGTGGCGCGAAAAGCCCGGATCATCGAACAGGGAATCCGTCTGAATGTGCCCGACCGCAACAATCCGCTGGATGTGCTTGCCAAGGTCGGCGGACTGGAAATCGGCGGGATTGCGGGACTGATCCTCGGAGCCGCGTCTCTGCGCCGTCCCGTGGTGGTGGATGGCTTCATCTCTACCGCCGGCGCGCTGATCGCGGCCTTGCTTGCGCCCGAGTCGGCGCATTATATGATTCTCGCCCACCGCAGCGCGGAACCAGGTCATGCAGTCATGGCGAACGTTCTTGGAAAAACCCCGCTGCTTGACCTTGGCATGAGGCTGGGCGAAGGCACCGGCGCCGCACTCTCCATGCACCTGCTTGACGCCGCGGCGGCCATCCTGAAGGAAATGGCGACCTTCCAGTCGGCGAATGTTTCACGCGGAGACATGCCATGAGAAGCTTCCTGGCCGCCGTTTCCCTGCTCAGCTGTATCCCGCTCGGAAAATTCGTCCCTTCGGAAAAGGAACTCTCCCGTGCCGTCTTCTGGTTCCCGTTGGCGGGACTTCTTTTCGCTGTGATTTTCTGGGGGATTTCACGCGGATGCCTGGTTTTCCTGCCGCCGTTTCTGGCGGGAGCGATCCTGACCCTTGCCCCGGAAGTCCTGACCAAGGGATTTCACCTCGACGGCCTGGCCGACACCGCGGACGGGTTCCTGAGCGGACGCGACCGCGACCGCAAACTGGAAATCATGCGCGACAGCCGCATCGGCACCATGGGCGTTCTCGCCATCGCATCGCTTTTCCTTCTGAAATTCTCCGCTGTCCTTTCGCTCCTTTCCGCGGCGCCCCTGTCCATCCTCTGGGCCGTTCCGTTGATGATCCTGAACGGACGCTGTTCCATGGTCCAGCACATTTTCTTCAGCCGTTATGCGCGGAAGGACGGCCTCGGGAAACTGATGTTCGAGCGTAAGAGCATTGCCGGTTTCCTGCTGGCGACGGCCCTGCCGTTTCTCTGTGCGGCCTGCGCGGGACTTCGGCCCGGGATCCTTCTGCTTCCCGTTCTGCTCCTTGCCTGGAGTTTTCTCTGGAGCCTCATCACAAAGCGGATCATCGGCGGAGCCACCGGCGACACCATCGGAGCCTGCGAGGAACTCGCCGAATTGTCCACTCTCCTCTTTTTTGTGATTTTAATTGATTTTCGCACCTGAGGAATTTGAAAAAATCTTTCATGAATGCTATTTTCTCCGAATCCTGTAAATATATTGTGTTAGGAGAGGGTATCTTCAAATGAGAAAAAGTATCGGTCGTGTTTTTGTGCTCTTCGGAGCGGTCGCCTTGTCTGCCTCGCTTGTTTCCTCTTCCCTTTTCGCGGAGGAGAAGAAAGCGGAGTCCGCCAAACCCGCCCCGGTTCCCGCGAAGAAGGCGAATCCCGCTGCTGTTGCAAAGGTCGCCGATGTGAAGCCGTATGAAATCCTTCTGGAGATTGACAGGAAAGACGGGATTTACAAGACGGGCGACACCGTGACGTTCACGATCCAGTTTCTCAAGGACGGCAAACCCGCGGCCGGTCAGAAAATGGGATATTATCTGTATACCGACGACGGGAAAAAACAGATGGAGCTTTTCACCACCCGGGAAGAGCCCGCCAAATTTCAGGCAAAGCTGACCTCTCCCGGATCCCTTCGCATTGAATCCGCGGCACTCTCGCCGGACGGCAAGATCATGAAAATGGAAGTGGAGAATAAAAACGTCAATGTCACTTCTCAAGTGGGGGTGATTGCCGATCCAGCCACGATCAAGCCCGGGTTTGCCGAGCCGGCCGACTTCCAGAAGTTCTGGGATGACGGCAAGGCCGAGCTGGCCAAGATTCCGCTCAATCCGAAGCTTGAAAAAGTCGAACTGCCGAAGAGTCACAAAGACAGTTTCCAGTGCTGGGACGTGAAGGTCGGCTGTATCGGCGGAACTCCTGTTTCGGGGTATCTGGTGATTCCCGCCGGAGCCAAGCCGAAAAGTCTCCCCGCAGTCGTCAGTTACCACGGCGCGGGGGTGCGTTCCTCCGCCAAAGCTTTCAATCCGAAGGCTATTACGTTTGACGTGAATGCCCACGGAATTGCGAACGGGCAGAGCCCGGAATTCTATTCGAACCTTTCCAAGAATGAACTTTCCGGATATTCGTCCAGAAATGCCGGAAGCCGTGAGCAGTTCTATTTCCGGAACATGTTCCTCCGCGTTCAGCGGGCGCTGGACTTTGTGAAAACCCTCCCGGAATGGGACGGTAAAAATCTGATCGTTTCCGGCGGGAGCCAGGGCGGCGGACAGGCGATCGTGGCCGCCGGAATGGATCCCCAGGTGACTCTGATGTTTGCGGCGGTCCCGGCTCTCTGCGATCACGGCGGAATCCTCGCCGGACGCGAATCCGGCTGGCCGAAGCTGATTGCCCTCAAGGACGGCAAACCTGTCAATGAGATGATCGTGAAGGCGGCTCCCTACTTCGACTGCGCGTTCTTTGCGAAACGCATCAAGGCGGATGCCTATTTCACCGTCGGCCTTGTGGACCGTATCTGCGTGCCGACTTCCGTTTACGCCGCCTTCAACAGCATCCCCGGCAAGAAAACCATTACCACTTTTCCGGACAAGGGGCACGTCGGTCTTCCTTCAACCGGATTCATAACTGCTTTCAAGCAGATCCAGGACGGCAACAAGTAAAATTCTTCCGGAATATTCCCGGACAAGAGCTGAAAACATTCGGGGAAAAGGAGACATCTTCGGAAAGTTTCCTTTTCCCCGTTTTTTATGTGCTTCCGTTCAGGCTTGCGCATCCGGACGGACCCGCGGATCCGCCCATGCGTAGGCGAGGTCGGTCAGAAGATTGATTCCCACGAACAGCAGGGCGCTGAGGATTACCAGCGCCTTCAGCATCGGAAGGTCCGCGTCATTGAGCGCGTTGACTCCTTCGTATCCGAGGCCCGGTATCCCGAAGAAAGTTTCCAGCAGAAGACTGCCCGTGAACAGGAACGGCAGCACCGTCGATGCCCGGGTGATGACCGGAATCAGTGCGTTCTTCAGAAGATGTTTGAAGTAGACGCCTGCAGGCGACACTCCTTTCGCGACGGCGGTCCGCAGATATTCCCGGTTCATTTCATCCAGAAAGACCGTCCGGTAGAAGCGGACTCCGCCCCCGGTTCCGCTGACGATTCCGATGGCTACGGGAAGAATCAGATAGCGGATGTCTCCCCACCCCCAGACCGGGAAAAGGTTCAGATAATACCCGAAAAACCACTGTCCGAAGATGATCAGCGCCAGATAGCTGATGCTCATTCCCGCCACGGAAAGGCATAGGATGAGTTTATCCGCCATCTGTCCGCGGAAAACGCACGCGATCATGGCAAGGACGATTCCCAGCACCAGCTCGCCCAGAAAGATCGGCACCATCAGCAGCAGGGACGGAAACATGCCTTTCCAGAGCTTTGCCCGGATCGGTTCCCGTGTCTGGAGGGTTTTCCCGAAGTTGAAGAAGCTGACATATGGAAACGTATCGATGAGGCAGACGATCTCGCAGAAGGCGGCGGTTGACTGGCTGTCCAGCCAGCCTTTCGTCGGACGCTCGAAATAAAATTCCTCGACCTGTCCGCTGTGGAATGCGACAATGCTCAATTCAGGCGGCGGATTGGAGAATTCAAGCCGGATCCGGTGTTTCCTCGGAATGTATACGATCCTGTTGATTTCCAGAGGGATGGCGGTTGTGATGGTCATCCGGATTTTTTCTTTTTTCTCCGTGTCGAAGTTCCGCAGGAAACGGATGACCGTTCCTTTCCGCACCTTCAGCCCATCGGAGGTGACCGTGAAATTTCCAAGGATGGCGATGTTCGGGAATACCGTCCGCCCGTCCCTGAAGCGCACGGACGAATACAGTTCCGTCTGTTTCCAGAGTCCGAAGAACAGCGGCTTGTCCGAGCCGAGTTCCTCCCGCATCTCCTCGATTTCGCGCGGAGACGGATTTTTCCCCAGGACCGTCGCGGCGGGATCGCCCGCCGCCAGCCGGAACAGCAGAAAGGTCAGGATCAGGACACCCCCCACAATCAGCAGGGAATAGGCAATTCTCTTCAGTGTATAGCGAAACATTCGTCTGTTTTCACGTTTTCATGTTGCAAAGATCGTGTTTTGACATTAAATTTACTACCCAATTCATGAAAGGGCAAATGGGATGTTTTGTTTTTTGAGAATATATTTCATTCTCTTGTTTTCCGTCGCGCTCGGAGTCTCCGTTTCCGCGGCGGTTCAGGAGACGGCTCCCGGCGGCCGTCTGTATATGCTGGACTATGAGGATGTCGCGCTTTCTCCGCGCGCCAAGGTGGTGGATCTGGGAGAACGCATGAAGCGTCTGGCCCGGCAGATCATTCCGGTCACGGGGGAGAACCGGGAGGTCCGCGAGGTCTATATCGAACTGGCGGGCAAGAATAAACAGCCCCGTTTCGGCATTCGCACGGACCGCAAGAACAACTTCCGGATTACTCTCCCCGACAACTATTCGGAACTTCTTGCAGAGCCCGACGGTGTGCTCCGGCTGATGTCATGGATTGTTCTTGCACGGATCGGCGCTCCTCCGGAACAGGAATCCCGTATCCGCTATTCCTGGTTCATCACCGGCATGGCGCGCAAAGTCCTCGGGGAGATGAACCAGGAATAGCGGATACGGGATTCCTGTTTCCCCGCCGCATACGCCTTGACCTCTTACGATGTCTATCCCTCCCTTGAAGCCCTCATCGCAACGCCGCTTGAGCCTTCCGACACCGCTCCGCGCCTGCTTTATGAGGAATACTGCGAACTCTTTCTCCTGATCTGCGCCCGGAACGGCCTCTTCCGTTCCACTATGATGGCGGATCTCCTCGGCGATACCCTGCGCAATCCTTCCTCTCCGCAATATCCGATCTTCAAGAAATACGTGCTGGAGCTTCTGTCCAAAAAGGAGAAACATCTGTTCACGGAAGAAAGTCTCAAGCAGCCGGACCCTGTCCTGAATGAATGGTTCCATAAAGAGCTCAACCGTCTCCTGAACCTGAATTTCCTCCCGGCCTCCGCTCAGAAAGTCGAACTGGCTTACAATGCGGCCATCCGTTTCTCCTGCCACGGCAAGCCCGATCAAAAAAAGGAAATCCAGGGAGGAATAGGAGAGTTGACGGAGTCGTGGGACAAGCTCCGCGACCCGGAAAAGATTTCCGACGCGATGGCGGACCGTGTCGCCGGTGTGATGCGGATCGTGTCGCCCGATCTCCGGGTCTCCCTCCGCGAAGTATGGGTTTCCCTTATGGCTCTCCGGCAGGACCATTCGCCCGCGGCTCTCCGGCGCGTTCAGGAGTCCAACTCCGCCTTCTACCGCGCCCTTGAACGGAACATCGCTCTGGAAAAGCTCCTCTCCGACACCGAAAGGGATTGCGTTTCCCCCGCCGCCCGGTATTACCTTACCTTCGGGCTGATCGGCTTCTCCCGTCACTCTTTCGGACAGCCGTTGAAACCCCTGATGGATTTCCTGGATGAAAAATCCCGGAATGCGGGAGAGTTTTAATGGCTTTCAAAAAATCAAACCAGCTTCGGGATCAGGCTCGTTATTCCCCGCTTCAGCTCCTTGCCTGGGGCGCCGGTCTGACTCTTGTTTTTCTCATCCTCTTCGGCATTTACAGTACGCTCCGCAGAACCGCCACGCGGGTTTCCGCCGATTTCTACTTTCCGTTCCTGAAGGCCGCGCGCATGGCTGAAAACGCGGTCGCTGACCAGGCGCTCGTCCTTCAGGACAAGAACACTCTGGCCAAAGCCCTCCAGAAGCTGATGAAGGAAAATGCCATGCTGGCGGCGGAACGGACCGTGGTCATGGACCTTAAAAAGGAAAACGCCCAGCTCCGTTCCCTGATCGGGCTCGAACGCAAAGGCGTTTTCAAGCCCGTTTTCGCCGAGGTGCTCTCTCGCGACCCCATGACATGGCAGGAACAGTTCACCATCGACAAAGGTTCCGACGACGGAATCGAGCCCGGCAATCCGGTGGTGACCTCCACCCTGATGGGGGACGGCACTGTCCCGGCTGTCGCGGTCATCGGCAAGATCAGTTCGGTTTCCAGACATACCGCTCATGTATGCACCATCCTCAGCCAGGATTTCAAAATGAGCGTGTCTCTTCCGGAATCCAAATCCTCCGGAATTCTGGAAGGCGCCAGAAATGCCTCGGACATGTATTCTTCCCTGAAATTCCTTCCCCTCAACGCCGTGCCCTCCGAGGGACAGCTGGTCTATACGAACGCTTTTTCCGGCAACAGTCCGCCGGGGCTTCCCGTCGGAGTGGTCGTTGCGCATACGGGCATCGCTCCCTCCTCAAGCCGGAATCAGGTCTATTTCGAGACCGATGTCCGCCCATTCGAGTCTCCCGCCGAGGTGCGGTTTGTGGCGGTCTACGTGAAGGAAAAGAAATGATCCGCCTGACCTACATCGTGTTCCTGACTACCCTCTGCGTTTTTGCGGAACTGACTTTGCGCGGGTTCGGACTCTTTTTTCCCTTCGCCGCCTTCTTTGTCTTTTATGTCGCAACGGCTTTCGGTCCGCGTCCGGCGTTCGCGGCGGCTTTCCTCGCCGCGTGCGGCCTCGATTTCGCCGGCGGCTGCGGCGCCGCGCATCCGTGGTCGTTTCTCGCCCTCTCGGCCGTGATCGGACTTTCCTTTTTCTGGCTGCATCAGGTCGAATCCGAGTCCATCCTGCTGCATTCCGTTCCGGGCGCGGCTATTCCTTTCATGGTCTGGCTGGTTTCCCTGATCTTTCTGGCGGAACACCGTTTCGCGGCCTTCGCCGAACAGTTCCCGGGGGTGGTCCTGGCCTCCTTCCTGGCCTCGATTCTGCTTCCCGTCATGATTTACGCGCTGGACACCCTGAACGAAAAGCTGGGGCTCGATCTATACACGGACGCTAAAATCAAGCTGAAACTCCAATGAACAGTGATGTGGAATCCAAAGACCTTCAGGTCCTTCTCCGGATCATGATGATTGCGTTCGTCATCATGCTCATGCTTGCCATGGTCCTGATCCGTCTCTGGAACGTTCAGGTGATTTCCGGCCGCGAATACAACGAAAAGGCCTCCCGCCAGTACGCCCGCAACATCCGCATCCCGGCGGTCCGCGGCTCCATCTATTCCTCCAACGGTCAGCTCCTGGCCGGAAACCGTCCCTGTTTCGAGGTCCTTTTCCACCTCTCGGAAATGAATCTTTCCGGAACCCGCAAGAAGTCGGTCGAACACATTCTCGAAGAAATCCGGCGGGCTGAACGGGTCATCGGACGCTCCAGCGGCGTCACGGAAGAAGCCGTCCTCAACCACATGAAATACTTTCCCGGCATCCCGATGTCCGTCTTCAAGGACCTCAATCAGGCCGAACTCGCCAGAATCGCCGAACTTTCTCCCGCCATCCCCGGTCTTGAACTTTCCGCCGAGGCGACCCGCTACTATCCTTTCGGCTCCCTTGCCGCACACCTGATCGGATACATCGGCCCGCGCGACCCTTCCACCGATGAAAACCGCAGCGACTATTTCTATTACCTGCCGGATTCCGCGGGACGCACCGGCGTGGAACAGGTTCTGGATGAAGACCTTCGGGGAAAACCGGGAAAAAAATTGGTGATCGTCAACCACCGGGGCTTCGTGCATGAGGTGGTCGGTGAACCCACCCCGGCGGAACCCTCTTCCGACATCGAACTGACTCTTGACACCCGCCTCCAGTCGCTCGCAGAAAAGCTCCTTGCCAATGTCAACGGCGCGATCGTCCTTCTCGACGCGGGCGACGGCTCCGTTCTCGCGATGGCTTCCTCGCCCGGATACGACCTCAACAACTTCGTTCCCCGCATCTCTTCGCGCCGTTACAATTATCTGTTGAATCAGACAGGACACCCGTTCATCAACAAGGCCACGCAGGGCGTTTACATGCCCGGCTCCATCATCAAGCCCCTGATCGCCATTTCCTACCTCGAAAACGGTTTTTCTCCCGACGATGTCGTGGATTGCGACGGCGCCACTCCCTTCGGCAGCACTTCCCGCATCAAATGCTGGTCCTGGCGGTCCGGCGGACACGGCCCCGTTTCCCTCGTCAAGGGCATCGAGGTCTCCTGCAACGATTTTTTCATCGAAAGCGGCATGAAGCTCGGAATCGACCGCATTTCCGCCACGCTGGCCACGGCCGGAATCGGCTCCAAAACAGGCTTCATCCTGCCCGAAAACGACGGCATCCTTCCTTCCCGCGACAAGTGGAAGAACTGGACCGCCTACGACACCGCGCTGATTTCCATCGGACAGGGGAAAATACTGGTTTCACCCCTTCAGGCCGCCTCCTACGCGGCGGCGATTGCCAACGGCGGGCTCCTCTGGAAACCCCGTCTTGTGCGGGAAGTCCGGAATCCATCGACCGGCGAAAAAAAGGTTTTCCCGACGGAACTCCGGGGGAAGCTGGCGGCGTCGCCCCTGACGCTTTCTCTGGTGCGTGAAGGCATGTCCAAAGCGGTCAGCGAATACGAGGGCAGTGCGAAACGGGCCCGTGTGGAAGGCTTGGAGGTCTGTGGAAAAACCGGCACGGCGGAAGTGGGTTCCGGCGCCAACCGTCATAAGAACACATGGTTCATCGGTTTTGTGAAGACCTCCAGCGGACGCACATACGCGATCGCGGTTCTGGTCCTGCACGGTGATTCAGGCGGCGGCACCTGCGCTCCTCTCGCCGCCCGTCTCTTCGAAAAACTCCAAGAACTTGAACTGTAGCCCTCCCGCGCAAATCAGATCCGGCTTCTTTCAGAAGCGGAAGTCGCGGTCGCCGTTGTGGATCTCGGTGAGGTGCTTTTCGGCAATCGAACGCACTTTGTCGCTCGGGATGCGCTTGAGTTCCTCCTCAATCACCTTTTCCCCCTTTTCTCGGGTGTCGGGCGAAGCGTAGTCCTCCAGATATTCCTTGAGCGTCATGAGCGCGTTCGGCTGACAGCAGTTCGCGATCTGTCCGGACTTCACCAGCTTCATGAAACGGTCGCCGGTCCGGCCCTCGCGGTAACAGGCGGTGCAGAAGCTCGGGATGAAGCCGAGCGAGAGCAGCCAGTTGACCACTTCGTCCAGAGTTCGGCGGTCGCTGACGTCGAACTGGATGGTGTCTTCGGGACGCACTTTTTCCGTGTAGCCGCCGACGCTGGTGCGGGACGCGCCGCTGATCTGCGAAATGCCGAGATGGAGCACTCTTTCGCGGACTTTCTGGGACTCGCGCGTGGAAACGATCATGCCCGTGTAGGGGGTGCTGATGCGGATCACCGCGACAATCTTTTCGAACACGTCGTCGGGGACCGCGTGCGGGAATTCGTCGGGATCGATGTCCTCCGCGGCACGGATGCGCGGCACGCTGATGGTGTGCGGTCCGACGCCCTTGGCGGCTTCGAGATGTTCGGCGTGCATGAGCTGTCCGGTGAAGTCGTAGCGGTAATCGCTGAGGCCGAAGAGGACGCCGAGGCCGACGTCGTCGATGCCGCCGTCCATGGCGCGGTCCATGGCTTCCGTATGCCATGCGTAATCGTGCTTGGGACCGGTCGGATGGATCTTTTCGTAGTTCTCCTTGTCGTAGGTCTCCTGAAAGAGGATATAGGTGCCGATTCCGGCTTCCTTGAGCTTGCGGTAGTTCTCCACGGTGGTGGCGGCGATATTGACGTTGACGCGCCGGATGGCGCCGTTTTTGTGCTTGATGGAATAGATGGTCTTGATGCTTTCAAGAACGTATTCGATGGGGTTCATCTGGGGATGTTCGCCGGTTTCGAGCGCCAGACGCTTGTGTCCCATGTCCTGAAGCGCGATGACTTCCTGCCGGATTTCGTCCTGCGTGAGTTTCTTGCGCGTGATGTGGCAGTTCTTCATGTGGTACGGACAATAGGTGCATCCGTTGATGCAATAGTTGGAGAGGTAGAGGGGGGCGAAGAGGACGATGCGGCGGCCGTAGAGTTTTTCCTTGATACGGATGGCGAGGTCGAAAATCTTTTTATTGAGCTCGGGATCGGAGCATTCGAGCAGGACGAGGGCTTCGCGGTGGTTGACGCCTTTGCACTGTTCGGCTTTTTCGAGGATGCTTTCGATGAGCGGACGGTTGTTTTTGTTCTCTTCCGCATAGCGCATCGTGGCAAGAATTTCATCGTGGTCGATGAATTCTTCGGCTTTCGAGGATTTCGGATCGTACATGATATCAGTTTCCTTCCTGTAATGAGCTTTGTTTCGAATAGACCGCCTTGACGCTGAGCCCTTCAAGCATGCCGAGTTTTCCGCAGAGGGAGCTGATGGCGTTCTGGGGGGCGTCCACGACGACGCTGATGATGCAGACGCCTTTCTGTTTATAAGGGATGCCCATGCGTCCGACGACATAGTCCGCGAATTCATGAAGGATTTTGTTGAGTTCCCCCGTTGCCTCGGGATTCTCGACAATGATGCCGATCAGGGCGATTCTTGTATCCATATCCGCTGTCCTTTCCAATAAAAAACCGCATTTTTCCGGAGAGGAAAGACGCGGTCGCCATCGTAAGGATACGAATGATTGCCACCGTCTTTCCGCTCGGGTGCAACCCCTTGCATGTCAGAACGATCTGCATGGTTTTGAACTTCTTCCCCGGGAAAGCTCCCTCGGAATCAGAACAAATATAATATACCCCCGGAAAACGGGAATGCAAATAATTACAGAAGAAAAAAAAACGGGGATGATGCGGAATGGCCTCAACGCGGTTTCAGGTATTGCGTGGGGGGGCATCCGAAGGATTTTTTGAAGGCGCGGGCAAAGCTGGCGGCGCATTCGAAGCCGATTCTTTCGGCGATCTGGGAGCAGTTGAGCTGACGGTCCCGGAGCAGTCGCAGAGCCAGCTTCATGCGTTCTACCGAGGCGAAACTTCCGGGGGTGATGCCGGCCTGTGCGTAAAAAACACGGATCAGGTGTTCGCGGGAGACACCCAGACGTTCGGCGACATCGGCGATGTCGAGGGTGCGGTCCAGATGATCGGTGATGATGAGCTGGGCGGCGCGTACGAGCTGGTTCGCTCTGGATGTGACTTCGCTTTTTTCGATGGTTTCGCCGAGGAGGGCGAGGGCGTCGTGAACGATTTTGGCGCCTTCGGTGGGCGTGACGAACCGCATGCTGTGACGCTGGTTCCGGAATGAGTTGAGGTAGCGGACGAAACTGCCGTCGAGCGGGAGATCGAAAACATAGCCGTAGCGGGCGTTCATTTCGTCGGTGATGCGTGATGCGGCTTCCCCCTGCATGTCGAACCAGAGAAAAACCCACGGTTCGGTGGCGTGACCGGGGTAATAATACGCGGTGTCAGGGTTGCCGAGACAGGAGAGGAACGCTTTTCCGGGCGTGAGTTTATAGATGGTGTCCTTGTGACGGAAAGCGCCTTCGCCGGAAATCGTGCAGGAAATCTGCGTATAGGTTTTCGGACGGCCTCTTCCCTCCAGATGATAGCGGGGCGAGACCTGTTTTTCCAGCACGATTTCATGAGGGCTCGGGAGTGAGTTCATGGGGCGTATCTGCTGGAAGCGGACCTGCCAGATTCTGATTTTGTCATAAGGGTGCATTTCATTATCTCACAAAATGTAATAATAATATCACTTTTTGCATATAAATATCTTCTTGAATCGAAAAATCAAGCAGTTAAATTAATAAAAGTTACTTTTTTTTGCATCACAAGAGGTTGTTTCAAATAAGGATTTCAGGCAGAGTCAAAACTTCTGGAATGGTTCCGCGGAGGTGAAAATGGAATTCGATCAGTTCAACTGGGGGAAGACAGCGGAGAATTGGGAAAAATGGTGGTCCGGCGATCTGGGGCGTCCGGTTTTCTATTTCACTTCCTTTTCCGCTTCGACGCGGGATGACGCCGGTCTGGAGATAAAGCCGTTCACATCCCAATACGATTTTTCCATCCCGGCCGCGGAAATCCTTTTGAACTATGAAAACAAAATACTGAGAAACACTCATTATTACGGAGACGCCTTTCCCACGTTCTGGCCGAATTTCGGACCCGGAGTCCTGCCGACTTTCGCCGGAGGCGAGGGACACAACCATGCCGATACCGTATGGTATTCGCCGGGGCGTTTCGAGGGATGCGAACTGAAGGATATCGAGTTCAAGTTGGACAAGTCCTCTCTCTGGTTCAGGCGGATCGAAGAATTTTTCACCGCGGCCGCGCAAATATGGAAAAGCAGAACCGTTATGGGCATGACGGATCTCGGCGGAACCCTCGACATCATCGCCTCCCTGCGTCCGGGCGAGAAACTTCTGCTGGATCTGTATGACAATCCCGACGAAGTCAAACGGCTCATACGGGAAGTTCATGACGTGTGGTGGGAAGCGTATGCGCATTTTGAAAACCTGACGGCAGGAAGCAGTCCGGGATATTCGGCGTGGACTCCGCTGCTGTCCAAGTCGCGTTACTACATGCTGCAATGCGACTTCAGCTACATGATTTCGCCGGACATGTTCGAGGAATTCGTAAAACCCGAACTTGCGGACTCCTGCCGTCGGCTTTCGCGGGCCTTTTACCATCTGGACGGCAAGGGCGAGCTGCCGCACCTCAAGCATTTGTGCTCCATCCCGGAACTTGCCGGCATACAGTGGATCCCCGGGGATGGAATGCCCCCTTCCGCCGACTGGCCCGAGGTGTTGAGGGAAATCGTCGGCTCCGGCAGGAAACTTCAGGTTTTCGTCAGTTCTTCCGACGAGGTGGAAAAGATCATTTCCTGTCTGGAGAAGCCGGAAGCCGCCGCGTTCATAGGCATGAATTTCAAACGGGAGGAAGAAGAAAAGCTTCTCGGCATACTGGAAAGATTCGGAGTCTGAAAGGAATTCAGAAAGAATTGCCGGGTCTTCAGAGTCCCGGTTTTAATATGGAAAAAGAGAATCAGGAGCAAGCAATGGGATCGAAAATCAGAGTGACTGTGTGGAATGAATTCCGTCATGAGGTCAAGAACGAAAAAATCCGCGGGATTTATCCGGACGGGATGCACACGGCGATCGGGGAAGGGTTGCTGGAAGAAGGCTCCTTCGAGGTAAAATACGCATGGCTCGACAAAGATGCCGAGCACGGCCTCAGTGAAGAGGTTCTGGCGAATACGGATGTCCTGATGTGGTGGGGGCACATGGCCCACGGCGAAGTGAAGGATGAAATCGTCGACCGCGTGCAGAAACGCATTCAGGAAGGGATGGGACTGATCGTGCTCCATTCCGGTCATTTCTCGAAGATTTTCCGCCGGATGCTCGGCACCACATGCAGCCTGAAATGGCGCGAAGTCAATGAAAAGGAGCGCATCTGGACGATCGAGCCGGCGCACCCGATCGCGGCGGGACTGCCCGAACATTTCGAGATTCCGCACACGGAAATGTACGGCGAACGGTTCGACATCCCCGCGCCGAAGGACGTGGTGTTCATCACCTGGTACGAGGGCGGCGAAGTCTTCCGCAGCGGCGTCACGTTCGAGCGCGGCTACGGACGCATTTTCTATTTCGCGCCGGGACACGAAACGTTCCCGATCTATTATGACAAAAATATCCGCATGGTGCTCGGCAACGCGGCGAAATGGGCGGCGCCGCGGATTGTCCGGAAGATCGATTGCCCCTGCGTGAAGCCGCTGGAAGAAATCAAGTCCAAACTCGAAGAATAAGGAGTTTTTCAGAAATGGCAAAGAAGAAATTCAAAGCGGGTGTGATCGGCCTGGGCATGGGATGCAGTCATTGTGAAGGGTACCGGACCCATCCGGACGTGGAACTGGTGGCGGTCGCGGACATTGACCCGGTGCGTCTGGAAGAGCGCGGACGCCAGAAACTTCAGGTTCCGCATTGCTACAGCACCGCCGAGGAGATGCTTGAAAAAGAAAAGCTCGATATCGTTTCGGTCGCGGTTCCGAACATTCATCATAGCGACCTCACGCTCAAAGCGCTCCGCGCCGGAGCGAATGTCCTGTGCGAGAAACCGATGGCCATGAACGAAAAGCAGGCGCAGGAAATGCTGGAGACTGCGAAAAAGCTCAAAAAGAAACTCGGGATCAACTTCTCCTACCGTTTTTCTCCGCAGGCCCGCGCGATGAAGGACATCGTCGACAATGACGGCATGGGCGAGATTTATTTTGCGCAGTCCAACTGGTATCGGCGGCGCGGTATTCCGGGGCTTGGAATGGGCTCGTTCAACAGTCCGGGCGCGGCCGGACGCTGGTTCTTTGACAAGGCCATGTCGGGCGGCGGACCGCTGATCGACCTCGGAGTTCACCGTCTGGACTTTTGTCTCTGGATGATGGGGTATCCCGAACCGGAATGGGTTCTGGGGACCACCTATAACAAGCTCGGTCCGGACATCGCGAAAAAAATGGGCGACGTCTATACGGTCGAAGACCTTGCCGGCGCGATGATCAAGTTCAAGAACGGCGCTGCGCTCCAGCTGGTGGCTTCCTGGGCGACCAACGTGCGTGAAAATGAGATCATGAATTCGCGTCTGGTCGGCACCAAGGGCGGCCTTTTCCAGTTCAACCTGAACGAGGAATATCAGTTCGACATGCAATACAGCTATGAACTGAACGGCATCCAGTATGATGCGACTCCCCACGCTCCGTTCAAAAATATCCGGAGCAGTTATTACCTGTTCGCGGATGCGGTCGTGAACGACAAGCCCTTCCTTGTCCAGCCGGAAGAAGGCGTCACTGTCATGAGGATTCTGGACGCGATCTATCAATCCGCCAAAACCGGAAAGCCGGTCAATATCGGCTGATTTTTACAATCGTATCAAAAAATATTCCCGGAAGGAAGAGACAATCTTTCTTCCGGGAATATTTTTTGTTTTTACGGGGAATCGGACTTGCCGTTCATCGGAACTCATACCGGAAGATTTTCGCGCGCGCATATACGGAGCAAACGGTCCGTTTTCTCCGGCAAACAAGAGAAAGTCATTATTTCCCATGTTTTTCATGAATTACATAACGATTCATAACAAGAAGTTAGCAAACGGGGGCTATAATAATCAGCAAGGGAAGAAAAATAAACCGAAAAGAACTGCAGGAACGGTCCCGATGAACTCACAATCTGGAAAGACGGAAGAAACAAAACAAAGGAGGAATCCGGAAGGAATACTGAAACCCTGCATAGAAAAGTCGGAAAGCCCCATCGGGGGGCATCGGAGAAATGACACCGCAACATCCAAACCGAATAACTCAAGAGAATCACAGAAGTCCGGCTGAAAAAGCGGACGGAACAAAAGGAAAGAAAATGAAAAGAAGAGAATTCACATTGATCGAGCTCCTGGTCGTTATCGCAATCATCGCGATTCTGGCAGGCATCCTGCTGCCGGCTCTGAACGCCGCACGCGAGAAGGCGCGCACCATCAGCTGCATGAGCAACATGAAACAGCACGGCACCGCCATGAACTTCTATCTGAGCGACAACAACGATATGTTCCCGTCCTCATACTACTACATGAACGGCGCGAGCGGCACCGGCGGTTATGTGCATTGGTCCGGAATGCTGCGTCCGTATAACAATGTCGCCAACTCCTACAAGTGCCCGACCAGCGCCCAGCCGCTGCCCCCGACCAACTTCAGAACCGGAGTGAACAACGTTTTCTGGGGAGTCGAAGTCAAGTCGACGACATATCCCGCGGCGGCGGCAGTGGATGACGATCAGGCTCCGACGCTGAGCTACTGTGCGAACGCGATCCTGATGCCCCGCATGAAGAACGCCGCCAACGCTGCGTTCCTGAAAGCGGTGAAACTGACGGAAATCGTCAGTCCCTCCAATGAAATCCAGTTGGCGGAACTGACGGACAATGCCGCGATCGTGAACCAGGCTTCCCAGGCGACTCCCGCGGCGGTCAAGTCGCACCGTCCGACCCACATCATCAAGGGCTGGAACGGCAACGACGCCGGCACGGACAATCTTCCGGATCCCGCCCAGGCGGTGACATACGACGAAGCTCTTGCCGACCAGGCTTTGGGATCGGGTGCGCAACAGCACATCTCCTACTGCGCCTGGAACCGCCATGCCGGCGGACAGCGTGCCAACTACACCTTCATTGACGGACACTCCGCCACGAAGTCGCTGAAGGAAACACTTACCGAAAAGCTCTGGGGCCGCAAGGTTTATGTGAACCGCGGTGCTGCCGGAATGGCGGACATCGTCTACTGATTCCGCGCAGGGAGAAACTCCGGAATCCGGAGTGAATCCGAAACAAAGCATTGCATTGGGAAACCGCTTCGGCGGTTTCCCTTTTTTCTTTTTGTTCAGGCGTTCATCAGGGCATTACCCATTCATAGTAGTGGACGATTTCATTGGTGGGGCCGCCGATGTCGAAAACAGGGTAAGTGAAGAAGAGACGGCGGGAAGGACGTCCGGATTTGTCCGGCGCTTCGATGCGGACGGAATAGGCTCCGGATTCACTCCAGGACAGGCCGGATTTCAGGCTGCTTACAAGGAGAGGGTCCAGCTGGTCGGAAATTCTGGTTTTTTCCTTGAACCAGAGATCACGCGCCTTGACGGCTTCGGCCACCTTGTCGTCTTCAAGGTTGCAGTAGATTTTGATCATGCGCTCCGTTGCGGTGAAAAAGCTGGGGGTGGCCGAAGCGATGGAAGACATGCCGTATGGGGTAATGATGCGCAGTTCGGAGAGACGCCCGTATTTGTCAGGGGTGAAGAAATCGAGGATGCCGGGGATGTAGAAAAATTCTTCCCGGAAACGGATTGGGCCGTTACGGGGGAGGGGTTCCATCTTCGCGCTCTCATAGTCATCCGCTTCCATGCCTTCCGTGGAGAGGTCGGAGTCCGTATCGATGTAGTCGGTGATTTTGGCAATCACAGCCGCTATCTGATCGGCAATGTCTTCGACTTCCAGCTGGAGCGCATTCGATATCCGCTGAAGATTTGTGCGGTATGCGGAACCGGCCAGATTCATTCCGGAAGCGCCGTCGGTAATGACGAACTGAACCTGGATTCCATGATAGTCGATCAAATGGTTGACCCCGTCGGCCATGTAGCGGTCGTGTTCGTATTCGGTGTAGTCGATTTCGCCCAGCGTGCCGCTTTCCGTGTAGACATTGCGGTCCGCGGCGAGAAGCCACTGGACACGGTTGCCGACCCCCTCGTTAATGTAGGCCGAACGCTGGAGTTCCACATGGGCGCGGACATCGTAAGTGGCGATACGCGAGAGCGATAGAACGACCCCGGTCAGCATGCCGGCAATGAAGATCAGGCAAAGAGCAGCCAGCAGAGCCGACCCCTTTTCGTCATTTTGTCTGTGGAGAAGTCTTTTCATGAGAATTATGAACCTCCGCCTGAAGGCCGGGATGTGCTGCTTCCGGATCCACCGCCGCCGGTTCTGTTCGTATTGCCGCCGGACCCGCTGCTGGACCCGCCGCCGGTTCTGTTCGTATTGCCGCCGGACCCGCTGCTGGACCCGCCGCCGGTTCTGTTCGTATTACCGCTTGATCCGCTGGTGGTTGTACGTCTGGTAATATTGGAAGAACTGGAAGAATCAGAGGAAGAGGCGGACAGTCCCCGACCGGACCCGAGACGGGAATGCGTGGAAGCCCCCGCGGTCCGCCGGAGCCAGACTTCCTTTCTTCCATCCTTCCATTCGACGGTCAATTGAATGGCAAGGGGAACCAGAAGAATATCCGTGGAATTTTCCGCGACTGCGGTGGAATCATAGTCCTCCCATTCCTCGTTCCAGACGACTTCGGAGTCTTCGATGGACGCGTAGAGGAACGAGATGGACTGGATCTGATCGGCGATCACTTCACGCACGACTTCATATTTTCCTTCCTCGTCCCACGGAAGACGGGGATACGGGTGATATTCAGCGATCAGTTTTTCTTCTTCCAGTTTGAGACGAATGAAGAGTAAAGGACTTTTGTCACCCTTGTAGACACGGCGGAGGGAAGTGAAGAAGACGGAGTCGTATTTCCCCTCGAAAACGACTCTTTCCACGCTGTCCGCGTCCTTCCATGTGAAGGGGATGATGTTGCGGACGCAGGAGTCCATGATGCGGTCGATCGACTGGTAGACTTTGAGGCGGCTGCTGATCCGCTCGGAACGTTTCCATGCGTTGTAGAAGGTGACGGATGCCGTGGCGATGATCATTGCGACGAAGATCATCACCGCCATGGCGGCGACGATTTCCACGAGTGTAAAGGAATGCTTATTCATTTGTTGTCGAGTCTGTTGTCGTCTCATACCAGATCCTGTCGATGGTGATTTTGTCCACTGCCTGTTCATCGCTCAGGCGGCGGAGTTCCAATACCATGGCCTTGAGGGGGAGCTGTCCGACCAGATTGTTGTATTCCTCGGGGAGATTGTCGATTTCCTCATAGTTGCAATCGACACGGTATTCCTCATATGGAAAGATATCCGTCGGGATCTGCGGAGGATCGTCCTGCGGCATGAGCATATAATACTCCGCCGCCTGTGACAGCATGTGCATCCGCATCCATGCATCGTAGCTTTTGACGATCCGGGACTGCGCCGCGATCAGAAGCTGAAGGAATCCGGTGATGCTGATCGTCAGGATTGCGAGGGCCACGACCACTTCCACTAGGGTGAATCTGGATGAAAAGCACTTCATTTGTTGTCCTCTTCCCCATCGGTTTTCGTGACTCTTCCCGTCAGTGCGGAAATTTCGAAGACGCGCTGAAGATCGCCGAAACGGAATTCCAGCTTGCGCTTTCCGGAGGCGCTGCCGTCGGGAAAGAATCGAAAAAGTTCCACCGTGCCGTCATCGGCTACCTCTTCCCCCAGTTGATCGAGATCTTCGCCGAAAGAGAAGCTTTCGGGCAGCGTCCATTCGATTTCAGCGGGCTTTGAACCGTCATCCGGGAGAGTTTCTTCGCCGTCCTTCGGCTGGAATTCCTCCGGGACCTTCATCCGGAAGACCCGTGTTTCGGGAGAAATCACAATCATCCGATCCTGTCCCGATTCAAGCGCCTGGAAGCGGACTTTCGCGCAGAACTCCTCGAACTCGAGAGAGGCCTTTTCAACCCGTTTTGCGGGAGATTCCCCCTTGAAAACCGCGACAGACATCGAGGCGGCGAGGATGATGACGGTCATGACCACGATCAATTCCAGCAGCGTGAACCGTTTCCGCGCGGGGAGCGGGAAAAGGGGCGCTTCGGATTCGGGTCCGCCCTTCGGCTGGAATGGAAAGAGATTCATGATTTGTCCACGATTTGAAAAAAGTCTTTCATTTCCGCGGAACGAAACACCGCCGGAGGGCGGAAGAAGAATTCGCCGCCATCCGTCGACGGATCTCCGTGTGATTTTATTCGCCCCAGCTGGTTATGTCGGCGTTTTCACCGGTTCCGCCCGACTGACCGTCCGCCCCGTAGCTCACGAGATCGTAGTCTCCGTGCTCGCCGGGGATCGTGTAGAGGTAACTGTTGCCCCAGGGGTCTTTCGGCACGACGGAGGGTTGGAGATAGGGACCGTCCCACTTGGCGTTCTGGTCGATGTTTTCGACCAGGGCGCGGAGTCCGTTGGAAGAGTCCGGGTAAGAACCGACATCCAGTTTGTATCCGGTGAGGGCTTCCTGCAGGAGCTTGAGCTGGGTTTTGGCCGCCCCGACATTGGCTTTCCTGACGTAGTTGAGGTAAACCGGCGTTGCCACGGAAGCAAGCGTGACCAGGATGATGATCACGACCACGACTTCGATCAGCGTAAAGCGGTTGCCGCGAATTTTTCTTTCACTCATTTTCATATTTTAGGTCCTCCTTGATTGATTGCGTTCAGATCCATCATCGCCACGAAAATCGATACCACTACAATTAACACCATGATTGCCAGAAATACAATCACCGCAGGTTCGAAAAGACTCAAAAGACGTTTGATTTTCAACCGGGTGTCATTTTCCAGATGGGAAGCGATACGGGAAAGCATCTCGCCGACAGTGCCCGATTCCTCGCCCACCCGGAGCATCGGAACCATGCTGGACGGGATGTAACGGTTGTCCGCCAGCGCGGCGGAGAGTTTGGAGCCTCCCTTGAGTTTTCGCGCGATGTCCGTAAACGCATTGGCGATGACCGGATTGCCGATGACCTTTCCGGAAATCTTGACCGTGCGGATGATTTCCACATGGTTTCCGATCAGAATCGAAAGCGTACGGATATATTTGCACATTTCCAGATCGACGATGATCTTTCCGGCCAGAGGAAGTTTGAGCAGGAAAGTCCAGACATGCTTGCGGAGGTTTTCCCTGCCGAGCTTCCTTTCCAGAAGAATCCAGGCGGCGGTCAGGGCAAGGGGAATCAGCCACCAGGCCCAGGAGGCGATGGCGCTTACCGTCAGAAGAAATTCCATGGAGGGGGGCATGGTCCGGCCCATGTCCGCAAAGATGCGGGCGAAACGTGGAACGAACACGGTGAACAGCAGGACGGTGACCATCAGCGTGATGGTAAGGATGACGAGCGGATAAATGGAGCTGGAGATGATGAAATCGCGGAACTCCTTGCTCTGGTCCATGAACTTGTAAAGCTGGTTGACGACTTCAGGCAGACATCCCGTTTCCTCGCCGCTTTCAATGAGGTTGGCATAGTAACTCGGAAATACGGAGCCGTGCGAACGGACCAGATCGGAGAATTTTTTGCCTTCGTGGAGTCCCTGCCGGAGAGCGTTGACGAACTCCTTCTGCTCTTTTTCGGCGGTGCCTTCGGCAATGATCGCCAATGCGCGTTCCAGCGGGATGAAGGATTCCAGCAGAGGCGCCAGCTGACGGGTGAACGCATAGGCGTCGATTTTGGAGCGGTGAAGCGACAACCCCTTGCGTTTGCCCACCATCGTCTCCCCGAAGAAGCGGATCGGCGTCACATGACGGCTGCGGAGCTTGTCCAGAGCCTCCTTTTCGTTGTCCGCCTCGATGAGAATCTCCTGCGGAGCCTCGCCTCTGGGGACGGCCAGATATTTATATAACGCCATTTTGCTGTTCCTTCTGTTTTCCGGGCTGGTCCGGAAAGCCTTTCCTTACTTATTTCCGTCCCTGCTAGAGTTCCGCCGTGGAACGCCGTACTTCTTCTTCCGTGGTGATGCCGGCCGCCACCTTGGCGTCGGCGTCCTGCTGAAGGGTGATCATGCCGTGCCGGACGGCGATGGCCTCGAGTTCGGAACTGGAGGCGTTCTTATTGACAGCGGAACGAAGCTCATCGTTCATGAAAAGCAGTTCGAAAATGCCGGTCCGCCCCTTGAATCCGCTTCCGTTGCAGCGTCGGCACTTGGAGCCGTCGGCGGGGGGGACGCCGTGGCAGACATTGCAGATTTTCCGCACGAGACGCTGGGAGAGAACCCCGTAGAGGGCGGACGACACCAGGAAGTTTTCCACGCCCATGTCGAGCAGGCGGGTCACGGCGCCGACAGCGTCATTGGTGTGAAGCGTGCTCAGGACGAGGTGTCCGGTGAGCGCGGCGTTGATGGCGATGTCGGCGGTTTCACGGTCGCGGATTTCGCCCACCAGAATGATGTCGGGGTCCTGACGGACAATGCTTCGGAGTCCGTTCGCGAAGGTGACTCCGATCTTGGAGTTGACCTGCATCTGGCAAAGTCCCGCGGTTTTGTATTCCACGGGATCCTCGATGGTGATGATCTTCTTCCGGTTGTCGTTGATCTGGCTGATGACGCTGTAAAGGGTGGTTGTCTTGCCGCTTCCGGTGGGACCGACCACGAGGATGATTCCGTGCGGGATCTGGATCAGATGTTCGAACTGCTTGAGGTGCCCGGGCGACATTCCCAAAGTCTTCAGGTCGAAGGTGATGGCTTCTTGATTCAGGAGTCGCAGGACGATGCTTTCTCCGGTGAGAATGGGGATGGTACTGATACGCATGTCGAGTTCGAGGCGTCCGAGATGGACGTTGGTCCGGCCGTCCTGGGGGAGACGGCTTTCCGCGATGTTCAGCCCGCCGATCAGCTTGATGCGGGAGGCGATGGCGGGGAACTGGTTCAGCGGGCACGAGATGATTTCGGAAAGGACACCGTCAATCCGGCAGCGAACGGAAACGCTGTCCTCGCCGGGTTCGATGTGAATATCGCTGGCCCCCAGTTCAATCGCCTGCGTGAAAATATCATTGACCAGACGGACAATGCGGGCTTCTCCGGCCATGGTTCGGAGCGTGTTTTCATCTTCCGTGTCCTGAAGCCCCCTGTCCTCTTCATTCTCCGTGTTCTGAACTTTGCTGAGGAGCCGTTCCAGAAAGGTGCGGCGTACAAACCGGAATTCCGTGTCGAGGTTCCAGGTCTTGCGAACCAGAAACGCAAGCTGGTCCAACCCGTAGGGATCGGCCACCAGAAAGGTGATTTTATCGTCGTCCCACTCGAAGGGGAGACAGAGGTTCGCATTGTTGAATTCATTTTGTGCGCCGGGATAGGGTTCCGGCGTCTGGAGCTCATCCTCGTCCAGCGGTTCGACGGAAAAGGCTTTACAATAAAGCTGCGCCAGTTCCGCTTCGGAAAAAACGCCGTTCTGAACAAGCAGACGATCATTTTCCCGGTTTTGCGCGGAGGTTTTTCCCGGAAGGTAATCGGGTGCTTTTTCCCGGATCAGCGCAAGCAGTTTCTGCCGGGAGTCCTTATTTTGCCATAACGGTTCCATCTGTCCAGAAGTCCTTGTCGCCTAAGATGTTCGGTTGAGATTTCTTAGCCTGATCGCCGAGGCTGTCATCGAATTTATTCAAGGCCTGCAACGCCTCGTTGTACCGGCGGATCAAATCTTCGAGTTTGCTGCGTTCGTTGACGATGTATCCGGTGACCATCACGAGAATTTCGCTTCTCTCCATGGATGCCACGGTGGAGCCGGTCAGACGGTTGAGAATGGGAATCTTGTTGATGACCGGGACAGAGGTAAGATCATCCTTGACCTTTTCCTGAATCAGTCCGCCGATGATCATCGAGCGTCCGTTGGCGATGGTCATGGCGGTGTCGACGACCCGCTGGTTGATATAGGGGTTTGCGATGTCCGGATTCGGGTTGTCGGTGACGTCTGAGAGTTCCTGTTTGACTTTGATGGCAATCAAATCCGTACTGGTCACCTGCGGTGTGATGGTCAGTATGATGCCGGTGTCAATATATTGATAAGTCTGGTTGAGGTCGCCGGAGGAAGACGTATTGGTGATGGCGCTGGTGATGACCGGCACTCTGGTGCCGACCGTAATGTTTGCTTCCGTATGGCTGGTCACCAGCAGCTGAGGGCTGGAGATGACCTTGACGGTGTTGTTTCCGGCTAAAGCCTTGATGTAGGCAAAGCGGGTGTTGGGGTCTTTGGGGTCTTCGGTCAGGAGACTGAACCCGGAACCGTCTACCGTACCCGCCGAGGTATCGGTCGGCTTGGTGATATTGGAGTAGTTTGTTCCCAGCAGGGTGTTCGAGGTGTTGCCGTTGGAACTGAGTGCGGAGAATTCCAGTCCGAACTGCGTGGATTCCGTCAGGGTGACTTCCACCACGAGGACCTGGAGAAGGACCTGTGCCGGAACGACGTCCAGACGATCGAGCAGTGCCTTGATGGAGGCGTAGGTGCGCGGGGTGGTCCGGACGGCGAGTCGGTTCAGAACGCCGTCGGCGAAAACACGGACGGGATTGCTGAAAACGTTGGATGTGCGGTCCGTGGACGTGCTGTCGGAGGTTGTAGTGGCGGTCTGGTTCCGGTTGTTTGCGTTTGAGGCGGCCGTCCGGTTGGCCGTGGTCCGGCTGGTCGCGGCGGAGTTGATGACGTCGGTACGGCTGTTGCCGGTATTGGTGTCGATGGTGAGGCTGGAACCCTGCACGTCATAAATGATGGCGAGCGCTTTGGCCAGATCGACCGCTTTTCCGTGGCGGACCTTGTAGACGAACGCCCGCTCCTGATCCAGCGAGTCGGAACTGTCCAATAATTCCACCCACTGTTCGATTTCCTTGATGGCTTCCTCCGTGGCGGCCGCGACAATGACGATCTGGAGTCGGTCGACGCCGGTCAGCTGAATGGAACCCGGCTGCTCCGTGCGTTCGGTTTTCTGGTAGACATTGAAACCGAGGACCGGCAGGATGGTCACGAGTTCTTCCGTGAGCTTGCTCGGAAGGATATTCCGGCAGAAAATCACTTTGCGCTTCCATGAATTTTTGCCGCTCATGTCGATGTATTCGAGGACCTGCTTGATTTTCGGCATATTGGCACGGTCATCCGCGATCATGACCGCGTTCGGGCGGGTCAGTTCCACGCAGTTTGCGCTGAGTCCGAGAAATGGCCTGATCTGAGCCACGGCGTCTTTCGCGGTCGTGTTTCTCAGCGGGAAATAGAGCAGTTCGCCGGAGCCGTCCTTGGCGAAACGCGAATCGGTCGCGCGCGAGATTTTAGAAAGGGACATGATCCGGAGCAGGGTGCCGTCGACCACTACGCCCGCTCCCGCAAGATTCAGCATGCGGTCAAAAGTGTTCCACAATTCCTTGCGGGTCATTTTCTGGTCGATGTTCAGGGTGACGACTCCTTTCAGATCGCTGTCGGCCAGGAAATTGAATCCGAGGGCGTCGGCGAAGGACGGCAGAACGTCCAGCAGGGGGGCGCTGTTGAAGACCAGATTCACCTGGATTTCCTCATTGCCGTTCAGGATGGTGAAGTCGTCATAAAAGTGAAGCGGAGCCTTGGGAGCGTCCAGCTTCGGCTGGACGGCGCTGTCCGGGATCTGACTGATTTTGCCCTGAACCTTTTTTTCATCGGTGATCGAAGTGAACTTGACTTGCTCCTGATCGAGAGCTTCCGGAGAAGAATCCGGCTTTTTGGGGATTCTTTTTTCTTCCTTGCGCAGGAATGCAAACCGTTCGTTCTCAAGTTCTTCTGGCGTTTTTTGCTTCTTTTCCTCTTCTTTTTTCTTGTCCTTGGGTTCGTCGTCGTCCCAGACGCCGTTCCAGGAAGAGCAGGATCCCAGAAACATAGTGCCGGACACAAGAACCGCGCTCCAGAGGAACTTGCGGAGCAGTCTTACCAACCGTAGCGTTTTCAGATTCATTTTCACATTCAACCTATGCTGATATTGTTCTGTTTATTCATCTTCTTGCGCGTGCGGCGGTGCCGTTCCGTCCGCTGTTTTGAGGCTGCTGGTCCCCCCCCTGCGGGGTCTGCTGCTGTCCCATGCGCATCATCTGGACCCCCTGCATCATCTGCATCTGCTGCATTTGCTGCATACTGTTGAGCATCTGCTGCATGACCTGCGTCTGGTTGGGATTGGCGCTTCTTGCTGTGCCGGAGGACTGAGGCTGGTTTTTGGAAGCGTCCGCCAGTTCCAGTTCCAGTTTGTCGCCCCCGCGTGTCAGCACGACCCGGTTGCGCGTGACTTCAACCAGTTTATATCCATTGCTGAGCGTTTCGCCAAGCCGGACATACTGTTTATAGGTATTCTGCTGAGTGGCAGTAGTGGTGCCCTGCGTGTTGTTCGTTCCTTGGAAATTGCTTATTCCGCTTCTGTTGAACTGGGTTGTATTCCGGGAACTACCCGTCTGACGGCGTGAACTGCCCATTCCCTGATTTTGATTCTGATTCGGCCCCATATTTCCTCCGTTCATGCCGCCCCGCTGACCGATGCCAACCTGTCTTTGCTGTCCCTGCTGTCCCTGGTTCAGCCAGGGCATGAAAGGCATTTCGCGTGTCTGGGCTTTCTGGAGGATGATGGCTCCGGAGGTCTTCCCGATTGTGAACGTGCCGACCAGAGTCATCTCTACGCGGGTGCTGCCGAAGATGCCCGAGTTCGGACAGCGCTCCTGATTGAAAATATTGGTTTTGATAATATTCTCAACCTGGGTGGCAAGCGGAAGGACGGGTTCTGTCTCGGCCACTGTCGCGGGGGTGGCCGCCGGCGTGGATTCTTTCTTGGTTTTGGCGGTTCCCGGAACCTTTTTCTTCACGGTGAATCCCGCTTCCGGCTTTGCGGAGCGGATATTGCGGATGATTCCCACACCGCCCCAGACAAGAAGGGCGGCAAGGATCAGGTTTAAAGTGATCAGGATTATTTTCATTGCGCTCTCCCTTCCTCGGGCGGAGGTCCGCCATTCATCTGGGGGGGAGCGGGAGGCGGTGTCGTTCCGTTCACAGGATTCGCGGAAGACGGGGGCGGCGGCCGTTCCGCCGGTCCGCCGCCGGGACCTCCGGAGGGCGGCGGGGATGGATTGGCGCCGGGGGCGGAAGTTTCGCCGGAAGTGGGCGATATTGACTTTTTCTGTGCGTCATTCTGAGCAGAGGAATTGCTGTCATAGACGACGATACGCAAATTGCCGCTGAAAATCAGGGTCGTTTCGGAAGTGTTTCCAGTTGATGAGTTGGTCACGGTCTGCGACTGTGTGTTGGATCTCGGGCGCTGGATCATGAGGTTTGCGGAAAGACGCCTCCAGGAGATGACGGGTTTGAGTCCCTGGATTTTCGCGATGAACTTGATGATCGTTTCGAAAGAGACGTTTGCTGAAATATCCAGTTCAGCGAAATAGAAATCCTGCGTGATGCGGGTCGTCCTGACAGTACCGATGCTGTTCAGCTTGAGTTCGCATTCCTTGGCGGCGGTTTCAATTTTCTGGCGCAGAACCAGTTCCGGATCGCCGTCGCGGGCGGGCTGCCAGCTGGTGTCGATCAGAGTCCTGTGCCGCTTTTTGATCTTGTCAGCGTCTTTGAACTTGGTTTCCTGTGACTGCAGCTCGGCACGAAGCCGGCGGATTTCCTGTTTCACCGTATTTTTCCGTTTTTCGCTGGGCACTGCGAGCGAGAATGAACCGCTGAAGTTCCACAGCAGGAAAATCCAGCTTATGATCATGGCGGTCAGGGCGACAACGAGTTTCCCTCTGGGAGTTTTGACGAACTCTTTGAACTGGTTGTTCATGGAGTGTCTCCTTCTCCGGCGGGGATCAGTTTCAGGGTGATGGTGGAGGCCGCCTCATTGTTCCGGCTGCGCTGCTGGAGCTGGGAAATCTTCCAGTATTTGAGCGGACGGAGCACATCGGGCATGTTCAGGTTTTCCGCTTCACTCAGGAGGGTGATATCCACGGATGTGTCGCTAAAGCGAAGGCTCTGCACCATTACATTGGATGGCAGCACTCGGGAAAAATCGGCCAGTTTTCCGATAATGTCCTCTTCCCCGGGGTCTTGATTGAGGACCCGGTTCAGTTCCTTGAGTTCACGTTCCATGGTCTTGAGTTTCTGCTTTCCAAGGCGGATCTGGTTCTCCAGATTGTTCTGTTCGGCTTCCAGACGGGAAAGTTCACGGCTTTCGCGGAGAAGACCTCCGCCTTTTTTCCATACCATTCCAAAGAGGAGCAGAATCAGAAGAATGGAAAAAATCCTCAGCTGGGTGCGCAGCCGGCTGGGCAGGATTTTTCCCGGCAGGACATTCAGTCCGCTGCGGCTGTTCTTGAATTCCTCGGAGGCGACCAGACGGGCGGTCAGTAGGCATCCGAAGTAATCCTGGACAAAAGAAAGGGGGACATCTTCGAAGGAAAACCACTTTTTGAATTCAGTCTTCCAGTATTCGATCCAGTTTTCATCCAGGGCTTCACGGGGATGCCATTGTCCGGCTTCGAAGTAAAAGTCCGATTCCGTTTCCGGGATGTAGGCCGGACCGTCCGCATCGCGGAGGGCCAGGAACGGATAGATGAAGAAATCCACCTTCCGGAGGTTCTGGGAAACAAGGGCGGTCAGCTTTTCGAGGTCGGAAGAGGTGAAAGCAAAGACATTCAGCGAAATTTCTTTGTTTTCGGCATCGGAGTTTTCGCCGGACTTGACGAATTGGAAGAGGTCATTTTCCGTATTGCGCGGCAGTACCTGGGGAAGTTCGAAAAGGAGCGCCTCCTTTTGCGCTTTCAAGGGCATGTCCGGGATGTTTGTACGGAAAAAGACTCCATTGTTCATGGAGCCGGAAAGAATCACCGGGCAGTCCCCGCCGTACCCGAGTTCATGCCGGAGCCTTTTCCAGGCATCCGCCGGATCGTTCGGTTCGATGGGAAAAGAGGCATGAGCCTTGAGTTCAAAATGCCCCGCTCTTCTCTTGAACAGACAGCCTTTTGCCTGTTTTTCGGAGAAGAGCAGTATGGCGAATTCTTTGTAAGTAGAGAACTTCATCCTTCCTTCCGATTACGGTTGCTTTGCCTTTGCTGTTTCGGCGTCAAACTTTGCAACCAGTGCCTGAATCTGTTTCCGGTATTCCTCCGGGTTGTCTCGGCGGAGCGCCTGAATCTTTGCAAATTCTTCCGGATATTTCTGGCGGATCTGGTTCAATTTTTCCATAGGATTGACACGGTGCTGCTGCGGCTGAGCTTGTTCGCCGGATTCGCCTGCCATGCCTCCGCGTCCCATCATACCCATGCCGTTGAACTCGATTCCTTCCTTCTGGAAGATTTCACGGGTTCTTTCCACGGCGGCCATGGGATCGGTTTCACGGAGTTTTTCGATTTCGGCGAATTCCGTCTTGTATTTTTCCCGGACCGTGGCCATTTTAGCACGGAGGGTGTCCATGGATTCCGGCAGTGTCACATTGCCTTTTTTGGCCAGAGCCTGCAATTTTTCCTCGATGGTCGTGCGGAGCTTTTCCACTTCGGCATATTCGGCGGGATAGAGTTTCTTGATCTGCTCTTCCGCCGCGGTCCGCTGGTTCTGTCTGGAACCGAAACCGCCCTGACCGCCGAACCCGCCTTGACCGCCGAACCCGCCTTGACGGAATCCTTCGCCGCGTTCACCGCCGCCGAACCCGCCCTGACGGAATCCTTCGCGTCCGCTCCTGGCGGCGGAGGATGGCAGTGTAACATCGTTTTCACGCGCGAGGGCGCGCATTTTATCAAGAGCCGCAAAAATATTGGTCTTCTGGAGTTTCTCGATTTCTGCGAATTTCTCTGGGTATTTCTGTTTCAGCTGTGCCTGAACCTCTTCCCATTTCTTCAGAGTTTCGGCCGTTGCCTGAGGAGTATTGCGTTCCATATTTCCGTTGCGTCTGCGTTCATTCTGTGCGAACAGGGTCGTTCCGGCGAATGCGGCCGCCAGCATAAGAACGAGGATGCTCTTTCTCATTGTCGTTTTCTCCTTGGGTAGTTTTTGTTGAACCGCACCAGAATCGTTTGTTGTCATTTGGGTTAAACGCTGGAACCGCACTCTTTATTGTTCAAATATCGTTCAAGATACTTAGAAAGTTACTTTTTGCAAGAAGAAAATCGGAAACTCTTGATTTTTTTTTCATGCGTGCTAGTTTACCCCTCGTTGGTGTGAAGCCAATCGGGAACAGGACGTTCAAGGATTTCGGAAGCGGGGTCGAAGATGGATTTTGAAGCAGGTGCGAAAACTTTTTGCGGGTCAATCCCGGTGCTGGCGCTCAGGGGATCCTGGCGGCAGATGGGGCGTCAGTACGGCTTCCTGATGAAGGAGGAACTGCGCAAGGTTTATGATTTTGCCATGAGGCACAAGGAAGGGTTTGCCCGTCTCGGTCAGCTCGGACGGGGCGGAAAGCCGGTCGGCATTTTCCGTTATGACCAGCTCTTCCGCGGGGTCTCGGAGACGTCCGGCCTGACTCTGGACCAGCTGATGACAGTCAATGCGGTCGAGGTGATTTATCTGGACCGGATTCAGACCGGAATGCGTGAAATCTTCGACGGCAGCCGGTGTTCCTCTCTGGCGGTCTGGCCCCATTTTACCCGGGGAGACCTGATTTTCGGACGCAATTACGACTGGCTGCCCGAGTTTGAAGAACTGACGGACACCCTGTCTGTGGCGGTATACCATCCCGCGGACGGCGCCATTCCGGTCGCCTCCATCAACTGGGCGGGGTGTTTCTACATGACCACCGGCATGAACGCCAACGGCCTTTTCATTGAACTGAACAGCGGAATGTTTGCGGACGACTCTCTGGTGCCGCAGCGGATTCACAATGTCTGGCTCCTCTGGGAATTCCTTCTGAATGCCGAAGGCTTCAATGAGATCGAAAACGCCTTTGCCACCTGCGCCGCTTCCGGCACCTACCTGATCGGTGTGGCTGATTCCGTGCGCGCGGAATGTTTCGGATGGCATACACACGGAGCCGCGCACCTCGCTCCTCACGAGCCCGGTCTGCTTGCCATGACGAATCACTTCGTTCTGCCCGGATGGAAGAACCTCCCTGCGGCGGGACTGGACAACTGTGCTTCCAGCATCCGTCGCAGGGAAGCCCTGCTTGAGCTGGCTCACGCCCATCCGGGCCCCATTTCCGAGGCGGATATGTTTGAGATCATGTCACGTCCGGCCTCCGACGGCGGGGCATACGTCAGAGGAACGCTCTTTCAGGTGGTTGCGTTGCCCGGGAAAAAGGTCTGGCATGTCAGGCCTCGGGGACGGACCGACTGGTCCGAGATCGATCTGTCCCGCTTTTTTGAAGAAGGAGAGGGCTCCAGATGATTGATTCCGCCGAACTTCTCGCTATGGATGAGGCGCGTCTGGCCTCGCTGATCGAATATCACAACCGGAAATACTGGGAGGATGCCGAGCCGGAAATCCCCGACGAGGACTACGACCTTCTTGTGCGCCGTCTGGAAGAGTTGAATCCGGATCATCCCCTCCTTTCCCAGGTCAATGCTCCCATCGTCGCCGGTTCGGGAAAGGTGGTTCACCGCGATCCGATGCTCTCCCTCGACAAGGCCTATTCGTTGGACGCCCTTCTGGAATGGGCCGCCAAATACGCCCGTTCGGGGCAGGAAGTCTTTCTGGTTCAACCCAAATACGACGGGATTTCCGCCATCTGGTCCGGAGGCGTTCTGGCTACGCGCGGCGACGGCGAAACCGGAGAAGACATTACCGACAAAGTCACTCTCATCAAACTGGAACATCCTTCCGGCACCTTGCCGCTCTCGGCTTTCCGCGGACAGGCCCGCGGCGAAATCGTCATCCGCGCCGACGACTTCAGAACGCTGTATGCGAACATCCGGAATAAAAACGGACGTCCGTACAAAAATTCACGCAACGCCGTGGCCGGAATCATGGGACTCAAAGACATTACCCTGATGCAGCTCCAGCACGCGAAACTGACTCTTGTCGATTATTCCCTCTATTCGTGGGAAACCGCCTACAGCGATTTCCGGACGGACTGGCCTTCCCTGATCGAGAAAATCGAGGCTCTTCCTTATCCGATGGACGGAATCGTGGTGAAACTCAAGGATGATTCCTACTCGCGTTCCCTCGGAAACACGGCGCACCATCCGCGCGGCCAGATCGCCTTCAAGTTCAGCGGCGTCCGCCGCAAATCGCGTCTCCTTTCCGTGGAATGGAGTTTCGGCAAAACCGCCCTCACACCGGTGGCGGAAATTGAACCGGTCGAAATCAGCGGGACAACCATCCGGCATGTAAGCCTTCATAACCTTCAGAACATTCTTGACCGCGATATTCAGATCGGCGATACGGTGACGGTCGAGCGGGCGGGCGATGTGATCCCCTACATCGTGGAATCCGAGCCCGGCGAATCGCGGAAATCCTGCGAGATCGATCACTGTCCCTCCTGCGGTTCGACGCTGGTCCGCGACCTTCCGGAACTCCGCTGCGTGAATCCGGATTGTCCCGAGACAAGGCTCATGCGTCTTCTTGCGGCGGTCCGCAACATCGGGATCGAACGGCTGGGCGAGCCAAACCTCCGGCGCATGACCGCCGTCCTGGGGGTGAAGTCCCTGCGCGACATCTTCAATCTGACGGTTTCCGACATCCTGAAGCTGGAGGGGTTTCAGGAACTCTCCGCGAACAATCTTTATCGTGAGATCCAGACGGCACGGAATGTTCCGGACTGGCAGCTTCTGGCCTCCCTCAATATCAAGGGAATCGGACCGAACCTGGCAAAGTCTATCCTCCGGAATCATACTCTTTCAGAGCTGGAAGTAATGAACAGCGAGCAGCTTGCGAATATCGACGGAATCGGTCCGGAACGGGCCGGAGCCATCGAATCGGAACTCCGGAGCCGGAAGGAGGAGATCGATTCATTGATTTCCTGTGTGAATCTCCGGCAGACCAAAAGCGAAGCGGTATCCGGGAAGCCGACCATCTGTTTCACCGGAAAAATGCCTGAAAAACGTTCCTATTATGAGAAACTGGCGATGGACCACGGATTCGAACCCGTCGATTCGGTCACGGCTTCCCTTTCCCTGCTGGTTTCCGCGGAGGATGAGGCGGGGTCCTCCAAGTCCCAGAAAGCGGCAAAACTCGGTGTCCGAACCATTTCCCTCACGGAGTGGCTCGCCTCACTGTCTTCCGGAAAGGCCCCGGAACCCTCTTTCGGACCCGACGACCTTTTTTCCGCAATGAAGGTTTAGTTGTCAAATAATTTAAAAAAAAAAGCGTTTGGACTGTGGAACAGGTTTGAATTAATGCTTTCAGGAGTGTATAATATAGGATATGACTTTTAGTATGAATATAAAACGGAAGTCTTTCCGTTCGATGAATTTTGCAGAAGGATTTTTGCAGATGAATGGTAAAAATTATTTCACAGGGGCGTTGGCTCTGCTTGGTTTGGCGGTAATAACCGGATGCACCTCTTACGATCCGCCGCCCAAAGCAGTGACCAGAAGCACCTTTACCAGCGTACCGACCGAGGAACATCAGAAGCTTTCCGTTCCGAACCGGAAGCTGCTGACGCTGGAAGATGCGCAGAGCCTGGCGGTTCAGAACAATCCCAATTTCAAGACGAAATATTTCGCGATCGTGGCCGCCCGCGCCGTCTACTACGGCGCCTTTGCTCCCTATATGCCGACGATTACGCTCGGGTATCAGATTCAGCAGAGCTTCAATGAGCCGAACAATGTGTATGGCGATGTCGCGAACGGCAACCGCACCTTTCAGAACCAGCCGAGCGCTACCGCCAACTGGCTGCTCTTCGACTCTTTTGTCCGGGAAATGAACCTCCTCGCCGCCAAGCACGGCTGGAAACAGACCGAAGCTCTGGAGCTGGACGCGCGCCGTCTGCTGGTGCGTAGTGTGGCATACGCCTACAACGACATCCTTCTGGCTGTGGCCAAGATCAAGATCGCCAAGGAAGACATGAAGTTCCAGAATTCCCAGCTCAAGGAAAATGAACTCAAATTCGAGGTCGGCGCGGTTCCCCTCAGCGATGTGCTCAACTTCAAGGCCTACTACAACACCGCCGAGTCCTCCCTCTATACGGCGGAATACAATCTGGCGGCCGCCAAGTACTCCCTGGCCAAACTGATGGGGCTTACGGAAGGCACGATCCCGGATGATGTCGACTTCCCCGGCGTTCCTTCCACCGACGGTGAAATGCTGGCCGGGATGTCCGTCTATCTGGATACTGCCCTGGCCAACCGTCCCGACCTGAAGGCCTATCGGGAAGCGCTTGAGGTTACCAAATACAATTACTGGTCGTCCATTTGTTCTTTCGGTCCCACGGTCTACTTCAATTCGAGTGTCGGTTATCTCGTCGGACAAACCCGCGTGAAAGCCTACGACGGCACCGGCAGCTACACGAACAAATATGAAACCTTCACATTCGACTACGGCGGAACGGTTTCCTGGGAAATTTTCAGCGGCGGCAGCACTTTCTTCAACATGCGTTCCAAACAGGCCGCCATGCTTCAGAGCGATTATGCGCTGGCGGACAACTGGATCTCCATCATCACCGAGGTTCGTACGGCCTATGACAACTATCTGACCTCCCTCAAGCAGGCCAAGCTTGCCGAGAAAAGCCTTGAGCTCTATCGGAAAATCCGGGACCTTGTGGAAGAGGAATACCGTGCGGGAAATACGGAGCTGACCCGCTTGAACGAGGCGCAGAGAGACCTTGTCAACGCGGAAACCACACTTGCCAATTATGTGATCAATATGCAGAACGCACGGGCGCAGCTCACCGCGGCCACCGGCGGATATTGATTTCGCTGGTTATATCAATATAGAGAGCAATTTTATCCGCTTTGCGCAATCGGGTTTCCTTTTGCGCAAACTTTTATTATGCGAGGAGAAAGAATCATGGATTTCAGGGCCAGATTCGCGCCGTCCCCCACGGGACAGGTCCATATCGGCAACATCAGAACCGCAATCTTCAACTGGCTTTACACCCGTCATTCCGGAGGGGAGTTCCTTCTCCGCATCGAGGATACCGATCTGGAACGTTCCACGAAGCAGGCCATCGATGCTTTGCTCGACTGCATGAAGTGGCTCGGACTCGACTATGACGGCGAACCCATGTATCAGACCTCCCAGAGCGAACTCCACCGCGAGGCGGCCCGGACGCTGATCCGGGCGGGACACGCCTACAAACTGAACCCTGCGGAAGAAGCCTCTCCCGTTCTTTTCCGGATTCCCTTCGACTGCGATTCCTTTCCCTTCGTCCGGAGCGTCGGAGAAGTCCGGGTCGACACCGCGCCGGGACAGCCTGTTTCCATCTCCCGCGCCGGCCTGGTCTGGTCGGTCGTCAATCACAAGGGAACCACGGTGGAATCTGCCGCGGGCCTTGCCGGATTCAAAAACCTGAAAATCTTTGCGGCGGACAACTCTCCGCTTTTCACACTGGACGCCTCCAACACAGCGGAAATTTCCTCGCTGGTCGAGCCGAAAGTTCTGGAAAATGCGGCTTTGTTCTCCTTCACGAGGCGGGAAGTGTTCTTTCAGGATCTGGTGAAGGGCGAGCTTTCCAAACCTCTGGACAGCATCAAGGACCTCATCATCATCCGCAGCGACTCCAGCCCGGTCTTCCACCTGGCGAATGTCTGCGACGACGTGACCCAGAAGATCACCCATATCGTCCGCGGAGACGACCATGTGGAAAACACCTATCGCCACCTGTTCCTGTTTCATGCGCTGGGATTCCCGGTTCCGGCCTATGCCCATCTGCCGATGCTCGTCAACGCCTCCGGCAAACCTTACAGCAAACGCGACGGGGACGCCTTTGTCGGGGATTACCGTGAAAAAGGTTTCCTTCCGGAAGCCTTCTTCAACTATCTTTCCCTTCTAGGCTGGTCTCCGGGCGACAACCGGGAAAAGATGACCCGCGCCGAACTGATCGAGGCCTTTTCCATTGACCGCGCCCAGCATTCACCCGCCCAGTTCGACCTTGTAAAACTCATGAACCTGAATGGTCTCTATATTGCGGAAATGCCTCCGGAACAGTTCGAGTCCGCCGTGTGGGATTTCGCCGCCCGCTTTCCGTGGCGCGCGAATGCGTCCCGCGGGCTCTTCGGAAAAGTCGCCGCTCTCATGCAATCCCGGACCAAGACCTACATGGACGCCCAGCTGTGGAATTATTTCTTTGTCGATGATTTTCCGTTCGATCCGAAAGCCTTCGGCAAATTCATGAAGGATGCGAATGCGCGCAAAGCGCTGGCGGACCTTGCGGATCTTTTTGAAAAGGAAGCCCTGGATTCGGCTGCCGCTGTTGAATCCGCTATCCGTTCCGTGGAAACTGTTTATGGAATCCCGCAGGGGAAACTCAACCAGCCGCTGCGGGTTGCACTGACCGGAATCACGGTAGGAGCGGGAATGTATGAGACAGCCGAACTGCTGGGGGCGGCGAAGTGCGCTTCCCGGATTCGGCGCGCGCTGGCGGAACCGGTTGCGTAACGACACGAAAGGAATCAGGATTCAATGCTGGGACTTGGCAAAAGAAAAGCCGTGACGGTAAAACACCTCGGGGAAGCGTGTCTTCACCAGAAGGCCAAACCTGTGGAAAAGATTACGGACGAAGTCCGCGATCTGGGCGCCCGGTTGGTGGAGGCAATGTACAAATACGACGGCGTGGGGCTTGCCGCCACGCAGATCGGGGTTCCGCTGCGTGTCGTTGCTCTGCATGTCGATCTGCCGAAGGATGCTTCCATGCCGCTTTCTCCGGGACAGCGCGAGCTCTGTCCGAAGATGCCGGTGGTTCTGGTGAATCCGAAAATCGAGTCTTCGTCTCCGGTCATCGAGAGTTTCGAGGAAGGCTGTCTGAGCGTTCCCTGCGTCTATGCTCCGGTGGATCGTCCGGTGTCCGTGGTGCTGAAGGCCCGGCTTCTGGACGGTCCTGAATTTACGCTGGACTGCGGCGGTTTTCTCGCCCGCGCCGTACAGCATGAACTGGATCATCTGGATGGAATCGTTTTCATTCAGCGGGTCAAGAGTCCTTTTTTCGAGGAGATTCTGCCCGAGTTGAAGAAAATCATCAAAAAATCCGGTTCAAAAGGGTATCAAATCAAAAGGATTGTTTGAAAATGGGTTTTTTCTCAACCGTTTATCAGGTCTGTTCGGGAACGACCGTTTTCATTCAGCTGATGGAGCGCCGTTTCCTGCGGGCGTTCCTTCATTTTTTTCTTCTGGTCCTTCTTCTCTGCCTGATTCTGGCGACGGGCCATTCCTGCATTTTCGCACCGACCATCCGGAACGTCTGCGGCAATCTTTTCGAACAGATCGGCGGTCTCCGCTTCTCCTCGTCCGAGGGGATCCGCACCCTGAAAACGCCCCTGGAAAAGAAAAGCTATCTTCTGGATGAAAAACTCCGTTTCGACTACTGCCCCGGGAATACCCTGAAGGAAGAGGACATTGGCAAATGGAGCACTCCGTTCGGGGTTCTCGCCCTGGACCGCGGTTTCCTGTTCTGGGGGGAAAACTATGCCGATACCGGGAAGGGCACTTTTATGATGATTCCGATGGCCATGGATATCCGCCAGGCGAAGGACGAAAAGTTTCAGGTCGGGCTGTCCGGCAAAGAACTGAGGGAGTATGCGGAGAAACGTTTTACTCTGAAAAAGGGAGAGCCCCTGCTGCTGCCGGAACGTGTGGAAACCGCGGCGGGACTGTCGGCCCAGCTGACCGTGGCGCTCTGGCTGGTCATATTCAGTGCCTCTTTTGTCGGTATCTTCGGGCTGGGTGCCCTGATCATTTTCTTCTTTGGCGTGATGCAGTTTTTCTGGAGCGGCATAGATGAACGCAAATTGACTTTTCCAAAGATTCTGGTGGTTCTGATCTATACATCGTTTCCGGCGATGCTGATAGCCTCGCTGTATTCATTTTTCATGATCCCGGTTCTTTCTCCGCAGATGGTCTTTTTCATAGCGTTTTTTGTCTATTATATCGCGGTTTTCCGGAAGATTCGCAACTCCCTGAATCCTCCGCGCGACACACATCCCGAGGACGATTTTTAATGAAACACGAGGTGATTGCATGAGCGGTTCCGATATTGATGTCCAGAGCGGTTATAAAATACAGAATTGGTATCCGAAGCTGACCGAGCACAGTTTTCCGGCGGCGTTCGTACTGCTGGAGGAATCGGAAAAACAGGCTCTGCTTGCGGAAGAACCGGATGCGAAAGTGGTCGCAGGGCTTCTTCCGAGGCTTCAGTCCGCGCTCAAGCAGTTTGCGGGATCGCGTTTCATATCCGTGGATACGGTTTCTCCGACCGACACGGAGCGGTTCCTTCTGAAGCGCGGCGCGGTGTCTTCGGCCGAAAGCGCCTGGCGGATTCTGCGGGAGAGCAAGAAAGTGCGCGAGGCGGCTCTGGCCGGAAATGTCTGCTGTATTTGCGTGCGTCCTTTCCGCCGGATGCAGCAGGCCCGGGAATTCAGGCTTTTTGTGAAGGACGGACGTCTGGCGGGCATGAGCCAGTACTGGCTGATCCGTCATTTCCGGCGTCTTCAGGGGCGTCTCGACTACTACTGGGCACAGGCGGCCGACTTCATTGATGATGTGAGCGGACAGCTGCCCGTGAAAGACGCGGCGGTGGACGTCTATTTCACCTCCGGCGGCAAGATTCTGATTGTGGACATCAATCCCTGGGGATCTCCCACGAATCCCCTGATGCTGAATACCTGGGATCGCGACTGGGGAACCTCCGGCGGATGCACGATCGTTCCTCCGCCGCATGTGGTTTCGGGAGATGTGAACGTTTCATTTTAAACGGGGGCGTGTCCCCGGCAGGGAGGTTACAATGCTTTGCCAGAACTGCAATAAGAACGAAGCCACCATTCATGTCCAGCAGATCGTGAACGGACAGGAAAAGACGTTTCATCTCTGTGCCGCCTGTGCGGCGAAAAAGGCCGAAACGGAACCGGAGCTTCAGAGTTTCAATCTGGCGGAGATGCTTTTCGACCTTGCCGACAAAGTGGCGGCCACGGTAGGCCAGGATACATCGTCCACCGGAAAAACCATGGTCTGTCCGCTCTGCGGCTGGGACATGGAACGTTTCCGGAAAACCGGTTATCTGGGGTGTCCCGACTGCTACAAGACTTTTTCCGCACTGCTTTCCGGAGTCCTGAAGAATATGCACCGGGGCTGCACTCATGAAGGGAAAACCCCCTGTTCCTCCACGGACTCACGGCCTTCCCGGGAGATCGCTTCTCTCCGCCACGACCTCACGGAACTGCGGAAAGAGCTGGCTCTCCGGATCAAGAACGAAGAATATGAAGAAGCGGCCCGGCTTCGGGACGAAATCCAGTCTTTGACCTTGAAACTCGAAGAAAACGAAAAGAAATGACGCAGGAAGAACAGATCAATCAGCTTTTCCGTCAGAGGGTCTGCTGGATTACGGACAGCGGCCCCGAGGATGACATCGCCATCAGTTCCCGGATCCGTTTTGCCCGGAATGTGGCAGGGGAACCTTTTCCGATCCGTGCCGATGACGAGACCCTCTGCCGTGTCCGCAACGAAGTGCTGGAGTGCATCCGCGGAGTTTCCGCCGCAGAGTCTTTCCGCGTCTGCGAGTTCGAGGTGGACACTCTTTCCCAGCTAGACCGCCGTTTCCTTCTGGAACGCCATCTGATCAGCCGGGAGTTCATGAATCCCCGGCACGGCGCAGCACTGGTGACCAACCGTGAGCAGGGGACATTCGTCATGATCAACGAGGAAGACCACCTCCGCATTCAGGTGCTTGCGCCCGGTTTTCAGTTGAAGTCCCTCTGGGACCGGATCGACCGTTTCGACGATCTGCTGTCCGGACATATTCCTTTCGCTTTCGATGCCCAGTACGGATACCTGACGGCCTGTCCCACGAATCTGGGAACCGGAATGCGGGCGTCGGTGATGCTTCATCTGCCGGGACTGGTCCTTTCGGGACAGATTCAGGCGGTTCTTCAGGGCGTCGGAAAACTGGGGCTGGCCGCGCGCGGTTTTTATGGAGAAGGAAGCCAGACTCTCGGGAACCTGTATCAGATTTCCAACCAGAGTTCCCTGGGCGAGAGCGAAGCTCAGATCATCGACCGGATCTGTGCGGTGATTTCCCAGATCATCGCCCATGAGAAGAAGGCGCGGATGCTGCTGCTTGCCAACCGTCGGGACTTTCTGCTGGACCATGTCGGGCGCGCCTACGGCCTACTGAAGCATTCATACCTCATTACGGGGGAGGAGTCCCTGAACGCTCTTTCCGCCCTCCGTCTCGGGGTGGATATGAAAATGTTCAAATCGGTTGACATCCATACGGTGAATGAACTGTTCCTTCTGGTGCAGAGCGCGCATCTTCAGAAGTACTCCTGCCGGGAACTGGAACAGGAGGAGCGGGACGCGGTGCGGGCCTCCCTTCTCCGGAAATATTTTCAGGATTGAGAGGCGCCTCAACGGTGAGCTGAAGCAAGGGGAAAACGACGGTGGAAATCTTTTACGGCTATTGTCTGACCATTCTGGAGATGACGTTCATTCTCGTCGGGCTCCTGATTCTGCACGGGCTCCGCCGGATTCTGGGGAACAACCCGTTCTACATCGCGCTGGGCGTGCTTCTGATCTTCTCCCAGGTCGCCGGAGCCGCCGGACTGATGCTGACGCTCGGATACCCCGGGCTGGATTATCCGCTGTCCTCCTCCGTGCTGAATCTGCCGTTTCTGGCGATCCTGATCGTCGTTTACGTCACGGACGGCACGCTTGCGGCGCAGCGGATCATCATCGGCGTGATGGCCGCGCTGGGCTTCTATGTGTATCTGATCTCCATGACGCTGATGCAGTGCACCTGGCCCGGATACACCATTTCACAGGGACCCGGTTCCGAGGCGCTGGCCTACCTTCTGAACACCAGTATGCGTCTGATGGCGGCCACGGTGGTTTCCCTTTCGGTGGACCTGTTTCTCGTTCCGATCCTTTTCCAGCGCCTGACCAACCTCAAATGCCGTCTTTTCATCAATGTGCTCGGATCCCTGATCCTGGTGCAGCTCGTCGACCACATCGTCTTTGTCACGATTGCCTACTGGGGTTCGCCGCAGTGGTGGACGTCGCTGACCTCCTCCTATCTGACGCGCGCCTTCTTCGTAGTCATCATGAGCATTCCCACCACGATCTATCTTTCGCGGATTCAATATGAGAATCCGGGCGAATCGCGCCGGACGCTGGATGTGATCCTGGCGTTTTTCGGAGCATACGGCAAGACCATCAAGCTGGAACAGACACTCCGGGAATCCCAGGAGCGCTACCGTCTGCTGGTCCAGAATGCCAGCGACATGATTGTCGTCATGAACACGGAAGGACTGGTGATCGACGCCAACCGCGCCGCTCTCCGGATGCTCCACCTCAAGACGTTCCCCGAGATCATCAACAAGCCCTTTGAGGAACTCTCCGGCCTCAAGCCCGATGTGTGGCGCTCCCTGCTGGAACACCGTTTCCAGGAGAGCACCACCGTTTCCTGTTCCCTGACCATCCCCGGCGCGGGAACGGAAATCGACCTTTCTGTCACCGCGATCCCCTTCGAGAACTCCTCCCTGCTGATTACCTTCGGACGCGACGTCACCGAGCGGCGCAAGCTGGAACGGGAACGGGAGGAATGGAATATTCAGGCGTCGCACCGGCAGCGGCTCGAGGCCATCGGACGTCTCGCGGGCGGCATCGCGCACGACTTCAACAACTACATCCATGCCATTCAAGGGCATCTGGACATCATTCTGCTGATGCATGAAGTCAAGGATGAGGCCATCCGCCGGAACCTTGAAAAGATCGACCATATCACCGAACTGGCCAGCACCCTGACCTCCCAGATGCTCAGCTTCGCCCGGAAGGGCAACTACCAGAGGGAAGTGGTGAGTCTGAATACGCTGGTCGACAAGTGCGCCGATCTGTTTCCACCGAGTTCCCAGTCCGGCATCGCTTTCCGGATCGAGAAAGATCCCCGGAACCCGGTGGTGGAAGGCGACCCGATCCAGCTTCAGCAGACGCTCATGAACCTCATGATTAATGCCAAGGACGCCATGCAGAATGTTCCGGAGGCGGAACGCGCGCTGATCATCCGGGTCGGAGACCCCGAACAGTTGAAAATCAAACTGACCCCGCCGGGAGAGATCGTGACTTCGCTGGACCGCGCCTTCAGTGTCATCCGGGTGGAGGACACCGGCCCCGGAGTCGATCCGTCGATTCTTCCGAGGATATTCGAACCGTTCTTCACGACCAAACCGGTTGGCGAAGGCACGGGAATGGGGCTGGCCATGGCCTATGGCACGGTGACCGCCCACAACGGATGGATTCAGGTCACCAATCTGCCGGGACGCGGCGCCGCGTTCGATGTGATTCTTCCGCTCAGGGAGAAGCTTTAATCCGGATCTTTGCCGGACATCTGATTCCAGGCGGCGTAGGCCGATCCGGCAAAATATCCGCGTCCGGCCAGAAAACGAAGTGCTTTTTCCTTCCGCTTGCGCTCGTCCGGCTCCCGCTGGAGCGTAGACCACTTTCTTGACAGCGCGGCGACCGCCGATTCTTCTTCGGGAAGTTCTTCTTCGTGCTTTTCCATTACTTCCTTGAGAAGTTCGCCGCCAATTCCCCGGGTCCGGAGCTTGGAAAAGATTTTCCGTTTCCCGCTCCCCCGTGCGGAGAGGTTGGCGCAGAGCGATTCGGCATACAGGGCGTCGTTGAGATACCCCAGCCGGGTGAATTCCGCAATGACTTCCTCGATCTCGCGTCCGGAATATTCTTTTTTGCGGAGTTTTGTGCGGAGTTCTCCGGTCGAATGGGCCCGGATTCCAAGAATCCGGGCGGCGTATTCGATGGCGGTTTTCCGGACCGGACTCATTTCAGGATGCCGGCAAGATACTTGATCATGAATTTGCCGAAGAACCCGATCGCCCAGGAGAGAAGGACGATCACCACGCCGTCCGGGAAAAGTTTCGCCCCGGAAAATTTCAGGAGCAGCAGGAACATCGAAAGCAGGGACAGAATCAGCCCCCAGGGTTCCTGATGGAAGCCCAGCAGGGAACAGACGAATGCAATGACGAGCATTCCGGTGAAATCCCCCTTGATCTTGGTGATTTTCATTCCGCACCAGAGTCCGCCCGCCGTGAAAAATACCTGAACGGCAAACCCGAGAATCAGATTCAGCATCTCCATGATTTCATGTCCTTCAGTTAAATTGTTCTTCGAAAGCGTCCCAGGCGTCTTCGATGTCGCCGACGCGAAGTTCCAGAGCATCATACTCGGCGCCCTCCGGAAGCGTACTGTCCGTGTTGAGGAGTCCGAGAGTGTGCAGAAGCTGCGCATGGAAGTGTTTCATCTGATGGACGATTTCCTTCGGAATTTCGGAGGAGGAATACTCTTCCACCAGTGCGCGGGAACGTTCGATGCGCTTGGTGTTCAGATCCAGCAGACGCGTCCGCAGCGGGGTTTTGGGCTCTTCCGTGACCGGATTGAAATGCCCGACAACGTCTTCCCAGCAGTCTTCGATGAAGTTCCAGAAAGCAGCCTCCTGGGCGTCGTCGGCGAACTTCACGCCCATGAAATCGATCAGTTTGGGGATGAAAACTTCGGAGGAATCCTGTCCGTTGACGAGATCGTCGAGGATCATGGCGTAGATTTCCGTATAGTCCAGCGGGGCATTGACGTCTTCCAGCAGGGCGTCGAGGGAGCCGATTTTTCCGGCGGACACGGAAAAGTCTTCCGGATGCAACGGAATCTTGTCTTTGGAAGCGGCTTCGGAGGGTTCTTCTCCGGACTCCTCCCCGTGATCATCGGGAATTTCTTCTTCCTCCTCGATGGGGCCGGATGGGATCGTTTCATCGATGGGCGCCAGAGTCCAGTCCGGGCCGTCGCGGTGGATGGTGACGTCCCGCATGAGCGCGGGATATTCGTCCAGCGAAAGGACCGGACGGTTCCGGAGATCCTTGCCGGCGAGAAAAGCGCAGAGATAGGCATGGGCGATCTGGTCGGAGAGTTCAAGATAAGCGCCGTAATCCTCGTACGACTGGATGATGCCTTCCTCGAAGTCGGACAGGAAGGCTTCGCGTTCGGACTCGCCCGGAAGGGAACCTTTCGGAGCGTATTCGAGGGAGAACTGGCCGAGGCTCCAGTCCTCGACGGTGGCAATGACTGCATCGCCTTCCGAGAAGGAATGCTTCCGGAAGAACGGCTCCAGACAGAACGCCGTCAGGGTGATGCAGGCCTTTTCCGGAGAGCTGGCCTGTTTCAGGGCGGCGTAATTTTCGTCCGATTCCGCCACGATGCAGTCGATCATGGCGGAACGCCCGAGCATCTGGAAGATGCGGGCGACCTGTCCGAACTGGACCGGGCAGGCGACCGGCTGGAAGCGAATTTTGGAACCCTGTTCATGGAGGACGTATTCGTCGGCGAAGACCTCATCGGAGCAGAAGGGTGCGAAACGGGCGCCGTAAAAGAGGATACCTTCCTTGATTTCCAGCTTGGAGGGAATGATCTTGAAGCGGGCTCCGTTGAAGAAATCGGTGCGGATATAGCATGTTTCCGAACCGCTTCGGTAAAAGAGGTCGGTTCTCCCTTCGAGAATCAGCTCGACGTCCCGCTCCAGAAGTTTCTTCTCCTCGTCGTCGCCGGGTTTCACGGAGGCCGCGACGGACGCAAGGGCATCTTTCACGGAAAAAGAGGGAGCCCCGTTCTGAGCCGCAATGAATTTTTCCAGAAGCTGTTCAGCGGATGCCGGGTGACGTTTTTTCTTCATTGGTTCCCTCCTTCGGTCAGAATTTGGAGAAGTGGTTCATTTTGGCAAGACGTCCGTGGAGAAAACCGGAAATCCATGCGTCCAGATCGTCCTGCGTCCATTGCCGGACGGTTTCTATGTCGACCGCGTCCGCCAGATCGAACTCTCCGCTGCGGATGCGGTTGAGACGGTAGAGGGAGGCGCCGCAGCCGAGCGCCGAGCCGACGTCCGCGCAGAGGGTGCGGATGTAGGTGCCCTTCGAGCAATCCACCGTGAAATCGGCGTAGGGCAGTTCCACGCGGGTGACGCGGATCGAATGGATCGTGATCTGCTTGGGGTCGCGCTCGACCTCCTGTCCTTTGCGGGCGAGCTCATAGAGGCGTTCGCCGTCCTTCTTGACCGCGGAGACCATAGGCGGAATCTGTTCGATGTCCCCGACGAAAGAAGCGAAGGTATCGCGGAGCATGTCTTCCGTGATGTTCGAATAGTCGGCTTGGCGCGTGATGTTGCCGTCCATATCCTGCGAATCGGTTTCCGTGCCGAGAAGGATGGTTCCCTCGTAGGCCTTGTCCTCGCCGCTGAATTTCTGGCTGAGTTTGGTGAACTTGCCGAGAACGACCACGAGGAGTCCGGTTGCTGCCGGGTCGAGTGTGCCGCAGTGTCCGCACTTGGGCACATTGAAACGGGAACGGATGAAAGCCACGACGTCGTGGCTGGTCCATTCCGGGGGTTTATTGATCAGCAGAACGCCGCTCCGGTCATAAATCGGAAGGCTGTTTCGCTCAGTCCTGTTTCTCATTCAGTTCCATCTCCACGTGATTGACAAGTATAGTTTCGGCCTCTTCGATGGAAGGAGCCGCGATCGTGCAGCCGGATGCCATTTCGTGTCCGCCTCCGCCCAGGGAACGGGCGATCCGGCCGGCGGAATATTGTTTTTCCTTGGAACGCAGGGAACATTTGAAGGCGCCGTTTTCCCGGCGGATCACCGCGACGATGACCGGTCCGGAGATCGAGCGCAGGACTTCAATGACCTGCTCCGTATTGCGAAGTTCGATTTTGTATTTGGCCAGCAGTTCCGGGGAAAAATACGCATAGATGAATCTTCCGCCGCAGGCTTTTTTCAGGCCCGTGCAAAGAAGTTCCGCCTCGAAAAGCGCCATGTTTTCCGATTTGGAGAAGAAACAGGTGTTCATGATGCGGGTGTATTCCCCTCCGGCGTCCATCAGGGCGGCCGCCGTGCGGAGCGTCTGAGCCGAGGTGTTGGTGAAACGGAACGTTCCCGTATCCGTCAGAATTCCGATCAGGAGCTGCGTTGCCGCTTCCGCTGGGATTTTCCAGCGGGACATCTCTGCCAGCGCATAAAGAATTTCGGCGGTGGCAGACGCGGCCGGGACCAGATAGTTGAGGTCGCAATACCCGGAGTTGTCCGGGTGATGGTCAATACTGAGACTTTGCGGAATCGTTCCGGGATTTTTGAAGAAGTCCGCGCTGACACGGTCCCGCGTGGCGGAATCCAGCACGATCATCAGGTCGTATTTCTGGAGTTCCTCCGGAGACGGTTCCGCGCCGATCAGTCCTTCTCCGGGGAGGAAGACCCGGTAATAGTCCGGTGTCTTGTCCGTGAGAAGCGCTGTGGCGTCAAAACCGTTTTCACGCAGGATCAGCAGGAGTCCGCAGAGAGACCCGAGCGCATCGCCGTCCGGCCGCACATGAGTGACGAGCAGAATCTTTTTCCCGGCGCGGAATCCCTGAAGGAAAGCGGTCAGTTCTTGGGCGGAAAGGTTCGTCATTTTTCATCCAGTTTCCGTAGGATGGAAAGGACCCTGTCTCCTTGTTCGAGATTGTTGTCCCGGACAAAATTGAGGACGGGCGTATACTTGAGGATCACATGCCTGGAGACGGTATGCTGGATCTCCGGACGGAGCTTGACCAGTTTCTTGAGAATCTCCCCGCACTTTTCCTCGTCGGCTCCGAAGATGCTCACATATACTGTGGCGTTGCGGAGACATTCCGAGGTATGCACTTTTGTAATGGACACAAGCGCACCTTTGTCGCTCAGGGAATATTTTTCGATGACGTCCGCTATTTCCCGCTTGAGAATTTCATTGACGCGTGCAATCCGGTCATTGGACCGTGGCATTGGGCACCTCCGTTTTCAATAATTGAAGTTTGAACGGAAAATCCGTCAGAGGGTGGCCTTTTTCAATTCGATCTCATAGAATTGAATCACGTCGCCTTCGAGGAAGTCCAGGAAGTTGTCCAGCCGTATGCCGCATTCCATGCCCTGGCGGACCTCCTTGACATCATCCTGGAAACGCCGGAGCGAACGGACTTCTCCGTTGAAGATGAGCTCGCCTTTCCGGAATACCCTGGATTTGCTGCCGACTTTGACAATGCCTTTGTCCACCATGCAGCCGCAGATTTTCGGTCCTTTTGTGAGCAGGAATATTTTCAGGATGTGCGCGGTGCCGAGTTCCTTTTCCCGTTTGTCCGGTTCCAGTCGGCCCGCCATGGCGTCCTTGATGTCTTCCAGCAGTTCATAGATGATGCTGTAAAGGCGGATTTCCACATTTTCCTTCTTGGCCAGCTCGTTGACGCCCGGATTGACACGGACATGGAAGCCGACCACCAGCGCGCCTGTGGAGGATGCCAGAAGAATGTCGTTTTCCGTGATGGCTCCGATACCGGCGTGAAGCACGTCGATCGAAATCTTGTCGGAGGCGATCTTCTTGAGGGATTCCACAATTGCCTCCATGGAACCGGAGACGTCCGCCTTTATCACGATGCGGAGCGTGTTTTTCTTTCCGGTTTCCATCTGGGAGAACAGATCCTCCAGACTCATGCCGCCGTTTTTGCCGGTGAGGGTTTCGACGCGTTTGCTGGCCCCGCGGTTTTCCGCCAGTTCCTTGCCTTCCTTCTCATTGGAGCATACAGCCAGTTTGACTCCGGCGTCGGGCACTCCGCTGAGGCCGACGATCTTGACCGGCATGCTGGGACCCGCCGATTTGATGCGCTGTCCCTTGTAGTCGATCAGGGTTTTGACTTTGCCGTAGAATTCGCCGCAGATAATCGGATCGCCCACATGAAGCGTGCCGTTTTTGATGATGATGTTCGCCGTCGGGCCGAGACCCTGTTCGAGCTGGGATTCCAGCACATAGGCGGAGGCCGGACGTTTCGGGTTCGCACGGAGTTCCAGCATTTCCGCTTCCAGCAGAATGCGTTCCAGAAGGGTGTCAACTCCCTGTCCCGTTTTGGCGGAGACTTGGACCACGCCGCAGGTGCCGCCCCATTCTTCGGAGGTCAGTTCGTTCTGCTGCATGTTCAGGAGGACTTTGTCCGGATTGGCGTTCGGCAGATCGATCTTGTTGATGGCCACTATGATGGGGACGCCGGCAGCACGGGCATGGTTCAGCGCTTCCACGGTCTGCGGCATGAATCCGTCGTCCGCCGCGACGACCAGCACAACGATGTCCGTGACGTTGGCGCCGCGGGCCCGCATGGCCGTGAAAGCCTCGTGTCCGGGGGTGTCGACGAAAGTAATGGACTTCTTGCCGCTGAAGGCGACCGAAGCTCCGATGCTCTGCGTGATTCCGCCGGCTTCTCCGGCGGCCACATGGGTCTTCCGGATCGTATCCTGAAGAGAAGTCTTGCCGTGGTCGACATGACCCATGAACGTCACGATGGGGTTGCGGGGAAGCAGATCGCCGGGCTTGTCGTCATAGCCCTTTTCTTCCGGGCTGATTTCCTGCTTCACTTCTTCTTTCGGAACATGTTCTTCCCTGTCGCGCTTATCCACGACCAGGCTCACGTTCATTTTTGCCGCCAGTTCAACGGCTACCGCGGGTTCGATCATCTGGTTGATGCTGGCCAGAACGTTCATCATCATCAGGTTCGTGATGATCTCGTTGGGCTTTTTCCCGAGGGCTTCGGCCAGCGTCTTGACGATGATCGGCGACTTGATATGCACTTCCGCTCCAGGAGAACCCACGGCCGGGGTTTTCGAGGTTTTTACAGCGGACTCTTTCTTTTTGGCTAAACTGTCGAAGTGAGCCAGGATAATGTCCTGCGAGCTTTCCGGGATGGCGGATTGCGGTTTCATTCCTGGAAAGCCTTGAGCCTCCAGCTCCGCAATCACTTCCTTTGCGGTAAGCCCGTAGCGCTCGGACAGGTTTTTGATGTTCATCGTTCTCTTTGTCATTCAAAACCTCTTTGACTTTCCATTAAGTAAGTAATTCAAGCAGAACGAGATGCGCCCGGATTTACTCCCCGGAGGCATTCGTGTTTTTTGTGAACTTCGCAAGGCTGTCGGCAATGGCCTGAAGCGATGCGTCGTCCATTCCGGGAATGGCGGAAATGTCGTCCATTCCTGCGGTTTTGAGTCCTTCCAGACTCAGGTATCCGTTGTTGACCAGCATTGCCGCCTTTTCCGGGGCAATGCCCAGTTCGCCGGACAGATGCTTGATAATGTTTGCTTTTTTCTCTTCAAAGGATTCCTTTTCGCCTTCGTCGATCACAAAATTGATGTTCCAGCCGATCAGTTTCTGGGCCAGCCGGACATTCTGGGCTTTCTTGCCGAACGCGAGACGGGAGTTTTCCTGATTGACATGGATCGTCAGCATCCGGCGTTCCTCGTCCATTTCGATGGCTTCGAGCTTGGCCGGGTGCAGCGCATTGGCCGCATACGCCTTGATTTCATTCTCAAAACGGATGATGTCCACGCGCTCGTTTCCGAGTTCGCTGGTGATGTTCCGGACTCTCATGCCGCGCATCCCGACGCAGGCTCCGACCGGATCGATCCGGGGATCGTTGCTCCGGACGGCGATCTTGGTGCGCATTCCCGCTTCCCGGGCGATCCCGGCCACTTCCACCACGCCGTCATGCATTTCGGATACTTCGCGTTCAAACAGCTTTTTGACGAATCCCGCGTTGGAGCGGGAAAGAATCAGGCTCGGACCGGAGGCCACCGTGTCCACCTTCATGAGAATTGCGTTGATTCGTTCGCCGACCATGTACTGTTCGCTGGGAACCTTGTCCTTGGGACCGATGATGCCTTCGGACTTCTGGAGATCCACGATGATGGAGCCCGCTTCCGTGCGTTTCACGGTGCCGTTGACGATTTCTCCGATCTTGTCCTCATATTCCTCGCGGACGATTTCCTTTTCCGCTTTCCGGAGCTGCTGGAGGATCGCCTGACGGGCGGTCTGAGCGGCAATGCGTCCGAAATTCTTGGGCGTAACTTCCCAGTCAATGACCTCTCCGAGAACGACTTCCGGGAACGCCTCGCGCGCCTTTTCGATCGTGATCTGGTCGTTGTTCGGGAAGGTGTCGACCACTTCCAGTTTCGCCCAGGCGCGGATGTCGCCGGTCTTGCGGTCCAGCTTCACCACCAGATTCGAGGCCGGATGAATGCTCTTGCGGGAGGCTGTCAGGATGGCCTTTTCGACGGCTTCCACCAACTGCTCCTTGCTGATCCCGCGTTCCTGCTCGATATACTCAAGAGTTGCCAGAAGTTCGTTATTCATCAGTTTTGCCTCCGCGCTGTTTCAAATTGTTGTCGACGCCGCCCAAAAAAGAAGGCGGGCCACCATGTACCCGCCTGTTTTTCCCGGCCGTAAGGCGGGGAGCAGGCAACTATTCCCATATTCCGTACTTTACAGCTTTATGTGTGAATCGTCAAGCTCTTTTCCGCTTAAATCGCAAAAAAGTTTCCGGCAAAGGACGTTCGGAAAGGAATATACAAAATTTTTCCATCAGGATTCCCGCCGGACGGTTCGCGCATCCTCAGTATTTGAAGAGGCGGGCGAATATTCCGGCGGGGAGCACACGGGTGGAATTCGCCTCGGGAATAATCATTTCGCCGGATTCAAGGAAGGCGGCGTCCTCCGGGAAAACTTCCGCGAGACAGCGTCCGAGCGAGAGCGGGGAGAATCCCTGAGAGTGGCAGCTTAAAAGGATGAAATAAGGTTGGGATGTGTCCAGAATCCGGCGGCAGTTCTCCAGAATGGAACGGATGCTGTCCTCGATCTTCCAGACTTGTCCTTGTGCGCCGCGTCCGAAACTGGGCGGGTCCAGAACGATCCCGTTGTAGAGGGCGCCCCGGCGCTGTTCCCGGGCGACGAATTTCATGGCGTCGTCGCAGATCCAGCGGACGCGGTCTTCGGCTTCCGGACAGAGCGACTGGTTCTTTTTGGCCCATTCGATGATCCCGTTGGAGGCGTCCAGATGGCAGGTGTCCGCGCCCGCGGAGGCCATGGCGAGGGTTGCCCCTCCGGAGTAGGCAAAAAGGTTCAGCGTTTTCCTGCGAGGTTCCATCCGTCCGAGACAGGAGCGGAGCCAGTCCCAGTTGACCGCCTGTTCCCCGAAAAAGCCGAGATGTCCGAAATTGGTCGGTTTGACATGGAGGGAGAGGCCTCCCCATGAGATGACCCATTCGCGCGGGGGCTGTCCGTTTTTCCAGTTCCAGACGCCGCCACCGCCGCCGGATTCGCGTTTGAACTCCGCGTCGGCTTTGTTCCATTCACTTTCCGGGAGGGAGGGCTGCCAGAAAGCATTGAGTGCGGGCCGGATCACCCGGTAGTCGCCGGCTTGCTCAAGACGTCTGCCTCCGCCCGAGTCGAGCAGAATATAGGGCTTCGGAGAGGAATTCTTCATTGGGATTCAGCCGCCTTGTAAACCACGATTCCGTTGGAGATGGTCATGCTGACCTGGTTGGTCATGGAATCGAAGAAAGTGATGTCGGCGCGTTTCCCGGGGGAAAGTTCACCGCGTGTGATCAAACCCAGATCCTGAGCCGGGTTGCTGGTGAAACAGGCGGCGGCCTGATTGTTGGGCATGTGGGAGTAGGTCCTCAAATGCATCCAGCCGGTGTCCAGCGTCATGGTTGTGCCGGCCATGATTCCGCCCGCGGTATAGATCCTTCCGTTTTTGGAGTAGAGATTCGGATTCTGTCCCTCCACAAACTGAATGGAGTTGCTGATCCCGATCACCTTGTCGTTCGGCTTGACCCGCGCGGTGATGTCCACGACACGAGGTTCCAGATGGGCGCCGTCGAGGATGACTTCCACGGAAACGTCGTTCCGGGTGAGGACCACGTCCGTGATGCTGGAGATGCGGTGATGGAAGGGAGGCAGGCCGTTGAAAAGATGGGTGCAGCGTCTTGCTCCGGCATCGATCGCCCGCAGAGCATCCTCGGCGTCCGCCATGGTGTGTCCCATGGACGGTATGATTCCGTTGTCGAGCATGAGCCCGATCAGTTTTTCCGAGTTTTCGAGTTCCGGGGCGAAAGTGACGATCTTGATTTTGCCGCCTCCGGCGTCGATCAGCTCCTGGAAGTATCCGAGGTCGATTTTGGCACAGGCTTCCGGAGCCTGGGAACCGCATTTGTGGACATTGATGAAGGGGCCTTCCAGATGAAGCCCGCATGGCGCGGCGCCGGGCATGGGCTGTCCCATCATTTCCACGAGGCGTGCCACGGTCTTGAGCATGGCGCCGCGCGGCATGGAGGTGAGGGTGGGAAGAAACGACGTGACGCCGTGCGAGGCCAGATGGGTGCTGAGGTTTCTGAGGTCCTGTCCGGGTTTGAGGGCCATTTCGGTGTCGAAGGAGCCCCCTCCATGGACATGACTGTCGATCAGTCCCGGTATCGCATAAGAGTCTGTGACATCAATGACTTCCAGCCCCGGTTCGTCCAGCGAAAAGGCCGACGCTCCGCCGATGCCGATAATTTTGGACTCCTCGCAGAGGATCCCCGCGTTCGGGATATGCACGTGCGGAGTCAGACAGTAATCCGTCAGATACAGTTTTCTGTTTTTCCCCATAATCACCCTGTTAAGTTGAAACAGTTCCCCAGTCAAACGGTTAATATGCCGCAAAGACGTCCGTTTTCAATAGGAGAAGCAGACAAAACTCCGAAAATTATCTTTGGAAATACTTTGCGTGATCGCGGGAAACGGAGTGCCGGAATCAGGGATTCGGATTTTTCCAGCGGGAAGCTTCATAGGTGTAGTAGCTGTGCCGGGAGAAGTCGTATTTCTGTAGCTTTTCCGCGTGTCCGTCCGCAAAACCGGCAACAAATCCGGTGTGACGGTCAAAGTTCAACGGTTCGGTGTCCTGCGTGTAATTGTCGTGATCGCAATCGGTTGTAGAGAACATCATTGTCGGGCTTTCCTCGATGAAGATGACATTGGACGCACCGATTTTCGAACGGGAGAATTCCTTGTCGTACCAGGACCCGAACTGCTTGTTGTTGCGGACATAGACCTCCGCGCAATTCAGGGAATAGGAGAATTCACGGCGATCGTCCTTGGTGCACTTGAAGATCTTTTTCTGTGCATTGCAGATCAGGCGGAGTTTGTTTGTCCAGCCCTCCGTATCGCCCCAGACCGGGTCACAGACAGCGGGGGCATAGCGCCCGTCATACTGGTCGGCATATTGAATCGCCATCAGACCGATCTGCTTGAGGTTTCCGATACAATTGCTGCCGGCCGCCATGTCGCGCGCTTTGCTGAGCGCCGGGAGCAGCAGTCCCGCCAGAATGGCGATTATCGCAGCGACAACCAATAGTTCCACCAGAGTAAACAACGAATTGTTTTTCATGATTTTCTTTATATCCTTCATTCATTCTTGTTCTTGCCGAAATTATGGCATCCATAAATAATACCATGTTTCCAAGGAAAATTCAAGCCGAAGCCAAAAAAAGTTCCATTTCTGAACTCGTCCCCGGGACGGCGGAAATGGAACTTTTTCGGATGCCGGACGGCTTGAATCAAGAAATTCAGCGGGCGCTTGAATCGGCCAGCTTCTGGAGCTCGAGCGCCTGACGTGTCCGTTTCAGGACAACGGCCGTGTCGAGTTCCGGAGCCGCACCTTCGATGTCAGAAAGGAAGCTGTCCAGATAATTGGGACCGGCATAAGGAGCCGGGACAATCGTCTGCGGTTCTTTTTCACCATTGATGTATGCGGTGATCTTCTTTTCGATGCAGTTGAACTCAATGATTCCTTTGGTGCCCCAGACCGTGAAGCGCCAGTATTGGGGATTCTTGTATCCGAGGGAATCCGGGACGGCGTAGGAGACATCGCCGAGGACGCCGCATCCGTTGTCGAGTTCCAGCATGAACTGGGCGGCGTCATTGAATCCGTCGTTTTCCATGTCGAAGGCTTTCCATGTGCGCGCCGCGAGGAAGGATTTGAAATCCGACCCGGTCAGCCAGGGAATATAGTCGATGGCGTGAATGGCGATGTCGTTGATGGTTCCGCCGTGTTTGCCTTTTTCGAAGTACCAGCCCGGACGGGTCGCACGGAGGAGAGGATGCTGTCCGCCGAACTGAATCTGCGTGACATTTCCGAGTTTTCCGGAGCGGACGAATTCCCGCGCCGCGGCAAAAGTGTCGCCGGTGCGGAGGTCCAGCATGCAGCCGATCTTGAGGCCGGACTTTGCGGCAAGCTGTTCGATTTCAGCGAGTTCCTCCAGAGAAGTGCAGAGCGGCTTGTCCGCCACTACGTGTTTGCCTGCCTGGAGAGCCCGGATTGCAAGAGAACCGCGCTTCGCGTAATAATCCCCGATGGCGACGATATCGCATGGTGTCCTGGCGAGCATGGCGTCAAAGGAGGTGTCCGTGATCGTGAGGTTCTGGTTGGTCTTCTTCAGGTTTTCCGCTGTCCGGGCGTCTTCTTCGCAAGCACCGACGATCTCCAGTTTTGTGGAGGCGGCCGCCGCGTTGTAGAGGGAGAGAATGTGTCCGTGTCTGAATCCGGCAAAAACGATTTTCTTTTTCATGCGCGTTTCCTTGAATTTATTTTGAACTGTTCTTGATCAGCTGCTGGAGATGGGTGTTGTATTCGGCGGCATCGATCGGAAGCGTCACGCTTTGTCCTTTGAGCTGGGAAAGGAGCATGGCGTTGCCGATTTCCAGTCCCCGGATGCCTTCCGCCGCCGGTGCGATCAGGGGTTCTCCGTTGAGAATCGCATTGGCGAAGTTTTCGATGATGACCCGGTGAATGGAGACGGGCGACGGTTCGAACGGAATGTCCGCCGTCCAGACGGGCGGCAGCGCAAAGTTCAGAGTGGCTTCATTCCTGAACTTGGAAACCGGAACCTCCGTCCGGATGAAGGTCAGCTTTCCGCCTTCCAGCACCAGTTTCCCCTGGTCGCCGGCGATTTCCAGACGGTTGGTTCCGGGAGCCTCCCCGGTGGATGCCACAAAGACGGCTGTTTTTCCGTCGGGATACTCCAGCATGGCGGTGACTTCGTCCTCCACCTCGATCTTGTGATACTTTCCGAAAGAGATCTGGCTTGTTATCTTCGAGGGCATGCCGAAGAACCACTGCATCAGGTCCAGCTGATGGGGACACTGGTTCAGCAGGACGCCCCCGCCTTCGCCGCGCCAGGTGGCGCGCCATGTTCCCGAATCGTAATAGGCTTGCGTGCGGAACCAGTCCGTGATGATCCAGTTGAAGCGGATGATCTTACCGAGTTCGCCGCTGTCGATCAGGTGTTTGACTTTCATGAACATGGGAATCGTGCGCAGACAGAACATCGCGCTCATGACCAGCTCGGGGTGTTCCTCCGCGGCTTTGACCAGCCGCTGCGCGTCCAGTTTTTCCACAGCGACCGGTTTTTCAACCAGCACGTGCCAGCCCTGTTTGACCGCATCCAGCGCCAGCGGAACATGGGAATAGTGAGGCGTGGCAATGATGACCGCATCCACTTTGGCCTTCTTGAAGAAAACTTCCGGGTCCGTATAAAGCTCGGCGCCGGAATCTTTCCAGCGTTCCAGGGTCGATTCCTTGATATCGCAGATTGCCGCAAGTTTGCAGTTGTCGAGGGTGGACACGTTGTTCGCGTGGTTGCTGCCCATGACCCCGACTCCGAGAATACCGATTCTGACTCTCTCCATGATGATATTGCTGTCTCCGATTTTTCTGAATTTGCTTTTTCCCGCGCACATGGATATATTATATCACAGAAAAATCGTTAAAACAACAACATAAAATGTCATTTTTTTAACAATGAAGTTCACATCGCTCATCTCTCGCGCCAAACGAATCCCGCTTCCGGGAAGTTTCTTTCCTTTTCATTCGAACGGGTACGACTTCGATCTTCCGGACAATATCCTGATCTTTTCGAGAGGCGGTCTTGCCCCGCTGGAAAGACGTGCCGCGATCCACCATCGATATCTCCTGAATCTGAATCTCGGCGTCCCCTGTTTCCTTCTCCTCAACGGACAGCGCATCCGGCTTGAAACCGGCAGCTGTTTTCTGGTTTATCCTTATGAGAATCATCTGTTTATGCATACGGAGCCCGGAATCTTCCGTCTCATGATCACTTTCGAGGTCAAACGTTCGGATATTCTTCCCGGGCGTCATTCCTCGACCCTTCTCACGAAAGAGACCCATGAACTGGTCTCCCGGCTTCTGAGGGCCTATTCCCGAAGCGTCTCCCCCTGGGAACTGACCCTTCTCCTGACCCTTCTCCTGAACAAACTCCGCGAAGGCTCCGCGGAAAATCGTCTGCCCGGAGGCAATCCTCTGCCCGATTCCTCCGTTTCTTCCGAGATCGCCAAATATATTCTGGCGAATCTGAAGAGCAGCCTTTCCCTGGAACGGATTGCCGCGTTTTTCCATTTGTCGGTCAGCAGCCTCCGGCGGAAGTTTCTGGCCGAAACCGGAATCACTCCCGGCGAATACATTGTGCGAAGCCGGATCAACCGCGCCATGGATGAATTGTCACGCACGGAGAAATCCATCGGGGAAATCGCCGAATTCTGCGGATATTCTTCCATTCAGGCTTTCAGCCGCGCATTCCGGGAAAAAGTCGAGATGACGCCGCTTTCCTTCCGCCGCCGCCGGCAGATGATGAGTTCTTCCGCTTCCGGAGCCGGACATGATTTCCGCAGGACGGGCGTTCCGTCCGGAAAACCGGACAGGGGCTGTTTCACTTGACGATGGAGCCGCCCTCCGCCAGCGCTTCGCGCACTTTTCCGGGCGACACTTCCGCAATGGCGCATTTTTCCCGGACCGCCATCGCCGCAGTAACTCCGGCCGCTTCCCCGCACTGATTCAGGTTCACCATCACCCGGACCGCTCCAAAGGCTTCCGGGTCCGTGTCGATCATCCGCCCGGCGGCCAGGAAGTTGACGGCGTTTGCCGGGATCAGGGCGCTCAAGGGGATCTGATAATAGGGAAGGGACTCTCCTTCCGGAAGCCACCGCCGCTGTTCGGCCACTCTGCCTCCCCGGTAGACCGTCTCAAAGCCGGAAAGAAAGCGGAAAGTGATGCTGTCGTCTTTGTCGCTGTGAATGTCGACGGGATACGTGCCGTTGGCAATGGCGTCCGGCTTCGGGGGACGGCTCAGCAGTTCCTTTCCCGTGAGCTGCCGGAGGGACCTGATGTGGAGGCCGTCGCGGATGCCGATCATGGACGGCAGGGTCTGCAAGCTCAATTCAGCCTCCGGAAAATGTTCCCGCAGCATGGCGTCCAGCGCGTGTACCTGACGGCGCGATTCCAATTCCGCCGCTGTGATGGAACGGGTGTCGATGGTGTTCCCATGAAGAATCCGGGTTCCCGCGAGCATGTACAGCTTGGAACCGTATGAATACGTCCCCCAGTTGTACCCGCACGGGAGGTCCGGGTATTTTTCCCGGTATTGTCCGATGAGGTTCCTCAGTGCCGTCGAGGAAAAATCAGTAAGCCTGTCCCAGTTGGCGAAACGCATGCAGGCGGTCGCGGGCTGCGGTGACGGGTGGCGATACATTTCAGTCCCCGCCGAACGGCAGAGATAGCCGTCCCCGGTGGCGTCGATGAAATAGTCCGCCCGGACGGCGAACCGTTCGCCGCGTCCTTCCAGGACAATGGCCTCGATTTCTCCCGGAGCGCTCATGATTGCCGAAGAGAACGCAGTGTGGAAGAAAACCGTGAGGTTTGGCGTTTCGTGGACCATCCGGTCCAGTTCCAGCGTGAGGTATTCGGGATTGAGCCGCACCCCGCTGGAACCGCTGTCCTCAGGGTTGCGGAAATTGGAAACCGCCCCGTATTTTTCCAGCCGTTCGCAGGTTTCATACGTCAGTCCCCGGATGATCTGTTCCTTCTGGTCTGTAGCGAAGAACGTGTGCCACATTCCGACCAGTCCGAGGGTCGCCACTCCGCCGAAACGGTTCTGCCGTTCCACCAGAACGGTTTTCACCCCCATCCGGGCGGCCCGGATGGCGGCGAACACTCCGGTGCAGCTTCCTCCGACAACGCACAGTCCGGCATTTTCGAACACAGGAACTTTTTCCTCGGGAACATTTACGAATTCTTTCATTTTCTTGTCTCCTCCAAAAAGGGGTGTCTGGATCTTTCTCTGTTTCATTATACACCTTTTTGCCGGATTTTCTTGGCGCCGATGGTTGTTTTATTGGTGTATCATGCTATATTCGACAGTATACATACATATGGCAGGCCATGAAAGAGATTGAAAACATTTTTGACGCCATCCGGGAATTGACCTCCCTTCCTGTCTTGTGGAAGGGCGTCGGAGCCAAGAGCGCCGGCTGCGGACTGGATTTTGAACACACGCTCCACTGCAATCCGTTCTGCGCGTCCGTGAAGCGGAACCCCGCACGGTTGAGCGAATGCTGCACACACGATAACCGCACTCTGATTGCCGAGGCGGAAAAACGCGGAAAACCTTTTGTCGGAACATGCCATGCGGGATGTTCCGAAATCGTGGTTCCCGTTTTTCAGCAGGGAAAATGCATTGAGGTCATCTGCGCGGGACCTTTCCGGACGTCGGGAAACGCCTGTGCGTATCCGTCCCTGAGAGCGAAGTTTGAACGTCTGCCGCGTCTGGACGCTGTCCGGATTGCGAAAATTCAGTCTCTGCTGGCCTCGATGATGTCTCTCGCTTCGGATGCGAAACGGCGCCTTCAGCTGGCCGGCATGACCGGAACCGTGAAGGATTCCCGCATCGTTGCCGTGATCGATCTTCTGCGGAGACGTCCCGAACGGAAAATCGAGATTGCGCCGCTGGCTTCATCCGTTTGCCTCAGTCCCTCGCGCCTGATCCACATATTCAAAAAGGAAATGAACTGCTCCATTTCGGAATATGTGATGTCTCTGCGGATTGAAAAAGCGAAGATGCTTCTTGCGGAAACCTCCCTGCCGATCAAGGAGATCATGCGGGAAGCCGGGCTGGACGATCCCAGCCGGTTCTGCATGGTTTTCAAGCGTGAAACGGGGCAGACTCCCCTTCAATACCGCCGCCGGTATAAAACCCTGCGCGACGCTTAGCCGGGGAGTCAACCGTGCCTCCGCTCAAGTGACGGTTTCCGCCGGGAGCGGCGCCCGCGCTTTTCTTGAAAAGAATATTCCTCCCAGCACCAGAAAGATTCCGAGGATTTTGAACGGCGTGAGATGTTCTCCCAGAAAAAGGAATGCCAGAATAACGGTCATGATAGGGGTCAGATACTGCATGATTGTGACGATGTTGATGCTGATCCGGCTGAGCGCCGCATTCCATGCGTAGAACCCGAAGGCGGTCGGAAAAACCGCCAGATAAAGGACCAGACTCCATGTTGTTCCGTCGGACGGCAGCACACGGGCGCTTCCCATGCAGACATCGATCACAAGCAGGGAAACGGAGGCGAAAAGCATGGACCATGCGGTGACCGCCATATCGTTTCCCGTCGTGACAATGCGTTTGGCGTAAATGGCCGCGATCGCCCAGCTCAGTGCTGCGATGAACGCCAGAAGATCCCCGATTCCGAACGCTGTGACCTCAATTCCTTGCGGTGTGATGACTTTGATTACCATCATGCAGCCGATGCCGCTGATCAGCATTCCGCCCCACTGGAACAGTCCGATTCTTTCAATGAAAACGGCGCTCAGAAGCAGGGTCAGCACCGGGGAAAACGCCATGATCATGGAAGCGTTGATCGCACTGGTGTAACACTGTCCCCAGAAAAGAAATACGCTCATGATCATGGAAGAAAACTGTCCCAGCAGCGCAATCCGGAGGTAATCCCTCCGTGAAAAGGAGAACATTCCTTTCGGATCTTTCAAAACGCAGACCAGAAAAAGGATTGCGCCGCCCAGCGAAAACCGCATCAGGGAAAGCGTCACGGGATCGATCTTTGTTTTTTCGCCGCCCATCAGCCAGCGGACCGCCACATACACGGTGGCCCACAGGAATGCGGACAGAAATGAGAAAATCACGCCGGAAACAGTTTTCCGGTCGGTTCCGGCAGTATTCATTTTTCGGCGGCCTCCATCCGGAAGGTGTTTTTAAGGGATTCGAGGATCAGCAGCGTGTAGCAGTCGCGCACGCCGAGTTCCCCGAGTTTCCGGATGAATTTCGCATGGGACTTGGAATCTTTTTCGCAGACCTTCACCAGATAATAGAAGTCTGCCGCCATGAAGTGAACTTCTTGAACTTCGGGCATGGCGGCGATCATTTTTCCGATTTCAACCGTGCCCGGCTTTTCATCCGTATGCACTTTGATGTAGCATTCCATTCCCAGTTCGAGCGCCGACGGATCGACCTTCGTTTCATAGCCGAGAATGACTTTTTCCTCTTCAAGCCGACGGATCCGTTTGTGAATGGCGGATGGCGTGATTTTCAGTTTCCGCGCAATTTCCACATTCGGGATTCGCGCGTTCTTCTGGAGAAGCCTCAGAATTTTCAGATCGGTCTGATCAAGCATATCGATTTTTCCCTGTTTGAAATATTATTCTCTAAAAAATGCTTTTAATATAATAATATTTCCAAAAATTTCAAGAAAAAAAACGATTGTTCTCCAAAGATCCTTCTTTTTTAGTATTGAATATTGAACCTTTTCTTTTTGAGAAACACTTTTGTTACCTCCGCGTCTCTCATAATATCTCAAGGACGAGCTCCGAGAGGAGCGAGAGCCGCCGCTCCCGTGAGGTTGTCTTCCGGGAACGCCCGGAGATTTCGTGCTCAGCACGACCAGCCTTCGCGGCTGGACCGCAACAATACTGAGAGTATTGCATGACCCTTTCCAGAAACGGAAATGGTTCCCTGACGCGATACACCACAAAAAATAAAAATCCATAATTTTTTTCGTTTTCCGTTTGCAAATGCGCCAGGATGTGGCATATTAAACATGGATATAAAAATATCTATATTTAAACATCTATGTTTTAATATTTTATTTGTTTTCTCAAAAAGGAACTCAAAAAAAGGAGGTTCGAGATGGCTGAGAAGAATCTGAAAACAGAAGTGACACCGGAAGAACTGGAAAAGCAGGAACTGGACCGGATCGTGGCGAAAGTCAAGGGGGCTCAGGAAGTCTATGCGGACTACACGCAGGAACAGGTGGACGCCATTTTCCGCGCCGCCGCACTGGCCGCAAACAATGCGCGAATTCCTCTTGCCCAGATGGCCGTGGCCGAATCCGGCATGGGCGTCTTGGAAGACAAGGTCATCAAGAACCACTTCGCCTCGGAATCGATCTACAACAAATACCGCAACTACAAGACTTGCGGGGTCATCGAGGAGGACGAGGCGTTCGGCATCATGAAGGTCGCCGAACCGTTGGGCGTGATCGCCGGAATCGTGCCGACCACCAACCCGACCTCGACGGCGATCTTCAAATCGCTGATTGCGCTGAAAACCCGGAACGGAATCATATTCAGTCCGCATCCCCGCGCGAAGAAAAGCACGATCGAAGCGGCGCGGATCGTCCTGGAGGCCGCGGTCAAGGCCGGGGCTCCCGAAAACATCATCGGCTGGATCGAGAACCCGACCGTTTCCATGAGCCAGCACCTGATGAGCCATCCGAACATCAGCCTGATTCTCGCGACCGGCGGTCCGGGCATGGTCAAGGCGGCTTATTCGAGCGGAACGCCCGCCATGGGCGTAGGCGCTGGCAATACGCCGGTCATCATGGACGAAACCTGCGACATTCAGATGGCGGTCAGCTCGATCCTCCAGAGCAAGACCTTCGACAACGGCATGATCTGCGCCTCGGAGCAGTCGGTCACAGTCGTGGAAACCATCTATGACGCAGCCAAGAAGGAGTTCGTCGAACGCGGCGCGGTCATCCTGAACGCCAAAGACGCCAGGATTCTGGGCGATGTCGTCCAGATCGACGGCAAGCTCAACGGCAAGATCGTGGGACAGAGCGCCGACAAGATCGCGGAAATGGCCGGTCTGAAAGTCCCGGAGCATACCAAGGTGCTGATCGCGGAAACCAAAGGCGTCGGGCCGGACTACCCCTTCAGCCGTGAAAAGCTTTCGCCCGTCCTTGCCCTCTATAAGGCAAAGGATTACAAGGAGGCGCTGGAAAACGCGGAAGCACTACTCAATTACGGCGGGCTGGGACACACCAGCGTGCTTTTCACCAATCCGACCAACAAGGACCGGATTGCGGAGTTCGGACGGCGGATGAACACGGCGCGCACCCTGATCAACATGCCTTCGAGCCAGGGCGCCATCGGAGACGTCTTCAACTTCAGGCTCGACCCGTCGCTGACGCTCGGATGCGGAAGCTGGGGCGGCAACTCGGTCAGCCAGAACGTCGCCCCGAAACACCTTCTGAACATCAAAACGATTGCGAAACGGAGAGAAAACATGCTGTGGTTCCGCGTGCCGGAAAAAGTCTACTTCAAATACGGATGCCTCCGCGAGGCCCTGCGCGACCTTCAGGACGACGGCCGCAAACGGGCTTTCGTCGTCACCGACCGCTTCCTTTATGAAAGCGGAATTCTGCAGGGCGCTATCGACACCCTCGAGGAACTGGGCATGAAAACGGAAGTGTTTTCCGATGTCGCTCCGGACCCGACTCTCGAATGCGCCCGGCGCGGCGTGGAACGCATGAACCAGTTCAAACCGGACACCATCATCGCCATCGGCGGAGGTTCCCCGATGGACGCGGCCAAGATCATGTGGCTGATGTATGAACATCCGGACGTTCATTTCGAAGATATCGCCATGCGGTTCATGGACATCCGCAAACGCGTGTTCAAGTTCCCGAAACTGGGGGGTAAAGCCACGCTGGTGGCCATTCCGACCACCTCCGGGACAGGAAGCGAAGTCACTCCCTTCGCCGTGATCACGGACGAAAAAACCGGAGTGAAATACCCTCTCGCGGACTATGAACTCACTCCCGATATGGCGATCATCGACACGCAGCTGGTCATGAACATGCCCAAAAAGCTGACCGCCTACTCGGGCATCGACGCCCTTGCCCATGCGCTGGAAGCCCGCGTGTCCATCCTCGCCACGGAATTCACCAACGGCATGGCGAGAGAAGCCGCCCGGCTGCTCTTCAAATATCTGCCCGCCGCTTATGAAAACGGGCTCAAGGACGAAAAAGCGCGGGAGAAAGTCCACCATGCTTCGACCATCGCCGGCATGGCTTTCGCCAATGCGTTCCTGGGGGTCTGCCATTCCATGGCGCACAAGCTCGGAGCCGCGTTCCATGTGCCGCACGGCCTCGCCAACGCGCTGCTGATCAATGAAGTGATCCGCTTCAACGCCACGCGCAAGCCGACCAAACAGGGAACCTTCTCCCAGTACAAATGCCCGGAAGCGGTGGAACGGTATGCGAACCTCGCGGATTTCCTCCAGCTCGGCGGCAAGACCGAAGAGGAAAAGGTCGAAAAGCTCATTGACGCGGTCGAAGCGCTCAAGGACCGTCTCGCAATTCCGAAGACGATCCGCGACGCAGGTGTCCCCGAGAAAGAATTCCTCGCACAACTGGATGAACTTTCCGAGATGGCATTCGACGACCAGTGCACCGGGGCAAATCCCCGTTATCCGCTGATCACCGAAATCAAGGAAATGTATCTCCGCGCCTACTACGGGAAGTAAACGGAAAAACGGATGCCTGATTCAAAATGAAGGAAGACCGTTTCCTGAGAATGGGAACGGTCTTCTTTTAATTCTCTACTCGAAAAGACTCCGGGAGACGCCACGCCACGACATCTCCCGGAGAAAGAAGTCTCGCAGGTTGGATGTTCCCGACAGATCTCTGGAATTATACCGCCTCCCAACTCGGGAACAGTTCCGTTCCCTCCCCCCTCGCCAGCGGTATGATTCGCAGTCCGTCTGAATCAAAGACTTCTTTGGATTCCAATCAGCACGCCCCGAATAGGGAGCTTCTCTTTCGAACAGGTCATCGATTCGACACTGGCGGAAGAGGGAAGAAGCTCTACGGTATCGTTGTCCAGTTGACGAATGGTACGGAGTTCCGTATTCCCGTTGACCTCAATCAGAACGATGTCTCCGTTTTTCACATCGTTGTTGAATTTTTTGAGAATTGCAATGTCTCCATCCAGAATTCCGGCGGAATGCATCGAACTGTTCTGAACCCGGACCGCAAACAGTTTTTTGGAGTCGAGCGTCTCCCTGATCGCCGAAGAATCGTAATAAATCTCCTTGTCGGATTTTTGCCCGTCTTTCTCATAAAATGGAATGGAGCAGATTCCGTTCAAGCGGCGCGACTTCGCACGGGGCTTGTTCAAGCTGATGCTTCTGGCCTTGGAACTCCGCGACATGAAGTTCTTTTTCTGAAGGGATCGCAGATGCGCAAACACGGTGGACGTTTTGATGTTGAAATGCTCCGCAATTTCATAGACGGTGGGTGCCATTAGATTGACATCCATGAAATCCTCTATGTAGTTCAGAATATTGCGTTGCTTGTCTGTCAAACCTTTCATAGGTCACCCCCGATTTGCGTTTATTGCGCTCCCCATAAAACTGAATCATGCCGCGGCGACACTTTTCTTTGTTTTATATGACTTACGCATATTTCACTAAAAAATATTCAACTTTCCCTATACTAATTCGTCCGAAAAAATGAAATTATGCATATGAAATATTTTTTTTATAAAAAAAGTAGTTTTTTCATTTCTGAAAATCCTCCGTTTCCGCAACAATCCGGTCATCTTTCATGCCTCCGGTATTGCAGCGGAGCCACTTTCATCTTCCGCTTGAAGGCCTTGCTGAAAACATACAGATCGCCATAACCGCATCTTCCGGCAATTCCGGCAATGGAAATAGAGGAGTTTCGGAGCAATTCCTGCGCTTGGTACAGCCTCAGATTCCGGATCATTCCGCCCGGGGTGCAGCCGCATCCGCTCCGCAAAAAAACACGACGCACCGTCTGTTCGCTCACGTGAAAGTCCGAAGAAACCGTTTTCAGCGAGATCCGTTTGTGGAAGTTCAGGTAGATATAGGCGACAATCCGCGAAAACAGCTCCGGGATGGAATCCGGACTCGGAAGGGAGTTCGGCCGGATGCTGATATTGGCCTCCTCCCGCTTCGAAGCCAGAAATTCCATCAGCGCAGCAATCCCCGATGCCGGAGAGACCCCGCGGTCCTTCCGGCAGGCGGACACTGCTTTCGCCAGGAGGGCGCTGTCTTTTTCCGTAATGGCGATCGTTCGGTTCCGAAGCGGTGAAAGAAAAGCGTATCCGGCCGGATCGTTCAATGTGAACGTGATCGCAAGATAATTGCATTCTTCCACGCCTTCCTGTATGGAAAAATGAAGCTCATACGGGAAAAAGAGATTGGCTTTTCCCGTTTCCATGCGGAAAGGAACGCCTTCGATGAAGTTGACAGCGGTTCCCGACAGGATTATCTTCAGAACCATTCTCTGATGGAGATAATCACGCCGTTTTTCCCGTCCGATTTTTCCGAACCAGGCGATCACGTTTTCCGGGATTGCTGGGAGGGGTGTCGATATGCCGCCGGAAAAATAATTCTCCGGCTCCCGGCCGGGAAGTTGTTTCAGCAAAGTCAGCGACTCATTTTTTCTCATCATTCCCTCTCCCTTGGTGACAAGATACCACAGCCTTACAGGAAGTTCAAGTGTATGAAAATGACAAAAATTTGATTTTTTTTACCATTTCAAAAGCGACTTTCCAGTGTGAAATTATTCGCAGATAAAAAAACAGGAGGTTAGAAATGGAAAAACTCAATGCATCCGAACTGAAAAAGTGTGCAAAGGCCTGCGGTGCGGACATCTGCCGGATCGGCGCCATGAGCGGATTCGAAGGCGCTCCGAAACAGATGGATCCACGCTACATTTTCCCGGATGCGAAAAGCATCATCGGACTCGGGTTCCGGATTCCGCGCGGGTATCTGCGGGGAATCGAGGAAGGAACATTTTTTTCCGTGTACGAGTTCATGGGCTACTCAGGAATGAACTGGCGATATATGCCGCATGTCATGCGCCAGATCGTCTGCTACATCGAAGACCATGGATATGAGGCGGTCCCGCTTCCGAACTGGGATGCTTTTGCCTGGAACAAGTCCACCGACTATGCCGCCCAGAAAAATCAGATCAAACCCTTCCACAGCCGTCCTGTTGCGCCGGACAAACCCGCGCCCGATGTCGCCATCAGTGTCCGGGCGGCGGCCGTGGTATCCAACCTCGGAGAAATCGGCTGGAGCAAAATGATCCTCACGCCCGAATTCGGGCCGTTCGTCCGATGTGTCTTCATCATCACCGAAGCCGAACTGGAATATGACAAGCCCATTCTTCCCGGAACTCTCTGCGACCGATGCAAACTCTGTGCCCGGATGTGCACCGGCCAGGCCATTCCCATGGACAAAAGCGTCAAACTGAAAATCAATGGAATGGAGATTGAACACGCCGACCTCGATCTGCCGAAGTGTTCCAATGCCTACAGCGGCGCTGTCAGGGAATTCAACCCCTTCTGGAATCCCGACTTCAAAATGGAGGACAACAGCTTCATGGACGAATATCTTTCCAGAAAATATTACGGTGCGAACGGTCCCTGTCCACAGATCATGCACGTGCGGAACAATCCCGCCATCGAGGCCGGGCGCGGCTGTCTCCGTGCCTGTTACGCACATCTGGAAGCCCAGGGAAAACTCACATGCAAGTTCTACAAACCCTTCAAGCGCAACAAGGAATGGAAACTGGATTGACCATGACAAAGATACTGCGCCGATGAGCATTTTTTGTCTCTGAAAAAGTCACATGCAGTAATCATCAGTATTGCATGACCCTTTCCAGAAACGGAAATGGTTCACCATCTGACGCAATACCAGAAGTTCGTTTTTTTGCGAAAAAAAAGGGAAAACGGTTTGACTTTGGGAAAAAATGGAATATAATGGTATAAAATGGAATAGGAGCGTCCATGCTGGCTTTCTGCGGTATTGACAGATGTCTCCTGGATGCAAACGGAAGATTGAAGTTCAGTCCGCGGGTCCTGGAGGATTTTTCCCGGTGCGGCAGTGAGGTTGTTTTGCACTGTCTTCCGGAGGGAGCCGTTGCTGTATACCCGGAAGAATTTTACCGGCAGATGCGCTCCTCCGAGTCCAATTTGGCGGAAAAGGTTTCGCAGAGCATGCTTTTCCGCAGCAGTCTCCGGCGTTTCGGCGCGTGGAGCTGTTCGGCGAAGATATCGGCGCAGGGACGGATCACGGTTCCTCAGGAATATCGGGAACAGGCGGGGCTGAAGAATGGGTCCGTGGTGGTCGTCGGCGTGGAAGTGGGCGTGGAAATATGGGATCGTGATCGCTGGATGGAAGAGCAGCGGATCGGCATGGATCATGCCCGTGAAAAGGGTGAACGTGAAATGGCGTCCGATCTGGTGGTTCCGAAACAGGAAAACGGATCGCTGACGAATAAAGAACGGTGATATGAGAGCGGGAGGTGAAAGATGAACGCAATTCGAAAAATGGATCCGCGGATGCGCTATGCGTTTGCCGCAATGCTGGTTGCGATATCCTTTCTTCTTCTGGGTGCGGGACGTCTCGGCGAAGGTCTTTCCTCGCGGAGCGATGCGGATGCCAAGGCGAAAAAAGAGTGGTGCGAAGCGGCCGGGAAATTATGTGCCGGGGGTGTTTCCAGAGAAAAAGGGGATTGGGAACGCGTTGTGAAGTCCCACCCGGAAATCCTGCTGAAGGCATTTCACAGTGATCTGAAGGTCCAGCAGGAGTGACATTGCGATGGGCAGGAAACATGTCTGCCGACACCTTCAAAATTAAAACATTGATAGTCCTTTCTTTCCTACTGATATGGGCGGTCGTTGCGGCCGCCCATGTCTTTTCCTATGCGGTTTTCAGGCGCGCCGAACTGTTGAAGACTTCCCGTGCGATTGCCTGGCGCGAAGCCAAGATCCCGGCGGTCCGGGGGCGTATTCTCGACCGGGACGGTTTGCCGCTGGCGGTGTCCGCCATCCGGAGTGACCTGATTCTGGAAACAATTCCGGAAAAGGCCGGACGGCGGGACTCCCTGATCCGGCAGCTCCGGGAAACTTTCCCAGACTTTACGGCGGACTATGAAAAGGAAACATATCCTCTGGTCCTGCGGAAAAACATTCCTCCGCAGGAGGTCGTCTCCTATACGCGCCGGTTCCGGAGATTTCCGGAGGTACGGGTTGTCAGCCATCTGGAACGGAGCGTGTACGGCGGACCGGGGGTGCGCCGGAGGCTTGGCACGACTGCGCTGAACAATGTGAATGAACTGGTAGGCGTCTCGGGATTGGAACAGGAATATGACATGAAGCTTTCGGGGAAGGCCGGGACTCTGGTGGTCATGCTGGATCGAAACGGCGCCTGGCTTTACAACACGCTCCGCATTACAAAACAGCCGGAAAACGGACGCGATGTACGCACGGATATTTCCTTGAAGGAGCTGGGGGAAAGCAATGAAAAATGATTCCGTGACTTCTTCCTGGTTCCGTTCATTCTCCTCCCGGAAGAAACTTTTTCCGATGGGCGCCGCGCTGATTCTCGTGCTCGTAGGACTTTTCGGATGTCTGGCGATTTACAGTTCCCGCACCCTGACGGACCAGCCGCTGTTCTTCGCATTCAAGCAGATGTTCTGGCTTTTTCCGGCGATTGCCGTTTTCCTTGCGGCGGCCGCGGTCCCGTTCCGCTTCTACAAGACAGCCGCTCCGTGGTGGTTTCTCCTGAGCGTGATCTCCCTGATCGCGGTCTATCTGTTCGGACACGAAATCAACCGCATGCGGGGATGGTTCACTTTCGGAGGGATCAACCTGCAGCCGTCTGAATTCGCGAAATGTTCGATCCTTCTCTATCTGTGCGTGTATTGCGGAACGCGCAAGGAACTTTCCTTCCCTCAGTTGTCCTATCTTTTTCTGGTGAGTTTCGGGAGCATGATCCTCATCATGCTGGAACCCGATTTCGGAGGTGCGCTGATGTTCTTTGTGGCGTTCATTCTGGTGATTTTCCTCCGGGGAGTCCGCTTTCACTACATCCTGGCGGCATTCGGCTTTCTGGCCATCAGCACGGCGCTTTTCGTTACCTTCAACGAATATGCGCTGATGCGGATCCTGGGGTATCTGAATCCGGATGGCGTTTTCAGTTCCAGCGCCTGGCATATCAAGCAGTTCCAATATACGATGGCGCACGGCGGCTGGACCGGGTCCGACTGGGGGAACGCCCTCTGGTCCGGTGCGTTTCTGCCGTTTCCTCATACGGACTCCCTGTTTGCCTCGATTGTGGAATCGACCGGATTCGCCGGCGGCTTCATCGTGATTGCCGGATTCGTGGCGATGGGAGTCGGATTCTGCGTGCTTTCCTGGGACATCCGTTCCGGGGACGACACCCGCCGTTTTTATGTATTTTCCGCAGGGGCGCTGTATCTGATCCAGGCGCTGATTCACATTGGTGTGAACAGCGTCCTCCTGCCGCCGACCGGGGTAACCCTTCCCATTCTCAGCTACGGCGGCAGTTCGCTGTTTTCCGTGATGCTCGCTTTCGGGATTGCCTTCAGCGCCGCGAATGCGAAGGAGTGAGGCAAAACTTCTTCAGCGACGGGGGGTGGCGTAGTCCGACTCATTGAAGACGATGGCTTCGAAGACCGTAAACGAGGCGTCCGGCGACTTCCATGCATCCGGCGACAGCCCCGCTTTCTGCGAAAGATAGGTCAGCGTTTCCTCCAGATTCCAGCCCTGTTCCGGAGCCACTTGCGGCAGAAACACCGCGGATCGCCCGTCCCTGGTGATGGTCATGCCGTGTTTTCCGATTACGATGTCCTTCCAGGAGCTGACCGGTTTCGCGGGCGTCAACGCCGAGATCTCGACTTCGACCGAACGGAGCTCCTCCGGGTTGAGCGGACGGAATCTCTGGTCCCGGAAAGCGGAATCCACCGCACGGGCCATTACCGCGCGGTAGAGTTCGCGGAACGGCTGGATTTCGCCGATGCATCCACGCAGATTCTCATCGATCTTGAGGGTTACGAAACAGCCCATTTTCTTTTTCATGTTTTCCGTAATGCGTGAATCGAAGTAATCGGAAGGAGCCATTTTGCGGTTTTTGAACACATATTCGATGGATTCGCGGGCAATGGAAAGGAGTGTTTTCTTTTCGGCGTCGGTAAGGAAATCATTCTCATTGGGTTTTACAGCGGGATCCCATTTTCCGTCGACGACGGCGGACACATAGCTGACGGAATGGGAGTAATCTCCGTTTGCTTCGGCGGAAGTTGCGTATTTGAGGAGGCGCACTTCCGCGCTGTCTGGAAGCATTTCCAGCAGAACCCGGATGGGGGCTTCCCCGCAGATGGTCGCTCCGGTATCCGCAATGTATTTTGCGAATTTGGCGCAGTCTTTGCTGCGGATCAGTTCAAAGGCATCGAGGTCGAGCTTGCGGAGACCTTCCGGGATATTGTCCCGGAAGGGCACATAATCGAAATTCTGTCCGAAATGCGTGAAATCCGAACTCACGACCACCAGTGTGGAAGGGGTCAGGCTGGCGGCGACGGCCCGCGCGACTTTTTTCGCGTATTCGGAGTCCAGCTGTCCCACCACAACCGGAACGACCTTGAACCCAGATGCCAGAGCCGCCTGAAGAAACGGAAGCTGAATCTGAACGCTGTGTTCTCCCTGAAGAACCCGGTCATCGCTCATGACAAAAGAGAATTTCCCGAGTTCCTTGAGAACGGCCTGATCGATTTCAACGGTCCCGAGCGGGGTGCGCATCCCGTCCGCCTGTGGCAGGCAAATTGTGTTTTTCAGATAGACCCGGTGCGTGGGGCCGAGGATGATGACACGGTCGTATTTTCTCCCTGCGACCGCTTTCGCGCCGAAGGCGGCGACCGAGCCGGAATACTGGTAGCCGGCATGGGGCTGGATCAACGCGATCGGTCCGCGGGGATTTCCATCGGGCGGGAGGGACACTTTCGACATCCAGTCGTCGATCTGTTTGCGGAGGCGCGCGGGGTTGGCCTCATACCAGGATCCGGCAAGCGTGCTTTCGAGGATTTTGGATTCCGTCCCCAGAGCATTGACGCTGATGCATGAACTTGCTAACCCGATTCCGGCGAAGACAAGATTCTTTTTTTTCATGATGTCCTGTCCTTTCCTTGTGGCAGGGAGAATTTATTTTTTCTTCTGGGGAGCAGGTTTTGGAGCGGGTTTCGGCGCAGGTTTCGGAGCCGGCTTCGGGGCGGAGGACGGCACCAGTTTCTGATATTCGGGGAGGGCGCCGAATTTCTGTTCGACTTTTGCTTTTTCCGCCGCATTCTGGGTCAGTGCGATTTTCAGGTATTCCGTCAGGAATGCGGAGAAACGGGCTTCCAGCAGCGGATTGTCCTCAGACGCCGTTTTCGCCGCCTTGTATTCCCCGAGCCAGAAGAAGTAATAGGGGAGGAACTGGAGTTTGTTCATCTTGATTGCCGCATTGGTGGAGAAAACGCGGAACTGGCGGGAATTTATGATTTGTTTCACCGGCACGGACAATTCCTTGCCGAAAGGAGTTTCCCCATAGATCACGCCTTCCTGGATGGACTTTACTTTACAGAGATTGATGCCGAGTTCGATCGTGAGTCCGACAATTTCGGGATTCCCGTTTGTAAAGGCGTCGTTCAGTTCCCAGGCACCCTTCATGACGGCAAATAGCTGGTTGGAGAGAGTGACGAGGCTGCGGGCGTATCCGGCCAGATGAGGCTTGGCTGTTTTCATTTCATCGGCATTCTTTTCGAATATGGCCCGGAGCCCGGCCTCGTCGTTCTTCTCGGAGAAACGAACCAAGTCCAGAACGATATTCCGCTGCATTGCCGCCACCCGGTTCTTGTAATTCGTGATTTCACGTTCCTTCTCGCGCTGCTGGGTTTCCGCCGCGCGCTGTCTTTCTTCTTCGGCTTTCCGTTTTACTTCTTCCGCCGCGCGCTGCTGGGCCTCTTCCACTTTCCTTTTCGCCTCTTCCGCCGCGGCCTGGCGTTTTGCCGCGAGTTCTTCTTCATATTTCTTCAACTCTTCCACACGGGCAATCTCCACCTTCTCTTCATCCAGCGGAGAGTAATAGTCCAGAATTTCCCGAAAGAGCTTTTTTTCCTCGTCGTTCGACGGAGGGAGCATTTTTGCAAAAAAAGCATCGCACCGGGACAAGGTTCCCGGTTTGTCCGTGACACCTGACGAACGAATGGTTTCCGCAAGCGGAACGGCTTCTTGCATGAACGGAGACGGCCCTTTGGGAGTGACCGTCTTTTTGACCTCGGTCCTGGCTTTCGCATAATACTCTTTCCAGTTCACCTTCTTGACGAAATGCAGGTATGCTCCCGCTCCGGCTAGCGCCAGGACAAGCAGCAGGATGATGGAAAGAATCAATTTGCCGAGGCGGGAATGGACTTTCGGCTCCTTGGATTTTTTTATTTTCTTATGGGCCTCCTGCTTGGAGGTCGATTCCGTGACCGACACCGCCGGCTGCGTCGCATTCTCCGCGGGAGACTTTGCGGGCGGCGGAGAAGCGGGAGAGGGCGCGGGCGCCGGTTGGAGCTTCGGCGCGGGAACCGAAGTTTTTTCTTTCAGCTGGAACTTCGGCGCGGCCTTCTTCGCGGCCTCCGCGAAAGACGGGTTTTCCGGAACGGTTTCGGTCCCTGTGAAGGGAGGTTTTGGAGCCGCTTGCTGTTCCGTGGCGCCGCGGAGCCTCAGTTTGGGAGGCACCGGTTTCGACCCGGCTTCGATCTTGTTGGAGTTCTGCACCTTGATCATCGCGGAATAGGTGGCCACCATGGGTTTCCTGCCGCGCTTGATCAGTCCGAGGTCCTCGGCGAGAAGGGAAGCGTCCTGATAGCGGAGATTCGGGTCCTTCGCCATCATCTTTTCCACAATCCAGGAAACGTCGGGCGGAATATTCGGATTGACTTCGCAAGGAGGAATCAGCGTTCCGAAGAGATGCTGGCGCGTGATTTCCAGAGCGGTCGTGCCCTCATAGGGAAACCGCCCCGTCAGGAAGTGGTAGAATGTGGCGCCGAGACTGTAGATGTCAGTCCGGTTGTCGAGAGGATCTCCGGTCAGCTGTTCCGGGCTGATATACTGGGGGGTTCCCATTACTTCTTCGGTTTCGTTGCTTTCCACATCGTCTCCGACTTTGGCGAGACCGAGGTCGGCGAGTTTGGCCCGCCCGCTGGAAGTCAGCATGATGTTGTCCGGCTTGATGTCGCGGTGGATCAGTTTTTCCTCTTTCCAGGCGTAGTCGAGCGCCTCGGCGATCTGCTGAATGATATTGATGGCCTGATCGACCGGAATCACTTCTTCGCGCTTGAGAATGTTCTTCATCGTTTCGCCGTCGATATGCTCCATGGCGAAATAGAAGATGCCCTCGTCGTCGCCGACCGCGTAGGCCTGGACAATGTTGGGGTGATTCAGTTTTGCCGCCGCGCGGGCTTCCTTGATGAAGCCGACCACAAATTCGGTATTGCTGGCATAATTGGCGGCCAGCACCTTCAAGGCGGCGGGACGGTCCAGCGAGATCTGATGGGCCAGATACACGATTCCCATGCCCCCGCGTCCCAGTTCGCGCATGATGATGAAGTCGCCGATTACCGTACCTGACGCGATACGGGAGGGCGGAACAACCACAGGCTTGTTACAGTGCCCGCATTGCACTTTTGTCCCCATATCCGAGTTGTCCACGGATACGATGCCCTTGCAGAATGGACATTGAAAACGCATTCAGCCGTTCTTCTCCTGTCAGAAAATTTATCGTTACATTATCAGGTGAACAATATATAAGACTTTTTCCGGATTTCAACACTTCATGTACAAGTTTTTTGAATATAGACAGATTGGAATTCCATAGAATAATCGTCCCGGACGCTGAACCCTCGAAAAGCCTTCAGCACTTCGGAAAATGGAACCGGAAAACCGTGCCTTCGAAGAATTCCCGAATAATTTGACGCTTGTTGGAAATAACGATTCCGGGTTACAGGACAACGCGGCTCCGTTCTTTTGCCGACCGGTACAAGGCTTCCATTACCCGGTTGCGGACGGCGGCTTCCCGGACCGGCACCAGCGGCACTTTTTTCCCGCCGACCGCGTCCAGGAAAAGCTGGAAGGCATGAGGCAGCGCTTCCGGCAATGCTCCTTCAAAAGGTTTGTCGCAGGCGGAACCTTCCAGCGATTTTGCCTGAAAATAAAGTTTGTCTCCGAAGATCACCGCGCTCGCCTCTGTTCCGTGAATTTCACAGAAAACCGGATTCGCAACATTCACCCATCCGCTCGAAATCGAGGCGGAGACCCCCTTCGGGAATGTAAGAAGCGCCTCGCCGTTTTCATCGCAGGAAGCGCCGTAACGTCCCGTGACCGTGCGGACATCCGCCGCCACGGATTCCGGTATGCCGAAGAACCAGATCAGAATGTCCAGCACATGCGTCCCCAGATCGCCGAATGCCCCGCAGCCTGCCGTGGACGGATCCGCCATCCAGCGCCATTTCGTATCGAACCAGCCCCCCAGCGAACCGCTGTGGCAGTTCGAAAAGCGCGCATGAGTCACCGTTCCGAACGTTCCTTTTTCCAGCTGTTCCTTCAGAAAACGGATCTGCGGGTTGCCTCGCATGAAATAGCCTGTCTGGAAAATAATCCCCGCTTTTTCAATCGCATCCGCCATTTCGTCCGCGTCCGCCGCCGAAAATCCCAGCGGTTTTTCCACAAACAGATGTTTGCCCGCCGCGGCCGCCTTCAGGACGATTTCCTTGTGCCGGTTCGTTTCCGAGCAGACAATCACTGCGTCCGAGGGCAGCGCCAGAAGTTCATCCAATGAAGAAACGGCGCGGCACGAAAGAAGTTTTGCATTCTCTTCCGCCCGGGCCGGATCATGGTCCCAGCATCCGGCAACTTCCAGCGAATCGCCCGCCGCCTGAAGCATTTTGACAAACGACGGGGTATGAATATGCGCACATCCGGCCAACACGAATTTCTTTTTCATCTGCTGATCTTCCTTGCTTGAATTTCACAGGGGAGCATGTCCTGTCCTGAAACAATTTTTCGAAACAGCCTTTCCGTTTTTCCGGAAAAGCACAATGGGAATATTATATTGTCGATCCGGATATTTGCCAGTGAAAGTATTTGGAAAAATGAAAAATATCGTATATTGAGACAAAAAAAGCGGGTTGAATCTGATTGGGTGCCATGGAAGTCTGTAAGGCGGAACCGTCATGAACCTTAAACGCCAAAACATAAAACCCGGCTCATTTTTTGGAAATGAAGCCGGGCAAACAGACTCTGGAACTTATTTTTACGGTTTGACAAGGACGATCCGGTCGCAGAGCACCCGGTTTGTCTTCGCCTTGCTTCCGGGAACGGACGGGCCTTCGAATTTCAGGGAAAAGTATACATCCCATTGTGCGTCCGGCGATTTTTCATCGAAGAAAATTCCGATGTCCCGGAAGAAAAAGGCCGAAGTCGTCACGGAAACCCTGGTTGCGTTCGTGATGGGAAACGTTCCGATTTTATACAGTTTGTAACGGTCGGCGGCAACCTCTTCTTTCTTCAGATAGCGGTTTTTCAGCAAAGTCCACTTCGGCTGAATCGTGTCGCCGGCAAGGTGCGAACGGTAATCGTTGGCATACATTCCGTACGGGAATGAGACGACTTCCGTATGCGGTGCGGCAAAACCGGTTGCCGCGTCGGGATCTTTTACTCCCGCCGTATAGAAAAGCTGCCGGACCCGTTCCTGAGGAATTCCTTTGAGTTCTTCGGGCAGATTCGCCGTTACGAGAGCTTCCACCGACTGAATGTCGCCTTTCCTTGAAACATAAGGCTGACGTTCCTTCTCCACGCGTTTGAGTGTGCTGATGATTCGATCCGCCAGAACTTTCGGACTGGTCTTTTTTGCATATTCCGATTCCTTCGCGAAGGTCTCCCATTTGGAGAGAATCAGATGATCCAGCTGACGGCGTGCCATACGCACCCGGAACAATTCCGCATCGTTTCCTTTCACAAGGGATTCCATTTTATCGAACAGTTCCGACCATTTCTCTAGATTCTTCGCGGTACAATATCCCAGTTGCAGCGGACTGCACGCATAATACCCGACGACACCCTCCCGGACGGCTTTTTCGCGAAGGTCTTCCAGATCGTTGAAATATTGCGTCATGAGTGGCGCGGCTTTGCCGTAGTAAAGGTTTATGAACTCTTTTATAAGTGCTTCCGGGGATTTTTCACTGCCGGAAAAAAGCTGGAGAAGCACCCAGGATTCCAGATCGGCGAAGTTTGCGCTGTTTGGCGGAGTGACATCGTGTTCATAGAAGGTGCCGGTGATTCCCGCCTCCTTCATCAGCTGGAAGTCGCGGATGCTTCGGCGCAGTGCCGAATAAGGATAAAAGCTCAGCCCGTATGTGTCCGGATAATACCACACCCAGACATTTTTTGCAATTTTGCACCATTGCCGTAAATGTTCCAGTGTCTGTGCGTTGCTCTTATGATCCAGATCGGCAAAAATATTGTCGTCGATCGGGGCGAAAATGCCGATGAAATTATCCGGAAAAATTAGGCCGGACGGAGGTTTTTCGGTCTGTTCTTTCCGGTAAAGCAGCGTGCCTATTTTTGCCTTCGGCATTTCTTTTTTCACGGAACTGGAGAGTTCCGCGAGAAATTCAAAAAACGCACCGCATGGTGTTCCGTATTTCTTTTCGAGCGCAGTGCACTCGGGACAACAGCAGAAATGTCCCGGATAATCCATTGCGGAAATTTCTATCCATGCTTCCTGTCCCTGTGCGGCGGTGTTGTCATAATTTTTCCGGCACTGTTCGATGACGTTTTTCGTGAAGACTTCCCGAAGTTTGGGAGAGGAAAAACAGATTTGTCCGTTCGGTACCCGCTTCCCCTTTTCATTCATTGTGTAGAATTCGGGATTCGTCTTGAAATATTCCGAGGGGGGAACGAATTTATGGATGGAATGATTTCCCTTTCCAATCCCTTGTATCCGGTTCAGAAAACGATAGTTTTTTGAGTTGAGCAGCAGATTCTGTCCGTTCCGGAGGAAAAACGAATCCGCCGTCGGCTGATTCGTGTAGAAATAGGTCATTAGGGCACGATAGGGAAGACCCTCGGAAAAGACTTTGTCGGAGTCCGCTTGAATGGTTTTGGCGGAGGGGATGCTCATATCGCCGTAAGCGCTCAGGAAACGGCATCCGAGATTTTCCGTCAGAAACCGGTGCGTCGCGGAAAGCGTTCCCCGTGGGCCGTTTCCGGCCAGATACAGGTTTTTTCCGTCGGTTTGAATGGCATATTTTCCGTCCTTGAGTTTCCGGCTGCCGGGAAGAACTCCAAGAAAAATTTTGTTCCCGGACGGAAGGCCATCCGAATTTTTTACAATTTCGAATTTGGCTCCGCTGATCCGGGTCAGGAAGGTTTGCAGTTCTCTGGAGGCGAATTCGTCTTCCGGAGTCGGTTTTTCAGGAAGAACGATCGGAGCCGGGTTCTTTCCGTTTTCAACCAGAGTAACGGAGGCCGCCGAAGAGAGAAGCGAAACCGATGCCAGCGAAAGTAAAAGTGACTTGCGAAACATGAGGCTCTCCTTGTTTTAAACAGTGGTATTGTGATTCATTCGTGGATGTGGAAAGGGTTCAATAGCCGTTGATAGCGAGAAGCTGTTCATTCCTCCAGGTTCGAAGATAGTAAGTTGAAAGGGCTTTATTGATGGAATAGGGGGATTCGTCGCGGACACTGCCGTCCAGAAAACAGAAGTTCGCCCGCTGACTGTGGCGAAAGTGCACCAGATAATTTCCGCCCGCCGCATTTCCCGCCCCATGAACCTGACGGAATTCGGGCCATCCCCAGATTTTTGCGGCGGTGTCGGCCAGAAGGAAAATCTTTGAATTGTTCCGGTTGGTGATCCGGTAGAAATTGGTGACTGCGTCAACGCCATTGTAGCTGTCGGGAGCAATATTCAGTCCGAACACATTGAAGCTGTCGGTGGCTGGAAAGACAGGGCAGCGCAAATGCGCGTATCCTTTGGTATAGCCTCCTTTGTTCATGTTGTATGCCCAGCTGTTGCCGGCATAAGCGGCCGGAGGAAGCCATGAATTGAAGTCGTTTGAATACATGAGAAGAGCCAGTCCCGACTGGCGGCTGTTTCCCTTGCATTTGACCGACTGGGACTTCTTTTTTGCGCTGTTCAGCGCGGGGAGCAGCATCCCGGCCAGAATCGCGATGATCGCAATCACGACCAGAAGCTCGATCAGCGTAAATTTCTTCCTTGGTGACATTTCAGGTGACTCCTTTTTTCTCTGTATTCCATGTGCGCTGTGCGCTTTTCCTCAAAATAAACGTTGTGGGAATCTTCATCGAGATGGCGCAGGAAGTGGGCTGCCGGATCAGATAGAGGATCAGTTTGCAGGCTTCCTCGGCCATGGTTTCGATCGGCATGTCGATCGAGGCGATGATGGGTTCCGGAGCGAGACGGTAGCCGTATTTTTCCCGGTTCCCGGTGCTCGCCAGAAGATAGTCGCGTCCCGGCTCCATTTCTTCGTCGTGGAGCGCCTTGATGAGGTTGATGGCGATTTCTTCAGAGAATGCCAGCAGCAGCCTGTTGCGGTATTCCCGTCCGTGGACGCGGACCAGCCGATAACAGGTGATTTCCCGTTCGGAAGCATCCATGATTTCATAGGAAATCTGTCCTTCAGGAATTCCGGCTTCGATCAGATGTTCTTTCCAGAATTGCATGGTATGAATGCCGCTGGGGCTTTTCTCGTAAAAAATAATCGGCTTTTCATCTTTTCGCAGGATGATTTGTTCAAAGACTTCCCGCATTCCTTTTGAATGGTCGTAATAGATTTGCGTGAAGGGTTCGCCCAACGGAAAGTCGCCGCGATAGATCAGCAGCGGACGCCGGATTTTGCGCAGGACGCCGATCGATCTGGGATCAAGGTAATTGTGGGAGATGATAAAGCCGTCATATTCGTTATTCAGGCGGTCCGGGGAAATGTTCATCAATTCATGATAGGATAGGATGTGTACGTCACAGTCCTGTTCCGTCAGGTATTTGAAAGCAAAGTCGATGTGGCAGTTGAGGATTTTCTGCATGGGGAGGGACATGGGTACAATCGAACAGTCGGCGATGCCGATCCGGAGACGCCGCATTTCCGCATCGTCTTTGAAGAAAGTTCCGCTGCCGCGCACCCGGTAAAGGATTCCTTCCTTTACCAGAAGATTGATCGCATTGTGCGCCGTCGGCACAGAAACGCCGAACTGTTCGGCGATCTCGCTGGCGGAAGCCGTGGGCGTTCCCTTTTTTGCGCGGAAAGTCCTGAATTCTTCGCGCATGGCCTCCGCGATCCGGTGGCTCTTGCTGATTTTTGCCCGTGTGATCATCCGCATTCCTCATATAAAGTGTATATGAATATTATATTTGAAATCCGGATATTTGCCAGCATTCGTCTCTATAAAAGATGAAAAATGCAGAATTTTGAGGGTAAATTTTTTTCAGCAGGAAAATGAAAGAGTATATGAAGTTATAAAAAAATCCGGAATTTCTTCCGGACAAAGGGGGAGACCGTTTTGAAGGGGAGGGCTATGGACGGCTTCCGGCGCGGTTCCAGTAGTTCTTGACGGTCTGTCCTGCAGCGGTGATATTGCCCAGTTCCACATAGGGGTCCAGCGGATTCGCGACTCTTTCGGAGGTTGCATGGCCGTCGGCCCATCCGACATTGATGAGATGATTGTGTTTTCCGTAGGCGGCGTTGGTGAGATTGGTCCGGTAGGAGACCACGTTGCAGGCGCCGGTGTTGGAGGTGTGGTTCCAGGATTCCACGAAAAAGATCGTCCTTCCGTGCTGTTTGATTTCCGTGTCCTTGGCGGGGATGTCCGCCCAGTTTGTCGGACGGTTGGGTTCCATGTTCGAGGTGGCAAGGTGGCTGTAATTGATTCCGTAGTTGATGGCGGTGGTTCCGATGCCGGTTCCGCCGACACGGGCGACCTTGGAAGAGGAGGCGGGACAGTAGAAAACGCCGTCGTTTTTATTGACATAGTTGTTGCGCAGGTAGATGCACCATGCCGTGCCGTCCTTGTCATAAATGGCCGCGGGCGGATAATAAAACCCCTGATCCTGACTGTAGCAGAGTCCCGCCAGCGTCAGCTGTTTGAGGTTGTTGACGCACCGGATGTTCTTCGCGTTGTCGCGGGCCTTGTTCAGGGCGGGCAGCAGCATGGATGCCAGAATCGCGATGATCGCAATGACAACGAGGAGTTCTATCAAAGTGAAAATCCTGTTGGAAACTCTGTGTATGTCGCCGTCCGGTTCCCCCGGAAACATTTCCGGAGAGTGGAAATATGGGGTTCTCATTTTTTTCTCCTTCTCCTTCGCCGAGGAAGGATGTTTGATTGATTTTATTTTAATACAACTGTATAAATCCGATAGTCTCTGCCGTCCACCTTCACCTTGAGTTTTCCCTGTTCGAGAATTCTGTTTTTTCCTGTTTCCTGGTTGAGTATCTGAACCGGGACAAGCGTGCCGAATTCAAGAGAGGCCTCCGCTTCGTTGTCGGTGAGGTTGCAGATATTCAGGAGGAGTTTGCCCGGACGGCGGTATGTGGTGACGCTGATCGCGGGATTGGAGCTTTTCACCGGATTTGCATCGGACCAGTAGGGGAAGAATTCGACATCCTTGTTTCCGAGGCCGAACTCCTTGCGAATCTCGATCAGTCTGATGAGCGGGGCGGTATTGCACCAGATCGGCCACAGGAGGCAGTCATGCGCGGCGACGAAAGCGCCCAGTTCGCGGGCGGCGCGTTTGGATTTGGCATATTCCTTGTCAACCTGCGGACTCTTGGTGAGGTTCGACATCACGATGCACGGCAGCCCGAACTGTGCGCCGGTCAGTTCCGCCTGCCAGCGCTCCTTCGGGAAAGCGTAGCGGAGAAACAGCTTTCCGCCGTTCTTCATGTCTTCCGTGATCTCCGGATTGTGTTTTCCGTATTTCGAAAGGAAGGTGGGATTGGAGAAGTAGCCCGAGTTGGAATGTTCGAAGGTCATATTGGCATCGCAGAAGCTGATGAAAGGGATGGACCATGTCGCGGACGAATGGGCGACCAGAATTCCGGGTTTTCCGCGTGTTTTGAGGAAAATCGCGGCGATGCGCTTCATCAGGTCGCGGCGCGCAAACCAGTCCCACTCATAGCGGCGGACGCCGTTCTGGTCGACATAGCCCGCGCCGTGCGCTTCGTTCATGTCCCGGATCGGGAAACAGTTGTCGATGTCCCCGAAACCGTCAAAGCCCATGATCGCCATTTTTTCGACCAGGAAGCAGAAGAAATCGGCCCAGCCGGAGGCGCTGGAGACCCGTACCTCAAGGCCGCCGTGCGCGGCTCCGTAGTTGTAAATCAGTTCGGGGAGGGTCTGCCAGTTCTTCATGTTTTCCGCAAGCTCCGGAGTGCGGTAGAGGAAGACATCTTCGGCGGCGTTGTCTTTGGCCAGATAGAGGTCGTTGAGCTGCTGTCCTTTCGGAGGAGCATCCAGATATTTCAGGTAACCGATTCCGACGCGGATCGGATCGCAGTAGGTCAGGGCCGGGCGGCCGGAGTCATGAAGTTCCTGCGCCCATTGTTTCACCTTGTCGGCGTTCTTCCGGATTCTCGGATAGGCGCTCACTTCCCGGTATTCGTCCGGCCAGATCATGGGGAGGGTTCCGACCTTGCCATGACGGGTTTCCGAGTCATAAATGCCGCGGCGGGTGGAACAGAACCAGTCGCGCCAGCCTTCGGGCATCGGACGCACCGGCGTTGCGAAGAACCCGAAGGTATAGGTGACGGGAGACTGAATGACATACGGGGCGCTCACGGGGACAGTCTGGAAGGAGACTTCCCTGTCCGTGGCGGAAGCGGTCAGCGCGGAAGGCCGGAGGGACTGGTCCTGAGGCGACCAGTTCCGTTCCGAGCCGCAGAACCAGAGGAAGCCCTTGTCGTGGTTTCCGAACCAGACCAGCGATTTGAAGGGCTCCCGGAAAAATTCCCCGTTTTCCTTAGGAACCGGCATGCTGAACGATTCCTTCGGGATCATAATGGAAATATGAGAGTTCGGCGCACCGATGAAGTGGGTGAACAACGCGTTTTTCCGGGGAAGATGGAAGGCATAGGAGAAACGGTCGAGGGAAAGTTTCTTTTTCGGGATCAGGGTCATGTCGACCCGGACCATGCCGTCGAATTCGATCGCGGTGACGGTTTTCAGGTCGAGATCCGGAGAGGTCAGGGTCCGTTCGAAAACGGCCCGGCCTTTTTTGTTCATGAGCATTTGGGAACCGGACGGACGGAAGGTGACCTTTTGACCGTTCACGGTCATATCCATGCTCATCGGACGGGAGAAGAAGGCCTCGTTTCCGATCAGGACTTTGGAAAGCAGGCCGCTTCCGTCCAGATCATAGCGGCGGTTCCAGACTTTTGCGCCGTTGGAGTCCGCCTGAACGTTTTCAAACGGAGGCAGCACGAAATCGGGCGAAAGCGCCTCGATGCCGCGCCGGTTGGTCTTCCAGTCTTCTTTCGAGGTGTCCCCGAAATCCGGGATCGGAGTCGGGTTGAGTTTCCGTTCCGGGACTTTGGGGGCGGTGCTGTCGTTCGTTAAGGCGTTCATTTTTCCGGCGATCTCCTTTGCCGTGTCGGGCCACTTGTTTTCCGGGGCTTTGAATGCCCGGATATTCATCTGATAGACAGGGGATTCCTTGTCCGGCTTGAATTCGGGGATTGCGTGAAACAGATAGAATTTCCTGTAGGTCTTGTGATCCCAGAAGGTGTTTTTCCGAGAGACGAGCGGGATCTTCCGCGGAAAACTCAGGACAACACCCGTTCCGGCGGACTTCATATACAGTGCCGCCCAGGGAAAGTCCGAGTTCGGACCCCAGCCGCCGTCCGACTGAAAGGACCCCTGTCCCGCGGGAGTCAGATACTCGCTGAACAGCGGCGAAAATCCCATTGCGAAGAGATAGAAATAGGAGGGCTTCTGATCGTTTTCAGAACGGTAACGGATCGGCAGGTCGAGGCCGTCCGGAGTCAGGATATAGGAAGAGAAGAAGCGATAACCGCCGATGACGCTTTCCTTCTCCAACACGATCCGCTTCCCGGCGTATTGCCCGTTTTCACGGACTTCCTGTTCCTTGCCGTCCACCGTCAGAAACAGCTTTTCAACTTTCTCCGTGGCGGCGGAGGCTCCGAGCATCTTGCCGCCTGGGAAGGAGAGAATTGTTCCGTTGGCTCCGCTTTTTGCCAGCAGTTCCGTGCCTTCAAAATTGAGAACGGAGGGGGTGAAAGCGGAGGGCGCGGAAAGGATCAGCGAGTAAGGGCCGGACTGAAACCGGAGGACTCCCTGCGAAGGGATGGCATTTTGCGCCGACAGTGCGGCGGCGACCCAGAACAGAAGGAGAACGGCTGTCTTTTTCATGACGGTCCTTGTTTGACTTCATTGATATTTTTGATGCTCTGTCCGTCCGTGATATGCGGAACAAAGACTCGACTTTCCGGTTTTTCGCCCCGGTCGATCCGGTCCATCTGGCGGAAGACTTCGCGGATCATTTCATCGAACGGGGGTTCGGCCGTGACGATGCTCATGGAAGCGCCCCATCCGGGATCGACTTTGTCGAACGCCCCGATGGAAATGTCGTCCGGAATGCGCATCTGGTTCTGGAAGAGATACTCGAAGACGGCGTTGTGAAAGACTTCGCCGGCGACATAGAGGGCGGTCATGTCCTTGTTTTCGGCCATGAATTTCCAGACGGCATCCGCATGTTTCTCATGATCGGAAATCCGGAGGACGCGTCTTTCCTCGACCTCGATGCCCGCGTCCGTCAAGGCGTCGCAGAAACCGTGCCAGCGTTCCGCGACATAACTGCTGTTGCTCAGGGCGGAACCGATATAGCCGATCTTGCGATGTCCGGCGGCGACCAGGCGGCCGGAGACCTCGCGAGCTCCCGCGTACTGATCGGTCGTCACGTAAGGGAAAGGAGTTCCGGCCAGTCTGCGGTTGAAGGCAAACACCTTGATGTTCTGTTCCTTCAGTGCGTTCAGGCTTGGCAGATGATAGGAATTCGGACCGGAAAACAGGAGCCAGTCGAGCTGGTCTTTTCCAACGCCCTTTTCGACCAGATCGTAAAAATCGCGGGTGCAAAGGAAGCGGAGTTCGAAATTGTTTTTCCGGGATTCCTTCAGCAGGGTGTTGAGCAGAAACGCCATCATCGGACTATGCATATAGAACAGGCTGACCCCGTAAATGCCGATGACTTTTGTCCGTTCACCCGGATCGCCTTTGTCGGCGCTTCGGACGAACCATCCCTTTCCGGGCTGGCTGGTGATGACCTCCGCCTGTTCCAGAAGATGAAGTGAATTTCTTACCGTGTGGCGGTGAATCCGGTATTGGCGGCTGAGTTCGCCTTCCGAGGGCAGTTGTGCGCCCTTCTTGATCTTTCCGGTCCTGATTTCGTCCAACAGCTCATCCCGCAGCCTGAGGTAGGCGGGGAGATGTTTTTCCTTGGTTCCGGCACTCATGTGGCATTACCTTTATATACATGTATAATTGTTCGTTGCCAATGATTATAATGTGGATTCCCCCGGTTGTCAAGCCCTTGAAGAATAAAAAAATCAGTTTTTTTGAAAAAACAGGATTGATTATTGCCGGAATCGTTCTATAATATATACATGTCTATAAAAAGGGAGAAACCATGTATATTATTTCGGAAATCGACGGACACAAGCTGTTCCTTCCGCCCCCGAACCGCCGTGGGGGCGGTCTGGAAAGATGGAAGAACCATGTCCGCGCCAACCTTGAATTCATCCGGAAGAATCCGCCTCTTGCTCTGAAAAACCGCATTACGGGTTCGTTCATTTACGCCCATCCGCCGAATTATCAGGGGATATGCACTCTCGAATTCACGGTCGGGGACTGGATGCGTGAACTCCGGAAACTCAAGGCGCTCGGAATGGACACGGTCATTTTTCAGGCCGCGCTCTGGAATGAACTGGAGGAATGCTACTACCCCTCCGAAGAGTTCCGGAACTACCGGAAATGGAATGTCATCGAACCCATGCTCGAGGCGGCGTCCGGACTCGGACTGAAAGTGTTCCTGGGCGGCTACGGCTCCGTGACCTGCTGGATGGACAAGCTGGACCGCGACCTGGTGGAAACCGAAAAGCGCCGTCAGCTCAAATGCTTTCAGGAGCTCATGCGCTACAAAGGACTGTTCCACGGCTTCTATTTTGCCCCGGAATCCGCCTTCACGGGAGAACGCGACCCGCGGCGTGAAGCGTTTCTTCATTCGCTGTACGGAGAATTGTTTCAGGAGATCAAGTCGATCGATCCCTCCCTTCAGATCCTGATGTCTCCGGCAACGTTCTATTACCCGGACGGCAAAATGCGGCTCATGGCCGAGGCCTGGAACGCGTTCCTTCAGGGAGTTCCGCTGGACATTCTTGCACCGCAGGATTCGATCGGGTGCAGCTGTATCACGCTGGAACATCAGGACGAGGCTTACCGGAACTGGAAGGCCGTCTGCGCGGAGAACCGGATTCACCTCTGGGCCAATATCGAAGTATTCGACTTGCGCGAGCCGATCGGCTCGGCCCATGCCCGGTGTCCCGCGCTGCCCGACCGGGTGGTCGCACAAATCAACAACGCCGCTCCTCATGTGGAGAAGATGATCACGTGGGAAGGCCTCTACTACTTTTCCGGCGAGGGCGAGGTTTTGAGAAAAAGACTGTTTGAATAAAACCGGCAACCCGGGAGGAAAAAAATGCTGCGAACTCTGCTGTTGCTTTCATGTTCGTGCGCCGTAAGCGCCGCCGCGGCGGAATACACACTGGAATCCGGAGACTACTCCATCCGGTTTTCGGGGGAACTCCGCCATACCGTGCGCTCCATCCGCTACCGTTCTTATGAGATCGGAACCCGCACCGGCTTTTACGGGACGGTCATGGCTCCGGAAAGGGGAAAATTCATCGGCTCCGGACACTCGGAGGGCGGCGAGGAAAAGGTCCTGCAATGGAGCCTCCTTGCGGACGGCAGGGCACTGGAACCGAAAAACGACGAAACGATCCGCGCCGGAAAATTCGTGCTGGAGAAGGTATCCCGGTTCGACAACGCCCTTTTCCGGGTTCGTGTCGAACTGTCGCCCGAAGGATTTCTGGAACAGAAGCGCTTCCTCACCGTCGGAGAACAGAAATTCCATCTGCTGTATGTGAATCTTTTCTGCTGGAACAAGGCCACCACCGACTGGTTTGCAATGACCGCGGAGGGGACGTTTGAATCCGGCGTGTTCCGGCAGGAAAAGGTCCTCTGGCATCTGGAGAAGGAAATCCGCTGGACCGCCATTTACGACGCCGCGGCGAAGAAGGGCGTGCTGCTCTATTATCCGGAGGTCATCAAGGGATCGATCCGGAAAGCCTGTTACTGGGAAGTCCCCCGGGCCTACAATAAGTATTATATGATGGCCGCGTTTCCCGCCCAATGTGCGAAGGGGTGGCAGTCGCCGGTCTACACGGTTTTTCTCCGTGGGTTCGAAGCGTCCGGCGCGAAGGCGTGTCCGGCGGTTCTGGAAAAGGAATCCGCCCGGATCGCGGGCATGAAACTCCCCGTGCTTCCCCTTCCGGAAGAGAGTCCGGCCAATCCGTAAAACGGCTTCGAATCTCCGCCCCGTTTGCCGTCCTGAATGATGGAATCATTCGATGGCGACGGGGTTTTCCTTGTCCAGTTTCTGGAGTTTCTTCTGGAGCGCCATCGGGGATTTGTCATAGCGGGCGACGAGAAGATACGTGATCGGAACAATGAAGAGCGTCAGGAAACAGGCGCTGGTTCCGCCGTAGAAAACCACGGCGCCGAGACATTGGCGGCTGACCGCTCCCGCGCCGGTCGCCATCAACAGGGGAACAGCTCCGACGACGGTCGAGATGCCCGTCATGAGAATGGGGCGCAGGCGGAGTTTGGAAGCCATGAAGACGGCTTCCTCGAATTCGTGTCCGGAGTCCCGGAGCTGATTGGCGAATTCCACGATCAGAATGCCGTTTTTCGCGGCGAGGCCGATCAGCATGATGATGCCGATCTGGGTATAGATGTTCATGGACATGCCGAGGAGGTTCAGGGAGATGACCGCTCCGATCATTCCGAGCGGGACTGTCGTCATTACGACCAGCGGGCTGATGAAGGACTCGAACTGGGCGGAGAGCACGAGGAAGGAAACCAGCAGGGCGAGGCCGAAGATGAACAGCATGGAGCCGGTGGTTTCCTTGAGTTCCTTGGACTGTCCCTTGTAGGCGACCTGGGCGTATTCAGGAAGGTTTTCACGGGAGGTTTTCTCGAGGAAGTTCAGGACGTCGCTCAGGGCGTAGCCGGGGGCGACGTTTCCGGTGATCGTGATGGCGCGCATCCGGTTGTAGCGGTTGAGACGCCCGGAATCGCCGATTTCCTTGATCCGGACGAGGTTGTCCAGCGGAACCAGCTGTCCGGAGTTGGAAGACCTGACGTAAATATTGCTCAAATCCGCGGGCGTGGCGCGGCTGAAGCGGTCGGCCTGGAGAACCACATCGTATTCCTGTCCGCGGTCCACGAAGGTGGTGACCTGTTTGGAGCCGAGCATGGTTTCAAGGGTGGTCCCGATGACGTTTGCCTGAATGCCGAGTTCGTTGGCGCGTTTCCGGTCGACCTCGACGCGGAACTGCGGGGTGGTTTCCTTGTAGTCGTAGTCGATGTCCACGAGTCCGGGATAGTTTTTGGCCTTTTCAAGAAGGATGTCGCGCCAGCGGACCAGCTCCGTATAGTCGGGTCCGCCGATTACGAACTGCACCGGATTTCCGCGTGAAGCGATTCCGCCGGGAAGGACGGGCTGGAGTTTCAGGGACGGAATATGCGCCAGTTTTCCGCGGAGGTCGTCAAGGATCTGGCGGGAAGTGCGTTTCCGCTTGGCCCAATCCTCCAGCTCCAGCATGGCGAAGCCGGTATTGGCGGCCGCGCCCAGACTGTCTCCGAACTGCGGAATTACGACCATCAGGGTGGTTCCTTCGCCGGATTCGACAATCGGATAAACCACATCCATGACCTTTCTGGAATTGTCGGTCATGGTGTAGAAATTGGTGCCTTCGAGCGCCTGCATACGGATGTTGACCATTCCTCGGTCTTCCTGCGGTTCATAATCGGAGGGCAGACGTTTCCAGCCCCATACCATCAGGACACAGATGGCGAAGAACACGAACAGGGTCAGGACGGGAACCCTGGCGGCGGCGCGGAGGAGGCGGTCATAGACATTCTCGCATTTTCCCATGCACGAGTCGATGATCCTGCCGAGGAAGGAGGTTTCCTTGCGGGTCAGCAGTTTGGAACAGAGCATCGGCGTGAAGGCCAGAGCCACGAAGCCAGAAAAACAGACGGCTGCGGTCATGGCGACCGCGAATTCGGTGAAAAGGCGTCCGGTCTTGCCGGCCCAAAGGCAGATCGGCATGAACACGGCCGCGAGCACGAAGGTCGTCGCCAGGACAGCGAACACCACCTGGTCGGATCCCCGCACGGCTGCCAGAAGCGGATGTTCCCCTTCTTCGATGCGGCGGTGAATGTTTTCCAGCACCACGATCGTGTCGTCCACCACCATGCCGATGGCCAGAACCAGCGCCAGAAGCGTGAGGATGTTGATGCTGTAGCCGAGGACGTACAGAACGATGAACGAGCCGATCAGGGAGATCGGAACGGTCAGCGCGGGGATCAGGGACGCCTTCAGGGAACCGAGGAAAAGAAAGATGATCAGAAGAACCAGCACCGCCGAAATCAGCAGGGATTCCTTGACCTCCTTGATGGACGCATTGATGAATTTTGACTCATCCCGGAGAATCCGGAGTTCCATTCCTTTCGGAAGGCTCTTGTCGAGTTCTTTCAGGAGCGCCTTGGCTCCATCGGAAACCGTCAGGGTGTTGGCAGTGGACTGCTTGTAGATCCCGATTCCGATCATGGGCTGTTTGTTGGCGGTGAAGAGCTGGCGTGTGTTGCGCGGACCGAGGGAGACCTCCGCCACATCGCCCAGGCGGATGTAATTGCCGTCCGTGCTGCGTTTGAGAACCATGTTGCGGAAATCCTCGGGCGTGTGATACTGGCGGTCGAGGCGCACCACGAACTCACGTTCGGAGGACTCGATTCTTCCGCCGGGGTTTTCGACGTTTTCCGATTCAAGGGCGCTTTCAATGTCGCCCACCGTGATTCCGCGCGCGGCCATGGCGGTGCGGTTCAGCCAGATTCTCATGGCCTGTTCCTGGGCGCCGAGAATGGAGGCGTCGGCCACGCCTTCGATAACGGAAAAACGGTCCAGCAGATAGCGGTCGACATAATCGGTCAGCTCCATGCGGGTCATGGCGGTGCTGGTTACGGCGATGATCATTACGGGGGACCCGGAAGCGTCGTATTTGGCAATGACGGGGGAATCCGCTTCGTCGGGCAGACGGTAGAGAATCCGGCTGACCCGGTCGCGTACATCGTTCGCCGCGGCGTCGATGTTCCGGGTGACGGAGAACTCCAGCGTGACGCGGGAACGTCCGTCGCGGCTGTCCGATTCAATGGAATCGAGCCCTTCGATTCCGGCCACGGTTCCTTCAATGATTTCAGTGATTTTCGTCTCCACCACGCTGGCGGACGCTCCTTCATAGTTGGTCGTAATGGAGATCATCGGGACGTCGATGTCCGGGAATTCCCGGACCGGCATGCGTTTCAGCCCGATCAGCCCGAACACGATCACAAGCAGCATCATTACTATGGATAGAACCGGGCGGACAACCGAGGTCGAACAGATGCTCATTTTCCGGCTCCTTTGTCAGCCGGTTTTCCGCCGGGTGTCCGGTCCGCCGGAGGAAGTACGAGGTCCTCCACGGAGCCGCTCACCGTGATGGCGGAACCGTCAACCAGCTTGAGAACGCCGTCAATCACAATCTCTTCTCCTTCGCGCAATCCCTCGAGCACCTCGACGCCTCCGCGGTCGCGCAATCCCAGTTTGACTTCTCGGCGGGAGACGGTCCGCATACGCGGCCGATAGACAAAGACATACTGGATTTCCCCGAGGCTCATGATGGCGTTTTCCGGAACCATCAGGGCGGACCGGGAGCCCAGATCCAGCTTGACCACGAAAAGCATTCCGGGCATCAGGGTTCCTTTCCTGTTGGAGACAGTCGCGCGGACTTCCACCGTTCGGGTGGTGGTGTCGATCCTTGGAGAAATCGCGCTGATTTCACCATCGAAAATTTTGTCCGGATACGCTACGCTGGTGACTCCCACTTTCTGCCCTGCTTTGATCAGGGGATAGTATTTCTCGGAGATCCGGAAATCGATTTTGATCTCGCTGATGTCGTCCAGCGTTGTAATGATCGTGGAAGGGGATACCAGATTTCCAAGGCTGATCCTTCGCATGCCCAGTTTTCCTGAAAAAGGAGCGGTGACTTTGCGGTTTGCGATCTGATACTCCACAATGTCGATCTGCGTTTTGGCACGCGCGACCGCTGTCCGGGCGGCATCATAATCCTTCTGTGAGGTAATACGGGCGTTGTAGAGGGTAGTCAGCCGTTTGAGTTCCCGCTCCTGTTCCTCCAGATTGATCTTCATCTGCTGGAGTTCCGCCTGATGCTGGGCGTCCTGCAGCTGGACCAGCAGCTTGCCCTTCTCCACGGTCTGGCCGTCTTCGAAGAACAGCCCGACAACCAGTTCTGTGGCATTTGCAATGACGTCAATGGATTCTTTTGCCATCCCGGTTCCGATCCCCTCCACACGGGATTGTATGCTTCGGGGCTTGACTCTGCCAAGACGGACCGTCGGTGCGGAATCGGACTGCCGGCGTGACATGATTTTGCGTTCACCCCCCGCGTGATAATAGAAGAAGACAGCCCCTGCCAGAATTAATGTACCGATAATTAATTCGCCGAAACGAAACAGTGTTTTTCTCCAATTCATAATATGGAATTCTCCTGAATTTGACACAAATACACGTATCCGCTTTTCTAACGTCCTGAGATTCCGGTTTATTGTCCGGAATTTCACCGTGTTTCAAAAAAATATATCGCGTTTTCCGCTTTTCTGCGTGGGAAATTTGGATCCCCCGGTGATTTGAGTTTATTATTGATTCCTTTATGAGTTTTGATTCTGTCTTGTAAAATTTTGATCTGGTGCTAGTTTAAAGATAATCCGCCAAAGCGGAAGGCGCAACCCCAAACGAAAGGAGATTTCGAAAATGATCAGTCATGAACTTGCCAGGGGAATCAACCAGCAGATGGTCTTCGAGCTTTATTCAGCTTATCTTTATCTGGGACTTTCCGCCGCTCTTGAAAAGCTGAATCTGCCGGGCGCCGCCCATTGGATGAAAATACAGGCCGACGAGGAGATGATTCACGCGAACGGTTTTTATACCTATCTGGTAGGGCAGGACGCCGAGATTGAGCTGGAGGCCATCCAGAAACCTGAGTTCAATGCGGATTCCGCCCTCGCCACTTTCATGGCGGCGCTCAAGCATGAGAAACTGGTCAGCAAAAGAATCGACAAGCTGGCGGAGCTTTCCATGAAGGAACACAGTTATGCAACGCTTGTTTTTCTGAATACGTTTGTTACCGAACAGGTCGAAGAAGAGCGGAACGTCCAGACCATCATCGACAAGCTGACCCGGATCGGCGATAATCAGTCCGCGCTGATTTTCATCGATGCCGAACTCGGAAAGAGAGTCCTTACCCCGGGAACTTCGACCGCGGCTCCTACATCGCCCCCTCCCGCGGCTGTTTGATCCTTCGGACGACCTTCCGGCGCGCCTGGGAGGTCGCTCTGAAAGAGCCTTATGCGCAAACAGTTCAGTATATTTGAACTTCCTCCGGCATCGGAACATTCCATGCCGGAGTTTTTTTCATCAGACCGCTTCTCTTCCTAATTTCTCCGGGGATATCGTTTTCGAAAACTCCTTTTTTTCCGGAGAACCCGCGGGTTTGCCCGCGGCTGCGGGCTCGGGGCCCTTTTCAAGTATTTTTTTCCGGGCTTTCGGAGCCGGCGTTTTGGCGGGAAGGATCTTCAGCTGTTCCTGAATGTCTTTCCTTGTCAGGTCGCGCAAGGACAGAATCCTTTCACGCATGTTCGGCCTGGGTTTGTTCTTCCCGTGTTCCCAGAGGAAAATGGAATTCGGGTTGACTCCAAGCAGAAGGGCCATGCTGTGGCGGTCCAGTCCGAGACGTTTCCGGATGCGGATGATGCCCCCCGGTCCCAGGCGGGTTTTCTTATCGAAGCTCAAAGCCTTTCCGTCAGGCGAAGACTGCATTTCAGGAAGGGACGATGCGTATTTCTGGAACAAGTGTTCGAGTTCCGACAATTTTTTTTTCTGTTCCGCATTGGCTTTCCGGAGTGTCTGGATTGCCGTCAGCACAGGCGCTATGGCTGTCCGGACTTCTTTTTTAGAAAGGCGGGTGATTTCTTCTTTGAGCAACTGTGCGAAATTTGCCATTTCACATATCCCTTTTCATTACTATTTGAACTTTTCATGAAGTCCGTATATATTATATTCACAAATATGATATAATTATTACACAAAAAAAAGAAAAATCAAACTCGGTCCATGTAAAAATCAGAATTTTCTTCAGGAATGGCGGAATGGGAAGAAGAAATTCACAGCTACTGCGGGAATGGAGTTATCTCGGGCATGTTTTTTGTTGACACTCATTTTCACAACGGTGACTACATCGAAGATATGGTTTCCTACTGCGCGGAAGCGGAAAAAGCCGGGGTCCGCCGCCTTCTGCTTTGCGCTTCCGGGTATGAGGACTCCGTGAATGCTTCCCTTGCCGCGGAGAAAAATGAATGTGTGTATTTTGCCGCAGGAATCCATCCCCACGAGGCTGCTTCGGAACGCGCCAATCTTGCACTGTTCGGCTCTTTTGAGAACCATCCGAAACTGGCGGCGGTCGGCGAGGCCGGGCTGGATTATTACTACGGATTCAGCGGAAATGATGTCCAGAAGGAAGTCTTTTCCGCCTGTCTGGAACTGGCTCTGCGCTGGAACCTGCCCGCGGTTGTGCATTGCCGCGACAAAGAGGGTTCCATACAGGCTTACGGGGATGCCTTTGCACTTCTCGAACCGTTTGCCCGGAAAGGCGGCCGTTTCGTGCTGCACTGTTATGCGGGCGATTTGGACTTTGCCCGGAGATTTCTTGAACTCGGCGCTTTTTTCGGGATCGGCGGAATGATTACTTTCACGCGAGCGGATAACATCCGTTCGATTGTCTCCGCTCTTCCGCTTTCTCATCTGCTTCTTGAGACCGACGCCCCCTATCTTGCGCCGAAGCCGCATCGGGGCAAAAACAATTCTTCCACTTATATTCCCCTTGTAGCGCAAAAACTTGCGGAAGTCAAGGGGATTTCGTTGGAAGAATGCGCGCTGGCAACCACTTCGAACGCTCTGGGGCTTTTCAGCAGAATCAAGGAGGCCTGACGTATGTCCGACTGGATCGACATCCAAAAGGATTCCGCCCACATCGCACGGGAACGGGCGAAGGCGCGGGAACTCCGCAAAAGCGCCTGGTGGCGCAGTCTTCTCGACAAGGGAATCTGTCATTACTGTCACCGGAAGTTCCCTCCCGGAGAACTGAGCATGGACCATGTGGTTCCCGTTGCCCGCGGCGGCCGCAGCACCAAAGGCAATATAGTTCCCTGCTGCAAGGAATGCAACAATAAGAAAAAATATCTTACGCCCGCCGAAATCATTCTTGAGGAACTGGAAAAGAAAACTCCGCCTGAATCGTAATGGCTTCAGTTTTCCGTTTTTTTGCAAGGAAATGCTCCGGCCGTAAATTATCCCGCTTTCATTTATTGGGTGGAAAATCTTTTGCCGGACTGTCATTTTTCTTCCACTGTGCCGGAATCTTCCTTGAAAGCGTTTCCCCCGGTGCTATTGTAATTGTTCTGACGACAACAAGGGAGAGTATTCATGCAGGACGAAAAGAATTACGATTTTCTGAAACGGATGCGCGAAGTTCACAAAGCAGACCGCCGCGATCAGTCTTTGAAACCTTCCGAAGGGGAATTCGAGATCAATTCCTCCTGGAAGATCGTTATCGGTTCCGCCGCCCCGAAGCTGGTGCGCCATGCGGCGAATGATTTTCAGGATTATCTGTTCAGGAGCATGAATGTTTCCCTCCGGATCGAGACTTCCTCCGAGCTCAAAAAAGTGCCGAAGACCATTCTCCTTGTCACGGCGGAGGAATATCAGGGCATTCCGTTGGAAACGCCCCGGAAACAAGGCTCTTTTGTGCTGGAGGCCTCCGGGGACGGCGTCCTGATCTGCGGAGCGGAAGAGCGCGGCGTATTCTACGGTTCCATTCATCTGGAGGATCTGATGAATCTCCGGGAAGCGCCGTTCCTGAAGAATGTCTTTTACCTTCGTGAACAGCTCACGCGCATGCGCAGCGTCCATTCCGGCTCGGGAATCGACGATTTTCCGGACTGGCAGCTGGACGCGATCGTCCATGCGGGCTTCAACGCGGTCGATGTCTTCACCAAGGCCATCGACACCACCACTCGCGGCTACTGCAACATCAATGACATCATCGACCGCGCCGCCAACTATGGCGTCGACGTGGTCCTTTACAACTATATCCGCTGTTATAAGCATCCGGACGACAAGGACGCCGAGGCGTTCTTCGACAATATTTACGGCAATCTCATCCGCTACTATCCCGGAGCCAAGGCGCTCAGCCTGGTCGGCGAATCCCTTGAGTTCCCCAGCAAGGATCCCGCGACCTCCGGAAAGAAATGGAGCGAAAGCGTGGTGGACGGCATTCCGGATGTCCGTCCGAGTCCCGGGTGGTACCCCTGCTGCGACTATCCCGCATTCCTGAGCCGTATCCGGGACGCGGTCCACAAGGTCAATCCCGACGTGGAAGTCATTTTCAGCACCTACAACTGGGGCTGGGCTCCCTTGGAAACCCGCGTCAATTTCCTGAAGAACTTCCCGAAAGACATTACTCTTCAGATTACCTATGAAATTTTCAAGCAGCACCAGATCGGCGAACTCAAATGTCCGGTCATGGACTACACCATTTCCGCCGCCGATCCCGGCTACTATTTCACCAGCGAGGCCGAAAACGCCGCCGCGCTCGGGATCGAGAAGATCCGTGTGACCAGCAACCTTGCCGGCGCAACATGGGACTTCGGCGTCGTGCCCTATGTTCCGGTTCCCCATCGCTGGATCCGCCGGATGCTCACGCTCAAGCATTACCTCAAGACCTGCGGTGTCACGAGCTTCTATGAGAACCATCATTACGGCTGGTGGCCCAACCCCTGCATCGACCTTGCCAAGGAAATTTTCTCTTCCAACGCAACGGACGACATTGATGCTTTCCTGAAGCATATCGCCGTCCGTGACTTCGGCGCGGAGGCGGCTCCGAAAGTGGTTGAAACGTGGGCGCTCTGGAGCAAGGCCATGGATCATTATGTGGCTTCGAACGAAGACCAGTACGGACCGTGGCGCACGGGGCCGTCCTATCCTTTCATTTTCCAGCCGAACATCTCCCGCACGATGTCCAACAAGGAAATGCAGTTCCCGACCGCTCCCCATGCGCATTTCGGCTATCATATCATCAAGACCCTCTACATGCCTTACGAGAACGAGAACCAGTCGCCCGGACCGCTGCGTTTCCCGAAGGAGATCGCGGAACTCGAAGAGATGCTCATAATCTGGAACGAAGGGCTTTCCCTGCTCGAGTCCGCACTGGAACTCATGCCCGCGAAGAAACGTCCCGACGGCGAGCGTCTTTTCGCTCTCGGCAAATTCATGCGCAATTCCGTGAACACCACGCTGTCCATGAAACGCTGGTGGCTGCTCAATACACGGCTTCAGGCCGCTTCCGACCGCGAAACCATGCTGGGCTTGCTCGACCGGATCAAGGAGCTTGCCATGAAAGAGATCGAGAACGTCAAAGACACCTTCGAGAGCGTCCGTCTGGATTCCCGCATCGGATGGGAACCCTCGATGGAATATGTCTGCGACGAGTGGCATCTCAACTGGAAGTTGCGTCAGATGGACAGCATGCTCCGTGAACTTGAAGATTATCGGCGGATGATTCTTCTCTGAGGAGCGGAACATCCGATTGAGTCTATAACGTCATCCGGTTTTGGAGGAAATGTGATGAGTCTTTCAAAGAGCTTCCTGCCTGTACTCGCGCTGTTTTTTCCGCTGCTTTCTTTTTCCGCTGAAAAACTGCACTTGAACCCATCTACGGAATGCGGTGTCTTCACCACTACCAGGGGAGAATGGGCCACCTCCGCGCAGACCGGAGTCACGCTCGGATACGATGCGGATTATCTGTATGTGAACGGGGTTTTCAAGCCGGCGCCGGGCGCTTCCATCGTCTCTGCCGGGAAGAAAGACGACGACCTTTCCCTCTTCGGCGGCGATGTGTTCGAATTTCAGGTGGCGCCGCCAAAACAGAACGGAGTCTACTATCATCTCGCCTTGAGCCCTTCCGGATATCTCTATTCCGCCAGACGGCGCGACATGGACTGGAATCCGGAAGGGGTGGTCCGTTCTTCGAAAATCGAAGGGAATGAATGGAAATTTCATCTGGCCGTTCCTTTCCGGACGCTTGGAGAAAATACGCCTGCCAGGGGGGATGTCTGGAAAGTCAATCTGGCACGGACCACATCCATTCCCGGAAAAGGAACCGAGTCTTCCAGTCTTTCGGGAGGAAGCGATTTCCATGACGTGAAACAATATGCCGATGTCGTTTTCGGCGAAAAGCCCGCAGAGTCCCCCGTGTTCCTGAAGGGGGTTTCCTTTTCCCTGGAAGGGTATTCTTTCCGGTTCACTTCTCCTGATTTTCCCCCGAAACTGAAAGCGGAACTTGTTCTGGACGGAAAAACGGTCTTCTCGGACATTGTTCCGGGCCGGAACGGGGAACTGGTCTTTGCCGGCTCCCTGAAAAAAGAATATCTTCCGATCAAAGCGGTGCTTACGGCGTGCGTGACGCTCCAGAACCCGGAAACCGGCGCGGAAATTCTCCGCAGGGCCGCCCTCGTCAATCTCAGCGGAGTCGACACGCTTGAGCTGAACCGCTATTATTATATGCCGCAAGACAGCGAAATCCGCTATAAGCAGTTTCTCAGCGGTGAGAAAGTCACGCTGCGGATTCTGAAGGACGGCCATGCTTTACGCACTCTTCCGGACGCCCCGCCCGAAGGCGTTATTCCCTTTGCCGCCTCCGGTTCCGCGCCCGCGCTGACCCCCGGAAGGTATGTGCTGGAGGCAGCGAACGGACAGACCCGCACCTCCCGCGTCTTCTTTATTCTGGACAAGGCGCCCGAACTTCCGGAAATTCCCGCCGATGCCAGCTTGAGGATCAGGGACAAATATCTTGAACTGGGAGAGGTTCCCGTTTACCTGATCGGCATTTCCAGCACGCCGAAAGCTTTTCTCCAGTTCACGCCGGCTTTCACTCTTGCCTATGCGCAGTTCGGCAATCAGAAAAACGCGGTGTTCCTCGGCGGACTTCCGGGAGCGCCTCTGATCCGCAAACCGTTTACGGGGATCGTCTATCCGCCCTGGGAACAGCATCAGAAGAAAATCGATGCGTATCTCAAGGACCGGAACCCGTCGAAACCGATCCTTCACCGGATCGCCTATGAGGCTCAGATTCCCGCGGTGCTGAAACAGCCGGACGGAACCCTCGTTCCTCAGGAAACGGACGACTTGATGGCTCGGATTTACGCGCACGCAAAACAGGTCGCGCCCGGTCTGATCTTCACCCTCCAGACGGATAATGCCGCCAAAGTGGCGGTTCTCTCCAAATCCTGCGATATTTTTGAGGTTGCCTTCTATTCGTCCAGCTATGCGCAGAATATGGTTCCGAAACTCCGGGAGGACATGGAAAGGGTTGCCGGATCGGTTCCTCCCGGGAAACCCGTGATCTTCTGGCTGGGAGGCACGATTCCGAACACGTCCTGCCGTCTGGCGGAGGAACTCCGCTGCGGAGTCTATATGTCCGTCGCTTATGGCTTTGTCGGGAACATCTTCCACATGGGACACGGCTTCCTGCCTTCCGAACGTTCCCGTCTGTGGTCGCTGATCTCGGGGATCAACGCGGAAGTCCAGCGTTTCTACCCCGCGTTTGTCCGGGGGAAAAATACCGCCGGATTCGTGCGCAAGGCGCCTGCGGACAATTTTGTCTGGAAGTCGGTGGACATCGGAGGGGCTGTCCTGCTGCTGGCGGTCAGCACGGCTTCCTCGGAAAACACGCTCGAAATGAAAGTGGATGCAAAAAGCGTGCGTCTGTACGATTCGTCCGTGGAAACGTCTCTTTCCGACGGCGTTTTCAAAGATGTTTTTACACCGTATGAGCCCAAGGTGTTCGTCTTCCGGAAATAGTGTTCCGGCGTAGAATCCATCGTTTCAATGTAATTGCGGGCTTTTGCCCTGCTTCGACGGCGGAGCCCGTAAAAAATTGTCAAATTTTTTTCTCCTGCTGTCTTGACAAATTCCGAAAAGCAATATATAATTAAGGATATGGAAGCGCTTCCACATTTCATGGAATAAGGAATATGGGCATAACAATCAAAGACATAGCAACTCACTTCGGAGTGGGACTCGGGACCGTTTCCCGCGCTGTGAACGGGTCCGGGTATGTCCGCGCAGAACTGAAGGAAAGGATTCTTGCTTATGCCAGCGAACAGAACTGGTGTCCGTCCGCCAATGCGAAGTCCCTTTCCACGGGGAAAACCCATATTATCGGGGTTCTGCTTCAGGGGTATACTTATTATATCTGGACCAATCTGATCGAGGAAATCCGGAAGAGGCTTGCCGATACGGAATACTCCATGACGCTTTGTCTCGGGCAGAGCTCCAGAGACTTCGACAAGCTTATTGCCGCCAATGCGGAAGCGGTTCTGGTCCTTTCCCCGCAGGTGGAACTTTATGAAGATATCCGACGTTTGATTCATCATGGAATCCCGGTGTTCGGGATCATCGGGTTCGAACACTTTTTCCCGTCCGCCCACTCCAATCACTACGAGGCATCTTACCGGGGTACCCGGATGCTGATTGAAAACGGACACCGCCGGATCGGGTATCTCGGGCTTTGCATGCAGGGAAACCCGGGGCGGCATTCGCCGAGCACCTGTGTCTACGATGCCATGAAAGGATACCGGGACGCCATGGCGGAAGCCGGTCTGGAAGTCAGGGATAACCGCGATATGATCCCGTTTATCGGCTGTTTGCAGAATGACGATGTAATGGAACGGAACGTCGAGGCAACGTGCATCATGGAGGAAAGGCTCCGGGATCGTACCCATACTGCTTACTTCATATATCCTGTGGCGGCACAGATGTTTTTCTACATCCTTTGCCGGAAAATGAAGGTCCGCATCCCGGAAGATGTTTCCCTGGTCGGTCTCGAGGGCGATTATTTTGCCACAGCGCTGAACCCGCCCCCGACTCATTACCTCCATAATTATAAGGAATATGCCGACCTTGCCGTTGACTTCATCCGTTCAGGAAAGAATTTTGCCAACCGTCAATATGTCGTAAACTATGTTTTCATTCCGGGCGAAAGCATCCGCAAAATCCAATATGCCGAACAAGGAGAAAAATCATGAAAAGACCGTCCGTATTCACATTGATCGAGCTCTTGGTTGTGATTGCAATCATCGCAATTCTGGCCGGAATGCTGCTTCCCGCCTTGAATCAGGCAAGACTCAAGGCTCAGGCAATCTCCTGCATGAACAATCAGAAGCAGGTTGTTTTGAACATTCTGATGTATTCAAACGACAACAAAAGCATGTATCCGATCCGTACATACAACAGCAGCATTCCCGCTCTGCTCGGGGATCCCGGATGGATGTACACCATAATGGCGCAATCCGGCATTCCAAACGCGGACAAGTTCTTCATTTGTCCCTCCCTTCCCATTCCAGCTTCTACTCCGGCCGTAGGAAAGACCGCGTGTAAAAACACGTATGGCGTGTTTGTGAACGGATCGGGCTCCCCCGCATTCGGCGCCACCTACTATTTCTCCATTGAAAGCGGTAATTTTCTGTTCATCAACTTCAAGGCAATGAAGAAACCAGGACTCAATCTGCTGGGAGGCGATTCCCTGGTTGTGAACAATGCCACATGGGGAACGAACCAGTATCATCAGATCTATCCGCCCAACACCACATACGGGGCATCCAGCGCGCATGCGCGGCACTCCAACCGGATCAACATGATTGCCGCGGACGGACATGTCGAAGCCTGTTCGCCGAGGGATTACAAACGTTATCTCGAAACGGGGGAGACCAATTATGTGAACAGTTCCCTGATGGTCTACAATTTCCAGAAAGCTCTTGTTCACGCACAATAATCATACAGAAAGGTTCTCGAATGAAGACAATGCAAGCATGGATTCTCGCCGGAACGCTTCTTCTGCCGTTCGGTCTTTCCGCCGACATGACGCTGGTTCGCGACGGAAAACCGGAAGCAGCCATCGTTCTGGAGGAAAAACCCACCGTCTCCGCGCAGATGGGGGCATTCGAACTCCAGCATCATGTCCGGCTCATCACCGGAGCCACCCTGCCCATCGTGCGGGGGGAGGTGCCGAAGGATACTCCCGTCACGATCCGGATTGGCGGAAATAATCAGAAACTGACCGGAGAAACCAACAAAATTCAATTTTCCAAAAATGAAATTCTGCTGACCGGCAATGACAGCGCCGACTTTGAAACCGTCAACTTCCAGAATCCCGCAACATTTCCGTCGGTCAATTTTGCTTTCAAGGGTTCCCTTTACGCCGTCTACGATTTTCTGGAGAATTACTGCGGCGTGCATTTCTACTACATGGACGAAACCGGAACCACGTTCAAGCCGCGGAAAAACTTGACGGTTGAGGAAAAGAACCGCACGTTCACGCCGCCGCTTGATGCCTTCCGCCTGGTTTATGACGATGACTTCCAGATTTCCAGATTCAAGTTTACCCCCCGCGACCGCGCTCTCTGGCAGCTTCGCTGGCGTTTGAATAATACTTACGGCCTGAACAATCATAACCAGTACAGCATCTATTTCGCACACTGGGACAAGGCAAAAAATCCGAAACTCGCGAAGGCCTTCCGTGGCAAGAACGAAGCGATGTTCGCAAAGGGGTTCAAGGGAAAATTCCACGGAGCCGATCCCGTTCTCCGCAACAACTATCCGAACGATCCCGACCTTCCTCCGCAGCTCTGCTACTCCAATCCCGATACGGTGAAATATTACGCCAATGAAGTTCTCACCTATTTCAACGGTGGAAATGTCCCCGGCGGCTGGCTGAACTTCGGCGGTTCCGCTCCTGCCGACAAGGCGCTTCTCCCGCGTATGGAGGGTAGTCTCTGGTATTATCCGATTCAAGGTGGAGATACCGGCGGGCACTGTCTCTGCGCTGAATGCAAAAAACGGTTCCCCGGCGACAACAAGGACAATGTTTCCAACAACAAATTCCAGTTCATTGCAGATGTTGCCCGCGAGGCTGCCAAAACCAATCCCGCCGCCGGCGTTTCCTCGCTGGCCTACATCCAGACCCTGAATTATCCCGATCTGGTTGCTCTTCCGGACAACGTATCGGTGCAATTGTGTCTGCCGGTCTACTCCTGGTGGCATCCCGTCGCTTACGAAAAACAGTTCGCCGCCTACCGGAAATGGATGGAAAAAGAAGGGATGAAACGTCCCATTACCCTTTGGACCTATCTCTTCAGCACTTACTGGGATTCCCGTTATCACTTCGGAAAATTCAAGCCGTTCCCGGGACTTTATCCGTGGCGGACCGGTGAAATCTTCAAGGTGTTCACCCGTGACGGCGTCCGTGGCTGGTTTACGGAAGTCGAGCTCCAATACAACCATCTGGAAGCCTATGTCGCCGCAAAAATCTGTTACGATCCGTCGCTGGACCCGAATCAGATTCTGGACGATTATTTCGCGGAATACTACGGGGACGCCGGGCCTGTCATGAAGCAGTTCTACAAAGAGATCGAAGACGCCTACTGGAGCACGAAAAACTGTCCTTCGGCATGGCTCCTGAATAAAAACGAGGTCATCGGTTCCAAGGGGGCGCGGCATCCTTACTGGACCACCGGGCTGATCGGTCCGGACTACAACTGGAAAATCGGCTCGCCCGAACGCGTGAAAAAGCTCAATGAGCTCATCGAGAAAGCAAAAACACTGGTCAAAACGCCGAACGAGAAAATTCGTCTCCAGCGCATCCTCGACGGCATCTGGAAGAATACGCTCGAAGGGCAGCGGGAATATGAACTTCTCAAGATCAGAAAAGCACAGCCCCCGCGTTCCCTGAGTTACAACCGGGAGAAGAACGCCGGAGGCGATCCGGAGAAGATCGACTGGAGCAAGGCGCCCGTGACCGCTGAATGGGTCGGCCTCTCCGGCGAAAAAATCCAGAACGCCTGTTCCATGCGCGCCGCGGCGGATTCGGAATATCTGTATCTGGATTTCCATGACCCGAAAGCTTATGAGGGAATCCCCCTTTCCATCTGGCAGAACGATCTGGAAATCTTCTTCACCGACGGCGGAAAATATCCGGTTCTCCAGCTTGCTTTCAGCCCCAGGGGTGAAAAGGTGCTTTACCGTTATCAGATGATCAACGATTCGCAGAAAACGGATGAATTCGATCCGGGCGTAAAAGCGGTCTCCCGCACGAATGAAAAAGGGTGGTCTCTTCTGCTTTCCATACCATTGAAAAACCTGCCCTTCCGCGATTCTGTCCTCCGGGTGAACTTCATGAGGACCACGCCGGACGGCAGTCTCTGCTGGACCCCGATTTATACCGGAAGCTACCTCGGAGGAATCGATATGGCGGGAACGCTTGAAATCTTCCCGTTGACGATACAGGAAACGGCGTTCACCTGTCACAAGAAAGGGGAGGATTCCGCTCTGGTGAACGATCCGGCGGCCTCCGACGGCAAGGCGGCGGAAATGAACGGAAACGCCGGCTGGAGCGTCGGCTACGTTCTGCCGGAAAATTTTCAGGAGGGAAAATACCGCATTTTAGCACGGATCCGTTCCGAAGCCACACCGGAATCCGATCTGAGCCACAATCTCGGGGTGTATGATTCCAGGACGAAGAAAACGGTCGGATTCAAAAAAGTCATGGTTGCGGACATCGCCGGAAAAGAATACAAAACGGTTGATCTGGGGGTCTTCCCGCTGAAAGGCGGACAGCTTTTCTTTGTCGGCGGTCTGAATAAAAAAGTCCCCGTGAACAAGATTTATATTGACTTCCTGCAGTTCGAAAAAGCGGACTGATCCGGTCAGATCAGGCTTTTTTCCCCGGAGGGGATTCCGCCCGGGATGGATTTCCGGTATTCTTTCGGAGAACATCCCGTGGCGCGGTGAAAGTCGTTCGAAAAGTAAAGCTGGCTGCGGTAGCCGCAAAGACGCGCCACCTCCTTGATCTGGATGTTTTTGTCTTCCAGCAGATTTTTTGCGTAATCCAGCCGGAGTTGTTTGAGATACTTTACGGGAGACATCCCCGCATGTTTTTTGAACAGGGTGAGCAGCGTTTCCCGACTGCATCCGGTATCCCCGCAGATGTCCGGAAGAGTAATTTTCCGGAACAGGTTCTGTTCCATGAAATGCAATGCTTTTACGTAGGGAGAGGGCAGTGTGTTCAACTCCTTCTGCGCGGCGATTTCCAGAAGCATGGAATAGGCCAGCGTGGAAAGTTCCGGAATCGTCTCCGGGTCCTTCCTTTCAAGGAATGTGCTGATCTGCTTGTACAGGCGTTCAAATTTTTCAGAAGAAAAGTTCTCGATCACGCCATGCTCGTTCAGACGCAGGATATTCGTCAATCCCTTCAGCGCCAGACCGGCGATTCCGATGGATTTCTTGTGGCAATACTGGTTTGGGCCGACGGAGAGACGGCGCGGGCCGTAAGGAATGATCGCGGCGCAGCCGGGCGTCAGGCGGTAGGTCCGGTCTCCGCATTCGAGCATGGCGTTGCCGTCGATGACCACCAGCAGGGCAAGCACCTCCAGATGTTTGTGCTTCAGCCAGTAATTCCGCGGATACCAGCTTTCCGTGGCGAAATACGGCCATAAAACCACACGTTCCAGTGACGTCGGATTCCATGTATATACGTTTTCCCGGGTGAAAGGCCGTTCTTTTTCATTGTAAGCCGAGATAACTTCCTCACTCATTGCCAGCCCCTCTGTTTTTATATATTTCCTGATTTTTTTTATATATAATAGCACCGGAAAGGCCTTGTGTCAAACTGTGATTCGGGATATAATAATAACCGGAAACACAATAGTTTGAACAGGAACAGGAGGGCATTTCAAATGAAACCAATCGGATTGTTTGCAATTTTCACACTTTTATTTTTCTTTTCCGGGGTTATGACGGGACAGGAGGTCTTCATCGCAAACGGCGACTTTTCAAAAACAAGAAGCGTTCCCCAGTCCATGCTGACGGAAAAATGCAGGGTGGAAGGCGGCAAATGGCTGGATCACTGGCGGGCTCTGGATGGAAAGTTCAAAATTATCGAGGATAAATCCGGAAACAGCCTTGGCATTGCGGACGGGACCGTCTGGCAGACGCTGAAACTTCCCGCGGATTTCGGCGGATGGACGGCAATCCGGTTCAAGGCGAAGGGAAAAGGAACCCTCTCCGCAAGAATCGTTCACTATGATGCAAAAATGAAAAATCAGGATAGCCTGACGGTTGCAAAACAGTTTGCCGTCTATTCGGAAAACGAATGGAAAGATTTTTCCCTCGACTATAAGGGTGTCCCGGAAATGACCCGCCGTCTTTATCTTGCGGTCAGCGGCGGAGAGGTTTTCCTGTCGGACATCCGGATGGAACCTTCCAAAGAGCCGCCAAAAGTTCCATCGGCCGGAAATGCGGCGGAGGGCGTTTCCATTCCCGCTTCTGTTTCCGCCCGTTTCTCTGCGGAGGCGCGGGAAGTTGTGGACGGGAAGCGCAGCGAGGCGAAAGCCAGCTGGTTCGGCTTCAACCCGGATGACGCGACGGACGCATTTCAGGCAGCGCTCAGTTCGGGCGCAAAAAAGGTCATTATCGACAATACGGGGGCTCCGTGGGTGATTGCACAGCCTCTGAATTTCGCTTCCAATCAGGAAGTCGTGTTTCAGGACGGCGTGATTGTCCGGTCGAAACATGGCGGGTTCCGGAAGATCGGAGACCCTCTTTTCAAACTCAGGGGAGTCTCCAATGTCCAACTGCGCGGAGAGGGAAAAGTCCGTTGCATGATGGACAAGGACGAATTCGAAAATCGGAAGGGGCCGAAGGAAATCATGGGAGCGCGGCACGTCCTGAGAATTTCCGGTTCCAACAATATTACGGTGGAAAACATTTCATTTGAAAAAGCCGGCGGGGACGGTATTTACATTTCCGGCGGCTCCAGGGATATTCTTGTCGACAAGGTGGTCTGTACTGACAATTACCGGCTTGGCATGGCCGTCATCAGCGCCGAAAACCTGACGGTTCGCAACAGTGTTTTCCGGAACTCGCGCGGAGGCCAGCCGGAAGGCGGAATCGATTTCGAGCCGAACCTCCCTGACGAGAAGCTGGTGAACTGTCTGGTGGAAAACTGTGTTTTCGAGAATAACCCCAAAGGCAACGGCGTCAATATTTCCCCGAACAACCTTTCCGCCTCCACAGCACCGGTTTCGATCACGATCCGCGACTGTATTTTCAAAAACAATGCGAACAGCTTTTTCATCTATATGACCAATGGACGCAACCGGACGGACCCGAAAGGCGTGGTCAATATTGTCAACTGCCGGATGGAAGATCCCATCCTCTTTTCCAATCCGATCGACGGAACCGTCCTCATTCGTTTTCAGAATTGTATCATTACCGGAAAGCCCGGGCAGAAGGGCGGGTTTTTCAATTTACGCTGCGAGAAGGGTGCAAATAAGAAGGTCGGGGGCGTTGAGTTCGACCATGTGACGCTCATCGACAACTCGGAAAAAGGGATGGAGCCGTTTACTCTCAATATCAGCGGTCTGACAAAAGGAATCGCGGACTCCATCACCGGTACGCTGAACGTGACGCGTCATGGAAAGACCGTCCCGTTCGATCTCCCGTCATATCTGGAAAAACAGCGGCTCTATTTCAGCAAAATCGCCGCGCTTGTTCCGGGCAAAGTGAAGGACATTTCCGTCCTCCGTCCTGCCGGAGAATTCCAGCCGCGCAAAGGGAATTCTTCTCTTTATACACGCGGATGCAATTTCCTTCAATATTGTGAACAGGGACGGGAAGTGATATTCACTTCCGGGATCCTGAAAACGGGATACAACGAGGGCGCGGTCATCACGGTTTCCGATCCCGATGGAAAAACGGCGGCCGTGTTCAAGCATCCCGCGCCCGCGCAGAAGGAGCCGGAGTTTCTCCAGCATAAATTCGTTCCGGCGAAAACGGGAATTCATACGGTGAAATGCGACAGTATCAACTGTTTCGACATCACTTCCTCCGCGCCCGGCAGCGCCCTGATTGCCGATGAACAGGGAATCCGCTTCCTTGTGCCCGGAGGCCGGGTTTATTTCCGGGTTCCCGAAGGCGTCGGAGCTTTTTCCGTCGGAGTCGGGGGAAAGGTCGAGGCGAAACTTTGCGACCCGTCCGGGCGTCCGGTTGCCTCTGCCGTTGCGAAGGAAGACGTCGTTATTCTCGAAGGAAAACGTTCCGATACGTCTGGAGCCGAATTATGGAGCGTCGATCTTTCCAGAGCTAAATGGAAAGTGACACTCATTCTTTTCGACCCGCTTCAGCCGCTTGTTTCCACGAATCCGTCGACCATTCTGAAGTGAAAAAAGACCTTATGCGAATCGCATAAAAGAAAAGGAGAACGAAATGCCGAAAGAAACTGGAAGAACCGGAACATACCCGTTCACATTAATCGAACTCCTCATCGTGATTGCAATCATTGCCATTCTGGCCTCCCTGCTTCTACCCGCCTTGAAACGCGCGCAGGATACGGCCCGGGACATCTCCTGCCGGAACAACCTGAAAACCAGCGGAAGCGTCGTGATGGTCTATGCGGGCGACTTCAACGGATGGTTCCCGCAGAATGGGCTGATTTATCACTGGCTGTGGATTCCTGTCCGTTATGTCACGGGCAAGGAATTCGGCAATGGAAGCAGTTCAAACGCGGCCGATTATGCGCGGATGAAACCCTATGCCTGTCCGCTGATCCCCATGCGGACAAGTTCCGCTTCCCTCGGGCGCAGCGTGGCTTCCATTACGCTCTACGGCAGTTACACGAACACCGCCTACAACACGGACATCTGGTGGCTCCGGAGAATCTCCGATACCAATATTGGAGTCGGTTCCAGCTATAAGGTCCTGTATCAGAGCCTTTATTCCAGGAAGGAAGTGAGTCCGAGCCGGGATTACCGGATCGCCGATACCGCCGGCGGAATCAACACGGACGGAATTCTCTGTTCGGAAGAATTTTACCATATGAACAGCGTCTATACCGCGTGGATCAATACACGCCACAGCAACAAGGGTAACGTCTGGTTTGCCGACGGTCACGTGGAATCCCTCCAGCGTCCGGGACTGTATTCGCTGGGCATCATCTGGTCCCGCGACAGAAACGGCATTGTGCTCCGCAACTGACCGAAGCGAAAAGACGCTTTTTTTCCGGAATTCCGACATCCAACTCCTTTCATGGTTCGCGGATTTCGGAATCAATTCTTATGGTCTCAATTTGAGAATCCGCAATGGTAATCTCAACTCATATTCCAGTGTTTCAGGGACATCTTTCTCCCGTAACTCCCGATCCCTTCCAAAGGTTTCCGGATCATATTTCATTCCGCGGCAATGACCAGAAGAGTCCGTCTTTCGGGCGGCCCTACGTCCGATTATGCCATGAAGCGCTCAGGAGAAAAAAACTCTTTTGGGTTAAGATCCTCCGCTTTCCGTGAGTAATGAAAGAGTCTGATGTCAAGGAAATGGCAATAAATGGTGAAAAATGAGTGTGGAAATGGTGCCGAAGAAGGGACTTGAACCCTTACGAGGTTGCCCCCGCCAGATTTTGAGTCTAGTGCGTCTGCCATTCCGCCACTTCGGCACTGGTTCTTTTACAGTAATCTGTTTTTAAAAAAAATTCAAGTATAAATCAGGTTTTTTCCGAAATATTCTTGAATAAACCGTATTTGAACTTATATTTCTCCTTTACCAATAATTATTCATCATTTCATAGCATGGAGTCGGGAAGATATGGCAAGCAGTGAAATTGTGCTCGGATATGACATCGGAGGCACAAAAATCGGAGTCGGTCTGGCTTCGGCGGATGGAAAAATCCTCGGCAGCCGGAGAATCGAAAACAAGGATACCTATCCGGAGGACGTTCTGCCTCAGCTTGCACAATGTGCTTTCGACATGGTTCAGGAAACCGGGCTGAAAATCAGGGACGTCAAAGGATTCGGCATTTCCGCGCCCGGACCGTCCGACATCGCCAACGGCGTGCTGACCGCTCCGCCCAACAACAAATTCTGGCGCAATGTTCCCATCCAGAAATATCTGGAGGAGAAGCTCCAGCTGCCCGGATGTTTCGAGAATGACGCCAACTGCGGAGCGCTTGCCGAGGGATTCTTCGGGGCGGGCAGGGGCATTTCCGATTTCATCTACCTGACCATGAGCACCGGGATCGGTGGAGGAATCGTCACCGGGGGAACGCTGGTCCGAGGCGTCGGCTACTATGGCGGCGAGATAGGTCATACTGTTCTGGAAGTGAACAGCAAGCGCAAATGTGGCTGCGGTCTCTACGGGTGTTACGAGTCCTTCTGCGGAGGACGGAGCATTGCTCTTTACCTTCAGGAAAAACTGAAGGATCAGCCGGATCATAAGATTGTCCAATGTGCCGGAGGCAAGGTAGAGGACATCGACATGCTGGCTCTTGAAAAGGCCTATCGCGCGGGGGACGCCTTTGCAGCGGAAGTCTGGGATGAAATGTCCCTGCGCAATGCCCAGGCGATGGGCATACTGATCAATACCTTCAATCCGAAACGTCTGGTTCTCGGCACGCTTGCCTGGGCGGTCGGGGATCTCTATACCGATCCGATCAAGAAATATCTGCCGCGTTTCTGCTGGAAGGAGACTCTGGAGCAGTGCGAGATGACTACCAGCGAACTCAAGCGCGACATCGGGTTCTATGCCGGAACCGCCGCGGCGATTTATTTCCTGCTGGGACGCCGCATGTAAAAACCGTTTTCTTTTTGAGACAGGAGACAGCCGATGCTCACAAGAACCTGTTCCGCCGCCCTGACCGGGATCGAGGCGATTCCGCTGGAAGTGGAGGTCCATGCCTCCGGACGCGGGGAACAGGAAATCGTATCGATTGTCGGACTGCCCGACGCGGCGGTCAAGGAGAGCCGGGAACGGATCCGTTCCGCGCTCTATTCCTGCGGCTATGAACATCCCTCCGGCTCGACGCTGGTCAATCTGGCTCCCGCCGACCTCAAAAAAGAAGGCGCGGCATTCGATCTGCCGATTGCTGTCGGACTGGTTGCCGCGACCGGTGCGGTGGACCCGGTTCTGCTGGAAGATGCGATGATTCTGGGCGAACTGGCGCTGGACGGGGGAGTGCGCCCCGTCCGCGGAATCCTGTCCGTAGCGCTGGCCGTGCGGGAAAGGAAGGAGATCCGCAAGCTCATCGTTCCCTCGAAAAATGGTTCCGAAGCGGTCGTCGCCTCCTCGAAACTTCAGGTGTATCCTGTGGCGTCCCTGCCGGAAGCGATTGCCGCCCTGCGCGGGGAACTTTTGCCGGTCGATCCGTCCGCTGCGGACGCTCTGTTCGTTGAGCCGGACTGGAGCAATGTTCCTGATTTTGCGGACGTGAAGGGGCAGACCGCCGCCAAGCGCGCCATGGAAATTGCGGCGGCCGGAGGGCACAATCTTCTGATGATCGGGCCTCCGGGCGCCGGGAAATCGATGCTTGCCAAGAGACTTCCGGGGATTCTCCCTCCGATGACGGAGCGGGAGACGCTCGAAACCAGCCGGATTCACAGCATTCAGGGGCTTCTTGCGCCGGACTCGCCGCTTTTGAAAACGCGTCCGTTCCGGGCTCCGCACCATACGGTCAGCGATGTCGGACTGATCGGCGGCGGGAGCAATCCGGGGCCGGGGGAAATCTCGCTGGCGCATAACGGCGTCCTGTTTCTGGATGAACTTCCCGAGTTCAAACGGACGGTTCTGGAGGTGTTGCGCCAGCCGATCGAAAGCGGGAACGTCACGATTTCCCGCGCCGCCGGAAGTTTCACGTTCCCCTGCGAATTCATGCTGATTGCGGCCATGAATCCGTGTCCCTGCGGACATATGGGCGACCGTCTTCACGTCTGCCGGTGCCGTCCGATGCAAATCCAGAATTACCGGGCCCGGATTTCGGGTCCGCTTCTCGACAGGATCGATCTTCATGTGGAGCTGGCGGCTCTGACGGAAGACGAACTGTTGTCGCGCGGTTCCTCGGAAAGCAGCGCCGCGATCCGGGAACGGGTCATCCGCGCGAGAAAAATCCAGACGGAGCGTTTCCGTTCCCTGAAAATCGCCTGCAACGGGAGGATGGAACCGTCCCAGATGCTCAAATACTGCAAGCTGGACAAGACCACAGAGACAATCATCCGTCATGCGATTCATGAATTCGGGCTGAGTGCCCGTGCCTATGACCGGATTCTGCGTGTTTCCAGAACGATCGCCGATTTGGCCGGCAGCGAGGAAATCCGCCGCGACCACATCTTCGAAGCGATCGGCTACCGCGCGCTGGACCGGCGTTCCTGACTGCTGCAGGAAGTGATTTCCGCAAGGTCTTCAGGAACTTTTTTCGTAAATCAGAAACAAGACAAGGCCGCGTCGGCATTATTGTTTTTTGAAAAAGACCTTGTCCGTTGTTTCTGCCCGAACAACGGACAAGGTCGTAATTTACCATGTGAATTGAAAAAAGCAAGTCAAAATGGAAAAATGATTCAGGAGACGGTACTTCTTTACCGTTTCCAAAAAAAATTCGAACTTTTTTTTGTCTCGTCTGGAAAAAAAGGAAAACGGCGGTATGTTACAATTCCGGATGCAGTCATTTAACCATCCGGAAAGTTACGGTGAATATGGATTCGACCCCTCAGGAAGACTGTCCCCGACTGATGGAGGCTCCGGAGATTGCGGGCCTTGTCAGGAAGATCGCGGCGGAAGTCTGTGAAGAAAACAGAGATGCCGTGGAGGAAAGTCTGGTCTTGATCGGCATCCAGCGCGGCGGAGTTCTTCTTGCGGAACGGCTGGTCCGCGAAATTCAGAAACAAACCAACCGTCTTCTTCCTTTCGGAACTCTTGACATCACGATGTACCGTGACGACATCGGACTGCGTAAGACCTTGCCGATGATCTTCGAAACACGCATTCCGTTCGACATCAATGAAAAAACGATTATCCTGGTGGATGACATCCTTCAGACCGGCCGGAGCATCCGTGCCGCGCTCGACGCCATCACCGACTACGGCCGCCCCGCGATTGTGAGGCTGGCCGCCCTGCTGGACCGGGGACATCTTGAATTTCCGATCCGCGGGGATTATGTGGGCAAAGTCATCGATCTGGAGCCGTCGCGGCGTCTCCAGATCAGCTGGCACGAGATCACCGGAGAAGAAGACTATGTTTATTCCATTCCGAACCCCAACATAAGGGTCTCCCCCCATGAATGATTATCCCTGGAACAGAAAAGACCTGCTGTGCCTTTACGACCTCTCCCCCGACGAGATTGAGTTCATCCTCGATACGGCGGAAGAGTTCAAGAAGGTTTCCCAGCGCAAGATCAAGAAGGTGCCCGCCCTCCGCGGGAAGACGGTCGTCAACATGTTCATCGAACCCAGCACGCGGACACGGATTTCCTTCGAGCTGGCGGAACAGCGTTTGAGTGCGGACATCATCAACATGTCCGCGGAGGCGAGCAGCCTCAAGAAAGGGGAGACGCTGCTGGACACGGTCCGGAACATCGAAGCGCTCCAGGCGGACCTGATCGTTCTGCGGCATTCCGCGACGGGCGCCCCGAATTTTCTGGCGCCGCGCGTCCGGTGCGGCATCATCAACGCCGGAGACGGCTCGCATGGTCATCCGACGCAGGCCCTGCTGGACATTTTCACGATCCGCGAGAAGTTCGGACGGATCAAGGGATTGAACGTTTCGATCGTCGGCGACATTCTGCACAGCCGTGTGGCCCGGAGCGACATGTGGGGACTCCTCAAGCTCGGTGCGAACGTGACGTTCGCGGGTCCGTCCACTCTGGTTCCGCGTGAGTTCACAAGGGCGGGCGTCCGGGTCTGCGACAACCTCAAGGACGCTCTGGTCGGCGCCGACGTGGTCAACCTTCTCCGCATTCAGCATGAACGGCAGCGCAGCGGATTCTTCCCGAGCACCGGCGAATATGCCAAGGTGTTCGGACTCAACCGCGAAAGTTTCAAGTATATCAAACCCGATGCGCTGATCATGCATCCGGGGCCGATCAACCGTGACGTGGAACTTTCCTCCGAGCTTGCGGACGGCCCGCAGTCGGTCATTCTCGAACAGGTAACCAACGGACTCGCCGTGCGCATGGCGGTTCTCTTTCTCGTGGCGGGGTGTCTGAAATGAGCAAAAAGATAATTTACAGAGGGGCGAGGGTCGTGGATCCTTCGCGGAACATTGACAAGGTCATGGACATCGGCGTCGAGGACGGAGTTTTCGCCGATCCTTCTTCCTGGAAGGGCGCGGAGATTGTGGACCTCTCCGGCTACGTGCTGGCTCCGGGGTTCATCGACATGCATGTGCATCTGCGTCAGCCCGGGAAGACGGATGCGGAAACCATTCATACGGGGACCCGCGCGGCGGCGTCCGGCGGATTCACCGCGATTGTGTCCATGCCCAACACCAGCCCCTGCGCGGACAATCCCGGCACGATCCACTACATCCGGACCTATGCGGAAAGCGACGGCGTGGTCAAGGTGCTCCCGTGCGGCGCGATGACCAAGAATCTGGAAGGACAGGAGATGTCCGGCATCGGCGGGCTCAAGGCCGCCGGAGTCGTTGCGCTTTCCGACGACGGCAGGTGCATCCAGAACCACGAGCTGATGCGGCATGTGATCGAATATTCCCGCACCTTCTCGCTTCCGATCCTCGACCACTGCGAAGATACGATTCTCGCCAGCGGCGGCGTCATGAACGAAGGATACTGGTCGGTTTTTCTCGGTATGAAAGGAATCTCCTCGGCCTCGGAGGAACTGATGGTCGTCAGAGACATCATTCTTTCCCGCATGGCGGACTGGAAGGTTCACATTCAGCACATTTCCTGCCGGAACGCGATCGAGTCCGTCCGGCGCGCCCGGAGCGAAGGAATACGGATCAGCGCGGAAGCCACGCCGCACCATATCGCACTCACGGACGAGGAAATCAAGAGGTTCGACTCCAACTACAAGATGAATCCTCCGCTGCGTTCGGAGGAAGACCGCAAGGCAATCCTGGAAGGCCTCCGGGACGGGACGATCACCGTGATCGCCACCGATCACGCGCCGCATACGGAAACCGACAAGATGGTGGAGTTCGACTACGCCCCGTTCGGGATCATCGGACTGGAGACCGCCGTCAACATCTGTTTCACGGAGCTGTATCATACCGGCATCCTGACATTGCCCGGACTGATTTCCAAATTCACGAAGGGGCCCGCGGATGTTCTCGGTCTGCCGCTCGGATCGCTGGAGACCGGTCATGCCGCGGACATCACGGTTCTGGAACCGGACGGCAAAGGGGTTGTGGATTCTTCCAAGTTCTATTCCAAGTCGCGCAACACGCCGTTCAACGGGTATGAGTATACCGGACGAGCCGTCGCTACGATCGTCAACGGAAAGTGCGTGTTCAGCCGGATCTCCAAGCTGTCCGCCTGAAAAACAGGATGCGGTTTTTTCACTTGCCGGGGAGTTGAAGGGCGCGGAGCCCTCGAACTTGCCGTTCCGGCAAATTCTCGTCCTTGCGGGTGGACCCGCTCCGGGCGGGGATTCCGTGCTCTGCACGATCAGCCTTCGCGGCTGGACCGCGGCAAGGCTGAGAGCCTTGGATGAGACTTTTTCAGAAGCGGAAAATGTTTCTTGACACATTGCCATCCTTTAAAAGAATGGTTAAAAATAATTTTGTTTTTTTTGAATCCGCCCATTGACATTGATCCCCATGAAGGTTATAATATACACTAAAGCGCACTAGTGTGCATTATGGCGAGGTAAGGAATTATGAGCGGTGCAAACAAGTCGGAAGTAATCGCGGAAAAGCTGGCGGCGGAAATCAGAAGTGGTCGGCTGACCGGCAAACTGCCGTCGGAAAAGGAACTGGCGAAAACGTATGCCACCGCCGGAATGACCGCCGCCCGTGCACTCAACATCCTTCGGGAGAAGAAGCTGGTCGAACGCGTTTCCGGACGCGGCACCTTCATAATACAGCATACGGTCAAAAAACTGCGTTTTTTCGGACAGGGCTACTTTGCCGGCAATCATCCGGAACTGCTGTCCCGGCTGGTTCCGAATGTGGAACTGGTTCCGGCGGCCTCGCTCACGGAAGCCGACCTTGCCGTGTTTGCCACCACCATGCCGATGAATTATTCCTCGAATTTTCTGCCCTGGCCCGCGCACTCGGTGGAAAAACTCAAAGCCTCCGGACGGTTCTATCCGCAGGTTTTTGAGTTTCATCACGTCGGCACCCCGACCTATGCCGTCGCCTACAATTTCTCACCCGATGTCCTCATGTATAATAAGAAGCTCATGCGCGCAGCGCTTCCCGAGTTCGAGCCCTACCATTTTACATTCGATGATCTGGTCAAACTTTCAGGGCAATTTCCGGGGCGTTTCATGGAACGGCCCGAAGCGGGCAACACAATTCTTTTTGCTCTTGCCTATGCCGCGGGTTCCCTGTATCGTGCTCTGCCCGCATACCGCCGTCTGGCTTTCACTCCGCCGCAGCCGGGCAGAAGTTTCGCCAGCGGTGATTTCCTGTTTGCTCCTCTGAAGCGTGAAAGATGCTTCCGATCAGCGGATTTTTCCGCATTCGAGGTCATGCCGATTCCTGAAATCGATGGCGTCCGTTGCTGTCATGCCGGTTCCGAGGCGGTTTTTGTCCCGATCAACTCGCGTTGTCCCGAACTGGCATTCGAACTTGCCGCCGCCTCGCTCTCTGTTCAATTTCAGCAGGAGGTTGCTGCCGCGGTCGCCAATATTCCCGCAGACAGAAGCATTGCCGCCTCAACCATGGACAGCCGCCGTTTCCGCGACGATATTTTTTTCAATGAGATTGCCAACATTCATTTTCCGCGCGAGATCATTGATCCGGTTTCCGCCGCCGTGATTCTTGCCGGATTGAAACGATTGGCAAGCAGCGGGTGTTCTCTGGATGATTTTCTGTGTCTGCTTGAAGAGGAGGATCGGTTCGTCCGCCGCCGTCGTCAAGCGCTGGATTTTGTTCTTCAGCCTCAAACAGTGACCGAAAAACTGTGATATGGAAAAAGTCTGCTGATAGGGGAGTTCCTGTGGTTGGATTTTCCTTACGAATTTTCAAAAGAGTATGGAGATCCGACGGAAAAGAAAGAGGAGGTTGTATAGGCCAAACAAATGTTGTATCCTGGAACCGCAGTCAAAGCTGATTTTGAAAAGAAGCATAGTGGCCGGAGCACTGCGGAATTTCAGTCGGAAAGATCGATGGCAGGGGAAATCCCCTGGATCATTGTTTTATCTTCAAGAACTTTCATTATCGATGATCCATAGCAATTTTACAAAGATAAATTTGAGTCCGAAAACAAGGAAAAATGAATTTTAGGAAGGAGTTTGAAATGAAGCCATTCCCAGATCGGGAAGTATCAGGTCCGCGCCGCCAAAGGCCATGCGGAAAATCACAGACATCCCTGTCGTCTGTTCCTTTTCTAAGTAAAAAAGAATTCACGCTTATTGAGCTTCTTGTGGTGATTGCAATTATTGCGATTCTGGCCGGATTGCTGTTTCCCTCGCTGAATATGGCTCGCGGCCGTGCCAAGGGGCTTGCGTGCAGCAACAATTTTTCTCAGCTCGGCAAAACCGTGGCGATTTATCTGGGCGACAATAAAGATTATTTCCCGTTGTGTAATTATACTGCGGCAAGCTACTGGTTCAAAAGAACGTCAACCCCTCTGTCTGCTTACCTTCACTGGGGAAAGTATAGCAACAGCCAAGTTTACTACGGCGGGATTTACCGGACTACGGGAACAACATTCGGACCGTTTGTTTGTCCGGAAGTTTCCGAAAAGAATCTTGAGTATGAACAGGATGGAAAGATGGTTAATCACATTCCCGAAACCGGCATGTTTCTTTCCGTGGCACTCAACAGCTACATGAAGAATAAGGATGCTCCAGTTCTTGTTACACGGATACGGAAGACGTCCACCCTCATTATTATGTCAGACAGTTGCGGTTCCGGGGTAACGGATTATCGCTGTCGCTGGCATCCCGATTTGCCTTCCTCTTCCTTGAAAAGCAATATCCCGGCCCGGCACAGTGGGGGAGCCAATTTCCTTCATACCGATTTTCATGTGTCGTTCCTCAAATGGGAAAATTTTCCCTGTTACAAATACGGTTATCCATCGGATGGTCCCATGTGGAATCCGTTTGCGGTCGATTAACCTTCCATGGAGAAGATGAAAGATGAAAAAAAGGTTCGTGTTATTGGGTCTTGCCGCACTGGCCGCATCGCTGGCCGCGGCGGAAGAAGAAATCGCTTATGGCGCGGGAGAAATGAAGAATCCGGCGCGGACCCTGTATGTTTCCACTTCCGGCAACGACCGGAACGACGGAAAAACCCTTGAAACGGCATGGCGGACGATTCGTCGTGGAGCCAGAGAACTTCGAGCGGGCGACACTCTGCTGATTGCCGGAGGGGAATATTTCGAAAGTGAAATTCCGGTGAATGTCAAAGACAATTCCATCGGATTTTCCGAACAATGCGGGAAACCGGGCGCACCGATCCGCATTATGGGGATGCCGGGGGAGAAAGTCGTTTTGCGAGGCGCAGAATTCATGCCGAATCCGAAAAAGGCACTTGAGGGGACGGTCTATGAGTTCCATTTGAAAAAGGCCCCCGTTTATGACAGTATATTTGAAACACCTTCACAGATTGAACTTCAGCCGGTGCATGCGGAAGAACTGGTGCGGGATTATCCGGGAACCTATTATCTTGACAAATCAGGGCGGCTTCTTGTGCATTTTGCAGGCAAAGATCAGAATGGCCTCTATATAGGGCGCGAACGTATCGGACTGAGGATTCACGGCAGTTATATTCACGTGGAAAACCTGAATTTCGAAAACTATTATGAGGGCATTTACATACGGATGAACACTCCCGAAGATAAAAATGCCGCAGAACATATCACTGTCAAAAACTGTGGATTTTACCACAACTACAAAAATGGACTGGTGGTTGACGGGGCATCTCGATCGCTTTTTATCGGGAACCGGGGAATGGCAAATGGTTCCTATGGCACTGTGATGACAATGTTGCGGGCTCATGACAATCTGTTCACCGGCAACTGGTTCGGCGCAAGTCCGCAGACCATGCGGCAGAAAAAACCTTATGAGCACAACTATACGCTCAGTAATTACGGACCCGGAGGAAAACGCAATCATGTTATTGGCAATGTGCTTGACGATCAGCTCTCTTTCCGGTGGAAATCGGCTTGTCCGGAAAGCCGTTTCGAGGAAAATATCCTGACCGGCAAATTTTACGCTGAAAGCAAAACTCTCCCGGTAACGATCCGCAACAATTATTTAGGCGGCGGAGTCGGCTGGATCGGAATCGGTAATGATATCTGGGAAAAGGATTTTGCCGGAACGCCGATAATGTTTCAGAACAATGTCCGCGACCGCAAAGCTTTCAAACCGGAAAACAGGATCGTGTTTGACGCGGAAAAATTGAAAGTGGTGCTTCCGAAACCTGAATTCCCTCCGGTTGTGTTCAAAAATTTACGGACGGATTATATCGAAAGTGACAGTGCCGCGATTCTTTTTGAAACTCCGGAAAACGATGGTTTTGCTTCTGTTGAATTCTGGATCAAGGGAGATGGAAATCATAAACGCATCTGGGCAAAACGGCAGGGGGTATGCCATGCGGTCGGACTGACCGGGCTGAAACCCAATACGGAATATGAATATTTTGCCATTTTTACCGGACGCCGCGGCGAATGGAAACGCTCCGCCCAGGGCAGTTTCACAACGGCGTCAAAGATGCGCGAGCCAAAAGTTCTGGAAGTCGGGCCCGGGAAAATGAATCTGGAAGATGCTTCGATGGCAGCGGTTCCGGGCGACGTCGTCAAACTCGCTTCCGGGCGTCATATCGGACAATTTATTCCCATCCGCGGCGGACTTCCCGGCAAACCGGTTACCCTGTCCGGTGAGAAGGGCGCGATCATAGACGGGGCTCGTTTTTATGCTCCACTGATCGATCTCGATGAAAAGAACAATATCGTCATCGATGGTGTGACTTTTGCCAATCCGGAGGACACTACCCGTGCCGGAGTGATCCGGATGAATAAGGTGAAAAACATCACCATCCGCAACTGCCGCGCGGATTTTCCGTGGACGGCAGGACCGTTCATCCTTTGCCGCGGCGGTCTCAATATCAATATTGAAAACAACATCAGCCGCGGGGGGGATTATCCGATAACAGTCACCGGTGAAAACATCAAGATCCGCAATAATACGATCGTCGACGCCACCATGTGGAGCTCCAGTTTCTGGAGTATCGCGAACCTGGAGATCACCGACAATATTTTTTACCGTCCGTGCATTCCCCGGAAGCGTAATACTGCACTGCTGTTGAATGACATCAAGGGAAAAGTCGTGTCCGACGGCAACGTTTTCTGGTCGCCGATCAAGGAACACCCGATCGGCGGAACCATCCGCAACGGAAATGCCAAAGTGCTCAAGGCAAGCAAGACGCTGAACGAATGGCAGCAGCTCACCGGCTTGGACAAAAACAGCATTCATGCCGATCCGATGTTCGTCGATTATGAAAAAGGAGATTTCCGGTTGAAAGCAGAATCACCGGCCAGAGGAAAGGGAGCCGATATAAAGTGAAATTCATCTCTGAAAACCATCAGTGCGCCTGGACTCGGGCGCTGGCGGTATTGAAACCGAGTCAAAGCCAGCTGGAGCACGGACTGGAACTTCACCGGGAACTTTTTGCCATGGATCATTTCGGATTCCTGCCAAGTGCCTGCTGGAATCACAGAATCGTGACCGCATGGGATGAACTCAAGTCACGCAACATCGGACAACGCGAACTCGGCAAACGCATTGAATTCATGCAATATGACGAATGCTGCAGCGATCCGGAATGCGCACAGCGCTTCCGCGACGCGTTGCGTGCATCGGGTCTCAAGTGCATGGTTCAGACTGTGGCCGAAGGCAAATCCTATGAGGAGGATGTCCGGCGCATGGCGTGCAACATTCAGATTCTGCGGCATTTCCGCGACATCATCGCGCAAGCGGGCTCCCCGGAGGAAATCAGGGAAATCAACGGCGAAGGAAAAATCGCGGTGATCTGGAGCGTCAACGGACCTCCGATCGTTGGCGAACTTCAGGACCCGGAGCAGGAATTTTCCCGGATCGACGACTGGCGCCGCATCGGAGTGCGTCTGATGCACCTCTCCTACAACCGCCGGAATTTCATTGCGGACGGCTGTGCGGAACCGGCGGACGGCGGTTTGAGCGATCTGGGGCGCGAACTTGTCGTCCGGCTCAACAAGTCGGGAATCATCGTCGACGTGCCGCATACGGGGCGCCGGAGTTCGCTCGATGCGGCGCGTGTCTCGACCAAACCGATCATGGCCTCGCATACGGCGGCGCGCAAGCTGTTCGACTTTATCCGGTGCAAGGACGACGACACCCTGAAAGCGATTGCCGACGGCGGCGGAATGGTCGGGGTGTATGCCTATGCCGGAATGCTGGGCGGCAGTGATGATCTGGCAATGATGCTCAACCATATTGAATACATCGCCGGACAGATCGGTGTGGAACATGTCGGAATAGGTACCGATCTGCAGTATTCCCATAGTTGGCCGGCGGAAGTCTTCTCGATGAAACCGTATCCGAACGCCGAATTCACGGGCAATAAATGGTGGGGAAACTGGAGTAATAATCCGCATGAGCCGAGAACCCCGGATGAGTCCATCAAAGGCAGTCTGGCATGGATCAACTGGCCGCTCTACACGGTGGGACTGGTGACCCGAGGCTTTTCAGACGAAGACATTGCCCGGATTCTCGGGGGTAACTTCCTGCGGGTGCTGGCGGCCAACCGGGCGGAATGAAAGCGTTGCCATGTATATGGATGCAAACCGCCTCAAAGGTGTGATTCTGGCGCTGTCGGCCACCTCCTGCTGGGCCAGTTTCTACATCGTGTCCCGATACTTTTTCGGAACAGATGAATATCGGCTGGATCCGCTCTGGAGTTCTTTTTTGCGCTATATGTGCGCTTCGGGCGTTTTTCTGTCGTGTATTGCTGTCACGGGCAAGGCCGGCGGACTGCTTCGAGCCTTGCGCATGGATTGGAAAAATCTGCTGTGGATGGGGCTGATCGGGGTTGCGGGAGAAAGCACTCTGCTGTTCTACTCCCTGAAATATACCACGGCGGCACGCTCGAATCTTCTGACAAACATCTCTCCGGTCGTGACGGCAATCATGTCCTACTTCGTTACGAGGGAGGCATTCGGCACAAGACGGATCACAGGCATGCTGCTGGGGTTTGCCGGCATGTGCGGCATCTTCTTTTTCCGCGGAGGCGACAATTTTTCCGAACTGGATGCCTCTTCGTTCGCGGGGGATATCATGGCTATTCTGGCGGGAATCTGCTGGTCGGCTTACACGGTCTGGGGCAAGCGGCTGGTCGATGAATACGGCGGCCTGGTCGCGGCGGGAGGTTCCTTCCTGTTCGGCACGGCGGCGATGCTTCCGATCATGCTGCTGGGCGGAGCGCATGTGACACTGACGGTTTCTGCGCGGGGCTGGCTCATGATCCTGTATCTGGGCATTGTCTCCAATGCTCTTGCCAATGCCTGCTGGTATTCCGCCCTGAAATATCTGAAGCCGGGCGAACTCGGAGCCTTCGGATATATCAGTGTGATGATGACCTTCACTATGGCAGTCTGCTGTCTGGGAGAAAAAATTTCCACTGGATTCATGGTCTGCCTGGTGGTCATTTTGCTCGGCACGGGGATGATGGTGAAAAGATCTGTCGGAAATGGATAAGGGGAGGGGTCAAAAACCGGAGGTTTGTGACCCCCATGCACGGGCATTCCTGCGATCCGAAGACCTGAAAAATGGTGGAATCCGAACTCAAGAATGTTGCGTCTGCGCTGGACCCCCTCTTCCGGGCCTATCGCGGCAAAGGTGGTCTGCAAGGCGTTCCGCTCCAACGGATGCACGGTGACGGTCAACGCCTCGGATCGTGAACTGGAAGGACTTCCGCCGAGGGGTCGGAAGGCGTTCCGTGCGGACCTGTCTCCAGATTGGCGCTTTTCCCGGAAATTGTCGGACGGTGAACCGGTCCGTGGTCTCCCGCGCGCCAGATGCGCGGCGGAAGCCCGGTTACGGCGGTGAACTGCCTCGAAAAGTAATTGGCGTCGTTGAAACCCGCCTTCATGGCGATGTCCGTGACCGAGAGCGAGGTGGTCATGAGCAGTTCCTTGGCTTTGGCAAGCCGCATCATCAGCAGATACTGGATCGGGGATTCCCCGATCTTGTTTTTGAACAGTCGTCTGAAATTTGTTACGCTCATTCCGGCGACTTCCGCCAGGTCCGTCAGTTTGATGTCGTGCTGGAAATTTTCTTCCATGAAGGAAAGCACCGGTGCGAGTTTGCCCGCCCCCGCCGCTTTTTCGGGCGTCAGCTCATATGCCTGACGCGAAAACAGAAGGATGGCTTCGACAAGAAGGATGTTGAGAGCGGTCCGGTATCCCGGCCGGGCGAGCGCCTGTTCATCGGCAATCTTTACCACGAGCTGATCCAGCTGTGTGAGCGTCAGGTCGTCCACAAACAACATTTTCCGGGCGTTGGTACGGATTCCGAACAGATTGTTGAACCCATCCATCAGTGAAAAGTCCTCCATGAACCCCTGAATGGATTCCATGTCGAACAGAAACGTCAGCAGGGAAAGATGAGTGATGTCTTCGTAATAGTGCTTCTGTCCCGGCAGGATCAGGCAGACGGACCCGGTGTACAGGGGGTATTTCACTCCATCGATGACATGAGTGGCATTTCCGGTTTCGACCGCAACCAGTTCATAGAACGGATGACTGTGCTCCGGCACGCGTTCGTCGGTGTAGTGAACCGCTTTGAGTGCGCTGATTTTCTGCTGGCCGAAACGTGCATACGCATTGAATTTGGAGGCAGCCGGCTCTCTGATTTTTTTCATCATGTTTTTTTCTCTCTTGCCTGTAATGTAGCCTTCTTTTTGCGGAAAACAAATCTCCAGTGAAACCTTTTGGACAAATAGTCCTTTTGGATGGACAGATTGTCATGACATAATTCTTGTTCCCAGGATATAAATATCATTGGAAAAAACGGAAATGACGGCATCTTCAATTTTGCGGAGAGCAAAGAAATAAATGCGGAATGAGCGGTTTCCGGAAACGACGTACATGCATATCCGGACTGAAGACCGGAGACTTCAGATTCTCGATCCGCCCCGTTCATGGTTTTTCCTGTTGCCGGAAGGACGTGAAGCCGCCGGATTTCTTTTTCAGAGGGAAATGCGCATTCCGTCCCGCGCGATGAGGGCCTGTTCGCGTGTGGCGATGGCCTCCTGTTCGGCTTCGTTTTCCGGCCAGAGGGTCCGGCCGCGGTGGCTGAAGACGACCCGGGAAGAGGAGTCCATGTTTCCTGATTGTGTCAGGGCATTCCGCATGGTGCGGATCATGGAAACATCGCAATGGTCGAAAATCCGCCAGTCTCCGGGAGCCGACATGGTGGCGTCCCAGATGGCAAGGTCGATGTGGGTTTTGCCGATCAGCTGGTGTTCCTGCGAGGTCATCCATGCTCCGTCCAGTTCGTAGAGGAGGTTTCCTTCAGGACTTTCGACGAGGTAATGGAATGCTTCTTCCTTCGGGTTGCAGAGCACATGGCTGGCCGGCAGCGCTGTGAATTGGAATTTTCCGATGGCAAAACGGTTTCCGGCCGTCAGCGGATGGCAGATACAGTTCGGCGACTCCACCAGGGCGCATGCCTGAGGAGATCCCCAGAAATTCAGTGGATGCTTCCGGGACTGGTTGGCCAGGACGGTCACCAGATGCGGACGATAGTGGTCGTCATGGCTGTGCGTCAGCACAATATCGGTGATGTCCGCCGGAGTGACGCCATAACGCAGGATGCTTTTGACCGCTGTGGCTCCGCAGTCGAAAAGAATATGACCGTCCAGCAGCGTGGTGGTGCTTCCGAGAACTTCCGGTTCGCCGTAATGATCCCAGTCGTAGTCCGCCGCACCGGTTCCCAGAAAGAATAATTCCGTCATTTTTTTCTCCATGATGTTTGGTTCCCGCCCCGGAAGAGTCCGGGTTCAGACAAAGTGAAAAATATATTCGCGGGATATTTTACAATAGCGAGGATAAAAAACTTTTTCAAGGGGAAACAGGAAGCATTTTTCATGTATTTCCGGGAACGGGAAAAGAATTCTTGCGCAGTTTTTAAAAAAAACGATTATTTTCAAAAAGGGCTCTTGCAATCTAAAAACATTATATTATATTAAAGATAATATGAATTTTATGAAAATGAGGCTGCTGAATGAATTTGCCGAAATATTCCCAAGTTCAATATGGGGTTCTGAACCTGATAGCGGAACGCAAATTGAAAGAGGGCGACCGTCTGCCCGTTGAGAAAGATCTGGCTTCCCAGTTCGGGGTCAGCGTGGTGACGGTCCGCAGCGCTATGAAGAATCTGGAAGACCGGGGGATCCTCACGAGGCAGCAGGGACGCGGGACCGTTCTGAACAAGGTGATCGAGCCTCAAGCCCAACTGGGGACCATTCTGTATCTGGATATCCGCGAAAGTCTGGACGGCCCGGTTCTGCGCAATACGCAAATCGACCTGGCGCAACTGGAGCTGTCGGTTGCCGACAGCGGATATACGATCCGTTATCAGGTGGCTCGGCGTGTTCCGACCCATTCCCTGGTTCATTCCCTGCAGGATGTCACGGGCGTGCTGATCGCCGGGTACATCACCGAAGAATGGCTTCAGCTTCTCGAAGGACTGGATATTCCGCTCGTGCTTGTCGGATCGGTTTATTCTGAACAGATTCCCCGTTTTGCCCATGTGGACATCGATTGGAAGTCCATGACGCGTGCCGCCCTGGATTTCTTTGTTTCGCGCGGAATGCGGAAAATCGGAATGGTGACCGGGGCCGGATTTTATGAACCCACCCGGCGGCTGCTTGCCGCTTACCGGGATGGCATGGCCGCACACCGGCTCCCTTACAAGGAAACGATGGTCTGCATTCCGGAAAATGACAATGCCCGTGTGGCGATCCGGAAATTTCTGGAAGTCAATAAAGATCTGGATGTCATTTTAGTCGAGTACGGCAAGTATGTTTACCTTCTCGGGGAACTGCTGGACCTGGAAAGGAAATCGCCTTTCATGGGAATCATCGGTTTGTTCCGCCAGTTGGAGCAGCTTCCCGCCCGGGTGATGAACGTGGTGCCGGATCAGGACATCTGGCATGCCTCGGTGAAGGCTCTGATCCAGCAGATGACCAATCCTTCCGCCACGAAAAAAAGAATTCTTCTGGGAAATGTTTTTGTCAACGATCAGTCTGTGAATAATGAAATTTTAAAGAGAAAGGGATGAAAAAATGAAAACACAATGGACGGGAAGGAAAAGAGTGCGGAAACAAAACCATTTCACTTTTACATTGATAGAGCTTCTGATTGTGGTCGCAATCATAGCGATTCTTGCGGGGATGCTGCTTCCTGCGCTGAATCAGGCGAGGGAAAAAGCCCGGGCCATTTCCTGTGTCAGCAACATGAAACAGATCGGATTAACGCACATTTTATACCGGAATGACTTCGCGGGATGGTTTGTGCCGGTTTCCCGTGCGACTTATACAAAGAGCTGGGATGACGACAGCAAGGAGGTCTGGGCCTGGAGATTTTTCTCCATGAATTACACCAACAGCCCGAAGGGTTTCTTCTGTCCCACGCTGAAGTCGGTATATACGCTGTCCTCGCTGACCGGAAGCAGTTCTCTTTTTGTCAATTACAAGGAGACTCCCGGACTCTGGCGGATGGTCGGTTATTCCTACAATGGCCTCTTCGGAGGATGGAACAGTGTGGGCGGGACCTATTGCGGGATAGAGTCGCTCACGAAGGAAACCCGTGTTAAAATGCCCGATAAAAAGCCTCTCCTCATGGAGTCGCTGGCCGATACGACATCAATCATATCCACCAGCGAACATTATTCCCTGCATGTTTTCAATGCGGCGTGGGTGGGGTCCTACAATACGGATGCCGTCTGGTCGAATTTTGCCACGCCTCACGGGAACAGGAATATCACCAACTACAGGAATTCCATCGGAAACGGAAATATTGTCTGGTCGGATGGTCATATCTCGACAATGTACCGTGCGAACTGGCAGCCAGGACAATGGGCTAACTGGCATTATTTCCTTCCGGACCATTCCGCCTTTCCGTCGGATTATCTTAAGAAGTAATGTTTCCGGAGTTCTGTTTTTCGAAAAAGAATTTTATAATAAGGATGGATGTCATGTTGAGAACAACCAGCGGCGCATTGTTTCTTTTTTTCGGACTTGCCCTGTCGGCGGCGGAACCGGAAATCTACTTTTCATTTGACCGCTCTTCCCGGGCGGATTTCGGCGGAGCTGCCGGAAGCAAAGAGGAAATCGCCGGAACTGTCGGCGAACGGGGCGTGGAAGGGAAAGTCATTCGCGGAACGGACAAGACATCGGACGCCATGCTTTCCGACGGCCTTTCCGGGAAAGCGCTTCAGCTCGGGAACAGCCGGGATAAAAAAGCGGTTCAGACGGTAGAATATGTTCCGTTTGCTCCGCTTTCGGCAAAGGAAGGCTGTATCAGTTTCTGGATTCGCCCGAATGACTGGGACGGAAAAGATCATCAGAACTTTCACCATTTTTTCGGGGCCATGAACGGAGCCGAGCGCCTGGTGGTTTATAAATTCCGCGATAATTCCAAACTGGTGTTTCTTCTCGGAAGCCTTGCCAAAAACGGAGTGACCACTTCAATCGGCGCGGACATTTCCGGTTGGGAGAAGAATTCCTGGCATCATGTCTGCGCCGTATGGAATGCCAAATTCATGGAACTGTATGTGGATGGCAAAAAAATGGCGGAATCTCCGCGGAAAACGCCTCCGGGTCCGGATTTCACGAAGTTTCAGCTGGGGGAATACTGGCATGGAAACCCGGGCAGCAGTTCTCTCGACGAACTGCGCATCTATGGGAAAAGTCTTTCCGCACAGGACGTCCTGAAGGATTTTCTGCTTCATGCGTCGAAAGCGGTTTCCAATTCCGCTCCCGTGTCGATGGGCGTCGGGATCGGGAAGCCGACGGTGAATGGCATGGTTGAACCGGGCGAATATGCTCTTTCCGTTTCCGGAATGAATAGTTCCATGAATGCGAATGTGCAATACTCTCCGAAACAGTCTCTCTGCCGTTTCGCCTGGGATGAGGAAAATCTGTATGTGGCCTTTCAGTCGCCGGTTTCAGGAGGCCTGAAGACATCTCATTCCGTGCGTGACGCGAATCTCTGGGAGGATGATGCCGTAGAAGTTTTTTTTTCGGGATTTGACGGAAAAAAGGATCTTTACCAGTTCATTTTCAACAGCGGGAAGGGGATCTACGACTCCCGGAACCGGAAAAGCGACTGGCAGAGCAGCGGCGTCCGGTTCGAGTCAGGAGTGAAGGATGGCCTCTGGACTTTCGAGTGCGCAATTCCATGGAAGAATTTCAATTTCGTTCCGGCGGACGGCAAAAATTTCCGGATGAATCTCTGTCGTGATTTTGTACGATCCAACGAGTGGACCTGTCTGGCTCCCGGCGATTATTTCGCGGTTCCTTCCTATGCGAAAGTCACCCTTCTGAAACAGGCGCCTTCTCTTGAATTGCCTCCTCTCGGAGAACTCTACGGCGGAAAGATCCAAAGCCGGCTTTCCCTTGCCGGTACGGGAACCGATACCGTGAAGGCAAAACTGTCCGTGAAAGCGCCCATTTTCCCTTTCACGTTTGAAAAAGAATACCGGCTCGAAGCCGGAAAGAGCGCTGTTACGCCAATCGCCGGACGCGTCCCAGAAAGCGGGAATCTGGAGATTTCGGTCGATTCAGAGAAATGCGGAATTCTGTACAGAAACACCATCTCCTACAGGACGCTTCTGCCGGTGCGGCTGGCCTGCATCTATACCGATATCCCGGAACAGTCGCTGGTGATGGAGGTCGAAAACACCAGGCTTCTGACCGGAAAAAACAAGCTCCATCTGATTCTGGAGGACGTCAAAACCGGAAAGAACGCATTTGAGAGCACGCAAGTGATCCCGGATGACCAGCCGAAAACGCCGGTTCGTTTCTCCATCCGGCCGCTGCCGGAAGGAGAATATACGCTACGCTATGCGTTTCTATCTCCGGATGGCCGGGAACTGTTCAAGGATTATGAGGCTTATGCGAAATATCCGGAGGTTCGCCCCTGGACCCATTGTTCCTGCGGGCTCACGGATGTGGTTCCCCCTCCGTGGAGCGCCCCGAAATCAACGGACGATTCCTTCGAATGCTGGGGGCGGAAGATTCAGCTGGGAGGAAAGGGACTGATCCGGTCCATGATTTCGCAGGACAGAGAACTTCTTTCCGCTCCCGTGTCGTTGAAATGGAACGGAAAAGTTCTGAATTTCTGCGCGACGGTCCAGAAAAAGGGCGTCGGGTTCACTGACTTCAAACTGGTTCCGGAGGACCGCGGCATTCCCCTTGAAATAACCGTGCATGCGGAATTCGACGGCCTCCTCTGGTTCACCCTTTCCCTGCTGCCGGATGCCCGCGGGAAATTGGATTCACTGTCGCTGGAGGTTCCTTTGAACCGAGCGAATGTGACCGGGTTTGATGACTGTTCTTCCATCATGGAAAAAAAGGATCTGGCGAATGCGCCGAACAGTTCTTTCTTTGTGAATCCGGCGGAAAAGCCTTTTTTCTGGTGCGGCGGCGATGATGTCGGACTGATGGGCGGTTCTGCTTCCCGCAGAGGCTGGCACTTGCGAGATAAAGCGAAAGGGCTGACCGTTTCGGTTCAGGATAAAACGGTGGTTCTGGACCTTGCTCTGGTGGATTCCCCGCTGAATCTTGCGGACCGGCGTTCCCTTGAGTTTTATCTTCAGCCCACTCCCGTCAGGCCCAGGAACACCGAGATGCAGAAATACCGGATCGGACGGAACATGATCTGCTGGGGGGAATACGTGACCCTCTTTTTTGCGCACAAGCGGCCGGGGAAATTCAGCGAACGCCACCTGACGTATTTCCGCGAACAGCAGGAGAAAAAAGGAATGCGCGTGTTTTACTACAACGCGCCGAAAGGAGCTTCCCCGGTCTCTCCGGAATGGAATTATTTCGGAAAGGAATGGCATTGCTCTCCGCCCCGGCTCGGCGAGTATATGCGGGATGCGCAAACCCCGAACCGGGCTGCCCGCAATATGTATCTTTCGACTTACGGCTGTCTCAACAGTCAGGATTTCTTCGACTTCAAACTGGATTCCATCGGCGGATTCATCCGGAATCCGGAATACAAGGTGAAGGATCTTTATTTCGATCTGACCTGGCCGCGCCCCTGTTCCAATCCCGTTCACGGATGCCTCTGGACCGATGAATTCGGCTACCGGCATCAGGACAACGACCTCAAGAGTCTCCGGCTGCTGATGAAGCGTCTTTACATCACCCTGAAAGAAAAGACGCCGGACGGACTGTTCCGGGGACATATCCTCTCCGCCCGTGTGCCGTCGGATGTTTTTTTCGACAGCCTTGTGGTCGGCGAACTGTATGACCGGCATATTGTCAACGGGAGCAATTACTACGGAGTCCTTACCCCTTCTCTGATGCGGATTGCCTATGCTTCCCGCGATAATGAGATGGACGTTGACTTCATTCCTCAGTTTGAACGGGCCTTACAGCTTTTCGCTCCGGAAAAATTCGCCGTCATGAACCCGGAGGAGACGGAGCTGGATCGCGCCATCTGCCATTACCTTGGATATATGCTGGTCCATGACCTCGGCACATGTCCGACCCCGAAAAACGCCCGCATGAAAGAGTTTTTCGAAACCCGCGACCGGATTGCCGTGAACGGGAAATGGACTTTCCACCCTTACTGGAAGCCGGAAAGTTCTCCGGTCCGTCCGTCCTTTGCTAAAAACCATGTGATGGCAAGCGCGTTTTCCAATCCCGGAAAAGTTTCGATTGCCGTTTTGAATGACTCCGACGAGACGGAAAGGCTTTCCCTGATTGTGGATACCCGTCGGCTCGGACTGGAGGACAACAGGATGGGCAAAGAACTGATTGCCGGAAAAGACATCCGGCTTGTGAATGGAAAAATCGAATCGGAAATCGGGCCGCGCGCCCTCCGGATTTTTGTTTTCGACTGACCGCTTTCAAGCCGTTCAGAATCCCCTGATTCCTCATGCGGGACAGCCCGGATTTTCCTCAGGAACGGGGCTGCTCCTCATTGCCAGCGGCGGCGATTTCTTCCTCCGTGGGGGCAAAGGCATCATCGAATTCAGGGGTGTTGTTTCCGTCTCCTTCGATGTCAACCGCTTCGTGCGTGGAAATGGCCTGAAGACTGGCGGCGGCTGTTTCGACAACGGCGGGTTCTTCCTTTTTTCTCAGGCGGTCATAATGTTTTTTGACTTTTTCCGCCACATCCATATAATTGACATTGGCCGCATAAATCTGTTTGAAGCATTCGAACGCCTTGTCATCTTTGCCCATGCGTTCATAGGCGGCCCCGAGATAATAAATGGCGCGCATTTTCTGGACGTCCATGTAGGGCATTTCCTTGAGGGCCTCTTCGAACATGTCGATCGCCATGTCATACTGTTCCTTGATGGCGAAACAACGTCCGATGTAGATCATCGAGGCCAGCTTGCGCTGTGGATTGAGTTTTGCATGCTGGAATTCCTCAAGGGCTCTGTCGATCATTTCCAGTTCAAAATAGAGAAGGGCGAGATCGTAGCGCACCTGAAGGTCATTAGGATAATTCTTGACGCGGACGAGGCCGCACTGAATCTGATAATCCGTAACGGATTTGCGGGCTTCATTCACTTCTTCAGGAGTAGGATTGGAAGTGGCGATCATCTCTTCGATATGCTCTTCGGCCAGAGCCACGTTGGAACGCTCGATGGCCTTGTCCACCACGAGGTCCAGAAGTCCCTGCTTCTGTGCCAGCTTGTTGAAGGCGTCGATGGCCTTTTCATGCATGTTGACGCGCTGGTAGAAATCTCCGAGTTTTCGATAGACTTCAATGGTGCCCTGGCCCGCGTCCACGATCTGTTCGTAGCGGCGGATCATTTCCTTGATGTCCTCTTCGGAACGGATGATCCGGTCGCCGCGTTCGAGGTCGCTCATGTCCGGCAGATTGGTTCCATTGTTCTTGGTGGCGACTTTGCTCTTTTCCGCCGCGGCCGCGCTGGCTGCGTTCTGCGCCATGGTTGCGGTGGCCGCCGCCGCGCGGAGATTGGCTTGTGCCTTCAGGTCGTTCGGGCGCATGGAGACGATTTTCTGGCGGAGCTGAAGAACACGGTTGGCATTGCCTTCCACTTCCTGTAGTGCAATGAGTTCTTCAATGACTTTTTCATTGTTCGGGTCACTCTCCAGAAAACGTTCCAGCGCATCGATGGCAATATAGGAAGTATCCAGCGCTACCGCTACTTCGTAAAGGAAATGCAGTCCTTCATTTGAGTAAAAAGAGGCCAGGGCTTCTTCCGCCAGATTCAACGCTTCACGGGGATCTTTGGACAAAGTCATTTTGCCTTTGAAGATTGACAGTTTGGCCTTGGCCTGCCCAGTGATTTTCTGAAACCCGGTAAGACGCAGCGATTTTTTGATTTCCGCGGAACGGAGAAGTTCGCGGGCGTCCCAGAAACCGGGAACGGCCTTCACAAGATCTTTCAAAAGAGAAACGCCATAATCATAGTTTTTTTTGCTGATAACATCAAGAGCCCGGGAATACATATTCCGCATTCCGCCTGGAACTTCACTAATACTTATTTTATCAATTGCCATAATAAAAAAAAACCTCCGAAACAGCGAAAATGATTTTGAAATTTAACAATATAGGCAGTATATATACAGCGCAAGTTCCATATTGTCAAGTTTTTTTACATGAAAACGAGTTAAAAAAATATGAAAAATAGTTCTACTGTTTGTCTCTTTGCGGAAGATACTGTTTGTGCTCTTTGCACAGCTCCCGGCGGTGCTCTTGCCATCCTGCGCATTTCGGGTCCGGACGCTTTGAAAACAGGAAATGCCGTGTGGCGGGGAAGGTCCGTTCTTTTCCGTGGAAACGCGCGGAAAATGCTGTTGGGAAAACTGTATTCCGATGATCCGGCTTCTCCCGGCGAACCCTGCCTTGCCGTCTTCATGCCCGGACCGAAAAGTTATACCGGCGAGGATACGGTGGAGCTCCATTGTCACGGAGGCGCCTTTGCCCCGAAACGTCTGCTGGAAACAGTCCTTGCCTCGGGAATCCGGCTGGCCGAACCCGGAGAATTCACGAAGCGCGCGTTCCTCAACGGAAAAATGGATCTGACGCAGGCGGAAGCCGTGGCCGATCTGATTGCCGCAAAGTCGGAAAGCGCCGTGCATCTCGCGGAAAAACAGCTCTCCGGACGGATCGGAAACAATATCCGGCAGGCGCGGGAAACCCTGATCCATCTTCTCTCCGAGGTGGAGTCCCGCATGGACTTCCCCGAAGAGGAGCTGGATTGGATGTCCCCCTCCGAACTGACCGCCGGACTTCAAACGTTGGGGGGATCATTCCGGAAAATGCTGCAATCCGCGGAACATGGCGTCCTTCTGCGCGACGGTCTGAGGGTGGTCATCGCCGGACGTCCCAACGCGGGAAAATCAAGTCTGCTGAATTCCCTGCTTGGGTTCGAGCGCGCCATTGTGACGGAGATTCCCGGCACCACGCGCGATACGCTGGCGGAATTTGTATCCCTTCGCGGCATTCCGGTCATGCTGACCGACACCGCCGGACTGCGGGAAGAGGCCGGGGACCCCATCGAGCAACTGGGAATCCGCCGCAGTCGCGACTCCATGCGGACCGCGCAATTCATTTTCTGGGTGCTGGACGCCTCCACGCCCGAAACGGCCGCCGATTCGGCGGAACATCTGAAAAATCACCTTCCGCTTCCGGCGGACGCGATCGTCGTCTGGAACAAGACCGAACTGGATACATCTCCGCAAGTCCTCCCGGCTTTGCCCGGATTATCCGGCGTGCGTGTTTCCGCATTGAAAGGGGATGGGCTCGATGCGCTGCTGGATCTTTTTGCCGAACGGGTCTGGAAGGGGAGCGATGTTTCGGAAAGCGAATGCGAGGTTTCCGCCCGGCATGCCGCGCTGCTTGAGGACGCGCTGTCTTCCGTCGAAAGGGCTGTGCCGGAAATCGAGGCCGAATCCTGGGAACTGGCGGCGGCATGCATGCGCGGCGCTCTCGCGGCGCTGGGAAGCATTACCGGAGAAGAAGTTTCGCCCGACATGCTGGACGAAATCTTCTCCCGGTTCTGTATCGGAAAATGAGTTCGACGTTTACTTCAGCGTGAACTTCCGGTCCGCGGTGATTCCCGTCATGACGTCGGTGACCCGGAGAGTCCAGAGTCCTTTCGGGTCGTTCTCCGCCATGCGGAAGACCAGACGGGTTTTGCCGTTTTCTCCGATGAGGTTGCGTTTCAGGAAGAAACGGGGCGCTTTGCCGTCCGGCGGCAGGAGTTCAGCGTGAAAGACGTGCTTGCCCGGAGTTCCTTTGCCGACGGTCACGGAAAGGTCCGCGACAAGATCGGTTCCTCCTTTGACGGATGAAGGCGCCGCAATCTCGACCTTCTTTACGGCGTAGGGATAGACTCCCCAGACGGATGCTTCGCCGAGAGGCACCTGTGCCCGGACAGTGTCAGTTTCTCCCAGATATTTTCCGGAACGCAGATCGTAGACGTGTCCTTTGAGCGGGAAGCGGAATGTCTGCTCCAGCGAGTCGTTGGAACGGGTCTGGTTCCGGAGCACGGCGAACACGTGCATGTTTCCATCGACGAAGTGCATGGCTTCCCGTCCGGGGACCGTGACGACGTCACCGTTTTCGAGAATCTGTTTCACACCGGCTTTTGCCAGCAGATCGAAAATCTGCCGCCGCTGTGCGGGATCTTTGTCATTGAAGATTTTTCCGAGAACCAGAAGATTCTTCTCATCGGCAAAAGGATTCTTCGCCCGTTTTACGCCCAGTTCGTCGCATTCTCCCGGCAGGAAATCCGCCACGACCGTACCGCCTTTCTCCAAAAACGCCTTGACCGAGGCGACTTCCTTGTCGGACATCGTGTTTACTCCCGGCATGAAAAGAACCTTGCGGTCACTCAGCTTGCCGTCGGCAATCTGTTCCGAAGCGAGAAAATCGTATTGATGGAGAAGTTCCTCCAGCAGATAGCGGAGATTGTTTCGGCTGTAGAATAAATCATGCAGCGGTCCATTCGCGTGAATCTCTCCCTCATTGGTTTCCTTGCCGCGAAGGAAGGCGAGCAGAGTGCTGTCATGGGAATAATACAATGCAATATCGTTTTTTGCCGGGGCATAGGCGAGGAAGAGCTTGCCCGGTCCGTTCAGCAGATTTGACTTTTCCAGGCCTTCCTGCATGTTTTTCGCGTCCTCGGTATAGGCGCCGGTGTAGTCGAGCATGTTCAGCCAGGAGCCGCCTCCGCCGGAGCCCATTCCGGAGAATACCGCGAACCAGGTGAATCCGCCGTAACGGTGCAGGGCGAACCACCACGGCTGGAAGAATGATTTGTCGCGGCTGAAGAAATATCCGGTGAATCCCCAGACTCTCATATCCGGACGGAAGGAACGGTAGAATTCGTCGAATTCATAAATCGGGTTGCTTCCCTGATAAACCATGGAAGTGTATTCCTGGGAAAAGTTCAGGCCGGCTTTCGTGAGGAGTTTCCAGTAGTCGTTTCCGCCGAGAGCCCCTTCTCCGAAGGAGTTGTAAAGGGAGAGCGCGGAATTCGGATCGCCCTTTGCGGCTCCGTCGGAAACGGTTTTGATGATTTCGCACCAGCGGTCTGTGTTGAAATTCCGCCACTCGATGAATTCGCCGACCCGGCCGGTGTTTCTGGCTTCCTTCACATGTGCGGGAGCGATTTCATCGAAACTTTTGAGTGTGGTCCCCATCCGCTTGTTGTATTGTTCGATCGAAACGTATTTTTCCTTCATGCGTTTCCGGAATTCCGCGATATTGTCGGGATGTTCATCCAGTTCCGCGCCGGTTCCGGGACGGACCAGATTGGGCTCGTCGCAGAGCGCGTCATGGACCACTCCGAGCTGACGGTCTTTGCGTGCATAATTTTCCGCCCTTTCAGCGAGTTCCCCGCGGGCCTTGGCTGTATTGAACTGCTGTGCGCGGATATTATTTTTCTGAGGCCATCCACAGAACATGTCGCCGCCCCCGCGGAAATGTCCTCCTACGCCCATGCCGGACGCCAGATCTCCCATCTGGCGGAACGGCATCAGATAACAGCGGAATCCGATCTTTTCGAGCTGACGGTCGCACTGTTCGCTGAATTCCTGAGGGATATCGGTGCCGAAGTTCCAGATCGAGGGAGTGAAGTCGTCCAGCAGGCGCGCCTTGTCGCGGTCCTGCGCGATGACGGGAATCCGTCTTGTGTCAAGGACCTTTCCATTCTGTTTCAGAGATACTGCGACAACTCCCAGATTGGTGTAGAGGGATTCCAGAGGAACCTGGATAATGAGCTCTTTTTTCGACCCGTTCATGCCGTGCTCAAGAATCCGGCCGGAAAAATCCTCAAGGGTCCATTCCAGAGTCATGCCGGGAGAGAATTCCTTGACGGCGACGGAAAGTTCCGCCTTTTCTTTGCCCTTGTAGTAGAGTTTGTTGTCGTTCAGCGAGACAATCACAGGGCCTTTCTTTTCAAACACCTTTGCCGTATAGTCCAGCGTCGCGCCGTTCTTATCGAGTGCGTACAGCGTCAGGACATGGTTCCCGTTCATGTCCGGTTCCGGAATTGTGAAGCTCACCACCCCGGCTTTGACAATCGCTTTTCCCGCGGCGTTCCTGACTCCGTTCTTATCGATGACCTCCCATGCGACTTGTGTTCCATCCGGCATATTCGCGCATTTTGCCGTTACGGAAGCCCCGTTGACGGCGACCGGACCGAAAGCCTGCGGCGTTCCTGCGGCGGTATAATACATGATGCGCGCAAGCCAGGCTTTGTTGAAGGAAGCCCACGGAAAACGGTCCGAAGCATAGACGTCCGGTTCCTGGCGCATCTGGAAAAGCTGATGGACATGAGCCGTGTGCGCCGTGACGACCCGTCCCTTGTCCGCCGTTCCTTCGCGGATGTTCGCCAGCGGATCGTGTTTCCATGCGCTCCACTGCTGCGGGCGGACATGGAATTCAACCGGAAGTCCCTGTTTCAGATAGTGATCCGTCCCGACTGCTTTCGGAGAGGCGGCCCGGATGAGATTTTCGAGGCTGCCGTAAGGAGGAGGCGCATTCAGGAACAGTCCGGCGCCGTTTTTGACGTTCTTTTCAATTTTTTTAGCCAGTTCCTTGCCGATTTTCGGTGGAACGCGGGAGCCTCCGATCATATAGAGGTCATAATCTCCGCGTTCCAGCCGGTCGAATATCTCCTTGGGATTCTCGTCCGTATAATAGACATCGGCATTGGTGCCGGTGGTGGTCAGCATGTCCGTCCTGGCATTCAGCCCGTCCATGACCTCGCGCGGGTCGGCAAGGGACATCAGGTTGTCCCCGATGACAAGAACCTTCAGGGGAACGGGGGATTTTCCGTATCTGTTTTCCGGAAGACTGATCTCCGTTCCGGGAATGATTTTCTTGATTCCGGCGCGGCTGACCTTCCGGATTTCAAACGACGAGATTTTCCCTTTGAAAAGGCTGATGTTTTCAACCTCGATGCCGGTTTCCTTGTTTCTGGTTCCAAGACGGTAAAGCGGCAGGCTCACCGTGTTTTCCACCGCCTTGAACGGCAGATAATACTCCTGGAATTCCTCCGTGAAAGGGATGCCCCATGCGACCGCTCCGCCCTGTTTGAATTTGCCGTCCGGCGTCTTCACAAGCTGAATCGCTCCGAAGGAGCCTTCTTTTCCGATGCGTCTGCCGCGGACCCGGAGCGTGTATTCTTCGCCGGGGACCAGCAGGTTATCCACCCAGAGCCCGTAGAAATGATAAGCGTTCCCAGTGGCGCGGATCAGCCAGATGTCCGAGAGCGGAGCCGTTTCGACTCTCTGAATGTCCGGGTTTTTGAATTCGGCTCTCACAAAATCGAATCCGGGATCGGGGAGAATATTGATCTTGACCCGGTCGGAATGCGATTGGACAAGCATCGGAGTTCCGCTTTCCGGAGTCATGACCGCTTCATTCCATTGGTCCGGCAGATGGTAATTGGGCGATCCGTCGAGGACCGCGAAGGAACTCTGCTGTTCCTTGTTTTTCGGCATGTCGATGTTGTAACGGCAGATATTGAAGCGGAGTTTCTGCGCCGCGGCAGGAGCTTTCATGCCGATGGATGAGAGCGGAATCGTCAAGTTGGCATACCAGTGCCCCTTGGCGGAAACGATCGTTTTCTTTATGCCAGGCAGTTCCGCCTGATTGCGGTTGGCGCCCGTGTAAAGCTGTCCGTTCTCGGAGACCGCGATCTGGCAGTAAGTGTTGGCGGATGGGTTCGGCTGTATGAAGAACTCGAAATTGTTGTCTTTGAATAAATTGCGCTGGACCGCCCTGTCGGCTTTCCATCCGGGGTGAGAGGTCCCGCAGAGACTGACGTACAGATTGTTGTCGTCATAGAGCATCTGCGCCCGTGTGGCGAAAGGTTCGACGGAGGCCGCTTGCGGGTTGACGAATCCGGTCAGCGTATCCGCTTTGTTCCAGACGGCCTCGACCCGTGTTCCGTTGCTGTAAAACGGGGTCTGCGCGGTTTTACGGATCGTGGGAAGAGACTCTGCTGCTGAAAGGGTTGCCGCCAGCAGAGAAATTGCGACCATGGAACTTTTTTTCAGAGGGAATTTCATATTCTTGCCGTTCTCCTTGAATTTACGGGATGAATGAGTGAAAAATGTTATGGATTGAATCCTCGCTTATTATTCCAGCTGCCATGCGGTCCTTCCTTTGGCCCAGACCCCCTGATTCACCAGTCCCGCGCGGTTCAGGAAATCGGTTGAGGACATATTCCTGTATCCCTTGACGGAGGCGACGTTTCCACTCAAATAACAGAGATTGGCGAATGAATTGTGGCGGAAGGCCGTCTGAAGGTTGGTATAGCCGCTGATGCTGGGATTCAGCAGACATCCGATGTATTGGCTGAATCCGTAAGTGAAACATCCGACGTTTTCATTGTCGCAGTCGCCGCCGTCGGCGAAAACGTATACTTTCGACGGAGAGGCTTCCCCTTTGAAATGTTTGCTGTTGCGCGGATAATAAAGGTTGCTTCCCATCGCGCCGTTCCAGCGGATTTCATAAGGGGAGGTTTTCCCCTTCGATGCGCCGTACTGTCCCAGCGCCTGGAATTTTGCCGAATTGCAGTGAAATACCTTCAGAACGTTATTTCCCAGATACGGGCTGTACAAAGTGGAGGCGGGGATGTATTTGTAGGAACACGTGGGGAACCATTCCCTGTAGTCATCCTGATAGGCGCCGAAGCCGAGATACAACTGCTTCATATTGCTGCGGCATCTGATTTCATGTGCTTTCTCTCTTGCGCTGTTCAAGGCCGGGAGCAGCATTCCGGCCAGAATGGCGATGATCGCAATCACGACGAGGAGTTCTATCAATGTGAAAATTCTTTTTGGGCCGGGTGAGTTCATTTCCGCATCTCCTTAATTTGAGTTATGATCCATTGTTCGCGATATTGAATTTTATATGTGGACATGTAGACAACCTTTCCTTCTTTTATTATAGCGGGAAAGACTCTGTTGTCAAGAGTGCTTTTCATGAAAATTAAGTTTTTTTTAATGTTTTTACGCTTTACAAAATCCATTCCGGATGGTATTTATAATAATTGCCCTTTACAGAGACGGAGGATTGACGGAATGACCGGTAAGAAAGAAAATTCACTTTACATGAATATCGTTCTTGATATTTATGACAAGCTTCTTTCCGGTTTTTATGAGGAGGATGGCAACTGTCTACCTTCCCGCGCGGTTCTGCGGAAAGCGTATCATATCAGCGGCGTGACCGCCAGCCGGGTTCAGGCTGAACTGCTTCTGCGCGGGATGGCTTACAATCTTCCCGGAAAAGGGCTTTTCGGGAATGTCCCGGACCGCAAAAAGAAAAAAGCGGATCCTCTTCTGCACCCTGCCAGAATTGACCGGATCGTGATTCTTTCCTCCGATACCAGAACCAACTTTTCCAATGAGAATATCAAAAAAGGAATCCGGGAACGGTGCGGCGAACTCGGAATTCCCGTCCGGTTTTATTCCAGGGAAACGGACAACAAGATTCTTCATCTTCACGAGAATGAGGGCATGATCATTCCTTACTGGAGCGATCCGGACATGTATTCGCAGATGCTCTCCAACTGGCGGACGCGCGGGGTTATCTGCAACAATTATTTTGCGGAAACCTACTGCGTTCTGATTGACAACTATCATGGGATTTCGGGGCTTCTGGATGTGCTGGAATCGCGGGGCTGCCGCAATATTTTCTTCTGCACCAAACATTTCGTGAATCTCGGTATGGCCAATATGTCCGAACGGGCGTATGCATTCCGGAATGAGTGCGAGCGCCGTTCCCTGAAATACAGGATTCTGACCGACGGAAATCAGACGGAGCTCATGAATCTGGTAACAGGCCGGAAGACGTGTCCGGACGCCGTGATGTTCTCATGCGATTCGGAAGCGGTCCGGTTCCGGGAAAAACTGCCGTGCAGCGGAGTCCGGAAACTGCCGGTTGTCGCGGGATTCGACGGAGTCAACGTCAGAACCGGACTGCCGCCGGAAGGAATCCTCACCTGGAAGATCGATTATTCCCTTATGGGCCGCGCCGCCGTGGATGTGATGATGAACAACACCTTCCTCGACTGGGTCATGCCCGATGTCGTCCGCGTGAGAGGCACCCTGATGGACAACACGGAGTCCTGAGCGCGGCTTGTTTCTTTTTCCTTCCGGAATCAGTCGAACAAAGACGGCTGGAGCGGTTTGTCGCCGTCCGGCGGAGGTGTATTTTTCCGGTACCCTTTCCGAGGTTCCCTGATCAGTGAATTCGATTTGGTGACCAGCGAGGGCTGTCCGGCTTCGGCGATCGCATTGTTTTCGAGATTCTCCAGAATGTCCTTCGCCCGGCTGATGACCTCCTGCGGGAGTCCGGCAAGCTTGGCGACGTGGATTCCATAACTTTTGTCGGCGCCGCCGGGAATGATCTGGCGGAGGAAAATGATCTGGTCCCCGTATTCGCGGACCGCCACGTTGTAATTTTTGACGCCCCGGCGGGTGATGGCCAGTTCGGTCAGTTCGTGATAGTGCGTGGCGAACTGGGTGCGTGCGCGGCAGGAGGGGTGGTCGAGGAGATATTCGGCGACGGCCCACGCGATGGAAAGTCCGTCGAACGTGCTGGTGCCTCGCCCGATTTCATCCAGGATGACGATGCTTTTCGAGGTGGCGTTGTTCAGGATGTTGGCGGTTTCGACCATCTCCACCATGAAGGTGCTCTGCCCGCGCGCAATGTCGTCGGAAGCTCCCACGCGGGTGAAAATTTTGTCCGCGACTCCGATTTCGGCCGACGCGGCGGGGATGAAGGAGCCCATCTGCGCCATGATCGTGAGAAGCGCCGTCTGGCGGATATAGGTGGACTTTCCGGCCATGTTGGGGCCGGTGATGATCATCATGCGGTTTTCGTCGCCGTCGAGAAGGGTGTCGTTCGGGACGAAGCGTTCGTTCTGCATGGCGCAGTCGAGCACGGGATGACGTCCGGCGCGGATGTCGAGGATGTCGGAATCGTCGACCTTCGGACGGCAGTAGGTGTAGCGCGAAGCGCAATCGGCGAAGGAACAGAGGGCGTCGAGTTCCGCGAGCGAGGCGGCGGTGAGCTGGATCCGCGGGGTGAATTCGCGCGCGAAAGTCCGCAGTTCCTCGAAGAGCCGGGTTTCCAGCGCGACAGCCTTGTCTTCGGCTCCGAGGATCTTGTTTTCCATTTCCTTGAGTTCGGGCGTGATGAACCGTTCGCAGTTGACGAGGGTCTGTTTGCGGACATAATCGGCGGGCACGGAACCCAGATGGCTTTTGGTGATTTCGATGAAATAGCCGAACACGCTGTTGTAGTTGATCTTGAGAGACTTGATGCCGCTTCGCTCCTGTTCCCGCGCCTGGAGCTCGGCCACCCACTTGCGCCCGTCGGTGGCGGCGGAGCGGAAATCGTCGAGTTCGGGACTGTAGCCTTCGCGGATGACGCCGCCTTCCGCGACGGAAACGGGCGGTTCATCGGCGATGGCGGCAAGGATTTTCGAGGTCAGTTCCGGCAGTTCGCTGATATTTTTGTACAGCCGTTCAATTAACGGGAGGTCTGAATCGGCCAGAAGGAGGCGGACGGCGGGAACCATTTCCATGCTGTTGGCCAGCGCGAGGAGGTCGCGGGGGTTCGCCGTGCCGACATTGAGGCGCGCGACGATGCGTTCGAGGTCGCGGATGGTGCCCATGGTTTCGCGGAGTTCGGCCAGCGTGAGGGGATCGTCCTTGAAGAGGCCGACCACATCCTGGCGTTCGACGATGCGGTCGACGCTGCGGAGCGGCTTCAGGAGCCAGTCGCGGATCAGACGGCTTCCCATCGGGGTGCTGGCTCGGTCGAGCACATGGAGCAGCGTGTTGTCCTTCGAGGAGCCGTACATGGGATCGACGAGTTCGAGGTTGCGCTGGCAGACCGGATCAAGGAAGAGGTAATCTTCCCGGCTGTAGTATCCGATGCCCGAGATATGGCCCACGTTGTGGCGGAGGTTCTCGGACGCATAGTAGAGAACGGCTCCGGCGGCGCGGACGGCGAACGGACGGTTCTTCAGGCCGAATCCGTCGAGAGTCAGCACATGAAACTGGCGCTTGAGGAGCTCCTCGGTGTTTTCGATCGTGAAGACCCAGTCGTCGAGCGGAGTCCAGAGGACCGTTTCGCGGGTGAAGGGGAAGGCTTTCGTCTCTTCCCATTGTTTCAGCAGGACGGAACTCAGCAGGCATTCCCTCGTCTGGAGACCGCAGAGCTGCGCCTCGAGTTCGGTCATGGAGGAGAGTTCCGCGGCCTTGAATTCACCGGTGCTGATGTCCAGGCATGCAAAGCCGAAGACGTCCTTTCCAGCGGCCAGCGCGCAGAGGAAATTGTTTTTGCGCGGGTTGAGGACAGAGCTGTCGATTACGGTTCCGGGCGTGATGACGCGGGTGATGCCGCGCTTGACGATTCCCTTGGCGAGGGCGGGGTCCTCGGTCTGTTCGGCGATGGCCACCTTCAGCCCGGCATCCAGCAGTTTCGGCAGATAGTTGTCGATGGCGTGATAGGGAATGCCGCACATGGGATACCCGGCGCGTTTCGTCAGGGCGATCTCCAGTACCGGGCTGGCTTTCCGGGCGTCATCATAAAACATCTCGTAGAAGTCGCCCAGACGGAAAAGCAGAATGGAGTCGGACGGGGCTTCCGCCTTGACCTGAAGATATTGTTTCATCATGGGTGTAAGGTTTGCATCGGGCATAAGCGTGTTTCCGTCAGGTTTGATGGGGTTCATGGAGAATCTTCTGAATTCTTTCGACGATGGAAGCCGTATCCATTCCGAATTTTTTCCGCTGGGCGGGAAGCGTCCCGTGCGGGATGATCCGGTCGGACGGCCACGCGAAATGGTAAACTCCATGATGCTTGAGATTGATGAGGAGACGGTCCGAAATGGAATCGAGGCCGCCTCCGGCGAGATTGTCTTCGATGGTGAAAACAGGCATGGTTTGCGCGTCCGCCTTCAGGGCGGTTTCGTCGAACGGTTTCAGGAACCGTGCGTTGACCACCTTGCAGGAGAGGCCGGATTCCTTTTCGAGACGGTTTGCCGCCTCCAGCGCGGTTTTCGTTTCGCGTCCGACCGCCCACAGTGAAAGATCATTGCCGTTGCGGAGGAGTTCCGATTTTCCCTGTTCGACGGGAGCGACCGGAAGATTTTCCTGGCGGGAGGCTCCGCGCGGATAGCGGATGACGACCGGCGATTTCCGGTTGTATGCGAACTCGAACATGGCCTTGAGTTCGGATTCATTCTTGGGCGCCATGAGTGTCAGATTGGGCATTTCGAGAGCGAACGCCTCGTCGTAGAGCCCATGATGGGTCGGGCCGTCTTCCACGACTCCGGCACGGTCGATGCAGAGGATCACGGGAAGGTTCTGGAGGCAGATGTCATGAAAAAGACTGTCCATGGCGCGATGGAAAAAAGTTCCATACATGGCGACGACGGGACGGCATCCATTGGCGGCGATGCCCGCGGCGAAGGTGAGTGCGTGTCCCTCGGCGATGCCGACGTCGTAAAAGCGTTCGGGGAATTTTTCCGCGAATTTCTTCATGCCGGTGCCGCAGGCCATGGCGGCGGTGATGCCGACCACATCGGGATCCTTTCCGGCCAGATCGCAGAGAGCGTCTCCGAAGGCGGAGGAAAAGTGCACCGGACAGGTTTTCTCCCGGCACTGTCCGTTTTCGGGATTGAAGCTGGAGACGCCGTGGAATTTTTCCGGAAATTCGATGGCGTATTCGCAGCCGGAGCCTTTTTCGGTGATGACATGAATGATGACCGGGCGGTTGAAGTCGCGGATTCGTTCGAACGTCTGGATCAGTTCGCTCAGCTGATGTCCGTTGACGGGTCCGATGTAGCGGAGTCCGAGTTCTTCGAAGAAGACGCCGGGGACGAAGAGGCTTTTCGCCGCGCCTTCGAGTTTCTGGATTCCGCCGATGATGCCTTCGCCGCTGGGAAGGCGGTTGACCGCCATTTTCGCGAAGGCCTTGAAACGGTTGTAACTCCGGCCGGTGATGATGCGGTTCAGGTAGTTGGGGATGGCGCCGACGGACCGGGAAATGGACATTTTGTTGTCGTTGACCACTATGATGAGGTTCCGGCAGGTGGAGCGCACATTGTTGAGGGCCTCCATCGACAGGCCGTTGATCAGGGAACCGTCTCCGACCACGGCGATGACATGCCCGCCCTCGTGACGGTTTTCCCGGGCGGCGGCCAGTCCCAAGGCGGCCGAGATGGCGTTTCCGGCGTGTCCGCCGATGAAGGAGTCGTATTCGGATTCCTCGGGGAAAGGGAACCCGGAAATGCCGTCGTCGAGGCGGAGGGTATGGAAGCGGTCCATCCGTCCGGTCAGGAGCTTGTGCGGATAACTCTGATGTCCGACGTCCCAGACGATCTGATCAGTCGGCATTCGAAAGACTTTGTGGAGCGCCACAGTGAGTTCGACGACACCAAGATTCGGCGCAAGATGCCCGCCGTTCCGGGAAACGGTCTTGACGATTTCTTCCCGCAGTTCCGAACAGAGTTCAATCAGTTGTTGGGATGTCAGTATTTTCAAATCGTCGGGGGAATGAATTCTATCGAGGAGCTTGTTGTCCGGCATGCGATTGTTGTTCTCCTTCCTGCAAAAAAAACTTGTGGAAATGTAACCGATGAGGGGCGAAATATCAAGATTTTTTCGCGGGAAATAATGAAAACAGATGTTTTTTCGCGGAAAAGTCGTTTTTTTTGAAGAAATCAATTTGCCGTCCCTGTTTTGTATGCTATATTCTGGAATGTATTTATGGAGATTTCCGGTTTTGCACCTTGGGAAAATACGGCGTAAAAGGATTCTTTAGATCATGAGCGAAAATACACCCAAAGACAGTAACGGCGGCGTTAACGATCCGGTGAAATTGAGAAATACGGATACCGCGACGCTGAAGCGGATTCCCGTGGCGAACCCGGCTCTGGCTTCTTCCGCGGCGAAGAAAACCATCAAGCTCAAGCCGCTGGCGCCCCGGAGCGCCCCGGAAGTTTCGGAAGATCCCAAGCTGACGGAAACCGTGCCTCTCGGACAGGCCGCCGCTCCGACCGTGAAACCCGCTTCTCCCTCTGCGCCGGTTCCCGCCCCGACCATTCTCCTGACCCGTGCGCCAAAACCCGCACCCGCGTCCACTCCGCAGTTCATGTCTACGGCGACCGCTCCGGTGGCGCATGTTTCCAAACCGCCTCAGGCTGCCCCGGTTCCGGCATCTTCGCTGGGGATAAATGAAGCGGATACCAAGACAGAAATCATCGAAGGGGACAAATTCATCGCAACGTCCACCACTTCCCAGCCGGTGGAAAGAGTCAAGATCAAACCCTCTCTCTTTGTCAAACCGATTTCTCCGTCGCCCGAGATTTCTCCCTCGGTGCCGCCGGCCGCGGCAGTGGCTCCGGCCGCTCCGGCCGTTCCCCAAACGCCGAAATATGCTTCCACGGCGACAACAGCGGTTCCTTCCATTAATCTTTCCAAGGCAGCCGTCCCCGCCGGCGGAGCGCAGCCCCCGAAATATGTGTCCACGGCGACAGGCGCGATTCCGCCCATCAAGCCGGGAGAAGGCGCTCCCGGCGGAGCGCAGCCCCCGAAATATGTGTCCACGGCGACAGGCGCGATTCAGCCCATCAAGCCGGGAGAAGGCGCTCCCGGCGGAGCGCAGCCCCCGAAATATGTGTCTACGGCGACGGCCGCGGTGCCTTCCGTAAAGCTGAATGCCCAGGCGGGAGGAAATGCCACCGGTATCCAGGCTTCACAGATGTCCGCCGCAACGACCGCGGTGCCAAGGTCGGTTTCGCCGATGATTTCTCCCAGCGCAAAGACAAAACTGGAACCGCCGATTTCTCCTGACGGAACGACAACTCAGGGAATCCAGAGACAGTCGCAGGCAATCGCCGCCGCTAAAATGCAGTCCGGACTTCAGAGTGCGAAACCCGCGATCAAGCTTCGTCCATCCGCCGCATCGTCTCCATCGGAAGAAAAGCTGACACCTTCTTCTCCCACCGTCCGTTTGCAGCCCAAAGTGGATTCGGCGGTGACCCCGCTTCCCCCGACGGATTCCCGTCCGATCGAAGTGGAACAGAAAGCGCCTCCGCCTCCAGCCGCGCCGCCCGCCGGAAATACCGTGACAACCAAGATTCCGCGCAGTAAAGTGGTGCTTCAGAAGCCTACCCTCACTACTTCCTCTGCCGCCCCGGCCGATCAGCCGGCGCTCCGTCAGCAGGGCGACATTGCGGCCGCCAATCTTTCCACCGCCGGCGTCGCCGAGGCGGAACAGGCGATCCAGCTGACTTTGAAGAAGGAAGAGCCGAAAGCCGCGCAGGAAGCGGCTCCCGAAACTCCCGCGGAAGGAGAGCCTGCCGTTGTGGAAGAGGTTGCGGCCGGGAAGAGTTCCGGCAAGGATGAGCCGAATCTCTTCTTTGCAATCTGCGCGATACTGGCTTTTCTCGTGGTCGGATATATGGTGTTCGCATTGACCGCCCAATATCTGACGACCTGGGAAAAGCAGCAGATTCCGGTAGTCGGTTTCCGCGAACTGGAACAGACCCTCCACAAGAAATAAATCCAGGCAGGATTTGTTTCTTATCGTAATTTTCTGAACAGGAAAATGTTCCGTCAGAATCCGATGAACTGTCCGAGCGCCCGGACCAGACGGACCAGCCATGTGTCTCCCATCAGACCGCGTCCGCGGGGCGTCTGCGCCTGAGTGAAAACAATTCCCTCGCAGGTGACTTGAAAATCGAAGAGGGAAGCTTTTCCGCGGTAATAGTGCCAGAAGGTTTCCGTCCGGGCCAGCGAGAAGCACATGGCCATGTCATATCCGAGAATCAACCCGTCCTCGATCCGGCAGACCGCGTATTTTCCGGGAGCGTCATGGTTGATGTTCATGTAGCCTGTGATGAAGAGGGAGCCGGTTCCGTAGAAAATAATCTGGCGGAACCGTCCGGAGAGCAGATTGTGAAGCTGGAAACTCCAGCGGGTTTTCAGGCGGATGCCCGGGGTCAGCGCGATGACATGCCGCGGTTTCAGCACGATGCCGCTGGAATCCTTCAGGTCGATCCGCAGAACATGATCGTCCGCGTCTTCCGGGGAGGCGAACACGATTTTCCCCGGCCGGCCGTTCCCGGTCCTGAATTCGACCATCTCGACCAGATCGGCCAGAAGGCTGATCAGAATGGAATTCCAGCTCCAGAGCAGTTTCGTCCGGGCAGAGACGTTTTCCCTCTGAGTCACCCATTTCGCACGGGTGTAAACGTTCTCTCCGGAAGCCATGGGAAAGGCGAACTGCGGTGAAGAGTTGTCCGGAACGGTGATGGCCCCTTCCTGAAACGGGACGTTGAACCGGAACGGTTTGCATTTGCCGATCAGGGCGGCGAGGACGTAAAATTCGAAGAGGCACCAGAGAATGGGTGTCAGCAGAAGAATGATTGTCACGTGGATGAAAACGGAAAACCAGCGTGAGGAAAAGGCGTCCCGGACACGGACCCAGAAGGAGTCCTCCTTGGAATGAATCATTGAGTTCAGTTCATCCAGTTCCCGGTTGAGAAACTCTTTCTGATTTCGGAGGGCGTCGAAGGCCATCTGTTTTGCCTTGAGTTCGGCGTCAAGCAGCAGGATTTGTTTTTTGACCTCGAATTTCCGGGGAATGCTGAAAAAAGGAAGGGCGTCGTATTCTTCATTGAAGATCTGAAGGCGCGCCTTCAGCAGCACCCGGTTGTCAATGTTACGCTGGATTTCGGCGGCTTTCTTCTCAAGGAGACGCTGGTTTTCCTGAAGGGTTTTACGAAGGTTCCGGAGATCGGCAAGAGACAGCCCCGCTTTGTCCAGTCCGGCCCTGATCTCCTGATACACGATCGGACCGAGGATGAAAAGGGTCGTGATGACCGCGATGACCAGAAGCATCGAGAGAGTGCGTTTGAATCCGTTTTTCAGCTTTTCCATGCGGCTCTCTCCATTTCGGCGTTCGGGAAAAAAGACGGGACGGAAAGATCAGCGGAGCACGGCGTCCCAGGCGTTGTCCCCGGAGCGGCCGGATGCCGGTGAGGCGGCGGAAGCGGGAAGCAGAATGACTTCCGTGGAGTCCTTGCTGATGAGCTCGACATCGGCGCCCGAGGCGAACGGGTTGTCGCGCGGGACGGTGCGTTTGACGATTTCCGTAGCGTCGCGGGTGACTTTCAAAGCGGGTCCCGCGGCCGGATCGACGGGGAGCAGCAGGGTGGCCTTGAATCGGAAATCATAGTCCGCGCGTTGTCCGGTCCCGATATGGATCCGGAACTGCCGGCAGGGAATCCGGTTCAGTTCCGAGTTTCCCGTGTAGACAATCTCACCGCTCAAATCACGCGGCGTGACCGACAATTTTCTGGCGGCCAGCGTCTTGCAGAGGGCGTCCACCGAAGGTGCCCAGGAATCCCCTTTTTCCTTGAGTTCCCGGACGGCGCCTGTCATGTCGGAAAGGCGGCTGTCCGAAACCGGACGGAAAACAGCGGAGAGCAGGGCGGCCGCCTCTTTGGAGACAGGCACTTTTCCACAGGAAAAAACAACCGGGTTCTTTGAAAGGTCGCCGGCGACGGTCTGTTTCAGAAGCTGTTTCGTTGCGACAGGAACTCCGTTCAGCATTCCGGAAAATGAATGGATTTCGAGGCGGATTCCGGAAGGATTCCCCACCGGATTGACCGCTGTTACGGTCAGGCGCGCGGCAAGGAACACCGAGACCGTGTCCAGCTTGACGACCGGATTGTCCGCGCCGGGCATCTGGAACGCATAGCGGGAGGACTGTTCGGAGCGAATGGTGCAGTCATATACCGCTCCCGGCTTCAGCGGACGGTCAAAGACCACTTTTTCCGCGGCGGGGGCGGCGGACAGGAGAGCGAAGATCAGGAGCGGCAGTAGGAGTTTCATTCGAATTCAAAATCATCCATGGAATCCAGTTCGGCCTTGATGAAGGCGACCAGTTTTTCGAGAGCCTGGGCCCGATGGCTGATGCGGTCCTTGACTTCGGGGCCGAGTTCGCCGAAAGTCAGTTTGCAGCCGTCCGGCACGAACACCGGATCATATCCGAAACCAAAGGAGCCGCGGGGTTCCAGAATGATTTCGCCGTTGACTTCGCCGCGGAAGGTCTTGACGTCGATTCCCCGGTAAGCCAGAGCGATGACGCAGACGAAACGCGCCCGGCGGTTGTTCTGTCCCTTGAGCTCGGAGAGCAGTTTTGCGATGCGGTCGGCGTCGGTCGCGTTGTCGCCCGCGTACCTTGCGGAGTAGATTCCGGGCGCGCCGTCAAGGGCGGCCACCTCCAGACCGGAGTCGTCGGAGAAGGCGGGCATGTCGGCATAGGCCGAGGCGGTGCGGGCCTTGATCATGGCGTTTTCCTCGAAGGAGGAGCCGTTTTCGGCAATTTCCGGGAATCCCTGAATGTCGTCCAGCGTGAGAATGGTCATTTTTTCCAGCAGCGGGGCGAAAGCGGCTTTGAATTCGATCACTTTATGTTTATTGGAAGTGGCGGCCAATATTTTGAGCATATTCCGGTACTCCTTGGGTTATACCTGAATAATGTAGCCTTGTTTTCGGGGTTTGACAAGCTCCGAAGCCCCGTTTTCAGCGCGGAAAGGTGTTTTTTACGGGAAACTTCTCTTTTTCGCATGGAAAAAATTCCGTTCAACGTGTACATTGTTGAGTTTTCACAAGGAAAGGAGCAATGGAATGCGTTTTTTCAATACTCTCGGCAGAAGTTTGCAGGAGTTTCAACCGATTCAGCCAGGAATCGTGAAAATGTATACTTGCGGCCCGACCGTCTACAACTTTGCCCATATCGGGAACTTCCGCGCCTATCTCTTCGAGGATATCCTCCGCAGAACCCTGGAGTATTTCGGAAACCGGGTTGTCCAGGTGATGAACCTGACCGACGTCGATGACAAGACCATCCGCGATTCCCGGGCGGCGGGACTCCGCCTTCAGGATTTCACCCGCAAATACAAGGATGCCTTTTTCGAAGATCTGAAAACCTTGCGGATCGAGCCCGCCGAACATTATCCCGAGGCCACTACGCATATTCAGGAAATGATCCTCCTGATCCAGGTGCTTTTCGAAAAAGGGTTTGCTTATCAGTCCGAAGACGGCTCGGTTTATTTTTCCATCGACAAGTTCGCCGACTACGGACGCCTTGCCCGGATCGACCGCGAACAGCAGCGCGCCGGGGTCCGCATCAACAGCGACGAATATGAGAAGGACGCCGTGGCGGACTTCGCCCTCTGGAAAGCGTGGAGTCCCACCGACGGGGATGTCAAATGGGACAGTCCGTGGGGGCCGGGGCGTCCGGGATGGCATCTGGAATGCAGCGCCATGAGCATGAAATATCTGGGAAAGACTTTCGATATCCATACCGGCGGCGTGGACAATATGTTTCCGCATCACGAGGACGAGATTGCCCAGAGCGAAGCGGCCAATTCCTGCAAGTTCGTGAACTGCTGGCTTCATTGCGAACATCTCACGATTGAAAACAAGAAAATGTCCAAGTCGCTCGGGAATTTCTACACGCTGCGCGATCTGGTTGTGAAAGGATATACCGGGGCCGAGATCCGCTGGGCGCTGATCGGAACCCATTACCGGTCCAAACTGAATTTCAGCATCGATCTTTGCGAACAGGCCCGGAATACACTCCGGAAGTTCGCCGGGTTTTTCCAGCGTCTGCGTTCCCTGAAGAAGGGATCGCTCGGCCGGGAAAAGGCGCTGGAGCTGGCGGGAAATGCGGAAAAGTCCTTTGCGGACGCCATGGGAAACGATCTCGGGATCGCCGAGGCGCTGGCCGCCGTTTTTACGCTGGAACGGTCCGTGAACGCGGCGCTGGCCGCCAACGAGTTCGAGTCCGCCGCCGCGGACGCGATTCTGGAACAGTTCCGCCGGTTCGACCGGATTTTCGGTGCGCTGGATGTGGATGCCGCTTCCGCCGAAGAGGTTCCGGGGGAAATCATGGAACTGGCCCGGAAACGTTCCGAAGCGCGCAAGGCGCGGGACTTCCGTCTGGCCGATGAAATCCGCGATCAGCTCAAAGCGCAGGGATGGGTTGTGGAAGACACTCCCGGCGGGATCAAGGTCAAAAAGGCGTAAAATCGTCATTTTCTTGCAACAAGGAGCTGTTCACGGGTTGAATAAACCGCCTGCCGCGTATACATTATAAGAATGATTTTTCATTTCATAAAACGATAAAACAAGGATGGTTCCATGGTTATAAGAAGAATGAACACAGTGCTCGTCAAGCACAATAAAATTCTTTTCGGGATTTTCTCTTTCGTTATCATTATTTCATTCGTGTGGTTCTTCACTCCCGGTCTTGACGGCTCGATGTTTTTCGGACAGAATCCGTCCTCCCCGAATGCCGTGGTGGGAACGGTTTTCGGACAGAAGATCAAGGTCAAGGATTTTCAGGAAGCCATGCGTGAACGGATTCTGATCCTGACGGCGATGACCGGCCGGGATTCCTCCCAGTACCGGGACTATATCAGCCAGTCCCTTTTTGAAGAGATGGCCCGGGAGATCGCGGCCCAGAAACTGGGCGTCACCGTGACGAACGCCGAACTTGAGGACTTCATCAAGAACAACTTCGCGCTGTTCAAAGGTCCGGACGGAAAATTCGATCCGGCCCTCTACAAAAAATTTGCCGAAACCGTTCTGGAAACGGACGGATATACACTGGCGCAGTTCGAAGGTTTTGTCCGGAAGATGCTGGCGGCGGAAAAGCTGTCGAAGATGTTTGCCGACGGTGTGGTCGTCACTCCGGGCGAACTCGATATGATTGCCGAGCTTCAGCTGGAAAAGTTCAATGCCCGCAAAGTAACGTTCCCCTTCTCCTCCTTCAAACCCGCGGCCAAGCCGAAGGAAGAGGAAGTCCTTGGGTTCTACAAGGCGAACCAGAAGCTGTTCATGACGGCTCCCATGCTCAAAGCGGAGATCGTGCGCTTTGCCTTCACCGTTCCGCAGATCACTCCGTCCGAACCCACCGTTCAGGCTTATTACAAGGCGCATGAAAACGAATTCATCAAGGACGGAAAGGTTCAGCCTCTTGCCCAGGTCCGCGGTAAAATCGTGGATGCGATCCGTGTCGAGACGGGAAAGAGACTGGCTCTGGAAGCCGCAAAGAATTTCCGGGATGGCATTTATGACGCGGTTGCCGCCGATTCCATCGAGACCGCCAAAGGACAGCTGGAAGTCTTCGCCAAACTGGCGGCCAAGGACAAACTTCAGATTATCAAGACGGACTGGTTTACTCCTGAAACGAAAGAGATCAAGGGAATCGGCTCCGAGCCGGCTCTGGTCGCGGCTCTTTTCAAAACCAATCCCGCCCATACTCCGCTTCTCCGGACGAGCCTCGTCGGAGAGCGTGGCGTGTATGTTGCCGCCTCGACTGCTTTCCAGACATCCCGCGTGGCGGATTTTGCCGATGTGAAGGACAAGGCGGAGGAACTTCTTCAGACCGAAAAATCCAAACAGGCTGCCAAGGAAGTGGCCTATGACTTTGCCCACAAGGTCATGGCTCAGAAAGATCCCGCCGCCTCGCTGGAAGGACTTGCGAAGAAGTCCAAAGGCGTTGTCGTGAAACTGCCCGAGTTCACCCGTGAAACGCGTCCGGAGGACGACCCTGTCACCGCATTCGCGATGCAGATGGGCTCCTCTCTGGCGGACAAGACCCTTTCTTCCGCGGAAGCGGGTCCCGATTCCATGGTGCTGGTCTTCCTTGACGGGCGCAGACTGCCCGCCGCCAGTGAAAAGGCCGCTATGACCAAGCAGCTGGAAGGGGTTCTCCAGTATTCCAAGCAGATGGTTCAGCAGGGGTCCCTGATTAACTGGATCAACTCCAATTCCTACAAATAACACCGTTTTTCCGGACGTTTGAAGTCAGGGAAATGAAACGACTTGGAAGAGTTTTTCATTTCCCTGTTTTTTTGTGTCTGTAAGGGGTGTTTCAGGCGGGACGGAAGATGGCGCGTCCCTGGGCGAAGTCCAGCGAGTCCAGTACCAGAAAGATGATGTCTCCGCTCTTGTACTGGCTGTGTCCGCGGTTCGCCTTGAGCCGGCGTGAATGCTTGTTGTAGTGCATGGAAGAACCGGACAGTTTCGAAGAGGGAACAAATCCGTAGAGCCCCAGTTCGGTAATGTCGCAGAGCAGCCCCGCCGGAGTCGTTTTGGTGATGACCGCCTCGTAAACGGGAGGCAGCTCACTGTCGGAGGTGTCGGCCCGGTGCAGATAGTGAAGCTTCAGACGGTCGTTTGCGGAGAAGTAGGCGTTGTCGTTGCGCTCTTCCCGTACGGAACAGTCCAGCGAGGCTTCCTCCAGAAACGCTTTTGATTTCAGGCCCTTTCCGCCGGTGTCCATGGCCCAGAGCTGCCGGTGGACCAGCAGGTCCGGATAGCGCCGGATCGGACTGGTGAAGTGGGTGTAGCGGTATTTTCCAAGGCCATAATGGAGAGAGGGTTCCGAGGAATAGCAGGCCCGCGGAAGCGACCGCAGGAAATAGGAAAGGATCACGGGTTTGCGGTGATCGTCGGGAAGGTTCTCCAGAAAATGTTCGCTGTTGGCGCGTTCGGTCAGGTCGCCGGTAGGGAGATGGAAGAGGTTTTCCATCAGAATGGAGTAATCGGCGAGTTTTTCAGGATCGGGCTCCTGATGCACCCGGAAAATTCCGGGGATGTGCCGTTCGATCAGTTCGCCGGCGACCGCTGAATTGGCGGCCAGCATGCACTCTTCCACGAGCTGGTCGGCTTCGCGCTGGACCTTGCGTTCCAGACCGGTGATCTCCAGCGTGGCGCTGTCGCAGAGCACCCGGACTTCCGAGGTTTCGATCCGCAGGAAATGCTCGGTCTGCTGACGGTTGCGCCGCATTTTACGGACCAGTTCCGCCAGCGCGGCCAGATTCTTCTTGAGGGGTGCGCTCCATTTTTTCGGAGCGGATTTGGGGTCCTCGATAAACTTCTGGACTTCATCGTAATTCAGCCGGACCGCCACCCGGATGGTGGAGTGTATCCGTTTTGAACCGAGAATTCTGCCGTCGGACTCCCGGACGGTAAAGAGAATCGTATGGGCGTTCGACTCGACCCCCTCGCGGAGGCTGATCAGCGCGGTCAGCGCGCCGGGAAGCATCGGAAGGAACATCCCCGGAAGGTACGAGGAAAAAGAACGTTTGGCCGCGCCCTTGTCGAGCTTGGTTCCGGCGCGGACCCAGGCGGCGACGTCGGCAATGTGGACTCCCAGAATCACTTCGCCCTTTTTTTCGCCGGGCATGATGGAGATGGCGTCGTCGAAATCCTTGGCGTCAACGGGGTCGATGGTGATGGCGTAGTGCCCGGTGAGGTCCGTCCGTTCGATCTCCGCCGGACGGGTCTTCGCGGCGTCCTGGTTTTCCGCTTCCGTGTAGGGCTTGCAGAGGTCGAATTCCGCGGCGACGGCTTGAAGGTCGGCGGCGATTTTGCCCGACAGTCCGTAGCGCTCTTCAATGGTTCCCCGCAGCGCTTCGGTGAATTTAGAACCGCTGTCGAGCAGGCGAACCTTGACCCATTCGCCGATTTCTATCCCCTTGACCGAACCGGTGATCCGGATGGTTCCGTTGAAGCGGGAATCGAGCGGTTTGAGAAGACGTCCGTTGAGGAGTTCGCCGACGACGAAGCGGCGTTCGCGGGAAAGAATTTCCGTGACGTGTCCGACCGGTCCGAGATTGTTATGCCCGTGCGGATCAATGATTTCGACCGACACCTTGTCGCCGTCGACGGCGTTCGCCACCGCGCGGGCGGGGATGAAAATATCAGGTTTTCCGTTTCCGCGCGAGACGAAACCGAATCCGGAAGCAGTCGCTGAAAAGATGCCCGCGGCTGTTTCATACTTCTGTCTTGACGACGGCTTGAATTTTTTCATGCGATCCTTCTCTCTGTTAATAAATCATGTTTCCGAAGGAACCCCTGTTCCGGGAGAAACGGTTTTGTCAGCGAAGGAAGAAATACCAGAGCGCAAAACCGATCGCCATTCCCGCCCCGGCGGAAACAAGCCAGTAGAAGGCCCGTTTCAGGAAGGACGTCTTCTTCTCGAGTTCCTTTTCCTGAAGTTCGAGTTCCTTCCTGAGGAATTCGCGGACCACATCCACTTTCAAGGAGAGGTTTTTCCCGGGGATTCCGGGCTGTTCCGTGAAGATCAGCCCCATGGCGCGGGAAAGGCGCATCCGTTTGTTGAGGGCGAGTCCTCCGGCTTCCAGAAACACCGCGATGTTGCGTCGGTAGAGTTTTACCAGGGAGATGATCACCATCGGACCGCCGAACAGCAGCATGATGCCGAGGAAGACTCCCAGGACGGACCACGGAGAGACGTTGTGCAGTGCCTGCGCAATGAAGGCGACCGCGCTGCCGAGGGCCGCCAGCCCGACGCCTCCGCCCATCAGCATCATGGAACCGCTGACGGCCGGGGTCTGCTGGGAAACGGCGTTCGGATTGAACTTCTGCGCCTGGGCAAGCGTGCTGTCGACCCCCTGTTCGAACTCCTTGCTGCGGGCGGAAAAGAACTTGTCGACCTGTTTGCCGATGAAAGAACCGAATCGGTAGAAGGGCATCCGGAGCGCCTCGGAAAATGAAACAGGCTGCTGGATGTAGTCCACGACCTTGGCGTCCCAGACGGTGTCGTCCGGGGAGAAAAAGACGCCGGATTTGCCGACGAACAGGTTGTACATGTCTCCGGAAGTGACCGCGACGGCCACTATCTGTTTTTTCAGGGCGTCCTTCCGTCCGGTCTGGAGCTCGATATACATGGTGCAGATATTGCTTCGTTCTGCAATCGCCTTGTGTTCCGGAATGGAAACGACCCTCACGGCGAGCCGGAAGCAGCGTCCGTCCATGACCAGCGTTCCCGCCTGAAGAATGGAGTTGATGGATGGATTGAAGAGAACCTTCAGGGAGGCATAGTTGTTCAGAAATTCAAACAGGTTCACCTGATACAGGATCAGTTTTTCCACCTTCCCGATATGTTCGATCTCTCCGGCGTGGGCCAGATCGTTATCGATCATGGTTCGGATTTTTCCGGGGAAATCGTCCCGGAATCCGTTGCGAAGCAGAGATACGTCGACAGTGTCGAAAAGCGTGGTGGGCTTTTTCCGGAGCCAGGCGCCGTGGGGGGCGAACATCTTTTGAAGAGAGTCCCAGTCCGCCCCGGAAACGGAGACGGCTTCGGGGGAGACTTTCGTGAAACAGGAAATCACCTTGTCCGACCAGATCGGATTCATATCCGCTTTCAGGGAAAGTACTCCATCGGGAGAGGGGATTGCGAGCGGCGCTTTGGAGAGATAAAGATCAATGGCGTCGGAATTCATCATGTCGGGAAGGACGGGTGCGGGAACGCGGGGCCCCGAGAAACGGAGCGCTGCGCAGAACCTGAAGTAATCGTCCATGACGGGCCCAATGTCCGAAAATTCTTTGTAGAATTTGCCGGTGGAAGCGCCGAAGGGCATGATCTCCGGATGTTCGAGCGGTTCGTCCAGCCATTGGAGAAAAGCGGTGGCTCCGTCAATGAATTTTTTCAGCGCGTCGGCGTCCAGGCCGTCGAGTCCGGAGCTGTCCTTCGCCGTTCCGCAGGTGTCGATGATGATCTTGGAGAAGGCAAGAAGGCCGGGATCTTCAATCAGTGCGAGAGGAATTACGCCGTCGCCGTTGCTCAATCCGGCTGCGATGATCTTTTCCCGGTTGCGGATTTCCTCGAGGGAGATGCTTTCGGAACGTTTTTCGCCGACGTTGCACACGGCCAGTCTGGCGGAGGCCAGAATCTCCATGGCTTCGGGGTCTTCCGTATTGAGGTCGGAAAAGTTCAGCGTGGAACTTCCTTTTTCCGCACCCTCGAGATTTTTGAGTTTGGCCTGAATCCATACAATGGCGCGCTTGACCTCGTCGACCCGGATTTTCCCGTTTCCGTCATCGTCAATGAATGACAGAAAAACTTTGTCCATGGCGACGGCTTCGATGGAGATGCTTGTGACGGACCAGAGAGCCGGAGCAAGATCGATGAGGCTGTTCAGGTCGGCCGCACTGCGGACGACCGGTTGAAATGACCCGCCGACTTTTTCAAATTGCGTGCCGTGCTTCATCAGGACTGTCCTTTACTGTCCGTCTTGGAAGTTCCGGGGAGAGAGCCTGAATATTGGAGGATCGTCAGAAGAAGCAGAATCGCCACTCCCTGGGCGAGGAGGATGAAGCAGGAACGCTCGTCTCCCCAGAGGAGCGGCATGGCTCCGAGCCCCGCGATGATCGCGAGCAGATGCACCAGCAGAACCGCGCGTTTCCGGGTCATTCCCATATGGAAGAAACGGTGCGAGATATGATTGTGGTCCCCGACGTAGATCGGTTTGTGGTTGAGGAGCCGGATCGTGACTACCGCGAGAGTGTCGAACAGCGGAACGGCCAGAATGAACAGGGGAATCAGCACGGTCAGATGGGATGCGGAGACATCCGGATTGTAGTAGGTGACTTTTGCGCTGATGACCGCCAGCATGTATCCGAGGAAATGACTTCCGCCGTCGCCCATGAAAATGGAGGCCGGCGAATGGTTGTAGAACCAGAATCCGATGGTGGCCCCCGTGGAACAGGCGCCGAGACAGGCCACGAAATACTGTTCATTGACGATCGCCGCGGCCGTGAAAAAGATGAACGCGATCGCCCCGGTCCCGCAAGCAAGCCCGTCCATGTTGTCGAAAAAGTTGATGGCGTTGAAGATGAGCACGATCCAGAAGACCGAGATGCACCAGATGATCCATGGAATGTTGATGAAAAGGGAGATTTTCACTCCGCCGAAAGTAACCGTGACCGCGGCGATCAGGATCTGCCCGATCAGTTTGTTGCGTGCGGAGAGCGCGAATTTGTCATCCAGCGTCCCGAGAAGCATTGCCGCCGTTGCACAGCAGAAAATGACGATGAGCCGGCCGGAAGCATTCGGAACTCCGGCGATGCCGTCCAGAAGCGTGCCCGCGGAGACCTCCGGGAAAAAACAGAGCGCCGCGATCAGCCCCGAACCGAGAGTGACTGTCCAGGCAAGATACATGGCGAGTCCCCCGAGGAGGGGAGTCGACTTGTCGTGCAGCTTGTGGTTTTCGCATTTCGGGATATCGAGAAAACCGGTCTTTCTCGCCAGCGATTGACAAAGCGGGGTCAATCCCAGGGACAGTGCAAGGGACATGATGAAAACTCCGCTGTAAACTTGTGTCCAGTCCAAGAGTTTCCTCCTTTTTTTAATGATTCTGCTGGATTCTTCCGGTATTTAACATATATTATTAATATATCCTAAAACCGGCTTATGTAAAGGATTTTTTTGTTGAATCATGAATCAAATCAAGACAAAATGCGTTTTCGGACCGATCCCCTCGCGCCGTCTCGGGCTTTCCCTCGGGGTGGATCTTCTCCCTTTCAAAACCTGTTCCATGGACTGCATTTATTGCGAATGCGGAGCGACCACGCGTCTGACCTGTGAACGGAAAGAATATTTCCCGACCGCCGCCGTAATCTCGGAGCTTGACGGCGTCCTTTCTGAAAACCGGAAAATCGACTATGTGACTTTTTCCGGTGTGGGCGAACCCACGCTTCATTCCGGGATCGGCGAGATCATACGGCATATCCGCACGCATTACCCGCACCTGAAAATCTGTCTGCTGACCAATGCCACGCTGTTGAATGACGACAAGCTCTGCGAGGAACTGAAACCCATCGATCTGATTGTTCCCTCGCTGGACGGTTCCAACGAGGAGGAGCTGTTCAAGGTCAACCGGCAGGAGAAATCCGTCACGCTGGATTCCGTCGTGCGCGGGCTTCAGAACTTCCGCAGACATGCGCCATCCGCGGCCATGTGGCTGGAAATCTTCATTGTCCCCGGCGTGAACGACAGCATGGAATCCGCGGAACGCTTCCGGGCTCTTGCGGAGAAAATTTCTCCGGACAAGGTCCAGCTCAATTCCCTGGACCGTCCCGGCGTGCTGGACTGGGTGAAACCCGCCGACTCCGAAACGCTCGACCGGATCGCCGCTGTCATCGGACGTTCCGTTCCGGTGGAAAAGATCGCCCGCGGCAAACAGCAGCCGGAAATCAAGAATCTGGACACCCTCGATGTGGAAAAATACAACGAACTGATCCTGAAAACCCTGCGTTCACGCCCGTGCACCGCGGAGGATCTCACTGCCACCCTAGGAATTCCGGGCGACCGGATCGAGCCGCATCTGCGCCGCATGGAGCGCGCCGGACTGGTGGTTTCCGAACAGGGAACAAGGGGAGTTTTCTACCGCCCGGCATAGATGGTCTGCGCAAAGCGGATTCATTCGTTTTGCAATACGGGGAAAGAGGCATCCTTTTCCCGCAATTCCGATTCGTTCAAATGTAATCTTTCCCTTTTTTGAAAATATAATGTTTGTACTAAATTTTATTCCGATTTTTTTTTGTGAAATCGTGAAAATAGGTTTGTATTTTATGAAAAAGAATGTTATTATATCGCAAGCGGCGTGAGTGCCATATGAAATTCTGAAAACCGAGAGTATGAAAAATGAACAGGAGAAAAAAATTCACTCATGTGTTGACGGCGTTTTGCGCCGGGGGGCTCATCCTGAGTTCTTTTGCCGAGGATATTGTTACATTGTCCGGCAGAAGCTATAAAAATTGCGAGATCCGGAATATCACGGACCGCGCGGTCGATATTCTGCACGACACCGGAGCTGCGTCCATTCCTTTTGAAGACCTCCCGGAAAAGTTCATCAGCACCCACTCCGATGTGGAAAAGAAATTGAAGGAAAAACAGGAAAAGAAGCTTGCGGCGGAAAAAGCGCGGCAGGAAGAACTGAAAAAGAAGCTTGCGGCGGAAAAAGCCCGGCAGGAGGAAACGGAAAGGGAACGTCAACTGAATCTCCGGAAAATGGAGCAGGAACGCAAACAGCTGGCCGAGGAACAGGCGAAGAAAGAGCTGTTCATGAAGGCTCTTTTCTCTGGAACCGTGCAGGTGTCCGAGTCCGCGAACCGTGAGAAAATCGCTCCTTTGCCGAACATTGTTTTTATTGAGGGAACCAATGGTTCTGGAACCGGCTTCAAAATGCAGTTCGGAAAGGAAAAAGTCATTGTTTCCAACGCGCATGTTTTTCTTGCCCTCGTCAATCCCCGGATTCGGGATGCTTCAGGCAACGACTACAAAATTGAGCAGATTTTGTCATCCACGACCCGTGATCTGGTGCTCCTCAAATATACTCCGGTTCCAAAGGAGGCGTCTGTTTTGAGAATGGCGCCCGATGTTCTTTCCGTTCCGACGAATTCTCCGGTTGTCGCTTTTGGAAACAGTCAGGGAGCCAGCGTCAGTACAACTCTACCCGGAAATCTCCTGGGTGTCGGATATGACATCATCGAGGTCAGTGCCGGAGTCGTCGGGGGTAACAGCGGAGGACCGGTTGTGCTCCAATCCACGGGCGAAGTCATTGGTGTGGTCACTTTCCTGACCATTCGTACCATTACTCCGCAGATGACCAATACCCGGTTTGCCACGCCGGGAGAGAGTTATTCCGTCCGACGTTTCGCTACCCGGATCGACAATCTCAAGGCCGCCGAATTCGAGAATCTTACGGATACGGACTTGAATACCGAACGAACTTTGCTTGTGGAAATGGAAAATGCCTCCCGCAACCTTTCCGACATGATTTCCGACATATCCAAAAACCGTAATTCCGGAAGTCTGGATAAAATCCGATCCTATCTGAAGGGGATCGATTCAATGGTTCGGAAGGGTGACGGCCATGTTTGGAGCAGCACTTATCTTTCCAAGGAATACCAGCGAGAGAAAGTGTATATCAAAACCTGTTCCAATATACTGAAAGTGGACAACCTTATCCTGGCTTCCAACTTGAGGAAGGTCTGGGAGGCCAACGAAATCAAGGTTCAGACAGTGAATACTCCTGCCCTCAGCCGGGTCTGTAAGAGTTGTAATGGTTCCGGCCAAGTCGAGGAGGCTCGAGTCCAGCGCAGTATTCGCGAAGGAGGAGCTTTTGCCAAGGATTACCGTACGTGCGACCGATGCAATGGCACTGGGAAAATTGTGGAGAGCAGGGAATCTTCCAGACAGGAATATGATGTGCCGGTTTCCGCATTGGAATCGTTCCAGAATTTAATCCGGAAATCCAAAAGGGATTTCAACGGCTTCATGCTGGGAGGAAAATCCCAGGAAGAGATTGCCCGGTTTCCTTACTACAATCGCGCCCATCTTCTGAAGAAAGAAGTCAATCAGCTGGAATATGTATATGTTTTCAAAGGGAATCACCGGATTTCTGAAGCGAGCGAAACCCGTTTGTCATTTGTCTTCGGATGCCTTCTCAAGGTTCAGGTAGTTATTCCTTATTCGAGCCATGCCGCTCAGTATTTTCGGAATTATATAAAGGATAATTTTTCCAATCTGGAAGATGTCTATGAGGTAGAATGCGTAACTGATGGAAACGGAATATCCATCAGCAGCGAGCATGATGCCTATCATCCCAGCTTACAGCTGATCTCTGTTGGAAGTGTCGGAAGTGGTAGGGCTTTGTAATAAGGAGTTTCCCGGATTTGCACCCGTCCCTTTCCTGAGGGGGGGAGTGCGTCCATTTTTTCGGGGGGGG